>PVMK01129369.1_pt1 | contig 267559 bp, 254 predicted proteins | sample 1853481 | NCBI WGS metagenome assembly PVMK01 (sample SAMN08533507, study PRJNA380276) | Marine sediment metagenome, whole genome shotgun sequencing project.
AAGACAATCTGCCAACGGCACCTTTTGAATCTCTTTCCCATTTAATTTTATTTTTTTTAAAATTAAAATATTGAATTTCTTCAAAATCGTGATCCTCAGTAGCCATCCAGTAAATTGGAACAAAATTACAATCCGGAAATTCTTTTTTTAACTGCCTACTCAAGTTTATGGTTGAAACTATCTTATATAAAAAGTATAAAGGGCCAGTAAATAAATTCAGTTGATGACCTGTGGTCACCGTGAAGGTATTCTTTTGTTTTAAAAGTAAAATATTAGATTTTGATATTTTAGACAATTGAAGTCCATCATACTGATCGAACAGACTATCAACAAGAATTTTTCTTGACTCATCAGAAAATGATTTCCTTTTAGCTTTTATTTGTTTTTCGAAACCTTTTAAATCCGGAAAATTATTATAGAATTCATTCAGACTTTTCTTCTTGTCTAAATAATCACAAATGACTTTAGAAAAATAATCTGTATTTTGAAATGAAATAGTTTGATTTTTAACCACTAATATATATTTTTTTACCCGGCCTAAATTAATAAAATTATTAGACTTTATAAAACAGAAAGCTTACTAATAGAAATTAAAATCATATTATCAACCAAAAAAAACAACCCATGTAAATCAAGGGCTGTTTCATTTGAATTGAATTGACATTAGTTAAATTGATAATTCTTAAAGTTATTTTCATCTATTGTTCCTACAACACTTATTCATTTCAAAAAAACTATAAGTATTTCTTTATGTATGCCTTACTCATATTTTAAAGCATCAACCGGATCTGAATTCGCTGCTATATATGATTGCATACTAACTGTTATCACGGCTATTGTTACAGCCAGTAAAGTTGCAAAAATAAATGGAAGAACCGGAATATCAATCTGATATGAAAAATTCGCTAACCAGTCTTTAACCAAAATATAAGAAATAGGCCAAGCAAAAATATTCGCAATCAGAACCAATTTTATAAAATCTCTGGTTAACATATTCATTATCTGCCCAACTGATGCACCAAGAACTTTTCTAATTCCAATTTCTTTAGTTCTTTGTTCGGCTGTATATGATGCTAAACCATATAGTCCCATGGCTGATATGATTATGGCCAGGATGGTCAAGAAAAAGAACATGGTCCCGAAATTTTCTTGCTGTTTAAGCAATGCTCCGAACTTCTGGTCCAAAAATGAATATCTAAAAGGGTGTGTTGGCTCTAAAGTATTCCATTTCTCCTCGATAAAGGCAATTGTAGAATTCATATTTTCCGGAGAAATTTTAAAAGACGCATACCAAACTCTATTGCTTATAGTTAATATCATTGGTTTAATTGATTCGCTAAACCCTTCTATATGGAAATCTTTTACAATTCCAATTACATTGCTGAAACCAATGTTACCTTCCCGATCAATATACTTACCAATACGGCTACCCACTGCGTTTTCTATATTATAATTTTTAACTGCTGTTTCATTTAAAATATAATACGTAATGGAATCGGCCTCTTTTTCAATATCAAAAAACCTCCCTTCCAACAACTTAATATCCAGTGTTTTAAAAAAATCATAATCTACTTCTAAATTCCATAATGGAATATTTTCATTTGTTGACTCTTTAATATACATGTCCTGATTTGGGACTATCACCTGGGAAAATAAGAAGCTCTGGTAATACTATGAATATTGCTATTATTTATAAAGATACTTTTATAACTTCTGAAATTATCTCTCATCTCATCGGTCTGTATTGGCACAACGATCACCTGATCACCTTTAAAACCTATATCTTTATTGTGTAAATAGGAAATTTGCTTAAAAATAATGATCATTCCAATAATTAATATTATAGATGCAGTAAATTGGATAACAACAAGTGATTTTCTCAATAAGGCACCACCCTTTGTTTTTGTAAAATCTCCTTTTAAAACTGCTACAGGTTCGAATCCTGAAAGGAAGAATGCAGGGTAACTTCCTGCAAATAAACCATAGATTAATGTCACAATTACAGAGAATAATATTGTTTGTCCTAAGTGTTCATTAAACAAATTAAGATTAGAATCCATTATAATGTTAAAACCCGGTATAAATAATTCTACCAAAATATAGGCTAAAAACAAAGCGACAAAACTTTGAATTACCGATTCAGTTAAAAATTGAACAATCAACATCTTTCTTGAGGCTCCGGTTACTTTTCTTACACCCACTTCTTTAGCTCTTTTGCCTGATCGAGCCGTTGATAAATTCATAAAATTTATCCCGGCAATAAGAATAACTAACAGTGCAATACCGATAAAAACATAAATATATAGAACATTTCCATTTTGTTCAATTTCCCAATCCTTATGCGAATGTAAATGGATATCTTTCAAGGGCATCAATTGATATTCAAAGTTGTTGCCCTGCTTAAAAAATTCTTCAAGATTAATTTTCAAAAAACCTTCGACTTCAGGCGAAATTTTCTTCATAAAATTATCAATCATCTCTTCTTTAAAGGAATTGAAATCAGCACCTTCCCGTAATTTTACATAAGTAAAATAATTATTGCTCAGCCAAAAGTTATCAATAGTGTTTTTACCCATAAACATATTGAACTGAAAATGAGAATTTCCTGTAGGTTCTTTCACAATCCCTTTTACTATATAATCTTCACGATTGTCATAATTAATTACTGCACCCATTGCATTTTTATCACCAAACAGTTTTTTGGCCGTCTCTTCAGTAAGTACTATGGCATTCTCTTCTTTTAAGGCAGTATTTGGATCACCATGAACAAACTCATAATCAAACACCTTAAAGAAAGTACTATCAGCAAAAACACCATGTTGAATATAAATCTTTGTTTGTTCATAACGCATTAGAATCTCCTGTCTTGTTGTTTGAAAACGAGTTGCAGTTTCCACATCTGTAAATTCTGTTCTAAACGCATTTGCCATAGGGCTTGCCGATGTTGCTGTGTTACCAGTCTGTCCCATCATACTAAACTCGATTCCAGGTCGGTAAACACGATCGTACCCACTCCAATGCTTATCGTAACTGGTTTCACTTTTAACATACATAAAAACCAGAATAGATACAGTTAATCCGAGACCTAAACCAAGAATATTTATAAAGGCATAAATCCTGTTTTTATTTAAGCTGCGAAATGCTACTTTTAAATAATTTTTAAACATTTTATTAGGTTTTAAATTAAATTGCTTTTTGACTTACTTTACTTTTCTTTTCAGAAACAATTTGGCCGTCCAGTAAATTGATCATTCTGTTTGAGTAACTGGCATCATGAGCAGAATGAGTTACCATTATAATGGTAGTACCGGCTTCATTTAATTCGCACAATAACTCCATCACTTCATTACCATGTGAACTGTCAAGATTACCTGTTGGTTCATCCGCCAAAATTAAAGGCGGCTTTGTAATCAAAGCCCTGGCTACAGCTACTCTTTGCTGCTGACCACCTGATAATTGTTGTGGAAAATGTGAAGATCTGTGAGAAATTCCCATTTTATCAATAATTGCGTTGACTCTAGTTTTACGTTCAGAAGAACTTACCTTATTATAGATCAAGGGTAATTCAATATTTTCAAATACGGTTAGCTCATCGATCAGGTTAAAGTTTTGGAATACAAACCCTATATTTTTTTTACGAATAGAAGAACGTCCTTTTTCATTGAGATGACTCACCTCTGTACCATTAAATTCATAACTTCCGCTTTCGGGTTTGTCCAGCATTCCTAAAATGTTCAACAAAGTTGATTTTCCACAACCTGATGGGCCCATTACTGAAACAAATTCTCCTTTGTTTATTTGAAATGATACTTCATTTAATGCAGTGGATTCAATTTCCTCAGTTCTGTATACTTTCGTAAGTTTTTCTAATTTAATCATTGGAATCTATTTTTAATTTATTTTAATTGTTTCATAATTTTTAAAATCATCATAGGATGAAGAAATGAATTCTTCTCCTTCGGTCAGCCCTTCAAGAACCTGATAATAACTCGGATTTTGACTTCCAAGTTTTATATATCTTTTATGAGCTTCTCCTTTGCCGTTCAATACAAAAACGTATTGACCTCCTGATGCCTGGAAATAATTACCTCGCGGTATCAGTAAAGAGCTTTGTGCTTTAGAAAGTTCTAGTTGCACTTGCATTGATTGTCCGTTAGTAACAGCTTTTGGAACTTCACTCACAAAAACCAATTCAATTTCAAACCTTTTATTCACTACTTCCGGCAGCACCTTTTTCACCTTTAGATCAACCAATTCTCCATCAAATGAAAAACGAGCTAATTGGCCAGGCTTTACCATGCTTAAATAGTATTCATCAACTTGACCTTTTATTTTAAACCCTGATTGTACATCAATCTTGGCTACAGTTTGATTCCTTTCATAAGAGACTCCGATAACAGGGTCAAAAGATGACAACATGCCGCTTACCGGAGCACGGACCAACATTTTTTCTATATTTTCATGAATCATTTCCAAATTGCGCTGCATCATATTTATCGAACTGTTAATTTGTTTTATTTGGATCTTGTTATCAACAGTACTTTTCTTTACGTTATTCCTTAATAGGTTTCGTTTTTTTTGCTGATACTTATACGATTCTTTTATATCTACATAATCATTTCTTGCAATAACATCTTTGGCATACAGTACGGAATCAGTTATATATGACCGGGTTATTTCAGCCAGATCATTTTCAGTATCAATTAAGGATTCATCCAAATTCCTTTGATCTTTTTCCAGAGATAATTTTAAATTTCTAAGATTATTGATCTGCTCTATTATTGCTGTTTCCTGGCTCATATAACCCAGTGTTACTGATGGGTTACTCAATTGCAACAAGGGGGTTCCCTTTTCAACAAGAATTCCATCTTCAATAAATATCTCTTTAACAGATCCTCCTTCCAATGTATTTACCAATACCATATTAATTGGCTCTACATCGCCTTCTATCAATATCATATCCTGAAATTGATCTTTAACAACTTTTTTTACTGAAATTCTTGAGGCGTTAACCTTGTATATTTTTTTATTTAAAGATCTGAAACCAAAAAAAATTAAAATTATAAAGAGGACAGTTCCTCCAATATAGAATAGCTTTTTTTGATTCCATTTCTTTTTTTCAATCTTTTTATCCATACCAATTTGTCTCATGAAGTATCTATTTTTAGTGACAATAATGTCTATAATTTGACCATTGTAACCTTTTACTGTTTTTAAATTTTGAAAAATACTCGTTATCCCTTATTTCTGATACTATGCTGTATATTGAAGTTCTCATGACATTATATTTTTAGGGTTAATATTTGATTTTTATTTGATGTTTGTTTAGAACAAATAAACTTCCAGAATATTTGTAATAATAATTATGATATTAATTAGAATTGCGATCATTTTTTTATTATTTTATTTTCATTAATCTATTGTTCAATCCTTGTGCCGAAAATTTAAAATGTGTTAATTTGCTGATTATCTGTTATTTGTATTTTTAAAATTAAAATAAGGTGTTCATTTTCGAACATTTTGTTGTTCGTTATTGAACATTTCGTACTTTAGTAAGAAAAATAAACTTCTTCTTATTTATGGCGAAGACCAAGGCTACAATATTGATCATTGATGATGATGAAGACATACTTTTATCGGCCAAACTATTATTGAAAAAGCAGTACACCAACATCATCACTCGAAATAACCCAAAGGAGATCAATCACCTCCTTTCTACGGAATCCATTGATGTGATCATATTAGATATGAATTACAGGATAGGTTTTAACGATGGCAAAGAAGGTATGTACTGGTTAAAACATATTTTAAGTATAAAACCTGAAATGGTTGTAATATTAATGACTGCCTATGGAGAAGTACAATTAGCGGTTGACTCCATAAAGAATGGAGCCTTTGATTTTATATTAAAACCATGGTCAAATGAAAAATTTCTAGCTACTATTCACGCAGGTTTAGGTTTGAGTAAATCCAACCATAAGATATCTATTCTCGAATCAGCGAATGAAGCTCTGGTAAAAAATATAGATCATAAATTTGGACCGGTAATTGGAAAGTCCAAAGCTATGAAAAAAGTGATGGATGTAATTGATAAGGTGAGCCTTACAGATGCTAGTATTTTAATTTTAGGAGAAAATGGAACCGGAAAGCAACATTTAGCCAGAGAAATTCACAGGCGTTCTGAATTTAAAAATGGTCCATTTATTCATGTCGATCTGGGTGCTCTTTCAGAAAGTCTTTTTGAAAGTGAACTTTTCGGACATAAAAAAGGTTCTTTTACTGATGCCCATGAAGACAAACCCGGCAGATTTGAAATGGCAGAAAACGGAACCTTGTTTCTGGATGAAATAGGGAACCTGCCATACAATCTGCAATCTAAGTTATTAACAGTACTCCAGGATAGAAAAGTATCTCGACTAGGTGAAGGAATTGAACGACCGTTTAATGCTCGACTCTTATTTGCCACTAATGCACCGTTGAACCAATGGGTTGCAGAGGGAAAATTCAGACAAGATCTTATGTTTAGGATCAATACGGTTGAAATAGAGATCCCTCCTTTGAGGAAGAGACCTGAGGATATTACAGAATTTGTTATGCATTTCCTAAATTCTTTTAAGGATAAATATCACAAGTCTCATTTAAAAATTGATGAAAAAGCTTTAATTACCCTTGAATCACACCATTGGCCGGGAAATGTAAGAGAAATACAGCACACAATAGAAAGAGGGGTTATAATGTCAGACGGTCATGAAATCAATGTTTCTGATTTTAATTTAAGTACAATGCCTGCTACATCTATTAGAGATACAGTGACATATGACAACTTGAATTTACAAGAAATTGAAAAGATACTGGTAGAAAAGGCCTTGGACAAACATCAAGGAAATATTTCAAAAGCAGCTAAAGAATTGGGATTGACCCGGGCTGCATTATACCGCCGGTTAGAAAAATTTAATATATAACGTTCCAATTTTGATTAAAAAATTTACCATACAAATTATCGTACGAATTTTAATAATAGTATTGTTTTGTGTTATATTTTCTTTTTTCATCTTAAAATATCTTTGGTTTAGCTCAGCAGGAATAGGTACTCTGATAATTATTCAGGTGTTTTTTTTAATTCACTATGTTAACAATACCAATTATTCCTTAGCCAAATTTATGGACGCTCTTAAAAATGAAGATTATTCTGTTTACTTCTCTCCTTCTAAAAAAGGTGATTCATTTGCTAAAGTTTTTGATGACTTCAACTTAATAATTAAAATCTTTAAGCGTAATAAAATTGAAAAAGAAGCCCAGTACACTTATTTTAAATACATTTTAGAGCATGTTAATTTAGGGATCATCTCCATCAAAAAAGAAGATTTATTTCTTTCTCGTTCCAAAGCAGAAATATTATTCTTAAATAAAGCGGCTTGCAAGATATTGCAGCAACCTCAGCATAAATACTGGCATCGATTGGCAAATCACGCACCATGGCTGGTTGATGAAATAAAAAAAATATCGGATGGAGGAAAGACCCTTGTTGATTTTGGAGACGAAATTGAACGTAAACAATTGTCTTTAGAGGTAATTGAATTACAACTGCTCAATGCACCCTATTTAATTATCACTTTTCAAGATATTCGATCTGAAATTGAACAGAAGGAAATTGAGGCCTGGCATAATATAATAAGGATTTTGGCACATGAAATGCTCAACTCATTTACACCGATAAGTTCATTAGCTTCTACTATAAAATCTCTTACGGAATCAGAACAGGGAGAAAAACTAAAGCTCAGTCAATTGGACGAAGAAGACATTCATGATATCAACATGGCGGCTTCTACAATTGAAAAGCGATCTAATGGATTGTTGGTTTTTGTAAAAGATTATCGAACAATATCTAATGTTCCTGTACCAAAACTTCAAAAAATCAATGTTAAACAATTTTTATCTGAAATTAAATTATTGATGACAACAAGTACAGATAAATTTCAAGTTGATTTAAAACTGCTTCCCATTCCAGGTAATGCAACCATTAATATAGACAGTAAGTTAATTGAACAGGTAATGATCAATTTAATTAATAATAGTATTTATGCATTGAAAGGAATAGAGAACCCTGAAATTAAATTGAGTTGCATCGTTGAATCTGCTAATACATTAATTATTATTTCGGATAATGGTATAGGAATTGAAGAGAATATCCTTAATCAAATATTTATTCCATTTTATACTACCAAAAAGAGCGGTTCAGGTATTGGTTTAAGTTTATCTAAAAATATATTAAAAAAGCACGGAGGAAATTTATTAGTGAATTCTGAACTAGGAGTTAACACCACGTTCTCTTTAGTTTTTAAAAAGTAGAAAACCTTGTTTTATTTATTAATGAAATTTTGTAAATTACGTAATATCCTATTAAACAGGCTCACCATATAGATCGAAATCGGTAGCCTCGGTTATTCTAACATTGATAAATTGCCCTATTTGAATATAGTATTTTGATGCATCTACTATTACATTATTATCCACATCCGGACTATCAAATTCCGTTCTGCCAATAAAATAATTACCCTCTTTTCTGTCAAAAATACATTTAAAAGCTTTTCCTACTTTTTCTTGATTCAAATTGAAAGAAATCTGGCCTTGAATCTCCATCAATTCTTCTACACGTTCATTCTTAACTTTCTCAGGAACATCGTCAATCATATTAAAAGCATGGGTATTTTCTTCATGAGAATAAGCAAAACACCCCATACGCTCAAATCTTGAATCTCTTACAAATTGTTTTAACTCATCAAAATATTCTTCAGTCTCACCGGGGTAACCAACAATCAATGTAGTTCTAACCGCCATTTCAGGTACTTGTTCTCTAAACTGACCTATCAATTTTATAGTTTTTTCAGAAGTAGTGCCACGCCGCATTGATCTTAACAGCTCCGTATTGATATGTTGTAATGGTATATCCAAATAATTACAAACTTTTGGCTCATTTTTCATTACATCAAGTACGTCCAAAGGAAATCCTGTTGGAAAAGCATAATGCAACCTTATCCATTCAACACCATCTACTTTTACCAATTCATTTAAAAGATCAGCTAAAGCTCTTTTTTTATAAATATCTAATCCGTAATAAGTTAGATCCTGGGCAATTAAGATCAGTTCTTTAACCCCTTGTTCTGCTAATTTTGTTGCTTCAATTACAATTTCTTCAATAGGTGTAGAAATATGACCTCCGCGCATCAATGGAATAGCACAAAAAGAACAAGGCCTATCACAACCTTCGGCTATTTTTAAGTAGGCATAATGTTTTGGTGTGGTAGTCAAACGATCGCCAACTAGTTCATGCTTATAATCGGCCTCTAAGGCTTTTAATAAATTTGGTAGATCGTGTGTACCGAAATATTGATCAACATCGGTAATTTCCTTTTCAAGATCAGGTTTATAACGCTCACTTAAACATCCGGTAACGAAAACCTTATCAACTTCACCAAGTTCCTTTTTATTTACATAATGCAAAATAGTGTTTATCGATTCTTCTTTGGCCTTTCCAATAAATCCACAGGTGTTTATAACTACAATATTCCCATCATCATTAATATCTTCATGAACAACATTTTTATCATTAGCTTTTAATTGACCCATAAGCACTTCGCTGTCGTAAACATTTTTTGAGCAACCTAAGGTAACGACATTAATCTTATTTTTTTTTGTTGATTTTGTTCTCATTTTGATTTATCATTCCCATGTAAATGGGAATCTCTTGAAGTTTATCGATTGATTGATAAGTTTCCCACTTTCGTGGGAATCATTTATTTTTTTTACTTGAAGAATGAATCCACAAATTCAATTTTATTAAATATCTGCAGATCATCTATACCTTCTCCAACACCTATATATTTAACCGGAATTTGAAATTGATCAGAAATACCAATAACAACACCTCCTTTTGCAGTACCATCTAATTTGGTAACAGCTAACGATGTAACCTCTGTTGCTTTAGTAAATTGTTTAGCCTGCTCAAAAGCATTCTGACCCGTTGAGCCATCTAAAACCAAGAGTACTTCATCGGGTTTATCTTCGGTTACTTTTTGCATAACTCGCTTAATTTTGGTCAACTCATTCATCAAATTGACTTTATTATGTAACCGGCCAGCGGTATCAATAATAACCACATCTGCATCCTGTTTTACAGCTGATTGTAAGGTGTCAAATGCAACAGAAGCCGGATCACTTCCCATATCTTGACGCACCATTGGAACATCTACTCTGTCAGCCCAAATTTGCAACTGGTCAATTGCTGCCGCACGAAAAGTATCGGCTGCACCAAGCACTACCTTTAACCCTTGTTTTTTAAACTGCGCTGCTAATTTACCAATGGTAGTAGTTTTTCCAACACCATTTACCCCAACAACCATAATAACATATGGTTTTCTTCCTTCTGGGATATTGAATTCGGTCTCATTTCCAACATTTGTCAAAGCCAATAAAGAGGCAATTTCTTCTCGTAATATACGATTGAGCTCATCTGTACCCAAGTACTTGTCTTTAGATACACGTGCTTCAATTCGGTCGATTATTTTTAGTGTTGTATCAACTCCAACATCTGAAGATACCAAAACTTCTTCCAGATTGTCTAAAACTTCTTCGTCAACTTTCGATTTTCCGGCTACAACTTTAGATAATTTATTGAAAAAAGAGGTCTTCGTTTTTTCCAAACCCTTATCTAAGGTTTCTTTTTTTTCTTTGGAAAATATTTTTTTGAATAAACTCATTATTATTTAAGATAAGTCTGATTAATTTTTTCAGAATCGCAAAGTTAAGTAATTTATCAACTTTATAAAATATATGTTAATCTTCAGGATACCCAATAATTTAGAACTTATTTTTTATTAAGAATCTCCTTATGTTAGTCATTAATTTGGAGCAACTGCATTTTTACCGATAAATATTAGTAAAGATTATCTATTAAATTTGTCTTTTAGGCTTTTTAAAATATAGCTTCACCAAAATAAAAAAGCTACTCTCATAGTGAAAGTAGCTTTTGTATATTTAATAAGTAATGATTATTTTTTATTCAAAAAGTCATTTACTTTAGAAGGATCAATTATGCTTTCAACAAATGTATAAGCACCTGTTTTATCAGATTTTACCATATTAATAGCTTTGGTCAATCTTTTTGACCCTGTTTGTAACGATGCTACTGCTTTCTTTGCCATGACTTAATGTTTTTTCATTTGAAATTTTTACCAAGGTAAAAATATCTAATTTGAATTATTTAATTTCTTTATGAACTGTCATTTTCTTCAAGATAGGATTGAATTTTTTAATCTCTAATCTATCCGGAGTATTCTTTTTGCTCTTTGTAGTGATGTAACGAGAAGTTCCTGGCTTACCTGAAGCTTTATGCTCAGTACATTCTAATATAACCTGAATTCTATTTCCTTTACTTTTTGCCATCTTTTCTTATTTTTTTAAGTATCCGTTAGCTCTTGCTTCTTTTATAACAGCATCAACACCTTTTTTATTGATGTTCTTTAAAGCTCTTGTAGAAACTTTTAAAGTAATCCATTTATCTTCTTCAGGTAAGTAAAAACGTTTTTTTACCAAGTTTACCTTAAATTTTCTTTTGGTTCTGTTTAATGCGTGAGAAACGTTGTTTCCAACCATTGCTCTTTTACCTGTTAACTCACAAACTCTTGACATTTCTTAACTGTTTTAATTGTTCTTTCAAAACGAGGTGCAAAAATATAAATTCTTTGCTAATCTCACAAACTATTTGTAGTGTTTTTTAAAATTTCTTTCCGCAACATTTCCATACCTTTTACAGTGGCTCTTTCTATCACTTTTTCTCTGGGTTGTCCGAAGAAAAATTTTTCTGCAAAAACCTTATCGGGCGTTGCCACAGCGATAAAAACTACCCCAACAGATTTATCTGTTTTATCGGTAGTTGGCCCCGCATTACCAGTTGTGGCAATAGCATAATCAGTATCAAACAATTTTTTACAATTAAATGCCATTTCACGTGCCACCTGCTCACTTATTACAGAATGTTTTTCAATTGTTTTAGAAGAAACTTTCAAAATATCTTGTTTGATTTTTGCCGAATAAGCTACTAAAGAACCTTTAAAGAAATGGGAAGCTCCGGCAACAGCAGTTATCATTTTCGAAATATTTCCACCTGTGCAGCTTTCTGCAGTACTTAATGTTTGATTGTTATTTTGTAATAATTTATTAATAGATTCTTCAATGGTTTCTCTTTCCTCCATACCAACAATTATATCGCCAATAATTTGTTGTAATTTCTCTGTTTCTTCCTTAACGGAATTTTCTAATAGTTCTTTATTCGTACCTCTTGCCGTCAATCGTAAACGTAATTTACCATAAGATGGCAAGTAAGCCAATTTAATATAATCCGGCAGTTCATTTTCCCAATTTTCAATTCTTTGAGCTACTCTACTTTCACCCATTCCGATAGTTTGCACTGTTTTGTGAATAATAAAGGGTAAATGAAACAATTGCCGCAATTTCGGCAAAACACTATTTTTGATCAAACCTTTCATTTCGTTCGGAACCCCTGGTAGTGAAATAAATACTTTTGTTTTCTTTTCAAACCACATACCCGAAGCTGTTCCTAAATAATTCTTTAAAATTATTGCCTTTTCAGGGAGCATTGCTTGCTGAATATCGAGATCGGTGTATTGATATTTAATTTTTGCAAATAAATACTTTATATGTTCTGCAATATCCTGATGCATTACCAAATTATCATCAAAATATTCTACCAAAGTATGTTTGGTTATATCGTCTTTGGTTGGTCCAAGACCTCCTGTTAAAATTACAATATCAGCATTCTGTTCCGCCTCTGCAATGGACTTTAAAATATGCCGTTTATCATCCTGAACAGAAGTAATTTGATACACGGAAACTCCAATTTCATTCAGTTTTTCTGCAATCCATTTTGAATTGGTATCGGTGATCTGACCGATTAGGATTTCGTCACCTATGGTAATGATTTCTGCTTGCATATAAATTAATCTACCAATCCTTAAATGGATTATTTAATAAATTACTGTTATAATACCTGATATTACCGGTAACTTCATCACCAAGCCAATCAGGTTTAATATAATTCTCATCCTCTGAATTCAATTCAACTTCGGCAATAATAAGCCCTTTATTATCACCAAAAAATTCATCAACTTCAAAAATATGCTCACCGGATCTTATATGAAAACGCATTTTTTTTATCACTCCGGGTTCACATATTGTTAATAATTTAGTTGCCTCTTCCAATGAAATTTCCTTTTCCCATTCAAATCGCGTGGTCCCCGATTGATTACCTATCCCCTTAACAGTCAAAAAGCATGCATTATTTTCAATACGAACACGTACCGTTCTTTCCGGAACAGATGACAAGAAGCCTTGTACTATTCTTTTCTCTTTAAAGGATTCTGATTTGAACGATTCGTTTTTAACCAAAAACTTTCTTTCTATTTCCATATTATTCAATGGTCTATTTAATTTTTATTTTGAATATTTCTTTATCCTCCAATTTCCCAACCAAAACATCATCGGGATTCACTTTCCCCACTCCAGCGGGGGTTCCGGTAAAAATTACATCGCCTATTTTTAAGGTAAAAAACTGGGAAACATAGGAAATTATCTCATCAATTTTCCACAACATATTAGCGGTATTCCCATCTTGAACCAGCTTCTCATTCTTGAACAATCGAAACTTTAGGTTCTCCAAATCAAATTCTTTTTTATTATAAAAATTACTAATAACTGCGCTGCCGTCAAAAGCTTTGGCCTTTTCCCAGGGCAGGCCTTTTTCCTTTAATTTACTTTGCAGATCACGCGCGGTAAAATCTATTCCCAAACCAATATCCTGATAATATTTGTGTGCAAATTTTGCGTTGATATGTTTTCCTATTCTATTTATTTTGATCAACACCTCAACTTCATAATGAATATCATCTGAAAAGGGTGGAATAATAAAAGGATTGTTCTTTAACAAAATAGCAGAATCAGGCTTTAAAAAAATAACCGGATTTTCAGGTTTTTCATTAGCCAATTCTTTTATATGTTCGGTATAATTTCTACCAATACAGATTATTTTCATGTAATTCGAATTATTGGTTGTTGTTTGTTGTTGGTCTTATAAAATAAATACAAATAAAATCTTCTTACTTCTTACTTCTTTTAAGGTATCCATTTCTTTTCAAAATTTGGTTTACGCTTTTCTAAAAAGGCATTTCTACCTTCTTTAGCTTCCTCTGTCATATATGCCAAACGAGTTGCTTCACCGGCGAATACTTGTTGACCAACCATACCATCATCTGTCAAATTCATGGCAAACTTTAGCATTTTTATAGAAGTTGGTGATTTAGCCAATATCTCTTGTGCCCATTCAAAAGCTGTATTCTCCAATTCTTTATGAGGTATCACAGCGTTTACCATGCCCATATCATAAGCTTCCTGTGCTGAATAATTTCTACCCAAAAAGAAAATTTCTCTTGCTTTTTTTTGACCTACCATTTTTGCCAAGTAAGCTGATCCATAACCTCCATCAAAACTCGTTACATCAGCATCGGTTTGTTTGAAAATTGCATGTTCTTTACTGGCCAAAGTCAAATCGCAAACCACATGTAAACTATGTCCTCCACCAACTGCCCAACCAGGCACTACAGCTATTACTGCCTTGGGCATAAATCGTATTTGTCGCTGTACCTCCAGAATATTCAGACGATGCATCCCATCTTCTCCCACATAACCTTGATGTCCACGCGCTTTCTGATCACCACCACTGCAAAATGAATAAACCCCATCTTTGGTTGAAGGACCCTCCGCCGAGAGTAATACCACTCCAATGTTTACATCTTCTTGTGCATCATAAAAAGCATCATATAATTCTTTGGTAGTTTTCGGTCGGAAAGCATTTCGAACATCGGGGCGATTAAAAGCAATTCGAGCTACACCTTCGCATTTCTTATAAGTAATATCTTCATATTCTTTTACAATTTGCCACTTAGGTTCCTTCATTTTAAAAGTTTTATAGTTTTTATAAAATATTTATATTACTAAATCGTTGATTAATTAAATAACCAAGGCGAAATTAACAAAAGTTTGCAAATTAAACTTCTTGTTATATGTTTTTATCGTTTATTTACACAATAACTAAAATCAAAAGATATGAAGAATTTAGTGTTATTATTTCTGTTTATTACAACAATAGGTTTTTCACAGGATAATATTATCTATAAAAAATTTAATTCTTATGAGCTCAATTCGGAACGTATTTTGAAAATATACCTTCCGGAATCTTATGAAGTCAACAAAGAAAATACTTATCCTGTAGCAATTATATTTGACGCCGAGTATTTATTCGATATTTATGTGGCTAATGCAAAATTATTTGCTTCCAGGGATAAAGCACCTGAGCAAATTGTGGTAGGAATTTATCAAAATCAAAATGAAGAACGGTATGCAGACTCTGATTATAGTATTGATACTGGCGTACCTAATGAGGATAGTTCAAAATTCTATGGATTTGTTAGAGACGAATTACTAACTTACATAGATGATAATTATAGAACTTCATTATTTAAATCTATAGTTGGTAATACGATAACAGCTAATTTCATCAACTATTTTTTTCTTGAAAGTGACCCGGTCTTTAATGCATATATAAACATCAATCCTAGTTTTGCTCCAAATATGAATGAAAAGCTAGAGTTAAAAAGTCAAAGTTTAGATACTGATTATTTTTACTATTTATCTACCGGAAATTATAATCCAGAAAAAAGAAGTAAAAGTATAAATAATGTTAATAATCTTTTAAAGCTCTCTGAAAATGATCATTTTAATTACAAATATGACAACTTTACCAATGCTACCAAAACATCATCTATTGGACAGTCAATTTCAAGTGCTATGGGTTTCACTTTTGAATTGTTTGCCGCGATCTCGAAAAAAGAATACAAAGAAGAAATAGCTGAATTATCACCCGCAGAGGCAATTGAATATTTAGAAAAGAAATATGTTGAAATAGAATATTTATACGGATCCAATGTAAAAATAAGAGAAAGTGATATTTATAAAATTGAACCCATAATTATTGATAAATCAAATGGGGACTACCTGGAAGAGTTTGGAAAAATGATCATGCGATTATATCCTGATTCACCTTTAGGAGATTACTATATTGGTTTGTATTATGAAACAGGATATGGTTATAAAAAAGCATTAAAGTATTACAAAAATGGCTATGCGAAAATTGGATCCGATAATCCGAATGCAGATGCTTATTATGCAAATATAGAACGTGTTCTTGATAAACAGAGAGCTGAAAGATTAGGTTATTCTGTTGGAGATGAGCTTAACGAGGAAGAAGAAGGCGGAAATGAAGATGTTAATAATTAATTTAAGACTTATATTCAATTGATAAAAAAACTCCAAAATTTTGGAGTTTTTTTATTTCACACCAGACTGGAAAAATATTTCTTTAATACTTTATCATTTTCTATGGAAGGCGTGAATATTTCAAGTAATTTTGGCTGCACAGAGGATGCGTAAAATAATTTCAGTTCCTTTTCCAAATCCGTTTCATTATGAGCTGAGGCATACTCAAATCCGTACATTTTACTTAAATGAACCGCATCTAATTTGTGAGGTGTTTCAAAATAATCCAAAGCATTTGTAGATTTTGGACCAGGTATAAATCTAAAGATTCCACCACCCGAATTATTGATTATAATGATTCTGAAATCATTTTTAATATATTTGTTCCACAGCGCGTTACTGTCATAAAAAAAACTAATATCACCGCTTATAAAAACCGTTTGATCTTTATTTATAAAAGAAGCACCGATTGCTGTTGATGTACTGCCATCAATACCACTGGTACCACGGTTGCAAAAAACTTGTAAAGTATTATTTAGATCAAATAGTTGTGAATATCTAATAACTGAGCTATTGGATAATTGCAAATGAGTTCTTTCAGGTAAACCTTTTAAAATAATATCAAAAACCTTTAGATCTGAAAATTCAACATTATCTAAAAATAAATTATGTTTGATCTTTCTGCTTTTTTTAACCTCCAGCCAATTATTTTGAAATTCGCTCTCGTTGAATTTGCATAAAAAGAAAAACTGGCTAAAAAACAATTGAGGTGATATATTAAAATGGTGACTCAAACAATGATAAGTATCGAGAGAATTAAGACTATCTGCATGCCAATGTAGTTTTGGCTGAAATTTTCGAAAAAATTGTTTAACCTTTTTCGAGACTATCATTCCGCCAATAGTAAGTAGGATTTCTGGTTGTAATTTTTTTAATTCTTTCTCATCCAAAGGAAATAATAACTGATCAATGGAATTGACGAAATTATCGTTATATACATTCGATAATGTTTCGGTAAATACCAGCACAGAAGGATCTTTGATCAAATGATTTAATTGGGTTTGTATCATTGTATCGGGGTAATTTGCCCCGATTAAAACAATTTTTTTAGTCGCATTATTCCAAATAGTTGCAAATTTTTGCAATTCCTCAATATCCAAAGGCACTTCATCCAATAATGAATTCTTAAGTTTTTTGTTTACATATTTCTCAATTTTAAATTCAAAATCATACGGCTCTTCAACAGTTTCATATAATGGTTCATCAAATGGCACATTAATATGAACAGGTCCTTTTTTTTCCAAAGCTAACTTAAATACTTCTTTAATAGATTCATTATTTTCTTTGTATTTGTTTGGTTCTTCATTCAAATTCGCGCTAAAAATTATATGATCTTCAAAAACATTTTTCTGATGGATCGTTTGTCCGTCGCCAATATCAATCAAATGTTTTGGTCTGTCTGCTGAAATAACTATTAATGGCAAATTACTATAGTATGCTTCAGCAACAGCCGGATAATAATTTAATAGTGCCGAACCTGAACTACATAGAACTACAACAGGCTTTTTGCTTTGTTGTGAAATGCCCAAGGCAAAAAATGCAGCACTCCGTTCATCAACCACACTTAAAGTATTAATTTTAGGGTGATTGACAAACCCAATTGTTAAAGGCGCATTTCGTGATCCAGGTGAAATTACAACATTTTCAATTTCATTTGCTATACAATGTTGCAAGACCAATTGGGCCAGTTCTTTTTTTGGGTATTTAGACATAGAATTTAATATAAAGTTCAAGCAAAAATATAAATGTTTAAAATAATACTTGCTTCATTGTTGTACTTTTTACTACAGTCTCTTCCCATTCATTTTCGGGAATACTATCTGTGGTTATTCCGCCTCCTACATAAAGAATTGACTTATTCTTGATAATTTGCATACATCTGAGGTTTACATATAGATTAGTAGATTTATTTAAATTCAATTCACCTAAAAACCCGGTGTAATATTCGCGATCATATTCTTCATTTTTTAATATAAATTCTTTAGTAATTCTTTTTGGCAAACCACAAACGGCAGGTGTAGGATGCAATTTATTTATTATACTACCAATTTGCTCATTGACTTTCAATTTTCCGCTAATCTCAGTACAAATATGTATAATATTACCGGCCTTTACGGTAACAGGCTGAGTAAAATTTAATTTTTTATGTGCCAGCTCGGCAAGAATATATTCGGTAACTATTTGTTGTTCATGTTTTTCTTTTTCACCCCATTTCACATCAAGTGTGCCGGTATAACTTTTTGTTCCAGCCAATGACATTGTTTTAAATTGATCATTTTTAACATTAATCAGAATTTCTGGTGTTGCTCCCACCCATAACCCAACCATTGGATGAAACCAAATGTATACAAAAGCAGAAGGGTTTGATTTTAATAATTTTTTTAAAACCAGACTTACATCAAAATCATAAATTTCAACTTCTTCTTTACGGGATAAAACTACTTTAGAAACATTGTTTTTTTGAATAAATCTAATTCCTTTTTTAATCAATGAGATATGGCGTGGTTTACTTGAATTATCCTCATGAATTGTTCGTTCCGTTATTGGCTTTTCAATAATATCCCGTTCAAATAAATCAATATCTACAGTTTTAAAATTACAGTTATCCAAAGAAAAAAAAATGGTCTCCTTATTGTCATCAAAAGGTGCAAAAACAAATCCAGATTCGTCATATTTTTTTAAAATATTGAGATTCTTATCTTTTTGATATAAAATATTAATTTGTCCTGATTCAGGCTTTCTGTAAATAACAAAAGGAATATCATTTTTTATATCATTCTCAATCTTTAAAAGCAGTTTTTTAAAATCCATCAGTCTTTTAAACTATTTAATATTTGTTGATTAATCAGCTCAAAATCGGTCCAAATCAAAGAGTGATTTCCGTTTTCAATTGGCAACAAAGTAAATTTATCTTTATCAAAGATATTCTTTAAAAACATGGAATTTTGAAATGGTACAATTTTATCCAATTTTCCATGAATAGAAAGCACTTTGGATTCACTAATATTCCATTGATTTTCGTATTTCTTTAATTCGGTAACATGTCGTAATTTTTCTTCTGAAGCCGCTTGCAATACTTTCGGTATCAAAGGCCTTGTAAGATTCCATTTGTACAAGTTCAATGCCCAAAACATAGGTTCCAGGTCACCTCTTACAGCAGCCGCTAATGCAATTTTCTTTTTATATTTTTTCTGGGAAGCCAAAATTATTGTTCCTCCATAGGAGTAACCGATCAAAATAATATTTTCAGAATCAATCTTATCTATTATTTGATGAAGAACTTCGACCTCTTCACCGACAGAATTTAAAACTTCACCTGTATTCATATTTCCATAACCAAGTCTATCATAGGTAATTAAATTTGCTCTGTTATTTAATTCTTCATTTTTTAAATATCGATTAAAATCCATTGAAGATCCTGGTGAACCATGAACGAACAAAAGAACAGGCAAAGTAGAATCAAGTTCTTTTTGCATACTGATGACTCTTACTTTTTTATCTTTATAAATAATGTAATTTATAACAGGCTGGAAAGATTCATCCTCAAATTTTTCAATTATTTGCAAATCAGTATTGGGTTTTGTAAATCGATAAACCAGTACGGAAATAACCAATATCAAAGTAATAAAGATAAATCCTGAAATTTTTACTGTTTTTTTAATCCACCCCTTTTTCATTCTAAAATGATTTACATTTTAGACAAAATTATATTTGTCAGCTTACATAATGAAATCAATTTACCTTCTTCATCTACTATTCTAATTTCCCATAAATGTGTATTTCTACCTTTGTGAATGGCCTTTGCTGTAGCAGTTACCAGACCGTTTTTTTTACTTCTTAAATGATTGGCTGTAATTTCTATACCTCTAACTTCAAAGTTATTTGTGTCAATAAACAAATGAGAAGCAGCGCTACCTACACTTTCAGCCAAAGCCACTGAAGCACCACCATGTAACAGACCCAGCGGTTGATGTACTTTTTCATTTACAGGCATTGTAGCTACCAAATAATCATCTCCAACATCAGTGTATTGAATATTTAATGTTTCCATGAGTGTGTTTTTATTCATGGAATTCATTTTTTCTAAGATGCTATTCAAATTCATTTGACAAAGTATTAAGAAAGTAAAAGTAATAATTTCAACTTTAATTAATCAATAAAATTTTTAAATATGATATTTACTATTTCTCGTTTATTTTGTTAAAATTTATTATAAAATAATTGCATTGGGGATAAAATAGTATTTTTGCAAAATAATAAAAATTAAAATCATGATTTATAAAATTCGTGTGATATTAAACGCAAAAGAAGATGTAATTAGAGATATTGCTATAAGTAAATTTGTAACATTAGAAGACCTGCATAACGTTATTTCTAACTCATTTGGTTTTATCGGTGATAAAATGGCTTCATTTTATCGTTCAGATCAGGAATGGGAACAAGGAGAAGAATTTCCATTATTCGATATGAGCGAAGGATTAAACAGTATCGTTCAAATGCAAAATATTACTGTTGATCAGGTACTGGAAAACAACCATGATAAAATGATTTATATATATGACTTTTTTACTATGTGGTCATTTTATGTTGAACTAATTGATCGGGATTTTGAACATAATAATATGAAATTACCTAGTTTATTAATTTCCTTAGGTGAAGTGCCAAACAACGCACCAGATATTAAATTTGAAAGTGAAGATCAAACTAATGAAAACTTTAGTGATGAATTCATCGTAAGTTCAGAAGAAGATTATGAGGACTTTAGCAATAATTAGTTGATTCCAAAGTATATTTATTTTGTTTAGAGTTGACCTATCCATTGTCTAATTACATCTTGAAATTCAGCATCGAAAGTTTGTTGAGTAGCTGTATCCCAATCTACACATCGATCAGAAACCTGATAAAACCCATGCTGACCATTAGGCATGGTTTTAACTGAAAAATTGTCTGGCACTGCATGGTCAAACACTTTTTCTAAATGTTTAATATTTTGCTGCGGATTAACGTTAATATCATATTCTGCGAATAAAAATAATATTGGGCAAGTAATTGATTTTAGTACCTCATCATTGTTGTAATCAGCTATCAGGTACCAAAATCGAGCACTACCAATAAAACCAAATATTTTACCTACATTATAACCTAACCTTTTGTTCTTTCTATCCTTCTTCATCCGTTTTGTCAGTTTATCACCTGAAAATCCATTACACATGTATTGCAAACTGTCATTAGAACTTGTTTGCTCTTTTACACCAACTGTTGGGCCAGCCAATGCGATTACAAAAGCTACATCTTCATGTTCTGCAGCAACAATTTGGGCGATCCAACCCCCTTGACTGTGCCCGCTTATACCAATTCGTTCAGAATCAATGAATGATAATGTCTTTAAATAAGTTATAGCTGCATAGGCATCTTCAGCTCTCCCATAAAAACTATTTTTTTTCCAATTTCCGGTAGATTTTCCTAAACCTCTCTTATTGCAATACAAAATAGCATACCCTTGCTCGAGTAAAACATCTTCAATATAAAATTTATGCGGACCCCAGGCTTCCTTTTCATAGCCTTCAAATTCATGCGGACCGGATCCTTGTTGAAAAACCACTACAGGTGTATTATCTTTTAAGTTTGGCCGAACAAGAATTCCCTCAATTTTCTCGTCCCCACTTTCAAACATCACTTTAGAAGCTATTCTCTCTTGTCCAGATAAAAAGTGGGTTCCTATCAGCAATAGTACCATGGATATCGTAAATTTCAACCTTTTATTTTTAGTGTCTACCTTGTTACTTTTATTTCTAAAATTTCTATAACTAAATTTTTTCCATAGGAATTCTACAGGTCCTTGACTAAATTTTCTCAACCAAAGCATACTAATTGTTGATTGAATCCCGAACAGTAACAAAGCGACAACATAAGTTTCAGCAGCAGTTATTTTGCCAAAAAGTTGAAATCCAGGAGTACAATAAAAAAAGACCAAAAGGTAAAAGATAGATTGCATTAGGTAGTTGGTAAGCGCTGTCTTTCCTACCGGATTAAAAAACCTAATAAGCCTTTTAACTTTTTCCGATTGGTATATCCTGACAAAAACCGATATATAAAACATACTCTGAAGAATTAAGCCTGCCAGCAAAACAAATGGCAACCATAAAAGTGGAAGATCCAATTCTAAATCACCTATAAAAATTTTATGAAGAATGTAACTACAAACCAATCCCATTGTAGCTCCTAAAACAATCAGTTTATTGGTCATTTTTTTTAAGCGTTCAGGCAATTGAAAAAAATTAATTCTTCCCAATAACATTCCAATAAGCATGTTTCCAAAAGTAAAAGCAAGTGTGAGTGGCATATCTCTGAAAAAGTTGACCCAAGGAGACATAATAAAGTTAATGGTTAAATATCTGGAATAGGAATTGGTGATCGGTTGTTCTAATGCCAATGCATAATCATAGCTGTATTCCTGCCAGCCCAGAGCACTGTTACCAATAAATACGATTCCCGTAATAAGGATGTTAAAAACTAGTGCAAGAATGAATAAATTCTTATTGGACATTTTTCTAATCAAAAGAAGGAAAATTCCTCCCAAGGCATAAGACATGATAATGTCGCCATTCCATAAAAGAAAAGAATGCAGACTTCCGATTATAAACAAAAGAATCATTCTCTTGACAAAATAGGATGTAAAATGAATATTCCTTTTTTTAGCTTTTTCCATTTGAATGTAAAAACCAAATCCGAAAAGGATGGAAAATATGGTAATAAACTTTTTATCGATCAAAAAGTGGTATAAAAAATGTAAGTAATGGATCAAGTCCACTTTTAACTTCCTCTGTAGAGGCATACGGTACATTAGCTAATAAAACGCCTAGCAAGGCAAAGCCTCTAAGCGCGTCTACAACTTCTATTCTATTTTTTTTGGTTGAAGGATTAAATTCCATGATATGCTTTTTAGATTAATACTATAGAACTTCAATATTCTTGAGTTCAAAATTATATAATATCAAAGCATTAAAAAAGAACTTGTTGTGGCAGATACTGCATGCAGGACAACAAGCTTTGTAGCGAATACAGTATTCAGGACATCAATCATGTCTGAAGTAACCAGGAGTTTGACCGGTTTTTTTCTTAAAGGCCTTATACATAGCAGATCTGGATTTAAAACCTGAATCAACTCCTATTCCCTCAATGGAATAATGATTTTTTTTCGGATCATTAAGTAGGATCATGGCTTCATTTACCCGGTAATTATTTACCCATTCTGTAAAATTAAATCCTAAATTCCGATTAATACAGCTGGACAATAAACGAGATGACATCTTCATAGCTTTGGAAAGATCATAAATAGTGAGGTCGTGATTGAGGTAATATTTTTTAGACTCCATTATCGATTTTATTTGCTGGCTTAATTCTTTATAATCCTTTTTCTCAACCATATCATTTTCAACAATAGAAATATCTTGTTCATCTTTTCTTTCGGGAATATCCTCAAACAAATTTTTATGCCTAAAAGCCTTGAAACTTAGAAGATAAATATACACGATTATAAATCCCCATGTTAGTAAAACAAAATTTGACATCCCAACGCCGCCAAATGCAATTCTAATCAACTCGAGCCCCCACATGAGGGTAATCGGAACTACACCAAATATAAAGTGCCACAACCATTTTATTTCTAACATATCAAAATCAGAATATTCATTCTTGACAATCTTCTCGTATCTTAAGACTTCCCTTATAGAAATAATCATGGCTATTATAGTAAGAAAAAAAGCATAATATTGGTTGGCTAAAAAAACGTTGGAAACTGTATTCCATGAAAAATAATCATAGATTGATTTTCCATTAGATATAAAAATCAAAATATTGGTAAGTGTTATTGCGTTAACGGCAATTACCAAAGCATAGTTTGTTTTTAAGAAAATTCCAAAACGTTGAGCTACCCCCAATTTTTCTGTAACATAATGTAAAAACAAAATAGGGAACAATAATTTCACTTCCGGTAAAGCAAAGTAAGGGCTTATGGCATAAGTTCCAATATAATCGAATGGTAACCACATTGTCATGGCCTCAAAGACAAAGCACAACAGGAAAAGACCCAATAAAGTATTGGCCCTGCTACGATGTTTTCTAGAGGACATGTATAACAAGGCCAGTATCAACCCTTGAATAATAGCGCCCCATACAATGGTATTTATAATTTTTTCCATTTTATCCTTTCAGCAATAATTGGATTTATAATTTCACATTTTAAAAACCAAGATCTTAAACGCTCTACTACCTGATTATATATGCATTCACACTTTCATAATTTCTAACAACAAAATTAAAAGCAACCTGAAGAATCTCACCCATATTTTTACAGTCTCTAAAATCTTTATCATGGGTATATTCTACTAACTCATTTTTTAATTTTTGAATATTTAGAATGGTTGATATTTGATCATTCTTCATACATTTTAATAGCCTGTTTATTCTATTTTGTGAACTTTTTAATCTTTTTGCCAAAGCTGACCGTTCTTCTTTTTTATATTGTTCTACAGACTCTTTACCTAAATTTTCCTGTACCATATCTATAAAAGGGAAATTTTCTTTAAAAAACTGTGGGCGGTAAACTTTTAATTTTCCCTCAAAACTTTGTTGGTCAAAATCCATAGCCCTAATTCGGTATTGCACTTGATCGAAATCATATGTTGGCACAATTACATAATTATAAGATCTCATATCACCTAATAACCTAAGAGTACATCTTTCATTAAATTTTACAAATTCCTTTGATAATCGCTGCTTTTCAACTTTTGATATGTCTTTTAAACTCTCCTCCATAAACATATCTCCAGGTATTCCCAAAACATGTTCTTCAATTAAAGTGTCTTTATAAACCAAAAAATTGATATGATTAGGTGATAAAATATCCTCTAACTCTAACCCATAAACTCTTGATGCGTCTGCCTTTTTTACATAAATATAAGTGTAATTATCATTTAAAATATTTCTAACCTTCACTCTGAATGGTTTGGAATTTCCAAAAGTACAATAGTCAATTTCATCAATTACCAAATGTTGTAAAATATCCTCAGTTCCGTCACCATGTAAAATATTATACATTCTTTTCAAGCTCAAATCAATTTCTTTTTGCTCAAATTCAGGATAATATACTCTTATCCATAAAGTGTCCTTATCGTGTTTGTCGTAAACAATAATCGAACCGGAAAATCGCAATAGATCATCGTAAAAAATTGGGATTTTAATATTCCTATTATACACAGTCAAATAATCATACAACATTTTATTAATTGGAAATGTTGGCTTTTTTTTTGAAATTAATTTTTGATTCATCACTTTACAACTATAACATTCAATACAATTTGGTTTAACGAAAATAAGAAACTTTAAGTCTTCTGCCTAAAATAAGGATTAAATTAAAAATCATTGGTAACAAATTATTACAATACTCGTCATACAATAGATTACTTAATTTAAATAATTTGGAAACAATCTTATCGCTTAAAAACCTCAACAAAAAATTTGGTAAAATACATGCCGTAAATAACCTTTCATTTGATATTCAGAAAGGAGATGTTTATGGCATTTTAGGTCCGAATGGTAGCGGAAAGTCGACAACCCTAGGAATAATTTTAAATGTTGTCAATAAAACTTCAGGTGAATTTGACTGGTTCAATGGTAAAGTATCGACGCATAATGCATTAAAAAAGGTTGGTGCCATAATTGAAAGACCAAATTTTTATCCATATATGTCGGCAATCGAAAATTTAAAACTCGTTTGCAAGATCAAGGAGATCCCTTTTGATAAAATAGATGAAAAATTAAAGAGCGTAAATCTTTATGATCGAAAAAACAGTAAATTTAAAACCTTTTCATTAGGGATGAAACAAAGATTAGCCATAGCTTCTGCCCTTTTAAATGATCCTGAGATTTTAATATTGGATGAACCTACAAATGGTTTAGACCCCCAAGGAATTCATGAAATCAGGAGAATAATAACAGAAATAGCCTCAAAAGGAACAACAATATTATTGGCTTCACATTTGCTTGACGAAGTAGAAAAGGTATGTACTCATGTTGTTGTAATAAGAAATGGCTTAAAATTATACTCAGGAAGGGTTGACGAAATGAGTTCTTCATTTGGCATTATTGAATTAAGCACAGAAAATACAAACAATGAGTTATTCTCAGCACTTAAAAACTATGAAGGAATCGATTCAGTTAATAATGAAAACGGTAAAGTATATTTGAAATTAGGCAAAAACATTTCCACAAGTGAATTGAATAAATATTTAATTTCGAAAGATGTTGTTCTTTCACACTTGGTTAAACGTAAACCAACTTTAGAGCAACAATTCTTAGACCTTACCAATAACAAAAATTAATCAGAAATGTTAAGATTACTCAATATAGAGATTCATAAATTAAAAAACAGCCGAGCGAGTAAAATTTTAATCATAGCTTATTTTACCTTGCTTACTTCAATTGCTTTAATCGCTGCAATAAAATTTGATATCGGACCAATAAAATTTCATCTGGCTGAGCAAGGAATTTTTAATTTCCCATACATCTGGCATTTCAATACCTTTATCACGGCTTTTTTTAAGTTCTTTTTATTATTGGTAATAGTATCCATGGTATCTAACGAATACAGTAACAAAACTTTAAAGCAAAATTTAATTGATGGTTTAAGCAAAAAAGAGTTTATTTTAAGTAAGTTTTATACTGTGGTATTATTTGCTTTGATATCAACAGTTTTTGTATTTATAGTATCTATTATTCTTGGATTAGTTTATTCTGATTTTAATGAACTGTCTATCATTTTTTCAGATCTGGAATACTTGCTGGCCTTTTTTGTAAAATTATTAGGTTTCTTTTCCTTTGGTTTATTCCTGGGAATGTTAATCAAACGCTCTGCATTTGCGGTTGGTGCAATGCTTATTTGGTTTATTGTAGAAACCATTAGTTATAATGTTTTTAAATGGAATATTTTTAAAGATTCAAATATTACCGATTCTGTTTATCAATTTGCACCATTAAGATCTTTATGGAATTTGATTGACGAACCATTTTCGAGATTAAATGCAGTCAAAACTTTAGCCTCACAAATAGGTGAAGATCTAAGTTACGACTATAGTGTTCATTGGTATGAGATTGCTATCGTACTCGGTTGGACCTTCGTTTATATTTACGCTTCTTATTTTATTTTGAAGAAGAGAGATCTGTAAATTAATTAAATCTCAAATCAGAATCTCTTTTTAATAAAGTTTAGCCAAGTTTTTATTTCTTGTGTATGCTGCCTATAACTCAGAATTTCTTGCGGTATATCTGTTTGCTCATTCATTATTTTTGATACTTTCTTAGCCTGCCTGAAATCAGGATCTGAATCTTTATCAACATTATTTTTTGCTAAAAAAGAAGAAATGATTGACATATCCTGGGCTCTGAACTCCGGATGATATTGAACTCCAAAGAATTGCGAATTTTTATAATTAATGGTCATTGCCTGTACTTTTGAATGAGCATTACTAGCCAGAACAGTAGCATTTTCAGGTAATTTAATAACTTCATCAAAATGAATACATAGGGCTCTGTAATTATTATTTCTTTCCCTAATTAACGGACTTGACTTCCCATCCTCCGTTAGTCTTATGGTTTTCGTCAATCCCAATTCTAATCCATTTTTACTTTTACCTACCTCACCTCCTGATACCACCGTGGCTATTTGTAATCCCCAGCAACTTCCATAAAACGGAATGCCACTTTTAAAAACATCTTCCGCAAAGACAAGTTGTTGAGTTACAGAAGGAATATCATCCAAAACACTAAGAGAGCTTCCTGTCCATAGCACGCCGTCAAATTCTTTTAATTCTATTGTTGAAGGCAATCGTTTATCTTTATGAGCAGGAAACACAACATAAACCTTAGCAGTCGGTTCTAAAAAATGCAACATTTCCTTAAAAATCAGATGATATGGTCTAATTCCAAATCTTTCCCGTTTATTTATAGTCTCTTCATTATTGCCTTCAACAACTAACAGTTTCATATCTATAAACCTTTTAAATCTCCTGTTACAGCCGCTCTAAACAAATTTTCAAGTTCTTTCGAAGTAATTGGCCTGGCATTAGTTGGTGTGGAAGGATCTTTAAAAGCCATTTCTCCAATTTCCGCAGCTTTATCTTCAGTAATTTGAATTTCATTTAAAGTATTTGGTATGTTTAGTTGTTTTCTCAAACCCAGCAAATAACCCACAACCGCATCGGTACCATATTTTTGAAGCCCTAAAACTTTACTTAAATATACCATCTTCTCTTCAATAACAGGTTGGTTCTGTTTTAAAGCATATGGTAATATTATTGCATTCAATAAACCATGTTGTTTATTATAAATTGCACCTAATTGATGTGCAACTGAATGGACAGAACCCAGTCCTTTTTGAAATGCAGTAGCTCCCATAGAAGCTGCAACAAGCATTTGACCACGTGCTTCCAGATCCAAACCATCATTAAAAGCCATGGGTAAATATTTTGCGATCATTCTTATGGCTTCCAGAGCAATTCCTTCAGCCATAGGATGATATCCCGGAGCACAATAGGCCTCTATGGCATGCACCATAGCGTCTACGCCCGTCCATGCTGTGATATTTGCCGGTAAGCCTAAGCATAATTCAGGATCAGAAATGACTATGCCAGGTAATATTTTTGGATGAAAAATAATTTTTTTAGTATGATTTTCTTCATGCAAAATAACAGATGCTCGGCCTACTTCAGATCCCGTTCCTGCCGTTGTTGGTATTGCAATTATTGGTGCTATACCTTTTTCCTTCGCAAGTGCCCAATTATCACCAATATCTTCAAAATCCCATAATGATCTTTTTTGTCCTGACATAAATGCAATAGTTTTGGCAGCATCAATGGCAGAGCCCCCGCCAAAAGCAATAACACCATCATGATCATTATTATTGAAATGATCTACACCTTCACTTACATTCTTTCCTGTTGGATTACTTTGCACATCACTGTATACACTGAAGTTAATTCCGAAATTTTCCAATACATTGGTAGCTGTTTTAACAATACTTAATTTTACTAAGCCTTCATCAGTAACAAACAGGGGGTTTTTCATACCCAGTTGTTCACAAGCCGAAGCCAAATCATTTATTCTGCCGTTTCCAAACCAAATTGTAGTTGGGAAATTCCAATTCGTGTTTTTTAATTCCATAAATATTTTTTACTTATTTTAAATTCAATAAAAGAATGTGACCAATAAAAAATTATTTTCTAAAATGGAATGACTTCACCCTGGTAACATGGTCATAACCGACTTTTGAAAGTGTCACACCTCTTCCTGAATTTTTTACTCCGGTCCATGCCAAAGCAGGATCTAAATAATCACATCTATTCATAAATACCGTACCCGTTTCTATTTCATCCCCTATAATTTGAGCTTGATCGATATCTTTTGTCCAAATTGAAGCTGTCAAGCCATAGTGAGAATCATTCATTAATTCAATAGCCTGAGCATCGTTTTTAACTTTCATAATTCCAACAACGGGACCAAAACTCTCTTCTGTCATCACATCCATACCATGATCTACATTCACCAGAACATGAGGTGACAAGTAGGGTGTCTCTTTTTTTGATGCGGCAAATATAGATTCATCAACTAATGACCTCGCCCCTTTTTTTACAGCCTCATTTATTTGTTTTCTCACAAAATCAGCAGCTGAAGTTTTCACCATTGGGCCAATGTTTATTCCTGATTCTAACGGATTGCCTAATTGATACTTTTTCGTAATATCTACAAACCCATCAACAAATTGATCGTATAAAGATTCGTGCACATATATTCTTTCAATTCCACAACAAGATTGTCCGCTGTTAAAAAAAGAACCATCAACAAGGTTTTCTATGGTCATTTCCAAATTGGCATCGCTTCTAACATAAGCCGGATCTTTACCACCTAATTCTAAACCACAAGGAATAAATTTATGCATTAATGAGTTTTGTATTGCAATTCCTGCCGTTACAGAGCCGGTAAAAAGAACTGCATCAACATTTAGGTGAGCTATCAAGCATGCTGTGTTTTTATGGTTCAAATGTAAAATTTGAAATACTCCTTCCGGGAATCCGGCATTTTTAGCCGCCTGTGCATATCTCTCTGCGACCAGTGGTGTTTGAAAAGAATGCTTTAAAATTACAGTATTCCCTGCCATCAGTGCCGGAACAATAGCATTTACCGAAGTTAAAAATGGGTAATTCCATGGACTTAACACGGCTACAACCCCAAAGGGAATTCTTTCCATCCATCGTTTGAAATTATTCTGATCTTTTAATTCTTGAGACGCCAGCGCTTCTTCTGCAATGTCGATCATATAACTGGCTCGTTCAACAAAACCATTAATTTCACCGGGAGTTTGACTTAATGGCCTACCCATTTGCCATGTTATTTCCAAAGCTATATCCTTTTTAACTTTACGTATCTCTTCTACAAACAAAGTAACATATTTTGCTCTTTCCTTCACAGGTAAATCCGACCAATCAGGAAAAGCCTTTTTTGCCGAATTTAATGTTTGTTCAATATCTTTCTGAATATTTTCTTTACCAGAATAATATACAGAACCATCAATTGGTGAAATGGTTTTTATCATTTTTATAATGCTATATTATTTCAAAATATCTTTTTAATTGCCAATCGGTTATGGCAGCACGCTGTTGATTGTCTTCCCATTCTCTGGTATACGCAAAATGATCAACGAATTCATCACCAAAAAGATCGCGTGCAATGGTAGATTTTTTTAAATTTATGGCTGCCTGAGACAAAGTTCCGGGTAACTGAAAGGCTGCAGGTAGTTCAACATCGTAAGCATTGCCCTTTACTGGTTTGGTTGGCTCTATTTTATTTTCAATTCCCCAAATACCCGACCCAAGAGCTGCTGCCATTGCCAAATGAGGATTTATATCTGCGGCTGAGATACGATATTCAACCCGTTGAGAATTTATACTTCCGGGAATAGCCCGCAAAGCACAAGTTCTATTATCCACACCCCATGAAGCAGTAGTAGGAGCCCAAAATCCTGGAATGAGCCTGGTATAACTATTACAAGTAGATGCAACCATTGCTAAAATCTCTGGCATTAATTTTTGCTGACCACCAATAAACCATCGCATTTCATCTGACATATTTTCTTCTTTATTCTTATCATAAAATAAAGCAGATCCATCCTTATTTTGTAAAGAAATATGAATATGACCAGATTGTCCCGGATAATCTGCAGACCATTTGGCCATAAAACTAGCGACCATTTCGTTTTGTTGCGCCCAAACTTTAATAAAAGTTTTAAATAAAGCTCCATTATCTGCTGCTCTCAAAGCTTCAGAGTATTCAATGGCACCTTCCAGAACTCCCGGTCCTGTTTCTGTATGCAACCCTTCTAAAGGCATATCCATTTCCTTACAAAGATCCATTATCTCATGATAAAGATTGGCATGTGAAGAATTTCGTAAAACGGAATAGCCAAAATTCCCCGGTGTGATCGGAACAAGATCATTATAGTTTTTATCTCTTAAACTTTGCGGACTTTCATTAAATAAAAAAAACTCAAATTCTAAAGCCGCACTAGCACTATAACCATAATTTTCAATACGTTTCAATACTTTTTTAAGAATGGATCTCGGACAAACGGTACTCGCCTTACTGTTTGAAAAATCAGCAAAACAAATTATCGATTTATTATCTTCGGTTGGTAAGGCTCTAAAACTAGTTGCATCTATTGTTGCCATGGTATCTTTAAAGCCATCCTTCCATCCCGTAACGGAATCCTTTTTGTACAAAGCATCATTAGAATCCCAGCCAAAAACAACGTTACAAAATCCATATCCCTTATCCAAAGCTGAAAGAAATTTTTTTGTGTTAACATATTTTCCACGAAGAACCCCATCTATATCAACAATTGCTAATTTTACATTTTCTATTTGATGATCTTTTATGTACTTTTTAATAGTATTCATAATCTTTTGATTTGTTTACTTTTTATTTGTTTTTCTCGTGCTCTAATGCAAACTCCTCTTCCGGTGAAAGTATCAATCTATGCCTTCCTTTGAACGCAAAATAAAGTAATCCTATAATTAAATAAACAATTGCAATAAATACCGCCGTTCTATATGATTTGTCTTGTAGCTGATAATATATGGTAACCAATGCAATCGCAATGGTGATCCATGCACCAATTTTACCAAACGGGCTAATATAAGGGCGTTCAAGATTTGGTTGATTTTTCCTTAATAAAAGAAATGACCCACTTTGCAATACATAGGACAGCATCGCACTGAAAACTGCAATATTCAATAAAGCTCCGCCAATAAAGACCTCACTTTCTTCACCTGCCAGTAATTTAGTTATCATCAAAACACTAAAACCAATAACCGAGCCCAGGATCAAAGCTGTATATGGTGTTTTTTTACTATTTGTTTCTGATAAAAATACCGGAAAATATCCTGCCCTTGACAGGGAATAAATTTGTCTGCCAAAAGCAAAAATAATAGTATGAAATGATGCAATCAAACCAATAGAGGCAACCAGAGCAAGTAATTTGGCTATATTAGAACCAAATAATACTTTAAATCCGTCCAGCAATGGTTCTCCGGACTGTGATAAGGCAAATGATCCCAAAGGGATTGAAGAATTTAACCACAATATCAAAAATGCCGAAATAACCAATGTTATCATTCCATATGTCAGTCCCTTAGGCATATCTCTTTTGGGGTCAACAGATTCTTCAGCAGCCAGAGGTAATTGTTCAATCGCTAAAAATAACCAAACGGCAAAAGGCATTGCCTTTAAGGCTCCTGAAATTCCCATGGGTAAAAACTCTCCGTTCCCACCTGCTAAATGTTCCGCTTCTCCATTTATCCCGGCTTTGATATCAAGTGCATATTTAAAAAAATCTATACTTCCGATCGAGGAAACCCAAAATACTACTAAACATGATAAAGCTAAAATAGTTACTACAACAGCAAATTTAAATGATAATTCAACGCCTACTATATTCATCAAAGTAAAAACCGTGTAAAACCCAAACCACCAATATGGCAATATATCAGGGCCGGTTTCAAAAATACCTGCCATATAATTACTTAAAAAGAATACAATAACCGCTGGTGTTAAAACAAACTCAAGATTTTCTACAAGACCTGTGAAAAACCCCCCCCATGGGCCCATTGCAGATCTTGCAAAGGAATAAGCGCCGCCAGTATGAGGTAATGCCGGAGACATTTCTGCAACACTTTGGGTAAGTCCGATATACATTACTGCAATAACTATTGTTGCTATGAACATACCTCCCCATCCACCAGAAGCCAATCCTAAATTCCATCCAGAAAAATGACCCGAAATAACCGCTCCAACTCCCAATGCCCACAAAGACCACACTCCTGCATGTCTTTTTAACTCTCTGGCCTCAAAGAAAGATTTATCCATTTTTTTGTATTTTACTCCTTTGCGCATATTTTATTGGATTAATTTAAATTTTGACTTTTATTTCTTTCATTAGTATACCTCATATTTAATCAGAAATAATTATATTATTATCATGATGCTGTTAAAACTACAAAAAATTCTTTGTTTAAACGAAATGATAAATTAAAGAAAAGATGCCTACAAGATTTATTTATTTTTAAAATAACTATGAATAAATTTAATCATTTATTACAAAAATTTTAACTCTCTGAAAGAATAAAAAAAATTAACCCAATGAAAATCATTAATAAGCAGATCTGGCATTTATATTTTTTAACCCTCTTATTTTTTGTTTAAATTATTAGATTAAGATAAATGCCCTGGCTGAGTTGATTCTGATTTCTGATTTTATTATTATTTTCAATTTCCAACTAAAAAAACTTAGGTCTTCGGTCTTCGATCTTCTGACTTATCTTATTTTTGTGAAATGAAATTTAAATTGGTATCAGAATATAAACCTACAGGGGATCAGCCGCAAGCCGTTGATCAATTGGTCAATGGGATATTAGATAATGAAAAATATCAGGTGTTACTAGGCGTAACAGGTTCGGGTAAAACCTTTACCGTGGCAAACGTAATAGAAAAAGTTGAAAAACCTACCTTGGTTTTGGCACATAATAAAACACTGGCAGCACAATTGTATTCAGAATTTAAGCAATTTTTTCCGAATAATGCGGTAGAGTATTTTGTATCTTATTATGATTATTATCAACCCGAAGCATATTTACCGTCAACAGGGCTATATATTGAAAAGGATCTGTCAATAAATGATGAGATCGAACGAATGCGATTAAGTACAACATCTTCTCTCCTTTCAGGAAGAAGGGATGTTTTGGTAGTTGCTTCTGTTTCTTGTTTGTATGGTATTGGAAATCCTGTAGAATTTAAAAAAAATGTAATTTATATTAAAGTGGATCAGGTAATAGCAAGGACTAAATTCTTGCACCAATTAGTTACCAGTCTTTATTCAAGAACAGATGCCGAAGTAAAAAGCGGAACCTTTAAGGTAAAAGGAGATACTATTACTATTTACCCGTCATATGGCGATATCGGGTATAGAGTCCATTTTTTTGGAGATGAAATAGAAGAAATCGAAAGTTTTGACCTTGTTAATAATAAGATTATTGAAAAATATGAAAGTTTAAATATTTATCCTGCTAATTTGTTTGTGACCTCACCCGATGTTCTTCAAAATGCAATTCATCAGATTCAGGAGGATATGGTAAAGCAAGTAGATTATTTTAACGAAACAGGAAGAGGACTAGAAGCGAAACGTTTAAAGGAAAGAACGGAATTTGATTTAGAAATGATCCGTGAATTGGGTTATTGTAGTGGAATTGAGAATTATTCACGCTACCTTGACGGACGGCTGCCGGGGACCAGACCATTCTGTTTATTAGATTATTTCCCCAAAGATTACTTGATGCTCGTAGATGAGAGTCATGTAACCATACCACAAACGCATGCTATGTACGGAGGAGATCGTTCAAGAAAGGAAAATTTGGTGGAATATGGTTTTCGTTTACCCGCCGCAATGGATAACCGGCCATTAAAATTTGAAGAGTTTGAAGCGATTCAAAACCAGGTTATTTATATCAGTGCTACTCCTGCTGATTATGAATTAAACCAATCAGAGGGTGTTTTTGTAGAACAGATCATTCGTCCAACAGGATTATTAGATCCCGAAATTGAAGTTCGACCCAGCTTGAACCAAATTGATGATCTGATCGAAGAAATGCACCAGCGAATTGAAAAGGACGAACGTGTTTTAGTAACTACTTTAACGAAAAGAATGGCTGAAGAACTAACTAAATATTTAGCCAGAATTCAAATTCGTTGTCGTTATATACATTCTGATGTAGATACTTTAGAAAGGGTTGAAATTATGCGAGATTTAAGATTGGGACTTTTTGATGTTTTGATTGGTGTAAACTTATTACGAGAAGGTTTAGATTTACCTGAAGTATCTTTAGTAGCAATACTGGATGCTGATAAAGAAGGTTTTCTACGTAGTCATCGATCGCTTACTCAAACCGTAGGGAAGAGCAGCTAGAAATGTTAATGGTAAAGCAATTATGTATGCTGATAAAATTACAAAAAGTATTCAGCTTACTATTGACGAGACGAATAGAAGAAGAGAAAAACAAATTGCATATAATACCAAACACAGAATTACACCTAAACAGATCAAGAAAAACATTGATGATGCCCTTACAAAAAAGCAGATTGCCACTTATCAATATGATGAAGCTAATGCACAAGCTGCAGAAGCTGACCTGCAATATCTAGCAAAACCGGAAATTGAGAAACGGATTCGCAATAAAAGAAAAAACATGGAGGTTGCAGCCAAGGCCTTAGATTTTTTGGTTGCTGCCAAGTTAAGAGATGAAATTAAGGAGTTACAAGGGTTTTTATAATAACGACACATCAAATCAATATTCCTTTAATATTTTTTGAAATACCATTCCATGGCATTTTTGAAAAAAATATTCTCTTGTTCAGCCTTTGTAAAATTATCCTTTATCAAATCTACATCTACTTTAGAGAATGAGATCTTTGATCTTGTTGAAGGTAAATCTGTACCGAAAATGAGCGATTTTGGATTTATTTCATATATTTTTCGCATTACCGGAACCGGATCGAAATTGATTCTTCCAAATCCCGTTGCCTTTATTTTAATTCCTTTTTCCACCCAATGATATAAGTCTGTTAATCCTTTATTTGACAGACCTAAATGATCAATTGAAAATTTAGGAATCTTAACAAGTAGCGAATTTAATTCTTTTAGATCTATACTGTCAATATATAATTCTGTATGCCAACCAAATTGGTCATAAAGACGGTTAGAAAGTTCAAACAGGTTTTCCTTCTTTTCCGAACCACCTCTTTTAAGATTAAATCTTACGGCTACTATATTTGCATCATTCAGTCTATCCAATTCCTTTTGGCTTATTCCAATTGGTATATTTGCAACACCAAAATAGTTCTTTCCTAATTTATTTAAAGAATCCAATAAATATTCCTGGTCAAATTTTTGAAATGAACCTGAAACAACAGTTCCTCCAATAATTTTAAAATCCTTAACCTTACTCCTGTAATTTTCCACCGTAAAATCATTCGGTAAGTATCCATTATTTTTCACCAATGGAAATCTTGGATTGATAATATGAAAATGTGAGTCAAATATTTTCATTGTAGCTTTATATAATAAAATCCGTGAATACAATTAAGGATATTAGATAGCAATTACAACAATGCATCAGACTATCACTTATTTACATTTTCTTGATATATAATAATTTGCATTCCGTCCGGGTCTCTTAGATAAAGGTATTGTGAGCCCCAAGGTCTTTTTATCGGACCTCTTACTTCCCATTTCTCATTCAAACGTTTAGCCCAATGTTCTACATCAAGTGTTTTTAGTTGTATATCTATTTTATCATTATCTAATTTCTCACTGAAGGCTTCCTGAAAATAATAATGCTCATTCATTATTTCTGAAATTTCTATAAATGCATTACTTTTTTCATTCCCAAACCTCAATATGATACCCCTGGAGCCATTTCCATCATTATATTCTTCCTCAATTTCAAATCCTAAGACCATCATATAGAAATTCTTAGAGGCCTTAAAATCTTTTGTTCTTATAACAGTTTTTAAACTTAATAATCCATTAAGAGAAGAAGGTTTATTTTTTGTGTCCATTGCTATGATAATATTTCTTTTTTATTCGTTTTTTTATAATAATGATTCCAATTCTAAACCGTAATCATATTGCAAATCTTCATGTAAAGTTGCAATTGTTTTTTTTAGAGTTACTATTTGCCTGTTGTATATGTTTTGAAGGGAAACATTATTTTTAAACGATGGTTTCATATTTTTCAATTGCTCACAAAAGTGAAGCAACAATTCAACTTCGGTCTCTTTTTTTTTGAATATCGCATATATTTTTTTGTGTTGCGCAAAATTCTTCGGACACTTTTTTTTATGTAAAAATAACTTTTGGTATTGATCATTTCAAAATCAGATCTCATTTCATTTTTTACGCTTTGAATAAAGGAATCTTCATCCGCGGCCTCAAACAATAAATAGGTTAATAATTCCTTGTTCTCTTTTTTGAATTTAGACAAACGTAAACACAATTCCACCAGTTCTGATTGTGACTTGTACTGCAAACCTTGTTTGAGCTCTTTTACCGTTGCTGTTTTCATAGTTTAAAATTATTACGAAAAATTATATGTTAATCGTTTTATATTATATTGCAGCCTTTCAAAAATTAATACGCAAATAACAATCATAAAAGCTGCTAATATTAACGGTAATATATTCATAAAATTTAAATTTGTAGTTTTAATTTAACGGTTTATCCATAGTTTTATCTTAAAATCGATGCAAGTAAAAATACGATAAACTTTTAACTTGAATGGCCCTAAAGAATTATCAATACATTTAATTATCATCTTTTTTGCTATGCATTATCAAGTGATGTAAATTAGCCAAAATAAAATTCTATCTATGCTTTTAAAAAATGAAATTATTGAAATAGATCAAATGATCGCTTATGAAGATAGGTTAAAAACCGAAATATCAATAAAAGCAATAGGTTGGCATCTTGATCATATGTTGAAAGTGATAAATGGTGTAACTAAATCTTTAAAAAAATCTAATGCGGAAAAGTACAAATGGAAATTTAATTTACTGAGATTTATATTCTTTACTTTCAGATCATTTCCAAGAGGAAAAGGGAAGGCTCCAAGGTCGGTAATCTCAGAAAATGAAATAATTAAAGAAGATATAATTCGTCAACTGAAAGAAGCTAAAATAAATTTGTTAGAACTGGATAAATTAGATTCAAACAATTATTTTAAACATCCCTATTTTGGGTCATTGAATTTAAGGGCAACCAAGATTTTTATGGAAATGCATACACATCATCACTTAAAAATCATTAAGGATATCATTAAAAATTAAATCTAATGGAGCAAATAAAATATATTAATGAACTCCTAAGAAATCAGCTTGTTATTAAAGAATTATTAACAGGTTTGAAAAAAAAGGAATACTTGTGGAAACCTTCTGCAAACAAATGGTGTTTACTTGAAATTATCTGCCACCTTTATGACGAAGAAAGGGAAGATTTTAAGGATAGAATAAAACATGTTTTGAAGAACCCTCAAAACCCGCTTGCTTCTTTTGATCAAAAAGCCTGGGTACTTGAAAGAAAATATATGCAACAAAAATTTGATGATGTATTAATGAATTATTTACAAGAAAGAGATCGATCATTGGATTGGCTAAGATCATTGAAAAACCCTCAATGGAAAAATGCATATTTACATCCAGAATATGGACCAATGTCGGCAAATATGTTCCTGATAAATTGGGTGGCACATGATTACTTACATATAAAGCAAATACTAAAATTAAAATTTGATTATTTAAAAAATAAAACGGGAGAGTCTTTGGATTATGCCGGTACGTGGTAAATTATAAATTTATGGAAAACAGAAAGCTTGATGGCAGAAGCAGAAAAAATATTATGACTGGTAGAAGTGCAGAAATTGTTCAGAAACAAGATCAACGCTCCGGCAAATTAACCGATGGAATTATTAAAAGAATACTTACCAAATCTTCCTTTCATCCTCATGGTATTAAAGTACAATTGGAATCCGGAGAAGTAGGGCGAGTTAAAAATATTTTATGTTAACAGTTAAAGTTACAGTACTTAAACTATATTTAAAATTAATTAGATAAGTTAATAAAATTTTAAATTTTTTGAGATAATATCACAAAAAAAGACTCACAAATATTACAATATATGGTGAGTCTTTTATATTAGATATAATTAACTTAAATCGAAGTTAAAACAATTTTTTGCTTAATTTCCTTTTTTATAATCTTCTAAAAACTTAGCTAAACCAATATCAGTCAATGGGTGTTTCAATAAGCCTTTTATTGCACTCAATGGTCCTGTCATTACATCAGCGCCAATTTTAGCACAATCAATGATGTGCATCGTATGACGAACCGAAGCGGCTAATATTTGAGTTTCATATCCATAATTATCATAAATTAATCTGATCTCTGAGATCAACCCTAATCCATCAGTTGAAATATCATCCATCCTTCCAATAAAAGGAGACATATAAGTTGCTCCCGCCTTAGCTGCTAAAAGGGCTTGACCAGCCGAAAAAATTAAAGTCATATTGATTTTAATTCCTTTATCCGTAAAATATTTACACGCTTTAACACCGTCAGCAATCATAGGTAATTTTACTACAATCTGAGAATCTAATGCTGCTAATGCTTCTCCTTCTCTAACCATGCCTTCAAAATCTGTTGCAATAACCTCAGCACTAACATCACCATCAACTATATTACAAATGGTTTTATAATGATTTATAATATTATCGGCACCTATAATTCCTTCTTTTGCCATCAATGACGGATTTGTTGTAACACCGTCTAATATTCCAAGTGCTTGTGCTTCTTTTATTTGATCTAGGTTTGCAGTATCAATAAAAAATTTCATATGTTTAAATTTACTAATGGTTTTAATTTAAATTTTTCTTCGCTGCAAATATAATAGATTAATTCACAGTTCAATTGATTAAATGATTGAAAAAATCAACAGAATATTAACATATTAAATGATTATCGCAGGTACCGGGATGAATTGTATGGAGATTCTTATATTTATGCACGAACTAAATTTAAAACATTATGTCCTGGATCAAAACAATTGAATATAATAATGCCGATTCAAATTTAAAACGAATTTATGATAGAGTTAAAGGTCCTGATAATAATATTGATAATGTGTTGTTAATCCATAGTTTACGCCCACATTCATTAGTAGGACATATGGCATTATACAAAAACGTTTTGCACAATACCAATAACACACTTCCAAAATGGTATTTAGAGGCTATTGGTGTATTTGTAAGTAATTTAAATAAATGTGACTATTGTGTAACACATCATTTTACCGGCTTTCAAAGGCTTTTAGCCGATGATGAAAAATCTAAGGAGTTCTATAAAGCTGTAAAAAATGATAAATTGCATCTTTTTTTTGGAGCCAAATATTTATCAGGAATCAAATATGCAGAAATCTTGACCAAAAAACCGGATTCCATAGATGAGAATGAAATTATAAATTTAAGAGAAGTTGGTTTTACTGATGGTGAAATTTTGGAAATCAATCAGGTTACGAGTTATTTTAATTATGTGAACAGATCTGTTCTTGGTCTGGGAGTAAACATTAAGGGAGATATTTTGGGGCTTTCGCCTAATGAAAGTGATGATCCAAATAATTGGAAACATCAATAACAGTATTGTAACGACTAAAAGATAAAAATGAAAAAAAAGAATCATATTATCATCGAAGGATATAAACATATATCACATGAACAGTTATCATTTTCTACTGATGAAATGATCCTTAAAAGTAGATCTTTTTACAATTGGCTGGATAAACGTCGTTCTGTGAGAGAATTTAGTAATAAGCCTGTTCCCAAAGAAGTAATTGAAAATATGATCAAGGCAGCTTCAACCGCTCCCTCTGGTGCGCATAAACAACCATGGACATTTTGTGCTGTATCAAATCCATTGCTTAAAAGCAAAATAAGGGTTGCTGCCGAAATTGAAGAAAAAGAATCTTACCAAACCCGCATGAGTGAAAGTTGGAAAAAGGATCTGGCTCCATTGGGAACCGATATGCATAAACCTTTTTTAGAAATTGCACCCTGGCTTATAATTGTTTTTAAAAGAGCCTATGAATATGATACAAGTGGAAATAAGCACAATAATTATTATGTAAATGAATCCGTTGGATTAGCTTCTGGCATGTTAATTACAGCCATTCATAATGCAGGTTTAGTTACATTGACCCATACTCCGAGTCCGATGAAATTTTTAACGAAGCTTTTAAAGCGACCTGATAATGAAAGAGCATTTTTATTACTACCTGTTGGGTACGCAAAGGAAACTGTTTTTGTACCTGATCTTGAGCGCAAAAGTTTAGATAAAATTTCTAAGTTTTATGAATAGATTATCTTTAGGCTAGTGACTCTTGGTTTGGTTATTGGTTATTTGATTAATTATTAATGGACGAATAATACCTTTTAATTACTTCTTTGGATAAGAAACTTCCAACTTCTGATTTCCAGCTTCCAACTTATAAATTTCAACTTTTTACTTTTGACAATTTTTATCATCTACATCCCGTAATATTTCATGATCAATCTCTCATAGATCTTATCCGGAAGAATTCGTTTTAATACTATAGAGAATTTTTGCATCAGATCACCTACTTTATAATGAATTTTAGGGTTTGGGTTTTTTATGATTCTATAGATCTGCTCTGCCATTTCTTTAGGATCACTACCAAAATTTACATGTTCATCCATCAGCTCTAAATTCTTTTGGTAGTTCTCTTTATATACAGAATCCTTAAATACCGGGGTATGATATCTTCCTGCAACTATATTGGTGGCAAAATCTCCGGGAGCAATATTGACAACTTTCACGCCAAATTCTTTCACTTCCATTCTAATAGTTTCTGTAATAATTTCTAAAGCACCTTTTGTGGCAGAATAAATTCCCCGAAAGGGTAATCCCATATAGCCTGCAATAGAAGTAACATTTATTATTAAACCTGATTTTTGCTTGCGCATTTGGGGTAAAACTGCTTTCATAACTTCAATCGCACCGAAAAAGTTAGTTTCAAAAGCTCTACGTATCTCATCAGTTGGTGTTTCTTCTACTGCTCCGGTAATTCCAATTCCGGCATTATTTATAAGTACATCAATTTTTCCTTCGTTTTTGACTATGGTTAAAACCGCATTATATATAGTTTCTGATCTATTTAAATCTAAGGCGATCAAATTAAAAGGCAACTTATTTTCTTTAGGATTACGGCTTGTACCATAAACTTTAAATCCCTTACCGGCTAAATATTCGGCAGTGATTTTTCCAATTCCGGAAGTTGCTCCTGTTATTAAAACTACTTTACTCATGAATACAAAGATGAAATAAATTTTTGATTTAAGAATTTCTTTCTTACAGAAAAAATAGAATTGTGATGCAATTTTTAAATAAGGTGAAAAATTAAAATATGTAATCTTATTACAGAAGTCTCAGTTCGAGATCCCGTTATACATCGGGATAAGTTCAACTAATGAATTTAAATTCGCTTTTCAAGCTTTTTAAAGGGGATGTTTCTAATTAGAAGAGATCCCGCTATGCAGCGGGATTAGTTCAACTAATAAATTTAAATTCGCTTTTCAAGCTTTTTAAAGAGGATGTTTCCAATTAGAAGAGATCCCGCTATGCAGCGGGATTAGTTCAACTAATAAATTTAAATTCGCTTTTCAAGCTTTTTAAATTTAAGTTTCACTAAAATGGCAAGCTACCTGCATCACACCGCTACGACCTAATACCTTTGCTGCGTTCCCGCCCTGGAGGATTCAAAGGGAGCTGGTTGTGCAGGACTTGCCGCTGCAAAAATACAATCCTTTTACAATTTACCAATGTTTTTTTCAACTTTTTAAAACTATTTTTATACATTATATTGATGTCAAAAGAAATAAAGTATATTTGTTTAAATTAAATTTAATCATACATGGAAAATCAGCCCAAAACCTCAAAGAGATCTGTAATGTTAAACTATGGTTTAATGTTAGGTATCGCTACAATTATCATTAGTGTTTTAAATTATGCATTTGGAGACACATATGAGCCTCACTGGTCAATAAATGTAATAAGTGGCTTGCTTATGGTGGCTATTATTGTATTGGGTATTAAAAAATTAAAAGAATTTAATGACGGATATCTAACTCTTGGTGATGCAATTAAAACGGGTATTGGCATAGCTTTTATTGCTGCGATAATCAGTGGGATTTACATCTATATTTTTGCAAATTTCATTGAAGGTAATTTTATTGATAATATAGTAGAGTTGAACACAGCCAAAGCTATTGAAAGTTCTCCGGAAATATCAGATGAAATATTAGAAACACAAGCTGAAATGACCAAAGAATATTTCTTTGTATTTACCTTTGGTGTAATCTTCATTTTTAATTTATTTATAGGTTTTGTTACCTCACTGATTGCAGGAATGATTATGAAAAAAACTGATGAAGAGATTACAAGTATTTAATTTAATTGAATTTTAATGGATATATCAGTAGTAATCCCACTACTTAACGAAGAAGAATCTTTACGCGAATTACATGATTGGATAGTTAAAGTTATGCGATCGAATCAATTTTCTTATGAAATACTCTTTGTTGATGATGGTAGCACAGACAATTCATGGGAAATAATAGAAGATCTATCTAAGAAAAATTCCAACGTTAAAGGATTAAAATTCCAGATCAACTATGGGAAAAGCCAGGCCTTGAATGCAGCGTTTAAAGAGGCTCAGGGTGATGTAGTTATTACTATGGATGCTGACCTGCAAGATAATCCTGAAGAAATTCCGGAGCTATTTGATCTGATTACCACTAAAAATCTCGATTTGATATCTGGCTGGAAAAAAAAGCGCTACGATTCAAAAATCCGTAAAAACATTCCTTCGAAACTGTTCAATGCTGTGGCCAGAAAAACTTCGGGTTTGCATTTACACGATTTTAACTGTGGATTAAAGGCCTATAAAAATGAGGTAATTAAAAATATTGATGTCAATGGCGAAATGCACAGATATATTCCTGTACTGGTCAAAAACGCGGGTTTCACTAAAATTGATGAAAAAATTGTACAACATCAGGCACGTAAATATGGTACCACTAAATTTGGAATTGACAGGTTTATTAACGGGTTTTTAGATTTGATAACCATAAGTTTTTTAACAAGGTTTGGTAAACGCCCAATGCATCTTTTTGGATTATTAGGAACTTTTATGTTTGTCATCGGTTTTTTATCTTCTTTATACATTGGAATCTATAAACTGGTTAAATTGTTTAATCATGAGGCCGCGATTCTAATCACAGATAACCCTTGGTTTTATATAGCTTTGGCTTCAATGATATTAGGTTCTCAATTATTTTTGGCTGGTTTTTTAGGCGAATTAATATTGCGATCAAAAGGCGATACAACAAGGTATACAATCACTAAAAAGATCAATCTATAATTGTTAAATAATAATATATCACCTTTCAATTGAAATTATAACATAGTCTGTATTTCACTTCAAAAAGTTATCTTTGCTGAGATAAACCTGTAATTAATATGAATACTACCGAAATCATCAACAAAGCCAAACTGTGGCTAAATCCAACATTTGATAAAGAAACACAACAAGAAATTCAGCAATTGATCCAAGATAATTCAGCTGACCTAACCGACAGATTTTACAAGGACCTGGAATTTGGCACAGGGGGTATGCGTGGAATAATGGGTGCAGGAACAAATCGAATCAACAAATATACCTTAGGTAAAAATACACAAGGATTATCTAATTATTTGATTAAATCCTTTCCAAATAAACTACTTAAAGTCGCTATAGCCTTTGATTGTCGACATAACAGTAAAACTTTTGCCAAGTCTGTTGCTGATGTGTTTTCAGCAAATGGCATAAAAGTATTTTTATTTGAAGATCTACGTGCAACACCCGAACTTTCTTATGCAGTGCGAAAATTAAATTGTGATTCAGGGATTGTTTTAACTGCCTCTCATAACCCTCCTGAATACAATGGTTATAAGGTATATTTTAATGATGGCGGACAAATTATTCCTCCACAGGATGGTGATATTATTGATGAAATAAATAAAGTTGATTTTAGTGATATAAAGTTTAATGCCAATGAAAGTTTAATAGAGATCATTGGAGAAGATATTGATAAGACTTTTACAGAAGCCGCTATAAAAAACTCAACATCAGATAGTACAGGAAATCGTGGGAATTTAAAAATTGTTTTTACATCTTTACATGGAACTTCCATTACAGTAGTACCAAAGGCATTAGAACAAGCTGGTTTCACCGATGTACATATTGTTGAAGAACAAAGAATACCTAATGGCGATTTTCCTACGGTTGAGTCTCCCAACCCAGAAGAACCGGCAGCTCTTAAGATGGCAACTGATCTGGCTGATAAAATTAACGCCGACATTGTTATTGGAACTGATCCGGATTGCGATAGATTAGGAATTGCCGTAAGAGATTTAGACAACAATCTGGTTTTGCTTAATGGCAATCAAACCTTTGCTATTTTAACTGATTTTTTAATTAAAAAATGGGATAATGAAGGCAAGATTGATGGAAAACAATTTGTTGGTTCAACTATTGTTTCCACACCATTGATCAATAAAATAGCAGATAGTTACGGGGTAGAGACCAAAGTTGGATTGACCGGTTTTAAATGGATTGCCAAAATGATCCGTGAAGCTGAGGGAAAACAAGAATTTATTGGAGGTGGGGAGGAGAGTTTCGGGTTTATGGTTGGAGATTTTGTAAGAGATAAAGATGCCGTTTCTGCTACGCTTTTGGCCTGTGAAATTGCTGCCAATGCAAAAAATAACGGAAGCTCAGTTTATTTGGAATTAATTGAACTCTTTAAAAAACATGGATTTTATAAAGAATATTTAATTTCCGTTGTTAAAAAAGGATTAGAAGGCGCAAAAGAAATTGCACAAATGATGACAGATATGCGTAAAAATCCAATAGTTGAAATGGTTGGTGAAAAAGTAAAATATTTGTATGATTATGAAACTTCTAAACGTAAAAATTTATTGACGGGTGAAGAAACTATTATTGATTTGCCCAAATCAAATGTATTGATCTATGAAACAGATAATGGTACCAGAGTAGCTGCTCGTCCGAGTGGTACAGAACCAAAAATAAAATTTTATTTCAGTGTTAATATGCCATTAAGTAGTGTAGGTGATGCAGTAAAAGTTGAAAATGAACTGGATGCGAAGATCGAAAACATAATCAGCGAGTTAAAATTATAATTCTCCTCAGTTTTGAGGATATTAAGGGGTATAAAATGATATTTTCATAATACCTATTTAATCTTATCTATGAACTACTTTAAAAAAATCCTGCGTTTTGCTAAACCATATGCCAAATATGCCTGGTTAAACATTTTATTCAATATTCTTTATGCAATATTCAATGTTCTGTCAGTTTTGGCTTTTATACCAGTACTTGGAATTTTGTTTGGTAGAGAAGAGAGAGTTTCTCAAAAACCTGTTTTTAACGGTATAAAAGGTATTTATGATTATATACAAAACAGTTTAAATTATTTTGTTTCCAATATGATGGAAACTGGTGGTGTTGAAAAAGCCTTGATGTTCATCTGTATCGTAAGTTTTTCTATGTTCTTTTTTAAGAACCTTTTCAGGTACTTCGCACTGTTCGTATTAACATTTTTACGCAACGGTGTTGTTAAAGACCTGCGAGATAGCTTATACCATAAAATTGTTGATCTACCTATTTCCTATTTTTCAGAAAAGAAAAAAGGGGATACAATTGCCCGTATTACAGGTGATGTTCAAGAAATCGAAACATCTTTTTTAAACACTTTAGAAGCTATAGTCAGAGAACCTCTTACTATTGCCTTTACTTTAATTTCTATGTTTGCAATTAGCGCCAAACTAACGCTATTTGCCTTTATATTATTACCTGTTTCAGGGATCTTAATTTCATTTGTAAGTAAAAAATTGAAAGCCAAATCTTTATTAGCGCAACAAGAAACGGGTAATTTCTTGTCATTTATAGAAGAAACACTTACCGGACTCAAAGTGATCAAAAGTTTTACAGCCGAAAAAAAAATGGAAAACAATTTCCAAAACTCAACTTTTCGGCTTAAAAAATTAATGAACAGTGTATTAAATCGAAAGAATCTAGCTTCTCCAATGAGTGAATTTTTAGGGTCGGCTACTATCATCGCTATTTTGTGGTATGGTGGAAGAATTGTGTTACTGGGTGAAGACGAAATGAAACCCCAGGAATTTTTAGGCTATATCGGCTTGTTCTACCTAATATTAAATCCTGCCAAAGCAATATCAAAAGCTGTTTTCAGTGTACAAAAAGGCAATGCTTCCGCAGAAAGGATCATGGCTATTTTAGAAGCTGAAAATGATATTAAAGATAAACCGGATGCGATTGATAAAGAAAATTTTAACAAAGAAATTCAGCTCAAGAATATTTCATTTAAATACAAAGATGATTATGTATTAAAAGATTTTTCTTTAATAATTCCCAAAGGTAAAACAGTCGCTTTTGTAGGTCAATCTGGCAGCGGAAAATCAACGCTGGCCAATTTAATACCAAGATTTTACGATGTAAATAAAGGTGAAATATTAATTGATGGAATTAATATTAAAGAAATAAAAAAACAATCTTTAAGAGAATTGATGGGTCTGGTTACCCAAGAATCTATATTATTTCACGATACCGTAAAAAACAATATAAAATTAGGTGTTGATAATGCCAATGATGAAGCAGTTATTAAAGCTTCAAAAATTGCAAATGCCCATGAATTCGTAAAAGATCTTCCACAACAATATGATAATAATATTGGTGATAGTGGTAATACCTTATCCGGAGGGCAAAGACAACGTTTATCTATTGCGAGGGCTGTATTAAAAAACCCTCCAATAATGATCTTAGACGAAGCTACCTCTGCTTTAGATACTGAATCTGAACAATTAGTACAAAATGCCCTAGAAAAAATGATGGAGAACAGAACTTCTATTGTTATTGCTCACAGACTGTCTACCATACAAAAGGCTGACTTAATTGTTGTTATTCAAAAGGGTGAAATAGTGGAACAAGGAAAACATGAAGAATTAATGAAAAACAAAGGAGCTTACTATAAATTGGTTAATATGCAAACCTTAAGTTAAAATCCTGACAACAAAAATCAATAACATATTTTTTTAAAAATTAATCTAAATGGATATTATAAAAAGTCTTGAATGGCGATATGCCTGCAAAAAGTTTGACAAGAATAAAAAACTGAGCGATGAACAATTAAATACCATTAAAAATGCCTTTAGTTTAACTGCTACTTCTTTTGGTTTACAACCCTTAAAAATGGTTATAATTAAAAGTGATGCTATTAAAGAGAGGTTATTAGCTCATGCCTACTATCAACAACAAATAACCACTTGTTCACATATTTTAATTTTATGCATTGACACAGAAGTTAATGGTGAATCCATTGATGCATATTTCGATCTGGAAAAAGAAACAAGAGGAACAACTGAAGATATTGTTGGTAAATTTCGCAATCAACTAAAAGACATGTTCGCAAATAAAAGCGCGGCAGACATTGAAAGATCAGCTATATACCAGACCTATATCACCATTGGAAATTTAATGACTGTTTGTGCCATTGGAAAAATAGATTCTTGCCCGATGGAAGGATTTATTTCTGATAAATTTGATGAGGTTTTAAATCTTAAGTCCATGAATTTAAGATCCGTATTATTACTTCCTGTAGGATTTAGAGCCGAAGATGATTTTATGAGTAACATGAAAAAAGTACGAAAACCTATATCAGATACCGTAATAGAAATTGATCAATTGTAACCATCATATTATTATTTCCAACTACCTAAACTTTCAATCTGAAATTCTTTTTAGTACCTTTGAACACATATAAAAATACAAAAATATCATCCTATGAATCAAGATATTAGAACTCTGGAACCTAGTGCTTTATGGAATAATTTTGCAGATTTAAACGCAATACCAAGACCTTCTAAAAAGGAAGAGCAGGTAATTGCTTTTATGGTTGCTTTTGGTAAGAAATTAGGTTTAGAAACCATTGTTGACCCCATTCAAAATGTGATCATAAAAAAAACCGGCCACTCCTGGTATGGAAAACAGGAAAACCATCGTAATGCAATCACATTTGGATATGGTGCATCAAAAAAATGCGGATACAGTTTTTGACTTTGATAATCAAGGTATAAAAATGATGATCGAAGGTGACTGGGTTACTGCTGATGGTACAACTTTAGGAGCAGATAATGGATTAGGTGTTGCTGCTATCATGAGTGTTTTAGAGAGTAATGATATTCCACATCCGGCAATTGAAGCCTTGTTTACCATAGATGAAGAAACCGGTATGACAGGTGCTCAAGGTCTTCAGGCAGGATATTTAGATGGAGAAATTCTATTGAATCTGGATACAGAAGAAGATGATGAAATTGATGTTGGATGTGCTGGAGGAATTGATGTTACGGCCGTCAAAACATATGAAAGCGAACCTTTGGAAATGAATTGTAAAACTTTTGCCATTTCACTTACAGGTTTAAATGGAGGTCACTCTGGTATGGACATACATAAGGGCTTAGGAAATGCCAATAAAATAATGAACCATATTTTTGATGCAACAAATGATTTAATTCAAATCGCTGAAATTAAGGGAGGAAGTTTACGTAACGCAATCCCACGGGAAAGTTTCGCAAAAATAGTTTGCAAAACGGCTGATGCTGCCGAATTCATCTCAAAGGCAGAAGAGACCGTCAATCAGATAAAAGATGAATTTAAAGAAATTGAACCCAATTTAAAGTTCTCTTTTGATGCAATAGAATGCCCATTGAATGCGATGAATAAAATTGATCAAATGGCATTAATTAATGCTGTCAAAAATGCACATAATGGTGTTTATAAAATGAGTAAAGAAATGCGTGACCTGGTTGAGGCTTCTAATAATATTGCTAAACTGAATGTTAGCAATGGAAAAATTCAAATTGATTGTTTAACCAGATCTTCTGTTGAAGAAAGTAAAGAAGAAGTTGCAAATTCGTTGAAAAACACATTTGAAAATGAAGGTTTTGAAGTGCAATTTTCGGGTTCTTATCCCGGTTGGCAGCCCAATGCCAATTCTCCTATATTAAGCGTTATGGAAAATTTGTACAAAGATGTTTTTAATTCAAAACCGGCGGTTGTTGCCTGCCATGCTGGATTGGAATGTGGAATTCTAGGAACAAATTACCCGGATATGGATATGATCTCTTTTGGCCCAACTATCAAAGGAGCACATTCACCGGATGAAAGAGCAAGTATATCCTCATCACAAAGATTTTGGAAATATCTATTAGAAATCTTGAAAAATATTCCTGTTAAAGAATAAAACTAATCCTTTAACATATATCGTTGTATAACCCTGCAACTATTTAATTCAGATTAAAATGAAATTTTACTAATTTGGGTAAAACTTCATTTATTTTTATATTTATATTTATATTAATTAATTTAATCTGATTTAAAATGAAACTAATTAAAACCCTCCTTTTAATCGCAATTATATTTAATTGTACTATCATTTTCTCTCAAGAAGAGGAAATAGAAAAAGAAGAAGAAATTGGTACAGCAAATACCGAATTTATCGATCAGTCAAAACGTAAAGATTGGAGTTTTAAAATATCGCCTTATGCCTGGTTAGCAGGAACAGCGACCGACGTGGGTGGTGAAAAGATCAGGCAATCTTTTAATGACCTGGCTTCCTTAACAAATTTTGGAATGCAGCTTGTAGTACAGGCCCGATACAAGAAATGGAGTTTGAGCAGTAATCTTACTTATGCCAAATTGGGAGATGAAATTCAAGAAGGCCCACTCTTGATTGATTTTGGTATAGATCAAATTATTTTAGACACCAAACTTGGTTACACACTAATTGATAAAATCGATTTTGGTGATGATATTATTCGAGGTTGGGCAATGGAAGTTACCATAGGAGCCATTTATTGGGTAAATGATGTCAATGTTGATGTTGATACTGATCTTAATATTCCGGGTTTCCCAATTAATATTAATGAAAATATACAATACGTTGATCTGGTTTTTGGCACAAATTTTCGAATAATTTTAAGTAAATCTGTTTTATTAGGACTATCTGCAAATATAGGTGGTTTTGGTATTGGTAATTCCTCAGATCTGTATTGGGATCTGTTATTCGTAAATACATTTAAAGTTTCTAATCTTCTAACTGTAACTGCCGGTTACAAAACTTTTACAGATAAAACGACCAGTGGAGAAGGTGAAGAAGAAATAAAAACAAATATCAAAACCTTTGGTCCACTTTTGGGGGTGACTTTTAATTTATGATATTACCAATTAATTTCTGACTTCCCTATGCCCTTTAAATAGGAATTAACTTTACTAAAATGTTTGTTACCAAACCAGTAGCCTCTGTTTGCACTTAATGGTGAAGGATGTCCGCTGGCTAAAATATGATGCTTTTTACTATCTATTTTGTCTCCTTTCTTTTTTGCAAACCCACCCCAGAGTAGAAAAACAACATTTTTCTTTTGCTCTGAAATACTTTGAATAACAGTATCGGTAAAAGTTTCCCAGCCTTTGTTTTGATGTGAACCTGCTTCTCCGGATCGTACGGTTAAAGCTGCATTCAATAACAATACACCCTGATCTGCCCATTTTTCTAAATTTCCGCTTGACGGATAAGGTTTACCTAAATCTGATTCAATTTCCTTAAATATATTAATCAAAGATGGTGGATGTGATATTCCATCATGAACGGAAAAACACAAACCATTAGCCTGATTTAAACCATGATAAGGATCTTGCCCTATAATAACAACTTTTATATCATTGAAATCACAATGGTTAAAAGCTGCAAAAATTTCATTTCCTTTTGGGAAACATGTATTACTTGCATATTCACTCTTAACAAAACCAACCAATCTCCTAAAATAGTCCTTTTCAAATTCATCTTGCAAAACCAATTTCCAGTTGTCAGAAATATTTACTTTCATAGTATAAATTTAGCTATTTTTGTTCCCCGACAAATTTACGGTTTTGACTAATAGAATAACACAAAAAACATTAAACGATTTAGAATTTAACTCTGTATTGCAAAAAATAGAGGAATATTGCATTTCTGATCTCGGCAGAGAAAAAGTAAAGCAAATCCAACCATTTGCCAGAATATTAGAACTAAAAGTTGAACTGGATCAGGTAAATGAATATTTGTCATCGTTTGAAAATGAGAATAATTTACCCAATCATTATTTTGACGAAATTACCAAAGAAATATACTTACTCGGTATTGAAGACAGCTTTTTAGAAGCAATATCATTTCAAAAAGTTTCCTCTATATCCTCTAATGTCAATAATCTATTATTGTTTTTTAAAAAATTTAAAGACTATTACCCTACTCTTTTCTACCAATCAGAAGATATTGAATTCACCGATTTTTTGATCTCTAATATTGATAAAATAATTTCGCCACATGGTGAAGTTCTGGATAAGGCCTCAGATATTTTAAATAATATTCGTAAGGAAATTAATAAAATCAGAGGTAAATTAAGTGGTAGTTTCAATAGAGTAATGGCCCATTATTCAAATTTGAATTATTTAGATGACATCAAAGAGTCTGTTGTTGACAATCAAAGAGTATTAGCAGTTCAGGCCATGTATAGAAGAAAGGTCAAAGGAACTATTTTAGGAAATTCAAAGACCGGGAGTATCGTTTATATTGCCCCGGAAGCTACTTTGCAATTATCACAAGAGTTACAAAATTTGCAATATGAAGAACAAGAAGAAATTGTAAAGATCTTAAAACAGCTTTCAAATAATATTCGCCCATATCGAAATTTATTGCAAAAATATCAAGATTATTTAGGTCATCTTGATATGGTAGGCGCCAAGGCAAAATACGCAAATAATATTCATGCATGTTTACCTAAAATTATTAAAGAGAAAAAAATCTATTTAAAAAATGCCTATCATCCTATTTTATGGGAAGAAAATAATAGAATAAATTTAAAAACAATTCCTCAAACTTTAGAACTAAATCAAGAACAGCAAATAATCGTTATTTCGGGTCCTAATGCAGGTGGAAAAAGTATCACCTTAAAAACAATTGGATTATTGCAGGTCATGTTGCAAAGCGGGATATTGATTCCGGTGCATGAAAGAAGCGAAGTAAGTATTTTTGATAATATTTTGACTGACATTGGTGACAATCAGTCTATTGCAAATCAACTAAGTACATACAGTTATCGCCTGAAGAATATGAGAAACTTTCTACGAAAGTGTAATGCCAATACTCTCTTTTTGATCGATGAATTTGGAACAGGAAGTGACCCTGAATTAGGAGGTGCTTTGGCAGAAATTTTTTTAGAAGAATTCTATGAAAAAGGTGCTTACGGAATCATTACAACACATTATGCCAATTTAAAGGTTTTAGCAAGCGAATTGGAAAATGTTATCAATGCCAACATGCAATTTGATGAAAGATCATTAGAACCTTTATTTAAATTACATACAGGTCAGGCCGGAAGTTCATTTACTTTTGAAGTAGCACAAAAAAATGGAATTCCTTTTCGATTGATCAATAGAGCTAAAAAGAAAGTAGAAAGGGAAAAGATCAGACTGGATAAAACCATATTAAAATTACAAAAAGAAAGAAATAAGCTACAAAGAACTGCTGATGCTTTAGAGAAAGAAAAAAATATAGCAAAAGATAATTCAGCAATATTACTGAGCCAACAACAAAAAATTCAGGATAAGATCAATAGTTTTCAGGAATTGTATGATAACAATCAAAAAATGCTTTCCTATGGAAGAAAGTCAAATGAGTTAATAAATAAGTTTTTTCAAAATAGGAACAAAAAACAACTGCAGGAGGAATTTCTAAAATGGTCTATAATAGAACAGTCCAAACACGAAAAAACCAAGAAAGAAAAAATTGAATCAGAGCATAAAAAGATAAATTCCCAAAAAGATAAACCACTTTCAAAAAGAGAAAGAACCAAGATAAACAAAGAACTTAAATTAAAACAAAAGCTAAAAGAAGAACAACTTAAAAAAATAGAAAAAGAAGTATTGCCTGAAGTTAAAAAGGTTAGGATAAAAAAAGAAAAAATTGTTAGGGAAAAAGCTATTTTAATAGAAGGATACGAATTTCAGATCAATGATCGGGTTAGATTAATTGATGGTAATGCAAAAGGAACTATTGAAAAGATAGAGAAAAATATTGCAACCATAAACTATGGGTTTTTTATTGCAAAAACAGATATTAATCAATTAGAGCTGGTGCAGAAAGCCAAAAGGTAATGGTTGTTGGTTATTGGCAACATTATTATGACAATTATCAAATTATCAAATTAACTCAATAACTCAATAACTCCTTGAAATTACTCAACATACCTTTCCATCTCTCTGTCATAAAATAAACTGGCTTCTTCAATTAATTGAGCAATTTCTATTGCCAGCTCTTCTTCATCTCCTTGAAGATCATCCATCCATTCAACCTCATCATTCACCAGGTTGATTATAAATTGGGGATATTCTGTATGGATAACATATATGTCTTCAGGATGATCTGTATTATCGCCCATTAGAAATTTTGGTAAGGTCATATTTTAATAATTTAAATTCCTTATTGATCAATTGATCCTTAAAATAGTTCAGGCGGTAAAATTAATAAAACCATGTTCAATTTGGGCAGGAACGAATAAAAAATCTTTTATTATAATTTCAATAATTTAATAATTCAGATCATATCCCTAAGAATAATGTAATTTTACATTCCAAAATAACAATTATGGGTAGGAGAACCGTTTTTGAAATGCTTAATAAGGCATCGGTAAAATATGCAAACAAACCTTATTTAAGTCATAAAGATGATAATGGATGGTTAAGAACCACATTTAGTGAAGCAAAAACCAAGGCTTTACAATTGGCCTCTGCCTTAATTGAGATAGGTGTTAAATATGAAGATAAAATTGCAATTTTATCTGAAGCAAAAAGCGATTGGATAATTTCAGAGTTAGCTATGCTTTATGCGGGAGCGATTTCGGTACCCTTATCCATCAAGTTATTACCCGATGAAATTCCTTTTAGGGTTAATCATTCTGATTCTAATCTTTTTATAATCTCCGAAAACACTTTAGAAAAAGTGATCAGTCAATGGGATAAATATGAAAACAAATCTTTAAAACTCATCGTTCTTGACAAAGCTTCTAAAAAAATAAGTATACAATGTAAAAAGTATAATTTTGATGAACGTCAGTTACTTTTCATTGCAGATCTCTACCGTTTAGGTAAGGCAAACTATACAGAAAATGTGATAAAAATAGAAAAAATAGAAAACGAAATTCAGGAAGATGATGTAGTAACTATATCCTATACTTCGGGAACAACAGGTAACCCAAAAGGTATCATGCTTACGCATCTTAACTATTATTCAAATAGCCATGAAGCTGTAAAAACCTTCCAGATTAAAGAATTTATATCAACCTTACTTATATTGCCTACAGATCATTCATTCGCACATACCGTTGGTATATATACGGCAATGGTTAAAGGACTTTCTTTGCATTTTGTCGACGCCCGGGGTGGTGGCCTGAATGCTTTAAAAAATATCCCTATCAATTTGGTTCAAGCGAAATCAAATTTTTTACTTACTGTTCCTGCACTGACGAGTAATTTTATTAATAAAATAAAGGAAGGCATAAAAACCAAAGGAACCTTTATAGAAGGAATTTTTAACCGTGGCGTAAAAGCTGCCATTTACAGAAATGGTGATGGTTTTACCAAACCGGGAATAATGGGTCAAATTAGTAGCTATTTCAATTACGCTCTAGCGGAAAAATTAATTTTTAAAAAAATACGTTTAATCTTCGGTTCGAAAATAGAGTTTTTTGTTGGTGGTGGAGCTTTACTGGATATAAAACAACAACAATTTTATAAGGCCATAGGTGTTCCGGTATATCAAGGCTATGGATTAACGGAAGCTACTCCGATCATATCAACCAATACTCCTTTTGAATATAAAATGGGAACATCGGGTAAAATCTTAGGTAATATTACTTGTAAGATTTGTGATGAAAATGGCAAAGAGCTTCCAAAAGGGATAAAAGGAGAAATTGTAATTCAAGGTGATAATGTAATGAAAGGCTATTATAAAAATGAAAAAGCAACCGATGAAGTTTTAAAAGATGGCTGGCTTTATACAGGTGACTTGGGTTTTATAGATCAAGATGATTTTTTGGTAGTAGTTGGAAGAGAAAAAGCCCTTTTGATTTCGGAAGATGGAGAAAAATATTCACCTGAAGAGATAGAAGAGGCTATTGTAAATAGTGCTTCTTTTATCAATCAATGTTTGATATATAACGATCATAAAAAAAATACCTCTGCCCTACTCACGTTGAACAAAATACATATTTCTGAATGGGTGAAAAATGAAAAGGTCAAATCCTCTGAAGAGATCCTTGATCAAATTAGAAAGGAAATGCTTTTATTTAATGATCAACCAGAATTTAAGGGTAAATTCCCTAATAAATGGGTACCATCTAATTTTCAGATCCTAGAAGAAGAATTTTCTGAAGATAATAAAATGATAAATTCTACCTTAAAAATGGTAAGGCATAGAATTACAGAAACCTATCAAGATCGTTTGGATGCCATGTATGGTACAAATACTCATAAAAAAGCTTTAGAAGAGAATTTAAAAATTATCGAAACACTTTTTAAATAAAGATTTTAAACAATTAAAAACTAAATTCAACTGTTGCATGCAAATAGTAATCAAATTCTATTGAGAATCTTTCAATAGTGATTATGTTGCCATTGTGATTAAAAAAGTAAATTGTCTATAATTAGATCAGAAAGAGAAACCATCCCTATAAACTCACCATTTTTCTCAACGGGAGCCATCCTAACACCTATGTTCGTCAACATCTTGGCAACATAGCGTGAGTCCATTTCAGCCGGAACACTTATTACAGGTTTGGTCATTATTTCAAAAACATTTACCTCATCTGAGGTTTTGTCAAGAAGATAAACACCTTTGATAAAATCGTGAACATTCACTATTCCGTAGGCATCATTTGGTTCTCGTTTATCTACAATAAGGGAATCAACTTTTTCTTTTCGCATAATTTCTACAGCCTCCTTGGCTGTAGCCATTCCATCGATCAAAATAATTTTTTTGACCATTACATCCTCTGCACTTTGAAAACTCCATTTTTTATTCATTTTTACTATTCTTTAATTAATTTGTTATTAAATAGATGCTTGGTACTTGAATTACAATTTATTTTCGGAATTCTTAATTTAGCCTACATCTCTTACAATTAATTGTAAAAAACGTTTCAAAATTAATCCTAGCTAAAAATATTCATCACGCGCCTGGTCTTTGAACTTTTTCATTTGGCTTTCCAATCCACTTGCTTGTTCAACTGGTATAACAAACGCAATACCCGTTCCAGGCTTGTCAAACTGTCCTGCTTTTGAAATTACCTTCATCAATTTTTCTACAACATGCTCTTCCACAAGAAATAAAATTATCTCTGTATGGTCTTCAATAGATAGTCCAAAAAAAGACTTTGCCTCATGTATTCCTGTTCCTCTTCCAGGAATAATTGTTGCGCCAGTAGCTCCTGCCTCTTTCATTGCCTCAACTACCTTGTCACTAATTCTGGGTTTAACAAAAGTTATAATTAATTTAAATTGCATCTTTTTGTATTTTATTTTTTAATATTCTTGTTTTTATTTTTATTATTTGTGCATACCCAAGTACTGCAATAATTGGAAACAAACTAGCAAATGCTATTAAACCAAAGCCGTCAATAGCGGGATTTCTACCTGGTACTGCACTTGATAATCCTAAACCTAACGCAGCTACTATAGGTACCGTTACGGTTGAAGTTGTAACCCCTCCTGAATCATAAGCTAAGGCAATGAGTTTTTTAGGTGCAAAAAAAGTTTGTATTATGACAATCACATATCCTACCATAATATATATATACAAAGGTGTGCCAGTTACAATCCGAAAAGTACCTAAAGCCAGTGCGAAAGCAACTCCAAATGCCACTGTAATACGAAGCCCCCATGGGTTTATAGTTCCACCTGAAACTTCATCTGCCTTTATTGCAACAGCTATAAGCGAAGGTTCTGCTATAGTTGTTGAAAATCCAATTAAAGCAGCAAATATATATATCCAATAATACGATTGCCAATTTGTGAGTTCTGCCTTTGCTGCACCAATAAATGACGGGTCAGATAATTGACTTGCCATTATTTTGCCAACCGGAAAAAGTGCTTTTTCCAGACCCATTAAAAATAATGAAAGCCCTATTACTACATAAACACCTCCAATAATCATCTTTTTTAAATGAGGAACAGGTTGTTTCAAAACAACAAGGTAAAAGAACACAATTAATAACAAAATTGGCAAAACATCCCGAATGGTATACATTAAAATCGAAGCATAATCTGTAATATAATCAATCATTCTAAAATTGTTTATTAAAACCAAAACAAGCCGTAAGCCATAACAAATATCATCGGTAAAAGTGAAGCAAAAGCAATTAATCCAAAACCATCAAGTAATGGACTTCTTCCTTTTATTACAGTTGCAAGACCTACCCCTAATGCAGTTACCAATGGAACAGTTATTGTTGAAGTTGTAACTCCACCAGCGTCATATGCAAGTCCGATAATTTCATCAGGAGCTATCATCGTCATCAACATAACTAGTAAGTACCCACCTATTATCAAGTAATGCAAAGGCCAACCTTTTAATATTCGTAAAACACCTATTACAATTGCAAGACCAACTGAAAACGCCACTGTAAGTCGCAAACCCATTGCATATGTATCCCGTGTTTGTTGATCGTTGTCTATCAACCCCGAACCAGATGATATTACTGATGCTTCCTTAGCGACTGCTATTAATGCAGGTTCTGCAATAGTTGTTGAAAATCCAAGTAAAAATGAAAAAACCATAAGCCAAAATAAACTGCCTTTTTTCGTCAATGCATATGCCATCGTTTCTCCTATTGGAAATAATCCCATTTCAAGGCCTTCGATAAATAACATTAATCCTACAACAACAAATAGAATTCCAAAAATAACCTCACTAATTTGTGGAAAAGGTTGTTGAATTACAACGCTTTGAAAAAAAACTACAACAACAATTATTGGAATGAGATCTGTTAGCGCTGCCCATAATTTTTTAACAATTGTCAAAAAGTAGTTTTTATACCTCAATAAAAAATATTTTAGTTTTCTAGATGTTAACTTATTTAAGGCACATCACATAATTAATACATTATCCACCCTTAAAAATAGTATTAATTTGGTAAAGTTTAAACAATAAATTAATTAAAACAATTATATCTTTTCAATCACATCCAATTTTTGCATTTAAACTTCAATTTTATTGCTATATGCATCGTCATGAACATTGGCCACAGCTCTACCCGATGGATCGTTTAGATTTTTAAAACTTTCATCCCATTCTAATGCGATTTTTGTACTACAAGCTACCGAGGCTTCTTGAGGTACACACAATGCTGCAGTATCTGATGGGAAATGCTTTGCAAAAATAGAACGGTAATAAAACTCTTCTTTACTTGCTGGAGTCTGGATCGGGAATTTATATTTTGCATTTGCCAATTGTTCATCAGAAACTGCTTCACTTACTACTTCTTTTAAAGTATCAATCCAACTATAACCAACGCCATCAGAGAATTGTTCTTTTTGTCTCCATGCAACACTCTCGGGCAGATAATCTTCAAAGGCTTTACGAACAACCCATTTTTCCATACGCTCTCCGTTGATCATTTTATCTTGAGGATTGATACGCATGGCAACATCTATGAATTCTTTATCTAAAAATGGTACACGACCTTCAATTCCCCAGGCAGCTAAAGATTTATTGGCTCTTAAGCAATCATACATATGTAATTTTTCTAATTTACGAACAGTTTCTTTATGAAATTCTTCAGCACTTGGTGCCTTATGAAAATACAAATAACCACCAAATAATTCATCTGCTCCTTCACCGGAAAGAACCATTTTTACGCCCATTGATTTAATCACTCTTGCCATTAAATACATTGGTGTTGAAGCGCGAATTGTTGTTACATCATAGGTTTCTAAATTATAGATCACATCTTTGATAGCATCTAATCCTTCCTGTATGGTGAATTTTATTTCATGATGAACTGTTCCTATATGGTCTGCCACCAATTGTGCCGCAGCCAAATCAGGTGAGCCTTCTAATCCTACAGAAAACGAATGTAATTGTGGCCACCAGGCATCTTGCGTATCACCGGACTCAATACGTTTTTCCGCATATTTTTTTGCTATTGCCGAAGTAACCGAAGAATCTAAACCCCCTGACAATAAAACTCCATAAGGTACATCGCTCATTAATTGGCGATGCACAGCGGCTTCTAATGCATCGCGAATTTCATCAATACTTGTTTGATTTTCTTTTACTGCATCAAAATCCGACCAATCACGTTTATACCATTGGGTTAATTTATCATCTTTACTGGTATAATAATGTCCCGGTGGAAATAATTCAATCTTGCTACAAACCCCTTCTAAAGCTTTTAATTCAGAAGCAACATAAAAGGTTCCGTTTTGATCCCAACCCATATACAATGGAATAATTCCCATATGATCTCTTGCTATAAAATATTCATCTTTTTCAGCATCATATAGGGCAAATCCAAATATACCGTTCATTTCATCAATAAAATCTGCTCCCTTTTCCCGGTATAACGCCAGGATAACCTCACAATCAGATTCTGTTTGAAAATTATATTTACCTTCAAATTGTTTTCTTAATTCTTTATGGTTATATATTTCACCGTTTGCGGCTAAAACCAACTTCATATCTTCACTATACAAAGGTTGTTTACCCGATGCCGGATCAACAATTGCCAGCCGTTCATGAGTTAATATTGCATTATCATCATTATAAATTCCACTCCAGTCCGGACCCCGATGTCTGATCTTTTTTGACATCTCTAGTAATTGAGGCCTTAATACCTCCGCTTTTTCTTTTAAATCAAATGCACATACAATTCCACACATCTCTTAACCAATTTAATATTATTAAAAATTATGATGCAAATATGCGTAAAATGTTTCTAATCGTAAATAAATATAGCTGTTATAGTTTATTTTTATAACTGTTTTTCTATTTTTAATTACAATTTGTAAGCAATATTTCAATTATTAGTTGTTAATTATTATTTTTTTAAACAAATATTGGAATTATCATTATTAGGAATTGCACTTAAAACTTAATAAGTTTACCATACTATTGATTTAAACAAGCATGAAGGATCTGATTCAAAAACTATTAAAGTTAGAAAACATATCTAAAGAACTGGAACCAACGGAAAATCAACGCAATAAATATACAGGTGAAATTCTTAAGTATTCAAATAAATTTATAAATACAATAGATAGCCAAAAAACATTTAACTTCTCTACCCATGAATCGGATAAATTAAAAATTAATGGAGAAAAAAAATCGATAACTCAAATTATTGAACTTTATGACAATGAAGTAGCAAAAAAGGGAATTAATCCCGCTTCTGGTGGACATTTGGGCTATATACCAGGCGGAGGTTTATTCGCCTCAGCCATCTCTGATTTTCTGGCAGATATTACTAATGAATATACCGGTATGTTTTATGCCTCTCCGGGATCGGTAACTATAGAGAATGAATTGTTAAATTGGATGAAAAATATTTTTAATTATCCAGATACGGCTATTGGCAATTTAGCATCAGGAGGGTCTATTGCGAATTTAATTGCACTTACTTCAGCAAGGGACAAGCATAAAATAAAAGGAGAAAGAATAATTAAAAGCGTTATTTATTTAAGTCCACAAGTTCATCATTGCATTCATAAGGCCATTCGAATTATTGGTTTGGAGGATATTAAAATCAATTATCTTGAGCTCGATGATTATTCTAGAATAAAACCAGATTTCTTACAAAAACAAATTGAATCAGACATAAAAAAAGGCTTGTACCCTTTTATGGTTATTGCTTCAGCCGGAACAACAGATACCGGAGCTGTTGATCCATTAAATACTATTGGTCTAATAGCAAAAAAATTTAATATCTGGTATCATATTGATGCGGCTTACGGTGGATTTTTTATCCTCACCAAAGAAAAGAAACAACTTTTTAAAGGAATTGAACTTTCTGATTCATTGGTAATTGACCCTCATAAAGGATTGTTTTTACCTTATGGATTGGGTGCAGTATTAATAAAAGATAAAGAAGCCGTATTTCATTCGCATCATTTTACTGCAAATTATATGCAGGATGCAATTGGAAGCGATATGCCAATTAATCCGGCGGATGTTTCACCTGAATTAACCAAGCATTTTAGAGGATTAAGAATGTGGATTCCATTGCAGCTTCACGGTATTGAGCCCTTTGTTGCATGCCTCGAAGAAAAATTACTTTTAATATTGTATTTACGAAGCAAATTAAAAGAAATTGGATTTGAATTGGGTCCTGATCCGGATCTATCTGTAAGCTATTTTTGGTATAACTCTCAAAAAGCAGAAGAAAACCTGTTCAATGAAAAATTGTTAGAATTTATTCATAATGATGGAAGAGTATATTTTAGTTCTACAATAGTTAAAGGTAAATTTGTTATAAGAATTGCTATTTTATCTTTTAGAACCAAATTAAAATCCATTGATAAAGCATTAGATTTGATAAACGAATGTCTAGTTAAAACAAAAAGATATTTTGAAAACTCGAATTGATTCTATAGTAATATTATTCCTATTTGTTACTTCCACATTATTTTCTCAAAATATTGAACAACGATCTATTCATGAGATCGAACAAGTTGTGCAAAACGATATGCAAATATCCAACGCACCAGGAGCAGCAATTGCCTTTATCAAAAATGGAAAAATAGCCTATCAAAAAGCATTTGGAATAAGTAATGCTAAAACCAAAACACCGGTAAATACTTCTACTCTTTTTCTAACCGCATCTGTGACAAAAGTAATTACTACAACCGCACTTTTAATAGCATGTGAAAAGAATAATATTAGTGTTAATACACCTGTAGGAAAGATAGTTAGTAATTTATCGCCCAAACTTTCACGATTAACTATTCATCAAATCTTATCTCAAAGTTCAGGAATATTAGATCATTGGCCAACAAGAAAAAAATTCAAAAATGATTTACTGGAATATTATACTCGTTATGGCGATAAACTTGTTTGTGAGGAATTGGAATCAGTTTTTTCTTATACAAATTTTGGACATGCACTCGCTGGATTAATTTTAATGAAATTAAATGAATCTACTTTTCAGGAGGCAATTGATGCATTGGTTTTCAAACCACTTAATATGAACAGTTCAACATTCGATATAAATATTGCAAAATTAAATAATTACTCTACGGGCCATAAAAACGGAAAAGTTAGTGCCCATAAATTAATTTATCCACTGGTTCAACCCTCTGCAAGTTTGTTCAGCAACATAAATGATCTAGCTCGTTTTGCTATTTGTTTTATGAATAACGGAGTGATTGATAATAAACAAGTTATCAGTAAAAAAGTGATCGAACAAATGTCAGGAAATTACACAGAAATAGGCGTTTTAAATGTATATTTTGGTTATCCAAATTCATTTTATAATTATGGTTTGATCGGATTTAATTTTAGAGGTATTGATTTTATAGGCCATCCCGGTGAATCTGCATCCCAAAACATATTGTTTGCCATGGCTCCGGATCATAACTCCGCTTTTATTTTATTGAGTAATACAGGTTATTACCCATTTATTAATTCCTTTGAAAAAATGGTGGAAACATTATTACCTTTTCAGGAAGGTTCTGAACCATCAACTCCATTTATAAATAATTTTAACAAGTTCACCGGTAAATACTATACTGCGAATATCCATAGAACAAAAGAAGATATAATCGAAATAGAAAAACGTGGCAAAGACCTTTATATAAGGTTGTCTGAAGAAGAAATTTATCCTTTAACAATTTCCGGAAACACTACGTTTACATATACTAATCCAAACTATAAATTCTCCATGGAAATAAAATTTTATCCAGATGATAAAGGTGATATAAAGTACTTAAATCATTTCTGGAGAACATTGATAAAAATTTAAATCTCTTTGAATTACTCTATATAACTCTACAAATATTTTGACCTAAATGCCATTATGCAATCTAATTTATCAAGGTTTTAATTTCCTTATAGATCATTTCTCCAACATTTAACCCATAAAGGTTTAAATTAAAATCAATCTTGCTATTTTTAAATTTATTAAAGGCATCCACCATTTTTTGTTTATCACATCCAATTGTCACAGCAAAATTGTTTTCAACCAATTCAAGCCATTCAGTTTCTTCTCTGGCAATAATACAATGCTTTTTATTAAAAAATGCCTCCTTTTGCAAGCCTCCACTATCAGTAACCACCATTTTACAATTTTTAAGTAATTCAAGCATATCAAAATAACCAACCGGATCGATCATAGAAATATCGTATTTCAATTGATTCTTTTCCAGTATTTTACGGGTACGCGGATGTATGGGTAAAACAACCTGAATTTCTTTCGAAATATTTTCCAAACCTTCAAAAATAGATCTTAGATTATTGAGATCATCTGTATTTTCCTGACGATGTATAGTTGCTAAAACAAAATTATTATTCTGAAGATTTAAATTTTTTATAACAGATGATTTTGTTGCAGAGTATTTGCTGTAATAGACTACAGCATCTTTCATAATATCGCCACATTTTATCACTTTGATATTTAAGTTATCATACCCTTCCTTTTGCAAATTTTTAATTGCAGTATTTGTCGGACAAAGCAAAAGGTCTGAAATTCTATCTGTTAAAATTCTATTGATCTCTTCGGGCATTAACATGTTAAATGAACGTAAACCTGCTTCGATGTGGATTACTTTTATATCTAATTTTTTTGCTGCTAATGCTCCTGCAATTGTAGAATTGGTATCTCCGTAAATTACAACAGCATCAGGATCTTCAATCACCAAAATATTTTCAATTTTTTCCAACATTTGACCTGTCATAGCACCGTGACTCAAACCATTGATATGGAGATTGTATTTAGGTTTTGGAATTTCCATTTCATCAAAAAATACCTCACTCATATTCACATCATAATGCTGGCCGGTGTGCACGATCACCTCTTCTATTTCGTTTTTATTCGCAATAATTCTGCTTAAAACTGCCGCCTTTACAAATTGCGGTCTTGCCCCTAATATGGTTACAATTTTTTTCATATACTATTTAAAATTACTGCAATATATTTTTAATCAGATCAGCTAACCTTTTAGTTAAATTCCTTCGATGGTATTGATCTATATTTTTTGATTCAATTTTTAAATTATCTGACTTATATAAACGATAAAGATCTAAAATAACTTTCTTTAATTCTTTCTTCTTTTCAAATCCTACAACCGTTCCGGATCTTGTATTATTAATAATCTTAGCAAGATCACCATCTTCAGGTGCGATAGCTAAAATTGGTCTGTTTGCCTGTAAATATTCAAATATTTTTCCGGTTATGATACCTTTAGCGGCCGGGACATTATTCACGGCTATAAATAATATTTGTGAAGATATTTGGTGTTTGATAACTTTATCGTGTGGTAGATAACTTATAAATTGAACCTTATTCTCTAATTTATTTTTCTTGATACTCTTATATATTCCATCGGCTGATCTGCCAATTAATTTGACTTGTAGGTCCTTAGCAAATTGAAGATCTTCATTGATCATTTCCGACAGTACCTCCCATAATAAAATTGGATTTCTATCTGCGTTCATTAATCCAATATGTGTTATCGTAAACTTACTATCTAAAGCAACAATATCATTATCAAAACCAGAATCAAATCCATTGGTAATTACATGAATATTATTATTGGATTTTTGATAATTTTTTTTCATGGTTTCACCAACTACGATAACAGCATCTGCCATTTCAAGTACTTTTTTTTCCAGGTTTTGATGCTTTCGTTTGGAATTTTTAGATAAAGGCAGTTGATGAAAGTAATCTAAATCCGTCCATGGATCCCGAAAATCGGCAATCCATTTTAAAGGAAATGTTTTTTTCAATTCCATAGCAATTAAATGCATACTGTGTGGAGGGCCGGTGGAAATTATTAAATCTATTTGATTATTATTTAAATATTCTGAAAGATATTTTATAGAAGGTTTTACCCAATATTTTCTTGCATCAGGTATAAAAAAATTTGCTCGAACATAGTGTAATATTCTTTCAAAAAATGATGGGTTCGGATTTAAAAAACCAGCACTGGTTTGTTGTTGTTTGCTTTTTAATTTAGAAAGAAACTTATTTGGTTCCCAAATTGGCTGTTTCAGAATTTTAATATTTTCCGGAACTTCATTTTGTAATGAATTGTCAAGCAAAGCGTATTCAGGATCATCCGCTGTATATATTATAGATTCTATGTCAAATTCTTGTAAATACTTAACGAATTTTAACCAGCGTTGTACTCCGCTCCCTCCTGCCGGAGGCCAATAATATGTGATTATCAATACTTTCAAGTTATTTTTTCCAATTCATCATATAAATCTACTAAGTTTTTAGAAACTTTTTCCCAAACAAATTCGTTTTCAATAAAGTCTTTACCGTTTTGTCCCAATTCTTCTCGTAATTCTGAGTTATTGTAAAGTTTTAAAACCTTTTGAGTAAAATCTTTACTGTTTTTTTCCTGATGAATCAAACCACTTTCAATTTTCATGATCAGGTTTTTTTGGGCAATTGCATTGCTAACCAAAACAGGTTTGGCAAAACTCATATATTGAAAAAGTTTGTTGGCATAAGCAACATCGTGTTGCACGTTTCTTTGTAAAGGTGAAATGCAAATATCACTTGCCAATATGTAGGATGGAAACAACTGTACATCCTGCCATCCTTCAAAATCAACAAAATCATCAAGGTCTAAATCTAATACTTGTTTTTCTAAAACAGAGTCTGTTGTACTGCTGCCAACAATTACCAATTTTAAATTAGAAATAGTTGATCTCAATTCTTTAACAGCCCCAATTGCGGTTTGTAACCCTCTTCTTAAAGCTGTATCTCCTAAATATAAAATAACGAAATTATCTCTGTATCTGTCAATAATCTCCTTGTTTAATTTGGCATCCTTATAAAAGGAACTTCGAACAGTATTTGGCACTAATTTAATCTTAGATCTGTCAATGTCAGTTCTATTAATGACTTCGTCAATAAACTCATCAGAAACGCTAATAACCGCATTTACCTTCGCGATAAATTCTTCTTCTTTTTGCTTCCATTTTTTTGGTGAGATCAATACTTTCCCAGGGAATTTTCTCAAATGAGGGTACAATTTCATTACCTCAGGAATATTATCATGTAAATCAAGAACTGTTGGTAAATTCAAATTCGCATTTGCTTTGAATACGGCTTCTGCTATTCTAATATCATGAATATGAATAGCTTCGATCTTATTTTCAATCAAAAAATGAGTGATTTTCCTTGACATTACTTTAGAATAAAACGGGAAAGTATAAGCCAGAGCAGACAATTTGTATTCTACATTATTTGAAAGATATCTTTTTACCTGAATTTCATATATCAGTTCAGATACAGACTCATTATTATATCTTAAACAAAATAAGAAAACCTGATGCCCTGCTTCAATCAAGGCAATTGCTTCATTTTCAACCCTTGGATCAGGCGGAAAAGTTTTGTCTAAGATCATTCCTATTCGCATAATTATCTTTCTGCGTAAACTGCGTAATATCGAGGTGTAAATTTTCTTAAAATTGGTCGAAATCCTATTTTATTTATCGGACTTGTCCACTTTTCAGTTTTTTTAATATTCCAACCTGATTTTTCCAATAACCAATCAAATTGCCAATCTTCAAATTCATGAAAATGCCTGTCCCATTTATCTGATTTAGATCTATATGCGTTTGCAAACCATAACTTTAATGGCACTGTAACAATAAGTTTCTTTGTTTCAATAGCATTTAATACATTAAATGGGGCAATTAAGTGTTCACAAATTTCAAAGGCAGTAACTGCATCAACCTTAAAATTATTTACATTTTTATAATCTATATCCAAATCTTCGCCACTAGTATTTAATACGGTATAGCCACAGGATTCTAATATCTCACTTAATTCATTTCTTACACCCAGATCTAGTATGGTTGCTGGTGCAGGAAGTACTTTTTGTAAGAAATCTACGGTATGATTATACCTCTTTTTATGATGTTCAATCATTTTTCTTTCTATCTTTAAAATACCAGCCTAATGGAACCAATATCAACAATGCATAAGATATTAAAGTAACTGTATTACCTGTTTGAATAACTTCTGGTTCGAATTTAAATTCAATCTTATGTTTTCCTTTTGGTATCATCAAAGCTCTTAATACATAGTTCGCCCTAAAATGAGTTGTTAATTTCCCATCAATATAGGCATTCCATCCATTTTTATAATACATTTCTGAAAAAACCGCCATATGATCGACTGAAGAATTACTTTCATATACAAGTAGGTTTGCTTGATAACTAGTTAACTGAATGCCTCCTGTAGAATCTTGGTGAAATTTAAAATTCTGAAATTCATTTTTAAATAATTCATTTACAATCGCAACCTTTTTAGTATTAATACTATCCAAAGCTTTAATTTCCTCGTTGGCCGTATTGACAAATTTAACGCTTTCAACATACCATGCATTTCCGTTAGCCTCATCATTTAACTGAACATTGACTCTGTTGTTATCATCAGGAAACAAAATATATTTTGTGTTAAGCATATTTAATACATCAATATTATTCTTCGCTATTTGAAAGTTGTATAGTTCTTGATAGCGTCTTGGCTTAGCTGCATGGTATCCCCCAATAGAATTATGGAAAAAAGAAGTACTACCGTCATTCATAGGGTTGACCATAAAATTCATTACCCTATAATGACCTTTATCTTTTTTTATTTCGACATCCATTTCCGTCATGGTAAAAGGTTTCTCTAATTTAGAAGCACTAATAAAATCATCGTTATTAACATATCTTTTCGATACACCGACCATATCAATTAAAACAAGGATTAAAAAAACTCCTAAGACAATATTTTTACTGATTTTCTTTTCTAAAAATAACCATAATACAGAAGCCGTTGCTACAACAAATAATAAGGTTCTTAAACTATCCTGAAAAAATATATTCCTTCTATCTTCAATGATGACCGTGCTAAAACCCTTGATCATATTATCAAATCTTGCATCACTAAAGCTTTCAAATGCTAACAAACTGGTTCCTGCTGCTGTAAAAAGTAATGCAAACCCTCCAACAATAATAGATGCTAATTTAAAAGCTTTAAATTTTTCTTCTCTTTTCACCTTCTCACTGAAAAACTTTTGTACCGCAAGAATACCGAGCAATGGAACTGCTATTTCGGCAATTACCTGTATAGATGAAACCGCCCGAAATTTATTGTATAGAGGCACATAATCAATAAAGAAATTGGTTAATAAATCAAAATTCCTACCCCAACTAAGTAAAATGGAAAAAATAGTAACGGCCAGTAACCATTTTTTTAATTTACCCTTCACTAAAAACAAACCTAAAACAAACAAAAAGATCATTATTGACCCAATATAGGCCGGTGCCGCTACAATGGGTTGATCCCCCCAATACATTGGTGCATTCTCGGCAAAACCCAAAGCTTGTTTTCTTCCGGCTCTATCCTTTAAAAATTCATAAATATGAGAGTCTTTTCCAAGGTTTTCATTATTTGATCCTCCCATAAAACGAGGAATGAACAAATCAAATGTTTCTAAAATACCGTAACTGTATTCGGTAATATAGTTCTTAGATAAACCTGAAGTTATTTCGGCGGGTTGTCCATCGGGTGTTATAGTAAGTTCACTTTGACTTCTGGTACTGTAAGAAGCATATTCCTTCGTCGCCAATAAGCTTGTTGCATTGACACCAACCGCTAAAAAAACCGCAACAAATAAAATACCAACTTTTTTAAGAAAACTTTGTAATTCATTATTTTGTATCGCATTGATCATATAAACGATTCCAAAAATTAAAATCATGAATAATAAATAATAGGTCATTTGCGGATGACTGGCATTTATTTCTAATGCCATTGCCAAAGAAGTTAAAACAAACCCTTTCAGATATTTGTTTTGAAAAACCAAAAGTATTCCGGCCAAAACTATAGGCATATAAGCAATTGCATGTGCTTTCGCATTATGTCCAACTCCTAAAATAATGATGAAATAGGTTGAAAAACCAAAAGCCAAGGAACCAATAACTGCTAATTTCCAATCAATCTTGAGAACTAGCAACAGTACAAAAAATCCAAGAAAATAAAGAAATAGATAGTCCGCCGGTCGAGGCAAAAACCGTAATAAACTATCCACTTTTTTAATATAGTCATTCGGATAATAAGTACTTAATTGGTATGTTGGCATACCTCCAAAAGCTCTATCTGTCCAATAAGGTTCCTCACCGTGTTCAGCTCTAAATTCTTGAACTTCTTTTGACATTCCTCTAAATTGAGCTATATCACTTTGAAACAATTTCCTCCCTTCTAAAACAGGAGAAAAATAGGCTAAAGAAACGATAACAAATGTAAGTATTGTAATTAGGTAAGGAATTAATTTCTTTAAATTCATAAACTTTTAAGTGGTTATAGGTTATTGAATTATTAACTTATATTGTATTTGTTATTTGTATTTTTGGATTCAATAATATTAATCATCGACCTCTTCATAGTCGATATACTCGCCCACATTATTATTACTTTCTTTATTTTGTGATGGTCGTTTATCAATTACCGTTTCGCCCTCCTTTATATTATCCTTCGGGGCCTGATTTTCTTGCTGCTCTCTCGCTTTTTGTTCGACATTATTTAAGATTTTTTTTAAGAAAATCGGAAATACATATCTTCCAATAATCTTTAATCCATAATAAATCAGAATGATATAAGAAATGGTTAACAAAACCCCAGTTAACGATGCTTCTTGCATATAGTAAAAATTTAATAATCCTTAAAAGACCCCTCTTAACAGTGGGATTAGTTCAGCTAAAAAAATTAAATTAGCTATTTAAGCGCTTTAATTTAAAGCTACACTAAATTTAATTTTCAAAAGTAACAATTTGCAAGCAACTTCAACGTTTATATAAAGAAAATCTTATTTTTGATTCCTTTATAAAATTTAATATGAAGTCTCTGTTTACCTCCTTTCTCCTTTTATTCTTCATGCAAATATGTATTGCTCAATATACGGAAGTAATCAATTCAAAACGTCCCGGATTTTCGGATAGTCCTTATAGTGTTGGAACGAAAGTGTATCAAGTTGAGGGTGGTTTATTCTATAAAAATGTGGGTAATTTTCAATTTTATGACCCAATTAGCAACGAAACATTTGCCTATAGTGCAAAGTCAATAGGTACGGATATTACTTTTAGGACGGGTCAATTTCTTGAAAAGTTAGAGTTTAATTTAGATTTGGCTATAAATAATGAAAAAAGAGATTACACAAAACCATTGGTCTTTAATGAATCTGGTTTTGGCTTAAGTAAATTTACTTTAGGTGTTAAATATATGGTGTATGAACCTGAATACACTGACAAATCAAAAGAAATTCACAGTTGGAAAGCTCGTAATAGTTTTGATAAAAGAAGATTAATCCCAGCTGTGGGGGTTTATGCCGGATTAAATACTAATCTTTTGCATGAAATGCACAAAAATCCTGAAGGTCTGAGCCCTAGATTTGCTGTTTTTACTCAAAATGATTTATCAGACCGATTCATAGTTTTGTTCAATTTAATTGCAGACAAATTATTTACCGATCAGGCTGAAAATTCTTATATTATTACTGCTACCTATGCTTTAAATGAAAAATGGTCTGTTTTCGGTGAAAATCAAGGGTTCTTTAGAAAAAATGTGCCTAATGATTTTCAATTTGGAGCCGGAGGCGCTTATTTGGTCAACTCAAATATTCAAGCTGATTTTTCGGCAAGAATGATATATGATGAACGTAATGATTCTTCTTATTTTTTAGGTGGAGGAATTTCTTGGCGTTTAGACAAACATAAGGACAAAATTATTCGAACCAAAACAGATAATAATGATTCACTAGTCAAAGAAAAGAAAGGGTTTTTAAATACTATTACTTTCGGTTTGTTTTCAGGTAATAAATCATCGAATAACAAAAATAGTCAAATGCGGAATGTAAAAACTTCTAAGGTAAAAGCACGAAGTTTAGAACCTCCTGTTAATAAAAAAGCTCAAAAAGCAAAAAAGAAACAAAATAAGAGACTTATTAAAGAGCAAAAACAAAAACAAAAAGCTCGAAAAAAATACAATAAAAAATCAGAAAAGGATTAGTTTTGTCGGATGATAACAATCCAAGAGATTTCGACAAAGAAAGAACTTAAACAATTTGTAAAATTTCCGTTTGACCTGTACAAAAATAATAAGTACTGGGTACCTCCAATAATCAAAGATGAAGTTGATGGCTTTGACAAAACAATTAACCCTGTTTTTGAGCATGCCGATGCACGTTTTTTCCTCGCTTTTCAAAACAATAAAATAGTTGGCCGAATTGCTGCTATTATTAATTGGTTTGAAATAAATGACCAAAAAATAAAAAAAATGCGTTTCGGCTGGTTTGATGTCATAGATGATATAGAAGTAACAAAAGCATTATTAAATGAAGTAACTGAAATTGGGAAACAGAATAATTTAGAGTTTATTGAAGGCCCCGTTGGATTTTCAAATATGGATAAGGTAGGTATTTTAACGGAAGGTTATGATTCTATGAGTACGATGATGACATGGTATAATTACCCATACTACAAAGAGCATCTTGAAAATTTAGGATATATAAAATCTCAAAAGTTTATTGAAACCTATTTTGCCTTTAAAAATGTTGAAATCACGAAGTATAAACGTTTTGCAGAAATTATTAAAAAACGATACGAACTAAAGGCCCTTAACTTCACGTCTTCAAATGATATAATGCCTTATGTCGACGAAATGTTTGATTTATTCAACAGTTCTTATGAAAAGTTACCATCATTTGTACCTATTTCAAACCAACAAAAAATTTATTTCAAAAAGAAATTTATAAATTTTATCAATCCTGAATATATTAAATTTGTTTTGGATAAAAATGATAGATTAATTACTTTTTCCATCACGATGCCTTCTTTCGCAAGAGCCTTTCAAAAAGCGAATGGTAAATTATTCCCTACCGGATTCTTGCATATCTTAAAAGCTAAAAAGCACTCTAAAGATGTCGTTTTTTTTCTTATCGGAATTTTACCCGAATACCAAAGAAAAGGTGTGACTGCAATTGTTTTTGATGAATTCTTTAAAACCTATAAAGAAAAAGGAATTATCAAAACAATAAGTACTCCCGAATTAGAAGAAAATAAGGATATCCAGTTGATATGGAAAGATTTTAAACCAATTATTTATAAAAGAAGATCTACTTATAAAAAGGTTATTTGAGTTGTTAAATATTTTAAATGATTCTGCCAATTATAATAAATCGCTTTTTTTGTTTCTTTTACCTTTGTGCTTTTTATTTTAGATTTAAATTTTTATGCAACTTTTTTACAATCCAAATATTGATCCCTCAAGTGCCAATTTAACTTTTGACAAAGAAGAAAGCAGGCATATTATAAGGGTTCTTCGAAAAAAAACAGGTGATGAATTAAAAATTACCAATGGAAAAGGTTTTTTATTTTCCTCTAAGATCATAGTTGCTAATGATAAAAAGTGTGTTGTTGAAATTACCAGAATTGAAGAAAAACAAAAATCATGGAAATATTACCTTCATATCGCCATTGCCCCAACAAAAATGAATGACAGGTTAGAATGGTTTTTAGAGAAAGCTACCGAAATTGGTATTGATGAAATCACCCCTATTATTTGTGATAATTCAGAAAGAAAAGTCGTAAAATCTGATCGATTACAAAAGGTTTTAATTTCGGCTATAAAGCAATCTTTAAAATATCAATTGCCTAAATTAAATAACCCCATAAGTTTTTCAGAATTTATACAAAGAGATTTTAATGGAACTAAATTAATTGCACATTGTGAAAAATCAGAAAAAAACACCCTTAAAAAATTGGTAAAACCTGATTTGAATGTTTTGATATTAATTGGTCCTGAAGGTGATTTTTCATCAAAAGAAATTTCCAAAGCTTTGCATCATCAATATATTCCTTTATCTTTGGGTGAAAGTAGATTACGTACAGAAACCGCTGGTATTGTAGCTTGTAGCAGCATGTCAATAATAAATGAGTAAATATTTTAATTTGGTACTTAAAAATTTAATGCATTTTTTTTCAAAAAAATTAGTTGTTTCGTTTCAAACAATGTTCCTTTTATTTTTTTTCATTACTTCTCAGAATATATTTGCTCAACAACTTGGAATATTAAAATATGAAGGTGGTGGTGATTGGTATGCCAACCCTACATCTTTACCCAATTTAATAAAATATTGCAATGAAAATATTTATACCAGTATTGATCCTAAACCTCAAACTGTAAACACAAGTAGTAATGAAATTTATAATTACCCCATTGTTTTCTTAACCGGTCATGGCAATGTTTTCTTCTCAGAAAGTGCAGTTCAGAATTTAAGAAGTTATCTCATATCAGGCGGATTTTTACATATTTCCGATAATTATGGTCTGGATAACTATATTCGTAAGGAAATGAAAAAAATATTTCCAGAATTGGATTTTCAAGAAATACCCTTTGATCATCCTATATATCATCAAACATTTAATTTTGATACCTTGCCAAAGATTCATGAACACAATAATAAACCGGCACAAGGCTTTGGCTTGTTTTATGAAGGAAGGTTACTCTGTTTCTATGATTTTGAAAGTGATTTAAATGATGGTTGGGAGGATGAAAATGTACATCATGATCCATTTGAAATTAGATTAAAATCCTTACAAATGGGAGCTAATATTATTGAATATGCATTTAAATTTTAAATGAATTAAAAATTAAAAGATTAAAAATTAAATGATTGAAACTATTGATGATATTCAGATACATTTTAATTCTGATAATTTATGGTTGGTGAATTTGACCTTGTCTTTAGTAATGTTCGGCGTTGCTTTAGATATTAAAATGAGTGATTTTACTAATTTATTAAAATCTCCAAAAGTTGTAATAGTAGGTATTATCTCACAATTTATTTTAATACCATTGGTAACTTTTTTACTGATCATTATTATAAAACCCTATCCAAGTGTTGCATTGGGTATGATCATGGTAGCAGCCTGCCCCGGTGGAAATATTTCGAATTTTATGACCAAGCTAGCCAGAGGTAATATTGCTTTATCTGTCAGTTTAACAGCTTTTGCTTCGCTAGCTGCCCTCGTTATGACGCCATTGAATTTTGCAGTATGGGGTAGTTTCTATGAGCCAACTTCAGAAATATTGAAAGCAGTAGAAGTAAGACCATTAGAAGTTGCAAAATTTGTTCTTCTAATTTTAGGAATTCCGCTTGTAATTGGAATGGTTGTTAAAAACTACCATCCAAATTTTGCATCGAAACTTTCAGGAATATTAAAACCGGTTTCTATACTTATTTTCTTATCCTTTATAATAGTGGCTTTTTACAACAATTTAGATATTTTTTTAAAGCACATTCACTATGTTTTACTTTTAGTATTACTTCACAATGCTGTTTTATTTTTGGTGGGATTCTATTTTGCAAAGCTGAATAAATTATCCTATTTAGATCAAAAAACTTTAACTATCGAAACAGGAATTCAAAATTCAGGCCTGGGTTTGTTATTGGTTTTTTCATTTTTTGATGGACTTGGCGGAATGGCTTTACTTGTAGCATTTTGGGCGATTTGGGATATAGTTTCGGGACTAATGATCGCATATTTCTGGTCGGACAAATTCATAAAAAAAGTAAAATCATGAAGTCAATATGGTATCATCTCGGCAGGCTGTATATGCAATTAGGTTTTGCCTTTTATTACAAAAATATACGACTGAATGGCAAAGAAAACATCCCTAAAAACAAGGCAGTATTATTTGTATCAAATCATCAAAATGCACTGATCGATCCGCTACTTATAGCTGTGACCAATTCAAAAGAAACTCATTTTTTAACTCAAGCTGTTGTCTTTAAAAATCCGATTGTTAAAAGAATTTTGTTTTCGGTAAATATGATACCAGTATACAGGATCAGAGATGGTTTAAATTCTGTTTCTAAAAATGAAGAAATCTTTGAATATTGTTATCAATTGCTCAATAAAAAGCAAGGTGTACTTATATTTTCAGAAGGTAGTCATAACAAACAAAGAAGAGTTCGGGTGCTAAATAAAGGCTTTACACGGATTGTTTTTGGTGCTTTAGAACAATATCCAAATCTGGAAATTGATATTATTCCAATTGGAATAAACTATAGCAATCATAAACAATACGCCAGTAATGTCAGTATTTATTATGGAAAACCTATTTCAGCGAATAACTATTGGGAAAAATTTGATCAAGCTGAATCAGCTAAAGCATTAAAAAATGAAGTTAGTGATCAAATGAAAAAATTAACCACCCATATTGAAGATAGTAGTAAACACGATGAAATTGTAAAATGTTTTAATGCAGATGAATTTTTATTTCCTGAAAAAGTAAATAAAAAATTGGAAGATCAATCCAATTTAAAGCCGATTGAAATCTCTTCTGAAAAACCATTTAATTTACTCACTCCAATAGTTAAATTCAACAGTATTATTCCCTTACAAATATGGAAATATGTTTATTCAAAAATTAAAGAAGACGAATATATTGCTACTTTTAAATTCGCAACAGGCATTATAGTATTCCCTGTTTTTTACTTTTTACAATTTTGGCTGGTTTCTGTATTTATTGGATCTTCTACTGCCTATACTTACTTGGTCCTTAGTTTTTTATCTGTTTATTTATTGACCAAAACCAAATAAAGAAATAAATTCAATAAACAAAATTACTCCATAATTGCATCTTGTATCAATCCTTGTACTTTTGTTCGTATATCCTGATCAAATAATTTTCTGTTTTCTCTTGTAGGATATACCCGATTAGAAAGGAAGACATATAGAATTTCGGTTTCAGGATCCACAAAAGTATAAGTACCTGTATATCCGCTATGGCCAAAACTTTTAAATGAAATACATCCACAGGTGGCCATTGTATCATCCAATTGAGGTTTATCAAAAGCCAATCCTCTTCTTACTCCTTTATCTTCATAATAACGAAAATTAAATTTATCAATGGTTTCTTGTTTCAAATAGCTTTTACCTCCGTAATATCCATTTTGCAAATACATTTGCATTATTTTTGCAACATCATTCGAATTCGCAAACAAACCTGCGTTACCACTAACTCCGCCTAACATTGCAGCTCCTTCATCATGTACGGTTCCGTGCAATAATTGATGACGAAATACGGTATCCAATTCCGTAGGAACAATTTGAGATTTATTAAATTTTTTCAAAGGATTATAGGTTAATGTAGTTGCGCCTAGAGGTCCGTAAAAATAGGTATCATCCAATTCATCCAAAGGAGTTTCATATTGTTTTTCTAAATAATCTTTAAACAAATAGAATGGCAAACCACTATATTTATAAGCCAACTCATCCCTTTGTGGAGCATCTGCTATTAACTGATTGATCGTATCCAAATAATCATTTCTTAAATACAATTTGTCAGCTACTTTTATACTGTATTTGCTCGATTGTTTATTTTGAAAATACTTTGGCATAGGTTTACTATCATCTCCTTCTACCATAACTTCATAATAAGGAATATATGGTTTTAACTTTGCATAATGTGATAATACCTCTTTAACAGTCAAAGTATCTTTATTACTTCCTTTTAAAACGGGCATCATTTCACCTAATGTGGTTTCCAAAGTAAATTTTCCATCTTCTTCTGCCTTCATGATCATTGGCAATCCTCCAAGAATTTTTGTAACCGATGCTAAGTCATATATGCTTTTATTATTAACTTTTTTAATAGAATCATAGGTAAAATATCCATAACTTTTACGGAAAACAACTTTTCCATGACGAGCTACTAAAACTTGCAAACCTGGTGCCATTGCCGAATCCATTACTACTTGAGCTATAGAATCAATACGGTTTAATTTTTTACTATCCAAGCCCACATCTTCTGGAAAAGAATATCCTAATCTTTTGACATTAGAAAGATGTAAGCCAAAACCATATGAGAACTTTTCTTTAATATTTACTGGTAATTTTCCTTTTATATCTAAAGCACCAAAAATCATTTGTGCTGAAATATCCTGAGCTAACGCAGTATTTTGATAAGAAATTATTACCGCATCAATATTTTCAAATGATTTTATCTTAAGCAAACTATACGGACTGGCAAATACATCCAAAATAACTTTATGATTATGAGAAATTTCTTGTATTATCTTTAAATGAGCATCGTCAATCTTGTAGTTGGCATAGGCGCCTAAAGAAGTATGAAAACCAAAAATTACAGTTTTATAGTTTTTTAATTTTTTTGAAATTTCTTCCAAACTCTTGCCTGTAATAACATCAACTTTTGTATAACTCTTTAATCGATTTACGAAAGTGCTATTATCTGATTTTCCTAACTTCACATAGGCTATACTGTTGTTATCTAAACTTTTAACAGGTAATACATTATTTTTATTTTGAATTAATGTTATTGAGTTCTCTACTAGTCTTCGATTTAATATTTTATCTTCTATAGTATTTAGATCTGAAATTAAATTATTAGTATCTATGGGTGAATAATTATTTAATCCAACCCAGTATTTGGCCTTTAAAATCTTGATAACCGACTCATTTAATCGTTTTTCTGTTAATATACCTGAAGTAATTGCTTTTTTAAATTTTTTAACTGTCTCTGGAATATTTAAGGGAAAATCTAAGATATCATTACCCGCCAATATGGCCTCGAGATTTATCTCCTCGGAAGTAGCAAAATTAGCAGAGCCTTTCATATTTAACGCATCTGTTAAAATCAATCCTTTAAAATTCATTTTTTCTTTTAATAGACCTGTAATAATATTAGAAGAAAGTGAAGATGGTAATTTGAGATCTGATTCCAAGCTTGGCACACTTAAATGCGCCACCATAATACTACCGAGGCCCTGATTTATTAATTTTCTATAAGGATACAATTCAATAGAATCCAACCTTTCAATGCTTGCCTCAATTGTAGGCAAGGTTTTATGCGAATCTTGTGATGTATCTCCATGACCCGGGAAATGTTTGGCACATGCCATCACATGCTCACTTTGAATTCCGTTAATAAAATGAAGAGATTTATTGGCAACATTCAGCTTATCTTCACCATATGATCGGTTGCCTATAATAGGGTTTTTAGGATTTGTGTTGATATCAACTACTGGTGCAAAATTAATATGGATACCTTCTCGCTTAAGATGTTTACCCATTTGTTTACCCATTTGTTCTATGAGTATATCATTTCGAATAGCACCAAGCGCCATATTATAAGGAAATGCAACTGTTTTCTTTAAGCGCATTCTCAAACCCCATTCTCCATCTATTCCTATAAGTAATGGTATTTCAGACATGGATTGATACTTATTAGTCAATTTTGCCTGCCTTAGAGCGTCATCTTGGAAGAAAATAAGTGCTCCTATATGATACTTTTCAATTAAATTGGAAATAAATTGTTCATGTTTTGTATCTCTGTTTGAATAAGCAGCAACCATAAATAATTGGCCTATTTTTTGGTCAATGCTCATTTTACTCATAACGCTATTGACCCAATTAATTTGAGTTAAACTGTCTTTTGTTTGTAAAGGATCAATTTGTGCGTTTATCTGAAAGGAAACAACGAGAACAAAAAGCAATATTATTTTTTTCATTAGAAAAATTTTTAAAATGTTTTAAAATTGAGAAATAGTTTGTTTCAAAAAATTTTCCTGAGATGTTTTTAATCAAATTTTCATTTGATTTAAAATTTTGTCAAATATATAAAATTTCACTTAAAGATATCGGCTGTGCCAGCTATTAGCGGCATCAACTTCCCAAGCTGTATTAAGTTCTTTTTTTGTTTTAACTAAATTATTGAAAACTATTGTTTTAGCGTTAATTTTTCGCTCCTTCACGTATTTTTGAAATTCGGCCAGAGAAACAATATTAATATTATCTCCATCCTTAAATGCCGTATTTAACTTATTAAACAGATCAATTTTAAATGCTTGTTCAAATTGTTTAAACATATGTGTTGAAGCATCAACAGAACAACCGGAAACTCCATTGAATTCTTCATCAACAGCCAAAATAATAAATTGATTATATCTTATTTGGTAAGATGCTTTTAAATCATCTCCATGACGCTTCCAGGTAGAAACAAATTTTTCAACATTAACTATAATTTCATCCATTTCATTTCTGGTTAACTCCCTATTCGATTGGTAAATCCAAACCTTGGAAGAATCAGCTAAACTTTTAAAATCAACTAACATAACTATATTTTTTTATTAAACTTATTTTGTAAATCCTCTAATGTATTGATTTCTTTTTTAGGTTTCATCTTTTCTTTTATTTCTGTCAATACCATTTTAGTATATAACGGAAAGTCGGCATTTTGCATCCAGCTAAAATATCCGGGGTTGGCTCTAAGTATATCAGCCACTTTTTTACCTTTGTTTTTACCAAATGAAAATATTTCATTATCATTTTCATCAAAGAGAATAAATCCTGCAAAATCAGCCCTTTTGTGATGAGATGAATATTCACTTAAAAAATCAATATTATTTTCTACGTCATCATATTTAGCAATTTGAGCCTCCAATATTTCAAAAGTTGCTAAAGTATCTGCTTCAGCAGAATGAGCGTTCTCTAAATTTTTGTTACAGTAAAATTCATATCCTGCACTTAAGGTTCTTTGCTCTTTTTTATGAAAAATTACCTGAACATCAATAGCTTTTCTGTCTTGCATACCGAAATTCACCTCGGCTCTCAACATTTCTTCCGCTAAAAGCGGAATATCAAACCTATTTGAATTAAAACCTGCTAAATCACAACCTTCAATCATCGCGCTTATCTCATTGGCCAATTCTTTAAATATGGGTTCGGTAACAACATCTTCATTGGTGATACCATGAATATCAGAAGCTTCCTTCGGAATTTCAATTTCTGGATTTACTCGCCATGTTTTACTTTCTTTATTTCCGTTTGGAAATACCTTTAAGATAGAAATTTCTACAATTCTATCTGTAGCAATTTGAATACCAGTTGTTTCTAAATCGAAGAATACTAATGGTTTTTTTAGTTTTAAATTCATATTTTGAAGTGAGAAGTAATAAAGTGAGAGCTTAGAAGCAAATTCCTTCTGATTTCTAACTTTTGACTTCTGACTTTATTTTAATAATTAGCATTTACATCCCAGGCTTCCAAATAATCTGCAATTCTTTTTGCGAACATACTACCCAAAGCTCCGTTGACAACACGGTGATCATAGGAATGAGAAATAATCATTTTATGACGAATGCCTATAAAATCACCATCAGGTGTTTCAATAACAGCAGGCATTTTTCTAACAGCTCCTAAAGCCAGAATACCCACTTGGGGTTGATTAATAATTGGTGTACCCATAATACTTCCAAAGCCACCAACATTAGTAACGGTAAACGTTCCGCCTTGAATATCATCGGGATTCAATTTACCTGTTCTCGCTCTATTGGCCAGATCGTTCACCACTTTGGTCATTCCAACCAAATTTAACTGATCCGCTTTTTTTATAACCGGAACAATTAAATTACCATCCGCTAAGGCCGCAGCCATACCCAGATTAATATCCTTACGCTTAACAATCTTATCCCCATCTACAGTAATATTCATTAACGGAAAATCTTTTAGAGCCTTTGCTATGGCTTCCATAAATATTGGCGTAAATGTAATTTTTTCGCCTTCGCGCTTAAAGAAATCATCTTTTATTCTATTTCTCCATTTTACAATATTGGTAACGTCAACTTCAACAAAACTCTGAACATGTGCGGATATTTGCAAAGAATCAACCATGTGTTTGGCAATCAATTTTCCCATTCTGGTCATTTCTATAATCTCGTCTTCACCACCAATCGACACAGGGGCTTTTGCAATTGGTGTATCACTTATTTTTTTAGACACCGACTCAGGTTGCAGAATAACTTTATCTTTCGAAGAAACATTAGCTCCATTTTTGATATAGGCTAAAATATCTTTTTTAGTTACCCTATGATCTTTTCCGGTACCAACAATAGCCTCTAATTCATCTACAGATATCCCTTCCGTTCTCGCAATATTTTTAACCAAAGGAGAGAAAAACTTACCCGAAGCAGAGGTCATATCGGTTCTGGCCTGGTCAACCAAACTTGCTTCTGCTTTAACACCTTCTACACTTGGCATTTCATCTATAACTTCTTTATCTTCTTTATTATTTTCTAATGTTACGGCTTCTGCATTTTCTGAATTGGTTTCAATAATTGCTATTACCTGTCCTACTCCAATGACATCATCCACTTCAAATAATTTTTCTATCAAAACACCCTCAACCTCACTTGGTATTTCAGAGTCTACTTTATCTGTGGCAATTTCAACAATGGCTTCATCCATTTCAATGGTATCGCCCACTTCTTTTAACCAAGAAGTAATTGTTGCTTCTGCAACACTTTCACCCATTTTAGGCAGCTTCAATTCAAATTTTGACATTTATTTGCTTGTTTTTAGGACTGCAAATTTAAGAAATAAAAAAGATAATATTTAAGAGTTTTTAATTATTTAAAACATCATTGATGAATGTTCAATTTTTAGCTCAATTAATAATAAATATGCAATGTTTTATAATCATACCATCTGCCATGATGAAAATCATAAAATAATCATCCTGATTTCTCTAATTTTACCCCGGCCATAAAATAACTATAAAAATATGAAGAATTTAGTTCTTGGAAATGAAGCTCTGGCAAAAGGAGCAATAAATGCAGGTCTGTCAGGAGTTTACGCGTACCCGGGGACTCCTTCTACAGAAATAACCGAATATATTCAAAAATCAAAAGTAGCAAAAGAACTAGGTATCCACTGTACATGGTCTGTTAATGAAAAAACTGCAATGGAAGCTGCTTTGGGTATGTCATATTCTGGTAAAAGAGCAATGGTTGTGATGAAACATGTTGGCTTAAATGTTGCTTCAGATGTTTTTATGAATATGGCTGTATCAGGTATTAATGGAGGCTTAGTTGTTGTTGTTGCAGATGATCCTTCTATGCATTCATCACAAAATGAACAGGACTCTAGATTTTACGGAAAATTTGCTATGGTTCCTATATTGGAGCCCTCAAACCAACAAGATGCATATAATTTTATGCATTATGCATTCGATCTTTCTGAAGAACTAAAATTACCTGTATTGTTGAGAATGGTAACCCGTTTATCACACTCAAGAGCAGGAGTGATCTTTAAAGAAAGACGAAAGCAAAATGGTATACAATTACCGGTTGACAGCAAACGGTTTGCCTTAATTCCTGAATATGCAAAAGAACAATATAAAAAATTAGTCAATAAAAAAAGTACACTTATAAAATGCTCTGAACGGTCCAATTTAAATAAACTGACTCTAAGTGAAGATAAAACCTTGGGAATTATTGCCTGTGGTATTGCATATAATTATGTGATGGAAAATATTGGTAAAAACGATAGTTTTTACTCTATTTTAAAAATATCACAATATCCATTACCAAAAGATAAGATAAAAAAGATTTACAATCATTGTGATGAAGTTTTAGTTGTAGAAGAAGGATATCCATTAGTTGAAGAAATACTGCATAATTATTTTGATGAAAATGACAAAATAAAAGGGAAACTATCCGGTGACTTACCCCTTACTGGAGAATTAAACCCAAATATTGTGGGTAAAGCCACTGGTTTTTTCCAGGAAAATACAATTAACATACCAGAAGTAGTAGTTGGCAGACCTCCGCAACTGTGCGAAGGATGTGGTCATACCGATCTGTTTAAAGCAATTAATGTTTTGATACCCGAAATAGGAGAAAAAAAAGTGTTTGGTGATATTGGTTGCTATGCATTGGGAGCATTAGCCCCTTTAAATACGATCAATACTTTAATTGATATGGGAGCATCTATCACTATGGCGAAAGGAGCGGCCGATGCCGGAATAGAAAATGCTATTGCCATCATCGGTGATTCAACTTTTACACATTCTGGGATGACAGGTTTGTTAGATGCAGTCTATGAAAATACCCCTATTACGATAATTATATCTGATAATTCTTCAGTAGCCATGACCGGTGCACAAGATTCCTCAGCTCTTGGAAGATTAAAAAGTATTTGCTTGGGAATTGGCGTTGATCCTGAGCATTTAATAATGATGGTACCCTTAAAGAAAAATCATGAAAAGAATGTAAATATTTTGCGTAAGGAACTAAATTATAAGGGAGTATCAGTAATTATCTCACAAAGACCCTGTGTGAGGTTATCCAGGGAAAAGAAAGATGAAATTAAAAAAAAATAGCAGCCTTAAATTAAAATATTAGCAATGAAAACAAATATTATCTTATCAGGAGTTGGAGGTCAAGGGATCTTGACCATTGCAGCAGTTCTAGATACCGCCGCACTTAATCAGAATTTAAACGTAAAGCAATCGGAAGTTCACGGCATGAGTCAAAGAGGTGGAGCAGTGCAATCACATGTAAGAATTTCGGATAGTGAAATATATTCAGACCTAATTCCGTTTGGTAAAGCTGATTTAATTTTGTCGGTTGAACCAATGGAGCTTCTACGTTATTTTCCTTATTTAAAAAAAGGAGGATGGCTGGTCACAGATTCGAATACTTTTATAAATATTGCAAATTACCCTGAAAAGCATGATTTATATAAACAGATCAAATCACATCCTAACCATATAATTCTCAATGCAACCAAGGTTGCGAAAAAGATTGGAAACTCTAAAATTGCCAATATGGTTCTATTAGGAGCAGCTTCAACTTTAATACCTTTATCAGAAGAAAGTCTACTTGAAGCGATTAATAATTTATTTCAAAGTAAAAGTAAAAAAATTAAGGATCTAAATATTGAAGCTTTTGAAACCGGTAAACAGTTGGCAAAAAACTTTAAAGAGTTTATTTATTGATTAAATGCTTGAGTCTCACAAAGGAATTATCAAAAATTTTGTCTTACTTAATGACAATCCATAATTTTTTTCATAACCTCGGCCAAAATTTTCACCCCTTTTTCGATATCCTTCTTAGGAACGTTTGAAAAGGAAAGTCTTAGCCGGTCATCTTTATTACTTGATGGATCAAATGTTCTTCCCGTAACAAAAACCACACCTTTTTTCACGCTTTCTTTAAAAATATCTGAAGATTTTAGATATTCAGGTAATTTCAACCAAATATAAAATCCTCCCTTAGGTTCATTCCACGTTATCTCTTTTGGCATATTTTTTTTTAAACTTTTATGTAATAAATCTTTTCGAAGTCCATATTCTTTTCTTAAAAAATCTAAATAAGGGTTAAGTTTATTTTGATTGATGAACTCATTAGCCAATATTTGCATAAAATTAGAAGTACAAGCGTCTAAGGCTTGTTTTACCGTTTCAGCTTTTTCAAAAATTTCTGTTGATGCAAGCATATAGCCCAATCTAAATCCCGGGCCCAATATTTTAGAAAATGATCCCGTGTAAATAATCTCTACATCATAATCATTACAACATTTCATCGACTTGGTTAGATATTTTTCCTCTTCTTTAAAATACAGATCGCTGTAAGCATCATCTTCCAACAAGATAATTCCGGTGCCGGATAAAACTTCCAGCAATTTCATTTTTCGCTCAGAACTATAAATTATTCCTGCCGGATTGTGAAAATTAGGTGTGACATATAAAAATTTTGGCTTTTTATCCAAACTCTTGATTTTATCTTTCAATGCCTCAATATCAATACCCTTACTATCTATTGGGATAGCATGGATTTCTGCACCATAAGTTTCAAAAACCGATAAGGCTCCAACAAAACTCGGATTTTCGGTTAAAATCACATCTCCTTTATTTACAAATTCCTGTGTGGTAATACTTATGGCTTGCAACGAACCTGTTGTGATTAAAATGTTATTATTTTCAATTGGTAATCCTTTTGTAATTAGCAATTTTTCTATTGATTTAACCAATGGTGGAAATCCCGAAGTTGGACCATATTGAAAACATAATTTCTTTAAATCAACAGGCAAAGAATTATAAACTTCATCAATCTGTTTTACCGGAAACAGATCATTATTAGGCATTCCTCCTGCAAATGAGATCATACTTTTTCCCGATGATTGTTTCATCAATAATTTTATATCTTCAGAATGCATGGAATTAACCATGTGAGAAAATGAGTATTCCATAGTTTGAATTTATTATCATCAAAATAACAAAATATTATTCATTTTTATATTGATAAATATCAGTGTTATAGCTAATTATTATCACTTACTTTACAAAGATTAATATCTTAGATTACATGTTGCATAAAAGTTTAATTCAACCAAAAAATATTGTTGTTATAGGCGGTTCTGATAATATTCACAGTCCGGGAGGAAGAGTTCTAAAAAATCTGGTCGATCATAAATTCAAAGGTGATTTATTTGTGGTAAATCCTAAAAAAGAAATAGTTCAAAAATTGAGATCCTATCTAAATATAACTGATATTCCTGAAGTTGATTTGGCGATAATTGCAATTCCTGCAAAATTTATTCCGGAAACGGTTAAGATATTAACCCAACAAAAAAACACCAAAGGTTTTATTATTTTTTCTGCCGGATTTAGTGAGAGTGATGAAGAAGGTAACAGGTTAGAACAGGAAATTGTTTCTTTAATTAACAAAGTCAGTGGCAGTTTATTAGGACCAAATAATATTGGATTGATCAATGAAAATTATACAGGTGTTTTTACCACTCCTATTCCAAAATTAGATAATAAAAATGGAGTAGATTTTGTGTCCGGATCAGGTGCCACAGCAGTTTTTATTTTAGAAGCTGCACAAAGCACCGGGTTGACTTTTTCGAGTGTTTACACTGTTGGCAATAGTGCTCAGATCGGTGTAGAAGAAATATTAGAATATTTTGACAATTCATTTCATAAAACAGAAAGTGCTAAGGTTAAACTACTATATATTGAAAGTATTAAAAACCCAAGTAAATTTTTAAAACACACTACTTCACTAATTAGAAAAGGATGTAAAATTGCAGCCATAAAAGCTGGTAGTTCCACAGAAGGAAACAGAGCAGCATCATCGCATACAGGCGCTTTGGCTACATCAGATATATTTGTGGAAGCCTTATTTGAGAAAGCAGGAATTATTCGTTGTCACGGTAGAAATGAATTGATTACCGTTGCCGGAATATTACAACAAAAAGAAACTAAAGGGAAAAATATTGCAATCATTACGCATGCCGGTGGTCCTGCGGTTATGCTCACAGATATATTATCAAAAAATGGTTTAAAAGTACCTCAAATTAAAAGTATCGAAAGTGAATTATTACTTAAAGAATTATTTCATGGTTCGTCTGTAATAAATCCTATAGACTTTTTAGCAACAGGAACTGCAGAACAATTAGAAACAATCATTGATTATTGCGATAATAAATTTGATGATATCGATGCTATGGTTGTTATTTTTGGAAGTCCGGGCTTGACATCTGTATATGATGTATATGATCTTTTGGATAAAAAGATTAAAAGCTGTAAAAAGCCAATCTATGCTATTTTACCGTCTGTAATAAACGTAAAAGATGAGATTTCTAATTTCATTGCTAAAGGAAATATCGCTTTCTCGGATGAAGTTTTGTTTGGTAATGCATTGACCAAAGTATATAATGTCAAAAAAATTGAATTCGAGGCGAAATCAAAAAATAATTTGGTTAGAGAGAAAATCAGAGCCTTAATTGAAAAATCTAAAAATGGTTATTTAGATCCTGTAACAGCAAGCAACTTATTGTCTTTGTCCGAAATAGATGTAGTTAAGGAACTTGTGGTTAAAACGGAGACAGAATTACATAAAATAACTTATAAAATAAAATATCCTATTGTTCAAAAAGTAATTGGTCCGTTACATAAATCAGATGTAGGTGGAGTGGTTTTAAATGTGAAGAACAAAAGCGAACTAATAATAAATTTTCGAAAATTAATGAATATTAAAGGAGCTAGGTCCGTATTGATCCAACCAATGGCCAGTGGAACCGAAATATATATTGGAGCTAAAAAAGAAGGCGAATTTTCACATATTATACTTTGCGGCATAGGAGGGATTTTTGTTGAAATATTAAAAGATGTTAGTGCAAAGATGATTCCCGTTTCTAAAAAAGAGGCACTTAAAATGATTTCTGATCTAAAGGCTTTTCCAATATTAGAGGGAGTCAGGGGTCAGTCAGGTATTAACCTAAATAAATTTGCTGAAACAATACATAATATTTCTAATCTTCTACAAATCGTACCTGAGATAGTCGAGTTGGATATCAATCCTTTATTGGCGAATGCTGATGATATAATTGCTGTTGATTCGAGAATTAGAATTAAAAAGTGAAGTCGATGGGAATCAAAAGTCCTAAACCAGATTTTTTATATTAAAATTCTACAATTACTCCTTTCTTTCTGGAATCATCACTTCCAATATAATATCTGGTTTTGCCTGGAATAATTCTTTTGCTGATTTTTTGTGATTTCAATTTATCGAATTGTTCAATTATTTCTTTATAATTTATAAAATTACTGTCAAAAATTATCTGGTCAAAATTGCTTATCTCATCTGGAATTTTGTTTAAAATTTTAACTTTTAACAAGGGGTACATTGATATGATACTATTTGCAACATACTGATTATCACTAATCAACAAAACATTACGAACTAAAACCCTTTTTAGATAGTTTTTTTTCAATACTAATCTTTTTTAAAATGATCATTGTCTTTATAGCAAATTTTGACAAAAGATTATAAACAGAATTAACATTATAATGCTTTTTATAAAAAATTTGCATCGCACCATAAAAATTTATGAGATAAGAAATATCCTTAACAGTGCTTTCTCCTTTATAATGAATGATTGTTGTTTGTCCGTAATAATAATTTTGATAACCGGATTTAATCAATTTATAGCTCAAATCAATATCTTCTCCGTACATAAAATAATCTTCATCAAAACCACCAACTTTCAAATAGACTTCACGTTTCATTAGCATAAAGGCTCCTGTTAATATTTCAACTTTTCTTATTTCTTTTTCTGGGATATGACTGGCATAATAATTCTTAGAATCGCCCAGTAACTTATGTGTTGATATTTTTATTGTTGGAATATTACGTTTGCATTCGGGTAAAATATTCCCTGTTCCATCAATAAAACGAACACCAACTGCACCAATATTGCTTTGTTCTTCTACAAATGATAAAACATTTTCTAAAGTATCTTCTGCAAGAATAACATCCGGATTCAATATAAGAATAAACTCACCTGTTGCCTGTTCAACACCTTGATTATTCGCCCTTGAAAATCCAAAATTATCTTTATTTACAATCAAACTAACATTAGGGAACTTTGTCATAATCATTTCCCTGCTACCATCCTTAGAATTGTTATCCACAACCATAATTTCAGCATTTATTTTACTGACAGCTTTTTGCACACTCAATAAACATTGTTCTAAAAAATATTGAACGTTATAATTGACAATTATAATGGATAGCTTCATTAACTGATATTAAATTTTTATATGAATATAGGTTTTAAAATCAAAAGATAACTCACATTTATTAAGAAGTCCTAAAAATTAAAATGCGTAAATTTAATAAACATACTAACAAATCCGGTATGGCAGGTAGAATTATCAAGACGATAAAATCTTAAATTAAAAATAATGCTATGACATATCTTTTAAGGCATTTACAAAAACATCAAGTTCGCTAGTAAGTGTAAATACGTTCGGGGTAATACGACAGCCTTTTACATTGGCATAATCGATAGCAACAGTAAATATATTGTATTCCTCCATTAAGCGATCGGCCAACTCTTCTGGTTTCATACTTTTAATTCCAACATTCGCAATACCACAAGCCCTGTGCGAATTTTCAGGTGTATTGACTACAATATTTGAATGACCACGAACTTGAGATGTCCAATATTCTTGTAAATATCGCAGTCTTGCTTCTTTACGATCACCTCCAAGCATTTTATAATAATCTATTGCATTTTCTATACTTAAATCATGATATACCGGATGTGTTCCGGTATGATTTAATCTCGATATATCATTTTTTTCTCTTTTTGATTCAGCAAAAATCGGCCATATCGTATCAATATGTTCTTCCTTAACATATAATAATCCCGTACCTAATGGTACAGCTAACCATTTATGCAGGCTAGACCCATAATAATCACAGTCCAAATCATCTATATTAAATTCAAAATGACCAATACAATGTGCTCCATCTACCATAACCTGAATTCCTCTTTTATGAGCCATCTTACATATCTTTTTAACAGGAAGGATCTGGCCGGTAATATTGATCATATGACACACCATTAACAATTTTGTTCTCGAAGTGATTGCCTTAGCGTAAAGATCTACAATTTCTTCATCAGAACTTGGGTGATTCATAACAGAAACAACTTTATTGACAATGCCATAACGTTTTGCTACCTGATCAAACATAAGCTTCATTGCACCATAATCTTGTTCTGCAAAAACCGCTTCATCTCCCTCCTTCCAAGGAAATCCTTTTATTACCATATCCAAGGATTCAGTAGTATTTCTGGTGATGATCAAGTTATTAGATGAGCATCCTACCAAATCTGCGAGTTTTACTACCATCTTTTTTTTATTCTCTTCCTGTACTTTTCTCATATAAAAAGAACCTTCCAAATTCACCATTTTAACATGCTCCATCATATGGTTAAGTGTTGAATTAGGAATAATATTATAATAGCCACTTTCCAAATTGATATAATCCGGTTTCAGCTTATAATCCTGTCTTATTTTTAGCCAAAAATCACTTTGTTCCGCTAACATTTTTACGGGAACATGCTCAACTTCTTTTACCCAGCTATTCATGGCGCCGAGATAAAAAGGAGATGCCAATGCCGTAAGCGATATATTTTTAATAAAGTCTCTTTTATTCATAAGGTCTTGTTGTTTTTATAAAATTACAGAATTTCGGTTTAGTTTCAAAGCTCTTTAAAATTTAGGCTGAATCCTAATTAACAATAGTAATTATTAGTTTCAAACCTCATTTGTATAGTTTTGTCCTAATTGATAAATGCATATATTTATACCATACTAGCGTATTACAAACATTCACTTAACACTTAAATACTTTTAATTAATTAACGCTGTGAATAGATTATGGATTTGACTCTTTGGATTTCTTTTGTCGGAACGGTATTGATATTGGTAATAACACCAGGGCCAAGTGTTTTACTGGCAACTGCTAACAGTATGAAATACGGCGCAAAAAAGGCGACTGGAACAATATTTGGAGATCTTTCGGCTAATATTTTACAAATTATTCTCGCTTCTGCCGGACTTGCTTCCATTATTATTTCTTCAGGCGAGCTTTTTCAATTAATTAAATGGTTTGGAGTTGCCTATTTAATCTATATAGGAATTCGAAAAATATTATCCAAATCTAAAATTGAAGTAAATAATACTAAAGTGAAAGATAAAAATTACTTCAACTTGTATACAGAGGGGTTTTTAATGTCTGCTGCAAATCCAAAAGCAATAGTTTTCTTTGCTGCATTGTTCCCTTTATTTATCGATGCATCTGTACCCTTTCTGCCTCAGGTAATTATTTTAGCCATAACATTCCTGATTTTAGATGGACTCTCCCTTTTATTTTATACCCGATTTGCCACTAGACTGAAAAGCTATCTTGAAAATAAAGAAAAGATTCATTTACAGAATAAAATAGTTGGAACACTTCTAATTATGAGTGGATTAATGCTTTCTCTGGTAAATAGAACAAATAACTAAATGGTTTTAACCGAGCCGTAAAAATTTTCAAGTTTTTACGACTTAACTACTGGTTATTATCTTTTAAAAAAATTACTTTTTCGAAGTAAACAACAGGTCAAATAATGGTAGAATACAGAGCCTAATAATAATATTTAACAAAGTTTTACTATATAATACCCTATAAAAAAAATGTATATTTGTTAAATCCATTTATCCTGTAAAATGAGTTTAGAAAGAAAAATAATATTTATGAAAGAGGCGGTCAAGGTCGCTTTAGAAGGAATGAATAATAATAAAGGTGGTCCGTTTGGTTGTATTGTTGTTAAAGATAATGAAGTTATTGGCAGAGGTAACAATCAAGTAACATCAACCAATGATCCAACAGCACACGCAGAAATTATTGCGATAAGAGAAGCGTGTAAAAAATTAGAATCATTTCAATTAGAGGGTTGTGAAATATACACTTCCTGTGAACCATGTCCAATGTGTTTGGGAGCAATTTATTGGGCACGGCCCGACAGAGTTTACTACGGAAGTAATCAAATTGATGCTGCCAATATTGGTTTTGATGATGAATTTATTTACAAAGAAATTCCATTACCATATTCAGAGAGAAGCATTCCATTTCAACAATTAGGTCGCGATGTTGCCTTAGAAGCATTTATAGAATGGTCTAAAAAAGAAGACAAAACAGAGTATTAAGACTTTTTAAGTTATATAAAAAAATCCATACATTTATAATTGAATCCATTCTATGATAGAATTTATTCTTAATAGTAAAACAATTAAAACAACTAAAAATGCAGGGTTGACCCTGCTTGATTTTGTAAGATATGAGCAACGGCTTACAGGAACAAAAATTGGATGCCGCGAAGGTGATTGTGGAGCCTGTACCGTTTTAGTTGGAACTTTAAACCAAGATGATTCTATCGTTTACCAAAGTATAACATCTTGCATTTCTCCTTTGGGCAATGCACATGGAAAACATATTATTACCATTGAAGGTATTAATTTACCAACAGATTTAACCATTGCACAATCGGCCATAAAGGAAAATCATGCATCGCAATGCGGATTTTGTACACCTGGATTTGTAGTTTCCTTAACTGGTTTTGTACTTTCAGAGAACTATAAAAATTCTGAAAATGCCCTAAATGCCATCAGTGGAAATATTTGCAGATGCACTGGTTATAAATCTATTGAAAAAGCAGTGGATGTTATCTGTGAAAAAATTGAATCATCAGGCTCCGTGATAAAAACAAAAAAATTAATTGATGATGGATTTATTCCACCCTATTTTTTAGAAATACCGGAAAGACTGAAAAAGTTACGGTTAAAAAGTAATTATCAATCCGGAAGGTCATATGTTTCAGGTGGAACAGATTTATATGTTCAAAAAGCAGATGATCTTATCGATAATAAAGTTCATCTTATTGCTGACAATATAGCATTAAAAGGAATTGAAATTAAAGGTAGTATTTGCACGATCGGAGCAGGTACAACATTTTCAGAACTTTGGAATCATAATGAGCTCAATAAGATTTTCCCCAGATTGAGAACACATTTAAAATTAGTGTCTTCAGAACAAATTCGTAACATGGCATCAATTGGTGGTAATATTGTTAATGCCTCACCAATAGGTGATATGACCATATTCTTTTTAGCATTAAATAGCAAGCTCACAATCATTAATTCTGAAGAAAAGGAAAGATATATCTATTTAAAAGAATTTTACAAAGATTATAAAACCTTTGATTTAAATAGTGATGAACTTATTAAAGAGCTTCAATTTGAGCTTCCTGAAAAAACTACAAAGTTTAATTTTGAAAAAGTAAGCAAGCGAACACATTTAGATATTGCAAGCGTGAATTCTGCAGTAAGTTTAACAATGAAAGATGGTATAGTTCAAAACTTTCATATTTCTATTGGAGGTGTTGCACCCATACCAAAATACCTAAATGAAACTTCAGCCTTTTTAATTGGAAAACAATTGAACGTACAAATGATTTTAAATGTTGGTGATATACTTCAAAATGAAATCTCTCCAATTAGCGATGTCCGTGGATCGAGTAAATACAAGCGTTTATTAGCAAGACAATTATTATTTGCTCATTTTACAGAACTGTTTCCAGATCAATTTATACTCACCGATTTTGTAAATTAAATGAAGAATAATATAAAAGAACATATCGGCTTAAAACAAAGTATGAAGAATATAGATTCTTATACCCATGTAAGAGGAGAATCAATTTATGTTGACGACGTTAATGTAAGAGAAGGAACATTTTATGCCGTGGTTTTTGATTCTCCAAAAGCGCATGGAAAAATTAATAGTGTTGATTATTCTAAAGCAGAACAACTGGAAGGTGTTCAACGAATTTTGACTTATAAAGATATTCCCGGAGAAAATCAAATTGGTGGTATTATCCCGGATGAACCTTTATTTGCTGAAAGTAAAGTCCATTTTTGGGGGCAGCCAATTGCTTTAATTGTTGCAGAATCTGAATTTATTGCCAGGCAGGCACGACGTTTAATTGAAATAGATATCGAAGAACTCCCGGTTTTGACAACTGCAAAGGAGGCTAAAACAAAAGCAAGTTTTATTAATGAGCCTCGTTCTTTTAATTTGGGTGATACAGAAAAGGCTTTTTGCGACTGCGATCATGTATTTGAAGGCGAAACATTTACAAATGGACAGGAACAATTATATATAGAAACTCAAGGTTCTTATGCTGAACCATTGGAGAATGGCAATATTAAAATCACATCTTCAACACAAGGGCCAACACAAGTTCAAAAAGCCACTGCAAATGTTTTAGGAGTTTCTATGCATAAAATTGAAGTTGATGTAACCCGTCTCGGAGGAGGATTTGGTGGCAAAGAAGATCAAGCTACTCCTTGGGCAGTTATGGCTGCTTTAGCAACCTATCATTTAAATCAATCGGTTAAATTAATTTTAAGCCGTCATGATGATCTGCGAATGACTGGAAAACGTCATCCTTATGAAAGTACTTTTAAAATAGGGCTTACCAAAGATCTAAAAATTCTCGCTTACGAAGCTGAGTTTTTGCAAAATTCAGGCGCTGCAGCTGATTTATCACCGGCAATAGCCGAACGAACTTTATTTCATGCAACCAACAGTTATTTTGTGAAAAATGTAAAAACCACTGTTCTTAGTTGTAAAACCAATTTACCTCCAAATACTGCCTTCAGAGGTTTTGGTGGTCCTCAAGGTATGTTTGTTATTGAAAGTGCTATTGCAAAAGCTGCGAATGAACTCGGTATAAGCGCTCAAAAAATTCAGGAGGTTAATTTATTAAAAGAAAATGATGAATTTTCATATGGACAAATAGCCGTACAGGTTGAAGCTGGTAATTCATGGAATTCGGCCAAATCAAATTATGATTTTGATAATCTGAAAAAAGAGGTTAAAGAGTTCAACAGCATAAATTCAGCCTTTAAAAAAGGCATAGCCTTGATGCCAATAACATTTGGAATTTCATTTACTAATACTCCAATGAATCATGCCCGTGCCTTGGTTCACATTTATCTTGATGGAAGTGTTGGCATTAGTACTGCTGCCGTAGAAATGGGGCAAGGTGTCAATACTAAACTGCTTCAAATTGCAGCACAGGTATTTTCAATTGATCCTAAAAAAGTAAAAATTGAAACAACCAATACCACCCGTGTAGCAAATACATCACCTTCAGCAGCAAGTTCAACTGCCGATCTTAACGGAAAAGCATTATTAAAAGCATGTAATGCATTACTAGAAAGAATTAAAAAAGTTGCTTCGAATGAATTAAAAGTTGATTCAGGTACCATTGAAATTATTGATGAAAATGTTTATGTGAATAATTCAAAAACTGATTTATCTTGGGCACAGCTAATTGGTATAACGATGTTAAAACGCGTAGCATTATCTGAAAACGCTCACTACGCTACTCCTGAAATTCACTATGACAAAACCAAAGAAAAAGGTCATCCTTTTGCCTATCACGTATACGGAACTGCAATTATTATTACTACAATAGATTGTACACGTGGAACCTATATTTTTGACACCATTAAAATTGTTCATGATTTTGGCAAAAGCATGAGTAAAGGAATTGATCTCGGTCAAGCTGAAGGTGCTCTTGCTCAGGGTATTGGGTGGATGACGATGGAGGAAATAGCATACGGAAAAGATGGTAGGTTGTTGTCTAATGCTTTATCAACTTATAAAGTCCCGGATATATTTTCTATAGCTAAGACAATTGATGTTCTACCTTTACATACTGAAGGAAATAATATGGCCATTTTAAAATCAAAAGCTGTTGGCGAGCCACCATTGATGTATGGCATAGGTGCTTATTTTGCAATTCAAAATGCGATTAGAGACTTCAATCCAAATTACGAGTTAAAGTTTCATGCACCAATGACTCCTGAAAAAGTATTGATGAGTTTATATGAAAAATAGCCTAGGATATCAACTTACCATTTAATTAAATATGAAGGAATTCCTAATACATAGCAAACGATGCTTTATCAATAATATGTTTATAGAGGTGACACTTCACATAAAAAATGGAAAAATTCATCAACTTTATGAAGGTGTTCACAAGTTATCGATTGTTCCTTTTTTAGATTACAAAAATTTAATTGTGATGCCGGGAATAATTGATGCCCATGTACATATCAATGAACCCGGTAGAGCAGAATGGGAAGGATTTGATACGGCAACAAAAGCCGCGGCAATTGGTGGAATTACAACGCTCATTGAAATGCCTCTTAATGCAAGTCCGGTTACCACTACAGTTGATGCTTTTAAATTGAAACAAGAAGCATCACTTAATAAATTACATGTTAATTGTGGATTTTATGGAGGTATTATTCCAACAAATTCAAACGATATTGAAAGCTTAATCCAAGCTGGTGTGTTTGGTATCAAAGGGTTTTTAACACATTCAGGAATTGATGAATTTCCAAATGTTACTAAAGAACACCTAGAAACAATTGCTCCGATTCTAAAAAAACACAATATTCCTTTATTATTGCATTGTGAGCTGAGTGATAACGACGTTCCTCAAGTTATAGACCCTAAAAGCTATTCAGAATATTTAAACTCTCGACCTGAACATTGGGAAACCAAGGCCATCGATTTGGCTTTAGATATTCAAAATAAATTTGACATCAAGGTTCATATTGTACATCTGTCAGCTTCAGAAGGATTAGAGCGTATAAAAAAACAAAAACAACTCACAAACAAGCTTACTGTTGAAACTTGTCCGCATTACTTATTTTTTAATGCTGAAGAAATTCCTGATGCTGCACCAATTTATAAATGTACTCCTCCTATCAGAGAGCATCGAAACAATGATTTACTTTGGAAAGCTGTATTAAATGATGAATTCAATTTTTTGTCATCGGATCATTCCCCTGCTCCACCGGAAATAAAACAATTAAAAGAAGGTAACTTTTTTAAAGCTTGGGGAGGTATTTCAGGATTACAATTTATGCTGCCAGTCTTATATTCAGAAGGAAAAAAAAGAGGCCTGTCCCAGGAAAGATTGATTCCTTTGCTAACAGAAAACCCTGCTCAGTTTTTAGGATTAGAAGATCGTAAAGGAAAATTACAAAAAGGATTTGATGCAGATATTACTATATGGGATGATTCTCAGAAAATTACAATTATAGAAAAAATTATTAATCATAAACATAAAGCAACACCATATTTAAATGAAAAACTCTACGGAGAAATAATTCATACATTTGTTAATGGAGTTCAGGTGGTAAAGAATTCAAAAATAAATTTACTAAATCAAGGTGCTTTAATATTAAGAAAAAATTAATGAATCATATTTTTAAAGATTATATAGACCTTGCATCTGAGAATATTGGTGGAAAAGTACTTTATGCAACCGATGACTTTTTTGCTGAAAAAGAAAATCTGATCAAAGAAGGCAGAGGTATTTTTATACCCGACAAATATACTGAAAGCGGTAAATGGATGGATGGATGGGAATCCAGACGTAAACGAACTCCGGGTCATGATTGGGTAATACTCAAACTTGGTGCAAAAGGCTCAATTAAAGGCTTTGACATTGATACCAATCATTTTTTAGGAAATCACCCGCCATTTGCTTCTGTCGAGGCAATAAATTTAGAGGCTGACCTATTAGATTGGAGCAAAGCAGATGATCTTACCTGGAAAGAGATTCTCACAAAGTCACCTTTAGAACCAGGAAGCCAGCATTATTTTAATTCAGAATCGAAAGAGGTCTTTTCTCATATCAGATTACATATTTATCCGGATGGAGGAGTTGCCAGGTTTAGAGTTTATGGCACTGTTTTTAAGGATTGGAAAACTTTAACATATGACGAGATAATTGATCTGGCTTTAGCAAATAATTGTGGTAAAGCCTTATCGTGTAATGATATGTTTTTTAGCGCCATGGACAATTTAATTATGCCAACTACCGGTAAAAATATGGGCGATGGTTGGGAAACAAAACGCAATCGCACACCAAATAATGAAGATTGGGTGATTATTAAATTAGGTCATAAAGGAAAAGTAGATAAAATAGTTGTTGATACAAAACATTTTAAAGGTAACTATCCTGATTATTGTGCATTTGATGCCTGTAACTGTAGTCATGATGAAGATGTATTACATGGTAAAGTAGTGTGGTTTTCTTTATTGTCAAAACAAAAACTGGAGGCAGACCAGGAACACTGTTTTGAAAGAGCCTCAATAAATGATCATGAGGTAATAACTCATGTTAAATTGAAGATTTATCCTGATGGGGGTATTAGCAGATTACGTATTCTTGGAACAATAAAATAAATTGAATGATTGAGTTTTTATCACTTTTAGCCTGGTTGATCATCTTTGTTATTATAGTTGTTATAACCTACAGAGTACATCACAAAATTAATGCTTATAAGGCAGATGATAATGAAGTAAAAGTAGAGGCTCTGCAAATTTTTCAAAATTGGTTATATACTTTAATTGTTATTGTTTCTATATGTGGAATTGGAATTCTATACTTATTTTTAAAGGGAACTATCTGGGAAGGTCATTTATTTGAATGGCTTAATTTAACCGTACGCTGGATGCATATCACTTTTGGTATTGTCTGGATCGGTGCATCGTTCTATTTTGTTTTTTTAGAAAATGCTTTGAACAGGACCAAAGATATTCGAGATGAATTAGCAGGAAATCTTTGGGCAGTTCATGGCGGTGGTTTCTATTATTTAGAGAAATATAAACTGGCTCCCAACAAAATACCCAAAGATTTACACTGGTTTAAATATGAAGCATATTTTACCTGGCTTTCCGGATTTTGTTTATTGGCAATTGTCTATTATTTTAATGCAAAATACTATTTAATAGATCCTGAAGTTTTAGATTTAAATGTTTTATCTGCAATAAGTATCAGTATTATTTCCTTAATTATTGGCTGGGTACTTTACGATCAGATGTGTAAAAAATTAATAAAAAATAAACTTGTTTTTACCATTGCTATGACTGTGTATTTAATCTTTTTTGCTTGGTTTTATACACAAGTATTTAGTGGAAGAGCAGCTTATATTCACTTTGGTGCCTTGCTTGGAACGTTGATGGCAGCCAATGTATTTTTTATTATAATTCCAGGTCAAAAGAGAATGGTTAATGCTGCGAAAAAAGGCTTAGCTCCAAATCCGGAAGATGGTAAAGCTGCTTTTATACGATCTTACTCTAATAACTATTTTACGCTTCCTGTGCTCTTCGTTATGATCAGTAATCATTTTCCCAGTACCTTCGGCAATACTTATCAATGGATCGTACTTATTGCTATTACTATTGGAAGCGCTGGTATAAAACATTATTTAAACGTGAGGGAAAAGGGTCAAATTTCCATTTGGGTAATGCCAATTTCAGTTTTACTTTTGTTATCGGTTGCATTTGTTACGGCACCAGCCAAGGCCAATTATGAAGATTGCAAGGAAATTGTTTCTTTTGAAGAGATCAACACTATTATTAATAATAGATGTACAACTTGTCATTCAGCCAATCCTACGGATGACATTTGGAAAGTCGCACCAAATGGTGTTAAATATGATACAGCGGAACAAATATTCAATTTAAAAGATAAAATTTTTCAACGTGTAGTAGTGAGTAAGAATATGCCATTTAACAATAATCAAACCAAAATGACACAGGAAGAGCGCGATATGATCAACTGCTGGATAAATCAAGGTGCACAAAAATAAATATCATGATAAGTTTAAATCAACTAAATACAATTTCAGAAGAAGAGGTTATCACCCATTTAGAAAAATGCTGTGTATCGAAAACATGGATTTCCAAAATGATAAATAACAGGCCATTCTCCTCTGAAAATGATCTTATAACAAAAGCATCTTCAGTTTGGTACAATGAATGTTCTATCGAAGATTTTAAAGAAGCATTTACCGGCCATCCTAAAATTGGCGATATCAAAAGCCTGAATGATAAATTCGCCAACACTGAAGATTGGGCAAATAATGAACAATCTAAAATTGCCGATGCAACTGATTCAACCATAGTAACATTGGCAGAAGCTAATTCACAATATGAAGACAAGTTTGGTTATATTTTTATAATAAGTGCAAGTGGAAAATCTGCCATGGAAATGCTTTCAGTCATCCAAAAAAGATTACTTCATGATGTCAATGATGAGATCAATATTGCCATGAACGAGCAACATAAAATTACTGTGATAAGATTAGTAAAATTAATTGAAGGACTATCTGAAACAGTTGATTTAAGCAGTCATGTTACAACACATGCTCTTGACACATCATCCGGAATACCTGCTACCAATATGTTAATTACTTTAAAAGAATTACGTGACAATAATTGGAAACCTATAAGCATTGGCATTACTAATTCTGATGGTCGTATTTCTGATCTGCTACCTCCGGCAAGAAATTTGATTCCGGGAAATTATATAATGTCTTTCGAAACAGCCGACTATTACGAAGGCAAAAAAGAGCAAAGTTTTTATCCTGAGGTTTCCATTCAATTTACAGTTACAAACAGTAGTCATTACCATATTCCGTTATTAATTAATCCTTTTGGCTATACAACCTACAGAGGCAGTTAGTAAAAAATAATTAGTATCTGACAAACTGTACCAAATAACTATAATATTATGAACTTAAGCATTTCAGAAAATAAAAGATCTCACATATTTAATGATTTAAAAATTGCCAATTTAAGTTTTAATAGAATTTATCGTGGAGATCGGGAAGACAGACAGCCAATTCATACTGTATATGGTGGAGCCAACCTTTTTAAATCTAATACTACCCAAGCTTTAGGTGGAATTGCCTTAAAATCATTATTGCGTTATGCTCCCAACTTTATTGAATTTGGAAAAGCATTTCAATTAAATGGTTTTGAACATTTTCCATCAAAGAATGAAGAACAAAAAGCACTTATCAAGGAACTTGAAAATCTTTCAGAAAATGAATTAAAAGAGCACTATGCCGGATTTTCCTATCGAATCTATAAAAAGGTAATTGCAAAACTAAAAAAAGAAGCTGTTGAAGATTTTAGAATAGATTTTGAAGATGGATTTGGGAACCGCTCAGATAAAGAAGAAGATGAAACAGCAATATTTGCTGCTTCACAGTTGGTAAAGGGCATGTTAGATAACACACTTTCTCCTTTTATTGGAATTAGAATAAAACCATTTACTGAAGAATTAAAAGAACGGGGGTTGCGAACTCTCGATATATTCTTAACTACTTTGTTAACAGAATCAAAAGGTAAACTACCTGATAATTTTGTTGTTATGTTACCTAAAGTAACTATTCCTGAACAGATAGTTGCTCTGGTTTCCTTTTTTGAAATTATCGAACGTAAATTTAATCTGGCATCAGGATCATTAAAATTGGAAATAATGGTTGAAACCACACAATCCATTATAGATCATACCGGAACTAACCCGTTGTACAGGTTTATTCTTGCAAGTAATGGCAGATGTATCGCAACCCATTTTGGCACATACGACTATACAGCTTCAAACAACATTACAGCCAGATATCAGGAAATGGATCATGATGTTTGTGATTTTGCTCATTATATGACCAAAGTTGCATTGAATCATACAGGAATATGGTTATCAGACGGTGCAACAAATACGATGCCAATCGGACCTAATCGCGGTGATTTAACCGAAGCGGAAGAATTGGAAAATATGAAGGTTGTTCATAGGGCTTGGCTAAAAGGGTATAAACATATTCGGCATTCCCTGTACAAAGGTTTATATCAGGGTTGGGATCTAAACCCTGCCCAATTACCAATGCGCTATACGGCCGTATACGCCTTCTTTTTAGAAAGTTATGACGATGCTGTTCTACGCTTAAAAATATTTGTAGAAAAGGCGGCCCAAGCCACTTTAATTGGTGATACTTTTGATGATGCTGCAACAGGTCAAGGACTATTAAATTATTTTTTAAAAGCATTGAATAGCGGAGCAATTACAATTGATGAGGTATTGGTAACCGGATTAACACTGGATGAAATCAGAACACGGTCGTTTGCCAAAATTTTAAAAGACAGACATGCAAAATTGAAGTAGTCTGTTTTAATTAGTATAATGTATTTTTAGTAATTGTGCTACCGCACTAATTGCAATTTCTTTTGGAGAATTACCACCAATATCCAATCCTATTGGGCAAACAACATTATCCATTCCCTCTTTAATAGACATATCTTTCACGAGCATATTATTAAATCTCACTCTTTTCGTTTTACTACCAATAAGTCCTAAAAATTTAGTTTCTTTTTTCAAGGCCATCGCGATTATATCAAAATCAATTTTATGATCATGTGTCATCACCAGAACATAACAGTTATCACCCCAATTAACCGCATCTATAAATGTTTTAAAGTCATTTGTATCAACAGTGCTAAGTGCAACCCCTTCATAAAATTCAATCTTCGATAACCAATCCTTTCTAGAATCAATTAAATGAACTTTAAAAGGGGTGTCTTTTATAAGTTGACATATTTCGATGCCTATATGGCCGGCGCCAAAAATAAAAAGTTCAGGATTTTGATTCATAGGTTCTATAATTAATTCAACAATTCCGCCACAGCATTGTTCAAATTCGGGTCCTAAGGTAAAAGAAACTTCAATTATTTTATTTTCACGAATCGCTTTAACTGCATCATCTATTACTTTAAACTCTAATTTCCCTCCTCCAATAGTCCCAAATAACTTCTTCTTTTTTGTTACAATCATTCTGGATGACACAACACATGGTGTCGAACCCAAACATTTAGTAACCGTAACTAATGCAATTGGCTCCCTCTTTGTTTTAAAATCGTTTAATAATTCAATCCAATTTAGCACCAAATGTTTTTTTTAAAGTAATATTTTTATTGGAATTTCGATTTGTTTTTTTTCTTCCAATTCGTTCTTTTATTATTTTTATGAGCACTTCCATAAAATTTCTTCTTCCCATCTTTTCTTTTAGACTTTTTATGATGTGATCTGTTTGAATCTTTAAATTCCTTGACCGGAAATGTATTTGGTTCGAAACCGGGTACAATTTCACTGCTCAATTTTAGATCTAATAATTTTTCTATTTCTCTTAAATAGTCCTTTTCTTCCAGAGACACCAAAGAAATAGCTTCACCACTTGCTCCTGCCCTACCTGTTCTCCCAATTCTATGTACATAATCTTCAGGCACATTGGGCAATTCGAAATTAATAACATGCGGTAATAAGGGTATATCCAGACCTCTTGCAGCAATATCAGTTGCAACCAGTATACGAATTTCTCTTTTTTTAAAGTCTGCTAATGCTTTGGTTCTGGCACTCTGACTTTTATTTCCATGAATAGCAGCAGCCGTTATTCCACTACCGATCATTTTTTTACAAAGTTTATTAGCTCCATGTTTTGTTCTGGTAAAAACCAAAACTTGTTCCCATTTCCCATCAGTTATGAGATGAATCACCAAAGCTGTTTTTTTTACTTTATCAATTCTGTATATTTTTTGATTTACTTTTTCGGCAGTGGTTATTTCCGGAGTTGCTTCAATCAAAACCGGCTGATTCAAGATGCCGTTTGCTAACTTTTTAATTTCTTTTGAAAAAGTTGCCGAAAATAATAAATTTTGTCTTCGGCTTGGCATTAAGGAAATAATTTTTTTAATATCTCTTAAAAATCCCATATCCAACATACGATCTGCCTCATCTAATACCAAAATTTCTATTCTGGCCAGTGAAAGTGCTTTCTGGTTTTGTAAATCTAATAATCGCCCCGGTGTAGCAACTAATATATCTACACCGTCTCTCAATGCTCTAACTTGAGGTTTTTGGTTTACACCACCAAATATAACGGTAGATCTAATATCTAAATACTCACCATATTCTTTCACATTATTGTATACTTGAGCCGCTAATTCTCTTGTTGGTGTTAAAACCAATGCACGTAGAGGTCTTCTTTTCCATTTATTTTGATCCGTTAAGATCTGTAGCATTGGCAAAGTAAAACCTGCTGTTTTACCGGTACCGGTTTGGGCTGATGCTAAAACATCCTTTCGATCTAAAATTAATGGTATTGCCTTTTCCTGAATTATTGAAGGTTCGTTATATCCTTTTTTATGGACAGCTCTCAAAATAGAATCTGATAATCCTAATGACTTAAATGACATATAAAAATATTAAAAAATGACAGTTTTATATCTATTGTCATTTATAAATGAGGCTGCAAAGGTACGTTGATTTTTACTAGGCTAATTTCTGCTAAAAAAAGTTGTCATTCCTATGACATTTAATAATTTAATTGTATTTCTAAACAATAATAAATGCAAATGAGAACCATTACTTACTGTTAGGTTGCCATGATCATATTTATAAAGATTATTATTTTTAATAACTATTTTTTAATGTTAACCTTTATAAATATTAATCATCAATTCGAAAAATTAAATGTTGAGAAAAATTACATTAATAACCATTGTATTTAATTTATTATTTTCTTGTAGTAGATATAGCAAGGAACAAATGCTATATGATTATGTTAAAAAGACATCTTTCGAAAAACTAAATGTTAATATTGATCATTTAGATTTCAATATTTTATTATTAATGAAAATATCTAACATTACAGCAAAAGATAGTTTGATATTAATGCAGAAATATTTCGATATTAAAAAGAAGGAAAAGATAGATTATTTTACCCAACAATTAGAACTGTATAAAAATCTCAATATGGGTTATGCATATACTATAAAAAACACAAAAAATCAATCAATCAATGATATGCATCAAGACTTTACTGACAATATAGAAGAAAATATCAAAAGAATTCAAAACTGTATCAATCTGTATAACGGTGATTGTAAAGGTACTTTTTTAGAGCCTGTTTTATCAAAAATTAAAAGATACAAAATGAATCCTGATAAAGTTTTGTCATCAAAATATGAGGCAAATTACACCTTAACCGATCCGACACTAAATGCAACAGAAACATTTAATTATTATTATTATACAAACTTGCATAATACATCATTTATTAAAGATGAAAAGGTGGAAAAGATCTTAGAGTAAGTGCCTTTATAAGAATTAAAAAATAATTCTAACTCTTTAAACTACCTTCAAAGGGTATTCTATTGATTATACTTCTACCCAAGGTAACTTCATCTGCATATTCAATTTCATCTCCAACTGAAATTCCTCTGGCAATAGTAGTCAAATTAACATCAATGCCTTGTAATTGTCTGTATATATAAAAATTGGTGGTATCACCTTCCATTGTTGAGCTTAACGCCAAAATAATTTCTTTAATTTCATTATTTTTAACCTTATCTATTAAACTTTCAATGGTTAAATTGTGCGGACCTACACCTTCAATAGGGGATATTTTACCCCCTAGAACATGATATAATCCTTTAAATTGTGCCGTGTTTTCAATTGCCATTACATCTCTTATATCTTCAACTACACAAATTATCTCAGGATTTCTTCTTGGGTTGGTACAAATTTCACATACTTCCACATCCGAAATATTATGACAATTCTTACATAAATTTATATCATTGCGAAACCTTTGTAAAGCATCAGCTAAATACGTTGTTTGCTGTTTTGGTTGTTTCAACAGATGCAATACCAATCGCAATGCTGTACGCTTACCAATACCTGGTAATTGCGACATCTCATTTACTGCATTTTCTAATAATTTTGAAGAAAAAACCATCATTTGGCAAAGATAGAATTATTATAAATCAAATGTTGGAAATTTTGATTTCATGATTATGTACACTTTTTTCTTACTCCTTTCTTTTTAGTCCTTTTTAAACCTTTATAAAAATCTTCTTTTTGGTATAGGCAAAAGTAATTGACATTCCGACAATAAAAAGGAAAAAAGGAAAAATAAGATCCGTAGGTGTTAATCCATGCCAATCTGCATGCAAAAATGGTGCATAAACATGGCTCCATGTACCAGGAGTATTAACCAGGATCATGCCTGCGATTGTTAATCCTCTAAAAATATCGACCGACAAAATTCTATTGCTTGAACTCATAAAAAAAAATTGATTTCAAATATATTATTTTTATACATTATAAATCTATTTTTTTAATTTAATTGCACTTTATTAATCTTTTACATGTCTCCAACTATACTAATAACTATCATCAGTTTATATTTTTTGATTTTACTAGGTATATCTTACTTTACAAGTAAAGACGATAGTAATGCTATTTTTTTTAAGGCCAATAAAAAATCCCCATGGTATGTTGTTTCTTTCGGAATGATAGGGGCTTCTCTTTCGGGCGTGACCTTTATCTCTGTACCCGGATGGGTGGAAAGTACGCAATTCAGCTATATGCAAATTGTAATCGGATATTTTTTAGGGTATGTTGTAATTGCATACGTCTTGATTCCATTATATTACAAATTAAATATCACTTCGATCTATGAGTATTTAAAACAGCGTTTTGGTGATACCAGTTATAAAACCGGGGCTTTTTTCTTTTTGATTTCCAGAATATTAATTGCATCGTTTCGTATGTTTTTGATCGCATCTGTTTTACAGTATTTTATATTAGATGCCTGGCAGGTTCCTTTTGAAATCACCGTAATGACCTCTGTTTTATTTATTTGGTTATATACGTTTAGAAGTGGGATCAAAACAATCGTTTGGACAGATACTTTCCAAACTCTTTTTATGCTCATAGCGGTGATAGTGGCTGTAACTATTATTTTACAAAAACTAGATTATTCGTTTACCCAATTTCTGTTTTCTAAAGAATATGAGAATTATAGCAAAACCTTCTTTACAGATGATTTTAATGATCGCAAGCATGTAGTCAAATCCTTACTAGGAGGAATGTTTATCGCTATTGCAATGACAGGATTAGATCAAGACAATATGCAAAAAAATCTTACTTGTAAAAATGTAAAAGAATCCCAAAAAAATGTCTTATCACTAGGTTTAGTTTTAATTTTTGTGAATTTTATTTTTCTTTTTTTAGGAGCATTATTATTTACTTATTCCAATAAATATGGTGTAAGTATCCCTTTGGTTGATAATCAACCGAAAACTGATCTTTTGTTTCCTGAAATTGCTTTAAATCAAAATTTAGGATTATGTTTAGGAATCGTGTTTCTTCTCGGCTTGATCGCTGCCGCTTACTCAAGTGCTGATAGTGCATTAACCTCTTTAACAACATCTTTTAGTATAGATTTTTTAGATATAAATAAAAAGGAGAAAAACATGCAATCAGCCATCAGAAAAAAAGTGCATATAGCTTTTTCGTTGATATTGATTTTGGTTATTATTTTGTATCGATATATTTTAAAAGATAATATCATAAGCAGCTTATTACAAGTTTCATCCTTTACTTACGGACCATTATTGGGATTATTTAGCTTTGGAATTTTTACAAAATACCAGATTAAAGATCGGTGGGTCTGGGCGATTGCCATTTTATCAGTTTTAATAACCTACCTTTTGAATATGTTTTCAACAGCTTGGTTTAATGGATATGTTTTCGGATTTGAAATATTAATTGTAAATGGACTCTTAACTTTTATTGGATTATACTTGATCAGGAATCGAAAGTTGGAAGATGTCAGCTAAAAGTGATATTCTATTGTGCTCTATCTTTGGTTTACCCTTTTTTATTCAAAATAATATGTATTTTTGAACAATGGAAAAAGATCTAAGCAACTATCGTAAAAGTTACGAAAAAAACCCTCTTATAAAGGACCATATTCCCGAAAATCCAATGGAATTATTCCAAAAATGGTTTTATGAAGCCGACGAATCTCAAGGGGATTGAAGAAGCTAATATTATGAGTATTGCCACACTCGGCTTAGATGGTTATCCTAAAAACAGAATTGTACTTTTAAAAAGATTTACATGGGAAGGTTTTATTTTTTATACAAATTACAATAGCGAAAAGGGAAAATCTATCACACAAAACCCAAAAGTATGCGCCACGTTTTTCTGGCATTCTTTGGAGCATCAGATTATTATAAAAGGAAAAGCAGAAAAAATTGCTGAAAATTTATCGGATGGTTATTTTGAAACAAGACCCGAAGGCAGTAAACTTGGGGCATGGGCATCTGATCAAAGCGAAGTAATTTCGTCAAGAAAGGCATTGGATAAAAAGCTAAAATTGGTTGAGGAAAAATTTCGTGGTAGTGAAATTCCCAGGCCAAATCATTGGGGTGGATACATCCTTAAACCTATATCTATTGAATTTTGGCAAGGAAGTGCAAACCGAATGCACGACAGAATACGATATACATTACAAAAAAATTATAAATGGAAAATTGAACGATTAGAACCATGATTAGGAAAAAGTAAAAAGTTAACTATATTTGATTCAATTAATTCTAACTCAATTACAATAAATGAAAACCTTGTTTATAGTACGACATGCAAAATCTTCATGGGAGTATGATGGAATAAAAGATATAGACCGACCATTAAAAGAAAGAGGAATTAATGATGCTTATTTAATATCTTCAGTTTTACAAAAAAAAATTGAAACTCCTTCGGTTTTTGTTGCCAGTTGTGCAAATAGAGCCTTACATACTGCAATGATATTTAGTTATGCATTTAATTATCCGCTGAGTTATTTAAAAATAAGCAAATCCTTATACAGTTTTAGTGATGGATATTTGATCAAAACGATCAAAGCCTTGGATAATGGATTTGAATCTGCAATTATTTTTAGTCATGATCATGGCATAAGTGATTTTGTAAACAAGTTTGGTGATAAATATATTGATCACGTTCCAACATGTGGCGTGATTGGCATAGAATTTAAAACCAAACACTGGAAGAATATTAAAAGCGGAAAAACTCTATTTACCGAATTTCCAAAATACTATAGGTAATTCTCAATTAAAAATTGTCTAAAATGAGAATCCACAAATATGCGGCAATTGATATAGGATCAAATGGGGTTAGATTATTAATTGCCAATGTAATTGAATTTAAAAATAAAGAAACCCAGTTCAAAAAATCATCTTTAATTCGAGTACCTATTCGCTTAGGTGAAGATGTTTTTAGTAGCAGTATCATTTCAGAAAATAATAAAAACAGAATTTGCGATGCCATGCAGGCATTTAAATTATTGATAAATGTTTACGGAGTTGAAAAGTATAAAGCATGTGCAACTTCGGCTATGAGAGAAGCTAAAAATAATGAGGAAATAATAAACTGTGTTTACAGAAAATCAGGAATCAAAATCGAAATTATCGATGGCAAAACTGAAGCTGAAATTATTTCATCAACAGATTTAAGCCATTTGATACAGGGTGACAGATCGTATTTATATGTTGACGTTGGTGGTGGAAGCACAGAGTTTACTTTTTTCTCGGAAGGTGCTTTAATTGATTCTAAGTCTTTTCCATTAGGTACGGTGAGATTGTTAGATAAAAAAGTTGACGCTAATATTTGGGATGATGCTAAGAACTGGATCAAAAAAAGAAGTGAAAATTTACCAGATCTTTCCTTAATAGGTTCGGGAGGTAATATCAATAAAATATTTAAAATGTCAGGTAAAGCAGAAGGCAAACCTCTTTCTTATATTTATTTGAATTCCTATTATAACTTTTTAAACCAGATGACATATAATGATCGTATTAGTGAATTAGATATGAATCCGGATAGAGCTGATGTAATTATTCCTGCGGCAAAAATTTATTTGCGAGCCATGAAATGGAGTAACGCCAGTAAAATTTATGTTCCAAAAATTGGTCTTTCAGATGGAATAATTAAGAGTTTGTATATGGGGAAATTTGGTTGAATATATAACAAAATGATCTTTTTTAAATTTTTATTTTTGCGCTATATCCAAGATAAATAAATATTCTAATTTAATTCTGGGCTGTAAAGTTCTGTAAAACGCTTATTTTTTCTTTTTACTTACTTCTTTGAAAGATCGATCGTCTTGTTACTAATTAATGGTTTTGCCCAAAATCCGATGCTCAATATATAAGCCAAAGCAATAAAATTAATAAACATCCCTGCTTTTAAAGAAATAAGATCACTAACAGATCCAATTAGTAGTTGTACAATTGCACCTCCCATGATACCACTCATAAGTATTCCAGCAAAGGCTCCATGGTTTTTACTTACCGAATTCAAAGCCAATGAAATTATTACCGGATACATTACCGAAAGAAAAAATCCGCTAATTTGAAAAGAGTATAGAGATACTTGGGCAGAACCGAATAATGCGACTATCAAACTTATAATGGCTAATGATGTAAATAATTTCAAAACCAATTTACTATCCAAAAACTTTAAAATAATCAAGCCAGCAATTCCTCCAATGGTCATCAGTCCCCAAAAATTAGCTACTGCACCTGCACCCAGTGTTTCATAATCGAAACCATGATAGGTTTGTAAAAATTGAGACATCCAATATGAAATACCCTGCTCAACTCCTACATATGCAAATATTCCAAGAAAAAACAGAATAACGGTCTTATCCCTGAAAAGAGTGGCATAACTGCTTTTTGTGCCTACCTTTTCATCTTCATTTAATTCCACTTTTGGAAAATGAGTAATGATAATTACAAATATCATTATTAAACTAAACAATGCAAATATCCAATAAATAGAAACCCAGGTCATTTCTTGCGGAACTATCCCAGATAAAAAATTTATCACAGAACCACTGTTTTTAGATGTCTGATCCATATTTGTTACCAACCATGAATATACTAAGGGGCTCACAAATGAGGCTGCTCCGAATATCAGCTGGGCCAATACCGAAGTGAAGGCGTAATTTTCTTTTCCTCCCGTTACTCGCAATAAGGGGTTGATAACAACCTGCAGTATTGCCATACCTGTTCCTATTGTAAAAAGAGAGAATAAGAAAATGCCAAATGTAGGTTTAGAAGCAAAAAATAAAGATGCAACCATTGCCAGTATAAAGCCAAATACCATCATTTTTTTCTCTCCAAACTTTTCGAGCATAAAACCAGCCGGTATTGACATAACACCATATGCTATAAAAAAGGAAAATGGCAAAAACCCAGCCATTGTTGCACTCAGATCAAAGCTTGATGAAACACTCGGATTCAAAGCGCCAAGAATATTAGTTAAAAATGAGATCACAAAAAAAGTTAAAAGAATAAGTAATACAATAATATAATTTCGTTTCATTTGATTTTATTTAATTCGGTTTAAACTAGTAACATAACACTTTATTTAATACTTTTCGGTAAGATATCGAAATTAATACCCCACACTTCCGGCAATAAATAATATACTAGTAAAGTTGCCAAAAGTATTGATATGATATTCATTACTAAACCAACTTTAATCATATCGGGTATTGTAAGTAAATTAGAACTAAAAACAACAGCATTTGGAGGAGTTGCAACCGGCAGCATAAAAGCGGATGAAGCTGCTAGTGTTACCCCCACCATCAAAAAATAAGGATGTACATTTAAAGAAAGTGCTAGAGCAAGGAAAATATTGAATAATTCTCCAGAATTAAATTTGTTATTTACTAGTGAATTAATCGCTCTAGATATTAACAATCCTAATTCACCAAGTAATTCTTTAAAAAGCATTTTTTCCTGTTCTGAAATATTCATAACATCCAGCCATAAAAAATCGAATTGATATTAGAAGTTTTGTTAATTTTTTCTCTCTTCCTATATGTCAAGGTTATCATCTACCTAATATTTTATATCGAATTTATTTTACCACTTTAAACAAGTATGGTTTGTTCAACTCTTTAATCACAGCATCATCTCGTTTATAAACATCTTTCATAAAATATAAATTATTTTCCTGATCAACTCTACTCGTCCAATACATGATGTAAATATTTATGGGTATAGACAATTTAATATTTGTTGTTTTACCCGACTCTAATATTTCATTTATCTTATCCATATTCCAGACTTCAGGATCATTCATTAAACTCATCAAAAGATCCCATTTATCCTCTGTTCTGATACACCCATGACTAAAAGCTCTGTCCTGCTGGTTAAATAAACCTCTGGAAGGTGTGTCGTGCAGGTAAACTGCATACTTATTTGGAAACATGAACTTTACTTGTCCCAATGCATTCCATGGCCCGGCTTTTTGACGAACAATAAATGGGAAATTACCAGCAGAATATTGATTAAAATCAATATTATCAGGATCTAAAACAGTTCCATTTCGATCCATTAACTCCATGTGTTTTGCAGCTAAATAACCCGGGTCTTTTTTAAGCTTAGGTAAAGTTTCATGTGTTGCTATGGAATAAGGTAAGGTCCAGGTTGGATTTATTACGATATACGTTATTACTCCTTTAAAAATTGGTGACTGTCTATGGTATTTGCCAACTATTACTCTTGAATTAAAGATTTCCTTTTTATTTTTAAATCGCTTCACATAAAAACCGGCAATGTTTACTAGTAAAAAATCATCATCCGGATTATGAAAAACCCATCTTAAACGCTCCAAATTGATCCTTATCATTTCAATACGATATTCAACAGGTACATTCATTTGCTCCAATGTTCCTTTACCAATAACACCATCACTTGTTAAAGCGTGACGGGTTTGGAATTTTTTAACTGCAAGCTCAAGATCTTCATCGAACAAAGATTTATTATGGGTCTTTTCAATTTTCAAATCCTTTGTAATTATTAAATACTTTCTAATTTCAATTATTCTTTCATCAGTCATATCTTTTTTTAAGGTTTCTCCCTTTTCAATTGATGACCATCCCCCATTTCTTGCTAATTCCCGATACTCTTTTAGATTAAATTTCATTAATTTATACAAATAATGTGCAGGTTTTAACTTCTCTAAACCAACTTTTACATTTCTGTTATGCAATGTTACGGTTAATAAACTGTCAATATTTTTTGGTCTGGAATTGAGTTCAACATCCCATATTGATCTCAATTTAGATTGTTCAACCTTGCCTGATATCAGATGGGACGCGTAAAGTATTAGTGCATCTGTCATCAATAGATCCAGGTCTACAATATCAATATTACTTAGATCTTTATACTTTGACTTGTTTAAAAGATTTGTAATTCTTTCCAAATGATAATCAGCAGGATCAAGCCCTTCTTCAAAAGCAGATTGAATACTTGACAATAAATCAATTCGGTTTTTATTGTTAGTCCATGCAAGTTCAAAATTTCTATAAGTATAAAATTTTGGCAGCTCAATTTGAGAAAATAAAATAATCCCTGCCGTTGAAATGGAGTTATTTGAACTTCCTTTTTCGATTTTCTCTTTGATCGTAGATTCAATTTCAACTTTTTGGGCCTTTATTGATACATTACCAAAATAAAAAATGGTTAATAATACTAGTACTATGATCCTTATCTTCATTAATATTTAATTTTATACAAACAAAAATATCATTTATAATTCTTAATAAATCAAATATTATTTAATTTTTAAAAATGGATATTTACTCTAACACATAATTTATTACCAAATATTCATTATTTTATACTGTTTGCAGATTATACTTTAACTGTTTAAAAAATAACTTTATATTAGTCAAAATTTTTATTATAATACTTCCATGTCTAAAACTGATTTAAAAAAGTATTGGAAAACCAATCTTAAATATTTAAGTATTTTACTTACTATTTGGTTTATTGTTTCCTATGTACTGGGAATAATTTTAGTGGATGAATTAAACACCATCCGATTAGGAGGATTTAAACTAGGCTTTTGGTTCGCACAACAGGGCTCTATTTATGTATTTGTGATTTTAATAATTGTTTACATAAAATTGATGAACAAACTGGATAAGAAATACGGTGTAAACGAATAGAATTATGACACTACAAATATTAACCTGGATCATAATTGCTATAACATTTTCTCTTTATATAGGTATAGCTATCTTTTCAAGAGCAGGTTCTACTAAAGAGTTTTATGTTGCAGGCGGTGCAGTTTCACCTTTAGCCAACGGTCTGGCAACGGCTGCCGACTGGATGTCAGCAGCTTCTTTTATATCCATGGCCGGTCTGATTTCTTTTAGTGGCTATGATGGTTCGGTTTATTTGATGGGGTGGACAGGTGGCTACGTACTATTAGCTTTACTATTAGCGCCATATCTTAGAAAATTTGGAAAATTTACTGTTCCCGATTTTATTGGCGATCGTTATTATTCTAATATTGCCAGATCTGTTGCTGTTGTTTGCGCTTTGATCGTTTCATTTACCTATGTAGCCGGACAAATGAGAGGTGTTGGTTTGGTTTTTTCAAGATTTTTGGAGGTTGATATAACAACAGGGGTAATAATCGGTATGATTATCGTTCTTTTTTATGCAGTTTTAGGAGGCATGAAAGGTATCACATATACACAGGTGGCACAATATTGCGTATTGATTTTTGCTTTTATGGTTCCGGCCATTTTTATCTCCATTCAGATGACGGGTAATGTTATTCCTCAAATTGGATTTGGCAGCACTGATGTGGATGGTATTTATCTTTTGGACAAATTAGATGGTTTGCATAGAGAGCTCGGTTTTCATGAATATACTTCCGGAAGCAAAAGCAAATTAGATGTCTTTTTTATTACTGCCGCACTTATGGTTGGAACAGCCGGATTACCACATGTGATCGTTAGATTTTTTACGGTAAAAAAAGTTAGCGATGCCAGAAAATCTGCAGGGTGGGCGCTTTTTTTTATAGCCATATTATATACAACAGCTCCGGCTATTGCAGTTTTTGCAAGAATCAATTTAATTGAAACAGTAAGTAATAAAAAATATGAAAATATGCCCGATTGGTTCCATAATTGGGAAACAACCGGTTTATTACGATTTGAAGATAAAAATAAGGATGGATTAATTCAATTTGTAGAAAATGATGAAATAAATGAATTAACAGTTGATAAAGATATTATGGTTTTGGCTAATCCTGAAATAGCCGGCTTACCAAATTGGGTTATCGCCTTAGTAGCTGCCGGAGGTTTAGCCGCTGCATTATCTACAGCTGCCGGATTACTTTTAGTGATTTCTGCATCCGTTTCTCATGATCTTATTAAAAAAATGATCAATCCAAAAATATCGGATAAAGGAGAGCTGATCGCTGCAAGGTTATCGGCCATAGCAGCAGTTTGCGTTGCCGGATATTTTGGAATCAATCCACCTGATTTTGTTGCTGCAACGGTGGCATTAGCTTTTGGCTTGGCTGCTGCTTCATTTTTTCCTGCAATTATTTTAGGGATATTCTATAAAAAAATGAATAAAGAAGGAGCTATTGCAGGTATGGTCATAGGCATGTTGTTTATGTTATTTTATATGCTTAAATTTAAGTTTGACAAGTTTGGAGGAGGTACAAAAAATGATTGGTGGTTTGGAATTTCGCCGGAAGGTTTTGGCACTATCGCTATGCTTATTAACTTTACGGTTTCCATAATTATTTCAAAATTTACACCAGATCCGCCACTCGAAATTCAGGACTTGGTTGAAAATATAAGAATCCCTGCTGGGGCAGGTAATACACAAAAACATTAATTTAAATTATTATGAGTTTAAAAATTAATTCATTTAAAGATTATAAAAAGAAGTACCAACAAAGTGTTGAAGACCCCGAACAATTTTGGGGAGAAATAGCCGAACATTTTCATTGGAAAAAGAAATGGAATAAGGTTTTGGATTGGGATTTTAACAAACCAGAAATAAAATGGTATGAAGGTGCTCAATTAAATATTACAGAGAATTGTTTAGATCGGCATTTGGATACTATTGGAAACAAAACAGCTATTATCTGGGAACCTAATGATCCGGATGAAGAGTCACGTCATATCACTTACCGACAGCTTTTTGTAAAGGTTTCCCGATTCGCCAATGTTTTAAAAAATAACGGAATAAAAAAGGGAGACAGGGTATGTTTGTACATGCCCATGATTCCTGAACTTGCTATAGCTATGTTGGCTTGTGCCAGAATTGGTGCGGTTCATTCTATTGTATTTGCAGGGTTTTCATCTTCGGCTTTAGCGAGTAGAATTAATGATTCACAATGTAAATTACTGATCACTGCCAATGAAGTTTATAGAGGTACTAAACCTATTAACTTAAAAGCTGTATGTGATGAAGCTCTTGTGAATACACCTTCCATTAAAAATATAATTGTTTATCGCCGTACCGTTGAACCCACTCGCATGGTAGAAGGTAGGGATAAATTCTGGTTTGATGAATTACAAAAAGTAGATAGTAATTGTGAAGCAGAAACTATGGAAGCAGAAGATATGCTATTTATTCTATATACCTCTGGTTCTACAGGAAAACCAAAAGGTATGGTACATACAACAGGAGGTTATATGGTAGGCGCAACCTATACTTTTGAAAATGTATTTCAATGTGATAAAAATGATGTTTACTGGTGCACAGCAGATATTGGTTGGGTAACCGGACATTCTTATATAATTTATGGCCCACTTTGCGCAGGAGTAACTACTGTTATGTTTGAAGGAGTTCCTTCATATCCTGATTACGGCCGCTTCTGGGAAATTGTTGATAAATTAAATGTTACTCATTTTTATACTGCGCCAACTGCCATCAGAGCTTTGGCAAAACACCCTTTGAGTTTGGTGGAAAAACATGATCTGTCAAGTTTAAAGGTTTTAGGCACTGTTGGTGAACCGATTAATGAAGAAGCATGGCATTGGTATAACGATAATATAGGTAAAACCAAGTGCCCTATTGTTGATACCTGGTGGCAAACTGAAACCGGCGCAATTATGATCTCTCCGATTGCCGGTATTACTCCTACCCGACCTACTTTTGCTACCTTACCTTTACCGGGAGTTCAGCCTGTAATAATGGATGAACAAGGCAATGAGGTGATACAAAAAAGCAGTAAGCCTTCAGAAGGAAGATTAGCTATGAAAGCACCATGGCCATCTATAGCCAGAACAATTTATGGTGATCATCAGCGATATAAAGAAACTTATTTCTCAACCTATAAGAATATGTATTTTACCGGTGATGGAGCGTATCGAGATGCATCGGGTAATTATAGAATTACAGGTAGAGTTGATGATGTTGTAATTGTTTCAGGGCATAATTTAGGAACAGCTCCTATAGAAAATGCCATTGATGAACATGCGGATATTGTTGAATGTGCCGTAGTTGGATTTCCTCACGACATTAAAGGGAATGCATTATATGCTTATGTCACTAAATACGGTGAAAGTGTAAAATCGGATGATGAATTGCGAGTTGAAATCAATAACTTAATTGCATCAACTATCGGAGCAATAGCCAAATTGGACAAAGTTCAATTTGTATCGGGTTTACCTAAAACTCGTTCAGGAAAAATTATGCGAAGAATCTTACGAAAAATAGCCTCTAATGAAGGAGATAATCTTGGAGATATTTCTACTTTATTAAACCCTGAGATTGTTGAGGAAATAAAAGAAGGAGTGATTTTATAAAATCCAATAACAATTTTTAATACCGAAACCTGCCTGATTATACGATCTGGCAGGTTTTTTTATACTTGGATAATGAATTATAATACAATTTTATCTTTTTTTAATAAAACTGATAATTGTCATTTTTATACATATTTTCTTTCGTTTTTTATGTAACCTATATTACATAAATTTGTAACTTAGAAAACTTAAAAAATCAATCCATGCCAATCAAAAGTTATTTAGCTCATCCACACGATGGTAAATACGATGAACTCCTATCAGAATTATCAAAATTTGCATCTTGCGATATTATTCCTTCTAAAAATGAAGAACTGGCTATTTTGGTGACAGACACCAAGGATGATTTTGAAGATCAAAAATTACAAATCGAAATAAATTCCATTAAAAGTTTAAAAATGTTATCTATGGTTTCAGGTTTTGAAGCCGAATAATCAATTAGTCTATCATGTTAAAAAAAATAGCAAGTAGAAGAGAATTTCTAAAAAAAATGGCAGCAGCCTCTGCCATGACAGCGGCCGCCACTTTATTCCCGGGTATTTTGTTCGCTGAAGAACAATTAAAAAATATCAAGTCCTCAGGAAATTTAAAATGGACAAAAGCTCCTTGCCGGTTTTGCGGTGTAGGTTGTGGTGTATTGATTGGAATAGAAAAGGGTAAAGCAGTTGCGGTAAAAGGTGATCCGAATTCTTCGGTAAACAAAGGCTTATGCTGTGTTAAAGGTTATCATCAAACTATCTGTATGTATGCCAAAGACCGATTGACTAAACCTTTGGTTAAAAAGAATGGAATCTATGTAGAAACTACCATGGAAGAAGCCCTTGATCTGGTGGCTTCAAAAATGATGGAAACTATTGAAAAACATGGTAAGGATTCTGTTGCCATGTACACTTCAGGTCAATCTACAATTCCTGAAGGTTATGTTGCTTCGAAATTTATGAAAGGTGCAATTGGCACGAACAATTTAGACTGTAACGCACGACTTTGTATGGCCAGTGCTGTGACCGGGTTTTTAACCACTTTTGGCGCGGATGAACCAATGGGATGCTACGAAGATATTGAACATGCAGACATATTTATTACATGGGGAAATAACATGGCCGAAATGCATCCCGTTTTATTTTCACGCATGCTTGATCAACGCTTAAAAAGAGGTGCCAGAATAATCGATTTTGCCACCAGAACTACTCGTTCAAGCATGGCTTCCGATAGGTCTATATTATTTAACCCTCAAACAGATCTTGCTGTTGCAAATGCCATTGCATATGAAATTATAAACAATGGCTGGGTGAACGAAAAATTTGTAAATGATCACTGTAATTTTAGCAAAGGATTAACAAATATTGGATATGGTACCGAAGATAAATTCGAATTTAAAGACGAACCAACCAAAATAGATTTCGAGCAATACAAAGAATTTTTAAATGATTATTCTCCTGAGAAAGTATCTGAATTATCAGGCGTTTCAATTAAAGATATCAAATATCTGGCTAATTTATATGGTGATCCAAATAAAAAAGTGGTTTCCTATTGGTGTATGGGTCTGAACCAACATACTCGTGGTACCTGGGTTAATAATCTGGTTTATAATATTCATTTACTCACCGGAAAAATATCTCAACCTGGCAATGGGCCTTTTTCATTAACGGGGCAACCAAGTGCCTGTGGTACAGCAAGGGAAGTAGGCACCTTTACACATAAATTACCTCACGGAGTTGTGATGAATAAAAAACATCGCGAACACGCTGCCAAAATATGGAAAGTACCGGTGGAGAGAATCCCTGCCAAACCAACTTATCATGCTACGGAAATGTTTAGGGCACTAGACAGGGGCGATATTAAATTCATCTGGACCCAGGTAACTAATCCTTTCGTTTCCTTACCAAAAGTAGGCAGATATACGGAAGGAGCTAAAAAAGAAGATCGATTTGTGGTAGTTTCGGATGTATTTCCTACCCCAACCAGTGATGTTGCTGACGTAATTTTACCGGCTGCCTGGCATATTGAAAAAAATGGTATGTATGGAAATTCTGAGAGAAGAACCCAACATTGGGAAAAAATGGTTGAACCACCTGGTGAAGCTATGCCCGATGCCTGGCAAACTATAGAAGTTGCCCGTAGAATGGGATATGGCGATCTTTTTCCCTATAGTAAAGAGAACCATGAAGATGAAATATACAATGAATACCGACAACATCATGAAGGTAAAAAACATAATATGGCACCTCTGGAAGTTTTAAAATCCCAGTCTGGAGCTATGTGGCCTTATGTTGATGGCAAGGAGACAAAATGGCGATATAATGCCAAATATGATCCAGCATGTGATAATGGTAAGGACTTTCATTTTTATGGAAAAAAAGATGGTAAGGCAATTATTTGGCAACGGCCTTATGAACCTGCAGCAGAATCACCAGACGATGAATATCCTTTTTGGTTGAATACAGGTAGGGTAATTGAACATTGGCATACCGGTTCAATGACCAGAAGAATACCGGTATTACATCAAGCCGTACCTCACTCATATGTTGAGTTACATCCTGATGATGCCGAAAAATACGGTATTAGCAATGGTCAAAAAGTAAGAGTGATTTCCAGGAGAGGGACAACGGTCTTACCAGCTTCGATAAACGAAAGAGGCTTACCAACCAAAGGTCAGGTATTTGTGCCTTTTTTCGATGAAAATATGATGATAAACGATGTGACTTTAGATGCTTTTTGTCCAATTTCTAAAGAACCCGATTACAAAAAATGTGCGGTTAAAATTGAAAAAGTATAACTAAAATCATCTCCATATGAAAAGATTATTCATCATATTTTTAATGGTTCTTTTAATGATTGCTACTATTGTTGTTTGGAGTTACAGTTATACTTTATCTCTTGAAGAAGCCTATGTACCTGTTTCAAACATTAAAGAGACCTTAGTTATTCCATCTGAGGAAGGGGTTTTTAAGAGATCGAAATTCGCCTTGGAATACGCTAATATGCCATTGGATAAAAATCACCAAAGAAGTTTAAACACCTATTATAATAATCGCGCTTTTTACGGTGCCCCTCCTTCTATTCCTCATGACGTTGAAGAGAGAAATATGGGTTCTAACAGTTGTTTAAAATGTCATGAAAACGGAGGCTTCGTAAATAAATATAATGCATATTCGCCGGTAACTCCTCATCCTGAAAAAATAAACTGCAGACAATGCCATGTACCCAAAAAATCTAATGACCTCTTTGTCGCAACTAATTGGTCAAGAACAAAAGGACCTTCTATCGGTAATAAAGCATTGGTCAGTAGCCCGCCAATAATCCCTCATCAAATTCAATTGCGTGAAAATTGTTTGTCCTGCCATGCAGGTCCCAGTGCACCAAAAGAAATCAGAACAACACATCCTGAAAGGGTAAATTGCCGTCAGTGTCATGTAATCAATGATAAAAAAATAACGGATATTGGTATTTTTAGCAGAGATAAAAAATAAAATTAAAATCATGACGAAACTAAAACAAAGCATTTTTATTTTATTACTCATAATATCAATGATTTCCTGTAAAGATGATCATAATGAATACCATAATGTCATTGATAAAATTGAAGCCAACAGTGTTTCGTATAAAAGAGATAGTACTTTTTCTAATAATCAATTTGAAATTTCTGAATTGATTAAAGTTACAGATAACGAACCTAATTTTTATATAAAAAATAGAAAAAATAGTATAGAGTCGTATGCTTGTAATGAATGTCATGACAAACCTGTTTCTCAATTACAAACAGAAAATCTGGGTAAAAAGGCACATTGGGATATTAAACTAAAACATGCAGATACTAAAACCATGACGTGTTTATCATGTCATAGTGAAAATAATATGGATAATTTGCATAGTATCACTGGAGAAAAGATCGATTTTAATTTTAGTTACCAACTATGTAGTCAATGTCATAATAAACAAGAGAAAGACTGGAAAGGAGGAGCTCACGGTAAAAATATCAGTGGCTGGAAAACATCAAGAGTTTCAAAATTATGTGTTGAATGTCATAATCCGCACCAGCCATCATTCGAAAAAAGATGGCCGGCAAGATACAATACACAAATGGTTAGTGAACGTAAATAACAGACTAAAAAATAATCATGAGCAAAGATATTAAAAAATGGTTTTCTTTAAACCTAGGAATTAAAAAGCAAAACAATTGTGGTTGTTCGGGATCAAAATGTGGCGATCAGATCAGCGAGAAAAAAGAAGATGGAATATCTCAGGTATTTGATGTAAACATGAACAGACGTCAGGCCTTTAAAAAATTGACCGCAGGATTAATGATCGGTGCTGGTGCTGTAAGTACTTCATGTAGTGTTGTATCTGGAGAAGAAAGCAAGGAAAAATCGGAAATTGAATGGGAAGAATATTTTAAAGGCAATTATAAGTTGATGTCAGATGAAGAAAAGAATAAAACAGTTAACAGATTGGTTCGATCATATGAATTACGAAATGGTAAAAAAATAAACATTTCATCAAAAGATGCAGAAGATGATGTTTTATTCGGATATGCTTTTAATATTTCAAAATGCCAGGGATATATGGATTGTGTCAATGCCTGTGTCGAGGAAAATAATCAGGACAGAGCTTCAGAAATGCAATATATACGAATTCATGAAATGAAAGATGGAAAAGGCTTGAATTTTGGAGAAGCTGATGATACTTACTATCACGAAGTTCCTGCTGTCGGACATTTTTACATGGGAACACAGTGTTTTCATTGTGACGAACCGCCATGTATAGAAGTTTGTCCGGTACAAGCAACCTGGAAAGAAAAAGATGGTATTGTAGTAATCGATTACGATTGGTGTATTGGCTGTAGATATTGTATGGCAGCTTGCCCTTATGATGGTAGACGATTTAATTGGAGCACACCCCAAATTCCTGAAGAAGAAGTGAACAGGGATCAGCATTATTTAGGTAATCGATTACGTAAAAAAGGGGTTGTGGAAAAATGTACTTTTTGTATTCAACGTTCACGAGAAGGTAAAAACCCTGCTTGTGTGGAAGCATGCCCTACAGGAGCGAGAATTTTTGGAAATTTATTAGATCCAAAAAGTGAAATACGTTGGGTATTGGAAAATAAAAAAGTATTCAGACTTAAAGAAGATTTAGGTACAGAACCTAAATTTTGGTACTTTATGGATTAATCCTTTGAATAAAAATAAAATGAAGGTACTTGTAAAATTAATAAAAGACAGCTTAATTTATTTAACTCATGGCAGAAAGTCTTATCATATTTGGATGGCATTTTTAACATTTTTAATGTTATTAGGCATGTACTGTTATTCTTTGCAATTAGAACAGGGTTTGAGTGTAACAGGAATGACTGATAGAGTTAGCTGGGGTTTATATATTTCAAATTTTACTTTTTTAGTTGGTATCGCAGCCGCGGCAGTTATGTTGGTATTACCTGCTTATGTTCTAAAGGATTTTGATTTTAAACAAGCTGTTTTGATTGGCGAAGGATTGGCTGTTGCCGCTTTGTGTATGTGTCTGGCATTTGTTGTTGCCGATATGGGTGGTCCAGCCAGGTTATGGCATTTGATACCCGGTATTGGTGTATTTAATTTCCCAAATTCTATGCTGACCTGGGATATTATTGTTCTTAACGGATACTTGTTTATTAATATATCAATTCCATTTTATATTTTGATCATGCGCTATCAGGGTAAAACACCAAATCCGAAAATTTATATTCCGGGAGTTATGATCTCGGTATTTTGGGCAGTATCAATTCATTTGGTTACCGCATTTTTATACCAGGGTTTACAAGCTCGTCCGTTTTGGAACAATGCGCTATTAGGTCCGCGTTTTTTAGCTTCTGCTTTTGCCGCTGGTCCGGCATTAATAATATTAGTATTGGCGATGATCAGAAAATTCACTGATTTTAAAATTGAAGATAAAACCATTAAAAAAATTGCCTTAGTGGTTACGGTAGCTGCCCAGATTAATTTGATCATGTTAATATCTGAATTATTCAAAGAGTTTTACGCGCCCACACATCATAGTGAAAGTGCTTATTATTTGTTTTTTGGTTTACATGGAAAAGCAAAATTAGTACCATGGATTTGGACAGCTATAAGTATGAATGTAGTAGCAACTGTTATTTTACTTTTTCATAAGCTTCGCAATAATTTTACTGTATTGTATTTTGCTTGTATCCTACTCTTTATCGGAATATGGATAGAAAAAGGTTTTGGATTAATTGTTCCGGGATTTATTCCAGGTCCATGGGGAAAAATTGCTGAATATTTCCCTACAACCATCGAAGTTGGTGTGACAATTGGCATATGGGCCATGGGAGCCTTAATTTTTTCCATTCTAGCCAGAACAGGGATCGCCATAGAATTAGGAAAACTAAAGTATAAAAAATAAGAACAAACATATCATAAGGGTTTGGCATAATTAAATATTTACTCGGCAGGTACACATGGCTATCAATGAAAAATTATTATTTTAGTTCAATAGCAAACTTCGAGGTATCGAACCTGAGATCCCACTGATCCTGATAGATCTCGGGAGCGAGATTGGTTCAACTATCTATTTTTAAACATTGCTGTGCAACTTTTCAAAACAGAGTTTTACTAAAATAAAATCATCTATATTTACATATATAATTAACAAACCTTAAAGCAATGCTTTTATGATTTCAAAAAAAACTAAGTATGGTTTAAAAGCCTTGACTTATATTGCCAGACACGAAAATAAAACGGTTCCAATTGCATTGATATCAGAAAGTGAAAACATACCCCACAAATATTTGGAAAGTATATTATTAACCTTGCGCAAATCAGGTTTTCTGGGTTCGAAAAAAGGTAAAGGCGGTGGTTACTATTTATTAAAAAAAGCCTCTGAAATACCTATGACAGAAGTTATGAGAATTCTGGAAGGCCCGATAGCCTTACTTCCTTGCGTTAGTCTGAATTATTATGAGAAATGTGATGATTGTGACGATGAGAACCTTTGTAGTTTAAATAGATTAATGATCCAGGTAAGGGATTCCACTTTGAAAATTTTTAGAAATACTACGCTGGAAGATTTAAAATAACACTTCTTTTTTTGATTTTTATTTGTTATGTAAATTATTTTTATATATTTGCACATTATTCCTATATGTCAGATAGGGTTTTAGATTTTAAACAAATAAGATGATTATTGATAAAATTTTAACAACGAGATCAAATAGAATTGAGTCGCACTCAAAAAGTCTCCTTAAATCAATTAGTTGGAGAATTATTGGCACACTCGATACTATACTTATTGCCTGGTATTTAACCGGTACATTAAGTATAGCACTATCTATTGGTTCAGTAGAAATTTTTACCAAATTTATTTTATACTATGCCCACGAAAGAATTTGGAATATCAATAAGTTGAATAAATAAAATATATGGAATGCATCATTTGGATCTTGATATAATAAATAAGCAGCTGAGGAACAAAAATCCTTTTGAAATAATTAAATGGGCCCTTGAAATTGCTGAGCGGCCAATTTTAACAACAAATTTTGGTCCCTATTCTGCATCAATGCTATACGCTGTAACAAGTGTAAAACAGGATATTAATGTGGTTTGGTGTGACACGGGATATAACACATCAACAACTTATAAGTTTGCACATGAAATGATAGAATCTCTAAATTTAAATATAGATATTTTTGTGCCTAAAAATACTTCAGCCTTTAGAGATGTATTAATCGGAATTCCTGATATTAATGATCCGCTTCATGAAATATTTACTGAACAGGTTAAATTGGAACCTTTTAGACGAGCGTTGGACAAATATAAACCCGATGTTTGGTTTGCCAATTTAAGAAATGGTCAAACTACACATAGGAACAGTTTAGACATCGTTTCAATAAACAAGCAAGGGATATTAAAGGTAAGCCCGTTTTTCCATTGGTCAGATACCGAAATAGAAATTTATTTAAACGAAAATAATTTACCCAATGAATTTAGATATTTTGACCCTACAAAAGTATTGGAGAACAGAGAGTGTGGAATACATATCTAATTGAATAAACAAAAATAAATTTATCATAATAATATGAACACAACATGCACAAATAGCAGCAAAAAGATTTTAAACATAAAAAATATGTGTTTATGTATGTGTCAATTATTTCAAAAGAAAAAAATTTAATTACTGATACCAGTTTTAATAAAAGTCCTTTTGAATAGAAAAAACCAAAAGGACTTTTTTAATTTAAAAAAATCAAAATATGCAAAGCTTTAGAACTGAAATAGAAAATTCGGTAGTAGAAAAAGATATTATTGAATTAGCACATAAAATTGAACTTTTTAACAAAGGGGAAATAGATGATGCAGGGTTTAGATCCCTTCGCCTGGCTCGTGGTGTGTACGGACAAAGGCAGCCTGGTGTGCAAATGATACGAATTAAGCTCCCCTTTGGAAGACTAAGTTCAGAACAATTGCACAGAATAGCTGACGTATCTGATGAATATTCAATTGGTAGATTACATATTACAACACGTCAGGATATTCAAATTCACTATGTTAGTTTAGACAGAACCCCTGAACTTTGGGCCGAATTAGAAAAAAATGACATAACTTTACGTGAAGCATGTGGTAATGCTGTAAGAAATATAACCGCATCAGAAACAGCCGGAATTGATATCAATGAGCCTTTTGATGTTTCACCTTATGCTGATGCCACTTTTAAATTCTTCTTGCGAAATCCAATTTGTCAGGAAATGGGTAGAAAGTTTAAAATTTCTTTCTCAGGAACAGATGAAGATACTGCTTTAAGCTTTTTACATGATATCGGTTTTATAGCCAAAACAAAAGAAATTGACGGTAAAATAATCAGAGGCTTTAAGGTTTTAGTTGGAGGAGGATTGGGATCTAATCCCAGACATGCCGATGTTGTATTCAATTTTTTAGAGACCGAAAAAATAATTCCGTTTATTGAAAGTGTATTAAGAGTATTTGATCGATACGGAGAACGAAATAAAAGAGCAAAAGCCCGATTAAAATTTTTGATAAAGGATTTGGGCTTAGAAGGTTTTCTTGCTATCATTAAAGAAGAACAAAAAGCTTTAGCATATCAAACCTATCCAATTGATACAAGCATATTTGATAAAACAATCGAACTTCCCGATGTTGAAATTCCAAAGATAATTATAGCCAATCAGAAAGCCTATGATCTTTGGAAACAGACAAATGTTATTCCACAAAAGCAAAAAGGATTATTTGCCATTGGAATAAAAGTTTTACTTGGAGATTTTTTCACTGATAAAGCTCGTATACTGGCTGATTTGATTAAAGAATATGCTGGAAATGAAATACGACTTACCTTACGTCAGGATATTTTAATAAGACATGTAAGAGAAGAATTACTACCATTTTTCTTTGTTGAATTAGAAAAATTGGGCATGGCAGAAGCTGGTTACAATAGTACGCAGGATATTACAGCATGCCCGGGAACAGATACTTGTAATTTAGGTATTGCCAGCAGTACCGGTGTTACAAAAGAATTGGTAAAAGTATTAAAAGAAGAGTTTCCACAGTATGTGAATAACAAGGATATAACTATCAAGATCTCAGGATGTATGAATGCATGTGGGCAACACAATATGGCTCATATTGGTTTTCAGGGAATGTCAATCAAGTCAGGTAAATTAGTGGCCCCTGCATTACAAGTGCTGTTGGGTGGAGGTGTTTTAGGAGATGGCAAAGGAAGATTTGCAGATAAAGTAATAAAAGTACCTAGTAAAAGAGGTCCGGATGCACTTCGTTTGATATTGAATGATTATAATAAAAATGTATCCGAGGCAGAGTCATTTCTCAAATATTATGACAGACAAGGAGAAAAGTATTTTTATAATCTTATTAAACCCTTGGCGGATGTAACCAATCTTAGTGCTGATGAATTTATTGACTGGGGTCATGACAAAGCCTATATTAAAGCCATTGGTGTTGGTGAATGTGCGGGTGTTATCATTGATTTGGTGGCTACTTTATTATTTGAGAGTGAAGAGAAAATTGAAAATGCAAGACAGGCTTTGCAACTTAACAATTGGTCTGACAGTATTTACCTTGCGTATACTTCCATGGTTAATACAGCGAAAGCTGTTTTAATTGGAGAAAATTTAAAAACCAATACACAAGCAGGAATAATAAAGGATTTTGATCAATACTTCGTAGAAAGCGAATTAATTGAATTAGATAGATCATTTTCGTCCATAATTTATCAGATCAAAGAAAATAAAGCCTCTGAAAAATTTGCGTCTAGCTATTTAAGTGACGCTCAAAAATTTTATTCGCTAGTAGATAATTTAAGATTAAATGCAATTAATAATGAAAAATGAAGCAAGACTAACTCTAGTAGGTGCTGGGCCGGGAGATCCTGATCTCATCACAATAAAAGGAATTAAAGCATTGGCCGAAGCTGACGTTGTTCTTTATGATGCATTAATCAGTAAAGAACTTTTGAAATACGCTCCGAATGCGTTGAAAATATTTGTAGGCAAAAGAAAAGGGAATCATCGTTATTCACAAGATGAAATAAATGCATTGATCATTGAAAATGCTTTCAATTACGGTCATGTTGTACGGTTAAAAGGTGGTGATCCCTTTATTTTTGGCAGAGGTTCTGAAGAAATAAATTATGTTGATAATTTCGGAATACCCTGTACCATTGTTCCCGGTATATCATCGAGCCTAGCCGTACCGGCTAATGTGGGGATTCCGCTAACCAAGAGAAAGGTGTCAGAAAGTTTTTGGGTAATTACAGGATGTACTTCTAACAGAAAATTAAGTAACGATATTAAAATTGCTTCGCAAACTTCTGCCACTCTGGTAATTTTAATGGGTATGCATAAAATAAAGGAAATCACTTCTGTTCTACAAAAAAACAATAAAGGTGATACACCAATTGCTATTATTCAAAATGGTACAACCCAAAACGAAAGAATTGGTGTTGGAACAGTTAATAATATATTGGAAATCGTCAGCTCAAAAAAATTATCTTCTCCCGCCATAATTATTATTGGAGAGGTTGTAAAAGAAAGTATTAAACTGCGTTCGTTTTATGAAAATATTTATTTAAATAATATTTCTGCTGCCTGAATTAAATCAATATTTTAGATGAAAAAAAATGAGTTATATCCCATATTTTTAAAAGTCTCGCAACTTAATGTTCTTATTGTGGGAGGAGGAAATGTTGCCTTAGAAAAATTGACCTTTTTATTAAAATCAAGTCCAAATGCAAAAGTACAAATAGTGGCTCCTGAATTAACAGGTGAAATACTTGAACTATGCGAAATGCATAAAGTGAAAATATTAAAACATTACTATTCGATCAAACATTTAAATAATAAACAAATTGTAATCGCTGCAACTAATGATCAAAGTGTTAATCACCAAATTTATAAGGATGCAAAAACAAGGAATATTTTAATTAATGTAGCGGATAGTCCAAAATATTGTGATTTTTACTTGGGTGGAATTGTAAGTAAGGGTAATGTGAAAATTGCTATTTCAACAAACGGTCAGTCACCAACAGTTGCAAAGCGATTAAGACAGTTTTTAGAAGAGATCATACCTGAGAATATTGATGATCTGGTCAACAATTTAAATACCTATAGAGATAAATATAAAAATGATTTTTCAAAAAAAGTTTCGAATTTAAACCAATTAACGAAAAATCTGATTAACTTAAAAACCGATAGAAAAATCTATCGGAATTAATTATTCTATTACTCGCAGATAAAGTGGATGAATTTTCCCCTCATCTCACTTTCGTTTATCTACATTGTCTGCGTTATATCCAATTTAAACAAGGAAAAAGCAGACCTTATAATCATATATTTTATTTAAAATAACTGAATCCTTTTTTAGGATCGATTGTCAATAAGATTTCATAGATCAATCTGATTACATTCTCAACATCATCTTTATGCACCATCTCAACCGTAGTATGCATATAGCGCAAAGCCAATGAGATCAATGCCGAAGGAACTCCACCATTAGAATAGGCAAAGGCATCAGTATCCGTACCTGTGGCTCTTGACGATGCCAATCGCTGGAAAGGTATTTTATGCTTCTCTGCGGTTTCAATGATCAATTCTCGTACATTATTTTGAACAGCCGGAGCATAGGTAATTACCGGACCATCCCCTGATTTAGTTTCTCCTTCTTTCTTTTTATCTATCATAGGAGTCGTAGTATCGTGGCAAACATCAGTAACTATTGCCAGATCCGGTTGGATAGTATGCGAGATCATTTCGGCACCGCGCAAGCCTATTTCTTCCTGAACCGAGTTTGTTATATACAATCCAAATGATAATTTTTTCTTATTTTCTTTTAATAACCTGGCTACTTCAGCTATCATAAATCCTCCCATTCGATTATCCAAGGCTCGACAAACAAAATTATTTTTGTTCAGGATCATAAATTCATCCGGATATGTAATTACACAACCAATATGAACACCTAACTTTTCTACTTCTTTTTTTGTTTTGCATCCAAGGTCAATAAATATATTTTCCAATTTTGGCGTTTCTTCTTTTCCTTTTAATCTGGTATGAATGGCCGGCCATCCGAAAATCCCTTTTACAATTCCTTTTTTAGTATGGATATTTACTCTTTTAGAAGGTGCTATCTGATGATCGCTACCACCATTTCTTATCACATAGATCAACCCATCATCTGTTATATAATTTACATACCATGAAATTTCATCAGCATGGCCTTCGATTACTACTTTAAACTTGGCTTCCGGGTTTATAACACCTACTGCAGTGCCATAACTATCTGTAATAAAAGTATCTACATAAGGTTTTAAATAATTCATCCAGATTTTTTGTCCTTCCGACTCATATCCGGTTGGCGATGCATTATTTAAATACTTTTCTAAAAATGTTATTGATTTTTTATTGAGAATTTTTTGTTTAGCCATGTTATTTATTTTTTTACGAAATTAAGAAAAATATTCTACTGAATCCATATATTCGAATTAATCGATTAATTCGAATATATGGAATAAATTACTATGATATTCTTAATTTTGCAGTAATATTTGATAAGACTATTATTCAATGAAAAAGAATTTGTTCATACTGTTTTTTATTTTTCCTGTTTTCTTATTTTCTCAAAAATTAAAGAAAGATAATCTTTATGATGATCTGTATATCATTAAAAATGACTCGCTTACTATTCCACTGGATGAAATAATCGTTTTTAAACATCGAAAATTCAAATCAAAAACCGAGCGTAAATACTATTATTGGTACTATAAGAAAGTTCATAATGCTTATCCCTTTGCAACTCTGGCATCTGATAAAATGGTGGAGATCAATATGGATTTAGAAGGTATAAAATCAAAAAGAAAAAGGAAAAAACATATAAAAAAGATTCAAAAATTTATGGAAGGTGAGTTTACCGATCAACTCAAAAAATTAACCCGAACAGAAGGTCGAATACTTATCAAATTGATTCACAGACAAACAGGTGACACCATGTATAATTTGATCAAAGAATATCGCAGTGGCTGGAAAGCTTTTTGGTATAATTCAACTGCAATATTCTTTAAACTTTCATTAAAAAGTGAATATCATCCTGAAAATGTTGCCTTAGATTTTATCATTGAAGATATTTTGCAGCGCTCCTTTGCAAATAGCACCTTAGATAATCAAAAAACAAATCTAAACTTTGATTATTTCAGTTTGATGGGTAAATGGGAAAATATTGACATCGAAAAGGAAATCGATGACTATATTGAAAAATATAATTAAATTATTCGGGTAAAGAAGAAGCATTTTCATCTACCTCATGATCCATTTCTCTAAATTCTGTTAATACCTTACTTACACTTTCTTTAATAACTTTTTCATCAGTATTGTATTTTGCTGCCAACGATTCCTGCCCAGGTAACTGTTCTATCATTAAAGTAGAAGAAGGGAATGCAAAATCAACTCCCAATGCAGCGGCTAATCTAACTATTGCCATATGTAACCTGTGTTTCGATGATTGTTCACCTCCCCAATCCAAATGCTTAAAATATACATTGACCATGATCAATAAAGCAGAGTCGCCGAAACCGGTAAATTCAACATTATAGGATTGACTTCTTGTGTCAGGGTGTTCCTTTATTATTTCTCTAATTCCTTGTACAAATGCTTCAATTAATTCAGGAGGGGTATCATATCTTATTCCTAATTCAGTATTATAACGTCTGTAAATTCTTAATCCTTTATTATTGATCTCTGCTTCCGAAACCAAACTATTTGGTATTTGAAATAACGTAGTGTCAGCAGCCCTCACTTGCGTAGATCTAAATCCTACTTTTTCAACTGATCCCTCTACTCCACCAATTACGACCCAATCACCCAAATGAAATGGTTTATCTAAAAAAATAACAATTGTACCCAACAAATTTTTAACCGTATCCTGAGCAGCAAAAGCAATTGCTATACCACCTATTGAAGCTCCTGCAAGAACAGTAGCTGGATCAACACCAAATATGGTTAAAATGTGAAGAAAACCTATAAAGTAAACAACACCTGTCAATAACTTCCCTAAAATTGGTGCCAGTTGTTCATCCAATTTGCTTTGTGTTTTATTCGATATGTCCTTGTATAGAATTAGAACGAGTTTCATTAATCTAACAATTACAAAAATCCAAAATATGGTTTCGGCAATGCTCAGACCTATAACCAAATAAGAATTTAATTCTATTAAATGAAGTGATGGAAGTACTTTTTTTATAAATCGGATCAGTAAAATAAATACTATTGGCCTTGATAATTCATGCAAAATATCAAATGACTTATAATTGGTTTTTTTGAGTATCAGTTTTTGAACATTTTTAAGAATAAAAAATATGATAGGATTTAAAATAAAAAATAAGATCACACATATTATTAACAATATGATCACACCTATTGGTTTCCATATCAATTCTCCAAAAACGGTTTCTTTAAAAAATTCTGGAAATTTATTTTCAAACCAGCTAATTCCAGAAAGAAAAGTCTTGGCATGAATATCATCAATTTTTTCAAGGGTTTCTTTTGAAAAATACCATCTGCTCCCAATTTTTTCTACATAAATTTCTGGCATTCTTAAAGGAAAAGGAGCAAATTTATTTAAAGGTTTTTCAATGACTTGTGATGATACAGAAATTGTATCCAGATAATTCGCATCGGTAGGAACCTTTGAAAAATCAATCTTTAAGCCCTTTCCTTCAAAAACTTCTTTTATTTTCTTTGCTTTTTCATTGGCCTCTTTTTTAGGCAAGCCTTTAATAGTTAATGATGCATTAGCAATATTATAACTGCCTGGCTGTAAAAAATATAAATGTGTATAAAGGGTCGCATTCGGGTTGCGCAAATCAACCTTTACCGTTCCCTGAGCAAAGGAACAGCTTGAAATTAATATGAAAAGTAATAATAGCTTTTTCATTTTTCGATATTAAAATATGAACGAAAATAAATATAATTATCGATAGTTAAAAATTAATAAAACATTTTTCAATAAAATACCTACAGATCCATAAAATTTTGAGAAATATTCTAATTCAAAAATCTAAAGATCCCAATAAAAACTATCTTCTCCTCTTTTTCCTTTTAGTTTTATAGGTAACTGTATCATCAAAGGTGTTTTTTGTATTATTTCCTTTATTTTTTTTCCAAGAATTATTTTCAGGAAGTAACACCTTTAATAAATCTGACCTTCCAACTTTGTTCAAAGTATTTCTGATCCACTGTTTATTCTCTTTTTTATACCAAAAAAAGAAACGATGCTGATCGTCTTTTTCCTGCTTGGTTTTGGGAGTTCTTGTTGGTTTTAAGGTATATGGATGATAGCCACTATAGTAAATTACTGTAGCAACCGTCATCGGAGTTGGAGTAAATCCCTGAACCTGTTCCAGTTGAAAGCCCATATCTTTAGTTTCTGCAGCTAAATTCGCCATATCTTCCACCTCACAAGCCGGGTGATTTGAGATAAAATATGGTATCAACTGGAGATTTAATCTTTCTTTAACATTAATTCTGTCAAATCGCTCTTTAAACTTATGAAAATATTTAAATGACGGCTTTCGCATTAATTTTAAAACTGGATCTGAAGTATGCTCTGGTGCAACTTTTAATCTACCCGAAATATGCTTGGTCATTACCTCTTTGGTATATTCATCCAGCTCCCTGGGATCGGCATTTTTATTGAATTCAGGTACTAACATATCGTGCCGGATACCACTTCCTATAAATGATTTTTTTACTTTTGGATGATTGTCAACTGCTTGATAAATATCGGTTAATGGCTTATGAGAAGTGTCTAAATTATAACAAATTACCGGCGAAATACATGAAGGTGCTACGCACTTATCACAAATGCTTTGAATCTTACCTTTCATTTTATACATATTGGCCGAAGGTCCACCAATATCAGATAAATAACCCTTAAAATCGGGCATTTTTGTCACCTTATCAACCTCTTTTAAAATAGATTCTTTACTCCTGCTGGCAATAAACTTACCCTGATGAGCCGAAATGGTACAAAAACTACAACCACCAAAACATCCCCTATGGATGTTTATAGAAAATTTAATCATTTCATAGGCCGGAATCGGCCCACGTTTATTGTATTTTGGATGGGGTAATCGTGTAAATGGCAGATCATAGGAAGCATCCATTTCATTTTCGGTCATGGTTGGAAAAACCGGATTGATAACAAGCCTTCTTCCTTTTACCTGTTGCATTATTCTTCTGCCATGAATTTTGTTAGATTCCTGTTCAATAATTTTAAAATTAGAAGCGAAAATCTTTTTATCTTTCAAACAGGCTTCATGAGAATGTATCTCTACATCTTCCCAATGTTTGTTTTTAGGAATATCACAATCCTGATCTAATAAGAATGCTGTTTGTTTGATGGTTTTAATCGAATCAAAAGGAACACCTTTTTGTAATAGAGCAACTAGCTCCCGTAAGGGTTGCTCACCCATACCATAGATCAATAGATCAGCTTTTGAATCGGTTAAAATATTGGGTTTTAAAGTATCGCTCCAATAATCGTAATGTGTTACCCTTCTTAAAGAAGCTTCTATACCACCGATCACTATCGGAACATCAGGAAATTTCTCTTTTAAAATGTTCGAATAAACTGTTGTGGCATAATCAGGTCTGAATCCTTTATCTCCATTTGGCGTATATGCATCTTTATCCCGTCTTCTTTTGCTTGCTGTGTAATTACTTACCATTGAATCCATAGCACCTGAGGTAACAGCAAAAAATAAGTTTGGTGCACCTAGTTTTTCAAAATCCTGTAAATTATCATGTACACTGGGTTGTGGTATAATAGCAACTTTCAAACCATAGCTTTCCAGAATTCTTCCCAAAGCCGCCGGGCCAAATGCTGCATGATCTACATAGGCATCACCGCTAAAAATGATAACATCCAAACTACTCCATCCTCTGATCTTTACTTCCTTGTTGGTTGTAGGTAACCAATCAGAAAGTTTATGCTGCATTTCCATTTTGCAAAGGTAGAGTTAATTTATTTATGAATAATGGGTTCAATTTTCATCAATCCTTAGATAGCAAGTATGCATTCAATTGCTTGACTTTTTCAAGATTATCCTGATATCCTGTTATTTGTTGGTTCAATAATACCTCATATCCAAAAACAATATTCTCAAACTTAGGATTTTCAATAAAATTATTATGCAAAGAACTAAAGTCACTAAAGCGGATATTTTCCATAAAAAAAGGGGTAAGATATGTATTCAGATAATCTGATAAAAGACCTTCCAACATCAAAGATGTATCGTATGATTTATAGGTACTTATTAATTTTTTTCTCAGTAAATTATCTTTGATCAGGTCAAAGTCACCGGATGCCTTAATGTTTTCCATGGTAATTTCAGAAGGAACAAAACTTGACAGGCCCATCATACTCGCTGAAAGATTTATAATTCTGCTGTCATTATACTCTCCAGAGGTCAAAATCTGTTTTAAAGTATCAACATTTTCTTTTGTGGATATTGAATATTCCAAAGCCAAAATCAGGTTGGTTTCATTAGATATGTTTTCTTCTCTAAAACTTGCTATATAATCTTTTACCTCAAGGTCAACTTTTTTTGATTCATTCCAGGTATTGAGTTTAAAAGCAATACTAATACCAATTATAACAATCAAAAGCTCTATAATTATTGACTTCCAGTCAATATTGAAATTAAATTTAATTTTCTTCATAACTTTTATCTGTAATATTCGAAATCGATTAAATAATTATTTCTTTTTACATAACTGGTTATTTAGCCAAATATAAACTATTCTCAATGATACTTTTTGAATAAATTAGGATATAGATAATTACCATCAAATCCGGTTTTAATTTCAAAATTAAAAATATTGAAATCAACTACTCCTAAAATGACCACTTCAATCTAATAAATATCGCATTACCATTATTTGCCACTGAATTTCCTAAGGAATCTTCTATATCATCCATCCAAAAAAACTGTCCTATTCCTGCTAATTCAATAGTATTTGACATAGAATACATTAGAGTGGGCCCAGCATATACAAAATTGCCCTGTGGGCCATACATTCCTGCGAGCATTACTCTAAACAGAGGGCTAATATCATAACCTCCACTTCCGAATAAAGCAAACTTTGTTGGAAATAAAGTCTTTGGACTCAGATCCATAAACAGAACTTCGCCCAATCCACCCGACATATCATCTGCGCCAAATCCGTTATATAGGGTTTCAAATTGCAGGTTCAAAGTATTTTTAAAGGTATAATCATAATGTAGTGTTGCTGTAACTTTTCCATTATTTTCAGTATCATTATCCATCGGGTGAAAATAAGTCAGTTCACCACTAAAACCTCCTCCTGCTATACTACCAGACCAACCCCCTCCTAAAACATAATCAGTTTCGGTAAATACTCCTCCCAAAAACTGAATGTCATAACCATGAGTATTGAATCTGTATAAAAGCACAGATGTTAGTTTATTATCGCTATTTAGTGAAGTTGATAATTCAATTTTGCTTGATTCACCAACATAATATTGCATTCTTACAGCGTCACTACCTGGTTTTTCTTCATAATCGAAATCAAAATAAGAATAAGTATTAAATAAATCGTTTGGATTCCAAACAAAGGTTTGCCCCCAGTTTATTCTTTGCCTACCCAAAGTAATTTGTAATTTACCTACATTATAATTGATCATAAACCTGTCAAATTGTGATATTCCAATCCAGGAATTCTCATCTGCCCAAACCCATGACATATCAAAATAACCAACATCGCGACTTACGAAATCACTATAATTAGGAATAAGAGACACATTATTCCCTGCAATTATTCTATTTCGTAATCCTACCGTAAATGTAAAATCATCATTGATATACCAATTAATGTCAAAACGATTATGAATAGTGTTTTCTATGATCATGTCACTATCCCCAATGGTTTGCATGGCGGTCATTCCTTTAACATAGCCTTTTACCATCCAGTTATCCTGGGCGTAACTAACTGAAGCTATAATACTTAGTAATAGGATTAAACAGGTTTTCTTTATCATTAATTATTAGTTTGAGTAGAACATAGAATTAATTTTTACAATAATATTCTTAAAAAATACAAGCTTATCTCTCTTATTTGTATTGTTTCTCAACACCCCTGATTAGTGTTAACAGATTTTACTGTTTTATCTCGCTGATCGCCCAGATAAAAGCAGATCCAAATTTGAATTTCCAGCATCCAAATTCTTATTCTCACTTCTTATTTCTTACTTCTTACTTCTTTTTACCTTTTACCTTTTGCTCATCAGAAACTATTTTACCATCTTCCAAAGTAATTACCCTTCTTGCCTTATCCATAACCCTTTGATCATGTGTGGCGAAAATAAAAGTGATATCCTCTTCTCTGTTTAAATTTTCCATAATATCCAACAACTGAGATGTTGCATGAGAATCAAGATTGGCTGTAGGCTCATCTGCTAATACGAATTGAGGTTTAGATGCCAAAGCTCTGGCAACGGCCACCCTCTGTTGTTGCCCGCCTGATAATTGATTGGGTCTACTTTGAAGCCTATCACCCAATCCAACCGATTTCAATAATGCTATTGTGCGTTTATCCATTTCACTTTTATCCCGGTTTTGCAATTGCATGATAAATTCGACATTCTCTTTTGCGGTTAATACCGGAATAAGATTATATGCCTGAAAAACAAAGCCGATATTATTTAATCTGAAATTAATCAACTCATTGGAAGATAATTTATCCATTTCTACTCCGTTAACTTCAACAGTCCCGGAAGTTGGAATTTCCAAACCACCGATCATATTCATCAATGTTGTTTTTCCACAACCTGAAGGACCAACAATTGCAGTAAATTCACCTTCTTTAATATCTAGATCTATTCCGTTTACCGCATGAACAGGTACCGCCGTATCTGTATAGGTTTTGGTAAGGTTCTTTATTTTTATAACACTCATAGTATTATGTTTTTTACTTTTTTATTTATCATTAATTCCTTATCAAAATGTCTCATTCTCGCCATTATCTCATTAATTCATTATTTCATTGTCTCATTGTCACAATGTTCGAATGGCATTTGCCGGATCCAGCTTCAATGCCTTTATCGCCGGATAAATGGAAGCCAAAACACCTGTTACAAAAATCATTACGGTAATTTGTACATACTTAAAAGATTCCAATGCCGGAAATGTAAGTGCACTATATCCAATTGCCTCTAATCCATCGGCCATTGAAGAAAGGTCAATGCCTGTTTTTCCGTAATGATTTATGAGCAACATACTTATAAATTCTCCAACAAGAGCTCCAACCAAGGCCAAAAAAATGGTTTCAAACATGATCATGGCAAACACTCGCTTTTTTGTCATTCCAATAGCCATTAGCATTCCAAGTTCCCTGGTACGTTCTAAAATAACCATCAACATGGTATTTACAATTCCGAACCCTAGAGCCCCAAGAATAATAAGCATAAAAACACCCATCATAACATCCATATATTTGGTAATAAAATTTATGTACGGCTGAATTTCAGACCAATCTTCACTGAGTATATCCGGGTATTTTATTTGTAATTGTTCAGAGATCAATTCCGCCTGATTATAATCATCAAGAAGAATATCTATTTCGTGAGATTGATCTTCTGGCAGTTCTAATACTTTTCGCAAATCGGTATCTTTTACAAAAACGTGCATTTTATCCCAAACACTGTTAGTGGTTTTATAAATACCGATCACTTTAAAAGCAGCACCGGTAATTTTTCCGTTATAATCTTGAAAGGTCAATACAATTTTTGACTTGAGCTTTACTTTAAGCTCTTTAGCCAAAGCCCTGGAAACAACTATAGAATTCCTCTTTTTTGTATCGAAAAAATCACCAGAGCTCGAATCAATTTTTTGATAGAGCCCAAATACTTCTTTTTCCGTTTTTGGATGAACACCAACAATGGTCACTCCCATATTGTTATTTGCCGTAGCAGCCATTGCCGATGTTTTTAATCGACTTGTAACTGCTTTTATACCTTCTGTTTTTGACAATTCCTCCAATTTCGAATTGGTTGTAAGTATAGTTTTCTTTACATCAAAATTATCGGAAAACTCAGGATTATGAAACTGGATATGGGCTGTTTCAATTGCAAAAGTATCATTCACTCTTTGCTTGGCCATACCATTCATCCAGGCAGAAGAAAATAAACCTCCTATCAAACCGGAAGCAATGGCTAGCATTACCACTGAGCTTCTCAGTTTGCTTCTCCAAATATTTCGCCAGGCAATTTTTATTAACAACATGATTTTTAAGATTTTAAGCCTTCTACAACATTCAACTTCATTATTTTAATTGTTGGATATGACATCGCTATCAAAGTAATGATGGAAATTGAAATTGCCTGAAAAATAAATATTTCAGGTTCCATACTTATTGGCATTACAGGCTCAAAATTGAAATCTTTCATTGCATCCAATGCTTCTCCAGAAAACTTAATAGGATTATACACAAAATAGATCATCAAGGGGAGACTTATGGTTATACCCGCAATAACAGCAATAATTGTGAGAAAAAATAACTCCAGAATAACTACCAAAGCCAATTTACTTTTCTGCATTCCTATAGAGATCATTACAGAAAATTCCCTTATCCTTTCGTTTGTCATCATCAATACGGTACCAAAAATTCCAAACGCGATTACCAGATACAAAATTGCAATCATAATAATTCCACCGGCATTATCGGATTCTATCATTTGTAAAAGCTCTTTATTCATTATTTCCCAGCCCATAACTTCGTATTTATCAAGATCGATACTGGTACTTATGGTTTGTTGTACAGCCTTAGCATCATCAATATCATGCAGGTCAAAAACCATGGCTGTAAATTGATCATCCGTAGAGAAAAAATATTGAGCTTCTGCGATTGGCAAATAAACGGTCCCCCTGTTCATTTCGGGAGTTGGCAGTTTTAGAATTCCTTTTACAGGAAATAATCCCGCTGCAGACTGCCCGTGATAACCCGAAGAAAATAGTATTAAGGTATCCCCCACTTTAATTTTTAAAAATTTGGCCAGATCAGCTCCAAGCATTATGGCTTTATCATCATTATTTAAATATTCACCCTGCTGTAAATAGGATCTTATTTTGGTCATTTTATTTTCTTTTTCGGGAGAAATACCAATCACCGCAACCCCCTTTGTAGATTCACCGGAAGATGCCAAAGCGAATGATTCTAATCGCGGAATTACTTCAATCACTCTGGAATCAGAAGCGAGTTTTACCAAAGTTTTCTCATCCAATGAAAATATATTATTTATGTTCTTATCATCCCAATATCCCTTTTTATGGATCTGAACATAGCCTGAATAAGATTCAATAGCATTCTCCTTCATTTTTGCGTAGGAACCGATCTGGAATCCACGCATGATAATGGCAAAGAATAGTGCAAACATAATCGAAGCCACAGTGATCAGCGTTCGTCGTTTGTTACGCCAAATATTTCGCCAGGCTATTTTTAGAACGGTTTTCATAGTTATTTCTTCATTTATTAACTCTTTTTCTTTTTCTCATCGATAGAAAAAGAAACAAAAAGATCTAGGCTGCAAAATAAAATCCATAGCTATCTTTATATATACTAAGTGCGGCCGAGTGATTTCCCTGTGATTCTCGGAAACTTCTCGGTCTTACTAAGCATATATTTTGATATCTATACATTTTCTTTTGAGGCCATGTTTAAATTTTACAAGGCTAATTCCTCTTTCTTATAGAATTGCCATCAACTCTTAATTGTTTTGAAAAAAAACTTCGATTTCTTAAAGGCCTTCTGGTTTTTCAAGAATAATCAAACTTGTCTACTTATTTCTCACGTAGGTAAATCAACTCTACAAGAAAAACCTACCTCACTCTTTTCATTTTCTGTTGTGAGAAGAAGGTTTCGGGCAGATCAACATCAAATTTAATTTCTTTTATATACAATACTGTTTTTTTTCCTTCTTCATTTGCCGGTACAATTTCTATTCTGGAAGGAATCAATCTTCCATCCATTTTTTTAAAATCATAGCCAAAATCACTCTTTACCAGATCATCATCTTCATCATAATACTCTGATTTTATTTGAATATATTCTTCTTTAGTGACCCATTTATAAACCTTTCCCCAAATAACTGCAGCCTCTTCTTTAGGAAGCATTTCAATTTTGTAGCTATCAAAGTTCTCTATTTTTTCTTCGCCAACAATTTTATGTGTATAATCAAATACTATAGAACTCTCTTTTAAAATATCGTCATTGGTATAATCCGATCCCATCCATCCCTGTGACATCATCGAAGCCGGAATCTTTATCATCCTGCCTATGGATGGCATCCAATTCCACATTTCTGTTTTTCGTTTCATAAAAACCTGACCTTTGTCCCTTGCAGGTTCTGTTATATAGGTCATAGAAAAATCCATTCCTCTACCCCAACTTTTCATACTTACGGAACGCTTCCAGGTAGGACGAATGATTTCCATGTCCATAGTTGAAGTATTCGTTTTTCCTCTGGTTTTTTCATCTGCTTTTTTTATTATTTCTAAAGCTGATAAATTTTCCTGACAGTAACTCTGGTTTACAAACAATAACATGCATAGTGTAATTGTTAAAAATATTTTATTTGTCATTATAACCTATTTAAATTTTATTATAATCTGATCCACAACCTCATCTAATGGATATGTATCTTCCATCATTAAATATCCGAGAGAAACTCCATCCAATACACTTCCTAACAATAAAGCCGTTGCTTTCGAGTTTTTATCTCCCTTTTTTTTGTAATAAGCTTCAAATATCATAAGGTATTGCTCCAAAAAAGGAGCAAATATTTTAGTAAAAAGTAGCTGAACTTTAGTCTGGGCAAACAATTTATAGTACAATTTCCAAAATACCTTATTTGACCTTAGCATTTTAAAGTTATCTCGAATTACAAGTTCAAATTCATTTTCAGTTAATATTTCTGTTGAAGATTCGTCAAAAAGTTCTGCTATCTGATTTAGCCCATTCATCAATACGCCTTCCAGTAATTGCTGTTTTCCCTCAAAATAATTATACAGATTACCCTTCGAAACGCCCGCTTTTTTCGCTATTGATTGCATGGATGTACCATTGTAACCATCTTCTGCGAATAACTCCAGAGCAGCTTTAATGATACGCAATTCCATTTTTTGCCTGATCTCTTTATTTTGTTTTTCAGTTCGTGGTGACATCTAAATGTTTTTTTGACTGAACGGTTGGTCAAAGATACAAAACATTTTGATTTGAAGCCTTTTTAATTAATAATTAACAGGTGATTTGGACTTTTTACACAACTTTATTATTGGTAAAAAGGTAAGTCAAAACTTGTTAAATATTTTTCAATACAAAAATTGCAATCAGGTGCGGTTGTAAAAATCCCGCAAAACAATCAATGAAAATTTAAATTGTTTAAATCATCCCTAATTTACTCTGATAATTTTTTGATTTTATATCAAACTCCAGGTTATCAAATATCATTCAATCAATTCTTTAAAATTTTCCTCCTTATCTTTATCTTTTAAAAAGATTCCCTTTTTAATTGACGTCTTAAAAATCCTTAACCTAAAAGTAAAATCATTAGTGGTATCTTCCATTTCAGTTGTGTTTTTTGTTCTGTTATAAGTAACATAAATTTCAAATTTCCAATCATCATTTAATTTATATCCTATTCCAGGAGATATTCTTATTTTATCATTAAACCGATCAGTTTCTTTAATACTAAAAAATACTTCAACACTCATAGGGAGATATAGTCCCTTATTAAAACTAAAGAGATGTTTTTTCCATTCTATAGCAGTTGAAATACGATAACGAAACCGTAAACCAATTGACCAGTTAGAAGAGCCTTCCATAGTTTTTTGAAATCGTTCTTCCAGACGAATATAGTTTTTTATAAAAATATTTTTAATTGGAGGGGTAAAAAACTTAAACCCTTGCATCAGCCTTATTTCTAAATTATCCGGCTCATCCAGGTATTGCGTATAGTACAAACCTCCTCCCAGATGAAATGAATGAATTAGCGGTTTTTCCAAGTTTAAGAATTTTGCTGCTTTCGTATGTAAAAAATTATATGAAGGAACAACTAAAAATTTGTTATAGGCATGTGGTGAAATACTTCTATAACCCAAAAATCCACTTACACTTTTTAGTTCGTTTATATAGTTTTTCATATTATAATCTAACCAAAATTGTGTATTCACAGATAGATCTTCGTCAGAATCTTGTGCAAATAGCGGAAATAAGTTAAATAATAAAAACCCAAAGGATAACAGATGAATATTTAACAGCCATAATTTTAAATATTTACTTATTAAAAACATCTGACTTTTTTAGTTTATTTTTTTAAATTATTAATATTATTCTTCATGATACTTAAAAAGTCTCCTTCAGCAGGTTTGTTTCCGCAGGGTTTAAAAACAATGACTTCAATATTTAAATCCGATAACTTATTTTGAAGTTCAGGCAAGGGAGTGTCTTCCCAAAGCATTAATTGTTTCTTTGATCTATCTGTTAACTTTTCCAATTCCTGCCATTGTTTTTTTGTAGGAATTTCATTGGGTTCAAAATGAACACTTTTGATTATCAAATTATAAGCTTTTGACAAATACTGATACACCGGATGAGATCCGATCAACTCCCTATCATTAAATTCCGAAGCTTCTTTTAGCATTTTTGTATCTAATGATTCCAAATCTTTTTTGAGTTTTTCGAAATTCTCATCCAAAAACTGTTTTTCATTTGGCATTTTTTTTAGGAGAATATTCTTTATCGATGTTGCCTGCAACAATGCCAGCTTAAAATCAAGCCAGGTTGTAAAGGCATAGCCTTTATGTTCATGTTCTCCTTCAGGCCCATGACTATGAGAGGAAGTATTATTTAATTGGATCAAATTTGTTTCAAATGATGAAGATGTATTAACAATTCTGCTCGAAGGCATGCTTACATTTTCCACCCATTTGGCATAATTAGCCCCGTTCAACAAAATAATGTCGGCTGCCTGGTAATGTTGTAATGCCACTTCATCCGGGTTCCAAAAGGCAGGATCAACATTATCAGGGATCACATATTCCAGATCGATCAGGTCGCCTCCAATTCTATCAGCAAAATAATACAGTGGGTAGTTTACGGTGACCACTTTCAACTTTTCACTACTGATAGCCGTTTTCTTTTGAATTCTTCTTAGCACAGGAGAACAGCACTAAAACAATTAATACAGTTATGATTCTTTTCATGTTCAAATACATTTAAATAATAAATTGTTGAATAAATTCTTGAATATAAAATCCTGTAATACCATAAAATGTTAAGGAGATAAATACACTTAATGTTACCATAATTAATAATTCAAATCCAATTATTTCCATGGTCTTGTATTTATTGGATCCAATGGTGAACATCGTATACAATTCGTCTTTCCGTAGTCTTAAAGTTAGTATCACGATCAGGCCAATAATAATTAAAGTTGCCAAGCCTACCAAGATAAATACCATATTAAATATTCGTTTGATCCTAAAAATAGTTTGCAAAAGATTTTCAATAACCTTTGTTGGCACTACAATTTGCTCCGTGAGCTCCTTTGCCCCAAAACGGCCTCTTAAAATGGTTGCTGATTTAACATCATTTGGTGCAAATAAAATAGAAGTAATAGGGTACTTCTGCATAGAACCGTGGAAGTGAAAAGATTCTAAATTCTCTGTATTTATCTCATTGAACATAAATACTTTTGAACTGGCTGTAACCTGTACACTATCTCTTTTTAAAACCAGTGTAGGGTCATTGATGTTTTGTAGGTCCTGATGCCCGTGACCAAGCCCCATTATGATCCAGTTTGTTTTTAGATCCGTAAATACCGCCTTATCATCTGCCGTATTCGTAACATTAAGAACACCAACTATTTTCATCTTTAAAGGATAAACTCCTGCCAGATCAATAAAATTTTCAGGGGATGAAACAAGATCATCTCCTGCTGTTAAACTCAGTTTTTCTGCTACATTGTTTCCTATGACACATTCACCAACATATTGTAAATTTCTACCTTCATAAATAGTCAAATTTCTAAAAGAAAAATAATCCAGGTCTGTACCAACTATTGGGAATCCACGTGCGTTAAAAACCGAAATTATTGGGATCGCATATCCTAAATCCATCCTGCTCAATTCTTCTACCTTTTCAAGCTTGATCGGCTCTATTTCATCTTGTTCAAAATATAAAGTATTGATAACCAGATCAGTTGAACTTCCTTTTGCGCCAATTACCAGGGGTGTTGCATCAGCACGCAACAACATTTGCTCTTCACTTTCTGTAATTAACCTCTGTAAACCAATAGGTAAAAACAGTATCAATCCGATAGAAAATATCAGTATCAGAGTTCTAATTTTATAGAACATTAAATATTTAATAGCAAGATAAAAGCTTTGTATCATATTTTAAACCTTATGAAATTCCTTAAAATCAATAACCTTTTCAAAGCCCTCTAGCATCTCATGATCATGAGTCACGGTTATCAGGGTGGCATTAAATTTCTTTACGGCGGAAAATAAAATGTTCATTATCTTTTTTTTATTCTCCGGGTCTAAATTACCGGTTGGCTCATCAGCTAAAATTATGGAAGGTTGGTTCAATAAAGCCCTGCAAATAGCTACCCGTTGCTTTTCACCCTGTGATAATTTAGAAGGAAATTTTTTTAGTTTATCTTCAATACCTAAATCTATTGCGAGATCATTAGCTGCTTTCCATGTTTCTTTTCCCATTTTAATGGCATTATTTATCCTAAAAGGCAATAAGATATTGTCTATTACATTCAAATAAGGAATTAATTTAAAATCCTGAAAGATAAAACCTATGTTTTGAATTCTATAGTTTCTTCTTTCTTTATCGGTAAGTATATTAATTTTATGATCATTGATCAAAACTCCCCCTTGTTCGGGTAAGCTTATACCGGCAATAATATTCAGCATGGTAGTTTTACCATATCCGCTGGTACCAATAATAGCTGTTCTACTTCCTGTTTTAAAAGTTAACTGATCGATGCTCAATTTAAAATCAGAGTCAGGGTATTGAAAAAAAATATTGTTTAGGGAAATCATGCATGTTTTTTTATAATCTGACCTCTTCAATGATATCAATATCATAGAGCTTCCAAACTCCATTTTCAGGTTTTACATTTAAAATAGCTGAATATTGATTGATTCTGCTATGAATATGGCCCCAATGGCCAACATCACCTTTTACTGTCCATTTACATTTAAAGGAGATCCCTTCACCATTTGACGATATCTCTTCTACCTCAATAATTTCTACATCCTTTACCTTGACCTGAATACCTCCCTGGCTTTCTAATACCATACTTTTTTTAGTTTGTATATAAAGATCAGCCAATAATTCTGCATCATTACTGATGGCCAGTTTGTCGTAAATATCACTTTCTTCTCTAAAATCAAAAGCGCGATAGGTATTCTTTAATAGGTGACTAATTAAGGTGGATGCTTCTGGTTTTGAAAAAGAGGATTGTTGAACAAACGGAATGCTTATACTCTTTTTAAAGTAAGAACCCATAGCAAATAAGAAGACTCCTAATAATGTTAATGCACCATATTTAAACACATTTTTTTTATTTTTAAAAATTTTAATCAGGCCAAATAATATTACAAAAAAAGCCAATAAGTGAAGAACAGGAATTTTAGCCTGAGAAACTTCTATTTCTGAAATGGTTGGTAACTTATACTTTTTCATATAATTTATCCAAACAAGAACATTGTCATCTTTCTTTAAGGTATATGGCATAGGTCCCAACCGGATCAGTTGCCACATTTGGAACTGCCAATATTTTCTCTGAAAACATATCCCAGTCAATGCTTATTTTTTGGGCGATACTATCATGTGGGATAGGCAAAAATAACACCAATAACTGCAGACGAATAATCCATTCGCTCTTTTAATTCCTGAATTTTAATACCTGCCAGAGACCACTTTACAAAATGAATTTTATCAACTATGGGGTCCCCTACTTTCACCATCGATTGTAACAATATTTCTGGTTTTTAAAAATTGAGCAATTTTTTCTTTTAATGCATCCTGTTCATCAACTTCTATATAATCGTCTAATTGATATCCAAGATCCATCCATTCTTCCAGATCTTTTACCCGGATCAGAACCTCATGTCTGACTTCATAAGGATCTATGTAGAGAAATGACATTAAAGAAGATTGATGATGCCTGCGTAGGTTTATATTATTGAATTTTGTATACCAGGGGTCCTTCCAATTCAAATTCAATGTTGCTCCCTGACCTAAATATCGAAGGTCATTTACAGGTATTTTTTTGTGATAAGTAACAAATCCAATATTTGCCTTGGTTGCCCTAAATCCTTCATCTATTGGTGGAGTGATCACCACTTTTTTTGGTTTATTTTTTAAAGGATATATTATTTCTACAAATAATATTTCTTTACTAATATTGCTATTCTCATCAACTTTACCTGTATATAGAGAAGCCCTGTATTTTCTTGGCATTACTTCTTGCTTAACAATTTTACCAATAAGATTTTTACCATCTGCATTTATTGTAAACACATGCTTATAAAAGTAGTTTTCTCCTTGAGATTTAATATATTTTTGAATTTGGTCATTTAATAACTCTCCCGGAATAATTTCTTTGAAATATTTCCAATCTTTCAAACCTATTTCGTAAGTCACTCTGATTTGGCCATCTTCGACATAAATTTCAATAATTGTTTCACATTGATCGGCTCTTATCCAACTAATAAAATCGGCCTGTACAGGTAAACAAAAAAGTAGAAAAATAATATATAAAAGAATTTTTTTAATTTTCATACATAATGGTTTCATTATAAACTAGATATCTCAAAAAGCCCAAAGACCAACCTTTGGATTGTCTAATTAACAAATATTATTCATTAATAATTCAAAGATAAGTTAAAAATAAAAAGGCCACTAATAGTGGCCCTAATATATATATATTACTCATAAAAGTTTATTTTAATTTATCAATCCAAAACATTATGTACCTTTGAATATATTCATAAAAAGTATATTTTCTTATGGTACATTCAAACAATCTAATTAATCTCTAAAAACAACTCCAATGAAAAAATTAATTATAATCTTAATTCTATTTGTAGGTGTACAAAGTACCCATGCTCAGGTTCTCATTATGACGGTTGGCTCTTTGGTCAAATCTGGTGACAGTAAAATGGTTGCAACTATGAATGGCTCATGGCATGTTACCAAATGGATAGATGAAGGGGTTGATAAAACCAGTATGGTTGAAGGGGTCATTGTAACTTTTGAAAAATGTAAAAAGGAAGATAGGAAAAATAAGATGTGTGAGGCTAAGATAATTTTTCCAAATGAAGAGATATCAGATGTTATTGAATACATCGGCTCTGATAAATTCAACTTCCAGATTGATACCAAAAAGCAATCAAAAAAGGAGGCGGAAGTTAGCGAAGGCATCGATCCCGATCAGGTTCCGAAGGGTGAGACATTTAAGCTGAACAGCAAGGAATACAAATACACCATTAAGTACAAAAAGAAAAAGCTTTATTTTGATACAGTAGATATTGTAGAAGAGAAGAATAGCCATCTTATACTCACCAAAATAAAGGAGAAAAAGAAGAAGAAAAATAAAGATAAGAAACAGTAAAAAAAGGTTCGGTTTTTCGATAATTTTTACGCATTAAAGGGTATTAAGTATATGCGAAATGTTAAATGCCTATAATCATAATTCAATGATTTTGTTGTTTGCTTTAACCGGTTTTCCTACAAAATAAAGTAATGTAATACAATAATGATGGAAGTTTATAAAATAGCTGGGCTCTATTGGAAAACGAATATATATAATAAAATAAAAAGGCCACTAATACTGGCCTTAATATATGTTTTTTTATTCAAAAAAGTTTAATTTACTTTTTCAACTGGAAATTTTTTCATTAGTTTTTTAACTGCTTTAGGAATTTTTTTTTCTCTCTTTTCGGGTTTTTCACTCACTGTTCCTGTGGCCACTCCCTGCCATAACAGATCTTTTGTTTGCGTATCATACATATCAAAGACCAGAGTTCCCTGTAAATAATCATTTTCAGAATAGGTAGTTGTTGCATAACCACCTCCCCATCCTCCGCCATACCTGCGACCACGTCCATATCCGGCTCCACCATAATAATTGGAATAGGCCGTTGTACTTGTTTTTTTATCAACAACCACAAATAAACATATTGCCATATCGGATCCCGATTCAACCAACTCAAACTGACGGGATCTCATTTCATCCTGAATTGCATCACGCAACCTTTTCTTGTCAAAATCATTCATCACCTTATCGCTATCACCTTGCCAACCTATAAATTCATAAGTTTTGTATTTTGTAAAGTCGGTTGTCTTTTCATAATCTCCGGTTACTTTTTGGGCATTGGTAATGCCTATTGTCATTACCAATAATAGGGTTATTATCGTTCTCATATTTTAATTATTATTATTAATTATCTTGTTTCTCGTTCAAACCGTACATTTTATTAACTTCGTCATATATAGGCTGTATCACATCATACATATCCAATTTGCCATCGATGATAAATTTAGAATACCCTACTCTATCATTTGGGTCTGGTATTTGAGGTTTGTCAGTAGCTGCAGGCGGCCAGATATCTTCATCAACAATAGCCATTCTCGTAGTTATTTTATCTTTGGTTACATTCCATACCATATAGTCGATGGCAAGACTCAATGGGCCATCGTAGGTAGATCTGATTCGATCATTAACATCGGGTTGAATATCAAAATCATTAAAAAAATGGTAGGCCACAGCCATACGCGGTTTGATTCTAGACATTACTTTGCCAAAAGCTTCGGGTGCCGTATGAATTTGAGTGGCCACCGGTAAGGCAGATTGTGGTGAAAATTTAAACTTCTCTACCATAGCCGGTACCGGAATAAAGCATTCATGTATTGCCAGGTCAGCATCTCTAGCATATTCATCAAACCATTTATTTGGAAATGTATCACTGCCATAAACGAATTTTAAGCCATTCCATTCTAAACTAAAACTAACTGGTCCGTCTATGGAATGGATGGCAGGAAATGATCTGATAACAACACCGTTTTCTTCATAAATAATTTTATTCACTCCTTTATAATCAAACTCATGAGCCTCTATAAAGTACCCTCGTGGATCAGTAATTCCTTTTCTGCCATCCAAATCCCAAGTAAGTGCTTTAGATAAGTGATCCACAGCATATTTTGTACCTCGCTCCGGTGTATCTCCACTTGGGCCCCATACTTGTAACGGTCTTTGTCTTCCAGCTAATGCACCGCCCACAAACAATGCATCCAAATCACCAAAATGATCAGTATGTAAATGGCCTAAAAATACTTTGTCTATATAATTATATGGTATCTGAAGCGCTGCTATGCGCTCAGCTGATCCTGTACCTATGTCAAATAAAAATTTATCTCCATTACCTAATTCTACCAAAAAACAGGCAGCAGCTTGTTTGGGCCTCGCTGTAGGCATTCCGGTTCCACAAGCAACAATTCGCATTTCATCTGCTCCTAGTGTTTCTGTATTTGGATAATAAGAATCTCTTTTCCCTTCTAACGTCAACTCAGAATTAGACTTCTTGTCAATAGAATTATAAGCCGTTAACGATATTATACTTATACCTGTAATTAATCCTATAAAAATTCCAATAAATAAGGTTTTTGATTTTTTCATGTTTAGTTTTTTTTAGTTTAATTATTTATCTTTCTAAGATACATTATTTTAAATCGTATAATTTATTTTAAATTAAAATTTGCTATCTCTTCTTTTTCTTTTGTCCGGTTGGAAAGATAAATTTTAATTGAACTCTCATTTGCCAATCTGCAGAACCATCAGGTCTCACTACATTATAATAGCCATGAGTATTTAAATCTACAGGTAATTTACCTATTTTAAACATTTTTCCAATTCCAGCACCTAGTGGGACTACCCATCTTTGATCTTTGGCTGCCTCCCAATTGGCGAGAAGTATAGGGGCCGAAGTTGCATACCATTTCTTTGGAAGAAAATACGTAAAAATAGGTTGAAAATAGAATGAATTTATATCAGCTCTATCTGAATCTCCAGATACTGACCACCAGTTAGTTATGACTGCTGCTGCCACCCATTTAGGTGTTGCTTTAACAAATACCAAAGAAGGACCAACAGAAAATTTACCAAGACCTAGTAAATCATCACTAGCAGTTGGGAAAATCATAGAAGGACCAAATCCCCATGTGATTTTTCCTTTCCCTGGAGGAGAAAACCATCCAGTGTAGGTGATATCACCAATTCCAGTAATATTACTTGCCGCATCAGATGTATTATCTGGGGTAGATTTAGGAAATGGAATAATAAACCTGTTTATCAATAACCATCCTTTTTCGCCAAGTACTGCAGGTATTATGGGTTGAATATTAGTTACGTTTCCAGTTTTGTCATAAGAACCTATTCCAAAATCGGTATTGTTTTGAAAAGGTAAACTAATTACATTTGCTAGAGGATTTTGCGCTTCTTTTGCAGCATCTTTAACTTCTTCTTCCTGGGCAAAAACTAAATTGATAAAAAGAAAAAAAAACTATTTTGCTTATATTAATTAATCTATTCATGTTTGGTTTTTTTGACTTTAATATTATTTTATTATTTATTTACTCTCTCGTATGACATACAACGGTTTGGTTATGATTTAAATACTTCCTTCCTCATTTTACGCACTTTATATGGTGTCATTTCTTTTACAGAGAAAGATAAAATAATGTACATTATACCTAGCACAAACATTGCTGATCCCATTAAATAAAATATCATTGAAGCTGATTTGGTTAGGTCTCCAGTTAAATATAAGTAAACCAAGAAAAGGAGTATGATTCCAGTGATAACTGTTAATTTCCAATTTTTCAAATGTTCCTTATTAATAAGTGCATTGGTTATTTGAATAATAGCACTAGCTAATCCCCAGATACCGATAAGTAATAGCACAATTGGCCCAGTTACGAATGGATAAACCATAATGATTAACCCAAACATCAGATCCAGCATACCTTCTGACAACAACCAATTCCAATCAACCTTAGACCCTCCTTGATTTAAGGCTCCAACTATATTAATTATCCCAATTATAAATAACATCCCTCCAAAATATACAGAGAGACTAATCAAAGCTGCATCAGGATTCTCAAAGCCAGATGAAACCTTTAACAGAATAGACGCACCAAACAAAATAATAAGAATTCCTCGAAGCAGATAAATCCACCAACTTTTAAATTTTTTATTAGACATATTTTATGAGTTTAATTTAATGTTTGCATAATTCTTCCAAAAGATCCCCATCTTCAGGAATTAATTGTGTCATCATATATTTTTTTAAGAATTTCAGAATAATTTCTGGAAGTGCGAATTGTTTATTTGATTTTTCATTAATTTGTGTTAGTAATTATCAAATATATATAATTGTACAGTAAAATCAAAATAATGTACTTATAAAATTACAGCTCAAACTCAATAGTACAATGAGAATCCCAAAATTAAAATTCTGGCTAGATAAAGGAGTTAAAAGAATAGCCATTAATGGCTTTTTAGGTTTAAACATTTCTGAGATCTCCGATGACATAAAAATTGCAAAATCCAGTATTTATTTTTAGTTGAAATATACATTCTACCCGTTTAAAAGCTTGCTGCGACAATTTGTGAAAATAGCTCCAAAAAGGAAAATTGCCATAGAATAATATATCCAAAGCATAATTACCAGTACACCACCTGAGGCGTCATAATAATTAGCTACATAACTATTACCTATTAAAAATCCTATCAGCGATTTTCCAGTTATAAATAACATCGATGTAAATACAGCACCGATCCAGGTGTCGCTCCACTTCAGTCTTTTATCCGGTATATACCTGAACATAAAAGCAAATAAAAGAGTCAATACAATTAAATTAAGCACAACATAGTTAAATAACTGCAACCATATTAAATGAGCACCTATCCATTTATCTATGATTTCAGCAGAGGCATTGATCAGCACACTTATCACCATTGAAAATATAAGGATAAAAGTAATAATGCCCAACATAGCAATAGAAAGAAATCTGTTACGCAGCATTATCCATACACTTTGAGGAAGTGATCTTGTGATTTTTACTTCAAAAATCAAATTCAGAAATCCTTGAATGGTTACAAAAAAGGTTGATACCATAAAAAGTAATGCCGACACACCAATTATAGTTTCCCACCATGTTGTTTTATTTGGTGTTAGCCATTCAACTGTTGCCATTATTTGATCGGATCCATTTTGACCAATCAACTTGCTAAACTCATCAAAAATTACTTCCTTTACTATGACTTCATCGTAAAGCAAACCTACCGACCAGAATATGACAAGTAACATTGGTGGCAGTGAAAAAATCATATAATATGAAAGTGCTGCTGCTTGTGAAAAGGTATCATCACCGACAAACCTGACAACTGAGTTTTTAAAAACTTTCCTGTAAAAAGAAAAATTAATATGTTTTTTAGGATCCATTTATTATTTATAGGGGCTACGCTCAAAAAAGTTTTCCTTTTTTTACTCCTCTAAAATGCAGCAATTATTTTTTCTATTGTCTTGTATTCATTTGATCTAATGGTGAACATCGTATACAATTCATCTTTCCGTAGTCTTAAAGTAAGTATCACGATCAGGCCAATAATAATTAAAGTTGCCAAGCCTACCAGGATAAATACCATATTGAATATTCGTTTGATCTTAAAAATAGTTTGTAAAAGATTTTCAATAACCTTTTGCAGGAACCACATTTTGCTCTGAGAGCTCTTTTACCCCAAAACGGTCTCTTAAAATGGTTGCTTTTTAAACATCATTTGGTACAAATAATATAGAAGTAATAGGTACAAATGCTCAAACATAACCATAATTATTTTGGCTTCCCAAGTCCTTTCAATATTGTTATACCAAAAGCAGGTGTAGTATTGATTTCCTTTATGTCAACAGTTAAAGTCAGTGCAAATGCCCACCCATCATCAAATTTTTTTACAACTTCGGTTCCTATCCTACCTAAAAAAAAACTTTCATGAGATTCATATTCAAAACCCGGGCCAGCGAACACCGACCACCATTCTACCGGTTCATAGATAAATACAAGTGCTGAAACAAAGGCATACTCACGTTTGAGTGTTTCTTCATCATGTTCTATTTCAATTTCGTAAGAAGCCAACTCTAATTCATTTTGAAGACCAAGAAATATTTTATGATTAAATTTATATATGTAGTCTAATCCTACTGTAGGTGCAACAAATGTTTCTTTTTCTCCGGATGATGTAGAATTTGGGATAAAAGTGTACCCAACAAAAAAACCAAGTGTGTGCCTATAAAACCCTTCATGATGAGATTCTTCTTTATGCTCATTGTGATTCTGAGCATTTAATGGTTTAATTAATGCAAATAATGATAAAAATAAAAAACATTGGTATGTAATTTTAATAATTCTCATAATTTCAGGGTTTACTAATTAATTGATAAAATTCATGTGATAAACATAGAAGTTGATCTATTTTCCCGGTACTTTAACAGAAGTACCATATTCATTATTAATATCATCATATATTTTTTTAAGTATTTCAGAATAATTTCTGGAAGTGCGAATTGTTTATTTGATTTTTTATTAATTTGTGTTAGTAATTATCAAATTTACATTATTGTACAGTAAAATCAAAATAATGTACTTATAAAATTACAGTTCAAACTTAATAGTACAATGAGAAACCCAAAGTTAAAACCCTGGCTAGATTAAGGAGTTAAAAGCATAGCCGTTAATGGCCTTTCAGGCTTAAATATTTCTGAGATCGCGGACGAATTATAAATTTCAGAAGCAAGTTTTTATCATTAAACTAAATACGTTGCTATTTACTCTTTACTTTTTTAAATTTTGAAAATATAATTTTGATTGACTGCAAAAACAAAATAATAATTATTAAAAGATGTTCATAATAATTAATATTTTAAATTCAGATCTAGTTAACAATTAAAAGTTAATTCCAAAGAACAAAGCGATTTCGTTCAACTTTATTGTGGCTTTATCTTCCCTTATGCCCTGAAGCGAAACGTCTAATAGAGAGATGTATTCTTGCGGATCAGATAAATTTATAAGTTGCGTTAAGTTTTTCTCACGTCCTCGAGTATATTGTATACCGGTAACCAAATTAAATTTTTTAATTTTAAATATTGGTCCGACAGAAAAATGATATTTATCAAAATGAATTTTACCTAAATTGTGATTTTTATAATCTAATTCAACTGTCTCATCATTAGGTTTGTTAGTAAAATCTGTTCTAATTCCTAATAAAATATTAAGATTTGGAGAAATGAATTTTTTGAATCCAATGGCCCAATTTATCAATGAATTAGCCTGAATTTCATAAGGTTGAAAAAAATCATTACCTAGAACCTGATTTCCTAAATTGCCGTTTTTTTCCGGTGAAAATAAATTATATGGATCCAGATTATGAAAATATTCCCCGGTTAGGGAAATAAAGTCATTATGTGAGTTTACAAAATACTGAATACCCAGGGAAATGGAGAAGGGGCTCTTCACATTTGCACGAACTTTTTCCTCAATTTCAATAGTATTCTTGTTGGCTGTAAATTGGTCACTTTGGTTGTCAAATACATTACTGCGCTCTCTTTGTATTCTGATGTCACCCTCACCATAAACAGAAAGGTTAGGAAATGTAATATTCAAACCTAAATTCAATTTTTCATTCACTGGCCTGTATTGTATTCCTAACTTAAAAATCAAATCGAGGTCCCAGTATTTTAGATCTTCTTTAAAATTTTCCTGAGCAATGTAACTAGCCTCAACAATATTTCCTACAGTTACTGAGTCTGTTTCCTGAAAAGCCGATACTGATTGTTGGTAATTATATCGCATAGTTTTAACCGAAACAAAGGTGCTAAAACCCAGAGACAGGTACTCATTCAGCTTATACGACGCACCTGCGCCTATAAAAAAGTCATTATAGTCTCTTTCGTATTCTATATATCCTGAATAGGTCTCTATACCCTTGGTTCTGTTAATTATATCTAATTCATCAAAGTGCTGAATGGAGAAATGAACACTTTCCGACACGGGAGACAAGATGGCCGCTTCCAATGATATTCTTTCGTTTTTGATATTAAAAACCTTAGAAATAAAACGAGGTTGAATTTTAAACAATAATTTGTCAATACCTATCCCCGTTCCGGCTGCATTTTCAACTTTAAAAGATTGAATAGACAATAAGCTTGCACTTATACTCAGGGAGGGCATATCCGAATTTATAAGTGCAGGGTTATAAAATATTGCACTTGAACTCGCGCTACCGGCAACAACTGAACCGGCCAGTAAAACAGAAGAGGTATTAAAATTCCAAGACCAATAATTATCACTTTGACTATATATACTCGTATAAAATATAATCAGTAAAAAGAATATTGTTGGTCTCGAAATAATCATAATATTCCTATATTTAAGGTCAAGGTGGTATGCTGTCCGAAAAATCGTGGATCATTTACAGGAATTTTTTTTGGTTTACTTCTTATAGGATATATTAGTTCGGTATACAATATTTCATTACTAATATTAAGATTATAATCAACCACAACTGTATATAAAGAGGCTGTGTATTTTCCAGTCAGAATTTATTCGGGAACCGGCACTGATGTTCCGTATTCCTTATTAATATCATCATATATATTTTTAAGAATTTCAGGATAATTTACACGACCACCCCAAATATATTCCGAAAAACCAATACGCTTACTTCGATCTGCTGGCATAGTTCCAAGAACAGAAGGCTGTGGCCAAATATCTTCGTCAATCACTGCCATTCTTGTAGTAATCTTTTCCTTTGTTACATTCCAAACCATATAATCAGTAGCTAAAGACAAAGGGCCATCATATATACTTCTGATATCCTGTAATACAAGTGGTTGTGTGTCGAAATCATTATAAAAATGAAATGCCACAGCCATACGTGGATTTATAGTAGCCATCACTTTTCCAAATTGAGAAGGGGAAGTGTGGACTTGTGTTCCTACATTCAAAGCAGTTTGTGGAGGAAATTTTTGCTTGTCAATTAAAATTTTAGGAGATGCAAAACATTCATGTATAGCCAGATCTGAATTATTAGTATATTTCATCCACCATTTATTTGGGTAGGTATCAGAACTAAATGCAAATTTAAGGTCATTCCATTCCAATGTATAACTTACTGAGCCATCTAAAGCATGAATTGCCGGAAAAGAGCGAATTACTACACCATTTTCATTGTACACAATTTCATTTACTTTTTTATAATCAAATTCATTAACCTCCATTGATAATCCACGTGTATCAACATTCCCCACTCTTCCATCTGTATCCCAAATATAGGTTTTTTGAAGGTGCTCGGCCATATACTTTGTACCGTATTTTTCTTCAGCGCCGCTTGGCCCCCAGATTCTTAAAGGAGTTACCCTATTTGCTACAACACCACCTATCCATAAAGCATCAAGATCACCTATATGATCTGAATGTAAATGACCAATAAATATTTTATCCAAATAATCGTAAGGTATTTTCATAGCAGAAATTCTCTCAGCTGATCCTGATCCAATGTCAAATAAGAATTTATCTCCATTACCCAATTCTACAAGAAAACAAGTTGCTGCTTGCTTTGGTCGGGCATTTGGCATACCTGTTCCGAGTGCTACTATTCTCATCTCATTTGCACCTAATTCTTCGGTGCCGGGATAATAAACGTCTCGCTCTGACTGAACTGAAGATACATTTGATGCTTCTGTCACTTTGGTAGATGCCATTATAAGAGCTATGGAAACAGTAAAAAAGATTCCAACAAAAAAGAAAATAATATTTTTTTTCATGATATTTAAGGTTTAATTAATTGAAATAATACAATTATGGAAGTACTTATAGTTTAAATGATTTTTCGTTAATTTGTGTTAGTAATAATCAAATTTACATAATTGTACGCTGTAATCATAATAATGTACTTAAAAAATTGTAATTCAAACTTATTAGTACAATGAGAAATCCAAAGTTAAAACCCTGGCTAGATGAAGGGATCAAAAGAATGGCCGTTAATGGTCTTTTAGGCTTAAAAGTATCTGAGATCGCGGACGAATTAAAAATTTCTAAATCAAGTTTTTATCATTATTTCAATACCAAAGAAGAATATATAGAGCAGTTGATTGAATACTGGGAAGAAGAAGGAACCATTAAGGTAATAAAACAAGTTCTATTGCAGGAAAACTTATCAAATCCTGTAATATTTTTACTCACAAACGTATTTGATTATAACTTTGAAAATGAATGTGTATTACAACAATTTAGAGTCTCTGTAGGTATAAATAAAAATATTAAGAAAAAGGTTGAGGAGATTGATCAGATAAGAATTTCATTTTTAATAGCCATGCTCAGTAAATCTGGTTATTCGGGTAAGGACCTTAATAACAGAGCACGCCAAATTTATCGTTTTTTCCTGGGTACAATTGCACATTGTAGGTTAGTTAGTCCTAATAAAAAAGAAAAACAACAAATTATGGAAGACTTTACTAATCTATTTGGAAAAATATAGTATTCCATTTAAATCCATTCATTTTATTATTTGGTGTACATCTCTATATATTTTTGATCTAGCTCTTTAGAATCTTTATACTGCACTCTTAGGTTGGCCAGTTTGATCGTAAGTTCTTTTACAACATCAGCATAGGCCGCATCATTATAAACATTATTCATTTCTTGCGGATCCTTTTTCCGGTCATACAATTCCCATTCGTCCACATCATAATAAAAGTGAACCAATTTGTACTCTTTTGTAACTATTCCATAATGACGCTTTACCATATGCACCGCAGGATATTCATAGTAATGATAATAAACAGCGTCCCTGTTCCACTTCTCGGTATTACCTTTCATTAAGGGGATCAGACTTTCTCCCTGCATATCATCAGGTGCTTCAATACCCGCAGCTTCTAAAAAGGTTTGTGCAAAATCAAGGTTTTGTACCATCTCATCATTCGTTGTACCGGCTTTTATTTCATTAGGCCAACGGATCATCAAAGGGGTTTTAAATGATTCGTCATAAATAAATCTCTTATCGAACCAACCGTGTTCACCCAGATAAAATCCCTGGTCAGAGGTGTAGATAACAATAGTGTTTTCTGTCAATCCGTTTGCATCCAAATAATCCAACATCCTCCCAACATTGTCATCTACAGATGAAATGGTAGCGAGATAATCCTGCATATATCGCTGGTATTTCCATTTCATTTTTTCTTCTGTGGTCATTTTTGGCCAGTTTTCTTTAAAAAAATTATTTATCGAATCTAAAACTATATCATATTGCTCTCGTTGAGATTCATTTGCCCTCCCGTAAGGGCCATAAAATCCGTTTTTATATTCCTCTATTTCCGGTGCAACCCCACCCATTGCAATTATAGTTTCGGGTCTGATCTTACTATCATGACTGTACATCATATGGGTTAATACATTCATTTCGGCAGTTTTAGCAGCTGTTCCCCTATTGGCATAATCATCGAATAAGGATTCAGGTTCCGGAAATTTCTTTTTGGTAAATTCCTTGAATTTTTCAGGACTGGGCCACCATGGTCTATGCGGAGCTTTATGCAGGTACATCATCATAAAGGGCTTTTTTTTATCTCTCTTTTTATCTAACCAGCCGATGGCCAGATCGGTAATGATATCTGTAACATAACCCGTTATAGTTGTATCTCCTTTGTTTGTAATAAAATCAGGATTTATATAATGCCCCTGACCCGGTAAGATCATAAATTCATCTACTCCTTTCGGATTATTTCCAAAATGAAGTTTCCCAAACATCGCGGTTTGATATCCGGCCTTTTGAAACAATTGAGGAAAAGTGACCTGTAAAGTATCAAACGGCATCCTGTTATCTATTTTACCATGGATATGGGTATGCTTACCCGTAAGAATTGTTGCCCTGGATGGTGCACAAATTGAATTGCCAACACAGGCATTGGTAAACAACATGCCCTGATCAGCAATTCTGTCAATATTCGGAGTTTTAATTAATTTGTCGCTGTATGCACTTATAGCCTGATACGCATGGTCATCTGACATTATAAAAAGAATATTGGGTCTTTTTGTTTCTATTTTATTTTCTTTTGAACATGCAATTAAGGTTAAAATCAAGAATGCCGTCAATATTAAGTTAATTTTCATGGGTTTCATTTTATATGGTCATAGCTTTTCAAGGTCTGATATTACAGGCAGGTATATAATCCTTTTATTCTGTTTCCCTTTATCAGCAACAAAATTATTCAAGCCTGAAGCCAAAGATAATCAAATTGAATATTTATGAAAATCCAAACATAAAATATTTTAACATAATTTTAATAAAATGCCATTAAACCTTTAGAATCAATACTAGTCAAAGTATCAAACTTCCCTGCCATGCAGGCCTAAATTTTATAAAAATGAAATATCTATTAAGCTTTTTATTCCTGGGAATATCTTTAGTTTCCTTTGCACAAAACCGGGATAATCAACAAAAAATGAGCTATGATTTTACCGCCGAACAACAAGCTATTTTGAAAACTAAAAAAATGGCTTTAGATCTGGATCTAAGCGCAACACAGCAAAGTCAAATTTTAAAGATCAACAAAAAACGGGTTGATGAACATAAAGCCAAAATGAAAACCTATAAGGCTATGAAAGAAGACGGTACAAAACCAACTTCAGACGAAAGATTTAAAATGATGAATGATAAGCTGGATAGTCAACTGGCACATCAGGCCGAAATAAAAAAGATTCTAAATAAGGATCAATATGATAGTTGGAAAAAATCACAAAAATATAATAAGATGAAATTCCACAGAAAACATAATGCTCCCAAAAGAACTATGCAAAAAAACAAATCTTAATAAGATAATTTTTGAGTTAATAACCTGAGTTATCCATTATAAAGTCTATTGCGACTTGAAATCTCATTTCGAATCTTAAATGGATAATGCGGGTTTGGCTCATCTGTGAAAACGGATGAACTTTTTTTATTTGGAAAGAACCAGTTTTTGACCGATACTAATTTCATTCGAGTTGAGATCATTTATCTCTTTCAATTTTTGTACGGTAATATTATTGTTTCTGGCGATAGAATACAGCGTATCTCCTTTACTAACAACAATATACTTTGCAGGTTTGTTTTCTACCACGTATCGCTCATTCTTTATCGCCCTTTTATAACCTTTCTGATCTAACACCAGGGCATCATATTCGTATAGATTAAAGTTTTCAATAAATGATATTAACTTGTTGGGGTACTTTCTATCAGTAGCATAACCTGCTTTTTTCAAACCTTTTGCCCAGGCCTTATAATCATCCGGTTTCAGATCAAATAAAGTTGAGTATCTGCCTCTTGTTGTTAAGAAAAGTGAATGATCATCAAACGAACCTTCAGCAGTACTGTATCTTCTAAAACATTCTCCGCGTTTGTCATCATCGTGGTACACCTTCTTACCTGTCCAGCCCTTATGACATTTAATTCCGAAATGGTTGTTCGCTTTTCTGGTTAGTTCACTCAGTCCGTTACCCGATTCTAAAATTCCCTGAGCTAAAGTAATGCTGGCAGGTATCTTATATTCTACCATTTTATCGATGGCGATATCCTTATATTTTTCAATATAATTCATGGTAAACGAATTCAAATTCGAGCCATCCTTGCGCTTAAAATCATTGAATATTATTTCACTTTGTGTTGCTAAATATTGTTCCTTTTCCTGAATTTTGACCTCTTCAGATTTTCTGCTTACCGTTGATCTTTTTGAAACACAACCGGTTAACACACTAAAAACTATTAAAATCAATAAATACCCCTTATGCATCATGTCATTATTAATGGTAATTTCTTTTGTTTTAAATAACTATTCATTCCATCGATTCCCTGTAATCCGCCTGTATGAATTGCCAAAATTTTGGTTCCTTTTTCAAATACTCCTTTATTGATCAGGTCAACAATACCGAACATCATTTTACCGGTATATATCGGATCTAATGGTATACCTGTTTCCTGCTTAAATCGATTGATAAAATTGATCAGATCCTCATTGATCTTTGCAAATCCTCCAAAATGGTAATCTGTATTTAAACTCCAATTTTTATCTTGTATTGTATATTTTTCAATTTCTTTTCTTAAAAAATCTCCCTTTAAGGCAGGGAATCCTAAAATTTTTTGATTCGCTTTCGCGGAATTTATCAATCCCGAAATAGTTCCTCCGGTTCCGATGGAACAACATACAATATCAAATTGCTTATCACCAGGCTTTAATATTTCTTCACATCCCCTAACGGCCAGATCATTGGTACCTCCTTCAGGAACCAGATAAAAATCTCCAAATTCATTACATAGATCATCAATAAATTCCTGGGTATGTTTTAATCTGTATGCTGTTCTGCTTACAAATTTAAGTCGCATCCCATTATCTGAAGCAGCTTTAAGTGTTAAATTTTTTTGAAGTGAATTTTCCTGATCATGTCCAAGTTCGTCCCCACGTATAATTCCGATGGTTTTAAAACCTAATTCTTTTCCTGCAAAGGCTACCGCACTTATATGATTTGAATAGGCCCCTCCAAAAGTTAAAAGTACTTTCTTATTTTGCTTACGCGCATTTAAAATATTGTATTTCAGCTTTCTAAATTTATTACCTGAAATATATGGATGGATCTGATCTTCTCTTTTTATAAAAAGTAAGCCTTCAAAATTTTTAATTTCCGATAAAACAACTGGTTGATTTTTAATTATTTTTTCTGCAAAATTCACTTATAAATACTTCAATGAGTTCCAAATTTTTCTTTCTTTAAGGTAATTAAGATTTTGTTCATTATAATATGCTTCTCTTTCAAAACTTAAATTGTGATAAGCCAGCTTTGGTTTTTTATAAATGACTAATTTTATAAAAAATTCAAGCAGATAAAAAATAAAAAATATTACCCATAACATTTCTACTTGTTGGCGTAAGTGAATTCTTTCATGATTTAATAATATGATATCATATTTTAAATTTTTTTCCTTTAAAATAATAAAGGGCCAAATAGCAAGCGCATTAAATGATGAAGGGAATAAATATTTTGAAAATATTAACATTTATCGAGGGGAAATAAATCTATAAAAAAAATATTTTTGTGCATGCAATTTAATAATAATAAATTAGAACCTGAAGATTTTTATTACAGCAAAGAAGGTTACAAGGTTTTTACAAAAATATATCATCTCAAAAGAGGGTATTGCTGCAAGAGCAATTGCAGGCATTGCCCCTATGATTTTGATCCGAAAACGGACATACAATAAGAAGGTATTAAACCTCAGGGCAAGCCTTGAACCCATTAAAAGGAATCGACCCAAGGGTCTAGGTATTGAACCAATATCCCGCTGTAAAAGCGGGATTAGTTCGATTAGCTAAAAAATTGAAATTAATTTTTTTAGAATCTCACGAATAACAAAATTATACACATGAATCATTTCAAAGAACAAATAATACAAGGAATTTCCGATAGTCTGCCTCCAGGCAAGGAATTTGAAATAAAAATCAATCACGCACCGAAGCGAAAAGATATCTTAAATACTGATGAAAAAAAGCTTGCTGTTAGAAATGCTTTACGGTATTTTGATAAAGAACTCCATAAAGTATTGGCTAAAGAATTCGCTCAGGAACTCAATGATCATGGTAGGATATACATGTATCGGTTCCGGCCTGATTATGAAATGTATGCAAGGCCAATTCACGAATATCCGGGTAAAAGTGAGCAGGCCAAAGCCATTATGCATATGATCCAGAATAATTTGAGCTATGCCGTTGCACAACATCCTCATGAATTGATCACTTATGGAGGTAATGGAGCTGTCTTTCAAAATTGGGGGCAATATTTACTGGCAATGAAATATTTGGCCGAAATGACTGATGAGCAAACCTTAATAATATATTCTGGGCACCCAATGGGTTTATTCCCATCGCATAAAAATGCGCCAAGGTTAGTGGTTACTAATGGCATGATGATTCCTAATTACTCTAAACAGGATGATTGGGAAAAGTACAATGCTTTGGGCGTTACCCAATACGGGCAAATGACAGCGGGCAGTTATATGTATATCGGTCCGCAGGGTATTGTTCATGGTACTACCATTACCGTTTTAAATGCCGGAAGAATGATAGCGAAGAACGGAGAAGGCCTTGCCGGTAAATTATTTGTTACTTCGGGTTTAGGTGGTATGAGTGGAGCCCAGCCAAAAGCAGGAAATATAGCAGGTTGTATCACGGTTTGTGCCGAAATTAACCAAAAGGTTGTACATACACGTTATTCTCAAAAATGGATCGATCATGTATTTGACGATCTGGATAAATTGGTTATCCGGGTAAAAGAAGCAAAAGAAAATAAGGAAGTGGTTTCTATAGCCTATCAGGGAAATATTGTAGACTTATGGGAAAAATTTGATGCAGAAAATGTATTTATCGACCTTGGAAGCGATCAAACCTCATTGCATAATCCATGGGCCGGTGGTTATTACCCTGTTGGATACAGTTTAGAAGAATCAAATGAAATGATGGCAAATGATCCCGATCTTTTTAAAGAAAAGGTTAAGGAATCCTTACGCAGGCATACAGATACCATAAATGATCATACCGCTAAAGGAACTTACTTTTTTGATTATGGCAATGCCTTTTTATTGGAAGCATCTCGTGCCGGAGCCGATATATATTTAGATTCACCAACTTTTCAGAATCGTAAGGACCCGCCAAGATCCAGGGGAGCTGTTGGAGTAAAAGAGTTTGCCTATGCCTCCTATGTTGAAGATATTATGGGGCCCATGTGTTTTGATTATGGATTTGGCCCGTTCAGATGGGTTTGCACTTCGGCCGATCCGGAAGATCTTGCCAAAACAGATACCATAGCCATGCAGGTATTAGAAAACTTGAAAAAGCAATCTCCTCCCGAAATTCAGCAGCAAATGAGTGATAATATACAGTGGATCAAAGGAGCACAGGAAAACAAATTGGTGGTAGGTTCTCAGGCACGCATTTTGTATGCAGATGCCGAAGGCAGAATTAAAATAGCCGAAGCCTTTAATCAAGCCATTAAAAATGGGGAGATATCAGCTCCTGTTGTTTTGGGAAGAGATCATCACGATGTTTCAGGAACAGATTCCCCTTATAGGGAAACCTCAAATATTTACGACGGGTCACAATTTACAGCCGATATGGCCATACAAAATGTAATAGGCGACAGCTTTAGAGGAGCCACCTGGGTTTCTATACATAACGGAGGCGGAGTTGGCTGGGGAGAGGTAATAAATGGCGGTTTTGGTATGGTTCTTGATGGTACAGATGCAGCGAGTAATAGATTAAGTTCAATGCTGTTTTGGGATGTAAACAATGGGATTAGCAGAAGGAATTGGGCCAGAAATAAAGGTGCTGTATTCACTGCAAAAAGAGCCATGGAAATGGAGCCCAAATTAAAAATTACTATACCCAATTTAGTTGATGATGAGTTGCTTGCAGATTTAATTTAATTTTAAATTTATGCGTATTATAAAAATATTACCCATTTTAGCCATTTTTTTATTGGCATCCTGCTCTACGGTAAGCGTATATTCTGACTATGAAAAAACCACAGATTTTTCTGTGTATAAATCTTATGCTTTTTATAAAAGAGGGATCGATAAGGTGGAGATCTCTGACCTGGATAAAAGAAGGATTTTACGTGCCGTTGAAGCTGAATTAAATGCAAAGGGTTTGGTAAAATCAGATGATCCTGATCTGCTTGTCAATATTTTTACCAAATCACGCGAAAAAATTGACGTATACAATAATAATTATTACGGTTGGTATCCATGGTATTATGGCTATGGTTATGGTTATGGTCATTACGGCATGGGTTATGGCTTTGGTTATACCAATGTATCTACATCAACTGAAGGAACTTTATTTATCGATCTGATCGATGCACATAAAAAAGAACTAGCCTGGCAAGGTATTGGAACCGGGATTCTGTCTTATTCTAAAGATATAGATAAAAAAGAGGCAAGGATCAATGAATTTGTTTCGAAAATAATGTTAGCATACCCACCAGAAGTGAACATATCCAATAATTAATTTTTAAACCTGAGTTCGTTTAATATTTCGTTTACAGTTTGAATGAATTTTTACTTAGACAAATATAAATTCTAGAAGGAATATCAAGATATTTTGAGGGAATTTGGAGAAGTATAAGTGAAAATTCGCCAAATCCGAAGGAAAACCAAATAAAAGACAATCTTTTTCGAGTAAAATATTTGAAATAACTCGTTATTCCAAATATTTTATTCTTCAAATCTTACCTTCTCTTTAATTTCTGTAAATAGAAATATTAATCGAACTCAGGTTTTAAATGTTTCGGATTATTTATTGATATAATTTTTTGTTTTAAATATTATGATCCCGATATTTATCGGGAGCGGGTATAATTCCCAAAGTTATCTTTTTAGATGGTTTTGGGGATTTTTTTTGATCTTATTAGTTTCTAAGATATTTTTTAAAACAATAAAATAACCAACTGTCAATATTAAATTGTTCTGGTAAATTTTAAAAGCCAATATCAAACTTATACTGCAAGGTATTATTTTTAGATAAAAATGTATATTCGTAGGGAGGTACCAACTTAGGCTAATTGTATTACAATGAAAATTCTTTTGATCTTTCTGGCTCTACTGCTTTCAAACTTATATGAATGGCAAATTGTGTCTAATGATGGTCCTGAACCTCGTTACATTAATCAAATGATCTATGCCAACAACAGGTTAATCCTATTTGGAGGTAAGCATAATGACAATAAAGGATTTAATGATCTTTGGGAATGGGTTGATGGTAAATGGAATTTCCTTGGGAATGGCGCAACAAAAAGATGGGATCACAGCTATGCCTATATGGAAAATTACGATCATATTTTTATGTTTGGTGGCAGAACCTTTATGGAATTTCAGGGCAAGGAAGAAAGAGTAGATTTAAATGATAACTGGATCTATAAAAATGGTACATGGGAAGAGTTAAAAATCAAGAGTCCGGATGCCAGAAGTTCTCATAGTATTGTTTTTTACAAGAACTTAGAACAAGTGATTTTATTCGGAGGAAGGAGTAAGGAGGAAATTTTTGGTGATACCTGGAGTTTCAATGGTAAAAAATGGAATAAACTGAAAGTAACCGGGCCATCCAATAGATATGGTCACACTTTGACCTATAATGCTGTATCAAAAACCATTTATCTTTTTGGAGGTTTTGATGGTGAAAAACTATTGAACGATCTCTGGGCTTTTGGTGGTGAAAAATGGACCGAGTTGGAGAGCAAGATAAAACCATCACCCAGAATGGCACATGCCATGCATTTTGACCTTAAAGGCAATGCCATACTATTTGGCGGTTGGGATGATTCAAATTCAGTTTCTGATGAGCTATGGTTTTGGACTGACGATACATGGGAACTTTGTGATGTGGACAAATCACCACAAGCCAGGTTATCTTGCGCCTTAGGATACGACAGGTCAAATAATAAATTCATATTGTTTGGAGGAAGTACAGGGTTTGATGGTCAATTCCTTTCAGAAACGTGGCAACTGGACCTAACAGAAAAATAAACGCAGTAAATTATTATTTATCCATCAATAAATAAATTCAGCTGTGACAGCCCTCTTTAACATCATTTTATATTAAAAAGATTAAAGTTCCTTAGGGGTTGCTATTCCATCATTAATTAAAAAATCTCTAATTAATCTATTATTAGATCACTTTAGGGATTTTATTGATCTTATTTTAGCCCGTTTCCTGGATTATGTTAACTTTTTTTTATTAGTGACATCAAATAATTGTCAGCTAACTATTATCAAAAAATTTAATTTTTCTGTTAAATGAAACAAATATTCCCCAAAGAAATTATTGAAAACACGATAGAAGTACATCGCTTTAGACATCGAACAAAAAGCAAAATAATATACGGAATATTGATGTTAAGTATTGTAAGTATGGGATTTTCATTGCCCTTTGTATTCATTGATATTTATTCGTCTGCATATGGAATTTTAAAATCGGAAAAAGAAAGAAACCAAATATCATCATTGTATTCTGGTAAAATAACAGAAATCTTTATTAAAGAAAATAAATTTGTAAAACAAGGAGACACGTTATTGATAATTGACCACACTGTTGTAAAAGAAAAATTAAGTCTAATATCAATTCAATTAGAAGAAAAAGCAGTATTTATCCACGATTTAAAATATCTTTCTAACTCTAAAACCCTTGGAATAGATTCTTTACATTCCTTTTTATATCAAAAACAATATTTACAATATGCCCAAAAAATACTAAAGCTCAAAACCCGTTATATTAAAACAAAAAGAGATTATTATAGGCAACGAAAATTATATGAAAAAGATGTTATCGCAAAAGTAGAATATGAAAATAGTAAGTACAATTTAGATTTAACTTTAAGCGACTTAAACCATGCTAAAGAACAACAAGGTACCCAATGGCAATCTGAATTAACAAGGCAGAATAACTTATCAAAAGAGCTATTAAGCAGATTATCACAATATAAGAACGAACAAGAAAATCATATAATAAGGGCATCCATTAACGGAACAATTCAAAATGTAATGGGATTGGAATCAGGAAACTTTATTTCTTCTGGTACAACTATAGCCGAAATTTCTCCTGATACAAAATTGATAGCCGAATGTTATGTCTCTCCTTCAGATATTGGATTACTTAAAACCAACAACGAAGTGAAATTCCAAATAGATGCTTTTAATTACAACCAATGGGGAATGGCAACTGGCAAAATCATTTCTATAAATAAAGATATTACAATTGTAAATAATATACCAATGTTTAGAGTTGTATGCTCTCTTAACCAAAAACAATTACAACTTAAAAATGGCTTTAATGGACAACTTAAAAAAGGTATGACCTTAAATGCTCATTTTTTTATTATTAACCGTTCTGCCTTTGATTTGCTCTACGACAAAGTAGATGATTGGTTTAATCCAGGTAAACTAACAAATTTATATGGCGAAAATTAAAATAAAACAACATGATATTACTGATTGTGGAGCTGCTTGTCTGGCTTCTGTTAGCGCTCACTACAAATTAGAAATTCCAATTTCGAGAATTCGTCAATTTGCCGGAACTGATAAAAAAGGTACAAATGTATTAGGGCTAATTGAAGCAGCACAAAAACTAGGATTTGAAGCCAAAGGTGTTCGAGGTGATTTTGTCAGTTTATTCAAGATCCCTATACCTGCAATTGCACACGTCATAGTAAATGAAAAATTACAACATTATGTTGTAATTATCAAAGTTGCCCAGAAATATATAAAAATCATGGATCCGGGAACAGGTAAAATCCATATAAAAACCCATGAAGATTTTAAAAAAGAGTGGACAGGTGTTTTAGTTCTTTTATTACCTGATGAAAGTTTTGTTATGGGTAATGAAAAAGTATCTATACTTAAACGATTTTGGTTTTTATTAAACCCACACAAGTTTGTACTTGTTCAAGCTTTGATTGGTGCAATCATTTATACGTTACTTGGATTATCAATTTCAATTTATATCCAAAAAATAACCGATCATGTTTTGGTTGGGGGTAATACAAAACTTTTAAATCTATTAAGTATAATTATGCTGGGTTTGCTATTGATCCAAGTAATAATTGGTATTTACAAAGATATTTTTATTATAAAAACGGGTCAACAAATTGATTCACGGCTTATTTTAGGTTATTACAAACATTTATTAAAATTACCACAACAATTTTTTGATACAATGAGAGTTGGTGAGATTATCTCTCGAATTAATGATGCTGTAAAAATACGTGTTTTTATAAATAGCACTTCATTATCATTAACGGTAAACTTTTTTATAGTTATTCTTTCATTTGCCCTAATGTTCAGTTATTATTGGAAATTGGCCATGATTATGCTGTCTATAATTCCAATATATCTCATTGTATATTGGATAACAAACCGGTTAAACAAAAAAACAGAACGCAAAATAATGGAAGGGTCTGCGGAGTTAGAGAGCCAATTAGTGGAATCTTTAAATGCTGTTGGCACAATTAAACGTTTTGGATTGGAGGATTTTGCAAATATAAAAACCGAAACTCGTTTTATTAATCTTTTGCACATTGGTTATACCTCGGCTTTAAATAGTATTTTTAGCGGAACTTCCTCCCAAACGGTTTCAAGGCTATTCACTATTATCCTGTTATGGAGTGGTACTTATTTTGTAATTGACAAGGAAATCACACCTGGTGAATTAATGTCATTTTATGCAATCATCGGTTATTTTACTGGTCCTATTTCTAGCTTAATTGGTGCAAATAAAAATATTCAAAATGCTTTAATTGCAGCCGATAGATTATTTGAAATTATGGATCTTGAACGTGAAAAAGGCGATAATAAATTTCAACTCACTTCTGATAAAATTGATGATATTATTTTTAAAAATGTAAAATTTCGTTACGGAACAAGAGTTGAGGTATTTAATGAATTCAATCTGACCATAAAAAAAGGAAACATTACTGCCATTATTGGCGAAAGTGGCTCCGGAAAATCTACCTTAATTTCATTATTGCAAAATATGTATCCGCTTCAAAGTGGAAGTATTAGTATTGGCTCAATTGATCTTAAATATATCGAAAATAAAAGCCTGCGAAAATTAGTAAGTGTTGTTCCTCAAAAAATAGATTTATTTGCCGGAAACGTAATTGATAATATTGCAGTAGGGAGCTTTCAACCTGAAATGGAAAAAATATTAGAAATCTGTAAAAAGATTGGCATTTTGGAATTTATAGAATCTTTACCCAGTGGATTCAATACATATTTGGGAGAAAACGGGGCCACACTTTCCGGTGGTCAAAAACAACGAATTGCTATTGCCAGAGCTTTGTACAAAGATCCGGAGATTTTGGTATTAGACGAAGCCACTTCCTCCTTGGATAGTGCTTCAGAAAACTATATCCAAAACAGCATAAAAAAATTGAGAGAGCAACATAAAACCATAATAGTAATTACGCACCGTTTAAGCACAATTGCGAATGCCGATACTATTGTTGTATTAGAGAAAGGGAAAGTAATTGAACAAGGTTCACACAAGGAACTATTTAATAAAAAAAAACATTATTTTAATTTATGGGATCAACAAATACCGGAAATTTTAAATATAAAACGTAAAAGTGCATAATGAGTATAAAACCATATACTAATCTGATAAAAGCTCCTCTGTTGCAAGTTGTTAATTAAAAGAACGGAGACTCTGTTAGATAGATTGTAATAAACTAATAAACCCTTGATAAATGAAAACGTTAAAACAATTAGAAAGATTGCAAAAGGTTCATAAATTGATCAAACAACAAAACACAGGTACACCTTTCGAACTTGCAAATAAATTGCACATAAGTGAAAGGGAGCTTTATAGACTATTAGAATATCTTAAAGAAGCTGATGCATCGATCTCTTTTACCCGAAATTCCAACACTTACTATTATACCAACGATTTTGATCTACTTGTTAATATTAGTGTACAGGTATTGGTAAAAGAAGAAATTAAAACTATATATGCCGGAAGTACTTTGTTTTATAAAAATTTAAAAAAAATGCAACAATTATCCTCCACTGCCATGTTATGGCAGTGAACGCTTTTATATTAGCTGTATCAAATCATATAAGCATGCTCAATTTTGGATTTGAAAATCTATGTTTAATTTAAAATTTAAAAAATGAAAAATTTAAAAGATTATGGTGTTCTTGAATTGGATGCTAAAGAAATTAGAAAAACAGATGGAGGACTTTTATGGGCTCTATTTGCTTATTTGGCTTGGGAAACTTTAGGAAATCCGTCAGCAAGTAATGCCGCCGCTAGAGCGGGTTGGGGAGCGGGTTATAATTATAATCAATAAAATGTATATGTCATGAATAATATAGAAAAAATAAAATTGTTAAATAGTTTAGAATTAAGATCTATTAACGGAGGTAGTGAAGTAACAGATGGATTTTGGTATGGTTTTTATGCGATAGGAGGTTATACTGCGAGACTTTGGGAAATATGGACTGCTAATTCACATAATTCACGATTCAGATAATTAATTATAATATAGTAGTAGAGAAATAGTTATAAATTACTCTACTACTATTTATTCAAAATCTATGAAACTAAAACATATTATTTTTTATTTTCTCATTTTCTTAATTATTAACTATATCCTTAGCAGCATTTATAGACCGTTTATTTACAGCAATAATATTAATGACTTTGGGTTGGCAGATATAGGAAATAATATCACTTTTGTTCCAGGTGCATTTTTTATGGTTTTTCTTTTTAGAAATAAGCCATTTTTTGGCTTTTATAGAGATATCTATTTTCATACTTCATTTTTGATATTAGTTGAAATATTATCTAAATATATAAAAGGTATGGGGACTTTTGATTATAAAGATATTGTAGGTTTATTGTTTGGAGCCGTTTTAACATTTATAATCGTAAAACAACATCAAGTAAAAGTCTCTTACTAATATAATATCTATTTTTTTTGTAATTATTTTTAATTAAAATCGTTATTGAGTAACATATGATAAATAAAAACATAGGCTATCAAAGAGTTTTATTTATTATAATCCCATATGTTTTTATAGTGGGTGTCTTTCAATTTATTGGTCTACTAATTGCTAAAGTTGACTATATTAATTACTACTCTGTAAAAACTTCCGAACAACATCTATTTCTTGCTTTTTTTGGCTTGTTGGGAGTATTTTTCCTACTCTGGTTATTTATGAAATATGTTGACAAAGAGAAGTTTATCAATCTGGGTTTTCATATTAAAAACAGGTCAAATGATATTTTGTATGGCAGTGCCCTTGGCACTTTTATAATATGTTTTGGCTATATGATATTGTTACTAATGGATGAAATCCATTTTGAAGAAATTGTTTTTAATTCTAAAGAGGTTATTATAGCAATACTGGTATACACCATTGTTGCAGTAGCTGAAGAAGTATTAATCAGAGGATATATACTAAGAAATTTAATGATCTCCTTTAACAAATATATCGCCCTATTTCTTTCCTCACTTCTTTTTTCAGCTATGCATGGTTATAATCCAAATATCGATTTATTTGGTTTCCTGAATTTGTATTTAGCAGGTATTCTATTGGGAATAAGCTATATAAACACCAAAAATTTATGGTTTCCTATTGCCTTACATTTAAGTTGGAATTTATTTCAAACACTTTTAGGGTTTAATGTAAGTGGACAAAATGTTTATTCAATAATAGAATTCACAATTCTAGAGAAAAATATAATAAATGGTGGTGATTTCGGATTTGAAGGTTCTATCTTATCCATTATCGCTCAAATAATTTTTATAATAATAATTTGGTACTACTATTATCAAAAACCAATTTCTCAAGTAGTCTCCTAAAAAACAGTACCGTAATGAAAATAAGATATAAAATGAAACGGTTGATATGGAATTTAATCATTGGGGTTTTTCTTTTTATTTATGGATTATGGAACATCTTCACTGAAGTCAAATTACGTTGGGCGGATTTTGGGTATCTTGCGATATCAATTCCAACTTTAGCACAATATTTTTATGAAGTAAATAAGCAATATTTAACCATAGAAAATGGTATTATTTGCAAAAATTCATTATTCTCAAAAAAAATTAATTTATCTGACATTATAGAGATTAAAAAATTAACCAGAAAATATATTCTTAAAACAGTCAAGACACAATTAAAAATCAATACTAGGATAATTGAAGATAAATCTCTCAATGAATTGGATAAATTGTTGGAAAAACTAAACTTGGAATGGAATTAAAAACCATTTGCAATAAATTATTGTATTTCATTGTTGATTAAATTCTAACCAAATAATAATTAGCGACTAACATTAATAAATATTTTTACGAACTCCATCAGCGATTATCAAAAAGTTAATATTATCTGGCAATATTATAAGTTTAAAGTACATATTAGTATGGATATAAAACGTTATTGGAGATTACAAAAACCAAGAATATTTTAATTAGTTACCAATTATTGGTATATTTACAATAAATATTTATAATATGAGTAGAAACACATCAATATCTTTAGGAAATTACTTTGAAAAGTTTGTACAAAGCCGTTTAACCTCCGGCAGATTCAAAAATGCTAGTGAAGTGATTCGAGCGGGATTAAGACTTTTAGAGGAAGAAGAAAATAAGATTATTGCTTTAAGAGGTGATATTAAAGAGGGCATAGAAAGTGGCATTAAACATAATTTTGATCCAGAAGCTCATCTCAAAGAATTAAAAGCAAATAAGAAGTTGAATGAATAAGTATAGTTTAACTAACAAAGCAGTAGAGGATTTATCAGAGATTTGGAACCATACTTATGATTACTGGTCAGAACGTCAAGCCGACAATTACTATCAAATGCTTTTAGAAAACTGCCGAGAAATTGCTGACAACCACAACCTTGGGAAATTTTATGATGGAATATTAAATCGTCTGCTCGGACTTAGAGCTGGGAGACATATAATTTTTTACAGAAAATTAAATTCAAATGAAGTTGAAATAACAAGAATATTGCACGAACGAATGGACTTGAAGGGTAGAATAGTGGAATAACCCAACATAACACAGTGTATAGTTCATTGCTTATGAATTACCTATCAGAAATTCATTGCACTTTTACTACCTTGGTTTTTTAAACGGAAAATCCTTGCGGATTTTCACACAACGAAACCATATACAAAACCGTTATCTTTAATCTGGCCTCTTTGTTTATTATTGATCTTATTTTAACCCAATAGAAGTGATTATGTTAATTTTCACCTATTTTAATTACATCACTAACCTATTAGTGGCTAAAAGACATTATTAATATTGGTTTTAAAAGCTCCAATAACAACAACTAGAACTAATGTTATCTGGAGATATTTAGTGATAAACTCATATATTTGTGTTGATATAACAAGTTACCCAACATAAAATGAAGGTGGTTAAGAAAATAGTGAAATGGATTATTGCAATTATTTTAATTCCTATTGTGTATTTTCTAGTGTCATTGATTTTAATATTTATCCCAATAAATAATGAAGAAGGAAATTCAGAGAAAAATAAGTCTATTTATTTAAATTCAAATGGAGTTCATTTAAATATTATTATAGCTAAAAATCAATTGCACTCAAAACTTTTAGATGGACTAAAATATTTTAAAAATGATAATTATTTTGCGTTTGGTTGGGGTGATAAAAATTTTTATCTCAATACACCAACCTGGAGTGATTTAACTTTTAATAATGCTTACAGGGCATTATTTCTTAAAAGCGATGCTTTAATTCATATAACTAGATATTCAACAACTAAAGGAGATTGGGTAGAAATAAAAGTTAATCAAAATCAACTGAATAAAATCAACCAGTATATCGACAAAACATTTTATTTAGACTCACTGAATAAAAAGATACTATTGAATAACAAAGGCTATTCATATAATGATGACTTTTATGACGCTTTGGGAAGTTTTACCTGTTTTAAAACCTGCAATACTTGGGTCAACTCTGGATTAAAAGAAAGTGACATAAAAGCGTGTTTGTGGACACCTTTTGATTTTGGCCTACTTTATATACATAAAAAAACCTTGAGTAACCCAAAATAAACTGAATTGAAACATCGTTTATTCATGTCGTTGGCAAACATCTTACTTTTTCAATCAAATAGAATAACCTGTCTTTGAATTCCACAATTGGTTACTGTTTTTATACTAAACGTAGTGCACCATTAAAAAAACACTATAAGATTATTTCATAATTGACCATTTATTTTGATTTGTGTTTATCGTGTAACAATTAACCACAACAATTGTCTTTAAAATTATAGTGGAAGATTTTATTGGAAATAATGCAAAATTAATAGTGGAATGGGGCCAAATTATTACTCTATTTATAATCGCTTTATGTAGTTATCTTATTTACAAAATAGGTGAAAAAAACAAATATTATTTACCTAAAGGTATTTTAGGATACTTTTCGGCAATCATACTAGTTCTTATAATATCATTGAGTTGCTTGGCTTTTTTAAAAGTAACCAATATGAAGCCAAGAATTTCTATGGTGATAGGTGCTCTTGAATCTCTACACAACAAACCAGCACCTGAATTTGAATTTAATTTATTATCAGATAACTCTAAAAAAAATATTAAAGATTATTATGGTAATGTAGTACTTCTAAATTATTGGGCTACCTGGTGCGCTCCTTGCATTAAAGAGATGCCAGAACTTAATAAATTGCAAAAAAAATATGAAGGCAAAGGGTTAGTTGTGCTTGTTTTATCAGATGAGGAAAAAGATAAATTATTAAAATTTGCTCAAAAAAAACCATTTAGTGCAATTGCAGCATATTCAACAGAGTTTGATTGGGCAGACATTCAAACTGAAAGGCCAATGACATTTCTTATTAATAAGGAAGGAATTATAGTAGATTATTTTACAGGTGGCTATGATTTGGAATTTTTTGAAACCGAAATCCTGAAATACTTAAATAATTAACAGTACACAACAACGTGGATAGTTCTTTGTTTCTGAATTGGAATATCTTCGAGGATTTTCACGCAACAATGCCATACACTAACACATTATGAGGAATTAAATAAATTCGTATGAAGAAAAGTTTGGCAATAATTATTGTGGGTATTATAATTGTTCTCTCATTTCCATCACTTATTAAAGAAAGAGATCATCCTCTAAAGGATTTTAAAGGTGTTGATTTAGAAGAGTTGACATATACCGAAGTTAATTTTGTCAATAAAAATGACAATTTAAATTTAGCTGGAATGTTTTTCACTCCTAAAAAAAAAGATTCTTTTCCGGCGGCAATAATTATTCATGGTTCAGGAAATAGTTCATGAAAGAACAAATGGTATTTAGAATTAATAAAATCTTTGCAAGATAACGGAATTGCTTTGCTGCGTCCCTACAAAAGAGGCTGTGAAAAATCAGAGGGACAATGAAATAGGTTTAGGTATTGAGGAACTTACTACCGATACAGAAAGCGCCATTAATTTTATCAAAAGTAACTTATCCGCCAAAATTACCTGGCATTAAATAATAAATAGGAAAAGAGGGTAATAATTCAACCCTTATATTAAAACAAACCATATAGAACTAATGAAACAGTTCAATAATATAGCTTAAATTGTATCTTGGTATACATTTAACATTTAACTATAATTTATGGGAAAAGGCAATTTATTAAGATTCAGCGCTATATGCAGTTTTTTAAGTGGTTTATTTTTAACTATAGGCTGGACCATTAATATCAGGCGCGATTCTCTAACAGGAGCTTCTCTATTACTGATTGCCTATGTTTTGGCAATATTTGCTTTTATGGGTATTTATGGAGTTCAGTATAAAAGACTAACATTCCTAGGATTTATCGGATTTATATGTGTAATTATTGCAAATGCACTATTTGTGCCATGGGTATTTCTAGATATCGTCAGACTTTCAGAAGTGGCTGCACAAATTGATTGGAAAGATGCTCAGGAAATAGGTGCAACACATGTTATTGGAGTATTTGGTGGTGTTGGATTTGTACTTGGATTCTTCCTTTTAGGATTGGATACAATTCGGGCAAAAGTATTTAATCGATGGCCGGCAATATTACTGATCATAGCAAGTATTATGCCTCTTATATATTCATGGCTTACCGTTGGAAAATTACTGCCAAGGATAGGTGGCCTGGCATTGATGGGTTTTGGTTGGAATTTATGGGTTCTGTCGAAAAACACAAATGAATCCCTGTGAGTTGATAACTATAATAAAACTGTTTCTAATAAAAAATATACTGTAATGAACAGGTGTTTGTTTTAATTGTTAACAACAATTAAGTTAGAAAACTTACTATCTACAAAAAATGTTGCCGGTCAATATTATAACTTAAATTGTACATTCGTATGCATTTAATTAGTTTGACATAAGCAGAAATAAATTCCAATTAAAAAAGATGAACATAACAGTAGCCCAATTTGAACCTAAGGACGGAGATAAATCGTATAATTTATCAGTGATCAAAGAGCTGGCGGAGAAAGCGAAGTCTCAGGGTGCTGATTTGATAAGCTTTCACGAGATGTCGATTACTGCCTATACCTTTACTAAAGACCTTAGTTTAGAAGAGATATCAAGACTTGCAGAGGAAGTGCCGAATGGGAAAAGTACACAAGAGTTAATTAAGATTTCCGAAAAATGCAAATTGCCAATATTGGCTGGTCTTGTAGAAAAAGAAGGAGAAAAGATATACAACACCTATATCTGTGTAACAAGAGACGGCATTATTGCCAAATATAGAAAATTGCATCCGTTTATAAGTAAGCATATGTCACCTGGAAACGAATATTGTGTGTTCGACCTGCTGGGTTGGAAATGTGGAATTTTAATTTGTTATGATAACAACATCATCGAAAATGTAAGAGCTACAACACTTTTAGGAGCGGAGTTGATTTTCGCACCACATGTAACATGCTGTACTCCTTCTGCTATGCCGGGAAGAGATTATGTTGAAGATAAGTTCTGGCAGAATAAAGAAAACGACCCGGTTTCGCTGAGATCGGAATTTGATGGACCTAAAGGGAGAGGATGGTTAATGAGATGGCTACCCGCCAGGGCTTATGATAATGGTATATACTATGCATTTACAAATCCGATAGGATATGATGGAGAACATTTAAAGAACGGTAACTCAATGATAATTGATCCGTATGGTGAAGTATTATCTGAAATTAAGACTTTCAGTAATGATATAACAATATCAAAAATTACCAAAGAGAAAATAAAACTTTCGGGTGGTTGGAGATATAAGAATGCCAGACGACCCGAATTATACAAAAATATAATAGGCAGAGAACATAATTCTGATACTACACCTGTTTGGATGAATAAAAGTTGACATGTACAAATGCATGGCGTATAAAATGATATTACAAACTCCATAAACTTCTACCGATAATTTTTGTTATCCGGCAAATAGCACTTATAAACGTGTATATTTGTGTATATAACGAGTTAATCATTAAAAATAGAATCATGAATAGATTAACTATTTTAATATTTACAGTTTTAATTTTAAGCAATTGCTCGGATGATGAAAACATTGCGTCAGTTAATATTCGATTGTCAAACATCAGCGATTATAATTTTAAGAATATTACAGTTAACACTTCAACGGGAAATGTGACTTATGATGATTTGGACTCTGGACAATTATCTGAATTTAAGGCTTTTGACCTGGCATATCAATATGCTTTTATAGAATTGTCGATTGATGGAGAAATTTATACTCACCAACCTATAGATTATGTTGGGGCATCTCCACTTGATAAGGGGTATTATACATATGAACTCAATGCAAATCCCCAAAGTCAGTTCAATTCATTAACTCTTAGTTTAATTGAAGAATGAAAAACGATTTATCAACTATGAGCCGACTAAAAATATATAAACACTAAACTGAAGATGTACCAAATCAACTTTACTAACTCCAATAACAACTATCAACAATAAATGTTATCCGGGAAACAACTCTTATAAACGTATAAATTTGTATATATTAACGAGTTGCACCACGTTAAAAACAATCCAAAATGAAAAGAATCTTTCTAATTTCCACTTTAATGCTTCTTTGTTCATTTGTTTATGGTCAAAAACCCAGAGCAAGAGATTTAGGAGTTCCATTTGTTGGTACAACAGGTCAGTTTAACGCTATAACAGATGTTAAAGGTGTTGAAGTAGGTTACAGCACTATCATTACTGGAAATGGTAAAAATATTGTTGGAAAAGGACCTGTGAGAACTGGTGTTACAGCAATATTTCCTAGAGGAAAAGCTAAAAAATTCAGTCCCGTATATGCAAATTGGTATAGCCTAAATGGTAACGGGGAAATGACTGGAACTACCTGGATAACAGAATCAGGTTTTTTGGAAACTCCTATAATGATTACCAATACGAATAGTGTTGGCCTTGTTCGAGATGCAGTTTTAAAATGGTATGTTGACACAGATTGGTATAGTGGAGAAAATTGGTGGTACACTTACCCAGTTGTAGCAGAAACCTACGATGGATTTCTAAATGATATTTACGGTTTCCACATAAAAGAAAAAAATGTTTTAGAGGCTATCAATAATGCATCAAGTGGTAAAATAGCAGAAGGAAATGTTGGTGGAGGAACAGGCATGATGTGTTTAGGATTCAAAGGAGGGACAGGAACTTCCTCAAGGGTTATAAAAATTAAAGATTCTACCTATACTGTTGGTGTAATTGTCCAATCCAACTTTGGAGCGAAAAGAAATCTAACAATTGCAGGTGTACCTGTTGGTCGTGAGTTAAAAGATACTTTAAACTACGTTTATAAGGCACCTCCAAAATCAAACAGAAAAGAAGGAGATGGTTCAATTATTGTTATTGTGGCAACAGATGCACCACTTCTTCCTCACCAATTAAAAAGAATTTCTCAAAGAGTACCATTAGGGATAGGAATAGTTGGCGGACGTGGAAGTAACGGTTCGGGGGATATTTTTTTAGCCTTTTCAACTGCAAACGAAAACGCTTTCAACCGAGACGAAACATCATTAGTGGAAACATTTTCAAATGATTTAATTAGTCCATTTTTTGACGCAACAGTTCAGGCAGTCGAAGAGGCGATAATTAATGCTATGATTGCTGCAGAAACTATGGAAGGAATAAATGGTAATAAAGCATATGCCTTGCCTCACGATTTACTGATTCAAACACTGAAAAAGTATAATCGGATTAAAGAATAACGAAGTATAACAACTGACCTCCGGATGTTCATCTCATATTATAACATATAAAAATGATTTCGATTTAAAGGAATCCATAGGGAAATTATTAAAACTAACTTAAGAGACATATTTAAAAAAATTAGAATATGACAATCCTCGTAGTCGGAGCAAGCGGAGCAACAGGACGCCTGTTGGTAGAGCAACTGTTAAATAGTGGACATAATGTTAAGGTGATAGTGCGATCACCGGAAAAGTTACCCGAATTCATGAATAATAATGATCATCTGTCAGTGATTTATGCCAGTGTTTTAGAGCTTAGTGATACAGAGATGGTTAAATATGTAAGTGATTGTGACGCTGTTGCTTCATGTCTGGGTCATAATATGAGCTGGAATGGTATGTATGGCGAGCCACGAAAGTTAGTCGCAGATGCTACTCACCGATTATGCAATGCCATAAAGTCAACTAAATTAGAAAATCCAATAAAGTATGTGCTCATGAACTCTGCTGGTAATAGCAACCGAGATCTAATTGAGCCGATATCGTTTGGCCAACGGTGTATTATTGGACTTCTGAGACTACTCGTACCTCCACATGTGGATAATGAGAAGGCCGCAGATTATTTACGAATCAATATTGGTCAAAATCACAAAGCAATTGAATGGGCTGTTGTTCGTCCTGACAATTTGATCGATGAGCAAAATGTATCCAAATACGAGGTACATCCTTCACCGATCCAAAGCGCTATTTTTGGCAATGGCCGAACAAGTCGAATAAATGTCGGCCACTTTATGGCCGATCTGATCACCGATGATAACACATGGAAAAAGTGGAAGGGGCAAATGCCGGTGATATACGATATAGAATCTTCATAAAAGAAAAATTGGTCTAAATTTTAGGTTAAAAGTGTATATTCGTGTGGAGCTAATAAATTGTTCACGAAAAAATGAAAAACTTACCTTACTATCTTGTCTATATCTGTTTTATAACATTATTGATCTCTTGCAATTCGCCTCAATCCACCGAACCAATAACGGATAGTCCATTACGCTCTGTTTCTGATTCCTATAAACCGCCGGTTTTTGTCAATGATGAACGTGTAGAAAAGATTAAAAAGCTTGCACCTGAAATACAAAAGTTAATCGAGGAATATGCGAAGACCAAGAATATACCCGGCATTGCTTATGGTATAGTGGTCGATAATGAACTGGTAATAACTTCCGCTACTGGGCTGATCGACCTGGAAAATGAGTTAGCGGCCACGTCAAAATCATCCTTTAGAATTGCATCCATGACAAAGAGTTTTACCGCGATGGCTATAATGAAATTAAGGGATGAAGGAAAACTGGCCTTAAGCGACCCGGTTAGTAAATATATTCCTGAGATGTCTGATCTGGAATACCTTACTGATGATTCACCGGCAATTGATATTCAAAACCTGTTAACCATGACAGCTGGTTTTCCGGAAGACAATCCATGGGGAGATCGTCAATTGGATGAATCAGATCAAATGCTAATAGAACTTATCGCTAAAGGTGTATCCTTTTCCAATTCTTCCTCTTATGAATTTGAATATAGCAACACCGGATATGCGTTGCTTGGCAATATTGTTTCACGAATCTCTGGCATTCCCTATCAAAGATATATTGAGATAAATATACTTCAACCCTTGGGTATGAAACAAACTTATTGGGAATACGAAAATGTTCCAAAAGAGCAATTGGTAAATGGATACCGTTGGGAAGATGATCAATGGAAGTCAGAACCAATGCTTCATGATGGCTCCTATGGTGCGATGGGAGGTCTGATCACCTCCATAGAAGATTTTAGTAAATACGTAAGTTTTCACCTTTCTGCATGGCCTCCGAGAAGTGGTGGAGATACCGGGCCTGTGAAAAGGAGTACTCTTCGCGAAATGCAAACACCACAGTTCTCTAATTTGTATACCAAAGCTACCGACTTTAACGGGGATCCTTGTGCTGTAGTTTCCGGATATGGATACGGACTTGGTATTGTAGAATATTGTGACAATTTAAAACAGGTAGGACACGGAGGTGCTCTTCCAGGATTTGGAAGTAATTATCGTTTTTTTCCTGAATATGGTATTGGAATAATGGCCTTTTGTAATCTCACATACACTAGTCCATGGCCATTTAAAGAGATAGGAAAATTGATATTTGAGGCCTCTGAGATAAAACCAAGACAATTACCTGTTTCAGATATTCTTAAGGAACGAAAAGAACAGATAACTCAATTGATTAAGAAATGGGCCCCAGAAATAGAGTCGAAAATATTAGCAGAAAATTTTTATCTGGATAAATCCAGAGAAGATCGTATGGCAGAAGTACAAGAGGTATTGGATAAAGCAGGAGTCATTCAAAAAATAGATGAGATAAAGCCAGATAATCAACTGCGGGGAAGTTTCAAATTGCAAGCAGAGAATGGTTTTATAAATATTTTCTTTACGCTTTCACCGGAAAAAGATCCTAAAGTTCAGCAGTTGGATGTTTCGTTTCAAGCCAATGAAGCACAGTAAAGAAATGCTGAAAAAATAAATAAACGACATTAGATGACAGTTTATAATTGCCCTTAATTACACTTTGAAAAACCAATCTTAATTTAATGTTCGTCAGAATTAAGATCTCATCCTTTTGTAACGAAATCATGCATAAATCGTCACATTAAAAACTAACTAAAAAATGATTTCAAACAAAAAAAGCGGTAGAATAGTCGGCGCATTGTTTCTACTCACCATCCTAATTGGTATTGGCAGTCTTAATTTAAGGGGCTTATCAACGTCACTTTCTGAATCACCAACCTTTCTCAACGATATCTTTGAAAATACTGCAATGATGAAAATAGCAATGCTCCTGGATATAATTGCCGGTTTAATCAGTGTGGGTACTGCTATAGTTCTTTTTCCTATTATAAAAAAATATAAGCAGGGTTTCGCATTATGGTATTTCGGACTTTATGTATCGTATTTTGGTCTTATTTTACTCAGTAACCTCAATCACTTGTCCTTACTTTCTTTAAGTGAGCAGTTTGTAAATACAAAGAATCCGGATTTTGACTATTTCAATATATTGGGCTTATTGCAAATTGAATCTTATTTTAGTGTTCATTTTTTTAGTTTGATTATTTTTAGTTTGGCTGCAGTAGTACTTTATTATTTTTTATACAAAACAATGCTTCTACCACGGTTTTTATGTATTTGGGGAATCTTAGCTGCGACCATTGTTTTTGCTTCTACCTGGTTACAGATTTTCGATTATGATGTAAATTTTATTGTTTACGCTCAAAATGGCATATTTATGCTGTTTTTTACTATTTGGCTTCTGGTTAAAGGATTCAATTCATCTTCTTTAGTTTTTCCAACCGTGGAAACCGTTAATAATTAGAAAATCGCCAATTTTTTATTCCCTTAAGATAAATAAGTAACTATGATTATAACAAATAATGACTAAGTGCAAGCATTAAAGGTTTGCACTTTTTTCTGTTTTAAATGTAAAAACGATTAACTTCGTCAATAATAATTTTGATTATAACAGAACAGAGCTATGAAACTATATTCCTTACTATTCATTTTAATTATGCTTTTATCTTGTAATAAGAGTAAAACTCAATTGGTCATTGACAATAAGTATATTTCAAAATTCGAAGCTTATAAAGTTGAAAGAGCAACGAACAGAATCAATTATTTACAGCTTACCGGTTTGTTTAAATTGGAGCCTTTAGAAAATACTTTCGGAAAAGATACCCTAAATGATTTTATTATAAATATAAAAGATCTGCCCAAAACCATAGGAACAATTTCTGTGTTTAAGGATTCACTTGTTTTTAGATCTTCAGATAAAATAAAAATACGAAATAGCCGGGATTCAATAATTACCTATTACAGGTTAGACTTGAATGAATATGGAAGCTCAATCAAACTTTTTTATAACAATTTAAATTGGCAGGTGATAACTCGATCCGAGCAATATTACCTGAGAGTTTGGCACAAAAAAAATCCTGCAATTGAAGCCTTTAAGGGTTTTCAGTTATTTAGACTAAATTCTGAACTTATTTTTAAAGGTCATTTTTCTTATTTTGATAAACTTAAAAACGAATCTGTTTATTCACAATTGGGTGTTAATACCAGTACTAATTTTATTGGCAAAGTAACATTTGAACACAATGGTATAACTCATGATTTAGATGTCGGTAAAAGCGGCTTTACAATGGTTAGCGACCAAACTACAGGAGATGAAACCTACGGTGGAGGTAGATATATATATCTTGATCTACCAGAGTCAGACGGATCAGTTTCCCTCGATTTTAACTATTTGTACAACCCGCCTTGTACCTTTTCAGAATTCACTACCTGTCTTTATCCACCGAAACAAAATGATTTACCATTTAAAATATTAGCGGGTGAAAAAATAAATTTTAAAAATTCCGAAAATAAAATCCACTAAAAATATGAAACCTACAATACTCTTTCTGTTTTCCATCTTTTTATGCGCATGTAATTCTGGAAACCAAGACTCAAAAAAAGTTGATGATCTTTATGATTACGATATTGAAGAACGATTGATTGAATTGGGGATTACATTACATGAACCGAAACTGCCAAAAGGCATCAAAATAGTATTCGCAGTAAAAAGTAATAACTTAGTTTATTTATCCGGCAATGGTCCGATTGCACCGGACGGAACCAGAATCACTGGGAAAGTTGGTACCGACCTTACTGTGGAACAAGGTTATGAAGCTGCAAAATTAACCGCTATACGTCATTTATCTGTTTTAAAGGCAGAACTTGGTGATCTTAATAAAGTAGAACGCATTGTAAAAGTTTTAGGTATGGTAAATGCAGATCAAAGCTTTACAGAGCATCCAAAAGTTATTAATGGCTATTCCGAATTAATGGTGGCCGTATTTGGTGAACGCGGAATGCATGCCCGTTCGGCAATTGGAATGTCATCACTACCCTGGAATCTTGCTTGTGAGGTTGAAGCCATTGTACAAATAAGAGAATAAATATGGATCTTAAATTTAAAAATTGTGACGATTAGAGTTTCGTCAAGCTAACACCATTCCAAAAAAAGAATTTTAATCAATAATTTTGATTTAGAGTGTAACCACAGTTCTTTGGAAGCTGTCATATCACAAAATAGTGAATATGAAATCTAAATTTTTAGTATTAGTTGTATTGATTATACTTCCTGCTCTTGCACAAAATACTAAAGACCTTTATATGCCAAGAGAATATAAAAAAGCATATGAAAGTGAAACAAGATCACATGATGGAACACCTGGAAAGAACTATTTCCAAAACAGAACCGATTATAAATACCTAAAGGAGATATTGAAGAACTTATTCTAGACAAGGATACACCTGAAACATATTATGATAATAATAGGAAGATATTTTAGTTAATGCACTAAATTTCAACTTTCTAACGACTCATGGAGCTTTTCCCACTGCTCCATTAAATCTTCAACACTATCTTTTTTATGCTGGTAATTTTTAAAGAAATCCTGATCCTGAGTATATTTTTCAAAATCTTCAGAAATTTTAGCATCATCGTTAATTATTTCATTTTCCAATTCTGAAATTTCGGCTTCAATCTTACTAAGCTTATTTTGGATTCTCTTTTTTTGTTTCTTGTCTTTATGGTTTTGTTTCCCAGACCGATTACCTTTTACATCATCATTCTTTTTAGTCTGCATTTCGACTTCACGCATACTTTCCAGATCGTGCTGCTCTAAAAAATAATTAATATCACCCAGATACTCTTTAATATGTCCGTCTTTAAAAGCATATACCTTTTCGGTCATTCCCTGTAAAAAATCCCTGTCATGTGAAACCAGGATCAAAGTACCTTCAAACTGGTTTAAAGCATTTTTTAATACATTCTTTGAGGCTATATCCAGATGATTTGTTGGCTCATCCATGATCAATACATTAAACGGACTTAATAACATTATACAAATAGCTAATCGATTGCGTTCACCCCCAGATAATACTTTCACTTTTTTTTCTACTTCATCTCCCCGAAACAAAAAAGCGCCCAACATATCTCTTACCTTGATTCTGTTTGAATCGGTTGCTGCGTCTTCCATGGTCTGTAATACGGTAATCTCTCCGTTTAAATATTCGGATTGATTTTGAGCAAAATATCCAATCTGTACATTGTGACCAAGTTTTAATTTTCCGTCAAAGTCAATTTCCTTAACGATCATTTTTGCCAAAGTTGATTTTCCTTGTCCGTTTTGACCGACAAAAGCAATTTTAGCACCTCTTTCTATTAAAAGATCAACATTTTGCAACACCTGATTATCGCCATAATTTTTAGCCAGATCTTCTGCTTCAATTACAATTTTACCTGGCATTACCGATAAGGGAAAACGAACATTGATAACTGCATTATCTTCAACGTCTACTTCAATACGTTCAACCCTGTTCAATTTTTTGATCAATGATTGGGCCATGGATGCTTTATTGGCTTTGGCCCTGAATTTTTCGATGAGTTGTTCGGTTTGTTTGATCTCTTTGTCCTGATTTTTTTGAGCCTGTAACTGCTTTTCTTTAATTTCGTTTCGCAATAGCAAATATTGGCTATACGGCTTCTTAAAATCGTATATTTTACCTAATGAGATTTCGATGGTACGGTTTGTTACATTATCCAGGAACATTTTATCGTGTGACACCATCATAATAGCCCCGTTAAATCCCTTTAAAAAATTTTCGAACCAGATAATAGATTCAATATCCAAATGATTTGTCGGTTCATCCAATAATAATATATCATGATTTTGCAAAAGTAATTTTGCCAGTTCAATTCGCATACGCCAACCTCCTGAAAAAGTATCGGTTAACATATTAAAATCATCTTGCTTAAATCCTAAACCGGCCAGAATCTTTTCTGTTTCGCCCTGGTAATTATAACCTCCAATTAGCTCATAACGATGTGATAATTCATCTAATTCATGCATAAGATCATGGTAGTAATCACTTTCATAATCTGTTCTTTCTGCAAGCTCTGTATTGACTTTTTTTAATTTTTTTTCAATGCTCTTGATCTCTTTAAAAGCATCATAAGCCTCTTCTAAAACCGTTTTCCCTTCTACAAAATCAATATCCTGTTTTAAATATCCAATGCTTATTTCTTTTTCAAAGGCTAAGGCCCCTGCATTATACTCTTGTTCTTGGGCAATAACTTTGAGCAATGTTGATTTTCCGGCTCCATTCTTTCCAACCAACCCAACCCTGTCTCCTCCGTTTAACTTGAAAGTTATACCTGAAAACAGGTCTTCACCGGCAAAGGTTACCGTAATATTATGAGCATTAAGCATTATTAACGTTTAAAAAATTATATTTGCAAAAGTAACTTTAATATGCAAACATCAAGCATCAATTATCAATTATCAAATAAATTCAAAAGGTTAAAATTATAAGTTCTAATTGTCTTTTATAAAGTTTAAAAATTACTATTTGTTAATTAATAACATTATGATAAAAAAAGGGTCAAAATTATATAGTATCGCAAACAACAAATGTCCCAGATGCCATGAAGGTGATTTTTATGTTAATTCCAGCCCGCTGAAATTTAAAAACAATTTAAAGATTTATGAAAAGTGCAGCAGTTGCGATTTGAAATATATGATCGAGCCTTCTTTTTTTTACGGTGCCATGTATATTTCTTATGCACTTACAGTAGCATTTGCCATTGCCATATTTGTGGCAGGCTATTTATTGAATTTAAGTTTGCTGACCAGCTTTATTTCTATACTCGTTATATTGATATTACTAACCTCCATAACCATGCGGATATCCAGGATATTATATATTAATATGTTTGTACATTTTGAAAATAAAAGTTAGAAGAAATAATAATTATTACAGTTACCACCTAGATATAAATAGGCAGAATGACGTATTAATCCAATCCGGCTACCCCTGTTCAACAGAATGTTCGACTGTTTTGAATTATATTCACAAAGACCTTAACCTTTAATTAATCATAAAACCGATCAATAGAAATCTCTTTTTCCAGAGGAGTATTATTTTCAATGTGTTGGAATAATTTCTTTGCCATTAATGGTGCTATCATAACACCGCGAGTACCTAAGCCATTCAATATTGCAAGATGTTTTTTTTCACGATGAACTCCAACCAGCGGTCTTCTGTCCTTTATAGTTGGTCTGATACCAGCTGTGTGGTCTACAATAGTATAATTACAATTTATCACCGTACTCAATTTAAAATCTAATTCATCTTTACCAGCCGTTGTTGGCGTTTTTGTTTTATCGGTCCAGTTGAAAGTTGCGCCAACTTTGTATAAGTCATTGCCCAATGGTAAAATAAAAATTGCCGATTTAATTAAATAATCCACTTTTAGATCGGGCGCATAAATAGTTATTAGTTCGCCTTTAGCTTCACGCATAGGTAACTGGTTAAAAAAAGGATTCGCTTTTAATCCATAGCCTTCGCAAAAAACAATTTTATCCGATTTTAAACCATTATAGTTGATGAAATTTTGTTCAAATTCTATTTTATTATAATCAAATTTTTCCTCTTTTAAATTTTTATTAGTCTTTAAGCATTGTCTGTAATCTATAGATAACTTATTAACATCAATTCTACCGGTGTGTATTAGTTTACCTGAATCAAATGGAGCAAATATGTATTTGTTTTTATTCTTTATTATTTCAGGAATCATATAATCTTGCAACAAAATTTTATCACAGGCCACAAACCAATTATTTTGTTCTTCGATGCTTTTAAAGATTCTATGAATATCTACTTTATAATTGTATTTCTTATCAAACTTTTTTTCCAGATCTTTATAAAAAGGCAGTGCGACATCCAATTGTTCTTTAGCATTCCATACCGGAGTAAATCTTTTTAATACAACCGGATTATACATTCCCCCTGCAACAAGTGAAGAATTTTGAGAATTATCTTCAAATACCACAAAAGTTTTGTTGTGCTTTTTTAGTTCTTCCGCGAAAGCGATTCCGGCCAGACCCAAACCTACAATTATATAATCTACCTGCATATAGGTCAAAGATAATTCTTCTTAAAAAATTGACATAAAAAAACTCCTACTTTTCAGTAGGAGTCAATAATTATTAACTCAGCATTTAATAATTCCACATATCGAGCTCCCTATCTCGTATGTTTTCTTTAAGTTTATCTGATTCTAAAACTTGAAAAAGTGAATTTCCTTTTATATATTCGGCAACATCGCGATTACCATAAATATTTTCTTCTCTGTATATTATAGCATTGAATCTTCTGGCATTTAACAAATGATCATACGATAATGGATAAGCTGAATTTTTTTGATTAAAAACCTTCATATCATGAGTTGTATATCTTGCTCCGGGATACCATACCCAGAACAACTCGATCAATTCGTCATCACCACCATCATTATCAATAAAATTCACATCCGGTGCAATCGGTGCTACTCCTAAAAGTCTGTATTTTAATTCGCCCTGACGTTTGTCAAAATACCAAACTCCTTTTATTCTAAAACCTTCAATATCACCTGCAGTAATATCTCTTCTGTCAACGTATTCGTCAGTTAATATTTCTCCTGCGTTTAATCGTTCAATCCCTGCATCGGAAGTATCAATTCTTGCTAAACGCCCTTGAATATCTTTTAAAGTAAGTTTATCTTCAAAATATGAATCATCATAAACATCAATAATTTCTCCGCTTCCAATTCCTCTTAATAAAGTATCATATAATGATCTTCGGCTTGAACTTATATTACTTGTATCCACCGGATAGTAGTACGGCAAGTTAATTTTTTCATTCAGATCAACATACTCCCAAACTACTTTTGACCATAAAATATCTCTGTCATCAATATATCCATAAGGCAATGGTCTGTCATTATCGGCTGCTAATTGCTCTGGTGTTTTCATTCCGATCTGTTCCGGAATTTTTGCATTGAGCAAATTAGCTTGTGCATTTACATATCCAATGGATAGTAAAGCTATGACTGCTATTATTAAACTTTTCAATTTCATAATTATAATTGTTTAATTTGTTATTTCAACATTTACCGGTGAAGCATTTTTAAGATAATAACCCGTATTACCTTGTAATTTTTGCTTGATATCAAAAATTATTACAACATCACCTCTTCTTGCTCTATTTAAAACTCTTATTGCTGCGGCATTGAATTTATTTCCTTTAACAATAACAGTTGGCTGACCCGGTACTTTAACACTAAACCCGTTAGTATTTAATACTAAATCGAATACAAAATCCGGAAGCAAAGAACTTATAGTTGCTTTTTGCAGCGTGCTTTTAGGCATTTTTATCATACCATATTCACCTCTTACAGCGGCTACCGGTGCCGGAATATCTTTAATTCTGAATATTTGACTCGAACTGATTGGTGTACCATCCGGCAATTTAGCATTAACCTGAATTTTAACTTCTCTTCCTTTACCAGGACTCATCATATATTTACCAACACCTTTTATTTTTTTCAACCCGGCTGCACTTGCTTTTACAACATTATCAGCAACTCCAGGCACAGAAATGGTCATAGGGTTTTGAACACCTCTATATACAACATTCATCTTGTCGGCCGATATTACTGCACTATTAGGTTTTGCAACTACGGCATATGAAGTTTCAATTGGAATTTCAACCGGAACTCCATTTTCCATAAAGATGAATTTACCTTTTATTTCATTTTCACCTACATTACCAGCAGGAAAATCTAAAATGGCTCCACCATCTTTAATATTTGTAATTATTTTTCCATTAACAATTACTTTTGTTGGCACTAATGAACCATCGTATCTACCTAAAACAATTTTTCCTTGAAAATTATTACCTTGTAAAGTTACCGGTGCGTTTGGTATTAAAATTGCATTATAATTTTTCATTGATACATCACTGGCCATTTGACCTTGTAACATCGCAGATAAAACTTCAGTTTCTGTTGTTTTAATATCTGCCTGCATTTGAGTAAACTTGGTTAAAGATGCAACCAAAGGGAATCCCTTATAATTATAATCTAACCAAAATATTTCTTTACCTTCTCTATCCTTGACTTTTTCTGTCGAAAAACGAACAGCAACATCGGCACCAATGTTCTTAAATTCGTTACCTAAGATAATACCTATCTGCGAATTAAAATTATTCATATTTGTTAAAAATAATTCACCTTCTTCTTTGTATTTACCATCATCTCCTTTAAAGAACTTACCGTCTAAGAATTTACCTGAATCCATTGTTTCATAATCTTTAGGATCATCAACCGTAGCCTTCATTTCATCTTTTAGAGCTTCAATATAATTGTAAAAATCATTTGATAATTTTTTAATTTTATCAGCTTTAATACTTTCATCTTTATATTTTTCGCTTTGCTCTACAGCTTTTAACGCCAGATCTTCATAAGATCTTTTGTTTCTGGTATCAGCAGCTTCATTGGCTGAAACCAGTTTTTCGTCCATTAATCCAAAGGCTTGCAAAACTTCTTTTGACATATTCATCGCTAACATTGCAATGAAAATTAAATACATCAAGTTAATCATTTTCTGCCTTGGTGTTAGTTTACCTCCTGCCATTTTTATTAGTTTTTTTAAGGGTTAATATTAGATATTGTTAAACTAATAACTAATTAAGAGTTCACTGTAGTTGACATTGCAGACAGCATTCCACCATATACTCCATTTAATGAAGATAAATTAGATGCTAATGATTCCATCTGTTCTTTCAAATGCTCTGCATTTTCCAGGGTTGCATCATTAAGTGCAGCCTGACGTTGTGCATTATCTTTTTGTATCATGTACATGCTGTTTAATGATTCCAACTCAATTGCAGCTATTGATAACTGCTCACTATAACGAGTTGATGCTGTTATTGAATCAGTTGCAGGAGCAATATTTTCTGCAGCTCCGGCAAAACTCTCAATACTGTCAGCCAATCTCACCATTTTATCAGAATCTAAATTAGCCTGTAATAACATATCATCTAATTTTTGAGAAAGTAATCCTTCAGCATCCTGCACTTCAGCACCTCCCATTCCTCCAACAAGTTCAGGATAAACTTTGGTCCAATCTAAATCTTCATCAACCGATTCAAAAGCTGATAATGCAAATACAGCCGCTTCAACTACCATACCGATAGTTAACATTAATGTACCTCCAGGGTAATGAGCAATTTTAAAAAGTGCTCCTAAAATTACTACTGCTGCCCCAAGACCATAGGCCATATTGAACAATTGTTTTTGATTTTTTGATTGTGCCATAATTTTTGTTTTTTTTATTATTATTGAATAAACTAAGTTATTATTTTTTATTTGTTTTTATTTTTCATTTTAGTTCCCATGTAATCCTGAACAGTTCTAAAGCCGATATAACTTCTAGCCGAATCTCCATATTCATAATCACGTGTACCAACTTCCAAGAAATATGCAACGTCTTTCCATGATCCTCCTCTTATTACTTTACGTTGATTTGCATTGTCAACAACATTTGGATTAATAGTCGATCCCAGGTAATAAGATGATGGGTTATATGCCGTGTTGGTCCATTCGGATACATTTCCTGACATGTTGTATAAACCATAGTCGTTTGCATTATATGATTTGGCTTCTACTGTATATAAAGCTCCATCTGCTGCATAATTTCCCCTTTCCGGTTTAAAGTTTGCTAAGAAACATCCTCTGTCTGTAGTGGTATATGGACCTCCCCAAGGGTATTTAGCATATTCCAAACCTCCACGTGCAGCATATTCCCATTCTGCTTCGGTAGGTAATCTAAAACTTGGTTCTCTGCCAGAGCTATTCTTCTTATTAGCCAAAAAGTTATTACGTTTTTCAGTACGGAAATTACAAAAAGCTTTTGCTTGCAACCATGAAACTCCAACAACAGGATAATCACTATATGCCTGGTGCCAAAAATAATCCTGGTGCATTGGGTCATTATACGAATAGTTGAAATCTTTCACCCATACAGCGGTATCAGGATATATCTCAACTTCAACTTTTTTCAAAAATTCTTTTGTATTTCCACTTTTCTTTGCAGCACCTTCTCTATCAAATGTTAAATAAACATATTTCAATTTTTTAGTATCAATTTTTCTTTTTCTTTCCATTGCTTCATCAATTGGCAAGTACATACTATCCATTGCTTCTGCATAATATTCATCCGGGAATTCACCGGTATTCCAAACCAAATTAACATCCCAATTGAGATAACGACCTTCTGTTGGAGAGTTAATATCTCCCAAACTTCCATAGTTATCCATCATATATTTATAGTACGCGTTATCAGTACTATCTTGCTCTTTAAATTTATATTTAGAAATTCCACTAATATCCCCTTTCGTTTGTTCGATTGGAGCTCCACCACCTATGTTGGCTTCCTCAGCAAGAATTGCAAGTTTTGTTCTTAAGATAGAATCTCTTACCCTGAAAACAAATTCTCTATATTCACTATTGGTTATTTCGGTTTCATCCATATAATATGGTCTCACGGTAACTGTTCGTGAAGGAGCACTAAAGGATCCGGCTACGTCTTCATCACCTTTACCCATTGTAAATGCGCCTCCAGGTATTAAAACCATTCCAAAAGGTTTTTCTGGAAAGAACTTCTTATTTGATTTTACACCTACTAATTGACCTCTGTCATTACCTGATTTACAGCTAGATAATAATACGAAGGTAATAAGTAGTAGAATTAGGGATAACTTTTTCATAATTTTTACTTTTCTAACAAGCCTCGGTTATTGTTAAATTAATTTTTTATTGTTATTTTTAATTATAATTATTTCAAAAAAATCGAAATAAAATACGCCAAAGAAATTACTCTTTGTTCCCTAAGAACGTTTAAAAATCTTCTTTAGTGTATATTAATTTAATTTTCTAAAAGTTTTTAACCACCTCTCGGGATATATCTGATTATTTGCGGTTAAATAATCTTGATAAGTACAAGGTATTAACGTGGAACTTTCTAATTTATTATTGAAGTATGTTATCTCCATCCACCATCTTTCACTTTTATCGCTTTTATAAAAAGTAATAGTGTCATTTTCAACAAGAACTATATACTTTTTATATTTATTTTTTGACTCGAAAGGAAATTCGTCTATTCTAAGATTATATCCTTCTATAAAATACCAAACCATTTGAGCAATTAAATGTGCTGTTTGCTCACGTTCATCAAATTTTGCATTGTATTCGTATATCCCAAAAGAGGATACCTTTCTGCTTATACCTGCATATCTTGATATAGAACAAATTTGATCTCCGTAAAAGCCATTAGGTACAGCATTGTTATTTGCCGAAGCATCACTTTTTCTCACAGAACCAATGTCAATACTAACCAGATCAGCATCACGTAAAATAGGTTCTACTACTGTAATATCTTTACAAACCTCACCCAAACGATGAACATCAAAATACAGTTTATCAATCAAGTCAATTTCTTCTTGAGAATTAAAGAAGGTTTGAAAACCTATATTACTATAGTTGAATAAATTATTAGGTTTTTCCAGCACAATTTTATGCAAATAATTTTGAGATGTTATTGTTTCTTCCAATTCTCCAAGATCAAATCTATTATCAACGGTCACAATATTTACCATTTGTTCTAAATTATCATAGGCTCGATAATTAGCATATGTTATATCCTGACTTCCTCCTAATATTATAGGTGTAATATTTTTCTTAATCAGCTGTGAAATTATATCCTGAACAATATAAAAAGTGTCAGTTACATTATTTCCTTGAGGAATATTTCCAAGATCTACAACATTAACATGCCAATTCCCCGGAAACATTTGATACAAATACTTACGAATATTTGCTAAGCTTTTACCTGTTCCAAAATTATCAACTGCATTTCTTCCTTCCAACACTCCGATAATTGCAATCTGAACATTTTTTAATTTAGGAATACCATTTTGTTTCGTATGTAATTTAATTTTTTTGCCTAAAGATAAATCAGCAATTAGAGCAGTATGCGCTAATGCTATGTCTTCTATTGGTAAAAGAAGATCTAAACTCATTTTTGTTCAATTTCTATAAAATAATTTTGCTGCAATTTAAGTATTTTTATTTTTCAATAAAAGTTAATTAAAGCCTAAATTTTAAAGATAAAAAAATCCCTGAAAATTAAATTTTTAGGGATTTTGAAATTTATAATATGAAAGAAAAAGCTTATTTTTTTGTGGTTTTTTTTCTTTCTTGCTTTTTTCTTTGGTGCGTTCTTTAAAAGAATTTCTTTAACATCATCTAATGTTAAAGCAGGTGCATCAATCGTTTTTGGAATTTCAATTTTTAATTTACCCTGTAAAATATTATGTCGTCCCCACCTAGCTTTTTCAACTCTTATCCCCTCTTCTTTCCAGTGATGCACGACCTTATCAATTTCTTTCTGTTTTTTAGTTTCGATCAATTCCACAACATCATCATAAGTTAAATTATCAAAAGCGTATTTTTTATTCACATTTATAAACATGCTGTTCCATTTTATAAAAGGTCCAAATCTACCAACACCTTTTTGAACAGGAAAACCTTCATATTCTGCAATTGGAGCATCTGCTTTTCTTTTTATTTCAATTAATTCTATTGCTCTTTCCAAATTAACCGACATAGGGTTTTCTCCTTTGTCTAATGAAACAAACATTTTATCGAATCTTATATAAGGTCCAAATCTACCATTAGAAACCACTATATCGATATTCTCAAAATGGCCTAAAGTTTTGGGTAGTTGAAAAAGGTCCATAGCTTCTTCAAAAGTTATCCCACCAAGACTTTGATCTTCAAGTAAACTTGCAAATTTTGGTTTTTCTTCATCTGTAGCTTCTCCAATTTGCACCATAGCTCCGAATCTTCCCAATCTGGCGTATACATTTTTGCCTGATTCAGGGTCAACACCTAACAACCTCTCCCCTTTTGCCCGTTCGGCATTTGCGGCAACATGTTCAACAGTTGGATGAAAATCAGCATAGAAATCTTTGATCATTTCTGTCCAATTTTCCTTTCCTTCTGCAATATCATCAAATTCTTTTTCAACATTAGCTGTAAAACTAAAATCTAAAATATTCGAAAAGTTTTCCACTAAAAAATCATTAACAATTTTACCTATATCTGTTGGTGTCAATTTGCCCTTATCCGCACCAACTTTTTCAGTTAATATCTTAGCATTAACCTGATCATGAGCTAGAGTAATTTGCGTATAAGTTCTGTCTTTGCCATCAATCACACTTTTATTCACATATTCTCTTCTTTGAATAGTTGAAATTGTCGGTGCGTATGTCGACGGTCTGCCAATACCTAATTCTTCCAATTGTTTTACCAATGATGCTTCTGTAAATCTATATGGAGCTTTGGTATAACGTTCAGTTGCTGTAATAAAATTATTGTGTAAAACTTCGTTTATATTCAATTTAGGCAGCATTGCATCGTGATCATCTTCATCATTATCAACTCCTTCTAGATACACCTTTAAGAATCCGTCAAAAGTTATAACTTCCCCATTAGCCGTAAAGTTTTTATCGTTTTTATTATTTTTGATCCTAACATTTGTACGTTCTAATTGAGCATCGCTCATTTGAGATGCTAATGTCCTTTTCCAAATAAGATCGTACAATCTAGCCTGATCATTTTCAACATTTACCTGTCTGGTACTCATATTGGTGGGTCTGATCGCTTCGTGGGCCTCTTGTGCACCTCTTGATTTATTTGTAAAATTTCGAGGTTTACTGTATTCACTACCGTAGGATGAATTAATTTCTTGCTGAGCATCATTTTTGGCATCATTCGATAAATTAACGCTATCAGTTCTCATATAAGTTATCAACCCTGCTTCATATAACCTCTGTGCAACTATCATCGTTTTTGCCACAGGAAAATAAAGTTTTCTTGAAGCTTCCTGCTGTAATGTTGAAGTTGTAAATGGAGCTGCCGGTGATTTTTTAGCTGGCTTAATAGTTAGATCTTCTACCTTAAATTCGGCAGAAATACAAGTATTTAAAAAGGCCTCTGCTGCTTCTTTCGTTTCAAAATTCTTTGGTAATCTTGCTTTGAATTTTTTAGAGTTAGCATTCACAAATTCTGCACTAACCCTGTAAGAAGCTTTTGCAACAAAATTCTCAATTTCTCTTTCGCGCTCAACTATTAATCGTACAGCAACTGATTGTACTCTGCCTGCTGATAACCCGCCTTTTACTTTTCTCCATAAAACCGGAGATAATTCATATCCAACTAATCTGTCTAATACACGTCTGGCTTGTTGCGCATTTACCAAATTATAATTTATTTTTCTGGGATTTTCAACGGCCTTCAAAATTGCTTTTTTTGTAATTTCATGAAATACAATTCGCTTGGTATTGTCATCATTTAATTTTAGCTGTTCAAACAAGTGCCATGCAATAGCTTCTCCTTCACGATCTTCATCACTCGCTAACCAAACCATATCGGCTTTTTTTGCTAAGGATTTTAATTTTTTTACAATTGCCTTTTTATCAGAGGAAACACTGTAATTTGGTTTAAAATCTCCATCAACATTAACCCCTAATTCTTTGGAAGGTAAATCGGCTATATGACCAAAACTGGATTCCACTATAAAATCCTTTCCTAAAAATTTTTCTATGGTTTTTGCTTTTGCAGGTGATTCAACTATAACTAAATTCTTTGCCATTATTTATTCTTTTAATTAAAATATTCTGATAAATAATAATTCTCTATTATCTAAAAAACAACTTTTTTGAGATTGCAAAAGTATACAGAATTTTTTAAACCAAAATTATTATGTGAATTTTTCATTTTTTTTAACCTTTTTGTGCTTGTATAAATCTGTTAATTTTCTGTCAAAATGGCAGAAAAACAATTTTTAGATTGTATCTTTGCAAATCCAAAAAAATGAGAATGGCAAGTGAAAATATAATCGAAGAAAAAAAACAAGGACAGGCTTTGATCACAAATAATAAAGCAGGTAATTCTAAAAAACTATTTATAGAAAGTTATGGCTGTCAAATGAATTTGAATGATAGTGAAATTGTTGCTTCCATTTTAGCGGATGAAGGGTTTAACACCACACCTCATCTTGAAGAGGCCGATCTGGTTTTAGTAAATACTTGTTCCATCAGGGAAAAGGCAGAACAAACAATCCGTAAAAGATTACAAAAATACAATCGTGTAAAAAGAATAAATCCTAATATGAAAATCGGGGTTTTAGGTTGTATGGCAGAAAGATTAAAAATTAAATTTTTGGAAGAGGAAAAAATGGTTGATCTGGTGGTTGGTCCCGATGCATATCGTGATTTACCAAACCTGGTAAAAGAAGTTGAAAACGGAAAGGAAGCCATTAATGTTATTTTATCCAAAGAAGAAACTTATGGTGATGTTTCACCGGTAAGATTGAATTCGAACGGAGTTTCGGCATTTATTTCAATAACAAGAGGCTGTGACAATATGTGTACTTTTTGTGTTGTTCCTTTTACAAGAGGAAGGGAAAGAAGTCGTGATCCGCAAAGTATAATTAAAGAAGCGCAAGATCTTTGGGACAACGGTTATAAAGAAATTACACTTTTAGGTCAAAATGTTGATTCCTATTTATGGTATGGAGGTGGTTTGAAAAAAGATTTTAAAAAGGCTTCAGAGATTGCTCAGGCAACTTCAATTGATTTTGCGAAATTATTGAAAATGGTTGCTTTGACCTTGCCGGGAATAAGAATTCGATTTGCAACTTCAAATCCTCAGGATATGAGTATTGATGTATTACACAGTATGGCAAAGTATGATAATATCTGTAAATATATTCATTTACCTGTTCAAACAGGGAGTAGCAGAATGTTAGAAAGAATGAACCGTCAGCATACTCGAGAAGAATATATGGAATTGATCGACAATGTACGTGACATAATTCCTGAATGTGCCATATCACAGGATATGATCACAGGTTTTTGTGGGGAAACAGAAGAGGATCACAAAGAAACCTTGTCATTAATGGATTATGTAAAATATGACTTCGGTTTTATGTTTGCCTATTCTGAACGCCCCGGAACTCTTGCAGCAAAAAAAATGGAAGATGATGTACCTTTAGCAACTAAAAAAAGAAGATTGTCAGAAATTATAAACCTGCAACAAAAACATGGTTTATACCGAATGCAACAATTTGTTGGGTCAACGGTAGAAATATTAATAGAAGGAAATTCTAAAAAATCTGACCTACATTGGATGGGAAGAAATTCGCAAAATGCAGTAGCTGTATTTCCTAAAGGGAAGGAAAAAATAGGTGATCTGGTACATGTCAAAATTAAAGATTGCACATCAGCAACTTTAATCGGAACAAGAATTTAAAATTTACGTTTAACTCTTAACCTTAAATATTAATAAATTGGATTCATTACAAACCATAAAACAACGTTTTGCAATTATTGGTAATAATACCCAATTAAATCTTGCATTACAAAAAGCAACAAGAGTTGCACCCACTGATATTTCAGTGTTGGTTACAGGAGAAAGTGGTGTTGGTAAGGAAGTTATTCCAAAAATTATCCATAATTTATCTCATCGCAAACATGCCAAATATATAGCTGTAAATTGTGGAGCAATTCCTGAAGGTACAATTGACAGTGAGTTGTTTGGTCATGAAAAAGGATCTTTCACTGGTGCAACTCAGGCTCGTAATGGTTATTTTGAGGTAGCTGATGGGGGTACGATATTTTTAGATGAAGTTGGTGAATTACCTTTAACCACCCAGGTTAGATTACTTCGTGTTCTGGAAAATGGAGAATTTCTAAAAGTTGGTTCTTCAAAAGTTCAAAAAACTGATGTAAGAATTGTGGCGGCAACGAATTTAAATATGGAGGAGGCAATAGCAATTGGTAAATTCAGAGAAGATCTGTATTACAGATTAAGTACCGTTGAGATCTGTTTACCACCACTTCGTAATCGGCCAAATGACATCCATTTATTATTTAGGAAATTTGCATCTGATTTTGCTCAAAAATACAATATGCCAACGCTTCGTTTAGACGAAGAGGGTATAAAAACTCTGGTTAATTATCCGTGGAAAGGAAATGTCCGTCAATTGAGAAATTTAACGGAGCAAATATCTGTAATTGAACAAAACAGAAATATATCTAATCAGCTTTTGCAAAGTTATCTTCCGGATTATAATAGTAATTTACCAGCAATAATTTCAAATAAAAAACCGGAAAGTGATTTTACAAATGAGCGAGAGATATTATACAAAGTCTTATTTGATATGCGTAATGACATCACTGATCTGAAAAAATTAACTCAGGAATTAATTAAAGGTAAAACAAATATACAACCTGAAGAAAACACACAGATTTTAATTGATAAAATTTATGGTAAAGAAGATGTGAATGAAAAAAAGAATACCTTAGAAATAATTTCTAAGCCCGAAACTGAATCATTTCAAAATAGTTCAAATATAGTTTCATTTGATGATGCAGAAACTATAGAAGAAACAATTTCATTGCAAGAAAAAGAATTTGAAATGATCAAACAGGCTCTGGAAAGAAATAAGGGTAAACGTAAACTTGCAGCAAAAGAATTAGGTATATCAGAGAGAACTTTATACAGAAAAATTAATCAATATAATTTGTAGATATTAATGTTTATTCGTTTATTCGTTCTTTGCTGATCAACACATTTTTATAAAAAAATTTCATCTAAAAATGAAGATATATATTTACATAATTGCTTTAATAACTTTGCTTACTTTTGAAAGTTGTGGTGTTTATTCATTTACTGGTGGAAGTACAGGCGACGCTAAAACAATTCAAATTGATTTTTTCCCAAATAATGCAAGATTGGTTGAACCTACACTAAGCCAAAGCTTTACTTTAGCATTACAAGATCTTTTTCTAAGGCAAACAAATTTAAAGTTGACAAACGCAGGTGGAGATCTTCATTTTGAAGGCGAAATTACACAATATAGAATTATCCCAATTGCTGCTACAGCCCAGCAGACAGCTGCACAAAGCAGATTGACCGTTGCAGTTAGAGTTCGCTTTTTTAACAGACTGGTTGAAGAAGATAATTTTGAACAGACCTTCTCATTTTATAGCGACTATGATGGCAATTTATCGCTTACTGGCAGTGTATTACAAATTGCTTATGATGAAATTTTTGAAAGAATAACACAAGATATATTTAACGCAGCTGTAGCTAAGTGGTAAAGCAAGTAAAAGCTAAAAGTGTAAAACTCAAAAGTTTATTTAAAAGAATAATAATTAAATAAGCAATAATTAGATCAATGAATTTAATCGAATTTACAAATAATTTAAAAAACCCAAGTAGTACGTCAGTGGAACAAACGGCCGAGTTGAAATATATTTTGGAAGAATATCCATATTTTCAGGCAGCTCATTTTCTTTATTTGAATGGTTTAAAAAATCAAAATAGTTTTAAATATAATAAAGCCTTGAAGACTACTGCTGCTTATACTTCTGACAGAAGTGTTTTATTTGATTTTATAACTTCTTATGATTTCAATTACCATCCTGCAGTAGCTGATATCGTTCCAGTTGATGAACTATTAGATATAAATGATTTAGAAACTGTTGAAACTGAATTGGAAACCCACTCGACAACATTACCGGTTGGCAAGCCATTACAATTTAGCTCCTCAGAAACCCATTCATTTAATGAATGGCTTCAAATAACTTCTGTCAAGCCGATTAAAAGAGATTTAAAAGTACCGGTTGATGAGCAAGATTTCAATAAACCAAAACAATCTCGTCGTAATATGGATCTAATCGAAAGTTTTATTGCATTAAAACCAAAGATTAAACCAACTGTATCAGGTGTTAATATCGATATTGCAATTGAAAGTATTACGGAAAATGAAAGCTTAATGACTGAAACTTTAGCACATGTTTATTTAGAACAAAAAAAGTATAAAAAAGCAATTACAGCTTTTACCGTATTAAGTTTGAAATATCCGGAAAAAAGTAGTTTCTTTGCAAACCAAATTCAAGCAATAAAAAAATTACAAGAAAAATAACATAAATTATGTCGTACTTTTTATTTTTAATATTGATAATCATTGTTTCGGTATTACTGATTTTAGTAATCATGGTACAAAATCCCAAAGGTGGAGGCTTGTCTTCTTCGTTTGGTGGCGGTGGGTCACAAAGTTTGGGTGGTGTTCAGAATACCACTAACTTTTTAGACAAAAGTACCTGGACTTTATCCATAGCATTATTTGCACTGATCTTATTATCTAATTTTGCTATTCCAAGAAATAATACTATTGATCTTAAATCGGCTACAGAAGGAATTATAAACGATAGAGATTCTTTTGAAGCTCCGGCTACTTTAGATACAGATAAAGTTATTGACAGTTCTAACTAATACTAGTTAAAAATAACCTACAAATGCCAACGAAATGACACGTTGGCATTTTTTTTGACATTTATTCATGTTTTTTAAATTGGCAATATATTTGTAATATAAAAATCAAATTAATAAATAACTTAAAAAAATAATATAATGAGTAAATTAACGATTAAACCTTTGGCAGATAGAGTTGTTATTGAACCTTTGGCAGCAGAAACAAAAACAGCTTCAGGATTATACATCCCCGATTCTGCTAAAGAAAAACCTCAACAAGGAAAAGTTGTTGCAACAGGCAAAGGAACTAAAGAAGAACCAATTACGGTTAAAGTTGGTGACACCGTTTTATATGGCAAATATGCCGGTACTGAATTAAAATTAGATGGTAGTGATTATCTGATCATGAGAGAAAGCGATATTTTCGCAATCATATAAATCATTTAAGTCTTTCCTGTCAAAGCAGGAATCTCATTAAAAAATATAAAATTTCAATTAATTAAATTCCCTCCAGATAGTTATCGGGATCATGGGAATTACAAATAAAAAATATAAAAATGGCAAAAGATATAATTTTTGATATCAAATCACGTGACGGTTTAAAGCGTGGTGTTGATGCTTTAGCAAATGCAGTTAGGGTAACATTAGGCCCAAAAGGGAGAAATGTTATAATTGGTAAAGCTTTTGGCGGACCACAAATCACAAAAGATGGTGTTTCTGTTGCAAAAGAAATAGAATTGGAAGATGCACTTGAAAACATGGGTGCTCAAATGGTTAAAGATGTAGCTTCAAAAACCAGTGATTTGGCTGGTGACGGAACAACTACCGCCACAATTCTGGCACAAGCTATTGTAAATGAAGGATTAAAGAATGTTGCAGCCGGTGCAAATCCGTTAGATCTTAAACTTGGTATTGACAATGCTGTTCAAATCATCGTTTCTGAATTAAAAAAACAATCACAAGTTGTTGGAGGTAAAATGGAAAAAATCAAACAAGTTGCATCTATTTCTGCAAACAATGATAATTCAATTGGTGATTTGATCTCTGAAGCTTTTGAAAAAGTTGGTAAAGAAGGTGTAATTACTGTTGAAGAAGCTAAAGGAACTGAAACTTATGTTGATATTGTAGAAGGTATGCAATTTGACAGAGGTTATTTATCTCCTTATTTTGTTACTGATTCTGAAAAAATGCTCTCTGATCTGGAAACTCCATATATTTTATTGTACGATAAAAAAATATCTACAATGAAAGATCTATTACCTATTTTAGAACCAGTAGCCCAAACCGGAAAACCTTTATTAATCATTGCAGAAGATGTAGATGGTGAGGCTTTAGCTACATTAGTGGTTAATAAACTACGTGGATCAATAAAAATTGCTGCAGTAAAAGCTCCAGGGTTTGGTGACAGACGAAAAGCCATGCTAGAAGATATAGCTATTTTAACCGGTGGTACTGTAATAGCAGAAGAAAGAGGCTTTACTCTTGAAAATGCAACCATAGAAATGTTAGGATCAGCAGAAAGAGTTACCATTGACAAAGACAATTCAACGATTGTTAATGGTTATGGAAAAAAAGATGATATCAAAGGAAGAGTAAATCAAATCAAATCACAAATTGAAACTACTACTTCTGATTATGATAAAGAAAAGTTACAAGAGCGTTTGGCTAAATTAGCAGGTGGTGTTGCAGTTTTGTATATTGGAGCTGCAAGTGAAATAGAAATGAAAGAAAAGAAAGACAGAGTTGATGACGCTTTGCACGCTACAAGAGCTGCAGTTGAAGAAGGTATTATTGCCGGTGGCGGTGTAGCTTTTATAAGAGCAAAAAGTGCATTAGAAAAACTAGAAACTACCAACCAGGACCAAGCAACCGGTGTAAAAATCGTAGCTCGTGCTATTGAAGAACCATTAAGACAAATAGCTGAAAATGCAGGTCATGAAGGTTCTGTAATTGTTCAAAAAGTTAAAGAAGGTAAAAAAGATTTTGGTTTCAATGCTAAAACAGAAAAGTTTGTACAAATGCATAAAGCCGGAATTATTGACCCTACAAAAGTAACCCGAATAGCGCTGGAAAATGCTGCTTCAGTTGCCGGTATGATCTTAACTACCGAGTGTGCTTTGGTCGATATTAAAGAAGAAGCCCCTGCTGGTGGTGGAATGCCTCCAATGGGTGGCGGAATGCCAGGTATGATGTAATCCTATAAAATGGTACTTCAATAATATTTGATGTTTGTTAATTTGAAATTTATACATTCTTATTTATAAGTAAATAAAAGATTAACTATAAAAAAATCCCGATTTTCATTGGGATTTTTTTATGATATAGTGCCTGCATTTCAATATCATTTCACAATTACCTGATAAAGGAAAAATACTTTTAAAAAAAATATTACTCTGTTCAAAAAAAAATATAATATTACATTTTGTAATTTTGGCTTATTCATTATTACTGATTCAAAAAAAATAAAATGATCAATTGAAAATAATTAATCAAATGAATTTAACGAAAAAAAGAATCATTTTTAATAGTATACTTTTTATAATCTTCACCTTATTCGCAGTAATTCAATTAAATGATCCTGACCCCATTCATTGGTTTGCAATTTACGGGATAGTTGCTTTAATATCCTTGATTGCGATTTTTAAGAAAATTTCCAAATTGTTAATCTATTTTTTATCCATTGCACTATTGGTTTATGCAGGATACCATTTCTTATACTTTATTGACTATCTTAAAATTGAAGACAAAAAAGAACTCTTTGGCGAAATGGTTTACGAAAAACCCTATCTTGAAGGTACTAGAGAGTTTTTTGGATTGATTTTAGCAACTTTATCCTTATTATTTCAATTGAAAAAACCAGTTACAAAATGAATTACATTGTTGCTTATAAATTATTACTATGAAGGGTGCACCGATAAAATTTAAAATTATAAAGATTTTAAGATCTCACTAAAATCTGATCTGTTCTTATAATCCGGATCATACTGTACATATGATATTTTTCCATTTTGATCTATAATATATGTTGCAGGGACAGGTAAAACATTATTGTTATTCACATTATAGTCCGCAACTCTATTAGAAATTATATTATAATAATTTGGTACATTTTCTTCGTTAACTTCAAAAGCTACTTTATAATCAATCATAATTTTGTTATCTACATCATGGATGATCGAAAAATTTATATGCCACATCTCTGAAGTCTCTTTAGTTCTATCAACAGATTCAGGAGTAACTACCATAACATATACCCCTTTTTCTATAAATTCATTCAAATGTTCTTGCAAGGAACCTAAATGTTTTTTGCAATGGGGGCACCAATTTCCTCTATAAAAAACCATTAATATTTTATTATATTTTAAAATCTCATGAGAATTGATCTTTTTCCCATTTTGATCTACGCCAAATATTAAAGGAGCCTTCTCTCCAACTTTTAAATGTTCATTATTAATTTGTGCTGATAGATTTAAACTAATTATTAACACTAAAACTGACAATATTGATTTCATAATTTTATAGTTTATTATATTCGTTTAAATAGACGCATTTTTTATGCTTAATTACGTTTTGTCTCTTGAACTGTCCAGGGAAATTTTACCGATTAAAATTTGAAAGAACATTTTAAAATCTGATGCCAAACTCCACAATGGATATTTAAATGTAGCAGGTTTGTTTTTTTCAAAAAAATAGTGTCCTACCCAAGCGAAGCCGTATCCCATCACGGGTACAAAGAACCATAAAACCGATCTGCCCAAATACACAGCTAAAAATGCAAGGATAAAAACGAATGCCGTACCCACAAAATGCAATGATCTACATGTTTTATTGCTATGTTCAGACAAATAATATTTATAAAATTCATTGTAAGTTTTAATTCTGTTCACGATTAATGGTATAAGGCATTTATTAAAAATTCTTTGAAGGGCTGAGCTGTTTTATTATAATCTAAAATTGTTTTCATTAATTTATCACTTACAATTATATCTGGGGGTAAAAATGCGTTGTGATACCACTGTTTATTCATTATTAGTGGTTGTTTTTCAACAAATTCTACAAACTCTTTGGGTGCTCTTTTATGTTTTTCTCCTTTCACATCACCATACTTTTCGACAAAATTATTGGCAGAAATAATACTTGAAAAAAAATTTAGATTATTCGCTATTTCAAACCTCACCAGTTTTATTTGATTCGTGTCGGCCATATAAATACCTCCATAAATTCCTAAGTGTTCCGGACTCAATTCAAGGTATAAACCCGGATAGGATTTATCTTTTCGTCCTGCTTTAGAAATAAGTGCCGAATTATTTAATTTATAGGGTGTTTTATCTTTTGAAAACCTGATATCCCTATTGATCCTAAAAATTGCATCTTTAGCATCGATCTGAATTTCCGGATCTTGTTTTGCTAATTCACCAATCAATTCAGATATAAATATTTTAAATGGCTCTCTAACTACAGTTTCGTAACGATTTCTGTTGGCATCAAACCACTCTTTGTGATTATTCGCGGCAAGTTCTTTAAAAAATTCCAGATAATCTTGAGTAAAATATTGCATAAATGTGTATTAAGATTGTTGTAAATTACAAAAAAATAAACAACAAAAAACCGAAATATATTCGGTTTATTAAATTATAATTTTAGCTCTTTTCGAATTTCTTTAGCTTTTTTAGTAGCTTCTATATTCCGTTCAATAATATGATCCGGTCTGCTCCATTTAACATTTTCATTTTTGTCAACAAGATGTTTTCTAATTTTAAACTTACCTGAATTATCCTTTTTCTTTTCTTCGGGAATTAAACCGAGAATGTTAAACATTTCAATATCTTTATCTTCCCCCGGATTTGGAGTTGTCAACAATTTATCGCCGGCAAAAATAGAAGAAGCTCCTGCCATAAAGCACAAAGCCTGTGCTTCAGTATTCATTTCCGTTCTGCCTGCGGAAAGACGAACGGTTGTTTTCGGCATAACAATTCTCGTAGTTGCTATCATTCTGATTACATCCCAGGAAGGTACTATATGTTCTTCAGCCAAAGGAGTTCCTTCTACAGGAACCAAGGCATTTATCGGTACGGATTCAGGCTGAGGGTTTAACTTAGATAAACTCACTAACATCCCTACTCTATCAACTACACTTTCACCCATTCCAATAATACCACCTGAACATACTTTTAACTTCCCTTTACGTACATTGTCTAGAGTTTTCAATCTGTCGTCATATCCTCTGGTAGATATAACTTCTTTATAATATTCTTCTGAAGTATCCAAATTATGATTGTAATAATGCAATCCTGCTTCGGCCAATCTTGTAGCCTGGCTCTCGGTAACCATACCCAATGTACAACAAACTTCTAAATTCAAATCGCTAATGCCACTTACCATTTTTAAAACATTCTCAAAATCTTCACCTTCCTTAACATTACGCCAGGCTGCACCCATACAAATACGGGTTGAACCACTATTTTTAGCTTTTTTAGCTAAGCTCAAAACTGTTTCAAAAGGTAACAAATCATTTTTCTCAATATCTGTATGGTACCTGGCAGCCTGTGGACAATATCCACAATCCTCAGGGCAACCACCTGTTTTTATTGAGATCAATGTGCTGACTTGAATTTTTTTAGGATCGTGATATTTTCGATGCACCTGGGCCGCTTCAAATATCAATTCCATTAAAGGTTTATTATAAATATCTAGGATTTCTTGTTTTGTATAATTTCGCATTATTCTTTCTTTTAAAATTCAAAAATAAGTAATCGTTTTATATTAATCCAGTGAAAGCAGTATACTTACCGCATTTCCTCCAAAGCCAACAGAATTTACCAAAATTTTCTTAAGTTTAGATGGATACTTTTTACTCTTTAAAAATGGTATGCCAACAAATTTCTCATTGTTCATCATCATGATGGCCATTTCTATGCTCAATCCACCCGACGCCCCTAAAGTATGCCCAATTTTCCATTTATTTGATGTTAAAGCCGGGATTATATTGCCGAAAACCTTTTCAATAGCATGGTATTCTGATAGATCACCTTTTATAGTTCCCGGAGCATGCATCACGATAACATCTATATCTTGTTTACTGGTTTGCTTAATTGCCATTTTCATGGACCTTTGAAAGCAATCGGCATTTGTTGAAATAGAGATATTGTGTTTTAATGGCTCTGTGGCATAGCCAATTCCTTCAATATAAGCCAAGGCATTTTGCTGCTTTCCCTTTTCCAAACAAAATACAGAAGCACCTTCTCCTAAAATCATGGTGTTTTTTGATTTATTTAAATCCATAGTTTTACAAGGAAATACAGCATTATTGCTGGCATAAATTTTTAATGCTTTCATTTGAGCTATTGTGAAAGGTGTATTAGATGCCTCACTCCCTCCAACTAAAAAGCGATCAGTCATTCCACTATTGATCCATGCTATACCGTTGAGTATCGCATGAAGTGCTGTTGAACAAGTAATAGAATGACTAATTGTCGGACCCTTAGCCTGAAGATCATGGCCAACCCAAGAAGAGATATTACCCAGAGTTGTGGTAGGCGAACTTAAGGTGGATACTTTAAGTTTTGAATTATTTATAAATTCTTCATGATATTTTTCAAAAAGACTTGTTGCTCCCCTTGATGATCCAATGTTAATTCCAAAATTCTTATTTTCCCATCCAACTTCATTAACGGCTTTTCTGGCCACCTTAATAGCCATTAAAACAGAAGGATCTAAATATTTATAATGGACTTCTTTTCTTAATTCTTCTATTTTATTCCAATCTTTACTTTTAATATCACTTACCAAAGCTTTAAATTTTCCAAAGGACCGTTCATGAAAAGTATGTTTATCCAATAAATAATTTTCCCAAATATCAGTTTCATCCATCCCACAAGCAGAGATAGATGCCATACTTACTATAGATATCTTTTTAATCATGTTAAACTATTTCCAGGCTTTTTTCAATTACGGTATAAATTTTATCGAGCTCATCCATGGTGATAGTATATGGAGCCAATATGTATATAGTGTTTCCCAGAGGTCTTAAAAATACTCCGTTTTCCATAAAATATTCAAATAATTTATCTCTTAAATTACCGTACCGTTTCATTTTTATCTGTAGGTCCAAGGCAAAAATAACTCCTAAAACTCTTGCAGATCTGACTTTAGAATGTTTCTCTATTTTATTTTTGAATTTAAGATGTTTATTATGGATTGTTTCGATTTTCATTTGAATTTCATCTGACAATAACAAGTCAATTCCTGCAATGGCAGCAGCACAGGCTAATGGGTTTGCAGAATATGTATGTCCATGAAAAAAACCTTTGGTCAGATCATCATCCAAAAAAGCATCATAAACATTCTGAGTACAACTTGTTAATCCCATGGGTGCAATACCGGCTGTTAATGACTTAGATAAACAAATTATATCCGGTTGCAGTGTGAGGTATTCTGAAGCGAAATTTTTTCCTGTTTTACCAAACCCCGTCATAACCTCATCGGCAATGTTTAATACATCATATTGCTTTGCAATTTTTAACAATCCTTCTAATAACTTAGGCGGATACATTTTCATAGCTGCAGCACCTTGTACCAGAGGTTCATAAATAAAAGCGGCAACCTCACCTGTAGAGATTATATTTTCAAATTTAGTAGATACTTCATCATAATTATTTTCGTTCGGTACAGCGATCCGATCTACAGATAAAAGCAGCTCTTCAAAAGGACCATTATAGACTGATAATCCAGATACTGACATTGCTCCAAAGGTATCGCCATGAAAGGCATCTTCAAAAGCTATAATTTTATTTCGTTTTTTATTTTTATTAAAATAATATTGCAGAGACATTTTAATTGCTACATCAACAGAGGTTGATCCATTGTCAGAAAAGAATATTTTTTGCTGATTGGATGGTAAAATAGCAATTAATTTTTCTGATAGTTCGATTGCCGGTTGATGTGTAAAGCCACAAAATACCACTTGGTCTAAACGATCGAGCTGTTGCTTAATTTTTGATGTGATTTGTTCATTACAATGGCCGTACATACATGTATACCACGAGGCTATTGCATCAATATATGATTTTCCATCATCATCAAACAATAATGTGCCTTTTGCCTCCACAATGGCTAAATGGTTCGGTTTTAACTTATGCTGGGTAAGAGGGTGCCACAAGTGTAGTTTATCTCTTTCTGATAGAGTCATTATAAATTTTCTAATTTAGATCTAAACAAATTAGCGTACTTTTTTATAACTTGTTTATCTATTGATTTTTCTTCGTCGATCCTTCCTATCACCGGAATATCTGTATGTTTAATAATAATATTTTCAGAGGCGAAATTTTCGTCTCCACTAAATATTAATCCTGAAATCTCAATCCCTTTTTGTTTTAACATTTCAACAGTTAATAATGTGTGATTTATACTTCCTAAATAATGTCTTGATACTAGAATAACTTTGAATTCTTTCTCAATAATGTCTAATATTGTATCCTTATCATTTAATGGTACCATTAAGCCTCCGGCTCCTTCAATTATTAAAACGTTTGATGTTTCAGGTACTTTTATTTTATTAATATCGATGGTAAGTCCATCAATTTCTGCAGCTGCATGAGGGCTCATAGCAGTGCTTAATGCATAACTGCTTATGTGGAAAATTGATTGCGTGTTAGATATCAGTCTTTTCACTTTATCCGTGTCTGAATTTTTTAAATCTCCAGCCTGAATAGGTTTCCAGTAATCGGCTTTTAAAGCCTCTACTACTATAGCCGAAACCAAGGTTTTTCCAACATCAGTTCCAATTCCGGTAATAAATATTCTATCCATTTTTTAGCTAAAATTCTAAACAAAAGTACTTAATAATTTAAGAATTTCCTGAATTTGATTTGATGAATTATAGCTGTGAATACAAAAACGTAATCGTTCTTTTCCAACAGGCACAGTAGGTGACAAGATGGCTTTTATATCAAAATCAGAAGATCGGATTTTTCTTGCTATCTCCTTTACTTTGGTATTATTCGGTATGATACAGCTTTGAATCGGACTATCGCTATTAACAAATAGGTTTACAATTTTATTTTCTTTCAAATTATCTTTAAACAAAAAAATATTATTTTTCAACTTAGCTCTTTCCTTGGTTACCAATAATTCTTTAACCGCATATTTGATGGTCAAAACATTATGCAATGGCATCGCTGTAGTATAAATAAATGAACGCGCGTAATTAATAAGGAATTTGCATAATTCTTCAGACCCAACTACAACTGCTCCATGGCAACCAACTGCTTTACCAAATGTATGTATTCTGGCAAATACTTCTTTTTCAATTTCTAGTTCATTTACCAATCCATTACCAAAATAACCAAATACACCTGTGGCATGTGACTCATCAACTATAAAATTTATATAATACTTTTTACAGAATTCTACAATTTCCGTTAAGGGAGCCTGATCTCCATCCATAGAGTAAATAGATTCTACGATAACATAAACTTCTCCATTTTCAGTCTGTGTATTTCTAAATTTTTTATCAAGATCAAGTATATTATTATGCTTAAAACTAAATGCCTTAGCATTTGATAATCGAATACCATCTCTGATAGAGGCATGACAAAGCTCATCAAACAATATTATATCTCCATGTTGTGGTACAGAAGAAATCAAACCTAAATTAGCATCATATCCTGAATTAAATAGTAAAGCAGCAGGTGCATTAAAAAATTCTGCTAATTCTAATTCAACATCTTCATGTAGAGAGTGGTTTCCTGAAATCAATCTTGATCCGGTACTTCCATTAACATATTCACGCCTAACCAAATCTAATGATACATGTTTTGCAATGGTCTTATTTTTAGAAAACCCCAAATAGTCATTAGAAGAAAAATCAATATTTCCGGATGAGATAGAAAGTTCTCTAAAAGAATTATTATTTTTCCTGTTTTCTAATTTTTTAAATAATTTACTAGGGAATTCCATTTTGCTAATTTAAAGAAAACTACTAAAATTTTTTGCTGTTTTGTCATTGAGTTCTGAAAATAAGATAAATCCTAATGTTCAATCATTAATTTGAATCAATTATTGTTTTTCAGATCCAAATAAATAACTTAAATGCACAATGCAAAAAGTTAGAAACATTCCCGAATAAGCTATAAACAACCACCACATTACAGAAATAGAAATCAAGTCAGATAGTAGATTAGGAAATACTAAAAAAGTCTCGGATAATATAACCGTACCAGCGTATAAAGACCAAGTTACTGTTTTAATTTTTTTTCCCAAAAATACCCAGATAAATGGCACATACAATCCTAAGAATAAAATGTGAAGCCAGGCTATTAGTAAAAATCTATTTTCGACCACGAGTTGAGCAATAGAAGTTATGCTTCCCGCCATATTAAAGATTGCAATAATTAGGGTAAAATAGTAAATAATTTTTATTGGTTTTTCGGATTTTTGGAATCCCTTATAAAAACTTAAGAGTATTAAAAATAGTAATATGGAGCCAAAGCCACCAAAAAATTGAATTAACCAATGATCAAAATTATAATCTAAAGAATGCGCATAAAGAAAAAACAAACTAACAATTATACCTATAAGTTGTATTTTAGTTAATATTAACGAAATTTTTTGTAATAATATAGCTAACAACCAGGTGAAAAATATTCCAAAAAACTGAAAATGTAAATAAAAGAATATTGCCTGTTGGTACCAAGGTGATTCTTTCATTCCCAATACCATTAATGGTCCTAATGTATAAGGCCCTATTGATGATAGAAAATGAAAAAGGATCCCTGCTTTAATAAGATATAGCATCAAATCGTTTCCGATAAGCCTTTTCCAAAGTCTTATTAACAATATATAGCTTAATATTAAATGTAATGTTGAGAATAAAATTGAATAAAAAGCATAGCCCTGGATTATAAATGCAACTACCATTATTGCCATACATACCTGTAATAAAATATAATATTTAAAGGAAACCTTATCTATTCCATTGGTAAAATTAGTCCAGACTAAAATTAACAAGGAGTTAAATAGAAAACCCATTAACATAACATGTGAATGTGCATGTAACACATTTTTAAAAGGGAATGCAGAGACAGATCCGGTAAAAACAAATCGTAATACCAATCCTATAAAGGCGCCTAATACGCCAAATAATAAAGGATATAACCAAAGTTTTTTAAGAGCCATATTTTGAAAATAAAAACGCCGAACTTTGTTCGGCGGTTCTTTTAATAATTAAGCTTGTCCTGTTGGTCCAAAATTCATAGGTATCGGTGGCTGCTCATAATCTTTAATTTCTCCGTGATTATTTTCAAAACGCTTAACATTTTCAGCTAAAGCCTTCATAAGTCTTTTGGCATGCTGTGGTGTTAAGATTATACGAGATTTCACTTTTGATTTTGGTGCGCCAGGCATAACATTAATGAAGTCGACAACAAATTCAGAAATTGAATGATTGATAATAGCAAGGTTTGCATATGTACCATCCGCGATTTTTTCATCAATTTCAATGTTCAATTGATTTTTCTTTTCTTCTTTTGCCATAATAACAGGTTAAAAAAAGGCGCGATAAATCGCGCCTTATATAATTAATTTTCTATTTCTTCTTTAAGACCAACTATTAAATGGTCATAGTCTCTCATACCAGTACCAGCTGGAATTCGTTTACCAACAATCACATTCTCTTTCAGACCTTCTAAATAATCTTCTTTACCGTGGACAGCAGCTTCATTTAAAACTTTCGTTGTCTCTTGGAAAGATGCAGCTGAAATAAATGATTTGGTTTGTAACGATGCTCTTGTGATACCTTGTAAAATTGGCTCAGCAGTTGCAGGAATCGCATCACGTGCTTCTACCAGATTTTTATCATTTCTACGTAAAATAGAATTTTCATCACGTAAAGAACGGGAAGAAACAATTTGACCGGCTTTTAAAGTTTCAGAGTCACCTCCACTTTCAACAACTTTCATTCCGTAAATATTATCATTTACTTCCATAAAATCATTTTTATGAATCAATTGATTTTCCAAGAATATTGTATCTCCTGAGTCAACTATTTTTACTTTACGCATCATTTGTCTAACTACGACTTCAAAATGCTTATCGTTAATTTTCACTCCTTGTAAACGATAAACCTCTTGAATTTCATTAACCAAATACTCTTGAACTTTTGCAGGTCCCTGAATATTTAGTATATCAGTTGGTGTAGTAGCTCCATCAGATAATTGCATACCCGCTTTTACAAAATCATTTTCTTGAACCAGAATTTGGTTTGATAATTTTACCAGGTATTTTTTAATATCACCTAATTTTGATTCAATAATAATTTCACGGTTACCTCTTTTGATCTTACCAAAAGTAACTACACCGTCAATTTCTGAAACAACAGCCGGATTAGACGGATTACGAGCTTCGAATAACTCCGTTACTCGCGGTAATCCACCGGTAATATCACCTGCTTTTCCTGATTTTCGAGGAATTTTTACTAAAATTTGACCCGCTAAAAGTTTTTGACCATCTTCAATTAACAAGTGGGCACCTACCGGTAAAGAGTATGACCGTAAAATTTCACCTTTACTGTTTTCTACGTGTAAGGTTGGAATAACTTTTTTCTTCTTAGAATCAGAAATTACTTTTTCCTTATATCCTGTTTGCTCATCCATTTCAACTTGAAAAGTAACACCCTCTGTTACGTCTTCAAATTTAGCTTTACCTCCAAACTCAGAAATAATTACACCATTGTAAGGATCCCATTGACAAATTACATCGCCTTCCTTAATTTTCCCCTTATCATCCACAAATAATTGAGATCCATAAGGAATATTGTTAGTACTTAATACAATTTCAGTTTTCTTATCTATAATTTTAATCTCAGAAGTACGAGAAATTACAATTTTTACAGCATTTCCATCCAAGTCTACACCATCAACAGTTTTTAAATCATCAATAGTTATACTACCTGAGTGTTTAGCAACCAATTTATTGTCTTCTGAAATGTTACCAGCTATACCACCCACGTGGAAAGTACGAAGTGTTAACTGAGTACCAGGTTCACCAATAGATTGTGCGGCAATTACACCCACAGCCTCACCTTTTTGAACCATGCTATTTGTAGCTAAGCTATTGCCATAACATTTGGCACAAATCCCTCTTTTAGCTTCACAAGTCAATGCCGAGCGAACTTCTATAGTATCTAAAGAAGTTTCTTCGATTTTTTTAACCAGTTCTTCAGAAAATAACTCACCTGCTTCAATAATTATATCATCTGTTTTCGGGTCGTGAACATCGTGTAAAGAAATACGTCCAAAAATTCTTTCTCCCAAAGATTCAACAATTTCATCATTGTTTTTAAGTGGTTTAACTTCTAAACCTCTTAGTGTTCCACAATCTTCTTCATTTATTATTACATCTTGTGATACATCCACCAAACGTCTTGTTAAATAACCAGCATCAGCAGTTTTTAAGGCGGTATCAGCCAGTCCTTTACGGGCGCCATGCGTTGAAATAAAGTATTCTAAAATTGATAATCCTTCTTTAAAGTTTGATAAAATCGGGTTTTCAATAATTTCACCACCACCTGCTGTTGATTTTTTAGGTTTTGCCATCAATCCACGCATACCGGTTAACTGTCTGATTTGCTCTTTAGAACCCCTTGCACCAGAATCCAGCATCATAAACACCGAGTTAAAGCCTTGTTGATCTTCACGTAATCGTTTCATCGACAATTCCGTTAAACGATTATTTGTTGAACCCCAGATATCAATTACCTGATTATAACGTTCTTTGTTTGTCAACATACCCATGTTATAACTCGCCATAATTGAATCTACCTGTTTATTAGCTTCAGCAATCATTTCGTGTTTTTCTTTAGGTATAATAATATCTCCCAAACTGAAAGATAATCCTCCTTGGAATGCAAATTTGTATCCCATGTTTTTTATATTGTCCAAGAATTTACCTGTAGTAGGAACATCGGTTATTTTTAAAATATTACCAATAATATCACGTAAGGATCGCTTGGTAAGAACCTCGTTAATATATCCTGCTTCTTTAGGTACAACTTCATTAAATAATACTCTACCTACCGTAGTTTGAATTATTTTAGTTACAATTTCACCGTCTTCGTTTAAATCATTTGCCCTTACTTTAATAATAGCATTCAGATTGACTTTCTTCTCGTTAAAAGCCATTTTCACTTCCTCTAAAGAGTAAAAAGTAGAACCTTCACCTTTAACTTTAACCTTTGCAGTTGATTTACGCTCTTTTGTCATATAATACAAACCAAGAACCATATCCTGAGATGGTACAGTTATAGGTGATCCGTTAGCCGGATTCAATATATTATGTGAAGCCAGCATCAATAATTGCGCTTCTAATATAGCTTCTTGCCCTAAAGGCAAATGAACCGCCATTTGATCCCCGTCAAAATCCGCATTAAAAGCAGTACAAACCAAAGGGTGTAATTGAATTGCTTTACCTTCAATCAATTTCGGCTGGAATGCTTGAATTCCTAAACGGTGAAGCGTTGGTGCACGATTTAACAATACCGGATGTCCTTTTAATACATTTTCTAAAATATCCCATACAACCGGTTCTCTTTTGTCTATTATCTTTTTGGCCGATTTTACTGTCTTAACGATACCTCTTTCAATTAATTTTCTAATTATAAAAGGTTTGTACAATTCGGCTGCCATATCTTTAGGCAATCCACACTCAAATAATTTAAGTTCAGGTCCAACAACTATTACCGAACGAGCTGAATAATCAACACGTTTACCTAATAAATTCTGACGAAAACGACCTTGTTTCCCTTTTAAGGAATCAGATAAGGATTTTAAAGGACGATTAGATTCTGTTTTAACTGCCGATGATTTACGTGTGTTATCAAATAAAGAATCTACTGATTCCTGTAACATTCGTTTTTCGTTTCGCAAAATAACTTCAGGAGCTTTGATCTCCATCAATCTCTTCAATCGATTGTTACGTATAATTACTCTACGGTATAAATCATTCAGATCAGAAGTTGCAAATCTACCTCCATCTAAAGGAACCAATGGGCGCAATTCAGGTGGAATTACCGGAACCACTTTCATAATCATCCATTCCGGTTTATTCTCTTTACGAGTATTTGCATCTCTAAAAGCTTCAACAACATTCAAGCGCTTTAAGGCTTCCATTTTACGTTGTTTTGAAGTCTCTGTATTCGCCTTATGTCTTAATTCGTAGGAAAGACCATCCAAATCGATTCTTGATAATAACGCGATCAAACATTCAGCACCCATTTTGGCGATAAATTTATTTGGATCAGAATCATCTAAATATTGATTTTCTTGTGGTATTGTTTCCAAAATATTCAGATACTCTTCTTCTGTAAGAAAATCCATTTTTTGAACTGGCTCTCCCTCTTCATTATGTGCAATACCTGGTTGAATAACTACATAACGTTCGTAGTAAATGATCATATCCAGTTTTTTAGAAGGTAAACCTAACAGATATCCCATTTTATTTGGCAATGATCTAAAATACCAAATATGAGCTACAGGTACCACTAAATTAATATGCCCAACTCTATCTCGACGAACTTTTTTCTCAGTTACCTCAACTCCGCAACGGTCGCAAATAATACCTTTATATCTTATTCTTTTGTACTTACCACAAGCACATTCATAATCTTTGATAGGGCCAAAAATTCGCTCACAAAATAAACCATCTCTTTCTGGTTTATGTGTACGATAGTTTATGGTTTCAGGTTTTAAAACTTCTCCCTTTGATTTCTCCAAAATTATTTCCGGAGAAGCTAAACCAATTGTTATTTTGTTAAACTTTTTTACAGTGTATTTTTCTCTTTGTCTTGCCATAATAATGGAATAGAATTAAATTGTAAAAATTATATTGTAGCAATAAAGGGTACATATTAAACCCTTTATTGCATTGTACTGCTAATTATTCTTCTAACTTCAGGTCTAAACCTAATCCTTTCAACTCGTGCATTAATACGTTGAATGATTCTGGTAATCCTGGTTCAGGCATTTTTTCACCTTTAACGATAGCTTCGTAGGTTTTTGCTCTTCCTAGTACATCATCAGATTTTACCGTTAAGATCTCTCTTAATGTTGCAGATGCGCCATAAGCTTCAAGAGCCCAAACCTCCATTTCACCAAAACGCTGACCACCAAACTGTGCTTTACCACCTAAAGGCTGTTGCGTAATCAATGAATATGGACCTATAGAACGAGCATGCATTTTATCCTCAATCATATGACCTAATTTAATGATATAAATCACACCAACAGTTGCAGGTTGATCAAATCGCTCACCGGTTCCACCGTCGTATAAATAAGTATGTCCAAAATCAGGAATCCCAGCTTCTTTGGTCAATTCATTAATTTCATCAATATGTGCTCCATCAAAAATAGGTGTTGCATATTTTTGATTTAATTTTTGCCCTGCCCATCCAAGAACAGTTTCATAAATCTGACCAATATTCATACGTGATGGTACTCCTAACGGATTTAAAACTATATCAACAGGTGTTCCATCTTCAAGGAATGGCATATCTTCTTGTCTAACAATTCTGGCAACAATACCTTTATTACCGTGTCGACCTGCCATTTTATCGCCTACTTTTAATTTACGCTTTTTAGCTATATAAATTTTAGCAAGTTTTATAATTCCTTTAGGCAATTCATCACCAACCGTTACGGCAAATTTCTTTCTACGTAAAGATCCTTGTAAATCACTAACTTTAATCTTATAATTGTGAATTAACCTGTTTACCAGATTGTTTAAATCTTTATCTGTAGTCCAAATTCCTTTCGTTAAATGTTCAAAGTCAGTAACTGAATTTAACATTTTTAATGTGAATTTTTTGCCCTTAGGTAAAATTTCTTCTCCTAAATCATTTTGAACACCTTGAGATGTTTTACCATTGATAAGGCTAAATAATTTATCTATAAGTATATTTCTTAATTTATCATATTCAACAGAGAATTCAACTTCAAGATTATTTACTTCCTCTTTATCTTTTACTCTCTTTGCTTTATCTTTAATTGCTCTTTGGAATAATTTTTTATCAATTACAACACCTCTTAAGGATGGTGAAGCTTTTAAAGACGCATCTTTAACATCACCGGCATTATCACCAAAAATAGCTCTTAATAATTTTTCTTCCGGTGTTGGATCAGATTCTCCTTTTGGTGTTATTTTACCGATAAGAATATCTCCGGGTTTAATTTCTGCACCAATTCGTATCATTCCATTTTCATCCAGATCCTTAGTTGCTTCTTCACTAACATTTGGAATATCTGCTGTTAATTCTTCAGCACCCAACTTAGTATCCCGAACGTCTAAAGAATATTCATCAATATGAATAGAAGTAAAAATATCTTCTCTAACTACTTTTTCTGAAATTACTATTGCATCCTCGAAATTATATCCTTTCCAAGGCATAAAGGCTACCTTCATATTTATACCTAAGGCCAATTCACCTTTTTCAGTGGCATATCCTTCACATAAAACCTGACCTCTGGTAACTTTATCTCCTTTTTGAACAATTGGATGTAAATTTATTGAAGTACCTTGATTTGTTTTTCTGAACTTGATCAAATCATAGGTGCTGATTTCTGAATCAAAACTTACAACTTCCTCTTTTTCAGTACGTTCATATTTAATTTCAATTTTATCCGAGTCAACATAAATTACCACACCTTTACCTTCTGCATTTATCAATATTCTCGAATCTTCCGCAACTCTTCTTTCTAATCCTGTACCAACAATTGGTGATTCAGGACGCATTAATGGTACAGCCTGACGCATCATATTTGATCCCATCAAGGCACGATTCGCATCATCATGTTCTAAAAATGGGATTAATGAAGCTGAAATAGATGAAATCTGATTTGGAGAAACATCCATATAATTCACATCATTAACAGGAACAACAGGGAAATCACCATCTTCTCTGGCAACAACCTTTTCTAATATTATATTCCCTTCAGAATCTAAATCTAAATTTGATTGTGCAATTTTTTTACCTTCCTCTTCTTCTGCACTCAAATAAATCGGGGATTGATTAATATCTACATTTCCTTTATTAACTTCTCTATATGGAGTTTCAATAAATCCTAAATTGTTAACTTTCGCATAAACTGCCAAGGAAGAAATCAATCCAATATTTGGACCCTCCGGGGTTTCAATCGGACATAATCTTCCATAATGTGTAAAGTGAACATCACGAACTTCAAAACCTGCTCTTTCACGAGAAAGACCTCCGGGTCCTAATGCTGATAATCTACGCTTATGGGTTATTTCGGCCAATGGATTCGTTTGATCCATAAATTGAGATAACTGGTTGGTTCCAAAGAAAGAGTTTATAACCGATGATAATGTTTTAGCATTGATCAAATCGATAGGAGTAAACACTTCATTATCACGAACATTCATTCTCTCACGAATAGTACGAGCCATACGTGATAGACCTACTCCAAACTGACCTGCTAGTTGTTCTCCAACAGTTCTGACACGACGATTAGATAAGTGATCAATATCATCAACTTCAGCTTTTGAATTTACCAGGTTAATTAAGTTTTTAACGATAGTTATGATATCCTCTTTAGTTAAAACCTTCTGCTCAATATCAATATCCAGACCTAATTTCTTATTCATTCTATAACGACCAACCTCTCCAAGATTATATCGTTGTTCAGAAAAGAATAATTTATTAATTATACCTTTAGCGGTTTCATAATCAGGTGGTTCTGCATTACGTAATTGACGGTAAATATGTTCAACAGCTTCTTTCTCAGAGTTTGTCGGGTCTTTTTGTAAAGTGTTATGGATAATTGCATAATCACCAGATTCTGTATCTAATTTGTGTAATAAAATAGTTTTAGATCCTGATTCAATAATTTCTTCAATATGTTCCTTTTCTAAGACCGTATCTCTATCTAATATAATTTCATTACGCTCTATAGAAACCACTTCACCCGTATCTTCATCAACAAAATCTTCAAACCAAGTCTTTAAAACTCTCGCTGCTAATTTTCTGTTCAACACTTTTTTCAATCCACTTTTTGATACCTTAATTTCTTCAGCAAGATCAAAGATTTCTAAAATATCTTTATCTCTTTCAAATCCAATAGCTCTAAAGAGTGTAGTAACAGGTAATTTTTTCTTTCTATCGATATAAGCAAACATCACTTGGTTTATATCGGTAGCAAACTCAATCCATGATCCTTTAAAAGGAATCACTCTTGCCGAGTATAATTTTGTTCCATTTGCATGAAACGATTGCCCAAAAAATACACCAGGTGATCGGTGTAATTGGGATACTACAACACGTTCAGCTCCATTTATAACAAAGGTACCACTGTGAGTCATATAAGGTATAACACCTAAATAAACATCTTGAACTATGGTTTCAAAATCTTCGTGTTCCGGGTCAGTACAATATAATTTTAATCGTGCTTTTAAAGGTACGCTATAAGTCAACCCTCTTTCGATACACTCTTGTATTGAATATCTTGGTGGATCAACAAAATAATCTAAAAATTCTAAAACAAAATTATTTCTTGTATCTGTTATTGGGAAATTTTCCATGAAAGTTTTGTACAAACCTTCATCACTTCTTTCATCAGATTTGGTTTCTAATTGAAAAAAATCTTGAAAAGATTTTATTTGAATATCCAGAAAATCCGGATAGTCTGTCAACAATTTAGCTGATGCAAAGTTTATTCTTTGGGTTTTTTGTTTCGTTGCCAATGGAGAAAAATTTAAATTTAAATTATAAGAACGAATATATATGCAAAACGGTTTAGGTCTAAGGGACTTAACCCAAAGACCTAAACCTTAAATGTTTAGCTTGTAAATTAATTACTTAAGCTCTACTTCAGCTCCAGCTTCTTCTAAAGATTTTTTAAGACCTTCAGCTTCATCTTTTGCAATACCTTCTTTGATTGGTGCTGGTGCACTATCAACGATTCCTTTAGCTTCTTTTAATCCTAATCCGGTTAATTCTTTAACCAATTTAACTACAGCTAATTTTGAACCACCTGCTGCTTTAAGTATAACATCAAATTCAGTTTGTTCTTCTGCTGCTGTATCACCACCCGCTGCCGGACCAGCAACTGCTACTGCCGCTGCTGCAGGCTCAATACCATATTCATCTTTCAAAATATTTGCCAATTCATTAACCTCTATTACTGTTAAGTTAACTAATTGTTCTGCGAAATCTTTTAATTCTGCCATTTTTCTACTCTTTAAATTTTAATATATTAGTTTATTAGTGTGTTTATTATTTTTCTGATAATGTTTTCAATATACCAGACAATTTACCTCCACCTGATTGTAATGCTGAAATAACATTTTTAGCTGGTGATTGTAATATCGTGATAATATCCCCAATCAATTCTTCTTTAGATTTAATGCTTACTAATGTATCTAATTGGTCATCACCAACATATACTGCTTCTTCAATATATGCTCCTTTTAAGATTGGTTTTTTAGCACGTTTACGGAATTCTTTGATCACTTTAGCAGGAGCATTTCCTGTATCGGCAATCATTAAAGAAGTATTACCTTTCAATGTACTCGGTAAATCTCCAAAATCTTTATCCGCTTTTTCCATTGCTTTTGCAAGCAAAGTATTTTTCACAACTGCCAAATTCACATTAGCTTTAAAACAAGCTCTACGTAAGTTTGATGTTTCTGAAGCATTTAAGCCTGATATATCAGCCAAATAGATAATATTATTATCAGTTAATTTACCAGTTAATTCGTTTATTACCTGTGATTTTTCTTCTCTAGTCATAATTCAAATATTTTAACTTGCATTAACTGTTTTTGCATCTACTGCAACACTCGGACTCATAGTACTTGACAAGAAAATACTTTTGATATAAGCCCCTTTTACAGTTGCTGGTTTTAACTTTATTATTGTTTGAATTAATTCATTCGCATTTTCTGCCAGTTTATCAGCATCAAAAGATGCCTTACCAATAGCTGCGTGAACAATTCCTGTTTTATCAACTTTAAAGTCAATTTTACCACCTTTTACATCTTTAACCGCTTTAGCCACATCCATTGTAACGGTACCGGTTTTAGGGTTAGGCATTAAACCACGAGGGCCTAATATTCTACCTAACGGACCTAATTTACCCATTACACTTGGCATAGTAACTATAACGTCAACATCTGTCCATCCTCCTTTAATTTTTTGAAGGTATTCATCTAATCCCACATAATCAGCTCCTGCTGCTTTAGCATCAGCTTCTTTATCCGGCGTTACCAAAGCCAAAACTTTAACATCTTTACCAGTACCATTAGGAAGGGTTACTACACCTCTTACCATCTGGTTCGCTTTACGTGGATCTACACCTAACCGCACTGCAAGATCAACACTTGCATCAAAATTTACGTTGGTGATATCTTTTACTAAAGAAGAGGCGTCTAATAAATTATATGCTACATTAGCATCAACTTTCGCACTTGCTTCTTTTTGTTTCTTTGTTAGTTTTGCCATCTTTACGCTGTTTTAACCGGAGCTGCTCCTTTAACTCTAATTCCCATAGATCTTGCCGTTCCTGCGATCATGATCATAGCTGATTCAACTTTAAATGCATTTAAATCTACCATTTTATCTTCAGCTATTTTTCTAATCTGATCCCAAGTAACTGTTCCTACTTTATTTCGATTAGGCTCACCAGATCCTTTTTTCACCTTAGCGGCTTCTAACAATTGTACTGCTGCCGGTGGAGTTTTTACAACAAAGTCGAATGATTTATCCTTGTAAACATTAATTACAACAGGTAAAATTTTTCCGGCCTTATCTTGAGTTCTCGCATTGAATTGCTTACAGAACTCCATAATATTAACTCCGGCAGCTCCCAATGCTGGTCCTACGGGTGGGGAAGGATTTGCTACGCCTCCACGAACCTGTAATTTTACTACCTTACTAATTTCTTTTGCCATTATTTAAATATTTAATTAAGAAAATACACTAATTGGAAGCTAATGTATTAACCAAATTCTCGTAACATTTATGAGATTTTTTCAACTTGCATATAGTTTAATTCCAATGGCGTTTTTCTTCCAAAGATTTTAACCATAACTTCAAGTTTACGTTTTTCTTCATTTATTTTTTCAATAGTACCATCAAATCCGTTAAACGGACCGTCAATTACTTTCACTGTTTCACCTGGTATAAAGGGTATAACTACATTTTCATTTTGAACTGCTAATTCATCTACAGTTCCCAACATTCTATTCACTTCAGCTTTTCTTAAGGGTACAGGGTCGCCACCTTTTGTTTCGCCTAAAAAACCAATAACACCGGTTATAGATTTTATCACGTGAGGTACCTCACCACTCAAATTTGCTTCCACCATAATATAGCCAGGAAAATATACTTTTTCCTTATGGTATTTTTTCCCATTACGAATTTGAATAACTTTTTCGGTGGGCACCAAAACTTGGTTAACAAAATCTGACAATCCCAACCGAGCTATTTCATTTTCGATATAGGTTTTGACCTTGTTTTCTTGTCCACCAATTGCTCTTACAGCATACCATTTCATTAGAGAAGAATCTGACATCGTATATTAATTAAAAATATTAAAATATTTTTCTAAACCTGTTTGGAAAAATTTATCTACAGCAAATACAGCTAAAGCGAAAATTATTGTAAATACTGCAACTAATACCGTATTTTTTTGCGCTTCATTTCTAGGCATCCATGTAACATTATTTTTTAACTCTTCAAATGATTCTTTAATATAATTTACTATACCCATTATTATCTATTTTTACGCACGGGTGGAGAGGCTCGAACTCCCGACACCTGGTTTTGGAGACCAGTGCTCTACCAACTGAGCTACACCCGTATTAAGCGGGAATCATATATTAATTTCACCAATATATTCCGCTAAATTATAATCCTGTGTATTAAAAAAACACATTCTATTTAAAAGAATATAAGGCGCCTCTTAAAAAGAAGCACCTGATATTCCTATTTATTTCAATTGACTATTTTAATCAATCAAGAATTTCAGTAACCTGACCGGCACCTACAGTTCTACCACCTTCACGGATTGCAAATCGCAAACCTAAATTCAGTGCAATTGGTTGTATTAAATCAACTGTAATAGTTAAGTTATCACCCGGCATTACCATTTCAACTCCATCAGGTAAATTTATTGTACCAGTAACGTCAGTTGTTCTTACATAAAACTGTGGACGATAATTTTTATGAAATGGTGTATGACGACCACCTTCTTCTTTTTTCAAAACATAAATTTCAGCTTTGAATTTTGCATGTGGTTTAATTGAACCTGGTTTACAGATCACCATACCTCTGCTAATTTCATCTTTATCAATACCTCTTAATAAAATACCAACATTATCACCGGCTTCACCTCTATCCAATATTTTACGGAACATTTCAACTCCGGTAACGGTAGAAGTTAATTTTTCAGCTCCCATCCCAATAATATCAACAGAATCTCCGGTATTGGCAACACCCAATTCAATACGACCGGTAGCAACAGTACCACGACCAGTTATTGAGAATACATCTTCAACAGGCATTAAGAAATCTTTTTCAATATCTCTTTTTGGTAATTCGATCCAGCTATCAACTGCATCCATTAATTCCATTACACTATTTACCCATTTTTCTTCTCCATTTAAGGCACCTAATGCGGAACCTTGAATTACAGGACCATTGTCTCCATCATATTCGTAGAAAGTCAATAACTCTCTAATTTCCATATCAACTAATTCCAATAATTCCTCATCATCCACCATGTCTACTTTATTCATAAACACAACCATTCTAGGAATACCTACCTGACGCCCTAATAAGATATGCTCACGAGTTTGTGGCATTGGTCCATCAGTTGCAGCTACTACCAAAATAGCACCATCCATTTGAGCAGCACCAGTTACCATGTTCTTAACATAATCTGCGTGACCCGGACAGTCAACATGTGCATAATGACGTTTTTCCGTTGAGTACTCAACGTGTGCAGTATTAATTGTTATACCTCTTTCTTTTTCTTCCGGAGCATTATCGATCTGATCGAAATTCATTACTTCAGAAAGTCCTTTAGCTGCTAACACTTTTGTAATGGCAGCAGTCAAAGTAGTTTTACCGTGGTCAACGTGTCCAATAGTACCAATATTTAAATGGGGCTTTGAACGATCAAAAATTTCTTTTGCCATGATTGTTAAATTTTAATCTTAGTTATATATATTTGTGTTTAAATTCGTTTATTAGAAGCCATTAATTTTGAGCCAATGACGGGATTTGAACCCGTGACCTCTTCCTTACCAAGGAAACGCTCTACCCCTGAGCTACACCGGCTTATAATATAATGTGCAAACCGGATTCCTCTTCATTTTAATTTGCGCTCAAGTGCAAATCACTTGGAACAGGTTTTTATCCTTTTACAACCTCTTTCTTATCATTAACTTTAACAAGTTGTAAAATCTTGGAGCGGGAGACCGGGCTCGAACCGGCGACAGTCAGCTTGGAAGGCTGAAGCTCTACCAACTGAGCTACTCCCGCTTAATACTTATTCTTTTATCCTTTTAAAATATCTGTGGGGAGAGCAGGATTCGAACCTGCGAAGGTTTCCCAACAGAGTTACAGTCTGTCCTCGTTGGCCGCTTGAGTATCTCCCCTCAATATTTATTTATTTTTCAAAGAGCTGAGCCGATGGAGGGACTCGAACCCACGACCTGCTGATTACAAATCAGCTGCTCTAGCCAGCTGAGCTACATCGGCATTTTCATTAAAAAAATCCCAAAAAAAATAATCAAAATTTTAATTTTAATTTTGGGTTTTTACATAAAAAAACAAACCGCTTTTTCTAACGGTTTGCAAATGTAAAAAGTTTTATCAGTTCTGCAAAACTTTTTGCCTATATTTTTATAATTATTTATGCTCTTAACTTTTCCTTTCGCTTCACTAATTGCTTCTTAACAGAATCTACAGATTGACTCACTGCTTCTTCAAATGATTTAGCTAGTTTTTTAGCAACTACATCATTTCCAGGTAAACTTATTTTTAAATCTGAAATCTTATTCTCTTTTTCACTTGCACTTTGAACTTTTAAATAGATTTCAGCACCTAAAATATGATCATGAAATTTTTCGAGATTATTAACTTTCTTTTCAATGTATTTGACTAAGTTTTCATCGATATTGAAGTTTACAGATTGCACAGATACTTTCATAAGTTAATAGTTTTTATTGCCCCTAGGATGGGCATGGTTATACATTGTTTTTAAATCTTTCAAACTACTATGGGTATAAACTTGAGTCGAGGCTAAACTGGAATGACCTAACAACTCTTTAACTGAATTTAAATCAGCTCCTTCGTTTAACAAATGAGTAGCGAATGAATGCCTTATTACATGTGGACTTTTTTTGACTTTTAAAGATACTCTACTAAAATACTCATTTATTATTCTATATACAAGTATTGGATATGTTTTTTCACCTTTTTTTGTGATAAAAAAGTAATCAACTTTAGCATCAAAATCCTCTCTAAGCAAAAGGTATTTTTTAATCGTTTTTATAATAGAATTTAATAGCGGTATATGTCTTTCTTTATTTCTTTTTCCAATCACTTTAACAGTATTTTGTGACAAATCAAACGAATTAATTTTTAATCCAATTAATTCTGATCTTCTCATTCCTGTTGTATATAATAATTCAATAATTAATTTATCTCTAATCGACTCAAAATCATTTTCATTTTCAAAAAATTGAAGTACCTCCATTATTTCTTTTTCAGAAAAAGGTACATTCACTTTTTTAGAAACTTTTAGCGCCTGATGCTTACGTAACGGACTTTCTGAAATTTGTTTTGTTTTTAATAAGTATTGATAGTAAGTCTTTAAGGAACTGATCTTTCTGTTAATTGTTCGATTTGAAATATTGTTTTCAACCAATTCAACAATCCAACTTCTTATTATACTGTATGGTAAATCAGAAATTCTACTTTCATCAAATTCGTTTTTGCAAAAAACCTGAAAAGATTCTAAATCTTTTTTATAAGCAGTAACTGTATTTGGTGAATATTTTCTTTCGTAAATAATATATTCTATAAAATGAGGTATACTCAAAATCCTTCTTCAATTTAATAACAATTAGTTACCATTTGCTATCGAGCAAAATGGCCCGCACTACTCTACCCAAAGTTACAAAAAAACAGATAATAAAATAATCATTTAACATAAAAAAATCCCGAAAATTCGGGATTTTGATATTATTTTTTCAAATGAAATGTTTAATTTTCATTTCAACATAAATAGGTTTTAACCTTTTTCTTCTGCGGTCCTAATTGCTTGAACATATTGAGCTTTTTGAATTTGTTTACGTCTCAAAACTGAAGGTTTAGTAAATTGCTTTTTCTCACGCAATGTTCTCATAGTTTTAGTTCTGTCGAACTTTCTTTTAAAACGCTTTAACGCTCTATCTATATTTTCACCATCCTTTACTGGAATAATTAACATAATACGGCACCTCCCTTCATCTGTTCTATTTTAAAGATTAATAATTTTTTTGGGCTGCAAATATACAAAGATTTAATTATTAAATATATTTTCTTATATTTATTTTTTAATATCAATCCCTCTCAATCCATGAACAAGATCATTAAAATTTTATTTGTAGTCTTTTTAAGCTTATTATTTATTTTAGTAGGCTTTTATTTTTGGGCATCTTCTCCAAATCATAGCCCGGATACATATGCTAAAACCTATACTTACACACACCCTTCAACAATTAATAACGATTCTATTTTTAGTGTCATAACTTATAATATTGGTTATTTAAGTGGTATGACAAATAATTTGGCGATTGAAAAACCAAGAACTTTTTATGTTGATAATTTACAAACAGTTCTAGACCAGTTTAAAAATCTAAACGCTGATATTCTTGCCTTACAGGAAATTGATTATGCATCTAACCGATCTTATAATATAAATCAACAGAATGAAATTGCTAAATTGGGTTATAATTTTATTGGTGAAACAATTAATTGGGATAAAAAATATTTACCCTTTCCTTACTTTCCTATATCCATACAGTTTGGCAAAATGTTTTCGGGGCAATCTATATTAAGTAAATATAAAATAATAAAACAAGATAGAATTGAACTGGAAAGAAATAAAACAAATCCGTTTTATTATGACGCTTTTTATATAGACAGATTAGCACAAGTAGTTAAAATTAAAATTCAAAGAGAAACTCTTGTGTTGATCAATGTACACTTAGAAGCATATCATCAAGAAACTCGTTTAAAGCAAACCAAAAAAATAATAGAAATATACCAACGATATTGCAAGGAATTTCCTACTATTTTATTGGGTGATTTCAATAGTGATATTAACTATGAAAATGCCAGTATAGATCTGCTTTTAAAATTACCAAAAACAGGTAATGCCGTTTTTAACAAAGCGGCAATACAGAATACCTTTAATTCAGAAAAACCTACGGAACGATTAGATTATATTTTTTACAATACTGATTTTATAAAATTTATTGACGGCAAAGTTCTTACTGAATTTGCTCAAGCATCAGATCATTTACCTTTAATGATGAATTTTAATTTTAAACAATAATTATATGGAAACTCTTGCAAACCAAAACCAGTCTGCTACCTTAAGCGCAAAAGAGTGGGCGTTAACAATTTTTATTTCAGGATTACCCTTAGTTGGATTAATTATGTTATTAGTCTGGGCATTTTCTGATGATACAAATATTCATAAAAAAAATTGGGCAAAAGGAAGCCTTTTAATTATGCTTATTGTATTTATTTTGATATTTAGTTTTATTTTTCTATTCGGAGGAATAGCCTTATTATCAAATCTTTTTAATTAATAGATCAATTTATACAATATGGCCGATAATCCCGATTGTTCTTCTGCACTGATATAATAAGAACCATCGGGGTTTGAGGCAATACCTTCTATTTGAAAAGAACCATTTACATTTATGGTCTTTTTTTCAACTTTCCCGTCTAAAGGATTATTTTGTGAAAAATCAGAAAGCTTTACAACAAAAGGAGTAAAATTTGAATATCCGGTTAATAAAACGGTCTTTTCTTTTTTATTAAAAGCTGCACCGGTTATGAGACCGTTGATATTATAACTATCAATTTTTGAGAGTACATAATTTCCTTTCGCTTTAGGAATATTATAAACGGTGGTTTTCAAATCTCCCCAATTTTTAGTAAACAGAAATAAGCTGTTACCAATATTTACAACAGCCTCAGCATCAAAATTTGTGCTTCGGTTTGATTTAGTAAAATTGGTTTGTTCCTTATAACTAATCATAATTTTTTCTGCCTTTACTTGATCATTGTTTAAATATTCCGATTTATTTATTTTATAAATAGTTTGATCGGTTCTATTATTAGAGTTATTACCAATATCACATAAATAAATAAAGTTATCATCTTGTGCGATATCTTCCATATCCCTGTTTTCAACATCCAGTACTTTTACTGTTCGGGTTATATCACCGGTTAAAATATCAATTTCATACAATTCAGGTTCACCCCCACTATCGTTATGTGTAATAATTCTATTATTGAAATTAATAAGGCCTGAGGTTTCACTAATTATTGAGCTCAGATCAATAACTTTATTAACGGATAGTTTTTGGTCTTGACCTATAATATCTATAATTGCATTTTCTACTGATTCTTCCGATTGGCAGTTGTACAATATGCTAATAATAAAAAGTATTTTTAATAAATTCATGACAATATAATTTTTGAATTATTGCCAGACTTAATTTGTTAGTCGTCTTTTTTTTCAAAAATTCTCTTAAACAGTGATTTTCTTTTTTTTCTTTTAGCTTTTCGAGAAGCCTTTTTTGAGGCTTTATCAAAAGTAGTGCTTTTATTTTTAAAAAATCTGTCAAATAATTTTTCAATTTCCGATGAATCGACAAAATCATTACAGTTCAGCGCTTCTTCATATTCAAAAGGAAGCTCAGCAAAAGAAGTGAAGTATCTTTTTCTCAGGGATTTATTATTCTGAACTTTTTGCAGGGTTCTAGCAATTAAAGGCAATGCTAAAGTACTTCCCGAACCATTTGCTCCATTATTAAAATGAACTATTGGTAATGATGCACCGACTCTTGTCGCTACAACCAAATTAGGGTTGTAAGCTAAAAACCAAGCATCGGCATAATCTTGTGAAGTACCGGTTTTTCCAGCAAGTGATAAGTTCACTCCATATTTATTTTTCATAGATCTTCCGGTTCCTTCGACCATTGCTTTTTGTAGCATTGCATTTAATAAATCTGTGCTTTGTTTTTCTAAAACTCTTTGCGGTGATTTTAACTTTTTATTTTGATATACTATTTTGCCTTTTGAGGTTTTAACAGAAACTATTATTTTGGGTTCTACTTTTATTCCGCCATTTGCAAAACTTGCATAAGCAAATATCATCTCATACAAACTTGCCGTTGCTGTTCCCAATGCAGTTGAAGGTCTATGAATCAATTCTTGCGTGAAGCCTAAATTGTTCCATGTATACTCAAGATTAGAAAACGGAATTTGTAAAAACAAATTAACCGTTGGTATATTCATTGATTTCGATAAAGATGCTGACATTGAGTACTTTCCGCCTATAGAATGATCATAATTTCGAGGTTGCCAATTGTCAAAATCTGATAAAATTAAAGCATCATTATCCAAATATTGACAAGGCATTGCACCATCTTCCAAAGCTGTGACATACAAAATTGGTTTAAAAGCCGAAGCTGTTTGTCTTTGGGCAAATATTTGATCATAAGGCTGAGTACGATAATCAATACCTCCAACCCAACTTTTTATAGCACCTGTATTTGGATCAACAGCAATAAAACCAGCATGCAGTAAGGTTAATACTTGTTTTAAACTATCTCTTACTGAAATTGAATCCGTATAAAACCCATCCCAGGAAAACATTTCCCGGTTTTTTTTGACATATGCGTTCTTTGCTAGCTTTAATTTCTTTAATTCACTATCTACCAATTTTTGCAAGGCCACTTTACTTGAACCGCTTTTATACTGATTGTTTAAACGATTTTGCATTTTACCCAAATGACTTTTAAAAGCCTGTAAAGCATAATTTTGCAAATTTACATTTAAGGTAGTTTCAATGATTAATCCACTTTTTCTGATATCATATTTGGTGTCAGAATTTTTATTGATATAATTTAGAATATCTTTAACTTCACTTTTCACTTGTACCAAAAAATAATTCGCCGTACCTTCAGATTCTAAATTGGCATAATCTAATTTTAATGTCAATTTTTGAATAGAATCAGTCACATCATCACTTAAATAACTGTATTTATTCATTTGCTCTAAAACAACATTTCGCCTATTTACGGCATGTTCAGGATATAATCTCGGATTATAATAGGTATTGGCTTTTAACATCCCAACCAAAACCGCAGCCTCTTCAATCTTTAATTTGTACACACTTTTATTAAAATATCGCCTTGCAGCCGATTCTATTCCCAAAACATTTTCTCCAAAAGGAACCGTGTTTAAATAAAGTGTCAAAATTTCTTCCTTATTGTAAATATTCTCCAAGCGATATGCTAAAATGGCTTCTTTTAATTTACTTACAGGCATGCTTATTGCGCCAAAATTTTTTCGGCCATACATGTTTTTAGCCAATTGCTGGGTAATTGTGCTACCACCACCTGAGCTTTTTTGTTGTAACAGTATAGTTTTGATCAATACACGCAATAAACTTCTCGAATCTACTCCTTCATGTTCAAAATAACGATTATCTTCGGTCGCGATCAACGCATTTATTAAATAAGAAGGAATTTGATTATATTCAATATTGGTTCTGTTATCTGCAAAAAATTTACCAATCAAAGATCCGTTATCTGACAATACCAGTGAAGCAGTTTCATTTTTAAAATCCATTAACTCACTTTTAGTATATAAATGCCCGAAAAAACCATAAAAAACTGCAGCAAAAAACAATGCTGAAATTATTAAGGCCAATAAAACAGATTTAACCAAATATTTAATGAGTTTTTTTACCATGTGAATTTGAAGGGGTAAAAAATAGATTTTAAAATTTTGAGTAAAATTATAAATTCATGAAGTAGCTTTTAAATTAATTTTTCATCACTATTAAGGTAGCAACATATCCTGTTAAAATGTTCCATTCTTTAGAAGCCAGCATATTACCCTCTTCATCAAAAACTTTAAATTCAGCAGTATTAGGACCAGAAGAACCTTGATTCAACGCCTCTATATCGATACGGTTAAAGCCCTCATTCAGTTCTATGTCAACAGCATAATAACCAGCTTGTAAAGTTATGCTTCTTCTTACTACCTTTTCATTGACGTATAATCTCACTCTATCTCCGTCAACATAACTATGGTCTCTGCATTCTATTCGAATTCTTTTCGTATTTGTTTCCAATTTACCAAGTTCTAATTTAGTATTCAATTTTACCACACTTACGTCATTACTGTTCCAATATTTTTTTACAAGCAGATCTTTATCACTGTTATTGTGATTTATCATACTACTGTTCTTTGTTTTATTAATAATACTGTATTTCGGAAAGTTGGCAGAAATATCTATTATCGTACCAAAAAGAGTTTTGGTCTCTCCCTGAAGCTTTGGGGTATATTGTGAAAAAGGAATTATATTTTTCTCGTTACTTTCATTTTCCGGCTGAAAACTAAACGCATCAGTTTTTTCTACTTTATTATTATCTAACTGGGCGTATAAACCAGTTGATGATATAAAGAAAAAAAGGCTTAACAAAAATATCTTTAAAAGCATTTTTTATATAAAAGTTTAAATAACTGTAGTATTTTTCGTGGGCAAATTACAAATTATACTATATAATTTTATTAAAACTTTACTAAAAAAAAATAAATCTAATTTTTATTTAATTTTTTCTTAATCTTATTAATCGCATTTTCAATGGATTTATCAGGTTCAATAACATTGTATTCGCCCCAAAATTCCGGATTAGAAAATCCTGATGCTCTATCATTTAATATTACGTTTCTTTTTAATTTCTCTCTATTTTTCAATGATAGATTTTGATCGTTCACCGCCCAATCTGTAATTGCCATTTCAATTGTTATATGATACAATGAATTAAATATTTTCTTTTTCCAATTAATCTTAAAACTCAATTCTATTCTACTATATCCAAAATGCCACTTACCTTCATTCATCCTATAATCAACTATGTACTGAGTTCTTACAGGTATAACATCAGCATTTGCCGGCTTTTTCTTTACAAAAAACCTACTGGCCCTATTTAAATTTTCAAGATTCAGACTAAAAACAGCTTTAACCATAGCATAGCTTTGAGAATCAATATATAATTTACCTTTATAGAAAGGTTCTATTACGTTTTGTTTTTGTATAAAGTCAATTACAAATACAAGCTTATTCTGAATACTAATTACTTTGTCAAAAGTAAAATTGTAGATTTCAAATATATCTTCGGTAAAAAACAAACCTTTATTTTTTACCATATCCATGTGTAAGTTGTTGTACGGACCTCCTTGAAGTTTTATTATTAAGGTATCAATTCTTCTGTAATCCGTACTTTTTCTAACCTTTTTTAATTTTACATAATCATAGTTGAACGATCTATATGGTTGCTTATATACATCGACAACTGCTTCAGTTAACGAAGCATAATTTTTACGTTTTTTAATTGACTCACGATAAAATGCTGTCATTATTAATGGGTTTTCTTCGTAATTTTTTTTTCTATTTTCTTTAACTTTTCGAATAACCAAATAAGGGTCAACAGAAACTAAATTAACATCAGGCAATTTTTCAAAGGATTCGTCCATTTTTATTGTAATTCTTTCTGAAGAAAAATTTTCCAATGGAATAATTTTATTTTTAAACCCCATATAGGTTACTGTTATACTAGTATTTGCCATTTTTTTAGGCACCTTTAATAAAAACTCACCATCAATATTAGAAATTGTTGATATATTAGTATTATTTACCGCTATACTTGCAAATTCAAGAGATTTATTTGTTTTACCATTTACAATTATTCCGGTATACTGAACAAATCCGGTTGTATCTATATTTTGTGTATTCGTCTGCGAAATAATTGGCAATAGCCCACAAATTAAAAAGAAATTTAAAGTAATGAATAAGAGCTTTATTCTTCTGTTTTTTGATGCAGTTTTCATCTTAAAGAATGTATTTAGTCTATTATGTTTTCACAACCCAAGTTAGTGATATTTAAACAAATAGTAAAGACATTTAACTTAATGTTAAGACATTTTTATTTTAGAAAAAAATAATTTTCTATAAGTGAAATAGTAATTAACCCAATTTATGAATAATTGGATTAAAAGCTTTTGATGCTATTAAAACTTTATCACCAACATTAATTTTATTTGCATCATCATCATCAGCAACCACCTTCACCAAGTCTTTCCCTATAAGAACAGTAATGATAAAAATAAAATCTTGTTTTACCATTTTAACCACTTCGCCTGTAAATTGAAATTTTGCATCAACCTTATTACGTGTAAATACTTCTAATGGTACCCCTTTGTTCACTATTTTTCCTTGTTCTAACTCTACTAAATAATCTGATAATTTTATAATTTCCGATATATCATGACTAATCAATATGGTTGTAAGCTTAAACTCATTGTGTACCTGTAAAATATATTGCTGCAATCTATTTCTCATTTCCTGATCTAATGCCGATAATGGTTCATCCAACAATAAAATCTGGGGTTTTTGTACAAGGGCTCTCGCCAAAGCCACTCTTTGCTTCTGGCCACCAGAAAGTGTATCTGGCCTACGATTTTGCAAATCGCCAAGATCTATGATTTCAACAAGTTCTTTAATTATCTTTTTATTCTGATTTTTAGCTAAGGCAAAGCGCAAATTTTCCTTTATCGTCATATTGGGAAAAAGAGCATATTCCTGAAAAACAAAACCAATATTTCTTTTTTGAGCTTGTAAATTCAGTTTATTGGCAGAATCTAACCAAACAGTATTGTTTACCTTGATAAATCCATTATCAGTGACCAACAATCCTGCAATAATTTTCAAAAGACTCGTTTTACCGGCCCCCGATTTTCCATAGAAAGTGACGAATTGTTCCTTGGCTATTTTCAACTGTATATCCAACAACATATCACCTGCTGTTGATTTCAATTTTTTTTGTACTGAAATTTCTATCATTCTAAAAAAATCTTTTTAAATAGCCCCCATTAACCAAATATACCATCAACAAAATAACGAAAGTAATGGTAAATAATATTAAGGAATAAGTATTTGCAGCATCATAATTTAGCGACTCAACCTCATCATAAATAGCTATAGAAGCAACTTTGGTTTTACCTGAAATATTTCCTCCAATCATTAAAACAACTCCGAATTCACCTACGGTGTGTGCAAATGCCAGTACAATTCCGGTAAGAAGCGAAGGTTTCAAATTCGGTAATAAAACTTTAAAAAGTGTTACAACCTTTGATTTACCCAGTACGTATGACGCATCTCTTAGTGATGGAGATAAATTTGCAAAACCCGATTGCAACGGATGTACCATAAAAGGTAAACTATAAACTATCGATGCAACTACCAGACCTTCGAAAGAAAACACAAGCCTCAAACCCAACCAGGTATCCAACCAGCTTCCAAAAGCATTTGACGGACTGAAAGCCAACAACATATAAAAACCTAATACCGTTGGAGGCAACACTAAGGGCATACTTACAAATGTTTCTATAACAGGCTTTATTTTTGACTTACTATGGGCCAGCCAATAAGATAATGGAATGGAAATTAGCAATAGCAAAATAGTTGTGATAAATGCCAGTTTAAACGTTAATATGAGTGGATTATAATCTATCATTTTGATAATATCAATTCGTTAGTTTTGATCATCGCTGTAACTTCAGTTCCTATTTTTATCTTCAATCTTCGAACAGAATTAGTTGTAATTATAGAAGTTATTTCACCTACTTTGGTTTTAATCATTAATTTGCTTAACAATTTATCTGAAGCTATAGATATTACTTCACCAACCATCTTATTCCTTAAACTAATACCGTCAACAGAACCAATACCAATTATTACTTCAGTTTCTTTAAAAATTACACGAATAGAATTATTTATTTGCAAATAAGGTGCAGTTACAGGTGTGTCAATCATAATTGAAGAAAAGCTCATATCACCAACTCTAACTTTTACTATGGAAAGATCTCCATTAACATCTATTGCTTCTATTTTCCCTTTTAGTATATTCATTTAATCAATATCAGAATAGCCAAATTTATTTAAAATTTCTTTGCCCTTATCGGAAAAAATAAATTCATTGAATTTTTGTGCACGGCCAAGATATGCATTTCTATTTTTTAAAATAACTATTCCTTGAGCAATTGGAGTATAGAGATCCTGATTTACTTCTTTCCAACTTCCCTGGGTTTTCATTTTTGGAGATAATACTACTGATTTAGCTGTAATTCCAATCTCGGCAGCATAAGAAAAAATAAACTGATTAGTTTGGGCAATACTTTCACCAAAAACCAATTTATGTTTTATTTTTTCATAGATCTTTAAATTCTTTAAATATTCAACTGCCGATAACCCATAAGGAGCAGTCTTTGGGTTGGCCAAAGCAATATGTTTTATTTGCTGTTTATTAAAAGATTCGAATGTCGGATTAAGCTGACTGTTCATTGTCCAAATCACTAACTTACCATAGGCATAGATCATAGGTTTATTATTTGTAAAACCGTTCACATATAATTCATTTGGGAATTTCATATCGGCTGAAACAAAAATATCATAAGGAGCACCTTCTTTAATTTGGGCGGTAAGTTTACCTGATGAACTCGTTATTATTTCACAATCAATACCGGTTTCCGTTGTAAAAGATTTTACAACTTCAAGCATAGCAAATTGCATGTTAGCAGCTGTTGCGATGGTCAATTTATCATCGTTTTCTTGCTTACACGAAAAAAATAGTAGTAAAAAAAAAGTTGTAAGTACAAGCAGTTTTATACATTTCATAAAAAACACTTAATTATAATTAACCCACAAAGATAAACAAAGCAGTATCGAAGGTGGCAAATAAATAACCTTAAAATATATTAAAATTACTTAATAGTTGATATTACAAATCATCAGTAAAGTGTTTGTTCTGTATAGGATTTTTAAACTTTTCATGATTGTATGATTTGGAATTTCCTTTTGGTATGGATAGAGATTGCCAAGCTTCGTTTTTAATCATTTTTCCAATAAATACAATTTGCCCAACATGATAAGCATAATGGGCCAATTGCCTGTTTATGGCCTCAGAAACAGGTTGACCCATATTTCTGATATATACTGTTTTATTTAAATCCTTCTCCGACAAAGAATTCAAAGCATCAAATAAACATTCCCAGCCTTTATTCCACACCATTAACAGATCTTCTTTTGTGTTTAAATCGTTTTCAAATTCATCATCTCTCCTTCTCCATTGCTTCTCACCATCCGAGCTTAAAAAATCTGTCCACCGTGATAACATATTACCTGACAAATGTTTGACTATTATGGCAATACTATTGCTTTGCTCATTATAATGCCAAAACAATTTTTTATCGGGCATCTGATCGAAGGTCTTTTCGCCTAAAGACTTATAGTAAGTGAAAAGCTTCAATATGTTTATCAAAAAAGAATCCATTTTATTAATTAATATCTTTTAAAGATATATAAAATGGATCTTTTAATTGTTACTAAATAAATTTTTGTGATTATTTTATAAGAAAATAGAACACACGTACTTGTACATTATTTTTCAAATAATGATCTAACTAATTCAAACTGTCACCTTGATTTAATTCTCCGTTTCCGGCGAAATAAATTTATACACAAACCCGGCTATTATGGCACCAATAATGGGAGCAACCCAAAATAGCCACAACTGATCCATTGCCCAATCGCCAACAAATATTGCCTGACTTGTACTACGTGCCGGATTTACGGAAGTATTTGTTACCGGTATACTGATCAAATGAATTAGTGTAAGAGCAAGACCTATAGCTAATCCGGCAAAACCCTTTGGAGCTTTAGAATGTGTCGCCCCTAAAATAATGATCAGGAACATAAATGTCATAACTACTTCAGTTAGCAAGGCCGCATACATGTCATACCCTCCCGGCGAATGTTCACCAAAACCGTTGGCTGCAAATCCGCCTAATTCAAATCCGTTTTTTCCCATTACAATTAGATATAAAATTCCTGCTCCAGCAATTCCACCCAAAACCTGTGCCCCGATATATGGCAAAAGATCCTTTTTGTCAAAACGACCTCCAGCCCATAGCCCGAAAGATACTGCAGGGTTAAAATGAGCTCCTGAAATATGACCCAGTGCATATACCATGGTCAAGACAGTTAAACCAAATGCCAAAGCAACTCCTGTAAAGCCAATTCCTAATTCCGGAAAAGCAGCTGCAATAACTGCACTACCACAACCACCAAGTACTAACCATAGAGTACCCATAAATTCTGCTACTAATTTTTTCATTTAAGTTTAAGTTTAGTTAATTAATATTACATGTTAAACAATAATACTGATTGTTAACTGCTTACTAATTTAATCAAATTTTTTAATTCCAATTATTTTACAACTGATAAGCATCTAGTCTCAACATTCATACTATTGAGACCGTTATTAGGCAAACTTAAATTTGCATTTGACACATGCCTCATACTATATCGAAAATCCAAGAAAATATCTTTAATTTGATAAGAAAGACCGAGTGCAATGACATCCGAAAAGGCAAGTCCGGAATCCATTCTCTCGGTGTCTGTATCGAATACATCGGACCGATACTTCCTAAAACATAGGTACTTAGATTCTTAAAAGTTTGGTATCTGACAATTATTCCCTAAGTTCAAAACATATTCGTTAATCTGTTTTTTAGTAGTGTACTCAATTCTTTTATCCAGATAATCATCACCATGTCTTGGCTGCACATAAAACTGATTTAACAATTGATGTTCATTTATGTATATACCGGGCTCAATATTAATTTCAAATTTCCATTTTCTTTTTTTACTGAGCTCGATAATTGATCTGAAGTTTATAGAATTGAACATCATAGGTATAGTCATTTGAATTAAGTGGAAAACTCTCTTGTTTTCCAAAACCATAATTAAATCCAAGTTTTATTTTTTTAGATTTCTTATCATTATTTTGAGCATTGCCACAATAACTACCAAACAAAAACACACTAAAAAATAGGTAGAATAAATATCTCATTCTAAAAATAAGGTTTCAAACCATTGATTTTCATTGGAAAGATAGATTAATTATTTAAAAATGCTAATTCAATCTTATTTATAATGATTTGTGTTTATTATAAATTTTATCAATTTCAACGGCCAAATCAAAATCTTTGTCGTTAACCCATCAGCATCATGTGTACTTAATGACACAAATACTTTATTGTAAACATTTTCCCAATTGGGATGATGATTTGCCTTTTCAGAAACTAAAGCAACAGAGGTCATAAAAGAAAAAGCATCAATAAAGTTGTCAAAAATAAATTCATTTTGAATAAATTTATCTTTAACTGACCAACGGGTGCTTAATTTAATTAAGTTTTCATCGATCTCTTTTTTATTCATTTTATTCATAATTCTAAATTTTTGAACTAATAATTTGAGTAACCTAAGATATAGGTACCCCTAAAGGTACATCATTTCTCAAATCAAAAAAAGAACGCTCACTATAGTTCATTTTATTAAAGAATAGTTTTTACAGAACAACAATTAACACACAATAAGTCAACCATCCTAGTCACAATAAATAAATAAAGGCTTTTTATACTTAATGTATGTGATTAGCAATAGAATATCTTGGATAATTCAAATAAAAATCGTATATTAATCAATCTCATTTTTATAGTATAATTTTTTTAAACCTACGATATGAATTCCTTAACTATAATAATTACAATCTTAGTGATTTTTATACTTTCAGGTATTAGAATCATCTATGAATACAAGCGAGCGGTAAAATTTAGATTTGGTAAATATATAACTCTACTAAAGCCCGGCTTTCGCTGGATTATTCCTCTTGTAGAGAGAATTCAAATTGTTGATATTCGGGTAATAACAATTAATATACAGAAGCAAGAAGTTATGACAAAGGACAATGTACCTTGTCATATTAATGGTGTTTTATTTTTTAAAATTAATAATGCCACAAAAGCAATTCTCGAAGTAGAAGATTTTGACTTTGCTATTTCACAAATGGCACAGGCTTCTTTAAGAGATGTTTGTGGTAAAGTTGAATTAGACACCATTTTATCAAAAAGAGAAGAAATAGGGCAAAACATAAAGATGATTGTAGAACAAGAAACCGAAATTTGGGGTATTTCTATTCAGGATGTAAAAATAAAAGATATTGAATTACCCGAAAACATGAAACGATCTATGGCCATGCAGGCAGAAGCAGAACGAACCAGAAGAGCAAGGATTATTTTAGCAGAAGCAGAAAAACAAGCTGCAGGTAAATTATTGGAGGCAGGAAAAATCATTGATCAATCTCCTGCGGCCTTAAAATTAAGATTATACCAAACTTTATCAAATATTGCAAGCGAGAAAAACTCTACTATTGTATTTCCGTTTCCTGAAGAGGCACTTTTCAAGAAAAAGTAATGCCGATCCGGAAATAATACCGGTAGAAACAATGGACTATATTTAGTTAAAATGAATGAACTTCTATAACAATGCATTTTGTTCAATCCAATGCCCATTTACATATCATTATACTACTAACTATTAATTATTAAAATCATATTATGAGTGAACATATTTATAAAACCATTGAAATCACGGGGTCCTCACCAATTGATATGGAAACCGCTGTAAAAAATGCCTTAGCCAGGGCTTCAAAATCTATAGATAACTTAAGGTGGTTTCATATTACAGACACACGGGGATCATTAAAAAATGGTGTCATTGACCGATGGCAGGTAACCATAAAATTAGGCTTTACCATGAAAGAGTAATCAATTATTTAATTTTAATTGGTTCATAATACTTAATCTTTCAGGAAAAATAAATTATAAACCAATAAGTGATAGCTGTCAAAATTTTGATGAACACTTGTTAGTTTTGTACTCTCTATTTAAAAACATTACTAATAGGTCAAACCATGACCGAATTTGTAAAGTGGATCTTCTGAGTCATAAGGTACATCTTCAAATTGCTTTAGAACTGCCTCCCAGCTTGATGGCAATTCGAAAGGCATCTTTCCATTAGGTCTGCGCTCACCGAAAATCAACTCGGCTAAAACTTCATCAGAGGTACCAAATTCTGCCATTAAGGCTGTACTCTTTTCATTGACTTCGGTCAATATTGCTGGCCTTTCAAGATTTACAACAACAATGGAAGGCTTTTTTTCAATTAGATCAATTATCTTTTTCAATTCCTCTTCGTTATAATAAAGTCTGCCCTGATGGAAAAACTTTTCTAAAAAGTGATCAGTCCGTTCTTCGAATGGTGTTCTAATACGTATCAGGATAACATCAGCCTCAGAAGGATCATTTACAACTATACCATATTTGTTCAGTACTTCAGGACTCATCATGCCATCCGCATAAATTTTTGTTCCTTTTGCCAAAGGCAATATATTTTCATTTTTAAGTAAAACAGTTGATTTTGCCTGTGCATTTTTTCCTTTTTCTCTGAACTCTTTATTACCTGAGATATTTAAAGCTTCCTGTTCATCAACATATGGATTATCAAATAAACCAAGAATAAACTTATCTCTAAGAATTCTTTTAACTGATTCGTCAATTCGTGATTCAGAGATTTGTCCTGACTTAACGAGTTCTATGATCAATTCCGGATTGCTTTCTCCACCAAACTGATCGCATCCCGCATTAATTACTTTCAAAGTTCTTTCTATAGGTGTTAAATGTTCAACTCCCCACGCCCTTGCTTCTCCAAACTTACTCCCGGAAATAATATTCCAATCTGTACAAATTACACCGTCAAAATTCAATGAATCTCTTAACATTTCAGTTATTATAGATTTATTAAAAGCAAAGCCTACATTTTCATCCGTTTGATCCATTGGTATGCCATAATAAGGCATAATTTGTGCAGTTTTAGCGGGAAACGCTCCTTCTATAAATGGAATTATATGGTAATCAAAATTGTTGCCCGGATAAACCTGCTCTTTACCATAATTAAAATGCGCATCTTCTCCATCAGCTTGAGGACCACCACCTGAAAAATGCTTGGTCATACAAGCTACACTTGAAGCGCCCAATGAATCTCCCTGAAATCCTAATACATAAGCTTTTGTCATTATAGCTGATAGATGTGCATCTTCACCAAAGGTCCCACTGGTCCGACCCCACCTAGGCTCTGTTGATAGGTCGGCCATTGGGTGCAATGCCAATTTTATCCCCACTGATGTATATTCTTGTCTAGCAATATCACCAAACTCACGAACAAGCACAGTATCTCTGGTTGCAGCAAATCCCAGTGATGAAGGCCATTGTGAAAATGAAGGAGTGTATAAAGCTGCTCCCGGATTATTTTCGGTGCCATGTCTCGGATCAGTTCCAATTGTGATCGGAATTCCCAGTCTTGATCGTTCAGCAAGCTTCTGTACATTATTGTTAAACCTGGCGAGAATATCTGCACTATATGAATGCACAATATTAAAACTATTCATTTTATTTTTAGCCATTAATTCAGAACTTGATGGTGCCATTGACATGAACATAATATCAAAAGCATTTTTCGAAAAAAATAGTTTGTCTATAGGTGCTCCTTTTGGAGTCATTCCTATCATTGTTATATACATCGTTCCTGCTTTTTCCTCGATAGTCATCTGTGCAACTATATTATTTACACGATCTTCAATAGAAGCTCTTGCGTCTTCATAAACATCAAGCTTTCCATTCTTATTTAAATCACGAAAATCTTTTCCGTCAATAGTCAGCATTTTTGCTTCTTCACCCAGAAGTGAATAATTCGCGTTAACCTTATTAGATTTTTTGATGTATAAAACCAAAACAAATATTATTATTACACCTATTAAAGCCGATAAAATAATTCCGATAATTTTAAATATTTTTTTCATAATCTATATTGTGTTATTATGACACAATGATACAACAAATATATAATGTGTCCAAATTACACAATAAATTATTCGTATATTAGCAAAATGGCAGATACCAACCCATTTTCCAAATATGATTTCTACTTTAAGAATTTACTCCCCGGACAGTCTATAGATTGCGTGATCATTGGTTATGATCAGGAAGAACTACAGATACTGGTCTTAAAATGGAAAGGAATCGATACCTGGTCTTTACCGGGAGGGTTTATCCAATTAGATGAGGATATGGATTCGGCAGCGGTTCGAATTCTTAAGAGCCGTACAGGACTTGATATTGGCTTTTTAGATCAATTTTATACTTTCGGGAATAAGGACCGCAGAAGTAAGGATGAATTGATTCAAGGCCTGAAAATAATAAATATGAACACAAGCCTTGCTCAATGGTTTAAGCAACGGTTTATAAGTACCGGTTATCTTTCATTGGTTGACCTTAAAAAATGTGATCCAAAACCTGATATTCTGAGCGATGCATGCGAATGGAAATCAATAATTAAATTACCAGGACTTATTTTTGATCATGAACAGATCGTAAAAAAAGCACTGGGTCATATCAGGATCCAACTAAATTATTTACCTATCCTCATTTCATTATTACCTGATAAATTTACCATGAAAGATTTACAGAAATTGTATGAGGCTATTTTGCAAAAGCAGCTGGATCGTGGGAATTTTCAAAAGAAAATACTTAAATCAGGCATATTGATCCGACTTGAAAAACAACTCTTGGGAGGCGCTCATAAAGCACCATATCTATATAAATTTGATGTCGTAAAATATGAAAAATTCCTTGAAAAAGGAACAGGCTTTATATCATAATGTTTAAACAAGAAGAAATCATTATTTTCTCCGAAATATGTACTAATCTGGATTTTTTATTTTCCAGGAGTTATAAAATCTAACAATTTCAATTGGGCTTTTAAATTCTTTATTCTCAATTTTTTTAACCAATTCCGGACAATCATTAAAATATAATTTCAATTTCTTTTTCTTTAAACCAAAAATTCCTTGTGTAACTCGTACTAAGGAATTTTCATCTGCTCTTTTAAATAGACCTATTTCATCAATATAATCCGATTCTGAGTCTTCAAATTCTCTATGATAATAAGTGAGATATCCTTTCTCAACTACCTTTAAAAATTCCTTTTCTCCATAATTTGGAATGGATGTATATTTTTCATTAAACAAATGATTACTTATATCAATCCACATACTTTCAAATTCACGGCTTCCTTGCTTATATCCAATAATTTGACCGGGGCTATATTTTCTCCTTTTATGTTTCTTTTTGAAATACACTTTTTTATAAAGTTTCCCAAAGGGTGGTGGCTTTCTATCTTTAACAAGCCCTCTAAGTGTATCATTGTCATTTTTAATAATATACCCTAATTCATAATCTTTTTGAGCATAAATTAAAATAGTAAATAACAAAAAACTAAATAAAAATAAATTTATTTTACTCATTAATTTCTAACTCTTTTTACAAGGTCTTTTCTTGGTATTATCAATTCACGACCAAGTGAGTTACCATTTCTATAGGTGTTTGCCCTAAGACTCAGATTTGCTTGTGGGATCTCAAATGGGCCATCGTATTTAATACCGAAATGCACCGGATAAGTATTATCAATAGTATAATAAATATCCGTATCTGGTATTGAGTTCTCTAACTTACACATCAATTTATCACCATCCTTATATACAGTTACAATTGGATCTAATACTGCTTTAGATATATTTGTATTCTCAGCATCAAATCTTGAAAAATGCACTTCAGTTCTTTGCGTAAAATTATCCCAATCTTTGCTTTCTTTTGGGCTCCATAGAGTTTCAGAAAGTGCAAATGCTCTTGGATAGGTCATATAATATGCATATTGTAAACTAGGGATAACTTCTGTCCACAAATTTCCTTGTCCCCCAAGAATATATTTAGCATCTACTTCTTCCGGTACCGGTTCAAAACTATATGATTTTTCCAGACTCAGACTAGCATAAATTCTGTTTTCTACACTTTGATCGCCCTGGGTATAATCCAGATAAGCAAAAGTTGTTGGTGTCATTACAACCTCATGTTCCATTTTAGCTGCCTCAATACCTCCTTTCATTCCTCTCCAACTCATCACTGCAGCTCCTTCTGCTAAACCACCTTCCAGTATTTCATCCCAACCGATCATTTTCTTGCCTTTACTGTTAATAATCTTTTCAACTCTTTTAACAAAGTAGCTTTGTAATTCATGTGTATCTTTGATCTTATTCTTTTTCATAAATTTCCGAACAGATCGATCTCGGTCCCAATATCCATGATAACATTCATCACCTCCCATATGTATATATTCTCCAGGAAATAATTCAGCGACCTCTGTAAAAACCTTGTCAACAAAATCATATACATTTTCATCCGCAGGATTTAATGTATTCTCAATTAGCATTTTAAATTCCCCATCGCCAAACCATTCGGCAAATTTTGATCCGGGGTTTACAAATTTATCTTCCTTTTTGGTTGATAGCTCCGGATATGCAGCTAATGCGGCCATACTATGACCAGGAATGTCTATTTCAGGAACAATAGTAATATTTCTTTCTGCCGCATATTTTACAACATCTTTTATCTGCTCTTGTGTATAAAAACCTCCATATGTAGCTTTTTCACCTTTTTTAGGGTATGGTCTGGTATCTCCGAAAAGACCGAATCTTTCAACTCGCCATGCTCCTACCTCTGTTAATTTTGGTAAGGCTTTAATTTCAATTCGCCATCCTTCATCATCAGTAAGGTGCCAATGAAATACATTGAATTTATATTGTGCCATTTTATCAAGATATGCTTTTACCTCATCAACTGTAAAGAAGTGTCGGCTAACATCGAGCATTAATCCTCTCCAAGCAAAACGAGGATAATCTTGTATTTTACATCCCATAATTTCAATCCTTGCATTTTGGCCTTTTGAAAAATCATTTTCAACAGGAATCAATTGTCTTAAAGTTTGAAAACCATTAAAAACTCCAGCAGCATCATTAGCGGTTATTACAATATTCTTATTATTAACTACCAGATCATATCCTTCACTACCCAGATCAGAAATTCTTTCTTTGTTCAGTTTTATAATAATTGATTTATCCGGGTTGTTTGCATCATTAATTTTAATTCCAGAATTCGTTAAAAATTCTTTGAAATTATCAACATACTGATTTACTTCAGCATTATCCGCTTGAACATCTATACTTACATTATTATCTATTACAAATGCTCCGATTCCAGATTCATAACTTACAGGAATAGGAATAATGGAATGCTGCTCATTCTCGTTTTTTATAACATTATTGTTTTCATTTTTACAAGAAGATAATAAGAGGGTAAAAAATACTAAGATTAAAACTATTTTTTTCATTGAAATGATCTGTTTAAAATGATAAAGATTCTATATAACAGTACAATATACTTACAATGTTCAATTTACTTTTAAATTTTCGTTGAACAACTAAATTTTACCTATAAACAATCTAATCTCACGCATTAAATTAATTAATATATTTCATTATTATTTAAAATGACAAGTTCGATAAATTATAAATATTAATAGAATGGATAGCTTGTAAATAGTTATGGTAAAATGCTCTTCAATTTTCATTTATTTTGAAAAACCGCTGGATTCAATTCCAGCTTGAATGAAAATGTTTATCCAAAGAAGAATCTGTTCTTTGATAAGTATGCGCTCCAAAAAAATCACGTTGGGCCTGAATTAAATTCGCGGGTAATTTTTTGGTTGTTAGACTTATCCAATAGTCATAGGCCGAATAAAAGCAAGGAACAGCTATTCTATTTTCCAACGAATAATATAATATCTCTTTAATTTTCTCCTCATTTTCATTTAACAATTCAAAAAGATAATCATCTTTTAATAATTCGCCATGTTCTTTTAAAACAGGTACAGAATCTGTCATAAAATTTGACTTAATTATACAGCCATTGGTCCAGATTCGTGCAATTTCGTCTAAGGATAATTTCCATTTATAAACTTTTGATGCTTGATTCATCAAATCAAATCCTTGATGGTGATTGATAATTCGGGCAAATCTGTAGGCTTTTTCAAGAGCCTCAATATTTATTGAATTTTTTGATGAACGTGACTTTGACAATTTTGCTGATAAAGCATTACGTTTTTCTTTAAAAGAAGATAAATATCTGGCAAAAACAGCTGATGACATCATAGTGCCCGGAACACCCAAATCAAAGGCCACTTTGCTTGACCACGATCCCGTTCCCTTATTAGCTGCTTTGTCTAATATTAAATCCAGCAAGTACTGATCTCCCTCTTTTTTTTGTAAGATTTTGATAGTTATTTCCAGCAAATAGCTCGACATATCACCTTTATTCCAGGTAGTAAAAATCCGTGATATTTGTTCAAAACTCATGGTTTTCGACATCAAGGCAAATAACTCAGCTAAAAGTTGCATTTCGGCATATTCCATCCCATTATGTACCATTTTTATAAAATGCCGGCACCTTCAGGACCAATATAAGTACAACAAGGTTTACCAAACACATCTTTAGCTGAAATAGCTTCTAAAATTGGAGCAACAATCTTATAGCTTTTTTCTGAACCTCCAGGCATAATTGACGGACCATATCTGGCCCCTTCCTCTCCTCCGGAAATACCGGCTCCAATAAATTGAATATTATTTTTTACCAATTGTTCACTTCTTCTTTTTGTATCCAAAAAATGTGAATTACCGCCATCGATCACTATATCATCCTTATCCAAAAATGGTAGCAAATTCTCAATAACAATATCAACTATCTTACCAGCCTTGACCATCAATAGAATTTTTCTCGGCCTTTCTATTGATTTTACAAATTTATTAAGGTCTGTAAACCCAAATAGATTTTTCTTGTCGGCATTAGAGACTAAAAAATCTTTTACAAATTCAGATTCACCTTTCTCTGTTCTGTTATAAACAGAAACATTATAACCTTTATCAGCAACGTTCAAAGCAATACTTTTACCCATTACACCTAAGCCAATAACACCAAAACCGGAGTTTAGCCTATGTTTTACTTTTGACAATAAAATATTCACTATTTCTTCGGGAGAATTTTTAATATCAACTTTAATCGAATTATGTGGTACTTCTAGAACATCAAATTGTGATTTTAACAATTCAGTTCGCATATAATGACCTTGCCTGTTTTTTAATCTTGAATTAATCAGGTCAAAAGTACCCGATAAATAGATCCAATCTATATGCTGTATTTGAGAAGATAATATTTGCCTGTAATCTTCTTTAAGAGCTGAGCAAGATAAAATTCCTCCTCCGCTTTTTTCCCAAATCATCATTTCATTTGCAAGTCTCTCTAACCAAGGTATTCTATCTTTATCGGTTAATGGAATGGCTTTTTTCATTTTTTTAATGTTCGCCTCCGGATGAAAATCATCAGCATCGTAAAAATCCAATCTCAGTTTATCTGCTAATAGTTTACCAATAGTAGTTTTACCACAACCACTAACCCCCATAATTACAATCATAAATCTTATATAAAATTATTAGTTTTTCCCAAAGAATGGGTTCTTTACTCCCTTAACTCCAGGTACAACTTTAAAAATTGAGCCGGCCAGTGGATACTCTTTTAATTCTGCATCAGTCATATCAACCCTTGCAGTAGTAATATATAAAACATCCAGATTTTCGCCTCCAAAAGAACAAGATGTAACATTATGGGCAGGTACTTCAATTTTTGAAATTAGTTTGCCTGTTTCAGGATCAAATCTGGCTACGGCATTACCGTTCCACAGGCCTACCCACAACATATCTTCTTCATCAATAGCCATACCATCAGGATAGCCAATAGTTTCTGAAACTTCAACTGCCACTCTTTTGTTAGATATGGTACTGTTGGTTAGGTCAAAATCAAAAGCCATAATTTTATTTGTGGGTGTGTCAATATAATACATTGTTTTTTTATCTGACGTCCAAACAATGCCATTAGAAATGGTAATACTATCTAACATCTTTGTTGTTTTACCATCAGATTCAATCTTATATAGATTTGCATTTGCCTCAGTTTGTTCTAAATGCATAGAACCTACCCATAGATTTCCGTTGGGATCACATTTACCATCATTAAATCTATTTTCCGGCATATTTGCTTCAATATCCGATAATAAAGATATTACACCAGAAACGGTATTGATCTTATAAATTCCATCTTCCAAAGCAATAATTGCTTCATTTTCCGAACTTGGAACTACAGTACCAATTCTTGATGGAGTTGATAAGGTTCGATTGATTTTAGTTTTCGGATCGTAAATATGAAGCAGTTGTCCTTCTATATCCACCCAATACAACTCTTGTGATCTATAATTCCAATTGGCTCCTTCACCAAGTTTAGAATTTATTTGGAATTCTAAAACGGCTTTATTTTGACCTGTATTAATTGATTCATTCTTTTTGGAATTACAACTTGTCATTAAAAGTAGAATTAAAGTTAGATAAACTGAAATCATCAAATTGAATTTACTATTGTTTCTGTTTTTATTCATATAAATATTTATTGGGTCCAACCTGGTCCGTGAACAACCTTACCAGGTAATTCCCCGGTATGTTCTCCATCTTTTAATACTTGTGTTCCATTAACAATGACATGCACCATTCCGGTGGCATATTGCTGTGGCTTATCAAAAGTTGCGTGATCTTTGATCTCATTTGCATCAAATATTGCCAAATCAGCATAGTAGCCAATTTTTAATGCACCTCGTTTTTTTATCTTTAAATTAGTTGCCGGTAAGGTAGTAAGTTTATGAATAGCCTCTTCTAACGAGATCACCTTTTCTTCTCTTACATATTTGCTAAGTAAACGGGCAAAATTACCATATGCCCTTGGATGTGTACTCGACTTAAGAAAAACACCTTCGGGAGCCATTGAACCAGCATCCGAGCCAAAACTCATCCACGGCAGTGCTATTTGCTTTTTTACATTTTCTTCAGACATTAAAAAATAAACGGTCCCTACTCTGCTGCCATCTTGAATTACTAAATCCATGGCTGTTTCTTCAGGAGAAGTATTTCTCATTTTTGCAACTTCAGCCAAAGTTTTACCAGTTAAATATTTTAAACTATCATTTTTAAAACCTGTTAATAATAACTTATCCGCAGATCCTGCAGCTCGCATTAAATTTTCCCATTCATCAGTATCACTGGTCATTTCTTTCAACACTTTTTTTCTTATTGCAGGGTCTTGTAATCGTTTAGACCATTGTTCATATCCACCTTCCTGAACCCATGGAGGCATAGCGGCATCTAATCCTGTTTCTCCGGCAATATAATTATACATATCCGTGGTAATATGTAAGCCTGTAGATCGTGCAGAATCAATTTTAGCGACAACCTCATCAAACTTAGACCAATTGGATTTTCCACTTTGTTTTAAGTGATAAATTTCTGCTCCTATATTTGCTTCCTTTGCAATTTTGATCAGTTCATCAATACTTTCTAACAAGTTACCACCTTCGCTTCTGATATGAGAAATGTACATACCATTATATTCTGAAGCAACTTTGCATAAGGCAATGAGTTCTTCAGTACTGGAATAAAAAGCAGGCGCATAGATCAATGACGAACCCACACCTAAAGCACCATCTTCCATGGCTTGTTTAACCAATAATTTCATGGTTTCAAGTTCTTCTTCAGTAGGAGCCCTGTCTTCAAATCCTATGGTATTTATTCTAAGTGTTGTTGCACCAACAAACGAGGCTATGTTTGGTGATACACCCTTTTTTTCTAAATAGTCCAAATATTCTTTTAATGTATTCCATTCCACGTTGTATTTGATATCTCCCTGATCTTTTTGTGCATTATTTTTCATCTCTTCATTTAACGGTCCCATTGACCATCCTTCACCGAAAACTTCTAAAGTAACCCCTTGTCTGATATCACTTTGTGATCTTCCATCTTCTATCAATGACTCCACCGCCCAACTTAACATATTGATAAACCCCGGTGCTACCACCAGATCAGTAGCGTCGATTTCCTGACTTGCCTTTGCATTTTTAAGGTTTCCGATAAAGGCAATTGTATCGGCATTGATTCCAATATCATTAATATAGGATTGATTACCCGAACCATCAACTATTTGACCATTTCTGATAATGACATCATAGGATTGAGAAGTAGTACATGCACCTAAAAAGATGAATAGAACGTAAATTAATTGATTTGGTTTCATGGTTTTTTATTTAGTTATAGGATATTTAATCGGGTTATAGAGTATTAATTATTATTTTACTCTTTCATAATGAAGTTTTCACCAAATACTTTAAGTTGATTCATTTTTCCTAAAGAATTCTGATCAAAAGTGATCAAACTTGAAAAACGCCATTTCGGATCCTTATTTGTTTTAAAAGTATCATAGTGCCAATGCTCTAAATTATAGGATAAAAAGTTATTAAAATTTATCTGTAAAGACCCTTCTTTCAAACTAACTACAGCCGTTCCTAACATCTCATGTTCATAGGTACCGGTATAATAATTAAGATCTAAGGTCGGATTGGTATCTTTAACTCTGTCTTTCTCTTGTTCTTTTAATGTCTGGATACTTTTTTCTCTGAACCCGGAGTATAATTTGAAAATTTCCTGATGCCAGTCTCGTTCGTCATTATCAAATGCATAAAGATCCATTGTTTTGTACATGATGGCATGTCGAAGTTCAGCATGATCAAGATTCGCAAAAACATAAACTGCTACATTGTGTTTATGCATGATTCCGGTTATGGCAACCAGGCCCGAAATACTACCTGTATGAAAATCTAGTTTATCCCCTCGATAATCATGCTGAAACCAACCCAAGCCATAGGTCTTCCAATTTGGTTGGGTTAGTACTTTGGTTGGATAAAACTCTTCTTCAGACACAAAGGAATGAGGTTTGAATAAATATTTAAATGTATTTGGTTTAATAAGAGTGTCATTGTTATATACTCCATCATTAACTAAAAATTTCATATAATTCCCAATGTCTGAAATGCTTGACCATAACATTCCGGCTGCTCCAATCTGGTCAGAAAAAGTGTATCCAACCTTAACCAATCCATCTTCCAGATCATTATAATGAGGAGTTGTAATATTACCTTTTTTTAAAATATCAACAGACTTTGTTACCGAACGAGTCATTTCTAAAGGCTCGAAAATATTTTCTTCCACGAAGGTGGTCCAATGTTTTCCACTAAGCACCCCGATCAATTCTCCAGCTGCCGCATACATAATATTTTGGTAGGTAAAACCTCCGCGCAAAGGATAAGCTGTTTTAGCATATTTGAATTTTTTTAAAGTCTCCATAGTAGATAGGCTGTCAACAACCCAAAGAAGATCAGCATTACCGATACCAAGATTGTGTGTTAACAGGTCCTTTACTCTGGCATCATTTGCAATATATTGATCAGAAAGTTGAAAATTAGGCAGATAATCCTGAACCTTATCATCCCAGTCAACCTTGCCCCTATCCACTAAAATTCCTATTGAAATGGCAATCATGGCTTTAGTAGTCGATGCCATATTAAATAAGGTATTTTCATCAACAGCCTCTTTGGTATCCATATCTTTGACACCATAAGTTTTATGAAATACAACTTCACCATCCTTAACTACAACTGCAGCCAAACCAGGTATCTTCCAGTCTTTCATCCCTTGGGTGATCATGGCATCTAATTTTTTATTTTGGGATTTGTACTGGGCAAAAACGGAAGATGATAGAATTAAGCTGAATAGTAAAACTATTAGAATTTTTTTATACTGCATTGTTATTGAATTGAATAAATAAAGCTTAAATATAAATAATAATAAATGAATAAGTGGATAGAAAATTTAGAAAGAGTTTAATGAATTCACAAGATGAAGATACCGGATGCTTCAAAATCAAATATTCTTAATAAAATTATTATTATTAAACTCATTTTTATTTTATTCGATCACCAATTTTTATTGGGAACAAAGATTCAACAATAACATTTGCTGCAACCTGACTGCCAGTTAAAGAAGGGTGAAATCCATCTCCACTATAATAATCGAATTTATCCGTGGCATCGAAATGCTCTTTCCATACTTCTCCAACCGGACATAAAATTGCATTATTAATAGATGCTGCATCCCTGTGATTCTTGATTACACCACCATATGTTTGATAATTGATCAGAGCAGGCCAAACCATAAAATAACAAAGTTTAGCATCATTTTCTGTACATATTTCATTGTATTTTTTACCGTAGTCAATAAGTATTTCCCTACCCAGAGGTTGGGAAGAAGGCCCCTGTTGAATAATTACAAAATCGAATTTCTTACTGGCTATATCTTCTTGGGTGCTGCCAAAATTCCAATGATCAACAATAGCATAATTAGGATGAGCTATCATTTTTGTTCCCAGGATAATTCCTCGTTGTTTGGCTCTACGCTTTACCAGATCAGGCAGATCATTTGTATAGGTAAGGCTATTTCCAATAAATAAAATATTAAAATCTGTATTTAAAAGATCATCGTTAGTAGTTTCAGAACTATCATTATCGGGCTCAGAATTATTTTGATTAATAATTGAGATTTCATCACCGAGACCAGTTTGACCATCTGAACACGAAAATATACATACACATGATATAAATAATACGGCTAATTTGAGTTTATTCATTTATCAATATTATTATAATTTTATAAATATAAGTGATAAATGTGAATATTCGGGATGAAGAAAAGTAAAAAGATCAATTACACTCCAGTGATTCAACGGACAATGTCTGAAAATTAAACCTAGTATTTCATAATAAAATTAATTAACCATTATGTCTGGTTCGGATCAATTTATTATTCTGAAACTTCAAATGTTATCATCATGTTTTTACTTAATGGATTTGGCACTTCCGATATCATCACATAATTACCGGGCTCAAGTGTAACTGTAAAATATCCTGTACTTCCTGCAGGCATCTCATTAACACCTCCTAAAAAAGTAAAACCGTCTGGAGCAGGAGAGATCAATCCTTTAGGATCAGCCCAATTCATCCATTTTTCAAGTCCTTCAAGCTCCATATTTTTCCCTGTTTTTACTAAATTAACATCATGGCCTACAAAATTTTCGTGTGCAATTTGATCTTTAAAGTGGACCGAAAAAGTTTGCAAACCTTTAATTATTGGTTTATCATAAACAATGCCTTCAGTGCTTGAAATAGTAATATTTACAGCAGCTTCTGGAGGTGAATTTCCACTGTCATCATCAGTTACAATAATTTGTTTTGTCATGCCCATGGTTGAGTGGAATTTTCCATTTGCCATTTTCACATAACATTCCATAATGTAATAGCCCGGTTCCAAATTGATCGTTGTCAAACTAGAATTTTTTGGAGACACCAATCCAGATCCACCTACAAAAACTATTTCTGAAAACCATGCTGGAAGTTTGTTAAACTCAGCAAATCCTTCTTCTGGCTTACCTTCATTTATTAAATCCATACCATTTTGAAAAGGAGGTGCTATTTCTTTTTCTGTATCTTCAATCGTTTTCCCTTCAGGATATTTATCCATTAAGAAAAAATGTGTTTCATCTGATTTATTTATATAGTTAAATGTATTCCATCCGGATAATATAGTATCGAGGGTTTTAAATTCCATAACTTCTGTAATGATCTCAATATTACCATCTTTTTCTATTTCAATTTGATCATTTTCGTTTTGCTTTTTATCAAATTTACATGAATACAAACTGATCAATACAAATGCAACTAGTAAAACTTGGATAAGCCCTGATTCTGGGAAATAAATCTTAAGTGTTTTCATCTTGTTTTTATTTTTAATATGAATAATGTTCTGTTGTATTTAAAGACCATTTACGGCTAAATAACTATAAAGTAACGTTATTCATGTATCGAAATCAACCGTTATAGGACGAATGAAGACTTATATTTTCCGAAGGGGTAATTTTAATTACCGAAGAAAAAAAGATGATTAAGACATCCAGCTAAAATATTTTATTTTATTACCATATAAGTGAAAATTGTATCCAATTAACAAAAGATCCCCACTTCAGCATGGAAGAAAACAATTAAACAAATATTTTTATAAAACAGAGGTTAAAAGAAGAACTGTAATAATAATTATCGTACTCAAGGATATGCCAATAGGAACCCAAACCGGTGCGATCCATGGTCGGGGTATCAGAAAAAGAACATCAATTGTAGTTAATTTTGAAGGCCATTTAATTAAAATATAAAGTGAAACATAATAAAACAGATCCCAAAAAGCAAAGGTCCAAAGAAAGATGACTACTCTATCAAGCCAAGTTACACCAACCAACATAGCTAAAATTACAAGCATCACTATAGTGGCTACTTCTCTTGTTTGTTCAATAAAGATATATCGTTTTGGAAACTCATTGAGTAAATCTTTATTTGATTTCGAGTCAATAATTCCTAAGGAATTTCGAAGATATACAACTACCACTCCTTCTAGATGTGCCATGGCTATTCCAAAAACGGCTAACAATAAAAATTTTTCCATGATTAATTTTTTATATATTAATATTGAATAAATTGCTTTCTTAATGGCTAAGGTCAATAAGTTAATGATAATATAGCCCATTCCGATAAATATTGTTAAGAAAAAACTAAAGAAGTAAACTTATGATTACAAATTATTTAATAGCTATTTACCGTTAATGGATCTATCAAACTGAACCACCACAAAGGGGTAGATCCAATAATTATGTTTTTGTCAAATATTTGGCACATTAATTTCTGGTGAGAATAAATACGGCCTTCAAAGGATTGGTTGCAAAGGTGTTTTGACTATAACTTATGTACAGATTAAGATAATACTGAGAAATATAAAGTATTTTATTTGTAAACATTTATATTTTTTTATTCCAATTATAGTCTCAATCAATTATCGCATATCATACCCTTGAAAAAACTTTAATATCACCAGAAGTAGATGTAAATTTTTATCATTTGTTGGGGTCCGGTTATATCAAATCACTTGTGTTTTATGCTCAAATTTATAACCGTTTTCGGCCAACTCAGCTAATACGGGCTTGTAAATCTCTTCCGTTATTGGCTTTAAAACACCTTTTGATCGAATTGTACCTTCAAGTATTAACCTAGAAGCAATGGCTGCTGGTAATGAAACTGCTCTTGCCATTGCGGAATGCCCAAATGGCCTCCCTTCTACTTTCATGGTCGCTATTCTTTTTTCCATACGATTGTCAAATTCGACAATAGCTTCGTTATGAACAATGATCATGTCTTTTTCATAATCTTTATATACCATTCTTTCTTGCATTAGACCCAATAACACATCTGCATTAGTTCCTTTGCTGATTGGAATTAGGCGATTATCAAAAAGCCCAAGCCACTGCAATTGTTTTATAATATCGGATGTTACCTTCAGGTTGAGTTTATGAGCCACTGCCTTTCTGATGTCAGTATCTTGATCTATTCCAATGAGTGATGCTGTAAATTCCTTATATGATACATCCTTGAAGTTATGACTTTTTTCTTCACTTAGCAAGTTGAGATCTTTCATACTTTGGATAGAATTACAATAACCGGGGTGCCGTAATAAACCTCTATAAAAATTGGAAATATTATTTAACCCATAATCATCTATATAATTAGTACTGTCTCTATTCGGATAGGTCTCAAATGTTCCTAACCCATCAATATCTACCAACCAACTATTTTCAAATAAATTCTCGCCCGACACTTCTATTTTACTCCCATCTTGCATATAAACAGCCGGGGTTTGTGCCGCTTTCAACAATCCACGCGGACTCCAAGAGAATTTGTAACCATAAGGATTATTATTATGTTCAAATGAAGGAATTCCCGAACCGTAAGATTCAAATGATGTAATTTTGCCTCCATCTTTTTTTACATGATTTATCATTTGCATGGCTCCCATATGATCAATTCCAGGATCTTCGCCGATCTCATTCAAAATAATAATCCCAACCTTTTTGGCTTCTTTATCCAAAGCCATCATCTCAGGGCTGATATATGAAGTAGTCACCATATTTATACCGTGTTTCAAACATGCCTTTGCCACAATCACATGCATACTTGGTGGTATCATACTCACCACCAGATCAACATCTTTCACCATACCATCTAATTCCTCATAAGGTGGTGTTGCATGCCACAATACTCTTTTACCAAGTGCTCTTCCTGCGATGATTATTCCTGAATGGTTATTATCCCTACTTGCTACCAGAACTTCATATTTACATTTATCCATAAAATAATCTACCAAAGGTTTTACTACATATCCGGTACCTAAAACTAATACTCGCTTCATAACAATTATATATTTAATGATTTACAAATTATTCTTAATAAATTAAAGTGTTTCTTCCAAGGTGTTAATGTATGATCACTATTGGTTAAAAATACAATAATTTTTGGTTAAGTAATTAGTCTAATTAAAGTTAAAGATTGGCTTTGATTTTATTTACAATTCCCTTTTTTTGAATTAGCAATTTTTACTATGGGTAGCTTGAAATTCAACTTCTTTAGTAGCTCCTCTTATTCGTTCACCATTAATGATGAAAATTTAATTGATAACATTTAGGTCTGTTCTTTTTGAATACATTGAAGCAAATAGTTAGCCTTTTATTATTTTAAATTATTTCATGCTTTATTTTGTTGAGACATATTGATCACGTCTTTAATTAAACCATTAGATATATAATATACTTTTTTTTCATGATCCATCAATACAGTAGAACGCATAGTAACTTTTATGACCTTCCCTTCAAAACTTCCAATTTTTACTTTATCACCAACTCCATATTGATTTTCAATTAAGATAAAAAGCCCTGACACAAAATCTTTAACCAGGGATTGAGCCCCAAAACCAATTGCTAATCCAACAATCCCCGCACTTGCTAATATGGGTCTTATGTCTACGCCAAATAAATTTATTACCATAAATAATATTACTGAATAAATGGTGATATTACCAATTGATTTTATTATTTGGCCTAGAGTTTTTGCACGCTTTTCATTTTGAGATATATGTCTATCATCGCCATCATCGGCTAGATTTACAAAATGTTTAACTATAAAATTTAATATTATTTTGCCTAAAAAGAATAAAGTAAAAATCCAAATAATTTCTACCGCATGTTGTTTGATGAAATTTATTATTAATTCTTGCATAATGTATATAATTTATTAAATAAAAAACCTAATGAATATTATTAAGGTTTGTATGTTGCATTTCAAAAAAGATTATCTCATATAATATGAATTAATTTCTTATAAATATTAGAAGTCCTAAACTAATCTATTTCTAAACTCTTTTTCAAGGAATCATTATTATTTTAGCATAGAACCTTTTGCGAAAATCATCGACAATATGGTCCATTTTTATTGATTTATAAATATCAGTCTCTGATAAAATTATGAATTCCATCCAATTTTATTCGTATGAGGTTTTCCTCCGATGGGCAGTCCGTTTTAGTGATCTTAAATACACTCTTCTTCAATCACCATATCGGCTTTAAAAAAACCTTTCTGATATTTGAAACAGTATTGGCATATTCTTTTTTACTGCTCATAGCTTTCCATTCAGGATGTTTGATAAAATCCTTCCAACTTGAATCATGTTCTGCCATATCCTTAAATTTCAACATATAGGTCAGGCATGGCCTATATGGTCCGGCTATCATTTCACCAAAAAATACAGGACGTAAATTTGTTTTTAAAAAAAGTGCTATTTCTTCCTTATTAAACATTTTGATTTTACGTTTTACGGCATCTTCCGAATAGCCTTCGTAGGTTCTCAATTCAAACAAGGATTCACCTTCTACAGAATCAATTATTTTGGGCATCCCATCAAAAGCCAATAATAATGAAGAACTAAACCTATTGTAAATAGTTTGATCAGGAGATAAATTATGGTATTCTTCCGCCTTGGTTACATAATTTGAATCTGAATAATAAAGGTTTTGAGCGTTTAGGTAAACAGAGGCATTGGGATAACTTATCAAAACCCTTATTTTTGTTGGGTTTGCATTTCCCAATTCTTTGAATAAAATAAAATGATTTACCCCAATTCGCTTCAAAGCCGGTTGAAATACATCCTTCAAATAATCTACCAGTAACTTTTGATTTCCACCAAATTTTATTTCATATGTTCTTAGTTCATACAATTCCTTTTCTGATACTGAATTAATAAATGGCATTTCCTGACTTGCAACGTTAGAAAAGGGTAAAGCAGTAGCAACTGCAGATGCAAGGGCCGTTGATTGAATAAATTTCCGTCTTTCCATAATAAATATTATATCTTAATTTGTTTTAGAATTTAAAGGTATCGATTTAAAAGCTTTGTATTTTAAACCGTTGTTTTAAGCTTTAAAAATATACTTTATTTTCAACTTCTCGGTCAATCCTCCCAACTGATTGGATTCAATATGTGCATTATGTGACTTTATATAATAAATATACAATCTGAGCCTTATTGGTATTTAGCAAGAGCAATTATCTGGCTGTCCAACCACCATCGATAAGCATTATTTCACCGGTAATAAGAGAAGCGGCATCAGAGCCTAAGAATACTACGGCTCCTGCTACCTCCATTGGTTTTCCAATTCTCCCTAAAGGGATTCTGTCGATTACACTTTTTCTAAAATCTTTATCTTTTAACCAGGGTTCTGTACCCGGTGTTTCAATAAAAGTTGGTGCCACAGCATTCACATTGATATTATATTTAGCCCACTCAGAAGCAAGATTCTTAGTAAGGTGATTTACTCCGGCTTTTGTCATACAGTAAATCGATTCATCTTCTAAGGCAATAAAACCGGCTTGTGAACTCATATTAATTATACGACCATTACCTTGTTTGATCATTTGTTTCCCTACAGCTTGTGCTGTAAAAAATGTGCCTTTTAAATTTAAGTTAACAGTATAATCAAAATCTTCTTCTGTCACCTTTTCCGCTGGATTATCCGGGGCAACTCCCACATTATTCACAAGAATATCGATTTTTCCAAATGTTTTAACTGTATGTTCCACAGCGATATTGATTTGTTGTAGACTGGATACGTCCATTTGTAAACGAATAACCTTTCTACCCATAGCTTTAATTTCTAGCACCAGATCTTCTGCAGTATTCACATCTCTAAGACCTAAAGCTATATTTGACCCGGCATGTGCAAGAGCCAGGGCGCAGGCCTTACCAAGCCCACGAGCTGCCCCTGTGATAAGTGATACTTTGCCATCAAGATTAAAATTGGGATAGTGTTGTTCAGTTAATTTCATATTATTTGTATTGATTGATTTTTTTTATTAAAAATGTATATTCCAAAACTCAAAAGAAAATATTTTTGTTAGTCTTAACCTGATTCATGAATTTCTTCATTCAATATGTCTAATATTTCCATAATCCTATCATGAATAGCCTGAGCTTGTAAATTTCCAATTTGATTAAAAGTTATAGCATTTGATATTACTCCTTCAAGTTCCGGATTGTTTAATATTTCTTGAACATCTGGTGTTTTTAACGATTTACCAATAAACAATTTACTACTGGCTTCTTTATCTAAAATAAAAGCAACCGAATTTTCATTTTTCCAGAAATCATGTGTCAAATCTCTTGAAATTCCTGTTTTAATAATGTATGGAATAAATATTTCGGTTCTTATCTTTTGCCATTGAAGTTCAACTTCACGTAATTGAAATTCATCTGAGGTCCACCTGGAAAATAAGCGTTTCAATCTTTCATTTTTAATAAGTCGCAGATTTCCCGAACTAATTAGATCGTTTATAATGGGGTCGAAAGTTGGATCAACTATGAGCTCGCCAATTTTAGAAATTAAACTATCCTTGTTTATATTGACAGGGTTATCGATGTAGGCTAACACTTCAATTGAAGCCTTAATAATTCGGCTTCGCATTAATATTTTTTCTTCTAATTGTAAAAGATTAGTCTCATACTCTTCTTTTAACTGGTTTAAGATTAATTGCTCCTTAACCAAGTCCTTCCTATCTTCATTCCAATTATTAATTTGTATAGCAATCAAAATACCTATAACAACCAAAATAATTTCACCAATAGCATATCTCATATATTTTATTGGTTTATTATCGTCTGCCATTTTTTTACGTGTTTTTCTAAAGAGCGGATACATGAACAGAGAATTAAATTAAATCTATATAAAGATAAGAAAACCTAGTTAAGTATTTTTTAGTCATTGGTTTTAAGGTATAACCCTCCAGTTATCATTTTATGACCATAAACATAAATTATTTGGATCAATCTACTACGATTTCAACTTATTCCGAGTACTCTGGATAATTAAAAAAAGGAGTCACTTTTTATGACTCCTTTTGATATTTTCTCTTTCACTGAATCTATAGTAGATTAAAAACTACTTTTGAGTTCCTTTTTACTTGTGAATTGCCTCCTTTGGTCTGCAACGATCAATCAGTTAAAGTTGCCAGAACTTTATCAATAGTTCCTGTAAATGGAAAAGGGCTACCTGCATAATTTGGATCAACTTGTGTTCCTGAGTCCATCCCAACATCAAATGTTTCCGCAAGCGAATATGTTGAAATATGCATCATTTCGAAATATTTTTCATCTACTTTTTTACCATTCACGTACAATTCCCCGGTTCCTGACCACGGTTTCAATGTGCCATCAATTTTCGACTTATCCAGAATAAAATTAAATTTCAGATCTGTTTTCCCTATTGGCAAAACTTGCGATGTTAAATGATAATGCAGACCATCCAAGAAATTATAGTCAAAATGCAGTTTGGAGTCTTTAATATACATGGTATATCCTCCAGTCATCCCTCCACATGAAACAATAACTCCTTCTTCATCTCCTTTCAGATCAATTGTTGTTTCAATTTTATGAGATCTTCCTTTAACAGGAATAGATGCTTTTTCAGCAATTCTAACTGCTCCGGGAGCATAATAAGTAAACTCTTTTTTGTCACCAAAGATTACATAGTTTACAGCATTCAATCTCGATAACATATCATCATACAAAGGATACACCTGATTTGCCCATGCTTCCTCTTCAAAAACTTTTTTAAGCTCTTCTAACTTCTCAGGATATTGTTCTGCCAAATCAGTACTTTCCGAAAAATCTTCAGCTACATGGTACAATTCCCATACATCATCTTCAAAATTTCCTCTTAAATTAATAACCCAGGGCATTCGATTAGCATGAAGGGTTACAGCTTTCCAACCATCTTCCCATATAGCCCGATTACCAAACATTTCGTAATACTGACGTTTTTTAGCATTCGGAGCATTTGCATTATCAAATGAATAATTCATAGGAATACCTGTAAAAGGTTGTTGTTTTATACCATGATATTCATCCGGTCTTTCTATACCTGCTGCTTCCATGATAGTTGGAGCTATATCACTGATATGGTGATACTGACTTCTGATTTCACCTTTGGCTTTGATACCATTTGGCCAGTGAATAACAAGTGCATCCTGCTGCCCTCCTCTGTGCTCAGATTGTTTAAAATAAGGAAAAGGAGTATTCCCTGCCATTGCCCAACCAGCGTGATAATGTGGATAACTATCCCATTGCCCCCAATTATCATAATTACGCATGTTGGCATCGAATGGTGTTTGCATTCCGTTTAAAACATAGGTTTCATTAAATGTCCCTGCCAATCCACCTTCACCACTTGCACCGTTGTCTGCTGTTACAATAATTAATGTATTGTCAAATTCTCCTATCCTTTTCAAGGTTTCTATTACTCTTCCGATCTGATGATCCACATGATCCATTTGAGCTGCAAATACTTCCATTTGTCGGGCATACATTTTTTTCTCATCGGCATTCAAAGAGTCCCAGGAAGGTAATTCTTTTATTCTTTCAGATAGTTTAGTGTTTGCAGGTGCAATTCCCAATTCTAATTGATTTGCCAAGATCATTTCTCTGGCCTTATCCCAACCCATATCAAATTTACCTTTGTATTTAGCTATGTATTCATCCGGAGCATGATGAGGGTGAATGCATAGAACCTGATGCCCAAAGCATCATAAATGGCAGGTCTTTGTCTAATGATTTGTGACCTGTAATCCAACTAATCGCTCTATCAGCCAAATCCTTATCCAAATGTTCCGTTTTTCTATATGGTTCCGGGTGATGATCATCCCACATTACCGGTATAAACTGATGAACATCTGCAGCCATAAAATTATAACCATGTGCAAATCCTTCATTACTTGGCCAGCGATCAAAAGGTCCGATTTGAGATACTTCATATAAAGGTGTATGATCCCATTTTCCCAGGGCATAATTTACGTAACCCTTCCTCTTCTAAATAATTTGCCACCGATTTGGCAGACGAAGGAACAATTGCATTATAACCCGGAAAACCCATAGCTGTTAATGCATGGCTTCCTAAACCAATCATATGCGGATTTCTTCCTGCCATTAAGGTTGCTCTCGATGGAGAACATAAAGCTGTTGTGTGAAAATTATTATAACGCAAGCCATTATCCGCCAATTTATCAATATTCGGTGTTTCAATGAGTCCGCCGAAACTTCCAACTTGTGCAAAACCAACATCGTCGAGTAAAAATATAATAACATTTGGAGCATCCTTAGGGGGTCTTTTCTTTTCTGGCCACCATTCTTCTGATTCCTCATAAGATTTTGCAATTTTTCCTTTAAATTCAGGTTGTGCATGTTGTTCTGATTTACTTTTTTCCTGAGTCTCTAAACAAGCATTAAGAAATACCAAAAGTAAGCCGGTTAGTAACAAATTAAATAATTTCATATTTTTTATTTTATTTAGTTAAACTACTGTTTTTTAATCTTCTAAAGATAAACATTTCTAAACGATATTTTAATGGAAATTAAATGTATCAAGAAACTATTTCGTGACAATAAATATGGCTCATTTC
>PVMK01121452.1_pt1 | contig 235728 bp, 234 predicted proteins | sample 1853481 | NCBI WGS metagenome assembly PVMK01 (sample SAMN08533507, study PRJNA380276) | Marine sediment metagenome, whole genome shotgun sequencing project.
GCATGCACTATGCTGGAAGATTAAGAAAAGCCCCCTTGTAGAAAAGGTTTACTGTGCGCCCGGGAATGCAGGTATATCGAAAGTTGCAAACTGTATAGACATTGGGGCAAGTGACCTTGAAGGACTAAAGGATTTCGCAATAAAAAACAGTATTGATCTAACCGTAGTAGGGCCGGAGCTGCCTTTGACTTTGGGTATAGTGGACCTGTTCGAGGAAAATAAATTAAAAATATTCGGGCCGGATAAAGCAGCTTCGGAGCTTGAAGGTAGTAAAGTCTTCTCAAAGAATTTAATGAAGAACTACTCTATACCAACTGCTGATTATGAAACATTTACAGATTTAAATGAAGCACTTAAATGGATAAATGAAATACAAGGTCCATTTGTCGTAAAAGCCGATGGACTTGCAGCGGGTAAGGGGGTGATAATCTGCAATTCTGTTAAAGAAGGTGAATCAGCACTAAAATCTATTATTGAAGACAAGACTTTTGGGGATGCCGGAAACAAAGTAGTGATTGAAGAATTCCTTCAGGGTGAGGAGGCATCAATATTCGTATTAACTGATGGCGATAAATTTATATTACTCGAGCCTTCTCAGGACCATAAAGCAATATATGATGGTGATAAGGGGCCGAATACAGGCGGAATGGGGGCATACTGTCCGGCACCTATTGTTACTGACCAAGTATTAAGGGAAGTTGAGAAAAATATTATAGTGCCGACCATAGATGGTCTGAATTCGGAAGGTATAAAATATAAGGGTGTTCTTTATATCGGTTTAATGATTAATAATGGGGATGCAAAAGTGCTGGAATACAACTGTAGATTTGGGGACCCTGAGACACAGCCTGTTTTGATGAGACTGGAATCAGATATTGTTCCCCTGTTCGCGGAAATAGCGGAAGGGGCATTAAAAACAGATACTCTTAAATGGAAAGAGGGAAGTACTATTTGTGTTGTTATGTCTTCAAAAGGGTATCCGGGTAGTTATGAAAAAGGTGTTGAACTATCAACATTAAATAAACTTACCGAATCAGAGGATGTTGTATTGTTTCATGCAGGTACAAAATTCAACGGTGAGATGACAGTGACTAACGGCGGGAGGGTCCTTGGACTTACAGTTTTTGATAATTCAATTAGTACTGCAATAGATAAGGTTTATAAAAATATTGGTAAAATTGACGATGGTACGTTATATTACCGGACTGATATAGGGAAAAAAGCTATTTAAAAGAGCAAAATCCGGAGGTTTTATGGCAGAAATTTGGTATGTTGGAATAACTGAGACTGAATTTAACGAAAAAGAACAGAAGATACATGAAATTTCGTGTAGGGCATGCATTGAACTGCTTGATTTAAGGTCGAGGTATTTGACCTGCAAACTGGATGAATTTCCTAAACTCCAAACCGGAGACCCTATTGTAGATGGTAGTGGCTATATATATGTAATTATTAAACTAACCCAGGAAGAGATTGATTCTGAACAGGAAGGTAGTTATAAAGAAGGTTTTTACAAATTGCCTAAAACCGTTGTTGAGACTGAGAATATCCTTCGGGAAGCAAATGAAAATGAAAGAAAAAGAAGGGAAGACTAAGGAATATTTTAAAGATTCCCACTAACCCAGTTTTTATTGATTTTGATCAAAAATAATTATTTTTTTATTTGTATTGCTTTTATCTGTATTTAATGTAAATTATCCACCTTCTTAAGTAGTTTATTTCTTTTTTATAAGTGGATCGGACTGTTTACGTATTTTGCTGATAATCTTGACACAAAGTCAATTTTCAGCTTATACTAGGCGGATTAACTTTATTTTTTGGAGATCGCTGTAAGTGCCTACAATTAGTCAATTAGTTAAAGATGGCAGGAAATTAATCAAGAAGAAAAGCAAGTCTCCTGCACTGCAAAATTGTCCTCAAAGAAGAGGGGTGTGTATTAGGGTTTATACTACTACTCCTAAAAAACCTAATTCTGCGCTTAGAAAAGTCGCAAGGATCAGGTTAACAAACGGTATAGAGATTACAGGATATATACCGGGTGAGGGACATTCACTTCAGGAGCACTCTGTTGTTCTTGTAAGAGGTGGAAGGGTCAAGGATTTGCCGGGTGTCAGGTATCACATAGTAAGGGGTACACTAGACTCTACAGGGGTTGATAGCAGAAGACAAAGCAGGTCGAAGTATGGTGCTAAGAAACCTAAATAACTAGATAAATTAATTTCTAAGGAAATATTAAAAAATGCCACGAAAAGGATCAGTTCCTAAAAGAAAAATTACGCTGGATTCAAAGTATAACGATATTATTGTGTCTAAATTTTTAAATTCCCTTATGTATGACGGTAAAAAAAGTACAGCAGAAAAGATTTTGTATGGTGCGATGGATATAGTAGCCGAAAAATCAGGGAAAGATGCCCTCGAAGTATTCCATCAGGCTATGGATAACATTAAGCCAAGTGTTGAAGTAAGGCCGAGAAGGGTAGGTGGTGCCACATATCAGGTACCTATGGATTTAAACACATTCAGAAAACAGTCTCTGGCCATTAGGTGGTTGCTTGACGCAACAAGAAAAAGATCAGAAAAGTCCATGGTGCAGAAACTTAGCGCAGAACTGCTTGACGCTTCGGAAAACCGTGGCGGGGCAATTAAGAAAAAGGAAGATACTCATAAAATGGCCGATGCTAACAGGGCATTTGCTCACTATAGATGGTAGTTGGTTTGGAGGATTAAAGCTCGATTATGTCTGAAAAAGTTATACCAATTGAGAAAGTAAGAAATATAGGGATTATCGCACATATTGATGCGGGCAAGACCACTACAACTGAAAGAATCTTGTATTATACAGGCCTTACTCATAAAATCGGCGAAGTCCATGAAGGCAATACTACTATGGACTGGATGGAGCAGGAAAGAGAACGCGGAATTACTATCACCTCTGCTACAACCACATGTTTCTGGAATGACTACAGGGTTAATATAATTGATACACCAGGCCACGTTGATTTTACAATTGAAGTTGAAAGATCTTTAAAAGTGCTTGACGGTGCTGTTGTTGTTTTTGATTGTGTTGGCGGGGTTGAGCCTCAGACTGAGACTGTCTGGAGGCAGGCTGACCGCTATGAAGTTCCCAGGTTGTGTTTTGTTAATAAGATGGACAGAGTGGGAGCGGATTTCTATAAAGTTGTTGAGCAGATAAAGGACAGGCTGAATACAAACCCTGTTTGCCTTCAGATCCCATGGTTTGACGGCGATGAGTTTAAAGGCATTGTCGACCTTGTCAGGATGAAGATGGCTATATGGGACGGAGAATCACTTGGTTCAAAGTATGAATTTATAGATGTACCAGCTGATCTTAAAGCAACTGCAGATAGTTACAGAGAGAAACTTATTGAAGGTCTTTCGGATCACAGTGAAGAAATTATGGATCTTTACCTGAATGGTAAAGATGTCCCCGAAGATAATATTAAAGAAGAAATCAGAAAACAGACTATAGCACTGCAGATAGTACCAGTATTGTGCGGTTCTGCATTTAAAAACAAGGGTGTACAGCTTCTGCTGGATGCAGTAGTTGAAATTATGCCTTCCCCTGTTGATTTACCCCCTGTAAAGGGATTAAATCCTGATACAAATGAAGAAGTTGTAAGGGTTCCGGATGAAAACGCCCCGTTTTCAGCACTTGCGTTTAAAATTCTTACAGACCCATTTGTAGGACAGCTTACATATGTAAGACTTTATTCGGGAAAGATCTCGTCTGGTTCTACCGTTTACAATTCGACAAGGAAAAAAAGGGAAAAAATCGGAAGACTTCTAAGGATGCATGCTGATAAAAGGGAAGATATAAAAGAAAATGTGGCAGGCGGTATTGTTGCAGCAGTAGGATTAAAAAATACTATAACAGGTGATACTCTTTGTGATGAAACAAAGCCAATTGTACTTGAAAGTCTACACGTTGCTGAACCTGTTATTTCAATAGCTATAGAGCCTAAGTCAAAAGCGGACCAGGAAAAACTTGGTCTTTCACTAAACAAATTAGCCCTTGAAGATCCATCATTTAAAATCAAATATGATGATGAGACAGGGCAGACTGTGATTTCAGGAATGGGTGAACTTCATCTTGAGATTATTGTTGACAGGCTTAGCAGAGAGTTTAATGTTGAATCGAACGTTGGTGCACCTCAGGTAGCTTACCGTGAAACAATTACAAGGGATGCCGATATTGAAAACAAATTTATCAGACAGACCGGAGGGCGAGGTCAATATGGACATGTTAAAATCAGGGTTGAACCTCTAGGAAGAGGTGAGGGTTTTAAATTTGTGGATAAAATAAAGGGTGGAGTTATACCTAAAGAATATATACCAGCCATTGAGAAAGGTATCGTTGAAGCTATGGAGACCGGTGTTGTTTCCGGTTACCCGGTTGTTGATGTTTCCGTAACTCTTTACGATGGTTCATTTCATGAAGTGGATTCTTCTGAAATAGCTTTTAAAATTTGCGGTTCACAGGCTTTTAAGGAAGCAGTAAATAAATCCAAACCCGTAATACTTGAACCTGTAATGGGTCTTGAAGTTGTAGTTCCCGATGATTTTATGGGGACTGTTATAGGTGACCTTAGTTCAAGAAGGGGTAGGGTCAATAATACTGAGATGCGTGGAAACATGCAGGCAATAAGAGGAGAAACGCCTCTTGGAGAGATGTTCGGTTACGCAACAAATTTAAGGTCTATGACTGAAGGCAGGGGAACATTTACGATGGAATTTTCAAATTATGCTCCATTGCCCGAAAACTTAGCACTGGAATTAAAAGAGAAATCTAATGCAGTATAAAATAAAACAAAATGGCAATCTATTAAGGAGGAACAAATAGATGTCGAAAGCTAAATATGAGAGGGTAAAGCCCCATTTAAACATAGGAACAATAGGTCACGTGGACCATGGAAAGACTACGTTAACAGCGGCCATAACAAAGGTACTAGCAGAAGCAGGGCAGGCTGAATATATAGAGTTTGAGAATATAGATAAAGCACCTGAAGAAAGGGAAAGGGGAATAACGATAAGTATTGCCCACGTAGAGTACGAGACAGACAGCAGGCACTATGCGCATGTTGACTGTCCTGGGCACGCAGACTACGTAAAGAACATGATCACGGGAGCAGCCCAGATGGACGGAGCGATTCTGGTGGTAAGTGCCCCGGATGGGCCAATGCCCCAGACAAGGGAGCATATACTTCTGGCACGCCAGGTAGGAGTACCATACATGGTGGTAGCCCTTAACAAGGTAGATATGCTGGATGATGAAGAGCTGCTAGACCTTGTAGATTTAGAAATAAGAGAACTATTAACCCAGTACGGATTTCCAGGGGATGATATCCCGATAGTGAAGATAAGTGCTACAAAAGCACTTGAAGGAGATGAAGGGGCCAAGGCCCAGATAACGGAACTGATGGCAGCAGTGGATTCCTATATACCAATGCCTGAGAGGGATCTTGACAGGCCTTTTTTAATGGCAATAGAAGATGTATTTACAATCTCCGGAAGGGGGACAGTGGTAACCGGGAGAGTAGAGAGAGGAAGGATTGTAGCAGGAGATGAGATAGAGATAGTAGGGTTTAAAGACACACAGAAGACCGTAGCAACAAGTCTTGAGATGTTTAGAAAGATACTTGACGATGCACAGGCCGGGGACAACGTGGGAGTGCTATTAAGGGGAACAGGGAAAGACGAAGTGGAAAGAGGGCAGGTGTTGTCAGCCCCGGGAGCAATAACCCCACATAAGAAATTCAATGCAGAAGTATATGTACTAAAGAAAGAAGAAGGTGGGAGGCATACACCGTTTTTCCCTGGGATACCGGCCACAGTTTTATTTCAGGACAACGGATGTAACGGGAAGCATTGAGCTACCGGAAGGGGTAGAGATGGTAATGCCCGGAGACAACGTAAACGTGGTAGTAGAGCTAATGAGCCCAGTAGCAATGGATGAGCAGTTAAGGTTTGCTATAAGGGAAGGCGGAAGAACAGTTGGTGCTGGTGTTGTTACCAGTATTATTGAATAAACGGATATAAAATGAGTACAGCGTCTAAAATAAGAATAAAATTAAAATCTTTTGATCATAGATTACTAGACAGGTCAACGGTTGAAATTGTTGATACGGCAAAGAGGACAGGTGCAAGAATTGCAGGCCCCGTGCCGCTACCTACTAAAATAAACAGGTACTGCGTTTTGAGATCTCCTCATGTGAATAAAAATTCAAGGGAACATTTTGAGATTAGGACACACAAAAGGCTTGTAGATATACTTGAGCCTACGCAGCAGACAATTGATGAATTGATGAAACTTGACTTAGCGTCCGGAGTAGAAGTAGAAATTAAATTAACAGGAACTTGATTTAGATGATTAAGGGAATAATTGGAAAAAAAATAGGTATGACACAGGCATTTGACGAAGAATCAGTCATGGTTATAGGAACTCTGATTGAAGCAGGTCCTTGTTATGTGGTTGGTAAAAAATTCAAGGAAAGAGATGGTTACGATGCTGTTCAGCTTGGATTCCAGGTAGATAAACCTCAGAGATTTAATAAAGCCAAGACAGGACTGTTTAATAAATCTAAAGTGCCAAGTTTGAAAATACTAAAAGAATTTAAAGCAGAAAATGATGAATATAATGAAGGCGATATAGTTAAAGCTGATATATTTAACAGTGGAGATGTGCTGGACATTACAGGTGTTAGTAAAGGTAAAGGATTTGCCGGTACTATTAAGAGGTTTAATTTTCATGGACAACCTATGTCTCATGGCGGTATGGCACATCGTCGTCAGGGTTCTATAGGGCAGGCTTCTTATCCGAGCAGAGTATGGAAAGGTATGAAAATGCCTGGAAGAATGGGTGGAGTGAATAAGACAGTTCAGGGCGTTAAAGTTGTAACTGTTGATGCTGAAAAAAATATACTATTTGTTAAAGGTTCCATCCCGGGCCCAAATGGTGGAACAGTAATATTAAAACATACTTCGAAAGGGGATAAATAAGTTGCCACAAGTTGATGTATTTGATTTAGAAAAAAAGAAAGTAGGTACTGTTGATCTCGCTTCAAATGTTTTTGAATGCCCTGTTAACGACTCTGTTTTACACCTGGTTGTAAAATGGCAGCTTGCTTCTAAAAGATCCGGATCAGCCTCTACAAAAACAAGGGGAGAGGTCAGGGGCGGTGGTAAGAAACCATGGAAGCAGAAACATCTTGGAAGAGCAAGAGCTGGTTCTATAAGATCACCTATTTGGAGAGGTGGTGGTGTAACTTTCGGCCCTAAACCAAAAGACTGGTCGTTTTCAGTCCCTAAAAAAGTAAGAAAACAAGCGGTTAGATCGGCGTTGTCCCTTAAGTTGTCACAAGATGAACTTATTGTTGTGGATAATTTTGATTTGAAAGAGATAAAAACAAAACAGATTGTAGATTTTATGAAAAAATTTGAACTAAACAAATGCCTTATTCTTGTTGATGAACCGAACGAAAAGCTCGTTAAATCATCCAATAATATCAAGGATGTAAAAGTTTTAAGAAATGAAGGTGTAAATGTCTACGATTTACTAAAATATAAAAATTTAATTATAACAAAGAACACAGTGGGAAAAGTACAGGAGGCATTGGAGCGTTGAAAGACCCAAGGACTATAATTAAGCTTCCACATGTTACTGAAAAAAGTACTGACATGAAAGACGATGGTTGGTATGTATTTACAGTAGATAAAAAAGCAAATAAAAACGAAATCAGAGATTCCGTTGAAAAGATATTTAATGTAAAAGTTGAAAAAGTAAGGACATTGTTGACTGTTGGAAAACCTGTGAAAAAGTTTGGCAGGAAAATTGGCAGACGCTCATCAAATAAAAAAGCTTATATAAAACTGAAAGAAGGTACTATTGAATTATTTGAAGGTATGTAATTATGGGAATTAAAAAGTTTAAACCACGCACAGCAGGTACGAGATTCAGAGCAGGAGAGGATTTTGCTGAAGTTACAAGCACGAAACCTGAAAAATCACTTACAATCTCACTAAATAAGAAATCCGGAAGAAATTCACAAGGCAGAATTACAAGCTACAACAGAGGTGGCGGGCACAAGAAGCTTTACAGAATTGTAGATTTTAAAAGAGATAAGCATGGTGTACCAGGTATAGTGGCTTCAATTGAGTATGATCCATACAGATCTTCAAGAATAGTGCTTTTAAATTATAAAGACGGTGAAAAAAGATATATAATTGCTCCGGAAGATATTAAAATTGGTGATGAGTTAGCATCAGGACCTGATGTGGAAGTAAAAGTTGGGAATGCCCTTCCAATCCATAAAATACCAGTAGGTACTGTTGTTCATAATATTGAACTAAAACCTGGGGCAGGTGCAAAACTAATACGTTCTGCAGGTAGTTCTGCCCAGATTACAGCCAGAGAAGGCGATTATGCCCAACTTAAATTAAAATCCGGTGAAATAAGATTAATTCATATAAACTGTTATGCCACTGTTGGCAAAGTGGGTAATTCAGAGCACGAACTGATAACAATAGGTAAAGCCGGTCGTAACAGGCACAGAGGTAAGAGGCCACATGTTAGAGGTGTAGCTATGAACCCCGTTGATCATCCACACGGTGGTGGAGAAGGAAAAGCTTCAAAAGGTAACCCTCACCCTGTATCACCATGGGGATGGATTACTATTGGTTATAAAACAAGAAAAAATAAAAGAACTGATAAATATATAGTTAAACGTAGACGTATTGGTTATGGAATGGATTAAGGAGAATGTATGCCAAGGTCAAGTAAAAAAGGAATATATATAGACCCTAAATTATTAAAAAAGGTCGAAGCAGTGAGCCAAACCGGTAGCAGTAAGATTATTAAGACCTGGTCAAGGTCATCTATGGTTATACCGGAAATGATCGGCTTAACATTCGGTGTGTATAATGGGAGAAAATTTATACCGGTATACGTATCTGAACACATGGTAGGTCATAAACTCGGAGAATTTTCTCCGACAAGGACATACCATGGACACGTACCTGGTGATAAAAAAGCAAAAAGAATGAAGGGAAGATAGTAAGGAAATAAGAGATGGTATCGAAATCAATATTGAAATTTATGAGAGTATCACCCAAAAAGGTAAGTATTGTACTTGATCTTATTAGGGGAAAGAATGTTGAGGAAGCATTTTCTGTCCTTACTAATTCCAGGAAGAAAGCTTCACCTGTATTGGCAAAGTTGTTAAAGTCTGCTGTAGCAAATGCCTCTGAAAAAGGGCACACAGATACAGATTCTTTATACGTTCAATCGGCAATAGCTTCTAAAGGTCCTGTACTTAAAAGATTTAGATCTAGGGCAATGGGACGTGCTACGCCGAGGTTAAAAAGAATGAGTCATGTAACTATTGTGTTAGAAGAAAGGGGGCTTTGATTTGGGACAGAAAGTTAATCCTATTGGATTTAGATTGGGCATAACAACAAGTTGGGATTCAAAGTGGTATGCTGAAAAGAACAGGTATACAGAACTCCTTCATGAAGATATAAAAATAAGAGATTTGATTAAAAAATCTTTTTACCAGGCCGGTATATCAAAAATTGAAATAGAAAGGGCCGCTTCTGAAAGAGTAAGGGTTGTAATTTACTCAATAAGGCCTGGCATTCTTATCGGGAGAAAAGGCCAGGAAATTGAACAATTAAGAAAAAAATTAAATAAGATTACCGGAAAAGAGATCTATCTTGATATCAGGGAAGTGAAAAGACCTGAAATAGATGCACAGCTTGTAGCTGAAAATTGTGCACTGCAGTTGATAAGAAGGGTAGCATACAGGAGAGCAATGAAACGCTGTATTTCTTCAGCAATTAGAATCGGTGCCCTTGGAATAAAGATCATGGTATCCGGAAGGCTTGGTGGTGCAGAAATTGCCCGTAAAGAATGGTACAGGGAAGGGCGTGTACCTCTGGGTACTTTAAGGGCTGATATAGATTATGGTTTTACAGAAGCCCACACAACATATGGAATAATTGGTATTAAGGTTTGGATTTTTAAAGGCGAAGTCATAGAAAAAAAATTAAAACAGGCAAATTAATAAGAGAAAAGAATGTTACAGCCAAAGAGAACTAAATATAGAAAAATGCATAAAGGCCGTATTAAGGGTAAAGCCACAAGAGGAGCAAAACTCTCCTTCGGAGAATATGGGATACAGGTACTTGAAAACGGAAAAATTACTGCACAACAAATTGAGGCTTGCCGTATTGCAATAACAAGGAAAGTTAAAAGAGGCGCAAAACTCTGGATAAGAGTTTTTCCCGATAAACCAATGACAAAGACTGCCGCAGAGACAAGAATGGGTAAAGGTAAGGGCGATGTTTCTCATTGGGTAGCTCCGGTAAAAAGAGGACAGCTTCTGTATGAAATAAGCGGTGTATCGGAAGAGCTTGCAAATGATGCTTTTAAGCTGGCTATGTATAAATTACCTTTAAAGACAAGAATTATTAAAAGAGAATTCGGAGGTTTGTTCTAATGCCTAAAGCCGAAGAAATAAGACAGTTGTCAGATGATGAATTTGCAAAGACAGAGAAAGACTTAAAAGAAGAGCTGTTTAATATAAGGATGCAGGTATCAACACAGCAGATTACAAATTATGCCAGAATTAAACAGTTGAAAAAAGATATCGCACGTTTAGAAACTGTAAAAAGGGAAAAAAGAGTTTAATTGGGAGTTTTTAATGCCTAGAGGAAGATTAAAATCACAGATTGGATTTGTAGTCGGGGATAAAATGGATAAGACCGTTATAGTTGACGTCGCCAGAATTAAAAATCATCCGAAATATAGAAAACCTATTAAATGGAATTCAACTTTTAAAGTACATGATGATACTAATCAATGTGGTGTTGGTGACAAGGTATTAATTGTTGAATCAAAACCTATTAGTAAGACAAAAAGATGGCGTGTTAGTAAAGTAATTGAAAAAGCCAATAAGATTTTTGAATAGTTAAAGGAGTATTTTAGTGATTCAGTCGAGTTCATATTTAGATTCAGCAGATAACACAGGAGCTAAGAGACTATTTTGTATAAAGGTACTTGGTGGTTCCAGAAGAAAATATGCACGTCTTGGCGATGTAGTTGTTGTTTCTGTTAAAGAAGCAATACCAAATGCTAAGGTTGATAAAGGTGCTGTGCTTAAAGCTGTAATAGTAAGAGTAAGAAAAGAACAACGAAGAAACGACGGATCATATGTCCGTTTCGATAATAACGCTGCTGTAATAATAGACAAGGATAACGAACCAATTGGTACTAGGGTATTCGGTCCTATTGCAAGAGAACTACGGACTAAAGGCTATATGAAAATAATATCATTAGCTCCAGAAGTAGTTTAAAAATAAAACGGTAAATAATTAGAAATGAAAACAAAAATAAAATCCGGTGATTTAGTTTACGTAACAGCAGGAAAAGACAAAGGTAAAACAGGCAAAGTACTAAAACTGCTTAAGGCACAAAACAGGGTTATTGTAGAGAAAGTCAACGTTGTGAAAAGACATAGCAAGCCATCACAGCAAAACCAAGCCGGCGGTATTGTTGAAAAAGAACTTGGTATAGATCTGTCAAATGTAATGCTTATAGACCCTGAATCTAATTCACCTACAAGAGCCGGATATAAGTTAAGTGAAAAAGGTAAAAAAGTAAGAATTAGTAAGAAAAGTGGTGAGGAAATTTAATGACACCTAGGCTTAAAACTATATACAAAGATACAATAGTACCAGGCTTAATGAAAAAGTTTTCATATAAAAATATTATGCAGGTACCTAAAATTGAAAGAATTGTTTTAAATATGGGTCTTGGAAAAGCCACAGATGCTGGCAGAAATACCAAGATTATTGAAGAAGCTGTTGAGGAACTTGGTGCGATAGTAGGCCAGAGACCTGTAATAACAAGAGCGAAAAAATCAATTGCAGGATTTAAATTAAGAGAAGATCTGCCCATCGGTTGTATGGTAACCCTTCGGGGAACTATGATGTATGAATTCCTTGACCGGCTAATCAATTTGTCTCTACCAAGAGTGAGAGATTTTAAAGGTATATCACATAAAGCATTTGACGGAAATGGAAACTACACTCTTGGCATTAGAGAACACGTCATTTTTCCTGAAGTTGATTATAGTAAGATTCAACTTGTTAAGGGAATGAATATTACATTTGTAACAACATCGAATACGGACGATGAAACTAAAGAAATGCTTCAATTGTTTGGATTGCCATTTTTAAAGAATTAAGAGGAGACTATGACTAGAAAAGCACTGTTAGAGAAAACTAAAAAAGAACCTAAATTTAAAGTTAGGAAAGTCAACAGGTGCAATATATGCGGCCGGCAAAGAGCATATTTAAGAAAGTTTGGAACATGCAGAATTTGTTTCAGAAAACTTGCGAACTTTGGTTTAATACCTGGAGTTAGAAAAGCAAGTTTATAGTTTTAATGGAGATATATAAATGACAGATCCTATAGCAGATATGTTAAGTAGAATTAGAAATGCAATATTAGCAAAGCATAAAGAAGTTGTTGTGCCTCATTCTATTTTAAAAAACCACATAGCTAATGTACTAAAAGAAGAAGGCTATTTAAATAACGTGGACATAATAGAAAAAGGTATAAAGAAAGATATTAAAATAAAAATAAAATATACAGGTAACGGACTACCTGCAATAAATGCAATTAAGAGAACGAGTAAACCTAGTAGAAGGGTTTACGTTAATAAGCACCATATACCAAGGGTTACAGCTGGTATGGGTATCTCAATACTCTCAACTTCTAAAGGGATTATGACAGGTACAAATGCAAGGAAGTTAGGGGTTGGCGGAGAGATTATCTGTACAGTTAATTAGAGGATTATTATGTCACGTATTGGAAGAAAACCAATAAAACTGCCGGAAGGCGTTAATGTTGAAACAAAAAACAATGAGATCATGGTTAAAGGTCCCAAGGGACAGCTGAATGTAAATGTACCACAGGGTATAACTACATCTGTTGAAGATGGAAACATTCAGGTTGGCCGTGAAAACAATCTAAAGAGAACCAGGGCTTTTCATGGTCTTGTAAGATCTTTATTGTTAAATTCAGTTACTGGAGTAACAGAAGGATTTTCTAAAACGCTTGAGATTGTAGGTACCGGTTATAAAGCTGAACTTAACGGTAACGATAAATTAAAACTTACATTAGGTTTTTCACACACAGTAGATTTTAATCTCCCTCAGGGTATAACTGCCAAGGTTGAAGACAGGGGAACACTGCTTACACTTGAAGGTATTAACAAACAGGTAGTTGGAGAAACTGCTGCTAATATAAGAAAAATAAGAAAACCTGATGCTTACAAGGGTAAAGGCGTAAGATATAGAGGGGAAGAATTAAGATTAAAACCTGGTAAAGCAGGAGCTAAGAAATGATAAAAAAGACATCAAGAAAAATTAAGAAAAACTTCAGGCATAAAAGAATAAGAAAAAAATTATTCGGAACGGAACAAGTGCCAAGAGTCTCAGTATTTAAATCCAGTAAAAATATATATGCACAAATAATAGATGATGTTAATAAAACAACTTTGGTTAGCGTATCTACATTAACACCGAAGGTAATTGAAGTAATAGAAGGAACAGAAAAAAATGTATCAACAAAAATTGATGCAGCTGGTTGTGTGGGAAAAGTATTGGCGGAACTTGCAAATGAAGCAGGTATTAAAACAGTTCGTTTTGACAGAGGCGGATTCCCGTATCATGGCAGAGTTAAAGCATTGGCCGATGCACTAAAAGAAGGCGGTTTAGTTTTTTAGGAGGAATTTTATTTGCAGAATAAACATATTGACCCAGCCGGTCTTGAATTAAATGAAAAAATTGTACACATAAGGCGTGTAGCAAAAGTTACCAAAGGCGGTAAACGATTTGGTTTTACTGCATTAGCTGTTGTAGGTAATGGCGATGGTATTGTTGGTACCGGTTTAGGAAAATCCAACGAGGTACCTGATGCAATAAGAAAAGCGATTGAAAAAGCTAAGAAAAGCCTTGTTGAAGTTCCAAGACACGGTTCAACTATTCCTCATGAAATAGTAGCAACACATATTTCAAGTAAAGTAAAACTTATGCCTGCAGCTCCCGGTACCGGAGTAATTGCTGGTGGTGCGGTAAGAGCTGTTATAGAACTGGCTGGTATTCACGATGTGCTCTCAAAAGTACTTGGATCAAGAAATCCACTGAATGTTGTATTGGCAGTTATAAAAGGTCTTTCAGAGTTAAGGGTGCCTGAACAGGTTGCGTTAACAAGAGATAAAGAAGTAAATGATTTAGATTTACCAAAACATTATTTGAATAACTAATTTAAGGGTAAATAAATGCTTGAAAAACTATCACCAAAAAGCGGTTCAACAAAAACATCCAAAAGAGTTGGAAGAGGCCATGGTTCCCAGGGTAAAACCTGTGGGAAAGGGCATAATGGGCAACGTTCAAGATCTGGAAGAAGTGTTTCAAGATGGTTTGAAGGTGGTCAGACTCCCCTTAAACTAAGAGTACCAAAAAGAGGATTTACAAGCCTTTTCAAGAAATTATATGACATTGTAAATATAAAAGATTTATCTAAATTCAAAGACGGTCAGACAATCTCCATAGAAGATTTAGTATCTAGTGGTTTAGTAACGGGTAAACAAAAAATTAAACTGTTAGGAAATGGAGATTTAGATAAGAAATTAGTTGTCCATGTCAATGCTGCAACAAAATCAGCAATTGAAAAAGTGGAGAAGTCTGGCGGTAAAATTGAAATCTTATGAGCACTAATGTTTCTTCAATACCAAAGATTCCTGAATTAAATAAAAAATTATTATTCACGGCTTTTATGCTTGTTGTTTACAGGCTTGGTGTATTCGTACCAATTCCTGGTATTGATCCAGAACAGATATCAAGACTCTTTGAACAAACCAGTGGTACTATCTTCGATATTCTTAATATGTTCTCTGGTGGAGCACTTGAGCAGGCATCGATATTTGCACTTGGTGTAATGCCCTACATTACTTCTTCGATTATTATGTCACTTCTTGTAAAAGCATTTCCTACACTCGAGGCTATGCAAAAAGAAGGTGAAGCAGGAAGAAGAAAAATAAATCAATATTCAAGATACGGAACAATTCTTATTTGTCTGGTCCAGGGTTTTATGCTTGCAATCACTCTTGAAAGTGGTGGATTCGGCGAAGCTGGAATTGGGTCTTCTATAGCCACTGATCCTGGTTGGGGTTTTAGATTAACGACAGTAATAACATTAACTGCAGGTGCTATGCTTGTTATGTGGATTGGTGAACAAATTACCGAACATGGAATAGGAAATGGAATATCCCTTATCATAGCTGTATCCATTCTTTCAGGCATACCTGGTGGTTTTTGGAACATGGTACGTCTGATCAGAACAGATGAGTTAACAGTACTCGGATTAATAATTATTTTCATATTTCTTCTTTTTATTATTGGATTAATAGTATTTGTTGAAAGATCATATAGAAAAATACCTGTACAATATCCAAGGAGAGTTATTGGGAGAAAGGTATATGGAGGACAGACCTCTCATCTGCCATTGAAAACAAACCCAGCTGGAGTTATTCCACCTATATTTGCATCTTCATTATTAATATTTCCTGCTACTATATTGGCTTTTATCGATATTCCTGTCTTGAGAAATGTTTCAGAAGCAATGTTTTCTAATATAATATTTTATAATTTAATTTTTGCAGGTCTTATTATTTTCTTTGCATATTTTTATACGGCTATAATTTACGATCCGGATGATCTTGCTGAAAATTTAAGGAAAAACGGCGGTAATATTCCGGGAATCAGGCCGGGAAAGAAAACATCTGAATATATAGGTGTAATTCTAGGTAGAATAACATTTATTGGCGCAATTTATGTTGCAGCTGTATGTGTGTTGCCTGCTTTTCTTGAAAGAGAACCTTTCAATCTTCCATTCTATTTTGGAGGTACATCCTTACTGATTGTAGTTGGAGTAACTCTAGATTTCCTTCAACAGATAGAATCTTTTTTGATTACACATAGTTATGAAGGATTTGTGAAAAAGAAAGGTATGAAAGGTCCTAAGAGATTCAATGTTTGATAATGAGGAATTATAAAAGATGAAATTAATTTTATTCGGACCGCCGGGAGCTGGTAAAGGAACACAGGCTAATTTTATTACCGAAAAATATAATGTTGCGCATATCTCTACTGGAGACGTATTGAGAGAAGCTGTAAAAAACAAGACAGAAGTTGGTCTTCACGCAAAATCTTTTATGGATAAAGGGGAACTTGTTCCGGATAGTGTGGTAATTGAAATAATCAAACAGAAATTAACTTCACTAAATGATATGAAATTTATGCTTGATGGTTTTCCCAGAACTGTTCCGCAGGCCGAAGCTCTGGATAAAATGCTTGGTGAATTAGGTGTTAATCTAGATGTAGTCGTATTTCTTGATGTTAATGATGAAGAAGTTGTACAAAGAATTATGAAAAGACAGGAACTTGAAAACAGGCAAGATGATACAGAAGACGTATTAAGAAACAGGTTAAATGTATATAGAGATCAAACTTCACCTCTTGGTGAATTCTACAAGAATAAAGCAATATTGAAAAAAATAAATGGAATAGGATCAGTAGAAGATATTTCAGATAAAATTGACGAAGTCCTATTAGCTATAGCCTGATGATTTATATTAAGTCCAAAGAAGAATTAAAGAAAATGAAAAAAGCTGCAGTTGCAGTTGCTGAAGTCCTGCAGACTTTAAAAGAAAATGTAAAAGAAGGTGTTACAACATGGGATTTAAATAAACTTGCAGAAGACATAGCTGAAAAAAAATCATTTATTGCTGCGTTTAAGGGTTATTCTAATTACCCGGCTTCGGTTTGTTTTGCCCTAAATGATGAAGTTGTTCACGGTATTCCTTCAAAAGATACAGTATTAAAAGAAGGTGATATTATTGGGATCGATTTTGGAGCTTATATAGACGGTTACTACGGGGATTCTGCTATTACTGTCCCTGTAGGTAAAATTTCAAAGGTAGCCCAAAAACTATTAGATGTAACTGAAGCATCACTATTTAAAGGAATAGATCAGGCAAATCCTAAGAACAGGATAAAGGATATTTCCAAATCAATTCAGGATTATGTAGAAGATAGTGGGTTTAGTGTAGTTAAATCTTTCGTAGGACACGGAATCGGAAAAAATCTCCATGAGGATCCTCAGGTACCAAATTTTGTTACAGAAATGTCCCAGCTCGGTACAAGTTTAAAAAGCGGGATGGTACTGGCAATTGAACCTATGGTAAACCTTGGAGTAGCAGAAGTAAAAATTTTAAATGATGGCTGGACTGCGGTAACCGTAGATGGTAAACTTTCAGCTCATTTTGAACATACGGTGGCTATTACGGATAATGGCCCCGAAGTTTTAACAAGGTTAAATTAATATATTTGGGGTGTAAATGCCGAAAGAAGAAAGACTAGAATTTGAAGGAACAATATTAGAAGCACTTCCTAATGCTATGTTTCGCGTCGAAATTGAAAATGGTCATATAATATTGGCATATGTATCCGGTAAAATGAGAACAAGATTTATAAGAATACTTCCAGGCGATAAAGTGAAACTCGAACTTTCACCTTATGATTTAACAAAAGGAAGAATTACTTACAGATTAAAAAAATAGTTGGCTGGAGATTGTTGTGAAGGTTAGATCGTCTGTTAAAAAGATTTGTGATAAATGCAAGATCATCAAAAGAAAAGGTGTAGTAAGAGTGATTTGTGTTATTAAAAAACACAAACAAAGGCAAGGGTAGTTTAAGGAGGATTTTAATATATGCCGAGAATTGCTGGAGTTGATATACCAATAAATAAAAGAATAGAAGTAGCACTTACCTACATTTATGGTGTTGGACGTAAAACTTCGATTGATATTCTAAATTCAGCTGCAATTAATGTCAGTAAAAGATCAAAAGATCTTGATGATAGTGAAGTTGCTAAATTAAGAGAAATAATAGAAAACCAATATACTGTAGAAGGTGATCTAAAAAATGAAATCCAGAGTAATATAAGAAGACTTGTAGAAATTGGATGTTACAGAGGTTTGAGACACAGACAGGGTTTACCCGTAAGAGGCCAGTGCTCAAAATCAAATGCCAGAACAAGAAAAGGCCCAAGAGGAACAGCGATAGCCAAGAAAAAACAAGTAGGTAAAAGTTAGAATATAGCGGAGTTATTTATGGCCAAGAAAAAAGTTGGAAGAAAAAAAGTTAAGAAATTTGTTGAAGAAGGTGTAGTAAATATCAGGGCAACCTTCAATAATACTATTGTATCGGTATGTGATACAAAAGGTAATGTACTATCCTGGTCCAGTGGTGGAGTTAAGGGTTTTAAAGGTACAAGAAAAGGAACCCCATTTGCTGCACAAATAGCAGCAGAAGATGCAGCAAAAAAAGCTGCTACCATGGGAATGAAAACAGTCAAGGTATTTGTTAAGGGGCCGGGTCCTGGTAGAGAACCTGCAATTCGTTCACTTCAGTCATCCGGGCTTAAAATTTCATTTATTAGAGATATTACACCCATTCCCCACAATGGATGCAGGCCACCGGGAAGAAGGAGAGTATAAATAATAATGATTATTAATATTTTTAATTACGATTGCATTTTGTATCAGGAGGTTGTTTCATAAATGGGAAGATATACAGGACCTACAGACAGGTTGTCCAAAAGAGAAGGGACTAATCTTTTTCTTAAAGGGGAACGCAGCTATAACGGTAAATCGTCAATTGATGCAAAAGCAAATCAACCACCTGGAGTTCATGGGCTAAGAAGATCTAAATTTTCAGAATATGGCCTAAGGCTCAGGGAAAAACAAAAAGTAAAAAGAAGTTACGGTTTAAGAGAAAATCAGTTTAAAAGATATTTTAAAAAAGCATCAAAAATGAAAGGAGTTACAGGTTCACTTTTAATTGTGCTACTTGAAAGAAGACTGGATAATGTTGTGTACAGACTTGGTTTTGGAAGTTCGCGTAGTGATTCCCGACAGCTTGTTGGACACAAACATATACTTGTTAACGGAAGTGTATTAAATATACCTTCATATCTGGTTGAGGCCGGAGACGTAATTGAAATTAGAGAAAAAAGCAAAAAACTTGGCAGAATTAATCAGGCCCTTCAGCTTCTTGAAAGAAAACCAGTGCCTGATTGGTTACAGCATGACATAGATAACTATAAAGGTGTAATTAGTAGGTTACCCGAAAGAGAAGATGTAACATTTCCTATCGAAGAACAATTAATCGTTGAGTTTTATTCAAGAGTATAATTTATTTCAGGGGATTAACATTATGGAACAACAGATTGAAGAAAATATAGATGAGATTGTAATTACAAAAGAATTTCAAAAAAACTGGAAAGATCTTATTCATCCAAGAAGACTGGAAAAAGATGAAAGAGTCTCAAATGATTTATATGGAAAATTCATTTGTGAGCCATTGGAAAGAGGTTATGGAGTTACTTTGGGTAATACTTTAAGAAGAGTATTGCTTTCATCTATACAAGGCCCAGCAATTACTTCTGTAAAAATTGACGGTGTACTCCATGAATTCTCAACAATTCCTGGTGTCAAGGAAGATGTAACAGAAATAATATTAAATCTTAAAAGTTTAGATCTTGAAATGCATACATTTGAACCACAAACATTAACACTCAAATTTGATAAACCAGGTTTAGTTACTGCAGCTAATATAGATGAAAACCATCAGGTAACGGTCATTAATTCTGACCAGCATATCGCAACGGTTGCTGAAGGTGGAAAAATTGAGATGGAATTGACTGTAGAAATGGGAAGTGGGTATGAATCAGTAGAAAGAAGGGGTGATCAGCAAAAAAGTATAGGAACTATACCGGTTGATGCACTTTTTTCACCTATAAGGAAAGTAAATTATACAATTACAAATTCAAGGGTAGGAAGAAGAACGGATTATGAAAAACTTACACTTGAAATCTGGACTAACGGCACGATATTAACCGAAGATGCATTGGCATACAGTGCAAAAATAATAAAACAGCAACTTAGCATTTTTATTAATTTTGATGAATCGTTATTTGAAGAAGAAGAAATAATTGAAGAAAGCCATGAAATAAAAGGTAATGAAGACATACTTTTTACACATGTAGAAGACATTGATTTATCTGCAAGATCGTTAAATTGCCTAAGACGGGCAAATATAGTCTATTTTGGTGAGCTGATTCAAAAAACTGAAGAAGGACTTCTTAATCTTGAAAATTTTGGCAAGCGATCTTTAGTCGAAATAAGAGAAAAACTCGTTGAAATGCAATTTGAACTTGGAACTGATATTAATTCAGAAGTATTCGAGGAAGAAAAAGAAAACCGGTCTGCTAGCAAGATTGAAAAAGAAGTGGAAGGAGAGTAGTAACGTATTAGGAGATATTAGATGAGACATAAAAGGATTGGAAGAAAATTAGGTGTTGTTACAAAACACAGAAGAGCTATGTTCAGGAATATGGCGACAGATCTTTTTAGACATGAAAGTATTACTACTACTGATACCCGCGCAAAGGAAATTAGAAGAGTTGCTGAAAAGATGATAACACTTGCCAAGAAAGGTACATTACAGGCTAGACGACAGGCAGCAGCGTTTATTAAGGATAAAGATGTATTAAAAAAACTGTTTAGTGAACTCGCTGAAAAGTACAAAGACAGACCAGGTGGTTACACAAGAATTATAAAGATGGGTTACAGAAAAGGTGACAATGCCCCCTTATCCTTAATTGAAATAGTACAAGAAGATTTTAAACCAAAAAAGAAAAAGAAAGCAGTTGCAAAAGCAGCACCGAAAAATACAGAAAGTAAAAAAAGTACTAAAAAAGAATCAGCAGAAGAGCTCGGACTTATAGAAGATGCATCGAAGGCAGTAGTTGCGGCTGACACCGTTTCTGAAGAAGCTGTTGAACCAAAAGAAGAAGTAAATACCGAAACAGAAGCTAAAGAAGCTGAACCTGTTGTAGAAACTCCCGATGAACCGGTAGAAACTGAAGCTATAACGGAAGAACCTGTTGAACAGGCAGAAGAAACGCAGCCGGAAGCTGTTGAAACTGAAAATGAAGCAGTTGAAGAAGTAAAAGCAAGTTCTGAACATGCACAAATTGAAGAGCCGTCGGAAGCTGAGCAAACAACTTCTGAAAAAGCACCAGCTGATGAAACTCCAGACGAAGAAAAAGAATAAATATTTACCAAAATATTTCAGCCTTAAAATATAGTTTCCTTATTAGGATCAATGCATAATACAGGACTTATACTGGATGCAGAATCTATAAATGATCTTAAAACTCTTTCAATTAAAGCTGAAAATGTTGCTTTCCATTCCGTATGGGCAACAGAATTCTACAGAACTTCATTTCAACAAATCGCATCCACTGCACAAAATACAACAAAAATAAGACTTGGCACAGCAGTATCACTCGCTTTTACCCGATCTCCATTAATAACTGCACTTAATTCACTTGATATTGATAAAATGATAGAGAGTGTACCGGATAAGATGGTTGACTTGTTCGCGATTGTTGGAGATAAAAAGTATTGTTTAGAGAAGATTGAACATTACAGAAAGTTAATTGATTTACCTATCTTAAGTGTTCCTCACTATTTTATTGATTACAAAAATGTACAGCAATACCAATTAAGATTGATCGAACTATTCTCACAGTAAGCTACAATAATGTTATGAAAGTATTAATTTCTGGTTCAAGCGGATTTATAGGATCACAACTTACAAAATATTTAAATAGTAAGGGTCATGAAATAATCAGGGTTGTACGAAAAAAAGCTGATAATAGTGGTGAAATATCCTGGGATATAAAAAATAAGAAATACAATTTAACTGACTATGAAGGTTTTGATGCATTTATTAATCTTTCAGGCGAAAATATATTTGGTTACTGGACTAAAACAAAAAAGAATAAAATTATTGAGAGCAGGATAAACAGTACAAAGTTATTAACTAAAATAATATCAAGACTTAATTCCCCACCAAAAACTTTTATATCTGCTTCTGCTATTGGCTATTATGGAGACAGGGGTGATGAAGCTTTAGATGAACAAAGTCAAAAGGGTATTGGATTTTTTCCTGATTTAGCTGAGAACTGGGAAAATTCTGCAAACATGGCAAGAAAAGAAAAAGTGAGAGTTGTTAATTTAAGAATAGGTCTGGTTTTATCCGGTAATGGTGGTGCACTTAAAAAAATGATTAGGCCTTTTCGCCTTGGCATCGGAGGTAATATAGCTGATGGAAGTATGTACTGGAGTTGGATTAGTCTTGATGACCTGGTATCTTCCGTTCTCTTTATTATGAATAATAAAGCTATCGAGGGCCCGGTTAATATTGTTTCAAATAACTCTTTAAAAAATAAAGATTTTACGAAAATTCTTGGGAAAGTATTATCACGCCCCACAATATTACCTGTACCTGCTATTATTATTAAAAAACTTCTTGGAGAATTTGGAGAAGAGACACTTCTTGCCAGTACACGGGTTATCCCACAAAAGTTAATTGATTCCGGTTTTGAATTTTTACACACTGATTTAGAAAAAACATTAGAAGATATACTTAACAATAATGAGTAAAAATAAAGGCAAACAGTTTAAATTAATGGAATTGATAGAAAAAGATCTTAGTAAAGATCCATTTAAACAGTTTGAAATCTGGTATGCAGAAGCAAAAAACTCTAATTTTCCTTATCCTCATTCATTTATTTTATCAACTTCTGACAGTGAAGGTTGTATTTCCTCCAGGGTACTGTTGTTAAAAGAATTTAATAGCAATGGTTTTAAATTTTATACAAACGAAAATAGTCGCAAAGGAAAAGATTTAGTTGTTAATCACCATGCATCAATCTGTTTCTGGTGGGACAGGTTAGAAAGACAGGTTAGAATAGACGGGGTTGTATCTGTTTTAAGTAAAGTAGAAACTGATCAATACTTTAGTTCAAGACCAAGAGGAAGTCAGCTAGGAGCGTGGGCATCTGATCAAAGCGCAAAAATTACTGATAGGTCAGTACTTGAAAATAACTATATAAAATATGAAAAAATGTATGAGAATCAGGATATACCCAGACCAGATTACTGGAAAGGCTATATTCTATCACCTGTAAGCTTTGAATTTTGGCAGGGGAGAGATAACAGGCTTCATGACAGGTTTCTTTATACAGTTAAGAACAACGGTTGGGAAATAAACAGACTAGCACCTTGAGATATATTATATGCCAGAAGACAAAAGACATCATGTAGTAATAGTCGGCGGAGGTTTTGGTGGACTTTACGCAGCTAAAAAACTTGGAAAAAAGAAAGAAGTTAGAATAACACTAATAGATAAAAGAAATTTTCATCTATTTCAGCCCCTGCTATACCAGGTGGCTACAGGTGGATTATCACCAGGTGATATTGCTTCACCACTACGCGCTATTTTAAAAAGAAATAAAAACACAACTGTGCTTAGAGGGAAAGTAGTTGATGTAGACCCTGACAATAAAGAAGTAATAATGTTTAATGATGACAAAATATCTTTTGACAGTCTGATAATTGCAACAGGTGTAATATATAATTACTACGGGCACGATAAATGGCTAGGAGAATCACCCCCATTAAAAACGATGGAAGATTCACTTGGTATACGTCACAGGATATTCCATGCATTTGAAGAAGCTGAAAGAGAAAAAGATACAAAGAAAATAAATGAATGGAAAAGATTTATTATCATTGGTGGTGGCCCTACAGGTGTCGAACTTGCCGGTGCACTAGCAGAACTTGCACATTTCACATTAAAAAATAACTTCAGGAATTTTGACCCTGCTAGAACAGAAATTATCCTTGTCGAAGCAACTGACAGAATACTGCCTTCTTACCCTTCCAAATTGTCTGAAAGTGCGGAAAAGTCATTAATCGACCTTGGAGTAACAATAAAAAAGAACTGTTTTGTAAATGAAATAGATGATAATAACGTTATTATTGCTAATAATGGCGTGACTGAATCAATTAAAGCCCAAACAGTTTTATGGGCAGCCGGGGTAAAAGCCACAAAGATAGGAAAAGTACTAGAGAAGAGATTTAAGGTAAAAAGTGATAATGTCGGCAGGGTGTACGTAAATGATGACATGACAATTAATGAACGTGATGATGTTTATGTCCTGGGTGATCTTGCAATTTACACTCACTACAATGGAAAGCCGTTACAAGGTGTTGCTCCTGTAGCTATGCAGCAAGGGAAATATGTTGCAAAAAAGATTTACAATGATCTAAAAAACACTGTTTCACCCCCTTTTAAATATAAGGATAAAGGAAACCTGGCTGTAATAGGTCGTAATAAAGCTGTTGCTCACCTTGGGCCGCTTAAATTCAGCGGTTTCTTTGCATGGCTAATATGGATCTTTATTCATATCAGGTATTTAATAGAGTATGACAACAAAATCCTTGTTATGCTTCAATGGGGATGGTACTACTTTACTATGAAACGGGGGGCTAGGTTAATAACTGGTGATGACCCTTTTCCCTACGTTGATAAAGATTATTACAACCAGAGTAAAGACAACTAACCTGTTTCAGCATTATCAAGCTTGCTGTTTAATTCTTCAACAATCTTTTGTGAAATATGAGCAGGTACTTCTTCGTAATGTGAGAATTCCATTGTAAAACTACCTTGCCCGCTTGTTAAAGATCTTAATTCGGGAGCATATGTTAGTACTTCTGCCATAGGAATAAGTGCATTTATGCTATGGCCGGCTGGTGAAGAATCAACACCTGAAACTCTCCCTCTTTTTGAATTAATATCTCCAATAACGTCTCCCATACTGTTATCGGGGATAATTATATTCATTTTCATAAGTGGCTCGAGTAAAAATGGTTTTGCAGTTTCCATGGCTTTTCTGAATCCCATGGATGCTGCTATTTGAAATGCAATATCAGAGGAGTCTACCGGGTGATGTTTACCATCAAAAACTGTAGTTTTTACATTAATGACAGGGTAGCCGGCAAGGATTCCCTTTTTTAAAGCATCCTGTACGCCTTTTTCTACAGATGGAATAAAGTTTTTTGGTATTACACCACCTACAATCTTGTTTTCAAACTGGCAACTATCTCCATTCTTTATTGGCTGAATTCTTAGTTTTGCTACGCCATACTGTCCCCTGCCCCCTGTCTGTTTAACGTATTTACCCTCTGCTTCAGATGATAGTTTAATACTTTCCTTGTATGGCACTTTTGGTGTGCGAAGGTCTAGATTAACTCCATAATTGTTTTTTAATTTATCTACAATCACTTCAATATGGGTCTGTCCTGATCCGGAAAGTAAGAATTCGTTAGTTTCTTCGTCCCTGTGAAAATCAATTGTCGGATCTTCTTCGATAATCTTTGCAAGTGATATGTTTAGTTTGTCCTCATCAGATCTGCTATGAGGTTCGATTGCGAATGATAATACAGGCTGGGGTATATTTAATGGTTTTATAATTACGGGTTGATTAATATCAGAAAGTGTGTCAGTTGTAATTACGTCTTTTAATTTGTTTAGTGCAACAATGTCTCCAGTTGAAGCTTCTTTTACAGGGAATTCCTGTTTTCCAATGAGCCTGAAAATATTATTTAATTTAATTTTAGTGTTATTTTTAGAATTAACTAATGTATGATCAGGTTTTATTGTGCCCGACAATACCCTTGCTATACTGATTTTCCCTGCAAAAGGGTCGCAAATTGTTTTAAATACGTAAAGGGCAGGTGGTGAGTCATTTGATGGTTTAATTGTTAAAGAATTGCCTTCAATATCCAGTGCCTTAATTTTGTCAGTATCAAGTGGAGATGGCATTAATTCCGCTAGTTCCATAAGAAGGGAATATAAGCCAAGAAGTTTATTAGATGAACCTATTAATACAGGGTATATTGTGGATTCTTTTACTCCCTTTTTGTACATATCGACAATAGTGCAGTGATCAATATCTTCACCATTAAGGTATTTTTCAAGAATTTCATCATCCTGCTCTGCAATTGTTTCCAATACTTTATCTTTATAATTATTTGCAGTTTCAAGCATATCTTCCGGAATTTCTATTTCATCAAAAACGTTTTCGCCTTTATAAATAAATGCTTTCATTTTAAAAAGGTTAATTACACCATTAAAATCCGTCCCCTGTCCAAGAGGTATTGTAATTGGAACAGTCTTGATGTTTAAATGTTCCTCAAGCCGTGTCAGTGCATTCTCAAAATTAGATGTTTCCTTGTCCATTTTGTTCATAAAAATAATTCTAGGTATTTCTGCACTTGAAGCCATGCTCCAGTACCTGTCTATCTGGTCTTTTGAATCTTCATCCCCGTCAACAACAATTATAGCGCCATCGGATACTTGTATTGCTAATTCGGCGTCAAATAAAAAATTGGAATAGCCAGGGGTGTCAATTAGGTTTATGAGATGATCATCATGTTTTAGGAATGAAATATGAGAGTTTGTAGACATTTTTCTTTGTTTTTCTTCTTCAAGATAATCTAGGTTTGATGATCCTCTGTTTACATCTCCAATATTTTTAGTAGTACCAGAAATATATAGAAGTGCTTCTAATAGAGTTGTTTTACCGACACCATGAGGCCCTAATACTGAAATATTCCTCACCTTGCTTCTAGGAAAGTCAGACATATAATCACCTCTCTAATTAAGTTCTAATTCCATTATAAAGTTAGTATAGGTTTGTTGTAAAGGAAAATTTTTAAATTAATATAATATTATTATGAATATCATATTATTCTTCAATCAAATTAAGGAATAAAAACAGTTAATGTAAAATATTAACTATATACTCTATTTATATGTACTTAATAATTATTCTTATAACTATATACTTTAATTGTACTCTGATCTCTTCAGCAATAAATAAATCAAATTTTAATATAAATGGAGCTGTTTTATCTCATATTCATAAAGAAGGCAACGGATATGGATCTAAAAAATCTGAAGAAATGCATACTCATCTTAAAAAAACTGGTTATAACTCTGTTCAAATTAATACATTCTGTTATATGCGAGATATTTCAATACCAGCAGTTTTTTACGGATTTGACACTACTCTTTATAAAAAAACCTAATAAATGAGATAAAACAGCTACATAAAAAAGGATTTACCGTAATGCTAAAACCGCATGTGTGGGTTGGTGGTATTAAATTTAATCCTGAGAATTGGAGAAATAAAATAGATTATTCAAATCCGGGCGAAAGAGCCTCATGGTTTCAGAACTATGGGAACTTTATAATTAAACAGGCAATGATTGCTGCAAATAATGAAGTAGAAATTTTTGTAATAGGAACCGAACTGGTCAAGCTGGCTAAATATGACAAGGAATGGAAAAAGATTATTAAAAAGGTGAGAGATGTATACAGTGGCAAAATTACATATGCCGCAGAGGGAAGTAATGCTTTTAAAATAGAGTTCTGGGATGGGCTTGATTTTATTGGCTTGGATGTTTATTTCCAGCTCACAAATAAAATAAATCCGGAATTAAAAGATCTCGAAGAAGGCTGGAAAAAAAATGAAGAAAAAATAAGACAATTGTCTGAAAAGTATAATAAAAAAATTATTTTTACAGAGATTGGTTATAAATCTGTAAAAGGTACAGCTGTTCGGCCGTGGGAGTGGAATGGAGATCAGGAAGTAAGCCAGCTGCAGCAAGCACATGCTTTTGAGGCCATGTACAGGACCTTTTCAAATAAAGAGTATATTGAGGGTATTTATATCTGGAAATATTTTACTGATAACAACAGTTATGAAAAAGATAATATCAAAAAAGGCTTTACACCTTATGGAAAGATAACAGAGGGTGTGATATCAGGCTGGATAAACTGATTTTATTTTACCCCGGTATATATTACTGCAATTCCGAAACTGAGTTCATTAAATTGGCAGTCTCTAAATCCGCATTCAGACATTATATTTTTAAATACGTCTCTTTGAGGAAATTCAGTTGTAGATTCGGACAGGTATTTATATTCTTTACGGCTTCCAAAAAGGGAGCCAATAAAGGGCATAATGTTTTTGAAATAAAACAGATACAGTGAAGAAAATACCGATATCCTCGGTATGGCAAACTCTAGTATCGCAATAGTTCCGTCTTTTCTGAGTACTCTATGCATTTCGGTAAGTGAACGATAGTAGTTTTTTGTATTCCTTATGCCAAAAGCAATTGTAATACCATCAAAAATATTGTCCTTAAATGGGAGATTCTCTGCTGCAGATTTAAACAAGGAGGTATTATTACTAAGACCTTTTTTAAGTAATTTATCTCTTCCGATTTTAAGCATTTCTATGCTTGGATCTATACCTAAACCCATGTTTATTTTCGAAAGAGTAAAACCCTCTACCAATACTTCTGCTGTACCTGTGGCTACATCGAGTATAAAAGAGTCGTTATTGAAATTTCTTACTAGTTTTTTTCTCCATATTTTGTCAATACCTGCACTAAACAGGCTATTCAGCAGGTCATAATTATTGGATATTTTATCAAATAGGTCTTTTGTATCAGGCATTTAAAATTGTTTTTAATTAGTTTATGGAATTTAAAATCCGTTTTATATGGGCTGATTTATTGAGTACATAAAAATGTATTCCAGGTGCACCATTCTCAAGAAGGTCATTTACTTGTTTAATACACTGTTTAATACCTAACTCTTCAGCATATGCATCGTTATCTGCAGAATTCTCCAGTTTATTTCTTAAATTGTCGGGGAAATTGGTACCACACATAGTTGTAATTTTCAAAATCTGTTTAGCGGAGAGTATTGGCATTAATCCCGGGATAATTGGTATATCTATCCCTATATTACGAACTTTTCTTACAAATTCATAGTAGTGATTATTATCAAAAAATAACTGTGTAATTATAATGTCTGCACCAGCATCTACTTTTTTCTTTAGGTTTTCAAGGTCTGTTTCCAAGTTTGGTGCTTCTAGATGCTTTTCCGGGTAACCGGCAATTGCTATTCCAAAGTGTACATTAAATTTTGTATTTCTCTTTTCAAATCCCCTGATGTGATGAACAAGTTCGTTTGCGTAAGTATATCCGTCGTCCGGAGGGATAAAAATTTTTTCACCCAAAGGCGGATCTCCCCTGAGTGCTACAATATTAGTTATGCCAAGGGTCATAATTTTGGTTAGAAAAAGGTCAATTTCCTTTCTGCCGGCACCTACGCATGTCAGGTGACATGCAGTTTCAATCTTTAGCTGGTTTTTAATATAATTAGAAATGTCTATTGTTTTATCCCTGGTAGTGCCCATTGCACCGTATGTGACGGAGATAAAATCAGGAGAGAGAGTGGAAAGCTCCAAAAGAACAGTCTTTAGTTTTTCAATACCATTTGCTGTTTTAGGAGGGAATATTTCAAATGATATAACAGGCTTATCGGATTTTTTATATATTTCTAAAAACTTCATATTGTTATTCAACTATTTTGCTTAGCATTCTTTCATAATTACAAATTATGTCAACTAAGATTAGAAACAAAAAAGGAACAATAATTTAAAAAAGAAAAGGTATATCAGGAAATCAGATCTTGGTTTTTTGAAGTTCTTCTCTTAATTTATTTACATCGTAATATGGTTCCCCTGCTTTTTTTGCATCATCATATAATAATTCCAGCTCAACTAATATTACTTCCAGTTTTTTTCTACTCTCTGGTGACAGTAATGCTTTTCTTGGGCTGGTTCCATCAAGTTGTTTGAGGGGGAGTATCAATCCACTCACTGTAATACTTTATCAAGTTCACTGTTGAACTGTTTCTTACTCCTGACCCCTTTGGGCAGCTTAAAGGATTGAGTTTCTTTTTTTACGGATAAATCGTTAAAATTTCTTGAACTGTCTTTTTTGTGTTCAATTAATTTATTTAGTAGTTTTTCAAGGTAGAATTTTACTCTATCAAGTGTGATTAAGGAATTGCAGTTTACTATCAGCTTCTTTTCTTCTAATTCTATATATACGTCTACCTCTTTGTCATCCAGTTTATTCAGTCTGAGAATCAAAAGGTCATCAGAGGTGTTGTTCAGAAGGGAGAAGCTTTCATTGTTAGTGATATACTCTATTATTTCTTCTCTATTTATTATTCTGTATTCGGCCTTGGCGATTACAAAATTCTCACCCCCAGGTGTCAGATAACGAGGATGTTTAATAACATCATCAATGTGGTTGCCGATCAAATATCCGAAATCTTTAAGGTAATTAACATGGCTTTCCTGGTTACCATATTCTATTTCATAAGCTTTATTATTATTATTAAAATATTCAAGAATAAGTGGTTTGAATACTAATGGGAAAATTGAAACAAGGCTAAAAAAATAGTTTCTTTCTTTTGTTTTAAGGGGCCTTGCGCATATAACGTCGGTAAGATTCACATTATTAGAAACAATTGTATCATGGACAATAATTTCTTTGTCTGAAAACAGTTCTGATAGAATACAGAATTCACCCGGTTTTATATCCTTAATTTCAAAATAACTGCGTGTGCTGTATTCCCATTCTTTTAATACTAGTATTTCATCACTGCTAAGATCGTCATTAGACTCTTTAACAAAAAGGTCTATTAGTCTCGAGTTATTATCAAATGTCTTAAAATCAAAGATAAACCAGTCAAGAAACCTTGAAATAAGTTCATCATCCAGATTATCTTCGTCATTATAGACTTTAATTGTATCGGGATTGTCCTGCCAAATATAAAAGGCTTCAGTTGTTTGTGCATGAATATGGGGTTGTTCAACATATTCAAATAATTTTAACCTAAGGCTATTTTCTATTTCTTCGCTGCTGTTCATAATGGGAATTTAAATTATTTGTTCCTGCTCGTTACAAACATATTTTTTAGTACTTTATTTATGTAATCGAATATATTATCAAGATTTCTGCGAATATATATACTGTTTAACAAATTTCCCAAAGGGGCAAAGGGGAGTGCGTAGTTTACAATATCCTCGACAATAATTCCATTACCATCTTTTATAAAATAATGTTGATGGTGCCAGAATTTAAAAGGTCCAATTCTTTGTTCATCTATAAAGTATTTGTGTTTTTCAATATGGGTAATTTCCGTTGCCCATGTTGTGGAAATACCTGGAAATGGATTTACATTGTATGTAATAATCATCCCTTAATATATTTCAGATTCAACTTCAGATGTAATTTCAAGGCCCGAACTAGGGGGAGCGATTAATTTTAAATTGTTTGAGTCAGAGGAAAAGTCCAAGCATTCATCAATAGAAATTGGTAATATTTGTTCCCTTGTAAGAGTAAAAACAGACATATAATTATTCAATATTTTCTTTATCCGGTTGTCTAGGAAGGCCTATAAATATCCATATAATGAGGATTGATAATGAAATAATCAGGGGAAGATCAATATTTATACTATAAAGAAAACCAGACAGCATACCGCCGAATGATGCCCCAAGAAAACTAGCAAGGTTGTAAACACCTGATGATATCCCCCTGTTTTCACTGGAAATTCTTTGGGTAAGGAATGCAGGCATAATTGACTGAAATATCGTATGTCCCAGAAAAAACAGGATGCCGGTAGCTATTAGAACAACCCTTCCTTTATTACCGATAAAATAAACAATAAAACCCAATATAAGAAATAAGAATCCTATCTTAATAGTTCTTTTTAACTGGTTGTTTTTTTCAGAATACTTAATGTAGGGGTAAGTAATAAGGCCGCTCGGCAGAATGATTATTAGGTAAATCAACCAGAAATTAGATGTGGAAAAATCAAGGCTGGTCCAGCTTAAGGGATAAATAAAAAGGAACAAATTTAGTACAAATGAAAGAATAAAAGCTGCAATAAGTAAAAGTTTAATGTCCCAGTTGGAAATAATATCCAGGATCTTCTTAGCACTTTGGGGCTGCGTATCTTCTTTTTTAATAACAGGGAAAAGAAAATAAGTAATAACTATTGCTACAAAGCCAAGTAAACCAAGGATGTAGAACAAGGAGTTGAAGCCGATTTCAATTGCTAGCAGCGGGCCCAGAACCAATGATACAATAAATGCTATACCAATAACAATGCCGGTTATTGTAAAAGCCTGTGCCCTGACCTGTGGCCTAGTTGTATCACCTAGTGAAGCTATGGCTACTGAGCCAATTGCGCCACTTCCCTGGAGGGCCCTTGCTAATATAAGTTCGTATATATTGCCTGCAAGTGCACAGATAATACTTCCAATAGAAAAAAGTATTAATCCTATAATAAGCATCCTTTTTCTTCCATATCTGTCGCTTGCCCATCCAAACGGAATCTGAAAAAGACTCTGCGTAAGGGCGTATATGCCAAAAGCAATACCTGCAAGAGTAAGAGTCGATCCGGGATAATCGGATGTATAAACACTGAATACAGGGAGTATAAGGAATATACCAAGTAGCCTTAAAGATATTATTAGTGCTATGGTAAAGGTGGATTTTTTCTCGTAACTGTTTAATTTCATAAAATTGTAAATATTTATAATGAAAATTGGTCATCTAGTTTAACACAGTTAAAATTAATTTTTCTAATATTTAGAATATGTTTTCTTTTTTATATTTACGTTATTATTAGGAGTGAAATTTAATATTTCAGTAAAATACTGTAAATGAGACCAACTTGGGTAGAAATTGACCTTCATTCAATCAAATCAAATCTTGAAACAGTAAAATCTATTGTTGGGGACAATGTATCAGTCCTTGCAATAGTAAAAGCCGATGCATATGGGCATGGCGCAGTTACTGTATCAAAGACATTGATTAGCTGCGGGCTTGAAATGCTCGGTGTTGCCACACTTGAAGAAGCAATGGAGCTAAGGGAATCAGGTATTAACCATCCGATTATAATACTTGGGGGAATTCAAAAGGATGAACTTGATGATGTAATCAAGCATGGAATTATACCGACCGTATATGACCTTGAAATATTGGAAGAACTTTCAAATGCCGCAAAAAAGATAAATAAAAATTACATTTACCATTTAAAAATTGATACGGGTATGAGCAGGTTGGGCATCAAGCATCAGGATATTGAATTGTTTTTTGAAAAACATGCAAAATACAATAATTTGAGGCTTGAAGGCTTGTATTCACATCTCGCGATGGCCGATGAAATTACAAGTGACTATACCGGTAAACAAATTAAATTATTTTTTGAATCTTTAGAAAGATTTAAAAAACTAAATATAGAGCCGGAGTACCACCACCTTGCGAACAGTGCTGCAATACAGAACTATCCCGATTCTCACGGAAACCTGGTAAGGCCGGGGATTATGATTTATGGTGCTGGTTCATTCAACGGATTTAAACTATCACCTGTAATGAAGCTTAAGAGTAAAATAGTTCAATTAAAGCATCATGACAAAGGCACATCTGTTAGTTACGGCGGTACGTATATAACGGAAAAGAAATCACAGATTGCTACCGTACCAATTGGTTATGCCGATGGTTACTTAAGAATACTTTCCAATAAAGCTTACGTTTCTGTAAATGGTAAACGTGCACCGGTAGTTGGAAGAGTTTGTATGGATTTTATAATGGTGGATGTAACAGAAATAAATAATGTAAATGTCGGGGATGTTGTTACACTATTTGGCGATGGAAATGTTTCGCTTAACGATGTTGCGGGTTGGGCAGATACAATACCTTACGAAATAATAACTTTAGTTGGAAAACGGGTACACCGAATTTTTGTTTAATGGTCTGAATTTGCGCATATATATTTTACTTTTATCTCTGATCTTTATTTCTTTTACAGAGGTGTACAGCGGGGGAATAAACCTTGGACCCCTCTATCACACACCTATAAACTCTAAATACGAAAAAGAATTTACGGCCTTTGGTCCTTTCATAATGTTTAAAAAAGATAAAGATCATCTGGAATACGGTATCAGGCCCTTTGTTCATAAGACGGTAAATTTGGAAAACCGGTCGAATGAAATCGAATTTGTTTACCCGCTTACTTCATATAAAAAAAAGGAAAACTTATCATGGTTCCAGTACCAGTTTTTCTTTTTTGTATATAACACGGAAACAACGCAGTCCGGTTACAAGAATAAGCAGATTAATCTTTTTCCACTGATTTTTTATAATAATGAAGAAAACCCAGAGAATAACTATTTTGCTTTCTTCCCAATATACGGGGACATGAAAAACAAGTTTTCAAAAGAAAGGGTAAAGTTCGTACTATTTCCCTTATACTTAAGATCTGAAGCCGAGGGTGAAATTACAGACAGCTACTTTTGGCCCTTTATAAGTAACTATAGCGGTGAACTTGAAGGCGGTAGGTTTTGGCCAATATGGGGTAACAGGGTTAATACTGTTAAACAGAGCAAACAGGAATTCCTGTTCTGGCCTTTTTATGTAAACAAGGAAAAAGATTTTTACGGTGAAAAATTTTATTTTCGTTCTTTTTTCCCATTCTATTCCGAGGCTTATTTTCACGGAGTATCCAATAAAGGATATATGTGGCCTTTTATCCAGCATACAGTAAATCACAATAATGGTAACGAAAGATGGGACCTACCATGGCCAATTCTTAGTTTTACCAAGGGCGGGGTTGTTGAACAAAAAAGGATATTTCCTTTTTATTCAAAGGCTGTTCGTGAAGATAATGACGTAGATGGATATATCCTTTGGCCCATATACAGGTATAAGAATATTAAACTTGAAAGTTACCAAAGAAATAAAAAATCCATACTACTAATACTCTATAAAGATGTAAAATATGAACCAATCATAGAGGGCGTTAAACCTAAAAGAAAAATTGACCTTTGGCCGATCTTCACTTATGAAAAAAATGCCGACGGTACTAGTAATTTTCATATTTTTACAATATTTGAACCATTTGTTCATTCAAATGACAGGCTCTACCGGAACTATGCATCTTTCTGGAGGCTTTTTGTCTGGGAAAAAGATGAGAACAATGTTACAAGGACTTCATTCCTATGGAACCTTGTAAGTTCTTATAAGGATGAAGATCTATTTGTATTTGATGTCAGGCCGATTATACCGCTTTTTAATATTACAAAATCTGAAAATTATAAATCTTGGACAATTCTTGGCGGTATATTAGGCTATAAGAAAAAGGATCAAAAGGATATAATTAAATTTTTGTATATACCTATAGGTGTTTAGTGTATTAAAAATATGTCAGAATTATTTATTTCAACCGGTGGAATTATAAAACTTTTTTTTGAGTCCATTTACTGGTGCAAAGATGCATTGTGGAATATGGATAAAATACTGTTTCAAATCACCGAAATTGGTAATAATACACTTCCTGTAGCAACTCTGATTGCCCTTTCAAGCGGTGCGGTATTAGCCCTACAGTCCGGGCCAACACTTGCAAGTTTCGGAATTGAAGAAAGCCTCGGCGGTATAGTAGGGATATCCATGGTAAAGGAGATAGGGCCGGTAATGGCATCAATACTTATTGCGGGAAGAGTTGGTTCGGCAATGTCTGCTGAAATTGGCTCAATGAGTGTCTACGATGAAATCGATGCACTTAAAACTATGAACATTAATCCAGTAAGGTTTCTGGTAATGCCAAGATTTCTTGCAACAATCCTTGCACTTCCGGTATTGGTCCTATTTATGGATGTAGTAGGGTGGTTTGGAGGTGCTATAGTTGCATCCGCTAACCCTGAAATTGGACTTTCCTTCCAGGTCTATTTCAGAAGCCTGGCTGATATTGTAACTGTAAAAGCAGTGTTCAACGGCCTTATAAAAGCATTTATTTTTGGAATAATAATCTCTATAGTTTCATGTTATATCGGCCTTGGAACAAAGGGAGGCCCTAGAGAAATCGGGAGATCTGTTACCAAAGCAGTAGTTTTATCATTTATACTTGTACTGGTGTCAGATTATTTTATTACGAGAATACTTTTATTTATGAATATCGATTAGAAAAATGGAAAAAAACGGGAATTCATTATTAAAATATCTTAAAAGTAACCCAATAGATTTGAGGGTATCTAATCTTTATAAAAGTTTTCCGGATAAAGAAGTCCTTAAAGGTTTAAATCTACACGTAGGCCCGGCTGAAACCCATGTGATTCTCGGCAAGAGCGGGGTAGGTAAGTCTATTCTTTTAAAATGTATCTGCGGTCTCGAACCATACGACAGCGGATCAGTTTATCTTAACGGCGAGGAGATAAACTTGGATGCTGAACTTGCAAGATTCAAAATAGGGTTTGTATTCCAGTCATCAGCACTTTTTAATTCAATGTCCGTCAGTGACAACGTAGGTATATATTTACGTGAACACAGGCTGGTTAAAGATGAAGACCAGTACCGTACTCTTGTAGAAGGAGCACTTGAGCTTGTTGGCCTTAGCGGGGTTGAAGAACTGTTTCCATCAGAGCTAAGCGGTGGTATGAAAAGAAGGGTTGCTACAGCGAGGGTACTTGTGATGAGCCCAGACCTGATACTTTTTGACGAGCCCACGACCGGGCTTGACCCAATGATGACAAAGACAATAGGCGAACTTGTAGTTACTCTAAAAGAATCAATAAATACGACCCAGGTAGTGGTTACACATGATATAGAATTCGGGAAATATATAGCGGACAGAATTTCCATTATAAGCGATGGTAAAATAATAGATATCGGTGAACCCGGCAATCTAGAAAACAGTAATAATGAAGTAGTTAAAAGTTTTATATCTAAAAAATTTATTGACAGAGAGGAAAAATATGAAGAACGAATATAGGGTAGGCCTGTTTTTTATGGTGGGCATAGTGGTTTTGGTATTTGTTATGGATTTCCTTGGGGATATACCTTTTTTCTCAAATAATAAAACTGTTTATACATATTTTGATTCGCTTGGAGAGTTAAGGCAGGGTAACCCGGTTAAAATGGAAGGGCTTATTATTGGAAAGGTATCTTCAATAAAACTGGAAGACAGGCAACTTAAAGTCTCGATGGATGTAAAAATAGATGCCCCGGTAAAGACCGATTCAATTGCTTCAATACAGATAGCCAGTCTTCTCGGTACAAGTTATGTCAACATTACTTTCGGTTCTGAAGACACGCCCCTTAATGATGGAGATTTTCCTCTTGCGAGCATAGACCCCACAAATTTAAATAAGATTCTCACAAAGCTTGGTTCTGCAATAGGGTCACTTGATTCAGCACTTGGTGCTTTCAGCGGGTTTGGTGACAATGAAGACGGTTTAAATAATATTGTAACTAACCTAGATACTGTGCTTGAAGACCTTGCAGAAGGTAAGGGCACATTAGGAAAGCTTATTAAGGACGACACACTTTACAATGAAACAACTGTTGCAATGAAAAATATAAAAAATATTTCAGCAAAACTCAGTGACTCAAAAGGAACATTCGGAAAGTTAATGAACGATGACACACTTTATGTTGAGGCAACTGAGGCTGCAACAAATATGAATGAAATATTAAAGAAAGTAAATGACGGGCAGGGTACACTCGGCAAGCTTGTTAATGACGATACTTTGTATTACGATACTAAAAATGTTGTCCTTAAAGTTGAGAAAGGTGTTGATACCCTGGAAGACCTTGCACCACTTGGAACACTTGGGGCTATATTCGGAGTATTGACTTTATTTTAAATGCTGACTGCACAAGTAGCACTGTCGGAGATTGATCTTAAGGATAAGACTTATATCCTTTCTGATATTGTTCCTGATCAGAAATTAATACAGTCTATTTCTGATCTCGGACTTTTAAACCCTGTAAAACTTATAAAAACAGATAACGGCTATATTGTTATTACCGGCTGGAAAAGAATTAACGTTCTCCTGCAACTTGGTTCTGAGTCTGTATATTCACAGGTTTATAATAATGATGAACTGTTAACAGAACATATATGCAGATTAATTTACACTGATAATAAAGACCGGATAACCGAGCTTGAAAAAGCAGAACTGTTAAGACTAATTTGTAGCTCAGCCGGTTCGTATGAGAAAAATATTATTGAAAATGTTCTTCCCTTTTTAGGATTAAATCCCACATTAAACAACCTTAAAAAATATCTTGCCATTGCAGCCCTTGAAACTGAATTAAAAAAAGCATGTATGAATGAAGACCTTACGTTTGAGCAGCTCCAGTTGTTAAGTGAAATAGATGATCCGGATTTCAGAAAAGAATTTTACAATCATTTTCTTATAAAATATAAATTTAATAATAATGAGATGAGAGACCTGTTTAAAGACGTGCAGGCTATATGTATCAGGAAAAATATATCAACAGGCCAGCTTGCCGAAATTTTAACTGCTGATAATAGTGGAAAGTCTGATAAGAACAAGATAAGAAAAACTATTAAAACTATCTGTTACCCAAAACTTACTGAAACCGAGCGAATATATAATGAGTTAGTAAAAGAACTTAATCTTGGTAACACTTCACGGCTTGTTAACCATCCTTATTTTGAATCTAATGAACTTGAACTGAGAATTAAGTTTAAGAATCAGAAAGATCTGAAAAATGAGATTGAAATATTAATAAAATCCCTGGAAGACGGAAGAATTGAGAAATTGCTACAGCTTATTAAAGAAGGTATTTAAGGAGATGAGAACTTTAATACAGAGGGTCGATGGTGCAAGCGTAAATGTAGGGGGCCAGATTACAGGAAAAATAAAAGGGTTGGGGTTATTAATTCTGCTTGGAGTGGCAAAAGAAGATACAGAAAAAGATATTAATTATCTTGTTAGAAAAATCCTTAACCTTCGTATATTTAATGATGAACATGGAATAATGAATCTAAGTATTCAGGACATCAAAGGAGAAATACTGGTTATTTCACAGTTTACACTTTATGCAGACTGCCGAAAGGGAAACCGTCCTTCTTACGAAAAAGCAGCCGGCCAGGAACAGGCTAAATTGCTTTATGATAAGTTTGTATCCGAAATAATAAAATCCGGTTTAAAAGTAGAAGAAGGTGTTTTCGGTGCAAATATGCAGGTGAATCTAACCAATACCGGGCCTGTTACTACAATGCTGGAAAGCAAATGAGTTTTAATAATATATGTATATATTTCAAGATATAAATTCCGAATCAATCTCTAATATATAATTCCAGTGTATGTTGTGTTCAAAAAATATCATCGTTTGTCATCCTGAAATTGTTTCAGAATAACAATATTTTAATGTCCAAATTGTTGAATAAAGCATAATAGATATTATATTAAGTAAATGAAAGTAGTTGCCAAGCATCCTACTGTCAGAAGGGACTATGTTCTTGAAGAAGTATATGAAACCGGAATTGTGCTAAAAGGTTCTGAAGTTAAATCCCTTAGGGCAGGTAATGCAAGTATAAAAGAGAGTTTCGCCATGTTAAGAGATGGTGAGGTGTTTCTTATGAACAGTTATATTGCGCCTTATTCTCAGGCGAATGTTCATAATCATGATACAACCAGGGAAAGGAAACTGCTCTTAAACAGAAGGGAGATAAATAAACTGATAGGCAAGACCCATCAGAAAGGTTACACGTTGATTCCGACTAAAATATATTTTAAGAACGGAATGGCAAAGCTGGAACTTGGCCTTGCAAAAGGTAAGAAAACGCAGGATAAACGTGAGGATATAAAACGTAAAGAAGCAAAAAGAGAAATGGATAAAGCGATAAAAAGAAATACAAGGTATTAAAAACCAAATATAAGGGGGCGTACCGGCTTCGACGGGAAATGAGATAGCTTATGCTGCATGTCGAGCTTATTAACTCGTAAAACTGATTACGCACAATAAGTGCCGAACCAATTAACGCACTCGCAGCCTAAATAGAGCTGTGACGACTGATGAGACTCTGTCCGTAGGTTTTATTAAGTCGCAATAATACGGACTGGCCATGAAGTTTTGCCAGGTCGGCGGATTGGCGAGATTTTAGACCAGGCTAGCAGTGTTAGACCTGCCTGTTGGTATTTTCACTGTGAAACTAAATGACAGGATAAACATGTAGAGGCTGAGTAAGGCTCTTTCGCGGACCTGGGTTCGATTCCCAGCGCCTCCACCATTCCTATATATAACTATGAGAATTGACAGTAGAATTCCCGACCATCTGAGGGATGTAAAAATAGAGATAGATGCTAATAAGTATGCCGAAGGATCTGCTATAATACATATGGGTGATACCAGGGTTTTATGCACTGCTACCATTGAAGCTTCAGTACCTCCTTTTCTAAGAGACACCGGGACAGGATGGGTAACAGCCGAGTATTCAATGCTTCCAAGATCAACGAAAGAAAGAATGAGAAGGGACAGTGTAAGGGGCAAGATAGGGGGAAGGTCCCATGAGATTCAGCGTTTAATTGGAAGAGTGCTTAGATCCATAGTAGATTTTAAACTTCTTGGTGAAAAGTCTATTTTAATTGACTGTGATGTCCTACAGGCCGATGGCGGAACAAGGACAGCATCTATTACAGGTGCATTTGTTGCACTTAAACTGGCAATTAATAAGCAGATAAACGAAGGTCTTATTGAGAATGACCCTTTGCTTGATTATGTGGCTGCAGTAAGTGTCGGGGTTGTAAAAGGAGAGCTGCTGCTTGACCTTAACTATGAAGAAGATTCAAGTGCCGACGTTGATATGAATATAGCTATGACAGGTTCAGGCAAATTTGTAGAACTGCAGGGAACAGCAGAAGAAAACCCATTTGATAAGAATGAACTTCAGGGCCTAATTAATTTAGCTGAGAAAGGAATAAGGGAACTTATTACAGTTCAGTCAAAAATTTTTAATTAATAGTAATATGGATTTTAAAGATATTATCATAGCAACAAAAAACCGCGGAAAAGTAGAAGAGTTTAAATTGTTGTTTAAGGACTACTTTGAAAATATTTATTCCTTGCTTGATTTTGATTCAACTCCCGCCATTGTTGAAGACCAGCCCACTTTTGCAGGAAATGCATTAAAAAAAGCTGAAATTATTGGAAAATACTTTAATAAGGTAACTCTTTCTGATGATTCAGGACTAGTTGTTGAGGCTTTAAATGGTGCACCCGGTACTTATTCTGCTAGGTATGCGGGTGAAAATGCTACAGACGATGATAATTTGGAAAAACTTCTGGGTGAAATGAAAGCCGTTACAAACAGGAGGGCAAAGTTTGTATGTGCACTAGCCCTTGTATTTCCTAAAGGCCAAAAGGAAGTCTTTGAAGGTGAATGCGAGGGGTTAATAACAGAATTTAAAAGAGGGACTAACGGTTTTGGTTATGATCCGGTATTCTATATATCCCGATATGAAAAAACCATGGCTGAACTTGATCCTGATTTGAAGAATATGATCAGCCACAGGTCAGATGCTGTAAAGAAACTGATTAATTTTTTGAAAAATTGCTAAAAATTAATAATTAATCAGTGTTCCTATTACAAGAAATTGCAGATTTAAATATATTATTGAAAGTTAGTTTAAAAATAGATTTTAAATGAATAAGACCAAGTATATTTTTGTAACAGGCGGTGTAATGTCTTCCCTTGGAAAAGGTATTGCAGCTGCTTCGATTGGCACATTATTAGAGTGCCGAGGCCTAACTGTCACTCTTCAAAAACTTGACCCATATATAAATATTGACCCGGGAACAATGAATCCCTTTGAACATGGCGAGGTATATGTCACGGATGATGGCGCAGAGACTGACCTGGATCTCGGGCATTACCAGAGATTTACGAATTCTTTACTTTCCAGGAAAAACAACCTTACTACAGGCCAGGTTTATAACACTGTTATTTCAAAAGAAAGAGAAGGGAAGTTTCTTGGTAAGACAGTTCAGGTAATACCGCATATAACAGATGAAATAAAGAAGAATATTATAGCACTTGAAGAAGGTAATGATGTTGTAATAGTAGAAATTGGGGGCACGGTAGGTGATATAGAAAGCCTTCCTTTTCTCGAAGCAGTGAGACAGTTAAGAACTGATCTTGGAAGAGAAAATACTCTTTTTGTTCACCTTACATATGTTCCGTATATAGCCGCTGCAGGTGAACTTAAAACAAAACCCACCCAGCATAGCGTAAAAGACCTGCTACAGATAGGGATTCAGCCTGATATTTTATTATGCCGTACTGACAGGTTTCTTTCTGATGAAATTAAAAAGAAGATTGCACTATTTTGTAACTTGAGATTTGAAGCAGTCATAACTGCAAAAGATGTTGATAATATTTATGAAATTCCACTTGTACTTTTCCAGGAAAAACTGGACCAGATTATCATCGAAAACCTAAAAATGTGGACCAGGAAACCGGACATTTCAAATTGGGAAAAGTTGGTTGAAAAGATTGGGAAAATTGATGATGAAGTGACTATAGCGGTTGTGGGTAAATATGTAGCTCACAAGGATGCTTATAAAAGTCTCCATGAAGCCCTTGAGCATGGTGGACTTTACAACAATTCAACAGTAAATATTAAATATGTAGATTCCGAAGATATTCAAGAAAAAGGAGCAAGAGAATTTCTAAGCAATGTTGATGGTGTACTTGTACCCGGTGGATTTGGAAGCAGGGGCTTTGAAGGAAAAATTCAGGCAGTAGAATATGCAAGGGTAAATAAAATTCCGTTTTTTGGGATTTGTCTTGGAATGCAAATGGCTGTGATTGAGTTTTCAAGAAATGTATGCGACATTAAAAGTGCCAATACAAGCGAAATAGATAATGGTATAAAAGACCCCGTAATTCATCTTATGGAATCGCAAAAAAATGTAAATGGCCTGGGCGGTACTATGAGGCTTGGTGCATACCCATGTAAATTAAAAAAGGGAAGTCTGGCGTATAAAGCTTATGATATGAATAAAATATCGGAAAGGCACCGTCACAGGTTTGAATTTAATAATGATTACAGGGAAAAACTCGAAAGCAAAGGAATGGTTTTATGCGGAGTGTCTCCCGATAATAATTTGGTTGAGATTGTAGAATTAAAAGACCACCCTTGGTTTTTAGGATGCCAGTTTCACCCGGAATTTAAATCAACACCATTAAAACCACACCCCTTGTTCAGGGAATTCGTAAAAAGCTCCCTAAGCCATAAAAATTCTGCTTCAAACAATTGATATCAATATGACTATTAGCTTCGGTATTGGCGAACTAATTGTATTTAAGAAGAAGGAAAAACCAGTCCTGGGAATTGTATCATCCTCAGATGAGGATGGACTAATCATTGTTACCGAGGATGGTAAAGAAAAAGAAATTGAACATTGTGAAGTTGATTTTAAAACTGGTATTTTAACAGAACAAAACAACGATTCAGGACATTGGGTCCAGGTACTAAGGCAATACAGAAGAGAATTAAACCAGGCACGGGAAACCATAGACCTTGAATCACTATGGGATTCAGTGGCCGGATCTGTAGAGAAACTTCCCTATTCCGATATCCTTGATATTTATTCAGGTGATAAAAAGATTTCTGAGGATGATGTACTAAAGTTTTACTGGGCACTCAACAAAACTGATATCTATTTTAATTCTGAAAAAGGTTTTTATTTCCCCTCAGCTGAGTCCGAAGTAAAGTCCAAGCTCCTTCAAAAAGAACATGATAAAAAAAAACTAGCGGAAACATCACTTGCAGTTCAATGGGCAATGAATTTTATTAATCCCGATAATAAAAATACTGTTAACAATGATTTTGATATTAAGTATTTCATACAACTCACCAGGGATTTTATTGTAAACAAATCAAGCCAGGACAGGATGAGAGAAGCAAAAGCTTTTTTAAACCAGCTTGGTATTAACCGCCCTGAAGATGCTACTAATTTTCTTATAAAGATTGGAGAATGTTCACCTGATGCTGATCCCGGCCTGATAAGGCTTGAATCTTTTAATTATCTTTCAAAAAAATCCGAGAATGAAGTACAGGAAGTATTATGCAGGGAATTTGATACTGAAAATTATTCGGACCTTAGAGACCATGAAATTATTACTATTGATGATTCTGATACAGAGGACATTGATGATGCAATCTCACTTGAGAAAGAAGGCAATAATCTAATTCTTGGAGTCCATATTTCAAATGTTTCATATTATATAGATAAAGGGTCAAGCCTGGACCAGGATGCATGTAAGAAAGGAGATACCGTATATATTCCTGATACCCGTATTGATATCTTTCCAAATATTTTAATTAATGATAAATTCAGCCTCTTTGAAGGTCAGGACAAACTTGCGCTTAGCCTTATGATTACACTTGATAAAAAGACCTATGATATAAAAGATTATAAATTTCTTCAGTCGGTCATAAATATCGCTAAAAATTATTCATACAAGGAAGCGGAGACAACACTCTTAAAAGAGAAGAAAGGTAAAGAGCTTGTAAATATTGCCCTTTCTCTAAGACAGAAAAGAATTAAAAAAGGCGCATTTTTGCTACAGCTGCCGGAGCTTAAATTCAACCTTGATGAGGATGGTAAAGTGGCTAAGAAAATTAACCGCATGAATTCCATCCCCCACATGATTATTGCCGAACTTATGATTCTTACAAACAACCTAACGGCTAAATACCTTAAAGATAACAACCTCCCTTCAATTTTCAGGGTACAAAAAGACGAAGTCCCACAGGAAGCAAGGGACTATGATATTAATGACCCGTTGTTTTCAATCAGGGTTGTAAAACATTTAAGGCCTTCTGTCATCAGTACCAATCCCGGCAAGCATAAATCCCTTGGCCTCGATGGTTATGTACAATCCACATCACCTATAAGAAGGTATTCGGACCTTGTAGTACAGAGGCAGATTGTAGGAATACTCACAGGTAATGAATGGATTTATGACGGGAAAGAACTCTCTGATATTATTACAAGGATTGGCAATGGATTTGGAGAAAGAAGGCTTTTACAGAAAAACAGGAAAAAATACTGGCTGTACAAGTATTTCAAAGAAAATATGGAAAAAAACATTAAAGGTATAGTGAGCGGAGTTAATGACCCAAACGTGTATGTGTATCTGCCCGAATATTTTGTAGAAATACCAATTAAAAATTATACTGCGGGTAATATAAAGGAGTATGATGAAATAACGCTTAATGTTGAAGAAGTGGACCCACTAAGAAAAAAACTGAAACTCAAAATAGTTTCTGTTAACTGACCCAAAGTTTAAATAATCCGGTACAATACCTAGTTCAATATATAGTTAAAATATATTAGTTGTATAATAATCGGAGGCAGATATGAAAAAAGTAAGTAATCCATTGTCAGGTTTTAGTTTTAAATATCCAATCATCATTATTTTCATAATATATCTTGTCACAAGTGCTTTTGTTATTGTTGAAAGCGGACATGTCGGTGTTGTCAGAAGACTAGGAGCAGTGCAGCCTGTGGCATTAACTGAGGGTTTGCATTTTAAGAGGCCGTTTATAGATAAAATCGAACAGATGGATATCAGGCTTACAAAAGCGGTTGCAAAATCACAGGCTGCTTCCAGAGATTTACAGAAGGTTTCTACACAGGTTACCTTGCAGTATTCGCTTGTAGGAGCGGTTGCCCCCTTAACTTACCAGAAAATAGGAAACAGGAGTATTGTAACTTCTACGCTGATTGAGCCTGCAATACAGGAATCGGTAAAAGCAATTACAGCACAGTATAATGCTGAGCAGCTAGTAACACAAAGAGCAGAAGTAAAACTACAGATCCAGCAGGCAATCAATAACTTTATTGATATCACGCTTAAGGAAAAAGGTGTTGTTAATTCTCTAAGAATAGCAAACGTTGCAATTACAGATTTTGATTTTTCCGATGAGTTTAACAGGGCTATTGAGCTAAAGGTTAAAGCGGAGCAGGAAGCATTGCAGGCACTGAATGAAAAAACCAGGCGAGTTACACAGGCAGAAGCTGCTGCAGCAGAAAAAGAACTTGCCGCTGATGCAACGGCATATGAGATTGAAGCTGCTTCAAGGGCAAGGGCCGATGCTATTGAAAGGGAAGCAAAGGCACTTAAGAATAATCCGCAGCTTATTCAACTCAGAATAGCAGAGAAATGGGACGGTGTCCTACCAAAATTTTCTGGTGCCAGTGGGGTACCTCTTATAAATCTTGATACAATACTGAAAGATTGAAGTACGGGATAGCCATTCCCAATTATGGCAAATTTGCAGATAGAGAATCAATTCTTGAAATAAGCATTACGGCTGAAGAACTGGGATTTGATTCTCTCTGGGTTAGTGATCATATAGTTTTACCAAAAGAACATAATGGGTTCGGTAATATTTTCTATGAGCCTCTAGTGACACTTTCTTATATTGCCTCACAAACTAAAACAATAAAACTTGGGACCAGTGTAATAGTCCTTCCGTACAGAAATCCCGTTGTATTCGCAAAATCTATATCGACTCTTGATGTATTATCCGGGGGCAGGGTGATAATTGGTATTGGCGTCGGCTGGCTTAAGGAGGAGTTTGTTGCTCTTGGGATGAACTTTAAGGAAAGAGGAAAGATAACTGATGAATACCTTGAAATAATAAAAGAACTTTTTACAAACGAAACACCTGATTTTAATGGACATTATCATAAATTCTCGGATATAAGTTTTTATCCAAAACCTATGCAGAAACCATATCCACCAATTTGGGTAGGGGGAAGCAGTAAGAATGCTTTGAAGAGGGCAGTGAAATATGGAAGTGGCTGGCATGCTGTTGGATCAACTCCAGAGGAAATAAAATCCCGGAAAGATGAACTAAAGGATTTATTTAAAAAATATAATAAAACAGAAAGTGATTTTGTTGTTTCAGTAAGAAAGAATCTGCAAATTACAAAACGTAATATAAAAGATGAAAGGGAATTGCTAATAGGAGATCCGGTAAAGGTCTCTGATGGTATAAAAGCCTATGAAAATGTGGGTGTAAATTACATAATTTTTCAGATACTTGGTTCAGACTTTAAAGTTGTAATTGAGACTATGAAGTTAATTAGTCAATGTAATTAATCGTTATAGATTATTTAAATGCTTTTTAATATCATCAATTTTAGTGAACTTAACCCTCGGCCTTCCTACTTTTTCACCCCTGGCAATTTCTTCACTGTCTATCTTTAACCAGTCTTCATAATCAACGTATTCAGGATTTCTTTCTTTTATTAATGCCTCAATCTTTTCTGATTCAGTGTTTTCAGGCTGAAAAGTGTTGTTATTATTAATATCTTCAATCATAAGGGCGACAGTCTCTGCAGAATCTGTCTTATTAGTCCCGATAACGCCTGTAGGGCCTCTTTTTATCCATCCTGTACAATAGAGGCCTGTTAAAGTGTTTTCTTCGCTTATATCGGTTATACGTCCGTTTTTATTAGGAATTATGCCCCAGCTTTCCTTAAAAGGTATTTCAGGAAGGGGTATCCCACTATATCCTATTGAACGGAAGACCATATCAACTTCAAGAATTTCATTTTCCTCGGTAGCCTTCGGCCTTAAAGATCCATCATCAGACTTTGACAAAGCATTCTTCACAAGCTTTATGGCTTTAACATTTCCGTCCTCATCAGGAATTATTTCCGTAGGTGACAGTAAAAATCTTATTGTAAGTGATTTTTCTTTTGTTTTTGTATGATTTGAATATTCGCTAATCATTTCTACTTTTCTTTCAATTGAACGCTCTGGATTATCTGATAAATATTGGGTAGTTAAATCATCAAGCTGAGATTCCTCTTTAAGTATTAAACAGTCAGCCATATCAAGATTACCAAGCTCTTTAAGCTCGGGATTTGTAAAAGCTGCCTGTGCAGGGCCACGTCTACCTATCATAAAGACCTCTTTTACATTGCTGTTTACAAGTTTTTCGAATGCATAACCAGCAATATCTGTTTTTGAAAGTTCTTCCTCTGATCTGCAAAGAATCCTTGCAACATCCACTGCAACATTGCCCATCCCTATTATTGCTATTTTTTCGCCTGAAAGGTCAAATTCAAGATCAGCAAAGTCAGGGTGGCTGTTATACCAGGCAACAAACTCAGTTGCAGTATGGCTCCTGTTAAGGTCCTCACCCAGGGATATTCAACCTCCTGTCAGTCTGTGCACCAGTGGCAAAAAGTACCTGGTGATAATGATGTTTTAAATCTTCGAGAGTTATATGATGTCCATACTCTATTAATCCAAAGAATTTAAACTTTGGATTAGCTGCAATTTTGTCATAAACCTTTGTAACTGTTTTAATTTTTTGGTGATCCGGTGCAACCCCTGACCTGACTAGGCCAAATGGTGTGGGAAGTTTGTCATACATATCTATTTCGATATTAAGTTCCTTATTTTTTAAAAGATGGTCAGCTGCGAAAAAACCTGCAGGGCCGGAGCCTACAATAGCAACTCTGTACAAATTTTTTTCTTTGCTGTCATTGTTCATTATTTATCCTTTCTTTTTTTGTTATCTATTTGTTAGTATATATAGGTTATAGTTCAATATTAATATTTTAACGCTTTTCTGTTTCCTTTTTATATAAATGGCTGGGGCGTAAAAGGGAAATTTAATTTACTTTAAACTTTTGTAAATCAAAATAAAATTGAAAATTTAGAAGAAAATATGAATGTAAACGTAACAAGTATTATTGATAAAGAACATCTGCATCTCAAGATAGTTCACGAAATCAGTGACATAATCAATCAGTCCAGCGGCCTTGAGACAATACTAAATAGTGTTGTAAATAAGATCGGAGTCTCACTTAACTTTGATGTTGTTTCAATCTATATTTTAAACGAGAAAAAGAAGCATCTGCAGTTAAAAGCAACAAGGGGTTTAATAGTAGATAAGAAAAAGGATATTACCCTTTTACCTGAAGAGGGGCTTACAGGGCTGGTCTTTACTTCGATGCGTACTTTAAATGTTACCCCGGCTTCTACACATCCAAACTATAAATACATTCCGGAAATTGGTGAAGAAAAGTATGAAAGTTATATTGGTATACCGATTCTGCTTCATAATAAATGTGTAGGAGTTTTGATTGGCCAGACAGTCGAATCAAGACATATAAACCCTGCAGAAGAGACACTATTTAAAATTATTGCTTCCAGGCTTGCAGGGCTCCTTGAAGTTGCAGATACTCTGGAAAGGCTCAAATCACCTTCAATTATTAAACATGAGACAAAAACTTACCAGGGAAGGGGAGTGTCCCCCGGACTTGCTATTGGTGATGCTTTTGTAATGAAAGGCCTATTCACGCAGATAAGGGCTGAAAATATATCAAGGCCGGGCTCAAAAAAAGCAGAAGAAAAACGACTCATTAAATCTTTTAAAGTTGTAGAAACCGAATTGAATGAACTTATTGAAAACCTTAGTAAAGAGAATGTACTTTCAGAAAGTGAAATTGAAATTTTCCAGGCCCATTTAATGATTATTGAAAGTGAGTCACTTCAAATCCCATTGCTTAAAGCTGTTAAAGATTCAGAGATTACAGCTGAACAGGCTGTTGTGGACGGCGTTGAATCTATTGCCTCTCACTTCGAAAGGCTTGAGGACAGGTATTTCAGGGAAAAGGCCCAGGACTTCAGAGACATAGGCGAAAGGCTTCTACACGAACTTATAGGATCAAGTAAGAAAAAGCCGATACCCAAAAATGGAAATACCACTATTATCGTTGCCGATGATATAGGCCCATCTTTTGTATCCATGATTAGTAAAGACAATGTGTCTGCAATAATTACTGAGAAGGGGGGAGAAACCTCGCATGCTGTAATTATTGCAAAGTCCCTGGGTATACCGGTAATCATTGGAATTGATCATATTTGCCAGCTTATAAAATCGGGGGAAAAGCTTATTGTAGACGGAAGGACCGGGTTTATTTTTGTTAATCCGGATGAAGCTCTGATTGAAGAGTACGAAAACACGAATAAAAAAATAATCTATTTAAAAGAGAAGATAGAAAAAGAAGGTAAAATTTCAGGATATAACAAATTAAATCTTAATATAACTGCGAATATTGGCTTCCCTATTGATATAGAACTTGCAAAACAGCACAACATCGAAAATGTGGGACTTTTCAGAACCGAGTTTGCTTTCACACAGTTTGATAAATGGCCGGGGGTAAGAGAGCAGATACAAATCTACAAAGAAGTATCAAAAGATTTTGACGGATATATAAACGTAAGAACCCTTGATATCGGAGCTGATAAAATACTGCCTTACTTTAATATCCCGGAGGAAGAAAATCCACTGCTTGGTTTGAGGGCTATCAGGTTTTCCATGGAATACCTGGACCTATTTAAGGACCAGATTAAAGCAATACTGCTGAGTGTAAGAAAGGGATGCAATTTCAGAATTATGCTGCCCATGGTTTCATATGTATGGGAAGCAGAAACTGCAAAGCAGATTATTGAAGATACAGCAATGGAAATAGGACTCCTAAGAAATGATATTCCATCACTTGGCCTTATGATAGAAGTCCCGGCAGTAGTTTACCAACTTGAAGATTACAAGGACCTTGTGGATTTTATTTCCATAGGTACCAATGATTTGATTCAGTACCTGCTGGCTGTTGACAGAAATTCAAACGTAGTTGGCCATCTCTATTCTTCATTTCACCCGGCTGTCCTGAGAATGCTGAATGACATAAATAAAAAGTGCCAGGATATTGGAAAGGAAGTTTCAATCTGCGGAGAAATGGCAGGAACTCCTTCCGGGGCTTTAATGCTTATGGCACTTGGATACAAGAACCTTAGTGTGGCCCCATCACGTGCAGCCCTGGTTAGGTATATGTCAAACAAACTCGATAACAATATGCTGAATAAAATCCGTTCTGTAATAATTACACAAAGAAAGGAAGCGGAAATAGAAAGATATATTTATGAGATATTGGAAGATATTGATCCTACATTAGTTGAAATTGAGTAATTAATATTCTATCTTTACCAATCTATTTTATTCCCCGGATATTTACATATTTAATGCAATTAACAAAAACACACATAATTCTTTTTGTCGCAACCCTGATAACTACTTTTCTTGCCGGTTATTTGCAAGGTGGAAATATTGTCAGTGGTATTTCTTTTTCACTTTCACTTTTATTTATACTCGGATCACATGAGATGGGCCATTACTATTACGGAAGAAAATACGGAATATTAATCACACCCCCCTATTTTATACCCGTACCACCTCCCTTTATTGCAGGTACAATGGGAGCATTTATAAGAATAAAATCTCAGATAACATCAAAAAAGGCCTTGTTTGATATTGGTGTTGCCGGGCCGATTTTTGGAATTATTGCTGCTATTCCGGTACTGCTAATAGGAATAAAATTGTCACAGATAGTCCCTGTTGAGAATATAGGCGAAGCAGAGGTAATTAATCTTGGTGATTCACTTATATTTTCGTTCTTTGTAGATATGATTCTTGGCTCCATTGAAGAAGGGCATGACATTTTTCTACATCCTGTTGCATTTGCAGGATGGATTGGTTTATTTGTAACCGCGCTAAACCTGATCCCATCTGGCCAGCTTGATGGTGGCCATCTTGTCTATTCGTTATTCAACAAAAAGATACATTCATTTATTTCTCATATTTCTATTATCTCGATCATAATCCTTGGAATGGGAACGGAACCTATAGTAAACCTGTTATCATCTTTTAATATTGATTTGAACATTCCGGAACACTTCTTGTTCCAGGGGTGGCTTGGATGGGTAATCTGGGCATTTCTACTTGTAATTATGGGTACAAAACACCCTCCAACAATTTATGAAGAATCAGATATTGGAACAAAAAGAAAAATAATTGCTGTAATAACATTGCTTATATTCATAGGCTCTTTTATGCCTGTACCATTTAGCCTGTAAATATTTTGTATTAATAAAAATTATTATTTATGGTATATAATAAAAATAAATTAAAGGAATATTGAAAAAAGATATTAAATCTGGTATTTTCAAACGTGGGAAAAATTAAATAAAACTAAAATTTCTTTGAATTTCCCTACTTACACCCTTTATTTTTATAATTAAAGCATAGTAAGATTAATTCACAGGACTTTGTTCTTAAGGAGGTAATATTATGTCTAACGACACTTTATCCATCACAGATAACAGAACCGGAAGTACTTATGAAATTCCAATAGAGAACGACACAATCAAAGCCACAGATCTCAGGCAGATAAAGGTTAATGATGAAGATTTTGGAATGATGAGTTATGATCCCGCTTTTGGAAATACTGCATCGTGTAAAAGTAAAGTAACTTTCATTGATGGTGAAAAAGGTATTTTACGCTACAGGGGATACCCAATCGAGCAGTTAGCAGAAAAAAGCACATTTCTAGAGGTTTCATCATTATTATTAAATGGTGAACTTCCTACAAAAAATGAACTTGCCGATTTCTCGCATGAAATTACACACCATACCTATCTTCACGAAAACATTAAAAAGATTATAGACAGTTTCCGTTATGATGCTCATCCAATGGGTATGCTTATGGGCACAGTTGCTGCACTATCTACTTTTTATCCTGAAGCAAAAGATATTTTCAATACCGAAAATAACAAACTGCAGATTAACAGGCTTATTGCTAAAATGCCTACCATCGCAGCTTTTTCTTACAGGCACATTATGGGATTACCTTACATCTATCCTGACAATGATCTGAGTTATGCAGGAAACTTTTTAAACATGATGTTTAAAATGGCCGAAGCTAAATACGTTCCAAATAAGATCATCGAAAAAGCGATTGATGTATTATTTATTCTCCATGCCGACCACGAACAAAACTGTAGTGCGAGCGCAATGAGAAGCGTAGGTAGTTCACAGCCAGATCCATACTCCGCAGCAGCAGCAGGTATTGCTGCGCTTTACGGGCCTCTTCACGGCGGAGCTAACGAAGCTGTACTTGAAATGCTTGCAGAAATTGGTTCAAAAGACAAAATCCCTGAATTTATTGAAAGGGCTAAAAAAGGCGAATTCAGGCTTATGGGTTTTGGACACAGGGTTTATAAAGCATATGACCCTCGTGCTAAAATAATAAAAGAAGCAGCTCACGATGTTTTTGAAGCAACTGGTAAAAACCCATTACTTGATATTGCTCTTGAACTTGAGAGAATTGCACTTGAAGATGATTACTTTGTAAAAAGAAGACTCTATCCTAATGTTGATTTTTATTCAGGTCTTATATACCAGAGCATGGGGCTCCCAAGAAGCATGTTTACGGTACTCTTTGCAATTGCAAGGACACCAGGCTGGCTTGCACAGTGGAAAGAAATGCTGGAAGACCCTGAAACAAGAATTGCAAGGCCAAGACAGGTTTATACAGGATATGACGAAAGGGACTATGTTCCTATGAGTAAAAGAAAATAAATTAAAAAGATTTATTGAGTTTGAAAAAAAGGGGCCTTGGCCCCTTTTTTATTTTCCTGAGAACTGTTTGCTTATAATGTCGTTATAAAAATAGTCGATTGATTGTTCGATGGACTTTATATAAAGATCTATTACTGTATTTCCGCCGTTATCATTTGTAAAATAAGTTGTTCTTTTTTCTCCGTCAGGGACTGTTGCATTAAGTAAATCAATGAATAATTCAGAAAAAGATTCTGCATCTTCACTGAGTATTCTTTCGATTATAGTCTGATCCTGAAGGTCATATTTTTTCTTTTCCAAAATTAATTTTAATTCATTCAAAAATTCTTCAGTATTTAGTTCGGGATAATTATCCTTAGTGATATTTTTGAATGTGGTTATCAGATCTTCAATATACATAAAATTATTTGAGGGTGTTAATATTTTCTATTAGATTATAAATAAGATTGATTGTGTCGTTAATGTCTTTCTTATACGCTATCGAACTAGGGCTATGCAAGTACCTGGTAGGAACGGAAATTACAGCTGCGCGGCTTCCCTTTCCGGTTACCTGCATAGCGGTTGCATTAGTGCCGCCGGCCAGTTTTACAGTTACCTGTGTTGGTATTTTATTTTTTTTACCAATATCTATAATAAACTTGCTGAACTTCCTGTCTGCTACAAGATACCTGTCTGTAAGTCTTATTTCAGGCCCTTTATTTGTATTGGCGAGTGATTTATGGTCAGGAACGCCTGGTATATCCATTGCAACTGTCCCTTCTATTGCAACCACAAAGTCAGGTTCAATTACTGGAGTAATCAGACGTGCTCCCCTGAGGCCTGCTTCTTCCTGCACGGTTGAAGTTACAAAGAGGTCGCAGTTTGTTTTCGGATTTTTTTTGAGTGCTTCAATAATTACAAAAAGCCCCAATCTGTCATCAAGGGCTTTTGAAATAAATGCATCTTCTGTTTCAAAGAGTTCGGTATCAAAAGAAACAAAATCACCTACACTGACTAATTTGTTTACCTTTTCTGCTGATAAGGCAAGGTCAATCACACAATCACCTATTTCGGGTACTTCCTTGTTGTTACCGGTTTTACTTATGTGAGGTGGTATTGAGGCAACAGTACCTATCAAAGGCCTTTTCCCCCAGACAACTAATCTCTGGGCATAAAATACCCTTGGATCCATACCTCCCATAGGTGTGACCCTGATAAACCCGTCTTTATCAATATGATGGACCATGAAGCCAACTTCATCCATATGTGCATCAATAACGAGTCTCGGGCCTTTTCCCTTTATGTGGGCAATTACATTGCCCATGGCATCAATAGTTATATCTTTTGAGAATTTCTTATATTCTTTAAGTATTATTTCGCGGATTAAATCTTCACCGCCAGGCATACCGTGTGTGTCACAAAGTTTTTTAAGTAATTTAGAGTCCATAGTGGATTTGATTATAACTCAACATGTTCTATTTTCCAGTTGAAGAATTGATTTAATACTCTAAAAAAACTAATATCTTATATATATGAGTAAGAATTATGATTTGAGTGAAGAGTCAATGCTTTTTAAACAGCCTGAGTCGACAAAACCACTAGCCGAAAGGATGAGGCCAAAAGAAATTGAAGATGTCATTGGCCAGGACCATTTGCTGGGCAGTGATGGTGTTGTAAAGAAAATGATAGACAGCGGTTCACTTAGGCCCATGATATTCTGGGGGCCTCCGGGTACAGGTAAGACTACCCTGGCGCAGATTATAGCTCGTAAGGTAAAAGCAAGATTCTTCCAGTTAAATGCCGTCTCTTCCGGTGTTAAAGATATAAGGGAAGTTATTGAAAAGGCTTATGAATCAATACTAACAGGAAGTAAAACAATCCTGTTTATCGATGAAATTCACAGGTTTAATAAATCACAACAGGCAGCGTTTCTTAAAAGCGTTGAAGATGGTACGGTAATTCTTATCGGTGCTACTACAGAAAATCCTTCTTTTGAAGTTATAACACCACTGCTTTCGAGGTGCCAGGTATATACGCTCAATTCTTTAACTGAAGATGATCTCAAATTAATTTTAGAATGTGCCCTAAAAAAAGATGAATTTATATCTGATTTAATAATAGATGAAGCAGCTAAATCAGAATATGTAAGACTTAGCGGGGGTGATGCAAGGGTACTTCTCAATGCAATTGAAGTTACGGATTCACTTCTACTAAACAAAAAAGATAAAAAAGTTGGGATTGAAAATGTAAAAGAGGCATTTCAGACCCAGCACTTCAGGTATGATCAGGGCGGGGAAGAGCATTATAATACTATCTCTGCTTACATTAAAAGCGTGAGGGGAAGTGACCCTGATGCAGCTGTTTACTATCTATCCCGTATGCTTGAGGCAGGAGAGGATGTAAAATTTATTGCTAGGAGATTAATAGTACTTGCCTCAGAAGACATAGGTAATGCAGAGCCCTATGCCCTGACGCTTGCTACAAGCTGTTTCACAGCTGTAACGTATGTTGGTATGCCGGAGGCAGCACTCATCCTGTCGCAGACTACAACTTATCTTGCAAGCTGTCCAAAAAGCAATGCGGCTTATAAAGCCTTTCAAAAAGCAGGTGAAGATGTTAGAACAAAACCAAACCTTAAAATACCTATGCACCTTCGGAATGCCCCTACCAAGCTTATGAAAGACCTTGGTTATGGGAAACACTACAAATATTCTCATGACTATGAAGAACATTTTATAGAACAGGATTTTTTGCCTGAAGAGTTGGTGAACAAGATATATTACGAACCAACCGAGATTGGTAGGGAAGCTTCACTCAAGAAATACCTTGATGTTAAGTGGAAGAAGAGACAGGATAAATAATAAAAATAGCTCGTTGTCATCCTGAATTAATTTCAGGATCTGTTTTAAATATGAGACCCTGAAACAAGCCTGCACTGAGTTTGTCGAAGTGTTCAGGGTGAGAAACTATAATCAATATTCTATATATGATTCCGAACTAGTTTCATAATCACTTTTATACATATAATATTGTCATTCTGAATTTATTTCAGAATCTCTAATTAGATCAGAAGAAGTAACAAATGGATAAATTACTTTCTTTCGATTAACTCAACTTTATAACCATCGGGATCTTCAAAGAAGGCAATTACAGTTGTGCCGTGTTTCATAGGGCCGGGAGGCCTTGTTATTTTTCCCCCAAGAGCTTCTATCTTCTCACATGTAGCATAAATATCATCTACACCAAATGCCATATGTCCGTATGCATTTCCGAGTTCATAATCAGATGTATTCCAGTTATGAGTAAGTTCAAGAAATGGTTCTGTTTCCCCGCCGTAGCCGAGAAAAGCAAGTGAGAACTCTCCATCGGGGTACTCTGTAGTTCTGTGGTGTTTTAAACCAATTACTTCTGTGTAAAAGTTTACTGATTTATCAAGGTCACCGACCCTGACCATTGTGTGTAAATATTTCATAATCTTCCTCGATTATATTGAACTTTGTTTTAAATTTATTATCTATAACAATATATTAAAATAGTTATTATATCTATCTGAAAATTAAAACTGATCAGAGGTTAAGAATGAAAGTAGGAATTACCGGAGCGACTGGATTCATAGGTGGCAGATTATTAAAACGTATGTTAAACGAAGGGTATGAAGTGAAGTGCCTGGTCAGGGACAGTGTCAAGGCCAAAGCCCTTGAAAAACTCGGGGCCGAATCATATATGGGAGACCTTTCTGACCCTGATTCTCTAAAAGATTTTCCTAATGGTTGCGAATATATATTTCATATAGCAGCGTTTGTATCCGACTGGGGAAAGAAATACGACTTTTATAAAAGTAATGTACAGGCAACAAAAGTATTACTTGAAGCATCAAGGAAACATGAAGTGAAGAGGTTTATCTTTCTGAGTTCTTCTACGGTTGTCTGGAACTCTAGTTTCTGGAAAATACACAACCTTGAAAATATTAACGAAACATATCCTTGCCCAGAAAAACATAATGACCATTACAACCATTCAAAATATCTAGCGGAAAGAGCGGTAATAGATTTTTCAAAAACAAATGTGCTTGAAACTGTTGTAATACGTCCTTCAAATGTGTGGGGAGCAGGGGACACTGTTATATTGCCAAGAATAGCGAGGGCAGCTAAGAAAAAGTTCTTAATTCCAATGGGAAGTGGAAAGAACGAAACCACCCCATGCCATGTGGATAACCTTGTAGAAAGTATGATAATTGTTTCAACAAATGAGAATGCACCCGGGAAAGTATATTTTATCAATGATGGAACGAAGATTAATTATTATAAGTTTTTGCAGGACCAGTTACATGCTGCTGACATTAGCTGGAAACCAAAGTTTAAAATACCTTATAAATTAGGATATTTTATGGCATTTACATTAGAGATAATTTTTAAAATTATAAGATCCGAGAAACCGCCGGTTCTTACAAGGTTTGCTGTAGCAGCACTCTCAGGGCATAGAAGTTACAGTATAAGCAGGGCTAAAAAGGACTTGGATTACAGTCCTGTTATATCCTATGCAGAAGGTATGAAGAGGCTTCGTGAATGGGTGATTAACATAGGCGGTAAGGAAAAGTTACTTGAAAATTGATTGGTAAAATTATTGAATAAAGGCTATATACACATAGAAAACCTTTCAAAGTCTTTTGGCTTTCAAAAGGTACTGGACGGTATTAATTTACAGTTTGATAAAGGTGATTTTGTAACTTTGTTTGGCCCCAACGGGGCAGGTAAGACTACCTTAATACGGATATTATCTACTATTATAAAAAGCGATGAAGGCAGTATTTCAATCTCTGATTACAACATTAAAAATGAAGTTCAAAATATAAGAAAAATTATTGGACTGCTGTCTCATGAAAACTATCTTTATCAAAACCTTACAGTTTTTGAAAACCTGAAATTCTTTGGAAAACTTTACAACATTAAGAATGCAGAAGATTCTATATCCTGCAAACTTAATAAAATAGGGGTTTATTCAAAAAGGAATGAACTGATACGGAATTTGTCCAGCGGTATGAAACAGAGGGTGTCTATAGTTAGGTCAATAGTCCATGATCCCGAAATAATATTACTCGATGAACCCTTTGTAGGTTTGGATATTAAGGGTTCTGAATATCTTCTTGAAATATTTAAAGAATTTAAAAAAGAAAATAAAACAGCCTTAGTTACAACGCATGACCTAAGGCTTGGTCTTCACGAATGTACTAAGGTCGTAGTACTTGACAAGGGGCAAATTAAATTTAATGATCGAGTTGAAAATATAGAAATAGATAAATTTGAAGAAACCTATAAATCTTTAATTTGCTCTTAAACCACGCCTCTCTAAAAAACTTTTTATCTTTAACCTAAATTGAAATAAATTTATTTTAAAAAGAAACAATATTAATATTGTTACATCAAAATTATTAAGGGACATAATAAGGAGGTATTAAAATGTACAGATTTATTTTCTTATCTGTTTTCCTGTTAATTTTTACTGGTTTCCCCGTATACCAGGTGTTATCCGGTTCAGATAACGAACATGCTGCTAAATTGTGGGATATGATGCAGAAAGACGATTACAGGGACACCTGGAAGCATTATCCGGGGAAAGGCGTGCTTTATAAGGGCGCACATCCTCATGGTGCATTTCTTACTACTTATGTTAACGGCCCTGCTCTTAAAGGCCTTAATGCCCATAATAAAGAACTGCCATATGGTTCAATACTTATAAAAGAAAACTATAAGCCGGATAAAACCCTGGCTGCTATTACAGTCATGGAAAGGGTAAAAGGATATAACCTTGACGCAGGTGACTGGTACTGGGTTAAGTTCAGTCCCAAGGGTGATGTAATGACAAAAGATGTTGAGATGGACGGTAAGAAGAAAACAGTAACGCTTGCCGGCAAGCCAAAAGGCTGTATTGGCTGTCATACTGCTTCCGTTGCCGGTATTAAGTACATAATGACACCATATCCAAAATAGAATCAAAAAGGGCAGCCTTAGGGCTGCCTTTCTATTTTAATATTTTTGCTTTCATTCCAAAAAATTTATTCTATAATAATCCACTTACAAATGAACACCATTGCCGCTATTCTCTGGAAAGATATAATCAATGAACTTCGTACTAAAGAAATAGTACTTTCCATGGCTGCATTCTCAATAGTTCTTGTAGTTATATTTAACTTTAGCCTTGTTATAAATAATGAAAATATCAGTTACCTGGTCCCCTCATTACTCTGGATTTCAATAATTTTTGTTGGAACACTTGGCCTTAGCAGGACTTTTGCAATTGAAAAGGAAAACAGTGCTATAACAGGCATATTACTTAGTCCTATTGACAGAAGTATGCTTTATCTGTCCAAGGTTATAAGTAATTTGATTTATATCTTAATTACACAGTTTTTACTTCTTTTTCTTTTCGTGGTTCTTTTTAACATTAATATAAATGGTGAGATAGGCTTATTAATAATAGTCATGATTCTTGGTGCAATAGGTTTTTCCACTCTTGGTACACTATTTTCAACAATGGCAATTAATACTAAACTAAGAGAATTATTACTTCCAGTCATCCTTTTTCCTGTAATTATTCCAGTAATTATTAATGCAGTAAGAGCAACATCTATAATATTTAACGGCGGAGGATACGCCGAGATTTCACCCTATTTAAAAATATTGATCTGTTTTGATATTATATTTCTTGTTACATCAGCACTTGTGTATGAATTTGTGGTAGAGGAGTCTTAAAAGTTTATGAAACTGTTCTTATATATTATCACATTAATATTGATGCTTATTTCAACATATGCAGCATTAATCTATGCACCTACAGAGACAATTATGGGCAATATACAAAGAATATTTTATTTCCATATGGGAACAGTATGGGTTGCCACAATTGCTTTTATGATCGTGTTTGTGGCGAGTATTATTTATTTGATTAACGGTAAAAAAAAATGGGACGTGCTTGCATATACATCAGCAGAAATAGGTGTGCTTTTTATTACACTGACAATAATTACAGGCAGTATATGGGCTAAACCGGTATGGGGTACCTGGTGGACCTGGGATCCTCAATTAACAACTACTTTTATATTATGGATATTGTATATTGTTTATCTGCTAATCAGGGCTAATTCAGGATTTGATGAAAAGAAAGCAAAATACTCTGCGGTATTTGCGATTATCGCCTTTATAGATCTCCCGCTTGTTTATATTTCGGCTAGAGTTATGAGGGGTATCTCTCCTGTCGTTTTTGGACCGGGTGGAGGTGGTATAGAACCAAAAATGTTGAATGCATTATTAATAACACTTGTTTCCTTTACATTACTATTTATTTTATTACTGATAGAACGAGTTAAAGTTGAGAATCTAAAGTATCAAATTAACAAACTAATATATATGGAGAATAATTAGTGGAATATTTATTTTGGGGGCATGTGTCAGTATGGTTATTTATAGCCGGGTACGCTCTTTATCTTAAACTTACGGCAGACAGTTTGAGTAAGAAATTAAATGAATTGAATAATAAGGAATAAGAAATAGATATGCTGAAAGGTAAATTAAAATTTATTTTTGCCATAATAATCATTGCAGGAGCAATTAGTTACCTCGTTTATTCAGGAGTAAAAGATACGATGGTTTATTACCTTACCATTGATGAACTCCAGGCAAAAGTGCCGGATGTATACGGAGAAAGAGTCAGAGTCTCAGGTACTGTTGTCCCCGGGACTATAGAAAAAGATAATAACGGCGATATTAAGTTTAAGATTACTGACGGCACAAATAAAATTAATGTAAATTACAGCGGAATTATTCCTGATGTATTTGCGGATGATGTTGAAGCAGTAGTAGAAGGGAATTACACTCAGCAAAATGTGTTTATTGCAGATATACTACTGGCTAAGTGCCCCACTAAATATGAGTCGGATGAGAAGTTGTATGAATCACAGAAGGGTAGTACTTAATGTATCAAATCGGCAATGTTTGTGTTTATTTTGCATTCTTCCTGTCTCTTTATACTGTAGCTTCTTCTTTAATCGGGGCGAGGTATAAGCACAGGGACTTGGTAGAGAGTGGAAGAAATTCTGCTATTTCTATATTTATTCTTTTAATAATAGTTTCATTATCGTTAGTTTATGAACTTATAAATACAAATTTTAATCTGAGATATGTAGCATTAAATACCAGTACTGATCTCCCAACAATTTACAGGTTTACAGCTCTTTGGGCCGGGCAGGCGGGTTCACTGTTACTCTGGTGTCTTGTTCTTTCCTTCTTCTCATCAATTGTAGTATTTTTCTCCAACAAAAGAGACCTGGATTACCAACCCTACGTTGTTGTAGTTTTATATACGGTACTCGCTTTTTTTCTATACCTTATAACCTTTGTAGAAAATCCATTCGCCCTTTTGCCATTTACACCAAATGAGGGGAGGGGATTAAACCCTATTCTTCAAAATGGTTATATGGCTATTCATCCCGTTACGTTATATCTTGGTTATGTAGGACTTACAATACCATTTGCTTTTGGAATGGCTGCTTTAATCAGTGGTAGATTAAGTGATGCTTGGATAAGGCATTCAAGAAGATGGACAATCCTTGCGTGGACATTTCTAAGTGTTGGTCTTTTGCTTGGTGCAAGATGGGCATACCTGGAGCTTGGGTGGGGTGGATACTGGGCATGGGACCCTGTCGAAAATGCAGCGTTTATGCCCTGGCTAACGGCAACCGCTTTTTTACACTCTGTTATGATCCAGGAAAGAAACGGTATGCTTCGCAAATGGAATATTATTTTACTGATAATTACATTTTTTTTAACTCTTTTTGGTACTTTTATAACACGAAGCGGCATTATTTCCTCTGTTCATTCATTTGCCCAGTCTGATATAGGCCCATTATTCCTGGGATTTATTTCCTTTGTATTAATTTTTTCCTTTGGAATATTCTTATACAGAAGAAAAGAACTAGAGAGCGAAGAAAATTTCGATTCAATAATTTCAAGAGAAAGTGCCTTCATCTTTAACAACTTACTTTTCCTTGGGGCAGCCTTCACCGTATTCCTCGGTACAATATTTCCGATTATTTCAGAAGCAATTACGGGTGAAAAAATACTTGTAGGGCCTCCTTTTTTTAACAAGGTCAATGTCCCTATAGGATTGGTACTAATATTCCTGATGGGTGTAGGGCCCCTCATTTCATGGAGAAAAGCCACACCTGAGAATCTGAAAAAGAATTTCCTGGTTCCATTGATTGTGGGCCTTATTGTTGGAACTGTACTTTTTGCACTAAAAATAAGAGATATTACTGCACTTTTAAGTTTTTCCTTCTGTGGATTTGTTGTTGCGACAGTAGTAACTGAATTTTACAAAGGAGTTTCTGTCCGTTCATCAAGGGGAGAGAATATTTTTGTTTCACTAACTACAATGATTTCAAGAAATAACAGACGTTATGGTGGGTATATAGTCCATTTAGGGGTTGTTCTTATTGTAATTGGTATAACCGCTTCTTCTACATTTAATTCCGAAGTTCAAGCAACATTAAATACAGGGGAATCTTTTGCAGTTGGGGAATATGAGTTAACGTTCGTAAAACTTGAAACTTATACGAATGATGCAAAAAATGGTACCAAAGCAGTTCTTCTTCTTTCCACTGGCGGTAAAACTATAGACACGGTATATCCCGAAAAAAATATCTACAGGTACGAAGGTAACAGAGAGATAAATAAGGAGACTGAAGTATCCTTACGCTCAACTTATAAAGATGATCTTTATATAATACTTTCTAATGTTAACAGTAATACTAATGCAACCTTCAGGGCGATTATAAATCCAATGGTAAGCTGGATATGGGCTGGAGGGTTTGTTGTTCTTTTTGGTGCATTGATTACCATGATGCCAAAATTTTCCAAAAGAAGAGTTCCATCCATAGAGAACATGGGATTTAAAGCCGAAAAGGCCTGATCTTTTATTAACATAAGCTAAATACTATGAAACTAATTGTTTTTATACTAATTATTTCGATAATAATTTCTTTATACATTCTTTACCCAATGGTAAAGAAATTTTTAATGAATAATAAAATTGAATTAAATCCATCAGATTCAGATCCTGAACATAAGAATCTGTTGATGGAAAAAGACCAGCTACTCGATGAAATTAAGGATATTGACCTTGACTATGGATTAGAAAAGTTAGGTGAAAATGATTATAAGGAATTAAGGCAGAAATATAGATTAAAGGCTGCCCAGGTTATAAAAAAAATAGAAAATTATGAAGAGTTGCACGATATAAGCATAGATTCAGTTGTAAGTAAAAAAATAGATGATGAAATCGAATTAATAAAAGATACTAAAAAGTAACTCATTTCCATTCTATGATAAATCAAAAAAATATAAATAAAATTTTCTTCATATTTGTTGTGGTTAGTTTTCTAAACGTCTTACCAGTATTTTCACAAACTGGCGGTGAACTGTTTATGGAAAACAGATGCTCAAGGTGCCATACAATAGGGAGAGGAAGTTTTGTAGGCCCGGACCTGTATGATATTTCTAAAAAATACAATAAAGAGCAGGTTAATACCTGGATATTAAATCCAGAAATTGTTTACAGCCAGGCAAATAAAAAACCTTATAATCCGGGTTACCCCCCTATGCCTCAACTGGGTATAAGTGAACACAATGCGGAACTTATTACTAATTTTCTTTTCAACAACGATATTAAAAGACAAAAAGAAGACGATGGTGTAATTGAGGGTGTATTGATTAATGAAAGCAGTGGTGTTGGAGCTGAGGGAAATGATATCTATCTAAAGTCATTTATTGGCGACAGGTTAACAGGTGAAAAACTTCAAATAACGGATGCAAGCGGAAAATTTACATTTAAAGGACTAAGCTGGGTAAATAGTTATTCAATCAAGATCAAGCATAAAGGGCTTGAGTATGAAACAGCAAAAATGGTATTTCCACCGGATAAAGGTTCCATTGACTTAAAACTACCCTTGTTCGAAACTACGGACAATGATTCGGAGATTTTTCTAAATTTAAATCATGAAATATTAAGTGTTGAAGAAAAAACAGTATCTATTGCTGAAATTTATGATTTTGAAAACCGAGGTAATAAAATATATGTCGGTAAACAAGGTGATAACAACCTTAGACGTACTTTGAAATTTTATATACCTTCAAATGCTGTAAATCTTCGGTTCGAGGAAGGACTTGATAATGAAAATATTAAAAGAGAGAAAAACATTGTCTATGATAGTTCAGGATTTCCTCCGGGAAGAAAAAGAGTTGTACTAACTTATGATGTCCCACTTGAATTTGGTAAGAACCTCATCGAAAAAGAAATAATGTCTGATGTATCAACATTGCTCCTGCTTGTTGACGATGAGAAGGGAGCAGTAGAAGTAAGTTCCCTGAATGAGCTTGAACCTGTAACTATAGAAAATAAAAATTATCAAAGATGGTCCAGCAACAACCTTAAATCAGGTTATAGTTACACTATTATAATTACAAGCAGGTCTTTATCATTGAAATACCTTGACCTGTTTCCCATAATAATTTTTGCAGCACTATTTTTATCTGTTTTTATAATTGGTCTTATTACACGCACTGAAAATAAAAAAAGGGATAATACTAACGAGTTGCTGTTAAAAAGGGATAAGTTGTTAAAAAGTATAATAGAACTTGATGAAGAATATAATAAAAATTCTATAAGTGAATCCGTTTATAAAACTAATAGGTTAAATTTAAAAAATTATATTGTGGAAATTGATCAGAAGATAAGCAGTATTAAAGATCAACAAAATGATACAGTATAGTCGTACCAGCGGCTATAGATGCCGTCTCTACTGTTAATATCCTTCCCAAGGCCTTAATTGTCTTTTGGGTATTCAATTTCCAGTTCGTTTTTATCAACAAAAATTATATTACCAGCATGTTCGATTGTACATCTCATCAAAAAGAATTATTGGGTTTTTAATTTTCAATCTTAATATTTTTGAGATATTTTCGAGGCTGTCACGAGAAATAATTACTTTATTATCAGGTATTTATGAATTTTTTATAGGGAATCACTGCATTTTATTTTACTTTAAGTTTTATACTTTAACTTTAATAATAATAGTTAATGTCCTTTTTTTAAATAAATTTAATCCTTCTTTCTTTATGTTAAGGCTATAACCATTAATTATTATTTAATAATTTAATAATTGAAAGTTTAAGTAATTTCTAGCTTTTAATTAATTTAAATTAATAATATTTTTGCATTAATATTTTACTTTAACTTTGCGTAATAAGTTAAGGAAATTATTAACTTTAAGTTTTGAAAAATTAAATATGAAGTAATTTCAGTGAGTTATAAATATTAGTTATATTGTACATTAAGAATGTTCAAGTATTACTTGAACTATTATAATTTTTATGATCGGGATTTTTGTATTAATCTGTTTTGAAGTAGTTTATTATAGCGTCAATTAATCCTTCAACGGTATGTTTTTTTGCCTGAATATCGGTTTTATACCCATGATCTTCAATGGTTTTTGAAGTGATAGGACCAATTGAAGAAATTAGTGCGTTATTTAAGTGAATTACATCTTTTCCCAGCATCTTTTTTAGATTGGTAAAAGTGGATGAACTGGTAAAAGTTATAAGATCAATTTCACATGATTTTAATTTATAAATAATCTCTTTCTTAAAGACACTATTAGTTGTTGGTAAAACTGTTTCATAACAGTCAACAACAGTTACTTTGGCATTTAACTTTGAAAGTGTTTCAGGCAGTATGTCTCTGGCAACTTTTGCCCTTGGAATTAATACTTTTTTGTTTTTTAGATTATGCGATTTTAAAGATGCCAATATACCTTCAGCAGTATATTTCTTAGGTGTAAGGTCAGAAATCAGACCATGTTTCCTTAATTCATCTGAAGTTTTTTCACCGATTGTAATAATTGTTATATTTTTAAATATCCTGGAATCAAGTTTATTTTTATTAATTCTTTCAAAAAAATATTTTACCCCGTTTACACTGGTAAATATTACATAATCATATTTAGAAATGTTTTTTATGGAACTATCTACTTTTTTCCAAGATTTTATTGGAACTGTTTTAATAGTTGGCAGTTCAATTATATTTGCCCCGTATGAATAAAGTTTGTCTCTGAGGCCTGAAGACTGTTCACTTGCTCTGGTAATTATTATATTTTTACCAAATAATGGTTTCTTTTCGAACCAGTTTAAATAATTTCTTAAGTTAACAATCTTACCGACCAGTATTACAGCAGGAGTTGTTATACTTTTATTAGATTTTACTTTGCCTGCAATATCAGAAAGTGTTCCTACAACAGAGTTCTGAGTTGGCAGAGTACCCCACGATGTAATTATAACGGGAGTGTCAGATGGCATATTATTTAATATCAACTTTTTCATAATCGATGAAAGATTATTTAGTGACATAAGAAAAACGAGTGTATCAAGTGAGGAAATAGCTTTCCAATTAATATTAGATCTTGTTTTGTCAGGATTTTCATGACCGGTTATAACAGCAAAGGATGAATTGTATTTTCTGTGTGTAAGAGGTACTCCCGAATAGCCTGGGACTGCGCTAATGGAACTTACACCCGGGACAATTTCAACCAGTATTCCTGCTTTTGTTAGGGCTTCTGCTTCTTCCCCGCCACGGCCAAATAAAAAAGGGTCGCCGCCTTTTAACCTGACAACAACCTTATTACTTGCCGAACTTTTAATTAAGATGTCGTTTATCTTTTTTTGAGTAATGGATTTTTTACTGGATTTTTTTCCTACAAAGATAAATGTAGTCTTTTTATTGCAATGATTAAGGAGTTTGGTGTTTATTAATGAATCATATACGACAACATCGGCAATATTTAGCAGGCATTTGCCTTTTTCAGTTATTAATCCCGGGTCTCCGGGTCCTGCACCGACAAGATAAACCATTGAATTCATAATTAATAAAATTGAAACCGAACTGTGTATGAATTGTCAAGGATGTTGATTTCTCGAAAATAACAATTATAGGTATTATTAACCATTTAAATATGGATAGTGTATTACATATTATAATTTAATTATTCATACATATTGTAACATTTTTTTAAAATATAAAGTTTAATATATATAACAACTTAGTATGCATACAGAAAGTGATCATGAACTTGCTCTAAGGGCGAAGTCCGGAGATGAAAGTGCATTTAATGAATTAATGAGGAGGCATTATAAGGGAATTCTGAATTTCGTCTATAAATTTACTTATAAAGCCGATATTTGCGAAGATATTACGCAGGAAGTGTTTTTAAGAGTGTATAAATCTATAAATACATATGAACCACAGGCAAAATTTTCGACATGGCTGTATAAGATAGCAACAAACTTATGCCTTACAAATTTAAAAAAGAAAAATTTAAATATCAGCCTCGACGAGATAAGGGAAAACATCGGTGAACTGGAAGATATAAAATCCGAGAATGCCCAAAATCTTATGCAAAGAAAACAGTTAAATGACAGGGTTTTGAAAGCTATTAGCACTCTTCCCGAAAAAGAGAGATTAGCAATTACACTTTGTAAATACCAGGGACTGTCTTACATCGAAGTGTCCGAAGCCCTGAATTGCAGCGTAGGTGCTGTAAAAACACATATCTTCAGGGGAAGATCCAAACTGATAGGTATTCTCAAACCACATATAGACGAGATAAATTAGAATGATTGATGAAAAGATAATAAACCAGATAGAAGATTATTTCTCAGGTGAACTGAATGATGAAGAAAGCAAAAGTCTTCTATTGAAAGTTGAAGATTCAGATGAACTAAGAAAACATTTCGAAGAATCAAACAAACTTTGGAGTTACATGGCTTCAGCAGAAACAATCGAGCCAAGCCCAGATTATATACGAAGATTTTGGAAAATTGTTTCAAGCAATGAAGAAAAGAAAAGCAGGTCCTTTTTCCAATTTAACTTTATGAATAAGAAATGGACGTTTGTTTCTTCACTTGCAGTATTTTTATTGATAAGCACAATTATAGTAAACAACTTTGTTCTTGAAGAAGAAAAATCCGGTTACGTTTATGAAGAAGACGATGAATTACTGATACATAATCTTGAAGAAGCCTTAAGTAAAAATACACCGGATGTGCTTAATGTATACGGGCCATGGGAAGATCTTGAAAATTAAGTTAGTGGGAGTTTGTGATGATATATAACAGAGTGTTTACAGTAGTGTTGCTATTTACTCTTTTTTTCACAAGTTCTGTATTTGCAGGAAAAAATAAAGATAAAAAATTATGGTGGAGAGACGGGCAGGTTGTGGAAGAGCTTGAGTTAACATCAGAGCAGGTTGAAAATATTGAAACAATTTTCCAGAAATATAAGGGGGAAATAAGATATTTTCACAAAGAACTTATTGAAAACGAAAATAAACTAAAAAAACTAATCGAAAATTCCAATTCAACCAAAGAAGAAGTTATGAAAGTAACTGACGAATTAAATATATTAAAAGCCGCTGGACATAAACTAAAGGTAAATATGTTTTGGGAAATCAGGGAAGTGCTTATGCCTAAACAAAGAAAGCAGCTGCAGTTGATAAAGGAACGCTATATGAAAGGCACTCCTAAGAATACAATTTATTTTCTTGATAAATGCATTGTAAATGAACATACATTCTATTAATTTTGCCTCAGAATGAATTAAACTTATCGATGTGTCTAATTTCGTCTTAACAAGCAATTACAAGCCAAAGGGCGACCAACCCAACGCAATAAACAAATTAGTACAGGGCATGAATGATGGTATTACGGATCAGGTCCTTCTTGGTGTAACGGGGAGTGGTAAAACATTTACCATTGCAAATGTTATTAATAGTGTAAGTAAGCCAACTTTAATACTTGCCCACAATAAAACTCTTGCTGCACAGCTCTATTCAGAGTTGAAAGATTATTTTTCGGAAAACGAAGTACACTATTTTGTAAGTTATTACGATTACTACCAGCCCGAAGCTTATATACCTGCAACTGATACTTATATTGAAAAAGATTCATCAATAAATGAAATAATTGACAGGTTACGGCACTCTGCAACAACTGCTTTATTTGAAAGAAGAGATGTTGTAATAGTTGCAAGCGTATCTTCAATTTACGGAATTGGTTCACCTTCCGACTATTACGGGATGCTTACAATCCTTAAAAAGGGAGAAAATTATGGACGAGAAAGGCTTATTCAGAGATTGGCTGAAGTACAGTACAAAAGAAAAATAAATGATCTGGAAAGAGGATGTTTCAGGGTAAAAGGTGAAGTTGTGGATATATATCCATCAGATAAGGATTCGGTAGCATACAGAGCAGAATTTTTTGGAAATGAAGTTGAAAGAATATCAGAGATAGATCCTGTTAGTGGGAAAAAGATTAAAGAAGTACATAAGATAACAATATTTCCAGGATCCCACTATGTTGCTCCCAAAGAAAAATTAAAGAAGGCCATAGATACAATAAAAGAAGAACTTGATGAAAGACTTAAATATTTTCAGTCTAATGGAATGGAAATTGAAAGATCAAGGATATATGAAAGAACTAACCATGATCTTGAACTTATGAAAACCATGGGATTCTGTCCAGGTATTGAAAACTACTCCAGACATATATCCGGCAGGATACCAGGAGAGCCCCCTTATACTTTACTGGACTATTTCCCTGATGATTTTATTTGTATTATCGATGAAAGCCACCAGATGATTCCACAATTAAGGGCAATGTATAAAGGTGACAGAAGCAGAAAGATGACACTTGTAGAAAATGGGTTCAGGCTTCCATCAGCACTAGACAACAGACCACTTAATTTTGAGGAATTTACACAAAGAGTAGGGCAGGTGATATACGTATCTGCAACTCCCAGCAGTTATGAATTAGATAAATCAAACGAATATGTTGTAGAACAGATAATTAGGCCTACCGGTTTAAGAGACCCTGAAATTATAATTAAAAGTGCTGAAAACCAGGTTGATGACCTCTTGGATGAAATAAAAACTACAATCCTGAAAAAAGAAAGGGTCCTTGTAACAACCTTAACAAAAAAGATGGCGGAAGATCTTGCCTCATATTATAAAGAGATAGGATTGAAGGTAAGGTATTTACATTCAGACATTGATACACTTGAAAGAATTAAAATTGTACGGGATTTAAGACTTGGAGAGTATGATGTGCTGGTTGGTATTAATCTTTTAAGGGAGGGGCTGGATATACCTGAAGTCTCACTTGTTGCAATTACAGATGCTGACAAAGAGGGGTTTCTTAGATCAGAGACTTCGCTGATACAAACATTCGGAAGGGCTGCAAGAAATATAAATGGGAAGGTGATTCTTTACGCTGACAGAATTACTAACTCGATGAACATTGCTATAGCTGAAACAAAAAGGAGACAAAAAATCCAGAACAAATACAACAAGGAAAATAATATTACCCCTATCTCAATAAAGAAAGATATTTCAAATATTCTGGAATCAATGTATGAATCAGATTATCTAACCATTAGTAAGGATGAAGAAGAGGAATTATATAAAATACCTCCCGAAAAGATACCTAAAGAGATTGCAACTCTTTTCAGGGAAATGAAACAATCATCAAGTAAACATGAATATGAAAAAGCAGCTGATATTAAAAAGAAAATAAAAAAACTTAAGGAGATGGAAATAAAATATTTACTAAGCTGAAATGGAAATAAGAAAAAGCCTTTCTGTTTTTACGCACCTGTTAGCCCTAACAGGATATACATCCTTATTAATTAGCAGCAGTCCAAATATTGCACTTCTTTTTCTTTATCTTTTCGCCCTATTTGCCAGTTTGTATATTGATCTTACTGATCGGAAATATTTATTAAATAATACTTTTAGTAATTTGCTTGCAGTACTACTTATATTTATTCTCGGAATAAGGGTATTCCTGTTTAATGAGGAATTAATAACAGTACTTATCTACTTTATTATATATATACAGTTAATAAAATTCCTGGGAAAAAAAGAATTAAAAGATTATGAACAGATTATTCTTATAAGTTTTTTTCAATTATTGGCAGGAGCTGTTACAACAACAAATATATTTTACGGGTTACTGCTTGTAATATTCATAATATTCGCCGTTATCACAATTTTTTTATTTAATATTTTCAAAGAACAATACGGTATCCGGGACGGTATAAAAAACGACATTAAGTTTGGATATAAGCCTCTGTTTAGTTCTGCAATTATAATATCGGTCAGTGTAATTATCTTAAGCCTTTCCGTATTTTTATTTATGCCGAGATTAAAAGGGAATTTTCTAACAAGCTCTCTTTTAAACAAACAAAGATTAAGTTCAGGATTTAATGATGAAATCGAGCTTGGGATGGTAGGTGAAATAAAGAAAGACAGTTCACCTGTAATGAGAGTTAAATTTCTGAATAAAACCAAGATAGAGTTGCCCAAAATAATTTACTGGAGAGGAGTGGCCCTGGATTATTTTGACGGGAAATTATGGACCCAAAGATTCAAAAACCAGAAAGCAAGGATAGCAAAAAATTATGATGGACTATTTGTTTTAAATAATAGTAATAAAAATGATGTGGCTATACAGGAAATAGTTGCACAACCTATGGATACAGATGTTATTTTCTCAGCAAACTCACCCGTTGCTTTAGGGGATATGCCTTTTCGAAACCTTTATTCTGTTAATAACTCCTATTATCATGGTGGCCATTTTACAAATAATATTAAATACAATGCATATTCTGACCTTACGCTTCATGATAAAGAATTATTAATTAACGACACCCTTACTTATCCTAAAGAAATCAGATTGAAATATACAGGATCATTTGAAGTAAGTTCTGATATTGATGAACTGTCTATAGAACTTTATCAAGAAAGTAATTCTCAATATGAAAATGTAAAAGTTGTTGAGGAATATATAAAAAAAAATCTGAAATACACAAGGGTATTGGATAATAGTGGTAAGAGTCCTCCCCTTGACCAGTTCCTTTTTGAAGGGAAGGAAGGGCATTGTGAGTATTTTGCTTCAGCAATGGTGGTTTTATTAAGAGAAATGGCGATACCTTCAAGGCTCGTAACAGGGTTTGTAGGCGGAGAATATAACCCGATAGGCGAATATTATTTAATTAGGGAAAGCGATGCGCATGCGTGGGTTGAAGTATATTTCCCCACATATGGGTGGGTTATTTTTGACCCTACACCCGAAAATGATACTGACTATTATTTGGGATTTAATTATATAACTGGATCTTTGGAGTACCTAAGATACAGATGGAACAGGTACGTTGTTGATTATAATATTAGTGATCAAAGAAGAATATTAAAAAATATAAGAAACAGGTCAGATAAAATTAATTTTAATTTATCTTCAAAATTAAAACCAGATAATCCGCAGTTATATTTTTTAGTTGTTGCTGTGATTCTTTTTTTTCTTATTTTCCTAATAAAATACAAAGACGTAATATTTTCATTTATAAAAGTAGATGTTAAAAACCGTGATGTATCAGATACATATAGAAATTCTTTGGCATTTATGAAAAAAAAGGGTTTAAACAAACCGTCATACATGACTTCAAATGAGTTTTTAGAATATGTAGATTCCAAGGAATATAGAAAATATAAAGAATTCACAAGGATTACTAATATCTATAATAAAGTGAAATTTAGTGGAGTAGAAGATAGAAACATGATTGATAAAATAAAGGCGGAATATATAAAACTAAAAAAGAAATCATAAAATAAACAGTAAACTTCTGAAAATAATATAAGGAATAAAGCTAAGCAGTGATATAAGGAATGCTCTTTCTGCCGATATCTGAAGTGCATGTTTTAAGGCAAAGATAAAGGATATTATCGTCCAAATTGAAGTTACTGCCAGTAAGGGTAGTGAAATAATCTGTATTAATCCAAAGATATTTAGCACTCCAGGGGAGTAAGCCACACCAAGTGTTCTTGCAAGCTGAGTAAAAGTTGAACTGTTTTTCATTAATTTAACACCTATAAAATAAATAATAGATGTCCAGATAAACCATCCTATAATTGAAGATAAAAGGTCCCTGATTATAGAACTGTCATTTGTAAGGTTAATTGTTCCAATACCTGTACATATACTGACAAGTAATACAATCAGAAGTGAATATCGGATAAATCCCTGAGTGTTTTTTGCCTCCAGATAAATTTGTTTATCAAACTTTAGGGATTTAATGATAATTTTTATTAAATACATTAATTTATCTATAAAAAAAATTAAATAAAAATAGTCTTCTTGCTCAAATTATATCGTTTATGTATTATATTACACAAATTATTATTTGAAAGCGGGTTGTAGCCCGCTTTTTTTATTGTAAAAATATGGAAAACGAAACAGAAAATAGTGTAATTGAGAATATACTGCATATGGCTGAACCCCTTTTAGTCGGCAAAAACATGGAATTGATCGATTTAGAATTCAGAAAAGAGGGAGTTGGGAAAGTATTAAGGCTCTTTATAGATAAGACAGATGGTGTAACTGTTGAAGATTGTGCAAATATTAGCAGGGAATTGAGTACTCTCATGGATGTAAATGAAACTATTGAAGAAAAATATGTTCTTGAAGTGTCTTCACCAGGACTTCGAAGGCCATTAAAGAAAATTGACGATTTTAAAAAGTTTAAAGGTAAATTGGTTTTAATTAAAACAAAAGAACCGATAGAAAACAGGAAAGTATTCAAAGGGTATCTAAAAGATACAAATGATGAAGGAATTGAAATGGATATAGATGGATTATTGTACAGTCTTTCCTTTCAGCAAATTTATAAAGCAAATTTAGAAATAGATTTCTAGGAGGCAGCAATGCTTACGGAACTCAGCAGAGTTATAGATTCCGTAGTTAAGGATAAAGGCGTCGATAAAGACGAAATAATTAAAGCAGTGGAAGATTCTGTCCTTTCTGCTGCAGAAAAATTATTTAGAATGGATGATAAGTATAATGAACTCGAGGTCCATTATAATGAAAAAGAAGGTGAAGTTGAACTGTTCGAATTTAAAGAAGTTGTTGAAGAGTTGCTTGATCCTGATATCGAAATTATTTTAGACGAAGCAAAGGAATTAGATCCTGATGCTGAAATAGGCGATTTAATAGGTGTTAAGATAAATCCCGATTTTACAAGGATAGCTATTCAGAATGCTAAACAGAAAGTACTTCAGAAATTAAAAGAGGCTGAAGGCAGAGTTATTTTTGGCGAGTTTATAGACAGGAAAGGGGACCTCGTAGGAGGTATTGTCAGAAGAGTTGAAAGAAAAAACGTAATTGTTGACATTGGTAGAACAGAGGCTGTCTTACCTAAAGAACAACAGGTTCCGAGGGAATATTACAAACCTAAAGAAAGAATAAGAGCTATTTTACTTGATATTGTAGAAGCAAAGAGAGGACCACAGTTGATATTGTCCAGGTCAAGTAACGAGTTCGTCAGAAAATTATTTATAACCGAAGTACCTGAAATAAATGAACAGATAGTAGAGATTAAAGCAATTGCACGAGACCCTGGTGGAAGGACAAAGATAGCTGTGGATTCTAAAGATCCTGATGTTGACCCGGTAGGTGCCTGTGTAGGAATGAGAGGTGCAAGGGTACAGAATATTATTCAGGAACTAAGGGGCGAAAAGATAGATATTATCCCCTGGTCAAACGATACTGCAATGTATGCATGTAATGCATTGTCACCGGCAAAAGTTAACAAGGTGATAATCGATGAAAGCAACAGGGCAATTGAGGTTATCGTTGACGATGATCAACTTTCACTGGCAATTGGACGGAAAGGGCAAAATGTAAGACTTGCTTCTCAGTTAACAGACTGCAAGATTGATATAAAGACTGAATCTGAAGTTAAAAAAGAGCAGCAGGAAGTTATATCGTTAATGATGAGCCTTCCTAAGGTTGGAGAGGTCTCAGCAAATTTACTTTATAATGAAGGATATAGAAGCCTTGAGGATATTGCTTTTGCTGATCCTGAACAATTACTCAGAATGTCTTCTCATGATGATCTTGAAGAGATTGAAAAAATACAGACTGCTGCACGTATAGCCTTGAAGAATAAACTTAAACAGATGACAGTAGAAGATATAGAAGCAGCGACAGAGGAAATTCCCGAAGAAGCAATTGAAGAAGTCAAAGTTGAAAATGATTCAGATACAGTCAAAGAACAAACAATAATAAATAAAGATGAAGAGGGTTAAATTACTTTATTGGTAAATGTCTATATAAAGTAGAGATAAATAACAAATATGGGAAAAGTCAGAGTATACGAATTATCGAAAGAAGTAGGGGTAGCTAACAAAGATATTATTCTTGTAGCTAAAGAACTTGGCCTTGAACTTAAGAGTCATGCAAGTGCTATAGAAGACCATTATATACAAAAGATTAAAGAAAAAATCACAAATAATAAAACTAAAACTGATGCTCCTGAAAGTAAGAAGGAAGTCCTGGAAGAAATAAAAATATTTAAATCAGATACAGGGCAGGAAGTTGTTGAGAGAAGAAAAGGCAGTAGAGTTGTCTTAAGAAAAAAGAAAAGAGTAGAAGTAGTTGAAAAAAGTGTAGATCCAGCAGAGTTAAATGAAACTCCTGTGTCAGAAATACCCACAGAACCAGATATTAATATACAGGAAAAAGAAGATATAAATGAAATAACCGCTAAAACTGACATTGATGTTCTTGATGAAATACAAGAAATCCACGAAGAAATTGATGAAGTTGAAGAACTGGAGATTAAAGATAATGAGGTAGGAGTAAAAGAAACAGATAAAAGTAAATTAACAACCAAAAGCAATGAGTTTAAGATTGAAGAATCTAAAAAGAAGAAAAAAACCAAGAAAGTAAAAGTAAGCAAAGAAGAAATAATAGATGAAGATGCACTTGATGAATTAAGAAAAGCCTTCAGAACAAAACTTCCCACACGAAAAAAAGAATATGTAGTTGATGACAGAAAGGTTAAGCCAAAAACTCCTGTTGGTGACAGAAGAGGCAGACATGGTCAGAGAAATAGGGCATTTCCCGACAAGAAGTACAAACAGCAAAAATATATGGGGGAAGCACCGACTGGTATTAGACCTGTATTTGAAGACACCGGGAAAAAACTTATTAAAATTGGTGAGACTGTTGCTGTTGGAGAACTTGCGAAAAAGATGGGAATTAAGGGCGTCGCTTTGATTAGGAAACTTATGCAACTTGGTATGCCCGCAACTATAAATGAAGAAATTGATTCTGAAACAGCAATGATTATTGCCGAGGAATATGGACAAAACATAGAAATTGAAATGTATAACGAAGAAGATTTCCTCCTTGAGAATGATGAGAATGATACACTTGTGTCACGTCCTCCCGTGGTAACTGTAATGGGCCATGTAGACCATGGTAAAACAACTCTACTGGACAGCATCAGGGCTACAAGCGTGGTTACCGAAGAGGCGGGAGGAATTACTCAACATATAGGAGCTTACAAAGTAAATCTAAATGACAAAGTCATTACCTTTATAGATACACCAGGACATGAAGCGTTTACTTCTATGAGAGCAAGAGGTGCAAGTATAACGGACATTGTAATTTTGGTTGTTGCTGCTGATGATGGGGTAATGCCGCAAACACTTGAAGCTATTAACCATGCAAAGGCTGCTGAGGTCCCTATTATTGTTGCTGTTAATAAAATTGATAAAGATGATGCTGATCCAGAAAAAATTAAGAGGCAGTTATCTGAAAATGCCTTAATTTCGGAAGAATGGGGAGGAGATACCCTTTTTGCAGAAGTCTCGGCCAAATCCAAAAAAGGAATAAAAGAACTGCTTGATTTAATTCTGCTGCAGTCCGATATACTCGAACTTAAAGCAGTAAAAGATAAAAGGGCAAACGGAGTAATTGTTGAAGCTAAGCTTGATAAAGGAAGAGGTGCTATCTCTACTGTAATAGTAACAGAAGGTACTTTGAAAGTTGGAGATTATGTAATGTCTGGCATATACTCCGGAAGAGTAAAAGCACTTAAAGACGAAAAAGGCACTGATGTAAAGGAAGCAGGGCCTTCAATTCCTGTTGAAATTATGGGTATGTCCGGTGTGCCTTCAGCGGGTGAAAGGTTTTATGTAGTTAAAGATGAAAAGACAGCAAAAGATGTTATTAGTAGACGTGAATTAAAGCTAAGAAAGAAGACAGTAGTTCCGGATGTGAAAGTATCCCTGGAACAACTATTTGAAAATCTTGAAAAAGATGAAGTAAAAGAATTATTTATTGTAGTTAAGGGCGATACTCACGGTTCTGTAGAAGCGCTAAGTGAGTCGTTATTAAAACTCAGCGGTGAAAAATGTACAGTAAACATTGTACATGCCGGTGTTGGTGGTATTAATGAGACGGATATAGTCCTTGCCAGTGCATCAAATGCAATTGTAGTAGGCTTTAATGTAAGGCCTGATAAAAATGCTTTAAAAATAGCTGAGAAAGAAGGGGTTTCACTTGAATTACATCAAATTATTTATGATGTTACAAACAGAATAAAAGATGCAATGGAAGGTCTTCTCGAGCCGCTTATTAGTGAAGTTATTACAGCTCATATAGATGTTAAGGAAACATTCCATATTTCAAAGATTGGAACTATTGCAGGATGTATGGTTACAGACGGGAAAGTCCAAAGAGATAATAACATCCGTATCATCCGTGATTCGGTGCAAATATATGAAGGTAAGATAGATTCCCTGCGAAGATTTAAAGATGATGTTAAAGAAGTACAGTCTGGTTTTGAATGCGGGATCAGTGTAGTTAACTATAACGATATTAAAGAAGGGGATACATTTGAAATCTTTAAATATGAAGAGACAAAACAAGAACTATAGGTATTATGGTAATTGGATTACTTAAAATTGAACTTTATATAGAATCAAGCAGGTCATTAAAAGATAAAAGAAGAATAATTAAAAGTCTTATCCAAAAATTAAAATCCAAGTATTCGAATCTTTCTGTTTCTGAAATAGAACTTCTAAACAACTGGAAAAAATCTATAATTGCCATTGTCACGGTTTCAAATGAAATTACTTATATTAATTCTGTTTTGGATAAAGTATTAAACTATATAATTGAAGGTTATAACTATCAGGTTGTTAAATCTGATATTGAGATTTTAAATTATTAAAAAAATGGGATTTAGCTACAAAAGATCAAAAAGAGTTGGAGAGCAGATACTGAAAGAAATTTCAGTGATGATTGCAAAATCCGAGATAAAAGACCCAAGATTAGAGTCGGTAGTCCTTACCAGCTTTCATATCTCGGGTGATATGGGATATCTTAAACTCTATTTTACAAAAATGAATGAAGATGCAGATTTAGATGAAATAAAAAAAGGACTCAATAGTGCAAGTAGTTATATTAGAAAAAAGGTGTCCCAAAAATTAAGCATGAAGAAAACACCAAAAATTGAGTTCGAATACGATTCTGTTCTCGAAAATGGGTATAAAATAGATCAACTTCTTAGGGATTTAGACAGTGAATGAAATAAATAATATAAAAAAGATAATTCAAAGTTCAAACAATATTCTTATTACTTCTCATGAAAATCCTGACTGTGATGCACTGGGTTCGACCTTGGCACTGGGGATGGGATTGATGAGTGTAGGTAAGAATGTGGATTTGTATAATAACAATAGAACTCCGGACCACCTTAAATTTTTACCAGGATGGAAAAAAGTAATAAGTGATATTGATTCTTTGAAAGACAACTACGAATCTATTTTTCTTTTAGATAGTGCCGATGATATTAGGCCTGGAATAAAGTTCCATGAATACATGAAAACAGCTAAATACAAATATAAAATAGTCATTGACCATCATAATACAAACCCTGATGACCATGAATTAGTATGGGTGGATGTAGAATCAGCTTCTACTGGAGTGATGATTTATAAAATTCTTAAATCTATGGATATTAAAATTACTAAAAAAATAGCAACTCTTATTTACTCGACTATAGTTGGAGATACGGGTTCTTTCAGATACTCAAATACTAATTCCGAATCATTAAAAATTGCATCTGAATTAGTTGAATATGGTGCGGAACCAGAATTTGTTTCCCAGGCTATTTATGAGAATGAATCATTAAAAAAGATAAATTTAATTGCACGTGCCTTAAATACGTTGGAAATTGATGAAACAAAAAAAATAGCTTCAGTATATATTGATAATGATATGTATTCTGAAACAGGTACCTCAAGGGAAGATACAGAAGGAATTATCAATATACCAAGAAAAATTAATGGCGTATCTGTTGCGATGCTCCTTAGGCAGGAAAATAAAAACAATGAAACTCAGCCAAGTTGGAAAATAAGTCTAAGGTCAAAGTTTGATGTAGATGTATCAGCTATTGCCAGAAAGTACGGCGGCGGGGGACATGTAAAAGCTTCAGGTTTGACAATGGACGGCGAACTGAAAATAGTAAAAAACGATCTTTTAGAAACTATAAAAGAGGTTATTTAGTGAACGGGGTTATTGTTGTTGATAAACCAAAGGGCCTTACATCCAACAAAATACTTGGTAGAGTTAAAAAAATATTAAATATTAAAAAGGCAGGCCACACCGGCACACTCGACCCATTTGCTACAGGAGTGCTTCCTATATGTTTAAACGAAGCTACAAAGCTTATACCCTATTTAAATGAGGAGTATAAAGAGTATATTGGTATAATTAATTTAGGAATAGAAACTGATACCCTGGATGAGACAGGAACTATATTAAAAAATAAAACTGTTGGAAAAATCGAAGAAAGTGATATATTAACATGTCTTTATTCTTTTAAGGGTTCTATTTCCCAGATACCACCCATGTATTCTGCACTAAAAGTAAAAGGTGTAAGGCTATATAATATGGCCAGAAAAGGGGAAGTCATAGAAAGAAAACCCAGAGAGATATTTATTGATAAGATAGAATTATTATCATTTAAGTCTCCTTATATTGAATTTTATGTAAGATGTTCGAAAGGAACATATGTTAGGTCATTAGCAAATGATATAGGTAATAAACTTGGTTTTGGTGGTTGTCTTAAGGAATTAAAAAGAGTCTCAAGTGGTCAGTTTAGGATAGATAATTCATTTAATTTAAGTGAAATTGAAGAAAATAATTTTAAATTAACCAGTATTAATGATTTATTAAAAGATTATTCAAATATAAATGTTGATGATGAACTGGAAAAGATAATTAGAAATGGAAAAAAGTTAATAAAGAAATATTTCGTAAATCTGGAAGTTCCATATTTAAGGGCCAAAGAAAAAGTTGTAATTAATAATGGAAACCAAACTATAGCGATTTTAGAATCACTTAAATCAACAGTTGAAATAAATAAAATAAATAATAACGAAACAATATTCAAAGTATTAAGAGTTTTAAATTACTCTTAAAATATTCGGAGGAAACAATGCCACTCGACAGAGAAGACAAATTAGAGGTTGTTAAAGAATATAGCGATGTTATAACAAACGTCGGAGCAACCGAAGTACAGATAGGCCTTTTATCAAAAAGAATTGATTATCTTTCAGAACATTTGAAAAATGCACCAAAAGACAACCATTCGAGAAAAGGATTGGTAAGGCTTGTTGCTAAAAGAAGAAAACTGCTCAACTATATGAAAAGAAGTAAACCAGGACAGTATGGCGATTTAATTAAAAAATTAGGATTGAGAAAGTAAAAAGTTCAGGAGGAACTCCTTGTCAATACCATTTAAAACAGTAGAAAAAGAAATATTCGGAAAACAGTATAAGTTTGAGATAGGCAGAGTTGCAAAACAGGCATCAGGATCGGTATTGGCTACTTGTGGCGGTACTACAGTTTTAGCAACAGTTGTTGCAACTAACGAACCAATTGAAGAAGACTTTTTACCACTTACGATAAACTACCAGGAAAAATCTTATGCTGCAGGCAAGATCCCCGGAGGATACTTTAAAAGAGAGGGAAGGCCTTCAGAGCATGAAGTACTTACATCCAGATTAATAGATAGACCTATAAGGCCGTTAATCACAAAAGATTTTAAATATCCAACACAGGTAATTATAACAGTTATGTCAACTGACCAGGAGAATTCCCCTGATACACTCTCACTTACTGCTGCATCGGCTGCACTAATTATATCAGATGTCCCTTTTGAAGGGCCAATTGGCGGTGTTAGAGTAGGAAGAATTAATAATGAATTTGTTTTTAATCCTTCACCTGAGCAAAGAGAAGAAGGTGATTTGAATATTATGGTAGCTGCTACAAATGAAGCCCTTGTAATGGTTGAAGGCGGAGCTAATGAAGTAAGTGAGTCAGAAGTGATTGATGCACTTATGTATGCACACGACTGCATAAAGGAATTAATTAAATTACAGGAAGAACTTACAGAAGGATTAAATGTTGAAAAACGTGAAATTGTAAAAGCTGAAGAAAATACAGAAATAATTGAAATTGTAAAAGAATTTGCCAGTGAAAAATTAAAAAAATCAATTATCGTAGATTCTAAGTCCGAAAGAAGGGATCTGATTGAACAAGTACAGACCGAACTATTAGAAGAATATGCTGAGAAATACGAAGGAATGGAAAGTGAAATTAAGAAGGCATACGATAATCTTTTAAAGGAACTTGTCAGGGGAATTATAGTAAACGACAAAATCAGGTTGGATACAAGGGATTATACAACTGTAAGGAATATTTCTGTGGATGTTCCTTTTTTACCAAGAACTCATGGTTCCGCACTTTTTACCAGAGGTGAAACCCAGGCTGTAGTTGTTACTACACTTGGTACCTCTTACGACCAGCAAAGAATAGATTCGTTAGAAGGTGATATTACAAAGAAATTTATGCTTCACTATAATTTTCCCCCATATTCTGTTGGTGAAGTTTCAAACAGATTAGGTACGGGAAGAAGAGAGATAGGACACGGTGCTTTAGCAGAAAGGGCCATAAAACCTGTTTTACCAAATGATGATGATTTTCCCTATACAATTAGAATAGTTTCAGAAGTAACCGAATCAAATGGTTCTTCTTCCATGGCAACGGTATGTGGTGCATCACTATCATTAATGGATGCGGGTGTACCTATAAGCTCACCGGTTGCAGGTATTGCAATGGGACTGATAAAAGAAGGTGATGATTTCGTAATACTTTCTGATATTCTTGGTGATGAAGACCACCTTGGAGATATGGATTTTAAAGTTGCCGGTACAGAAAAGGGCATTACCGCAGTACAGATGGATATAAAAGTAACCGGAGTTACAAAAGAAATCTTAACTACTGCTTTAAGCCAGGCAAAAGATGCACGTTTCTTTGTACTAGAAAATATGAATTCAGCTCTTGCAGCTTCAAGAGAAGATATTTCATCATATGCACCAAAGATTCAGACAATAATGGTACCACAGGACAAGATTAAAGATGTAATAGGTCCTGGTGGTAAAGTTATAAAGAAAATTGTGGAAGAAACCGGTGTACAAATTGATATAAATGACGATGGCAAGGTAAACATTGCATCGCCCGATGCCGAATCATGCGAAAAAGCTATTAACATTATTAACAATATTATAAAAGATTTAGAAGTTGGAGAATATTATTACGGAAAAGTCAAAAGAATTCTGGATTTTGGAGCAATAGTTGAACTTGTCGGTGGTAAAGACGGCCTTGTTCATATTTCTGAACTTGCTCCCGAAAGAGTAAAGAATGTAACTGATATATTAACAGAAGGTGATGAAATACTTGTTAAATGTATTTCGAAAGAAAGAGACGGAAAAGTAAGACTAAGTAGAAAAGAAGCATTAAGTGAAAATATAGAAGATTATAAATAACTTTAACTATTATTTGTAACCTTGAGTAATATTGATATTAAACCTAAAATATTTGTTATTCTGGGCCCTACTGCCATTGGTAAATCATCACTGGCATTTAGACTAGCCAAAAAGTGTGATGCATCAATCATAAATGCTGACTCTCTCCAGGTATATAAGTACCTGGACATTGGTACTTCTAAACCTACATCCGAGGAAAGAAATGCCGTTCCTCACTACATGATAGATATACTTGAACCAGATCAGGAATTTAATGCTGCAAATTTTAAAATAATGGCTGAACAGGTAATAAAGAAATTATCAGAAGAAAATAAGAAAATAATACTTGTCGGCGGTACATTTCTTTATGTTAAAATTCTACTTTCAGGATTAATAGGTGAAAGCGATTTAAATACTGATATAAGAAAAATGATTGAAGAAGTTAAAGATACGAAAGGGATTATTATACCTTTACAGAATTTTGATGAAAGTTGATAAGACGGCTGGCGAAAAAATAAATCCTAATGATTATATCAGGATACAGCGTGCACTTGAAGTATATTTTGGTTCAGGGAGTTAAAATTTCAGATCTGCAGAATGAACATAATTTTGAAACAAACAATTACAATATCTGTAAAATTGGGCTTACAAATGGAAAGATCAGACCTCTATGAAAGAATAAACTTACGCGTTGAAGAAATGCTTGAAAAAGGTTTTATTGAGGAAGTTGAAAATATTATAAATATGGGTTTTGATACAACATTAAAACCCATGAAATCAATAGGATATAAAGAGTTAGGCAGTTATTTGTCAGGTGTTATAGATAAGGATTCAGCTGTAAATCTGATAAAACAAAATACCAGAAAGTATGCAAAAAGACAGTCAACTTGGCTTAGAAAGGAAGCAGATGTAAGCTGGTATTCTAATGAAACTAATTTAAAAATATTTGAAAATAAATTTAATCAATTTTTTTCAATTTAATCTAACTTGTTAAGTTCTTTATCCACATCATTTAAATACTTATCATTTTCAATTGACCTAATGCTTCTTTCTTGAATCTTACTTTTTATTTTAAGGAATCTGATTAAAGAAATCAAACCAAATAGTAATACTGCAACAGGTAAAATCCAAATAATAAGCCTGATTCCTTTAGCCGGAGGGGATGAAAGAACTGAATCTCCATACCTGCTTATAAAATAGTTCAGGATCTCCTCTCTTGACTGGCCTTCTTGTAACTTGGTTTTTATAATATCCCTGAAATCATTTGCTAAATCTGAATTTGATTCGGCAACTGTCTGCCCCCTGCAAACCGGACAGAGAAGTTCATTAGAGATTTCAGAAACCTGTTTATCTATTGAATCTGCATATGAATTAAAGATTAAAATATTTGAAATAATAAAAGCAAATATAAAAATATAATTTTGATTATTTTTGTTTATCATAATTTGTTATTTAGTAGTTGATTTGAAAAATAGTTGAGAATGTTGTCGTTTAATTCACCCTGGAATCTATTTAAGATTATTCCTTCTTTATTTATAAAAAATGTTTCAGGAACACCCTGAATACCAAAATTTACATGTATTTCATTTGAAGGATCATATGCGTTTGAATAATCTGAGGGGTAAGAATTAATAAAGTTGAGTGCATTTTCCCTGTCGTCCCATATATTAACACCTAAAAAAACAATATCAGAATCCTTAAACCTGAAATTAGCCCTGTTTAACGCTGATGTCTCATCTTTACATGGTATGCACCAGGACGACCAAAAATTCAATACTACTGATTTCCCTTTTAAACTATCAAGATCAATTGTTTTATTGTCGAATGTCTTTAAAGTAAAAGATGGGGCTGTTTTACCGAGTAAGGGGGATTCAGGAATTTTTGTATTTTTTGAAAAAAGGGCTAAATACATTATAAATATGAATACAATAATTGCTGTAAATGCTAATATAGCAGATAAATTTGTTTTAATATTTTGCATGTATATTAATATTATCCATAAAAATAGTACAAATTAATTGATTTTAATTTATGATAAAAATAATTTAATTAATATGAACAAACTGATAATTGTCTCAAACAGATTACCCATAACATTAAATACTTCCAGCGGTAAATTGAAGGTTGAATCAAGTGTTGGTGGACTAGCTACCGGAATCAGTTCATTAAAAGTTAAGACTGAAAAAATCTGGATTGGCTGGCCAGGAATGGATTTTACAAAAAGTAAGAAAATTGAGATAGAAGAACTGAATAATATTCTCAATAAGCAAAATTTATATCCAGTATTTTTATCTAATAAAGAGATTGATGATTATTATCATGGATTTGCAAACGAGACAATTTGGCCATTGTTCCATTATTTTGCTCAATATGCAATTTATGAAAAGGAATTCTGGCAAAGGTATAAAGAAGTAAACGAAAAATTTTGTGAAGAAGTTTTAAAAATTGCTAAACCAGATGATGTTATCTGGGTGCACGACTATCATCTTATGTTGCTACCTAAATTAATAAGGGACAGGATGCCAGATATTCAGATTGGATTTTTTTTACATATTCCTTTCCCTTCTTCGGAGATATTCAGACTACTCCCATGGTGCAAAGAAATAATTGAAGGTTTGCTGGGTTCAGATCTGATTGGATTCCATACATTTGATTATGTAAGGCATTTTGGTGAAAGTGTGAGAAGAATATTAGGCATAGACCATCACCTGGGACAATTTAATGTAGATGAAAGACCAATTAAAACAGAAATATTTCCTATGGGAATTGATTATAAAAAGTATTCAAAAGCACCTGGTAAAAAAATAGTTAAAGAAAAGATAAAAAATATAAAAAAGAGAATTGGTGGAGAATATATATATATACTTTCAATAGACAGACTGGATTATACAAAAGGAATTATACAAAGACTTGAAGCTTTTAAATTATTCTTAGAAAAATATCCCGAATATATAAATAAAGTTTTGTTTTTTCTAATTGTTGTTCCCTCCCGTACAGAGGTTTCTCATTATAAGCAGTTAAAAGACCAGATTGATAATCTTGTTGGTAATATAAACAGTAAATACGGCAATTTAAGCTGGGAACCGGTAAGGTACCTATACAGGTCTTTTGATTTTGACGATTTAATTTCACTCTATTCAATGGCAGATGTACTTTTAATAACCCCAATTAGGGATGGAATGAATCTGGTTGCTAAAGAATATGTTGCCGCAAAAACTGATGGTAACGGTGTTCTTATTCTCGGCGAAATGGCTGGTACAGCAAAAGAACTTGGCGAAGCAATAATAATTAATCCAAATGATTCCGAACAGACTTCTGATGCGATTAAAACTGCTATAGAAATGCCAAGAGAAGAAAAGATATTAAGAATGGCTGCAATGCAGAACAGGTTAGAAAGGTATGACCTAAAAAGGTGGGCAACTGACTTTATAGAGAGGCTTGAACAGGTTAAAGACCTAAGGGAAAAAATGCATTCAATAGAAATCTCCGAGAATGCTATGAAAATTCTTTCAAAACAATACAAAAATTGTAAGAATTGTCTCTTTTTACTCGATTATGATGGTTCACTGGTTGAATTTGATAAGAATCCAAAAAACGTTAAACCCGATAAAGAATTATCGGATATATTAAAAAGAATAACTAAAAATCCGAAAAATGAAGTTGTAATTATTAGTGGCAGAGACAAAGAAACCTTAGAAGACTGGCTTGGAAATTTAACAGACGGATTATCCGGTGAACATGGAATATGGATAAAAGATAACGGTGAATGGAAAACCCAGGAAAACCTATCAATAGAATGGAAAGTAGATATTAGACCAATTCTTGAGCTATTTGTAGATAGAACACCCGGATCATTTATAGAAGAAAAGAACTATTCCCTTGCCTGGCACTACCGGAAAGTTGATCCTGCACTTTCGGCTGTTAGAGTTGGTGAATTAAAGGATGCACTGTCTCACATCACTGTTAATCTCGAAGTTGGTGTTCTTGAAGGGAATAAAGTTATTGAGATTAAATATTCAGCTATAAATAAGGGTAAGGCTGCATTAAACTGGCTTTATAAAAAAGAATGGGATTTAATTATTGCGATTGGTGATGACTGGACTGACGAAGATATATTTGAAGTACTTCCAGATGATTCATTTACTATTAAAATTGGACACGGAGTCTCAAAAGCCAAATACAGACTTCCGAATGTTCAATCGGCAAGGGACTTTCTCGCAAAGTTAGCGAAAATTAAAAAATAAATATTTACTCAATATTAAAATCCTTTTTATATAAATATTCAATAAGTGTAATATATTTAATATAGAGGTTTTCTCTCCTAAAAATATTATATTTAATCCCCCACAAGCATATGAAAAAAGATTATAATTTATTTTTATACAATTATTTATCAAAACTTGGTTTATTTAAAACTTTTGCATCAAAAGTAATATTTATTACCTTACTTTGTTTCTTAGTTGCACTTATACCTATTGTCATAATATTGATACAATACAATTTTTCTTTTCAGCAGATATTATTAATTTGTTATATGTTTTTTATCTCTGTTGCCATTGGACTGGTACTTTTATCTTTCTTAATAAATTCATTATTGATCCCGATTAACCTTGTATGCAATTCACTGGCTGAATACAAATATAACAAGGTAGTACCAAATTTACCTTCAATATATAGTGATGAACTGGGTGTCTTGATGAAAGATGTTCAGGAATTTGTAGAATCAACTAACAAAAAAATGAGCTTACTTACCAAAAATCTAATGATAGACCACCTAACAGGTGTTTATAACAGGTTAAGCTCAGAAAAAAGGATAAGTGAAGATATAGCAAGGGTTAAAAGAAACAATGAAATATTGACTATTGCAATGTTTGATATAGACGACTTTAAACTTTGTAATGACTATTATGGACACAGTGTAGGAGATAAATGTTTAATTGAAGTTGCTAACACAGTAAAAAATAATTTAAGGGAAAGTGATTGGATAGCAAGATGGGGTGGTGATGAATTCCTGGTTGTATTCTCTAATGTTGATTCCGAAACATCAAGTAATGTTTTACTAAGAATAATGGAAATATTAAAAAATACTAAAATTAATACAGATCAAAAAACAATTAATATGTCTGTTAGTATAGGTATTACTGAACTTGTGAATGATGATGATTATATATCTATACTAAAAAGGGTAGACATGGCACTTTTAGATGCAAAAAATAAAGGGAAATCTAAAATAATTATTGATAATGTAAAGCCTAACTAAAGTAATTAGAATTAAATAAATCAGGAATAATCAGGATATTCCGATGGGTCTACATGTACAATAATTTCTGAATTTGAAATTCTTTTCTCAAGCTCTTTTATGATCTCTTCTGAGATATCATGTGCATCAATGAAACTAAGTTTTTTATTAACTTCCAAATGAAATTCAATAAACTTTGTAGCTCCTGTATTCCTTGTTCTTAATTTATGAAATCCTTTAATTTCTTTACTGTGGTCCTTAATAATCGACTCTATAATACTTAATTTATCTTGGGAAAGTTCATGATCCATAAGAACATCAATTGAATTTCTAATAATTTCATAAGTTGAATAAATAATATAGGCTGAAACTATTATAGTTATTACGGAATCAAGTGAGGTCAAACCTGTGATTTTTACTAAAACTAAACCTGTGATAATTGTAATGTTTGTATAAAGGTCAGTTTTAAAATGAAAGCTGTCAGCATGTAAAGCCATGCTTTCAGTTTTTATGGCCACTTTTTTTAGGAATCCGGATAGTATATAACTTACGAATAAAGAAATTACCATAATAAATATTCCTTTATCGAGTTGTTGTAATATTATATTTGAATTTAATCGTTTTAATGCTTCAAATATAAGGAATAAGGATGTTGTAATTATAATAAATGACTGGAAGAGGGCCGCTATTGCTTCAGCTTTTTCATGTCCATATTTATGTTCTTCATCAGCAGGTTTTGATGAATGATAGATAGAATAAAAATTAATAAATGATGCAGAAAGATCCAGGAAGGAATCAATTGCAGATGCAATTATACTAAGTGAATTTGTTAAGAGACCGAAACTAATTTTTAAACAAAACAATGAAAAGCTTGCAACAATGGATATTGATGCTGCATTTTTTTTATTATTGTATCGATTCAATATAAAAGAATTATATTTTATCTTTTATTTGGTTTTCAAGCTTTTTCTTGTATTCATCCAGGTCAATATTTATTTGTGCTACCCCACTGTCAATTGCGGCCTTGGCAACTGCAACTGATTCCCAAACAAGTACCCTTGGGTCAAATGGTTTAGGGACAATATAATCAGGGCCGAATTCAAAGATTTCATTTTTATATGCTGAAGCAACACTGTCAGGTACCGGTTCTTTTGCCAGTGCAGCTAATGACTTAGCTGCTGCTACCTTCATATCTTCATTAATAGAATGTGCCCGCACATCAAGAGCTCCTCTGAATATAAAAGGAAATCCAAGTACGTTGTTTACCTGGTTGGGATAGTCAGAACGTCCTGTTGCCATAATTATATCGTTTCTGGCTTCATGGGCGTCGGGATATGTAATTTCTGGATCGGGATTAGCCATTGCAAAAATGATAGGGCTGTCATTCATATTTTTTATCATATCTTTTGATATGGCACCACCATTAGATAATCCTACAAAAACATCTGCTCCCTTTAATGCATCTTCTATAGTTCTTTTAGGTGTATCTATTAAAAATCTTTCTTTTTGAGGATTTATACCTTCTTTACGCCCTTCATAAATAACGCCTCGGCTGTCGCACATGATAATATTCTCACGTTTAGCCCCAAGTGTTATAAAAAACTCAGCACATGCAATTGCAGATGCCCCTGCACCGTTAAAAGCAAATTGCAGGTCTTTCATCTCTTTTCCTACAATCTCACATGCATTTAAAAGGCCGGCTCCGGATATAATAGCAGTTCCGTGCTGATCATCATGAAAGACAGGAATGTTCATCTCTCTTTTTAAAGTTTCTTCAATATAAAAACATTCAGGTGCTTTAATATCTTCCAGATTTATTCCGCCAAAAGTAGGCTCTAGATATTTAACAGTTTTGATTAATTCATCAGGGTCTTCCGTATTGATTTCTATATCATAAGCATCTACATTGGCGAATTTCTTGAAAAGTACACCTTTTCCTTCCATCACTGGTTTACCGGCAAGGGCCCCAATATTTCCAAGTCCAAGTACAGCAGTGCCATTTGATATAACAGCAACAAGATTTCCTTTATTGGTAAATTCGAAAGCAAGTTCTTCGTTCTTATTAATTTCTAGGCATGGTTCTGCTACACCCGGTGAGTATGCTAATGACAAATCCCAGGCTGTATCACAAGGTTTTGTGGGCACAACTTCCAGTTTCCCTTTAGGGCTTCTGCTATGATATTCCAGTGCAGCTTTTTTCATATCAGACTGATTCTCACTCATTATAGATTGTTCCTCCGAAAATTAAATTAAAGAGTTTGTTTAAAATAATATTTTGTTTAAGCACACCCACAACCCAAATTAAAACAACTGCTAAAAATCAGCAGGGTATCATTATTACTAATTATTAATTCATTTCTACTACTTAAACAAAAAGTAGGAAACACTTTTATTACAAAGATACTTGTAAAACGGCATTAAAATTCTTCAAAAAATTAAATGGAATAGACTATTATAAGAATTGATTAATAAGTAGTCAATAATTTATAAGAATATTAGATTATTTTTATTAAATTTAGAATCTCTGCCAAAAATTAATTCCAAAGATATCCAAAAATTTCTGACCATAAATGTTTAAATAAAATATCTTATCAAATAACATTAAGAGGCCGACGGATATTAATGTGAAACTGACAATGTATTTATAGTAAAAATAATGTTTCCTTATAAATTTAAATGCTGTTAAAGCTTTGTTAAAGGCAATGCCGGTTAGAATAAAAGGAATTCCCAGTCCAAGGGAGTAAACAAGAAGGAGTAATCCACCTTTTAAAGCGCCACCCGTTGTACTTGCATATAGTAGGATTGTAGCTAGTATTGGTCCTACGCATGGTGTCCAGGCAAAACCGAATGCACATCCAAGAAAAAAAGTACCTAAAAGGCCGAAGCTATTTGTTTTAATGTCTAGTTTTTTTTCTTTATAAAGAAAAGGTATTTTTATTAATTCCATTGTGAAAAACCCCAACAAGATAATAGCTGCACCAGAAATATGGAGTAGAAGGGATTTGTTTTCCAGAAGAAACTGACCAATATATGAAGCTGAAATACCAAGAGAAACAAAGATAGAAGTAAAACCAAGACCGAAAAATATACTTGGTATTAGAATATCTTTTATTTTATTTGTTTTTTCTGTATCGGTTAATTCATCAAAAGACAGTTTTGTTACGAGTGAAAGGTATCCTGGGATTAAAGGAAGAATACACGGTGATAAGAAGGATATTATTCCGGCTAAAAATGCAGCGATCCAGCTGACTTCTATTACATTTGGATTCATTATAAAATTTCTTTTAAAAATTGGTTAAAAAGTTCTTCACCATCTTTGCCAAGGAATGGGCCGTAGTTGATTTTTGAAATATTTCCCTCTTTATCAATAAAATAAGTTACAGGTAACGCAAGTAAATTATATTTTTCTTTTATATCGCCTTCAGGGTCGTAAAGATTTAAATATGTTATTCCAAATTCCTTTAAAGTGTCTTCAGCTTCGCCCTTGTCGTCTAATACATTTATACCGAGCAAAACAAGACCATTTTTCTTTTGAACCTTCCACACATTTTCCAAAAATGGCATTTCCTGCCTGCAGGGAGCACACCATGAAGCCCAAAAATTTATTATTACGGGTTTACCCTTGAACTGATTTAATTGATAGTTATTGTCATCCATAAAAGAAGGTAAATCAAAATTTTTGGCTGTCCTGGAAATACCGCTAGAATTATCCGTATTACAAGATGCAGAAAAAAGAAATATAAAAAATATAAGTAATGTAAAAGTTCTCATGAATTAATTTATATCCTTAGATTAGGTTTGTAACTTTTAATAATTTTAATAACATTACTGTTTATATCTGAAATTTCATCAATATCATTGTAATAATTAAGAATCTTATTTTTCATTTTCGCCTTATTTATTTTTTTGATGGTCTGTTTGAATACTTTTTCTGAACTCCAGTCTATATCTTTAAACAGTAAAGGGTAATTTTTTTTTGAAAAACCAATTAAATAATAACCGCCATCATTAGTTGGGCCTACAACTGATTCAAATCTGCCTGATAAAATTGTAAATGCCTTTTTAATATTATCATTTGTTAATTCAATACAGTCAGTACCAATTACTACAGTGTTTAAATATCCATTAGTAAAAGATGTATCAAATGCATGTGATAATTTCTCACCAAGGTTTTTACCTTTTTGTGGTTCAATATTCTTTATCTTTAACCATTCTAATATTTCTCTTGCTCTTTGTTCAGGTGAATATTGTATAGTAATTTTATAATTTTTAGAATTTATAAATTGTGAAAGCAGGTGTTTAATAAGAATAGAATAGATATCCGCCGCTTTTTCGTATCCTATAACTTTTCCCAATCTTGTTTTTACTTGTCCTGGTTCGGGATATTTTAAAAATATTATTAAATTATTTTTAAGCATCCTTTTTAAGTAGTATTTCCGCCGCAGCTGCTTCCATTTCCGGCGGTACACCCAAAACAGTGAGAACCAAATCGTATCTTTCTATTTACAAGGGTCTTAAAATCAAAATCATGAATGCTAAGATCTTTATTTTTATTAGATATATTCATATCAAGCATTTGATTAAAATCACAATCGTACAACTTTCCGTCATAACTTACACTTATTATATTTTTGCACATAATTCCATTAGCAGCATCAGGATTAAAGGAGTTGATGAGTTTGTTCATGTAATCGTTATAAGCATTAAGGTTTTTAAGTTGCTGTTTAAATCTGTTAATTGGCATGTTTGTGATTGTAAAAAGCCTGTTAAATGTAATGTCATACTTGTCTTTTAATTCATATTTAAAATCATTTTCCAGGCTGGCTTGATCGGCTGGTAAGAATGCTCCAACGGGATTGTATACAAGATTGAGTTGAAGGTCGGGATTGTCAGTTCCGTATCCAACCATATTTAAAATTCTTATAGAATTAATACTTTTTTCAAAGACGCCTTTACCCCTTTGTTTATCTGTAAAATATTCCTGGTAATATGGAAGGGAGGAAATTACTTCTAATTTATTTTCTGCAAAAAAAGATGGTAGGTATTCTTTTGATTCTCCCGTTACGGGGTTGCCGTCAAATGTAACGGTTAGATTGTGTCTTACCATAATATGTTTGTTTAATTTTTTAGCTTCCTGAACAAAATAATCAAAATGTGGATTAAGTTCAGGTGCACCACCTGTAAGATCAAGATTCGTAATTTCATTATTATCATTAAGAATTTCTAAACACCTGTTAATTGTATCCAGATCCATCTGTTCTTTTCTTTTTGGAGATGCATCCACATGGCAATGCAGGCAGGCCTGGTTGCATAACTTTGTGATATTGACCTGAAGCGTGTTAATTGTTGTGGGAGAAAGATTTAAAGAGATATTATCAATGAACTTTTTAAAATCATATTCACATTTGTTATTACAACTTGGCATTGTTCAAGTATCTTCCTAGATTGCGCCGTTCTTTTTCATAATGTTCTGCATCTGAACTGCATGAATAAGTTTTATTCCTGCTTCGAGGGAAGCTGCTACATGAACGGCTTCAGTCATCTGCTCGGGGTTTGCCCCGGTTTCGAGACATTGAGTTGTATAAGCATCAATACAATAAGGGCATTGTTTTGAGTGTGCAATTGCTAATGCAATAAGAGATTTTTCTCTTTTTGTCAGGGAACCGTCCGTATTTATAGCCGCATTATAATAATCGAAAAATTTATCCATTAAATCCTTGCTGAATTTACCAACTTCAGAAAACTTCTTTAAATCCTCAGATTTATAATAGTCCATATTGTTCTCCAGTATATATTTAGCAGCAGCTGCCGATACTGTTATTATCAGTAGTGCAGCATGGCAATTCTGTTTTGTCTCCATTTGGTTGCAGTATGGTAAAACTTCCAAGGTATGGAGAACTTTTTAATTTCTCAAGTGTGTCAGTGCAAATTTCGACAACCTGGTTTCTTGAAAAAACATGTCCTTCATCGTCAATAATTACTTTAAAAGGGCCATTGTAAACAGCTCTATGTCCCTGGAAGTCGCACTTGGATGATTTTTGGTATTTAAATGCTCTCACTGTTATAGAATAGAAATTTATATTCTCAATATTTTTCCAAAAATCTTTTTTTAAGACCTCTATGCCGTAAAAACCTGTCTTCTCAAGTGAAGTTAAAAAACCGGTTTCTGTTAAAGCACCTGCAAGGCATTGGCCCCAGAGTTGCTTGTTCTTTCTGATATCTTCGGTTGTTTCTGTTTCAGAAACTATATCGGAAATTACAAGGCGTCCCTTGTTCTTTAAAATTCTCCAAATATCTGAAAATACTTTGGTTTTATCCTGTGAAAGATTTATTACACAGTTTGAAGTTACAAGGTCAATAGATTTGCTGGTAACTGGTATATCTTCTAAATATCCTTTTCTAAATTCTACATTGCTGTAACCAAGGTTGTCAGAAACTAGTATTTTTGATTCATTTGCAACATGGAGCATGTTATCTGTCATATCTACTCCTATTACAGTACCGGTATTACCAACTAATTTTGAAGCGATAAAACAGTCAATTCCAGCTCCAGATCCAAGATCGAGGATGTTTTCACCTATTTGTATTTCTGCATTAATAATTGGACTGCCGCAACCATAAAACCTATCAAGAACTTCTTGTGGTATATGATCTATGTTTTGTTGTGGATAGCTTGTAGGACAACACAGGTCTTCCTGTGGTTTATCTGCAGCTTCACTGTAGAATTCTTTTACATCTTCTCTGGTAGGATTCTCCATTTAATATCTCCTGAAAATGCTGTAGTAAGAAAAAGTTGAAAATTGCTGTATCATTCAATTCTAAATTTACGTTTTCACTAATACTATAGTTTTATTAAGATTTTGAAGTAAAAAAAATATAATGTATTTTAATTTGATTCACAATTTTTATAATAGTTTCACATAATAATACTCATGTTAAAAGCAATAATATTTGATTTCGACGGGATAATAGCGGATACAGAACCAATACATCTTGAGGCCTTCAGGATTGTTCTAAAAGAAATTAATATAGAATTATCAGATCAAGACTACTATAAGAAATACCTGGCTTATGATGATAAAACCCTTTTCAAGAAAATATTGGAAGATAACAGAAAAAACCCCGCAATATCTATCATTAACAATTTAATAGATAAGAAGCACATACTTATTACCGATCTTTTTACCAGTCATGTAAGTCTTTTTCCCGGCTTTGAAGATTTCTTAAAATTAGTAAATAATCGTTATGTTTTATCCATCGCCTCCGGAGCATTGAAAGCGGAAATTGATTTTATTTTAAGTAAATACAACTTACTTAGTTTTTTTCAAAGTATCATTGCAGCCGATGAAGTAATAAATTGCAAACCTCATCCTGAACCATTTCTAAAAGCACTTGCAAAAATAAATGGTAGACGCGAAGATAAAATTAACCCATCCGAATGTCTTGTATTTGAAGATTCAAATTACGGTGTTGAAGCTGCAAAGGCAGCAAAAATGAAATGTGTAGGAATTACAAATAGCTATGATAGTAATACTTTAAAGAACACAGATCTTTTAGTTGATAGCTTTAAGGAATTAAACATTGATATTATTGAAAGTCTTTTTATTACTGATTAATTCCATATTTTGTTATATTTTTGCCATTATTTCTTGATCAATTTATAGCATTTATTTATTTTTTTTAATTATTTGGGGGCAGTTGTTAATGTTTTCAGGTATTTTCTCGAAGTCCTGTTAAATTCGAGTGAAACCTTTTTTTCCCTTCAGGGTAATGTAAACGTCCCAGCCTGTAAATAATGAATACAGTTAATATTAAAAAAAGATGTAACTATGGTAAGATAGGCTACAGATTTAAAGATTATGTTATACAATTTATTATATTAAACTTATAATAATTACAGGTTAAGATTATTAAAATTTTTTTTAATAATCTTAACAATATAAAAGAGAAATATGAAAAAAGGAATATTATACGTTTTATCCGGCCCCTCAGGTAGCGGGAAGACAACATTAGCAAAACATCTTGTAAATACTGTGGATTATGTAGATTTTGCCATTTCTTATACTACAAGAAAGATAAGAGATGGTGAAAAAGACGGAATTGACTATAAATTTATTGATGAAGAAAAATTCAGGTTTATGATTGACAGCAATCAATTCGCTGAATGGGCTGAGGTCCATGGAAATCTATATGGAACACCAATAGATGAGATAGAGAAGGTCCTGGATAAAGGAATAGATATATTATTGGATATTGATGTACAGGGTTCTTTACAGATAAAAACGAAATATAGGAATTCAGTCCATATTTTTTTAATACCTCCAGACCTAATTACTTTAAGAAAGAGATTAAGTAAAAGAAACACTGAAAATTCTTCGGAATTAGAAAAACGTATGGAAATGGCTATAAAGGAGATTTCCAGAATCAATAACTATGATTATATTATAGTCAGTGATGATATAGATAAATCATTAAGAAAATTAGAGTCTATTATTGAAACTGTAAGATTAAAAACTGAATTTATAATGGACGATATATTTAAATTATACAATATTAGTAATAATCACAGATAGTTAAATGATAAAAAAAGAGTAATACATTTAAAGATTATGATTAGATTAAACGATATAATTGATAAAGTTACTGCTTATAAAGAGATATCTGATAATGAACTTGATCTTATAAAAAAGGCTTACATCTATTCTGCCAAGGTACATGCAGGTCAGACGAGAATTTCTGGAGAGCCTTATCTGAGCCATCCGCTTGAAGTTTCTGCTATTTTAGCTGATTTAAAACTGGATATTTCAACTATTTCAACAGGTCTTTTACACGACACGGTAGAAGACACACTTGCAACAATTCAGGAAATTGAGGACCTGTTTGGTAAAGATATTGCCTTTCTTGTAGATGGAACAACAAAAATTAGTAAATTGGAGTATGTCTCTAAACTCGAAAGCCAGGCAGAAAGTTTTAGAAAATTTATACTTGCAACAGCAAAAGACATAAGAGTCGTATTAATAAAACTTGCTGACAGACTACACAACATGAGGACACTTAAATACCTTCCTGAAGACAGAAGAATAAGAATTTCACAGGAAACAATGGATATATATGCACCACTTGCACACAGACTTGGAATTAATTGGATAAATACAGAACTTGAGGACCTTGCTTTCCAGTTCTCAAATCCAAAAGATTACAGAAAAGTAACAAAACTAGTTTCAAGTAAGAAAAAGGAGTGGAGAAACTACCTGAATGAAGTTAAAAACACAATTTCATCAAAACTAAATGAACTAAACATAGATGCTGATGTTTCCGGAAGATTTAAACATAATTATGGTATTTACAAAAAAATGCAGTTTCAGAGTAAAGATTTTGAAAAGGTATACGATATACTTGCATTCAGGGTATTAACAAATAGTGAGAATGAATGTTACCAGACATTAGGTGCAGTACATACTATTTGGAAACCAATTCCCGGCAGATTTAAAGACTATATAGCACTACCAAAAACTAATGGATATCAGTCACTTCATACAACTGTACTTGGCCCCTTAGGTGAACAGGTCGAGATTCAGATTAGAACTAAAGACATGCATGAATACGCAGAATACGGTGTAGCAGCGCACTGGAACTATAAGGAACAGAATGGTAACGGTAACGGAAGTTACGAGATGTACTCGATGCTTAGGAAGCTTGTTGAACATAAAGACATTGAAGACCCTGCGGAGTTTCTTGATGCAATTAAAGGTGAACTTATTTCAAATCTTTTATATGTCTTTACACCCGGAGGTGACCTTATTGAACTTCAGCGGGGAGCAACCCCTGTAGATTTTGCATATGCTATACACTCTGATATTGGTGACCACTGCAGCAGGGCTATGGTAAACAGGGCACTTGTTTCTCTCGATTACAAATTAAAAACCGGGGATACAGTTGAGATAACTATTAATAAAGAACAAAAACCAAACAGGGACTGGCTTTCCTTTGTTGTTACCTCTAAAGCAAAAACGAAAATCAGGTCATGGTTAAGAACACTTGAAAATAAGAAAGCAGAAGAGATTGGTAAATCAATTGCAGAAAGAAAACTCAGGGACAAGGGAATAAACATTAATGATATATTTAAAAAAGATAAGCTAACCGAAATATTTGATAAATTTGAATTAAACAATCTTGAAGAATTATACAGGGCAGTAGGTTTTGGTAATATTTCAATTAATGATTTAATAAAGTTTGTAAAACCAGAGACAGAGTTGCATACCGCCGATAAAGCCTACCGAATTGATAAAATAATAAAGAATATAAGAAAAGATGAAATGAAAGACGCGGTTCTTGTAAAAGGTTTTAATGATATCATGACAAGATTCGCAAAATGTTGTTCCCCACTCCCGGGAGAATCCATATCAGGGTATATAACAAGAGGAAAAGGTATTACAATTCACAAGAACGACTGCCCACACCTTCTTGAAGTTGACCCACAAAGAAAAATTGAAGTAGAATGGGACAAAAAATTTAATGAACAAATGCCTGTAAAAATATTTGTAGAATGTATTGATAAGCCAGGAATTCTTTCAAAATTAACTAAAACTATTTCTTCCTCTGATGTAAATATATTAAGAGTTGAAATGGACAGTATTGAAATTGAAAAAGCTAAAGGAGTCTTCAATTTAACCGTTGACAATGTTAATCAATTAATTGCTGTTATTGAATCACTAAAGAAAGTTAAAGGTGTATTATCTGTTGATAGAATATTTGAAGAATCACAAGAAATATAATTAAAAATAAAATTAATATTTAATCATAATCATTGAAACTAAAAATATTGCCATATATAATCAAGTTCCTAATATGCTGAATTCCTTGTACAAAAATTATAAAATAAGAAAGAACAGTCAAGACTTATTGAATTCCACAAAATCAATAATTAAAGCCAATAAAAATGATATTAGTCTTGATACAAGGAATATAATTAATGAACGTATAAAATTATTAGAAGAATCATTAGAATTAAATGATCAAGAAAGAATAGTATCATCTTATAGTTCTTTGAAAAATTTATATGAACAAAACCTCTCACAATACTCAAAATCCAAGTTAAGACAAAATGTTGAAGCAATAGTAATAGCTTTGTGCCTGGCACTGCTTATAAGAACATTTATTGTTCAGCCATTTAAAATTCCCTCCGGGTCAATGATCCCGACACTTTTAATAGGCGACCACCTTTTGGTTAATAAATTTATATACGGTACAAAAATACCATTTATGGATATCAGAATATTTCCTGTAGAAGATATCAAAAGAGGAGATGTAATAGTATTTAAATTTCCAGGCAATGATTCTGTTAACAAGGGTGTACATTATATAAAGAGAGCGATTGGTTTACCTGGAGATGAAGTAAATATTGAAGGAAGAGATGTATATATAAACGGAGAAAAAATAAAACAGGTATATGAGGGTAACTATAAATACTTCGAACAGGGAACTGAAGTTACAACGGATAAATATATAGATACATTATCAGAGAATATATTTGATGTAATTTACAAGAAATCTTCAATTAACACTACAAAAGGTAAGACAAATTTTCCGATTACCATACCAGAGGGCAATATTTTTGTTCTTGGCGATAACAGGGACAACAGCTATGACAGCAGATTCTGGGGTTTTGTCCCGATAGAAAGTATTTCTGGTAAAGCTTTTTTAATACACTGGTCATGGAATTTTGATAATGATAATATCTTAAGCAAAGTCAGATGGAAAAGAATATTTTCCAGTATTAATTAATGGGAGGATATTATAGTGATAAAGAAGTTTTTATGGATATTTCTACTTGCAATAGTCTTTGTTGTTGGATATCAGCTGGTTCCTATTTATTACCGGGCTTTGTCTCTTGACGGTATATGTAAGGAAAATGCGGATTTATTCCACAGGTATAATAAACGTTATATCAAGCAAAAGTTAAAAGAAGACTTAGACAAATTGGGCATACCGCGGAATCAAAGAGAAACAGCTTTGACAAAAACTAAAGAAAGTGTAGTTGTTGAAATATATTATGAAGATACGGCTGACTTTTTTGGATACTATAAAAAAGATTTTGTTTTTATAGAAGAATGTAATGGAGTATTGAGTAGTATTGTATCTCAATAGTATGATATGAAAGAAAAGACACTATTAAGTTCAAAAGATTTAGAAAGAAAAACTACAAGAATTGTTCATGAAATATTGGAAGATAATAATGACAATAATGACATAGCAATAGTTGGTATTAAGACACGGGGAGAATACTTAGGCCGGAGAATTGTAGAAGAATTAAATACTATTGAAAAAAAGGAAATTCCATTTGGGACACTTGATATTACTCTGTATCGCGATGATTTAAGAAATAACCTGGCACTACCCGAACTTAAAGAAACAAACATTCCTTTTAATGTAGAAAACAAAACAATAATCCTTGTAGATGATGTACTATTTACCGGGCGCACAATAAGGGCTGCTATAGATGCTGTAATGGATTTTGGAAGGCCGGCTAATATAAAACTTGCCGTACTTGTAGACAGGGGGCTTAGGGAACTGCCAATTCAGGCTGATTATATAGGTTTAAGTATAGAAACAGTTTCATCTCAGAAGATAAAAGTTTTCTTAAAAGAAAAAGACAAAAAAGATAAAGTTGTTTTATTGTACAATAATGGAATTTAAAAGAAAGAATATAATATCTATTGCAGAACTAAGTGCTGATGAAATATGGCACATACTTGATACTGCTTCATCAATGAAAGAAGTAACATCAAGAAATATGAAAAAAGTCCCTACATTAAAAGGTATCACTGTAGTTAATCTTTTTTTTGAACCAAGTACCAGGACAAGGTCATCTTTTGAGATAGCTGAAAAGAGACTAAGTGCTGACATTTTAAACTTTACATCAGACCAAAGTAGTGTTGTCAAAGGTGAATCATTATCTGATACTGCAAAAAATCTTGAATCTATGGGAGCAAGTATAATTGTTATTCGTCATCCAATGTCAGGTGCGCCCTGGGTATTGGCCAGAGAAACATCAGCATCAATTATCAACGCAGGCGACGGACGTCACGAACACCCCAGCCAGTCATTGCTGGACTTGTTTACAATACGGCAGGTTAAAGGGAAAATTGAGAATCTAAATGTCCTAATAGTTGGAGATATTCTAAACAGCAGGGTTGCAAGATCCAATATTAATGGATTATTAAAACTAGGTGCCAAGGTAAAGCTGGTAGGACCAGGATCACTAGTGCCCGATTATTTTGAACAGCCTGGTGTAAAAATATTTTACAATCTTGAAAAAGCTTTGGAAGATGTAGATGTAATTATTATGCTTCGTGTACAGAAGGAAAGAAAAAGTCTTGAATACTTTCCATCTATTAGAGAATATTCAAGATTTTACGGGCTTACAGGAGAAAATCTAAAAATTGCAAAGAATGATGTGACGATAATGCACCCAGGCCCTATAAACAGGGGTGTTGAGATGACATCTGAGGTCGCAGATGACAGCAGGTCTGTAATCCTTGACCAGGTTACTAATGGAATAGCTGTAAGAATGGCCATGCTTTATTTAACCGCACGCTGGAGATCAAATAATTTATGAAGACTTTAATTAAGAATGGAAAAGTTATAGATCCATCACAAAAGATTGAAAAAAAGATGAATATTCTGATCGATGGAAAATTAATTAAAGAATATCCAGGCAATATTAAAGAATTAGAAAAAAGAAAGGATTTAAAGGTTATTGATGCCAATAAACTTGTAGTTGTACCGGGACTTATAGATATTCATGTACATCTTAGAGAACCTGGCTATGAACATAAAGAAACTATAAGGACAGGAACCCTTTCGGCAGCGGCAGGTGGCTTTACCTCTATAGCCTGCATGCCAAATACTGACCCAATTAACGACAATGCATCTGTAACTGACTACATATTACTTAAAGCAAGAACAGAAGGGATTGTTAACGTACTTCCAATAGGTGCAATTACAAAATCAGAAGAAGGAAATGAACTTGCAGAAATTGGAGAAATGTATAAAGCAGGATGTGTAGCAATATCAGATGATGGTATGCCTGTAACAAATTCCAATCTAATGAGAAGGGCAATGGAATATGTAAAGGCTTTTAATTTACCTGTAATTGTGCATGCTGAAGATACATATCTTTCTGACGATGGTGTTATGAATGAAGGAAAAACATCAACTATGCTCGGCCTTAAAGGAATTCCGAATGCTTCAGAAGAGGTAATGATTGCAAGAGATATATTCCTTTCTGAATTAACTGGCACTGATCTGCATATATGCCATGTTTCTACTGAGGGATCTGTAAGAGTAATAAGGGAAGCTAAAAAAAGAGGTGTAAAAGTAACTGCTGAAGCAACACCCCATCATTTCCTTTTAACTGATGAAGAGGTTTACAATTATAATACAAATGCGAAAATGAATCCTCCACTTAGAACCTCTAAAGATGTAAAAGCCATAATTAAGGGTTTAAAAGATGGGACGCTTGATGTAATAGCAACAGATCATGCACCTCATAGCGAAGATGAAAAAAATGTTGAATTTGATATCGCACCTTTTGGAATTGTAGGACTTGAAACAGCGTTACCTTTATCATTAAAACTTGTTGAGGATAAAATATTAACGATTAGTCAGGTGATTGAAAAACTTACAATAAATCCGGCTAACATTGTTAATTCCGACAAAGGTACACTTAAAAAAAATAAAGTTGCTGACATAACTATTTTTGATCCCAAAGAAGAATACATAATTGATAAAAATAATTTTTATTCAAAAGGCAAAAATACTCCTTTTCAAGACTGGAAAGTACGTGGAAAAGTGAAATATACAATTGTTTCCGGTAAAATTGTCTATAAAAATTAAATTTCTTTAATTGTTACCTCCCTATTTATTTAATAGAATATAAAGATTTATTATGCCTAAAGAAAATAAAACTGATAAAATTGAACTAAAACAGAATATAGATATTACTTTTAACGCGATTGAATACTTTAACACACTGGGAATCGAGATCCTTGAATATACAGACGGAAGCTCAATACTTAAATTACCATTTGATAAAAAACTGACACAACCCTTTGGTAACATGCACGGTGGAGCGCTTTTTTCACTTGCAGACGGGGCATGTGCTCTTGCAATACTCAGCACAATGAAAGAAATAAAGCCATTTGTAACTGCAGAGATGAAAATAAATTATCTCGAGCCTGTTAATTCCGGAGACACATTTGCATATGCCAGGGTATTGAGAAAAGGCAGAGTTGTCCCAATTGAAGTAGAGTTGAAGAATTCAGGAATATTGGTTGCTAAAGCAATTTCTACATATATTATTTTAGATTCTAAAAAATAATAAAAAGGTTCCTATATGAACGATAAATTAAATGACCAAACACAAGTCCGTATTGAAAAAGTTAATATTCTAAAAGAACAGAACATTAATCCTTATTCAAACAATTTTAAACCAAAAAATTATACGAAAGACATTCTAAATGTATATGCTGAAAAAACTCATGAAGAGCTGGAACAGGCTGAGGATGTTTTTATTGTAGCAGGAAGGATCTTGTCAAAACGTGATTTCGGTAAAAGTATATTTTTTAATTTACAGGATCGAACCGGTCAGCTGCAGGGGTTTGTGCAAAAAAACCACTTAGGTGAAGAAAAACACCTTTTATTTAAAAAATACGTAGATGTAGGGGATATTATTGGTATAGTTGGAATATTATTTAAGACTAAAACCGGAGAATTAACGTTGAAAGTTAATGATTTTCAGATACTAACTAAATCATTAAGACCTCTTCCTGAGAAATGGCACGGCCTTCAGGATGTAGAAATAAGATATAGGCAAAGATATCTTGACCTCATCTCCAATAGTGAAATTAAAGAAAAATTCTTAAATAGAAATAAAATAATAAAGTTTATAAAAAACTATCTGGATAGCAGGGATTTTATCGAAGTTGAAACCCCTATACTACATTCCGTAGCAGGCGGTGCAGCTGCAAAACCTTTCACTACTCATCACAACGCACTTGATATGGACCTTTTTTTAAGAATAGCCCCAGAACTTTATTTAAAAAGATTGGTAGTTGGTGGGATAGAAAGAGTATATGAACTCGGAAGAACATTTAGGAATGAAGGTGTCTCCACTAGGCATAATCCAGAATTTACAATGATAGAGTTTTACCAATCCTATGCAACTTATGAAGATTTAATGGTTTTAATTGAAGAAATGATTAGTGAACTTTGTGAAACTATGCATGGGAAAAAAGTAATTCAGTTTGCTGATAAAACAATTGATTTTAGTACTCCCTGGAAAAGGTTAAATATATATGATTCTCTGGCTGAAATTTACGGCGCTGAGTTAATTAATGATGAAAAAGAAATTCTTAATAAAGCGAAAGAACATGGTATTGAACACCATAATATAAAAGGTAAAGCAATTACAGAACTGTTTGAGTTAGAGATTGGTGAAAAACTTACTGATCCTACATTCGTATATGCTTTCCCAACCGATGTATCACCTCTTGCAAGAAAGAATGATTTAAATCCCGAAATAACTGACAGGTTTGAACTTTATATTAATGGTTGGGAGATAGCAAATGCTTTTTCGGAGTTAAATGACCCAATTGACCAGAAACAAAGATTTGAAACTCAAATAGAAAATAAAGATAAAGGTGAAGAAGAATATCACGAAATGGACAGTGATTATATAACTGCACTTGAGTACGGAATGCCTCCAACTGCAGGTGCAGGTATTGGTATAGACCGACTTGTCATGTTACTGACAAATTCAGAATCTATTAGAGAAGTTATATTTTTTCCACTATTAAAGTCTTGATGCTATACGAATTATTTATCTCCTTAAGATATCTTGTTTCAAAAAAACGTCAGAAATTTGTTTCTGTTACCGCATTAATTTCGATTTTTGGTGTATTGATCGGAGTAATGGCGCTTAACACAGTTCTTGCTGTAATGGGTGGATTTGAAGAAGAACTAAGGAACAATATACTTGGTGTTAGCTCACATATAGCTGTTCTAAGTTACAACGGCCCGATAGATAAATACGAAATTATAACTCAGGAAATAAAAGATATCCCCGGGGTAGCAGGTGCAAGCCCACTTATTTATAGCCAGGCAATGCTTGCAACTGAAGACAATGTTTCAGGAACTGTAATAAAAGGTGTTTCTCCCGATACAGCCGGAACGGTGACAAATATTGAATTTGCAATCGGTAAGGCTATAGTTGGTGAAAATAATAAAATTGAAGATATTGAACTGAAGGCAATAGGTTCAAAGATTCTAAGCAAACTAGGCAAAGAAACCAAAAGTGGTAAACCACCAATTATACTAGGTGATGAACTTTCTTTTATTCTTGGAGTACAAAATGGAGATATCGTAAGCCTTGTTTCTCCATTCGGAGGTATTGGACCATTCGGTCCTGCCCCGAAAACAAAAAGTTTTGAAGTTGTAGGTTTGTTTGACTTTGGAATGGTTGAACATGACTCCGCAGTATCTTACATAAATTTAAAAGATGCAATGAAATTTTTTGATCTAAATAACAGCGTAAACACTATTGAAGTTAAAGTAGATGATATTTTTAATTCAAAATCAATTTCTGAAACAATTTCAGATGTAGTTGGTTTCCCGTATTATACGAGAAATTGGGAAGAAGTTAATAAAAGCCTCTTTAAGGCCTTGAAACTGGAACGTTTTGCACTTTCAATAATTCTTGGCCTGATAATACTTGTTGCTGCATTAAATATAATTAGCACTTTAACAATGCTTGTAATGGAAAAGAACAAAGATATCTCAATACTCAGGGCAATGGGTACGAAGAGAAGTTCAATTCGGAGAATATTCATAATAGATGGAATGATAATAGGTGTAATTGGAACTTTCTTAGGAACTTTGTTTGGTTATCTGTTTTGCTATTTTCTTAAAACAAATGAGACATTAAGAAGTTTTATACCGTTTGATAATAAAGTGTATCCAATATCAGAGTTTCCTGTTAAAATAGAACCCTTATATTTTGTTATTGTTGCAATATGCAGTCTTTTAATATGTTTTATTGCTACAATGTATCCTTCTTATCAAGCATCAAAAAAAGATCCTGTTGAAGCATTGAGGTATGAATGAATAATTTGATTGAAGCAAAAAAAATAAGCAAAATATTTTATGGGAAAGATTCTGAAATCAGTGCTTTGAAAGATGTCGATTTAACAATCAAATCAGCTGAAACTATGGGTATACTGGGTATATCCGGTTCAGGAAAAAGCACTTTACTCCATATTCTTGGTACACTGGACAGACCAACAAGCGGAGAAGTAGTATTTGATGGAATGAATTTATTTAATTATGATGATGATGAGTTGTCCGATATCAGAAATAATAAAATAGGTTTTGTATTTCAATTTCATTATTTATTACAGGATTTTGATGCTTTGGAAAACGTAATGATCCCATGCCTTATTAATGGTCAGAACAAAGATACTGCAAAGGAAAAATCGATTGAACTTCTTGAGAAAGTCGGACTAGAAAACAGATTACATCATAAACCAGGCGAATTATCTGGTGGTGAACAGCAAAGAGTAGCCATTGCAAGAGCTGTTGTACAAGATCCAAAGGTTATTTTGGCTGATGAACCAACGGGTAATCTTGATTTAAAAAATGGAATGTTAATACTTGATTTATTTTTAGAATTAAATCATGATAGAAAAATTACTTGTGTAATAATTACTCATAACAAAGAGATAGCAAACAGGTTGGAAAGAACTGTAACACTTTCAGACGGGACAATTTCGAATGTTAACTGAGTATTCTCAAAATAGTTTTAAGAAAATATTAAAACCCATATTTCTGCCAACTATCTTGGTTAGCTTGATCCTGTTTTCACATATTGTTTTTGCAGAACAGCAACCTGGTTTGGAAATTTCTGAAATTACTGTTTCTGGGAATAAAAGAGTAGAAACGGAGTTAATTGATTTAAACATTAAAACCAAACCAGGAGATATATATAATCTCGAAAAACTTAGAGATGATTTAAAGAATGTTTATAGACTTGGTTATTTTGAAAATGTATATCTTGAAACAGAAGAAAAGAATGGAAAAATCCATGTCTTTTTTGTATTGGATGAAAAACCTGTAATAATCGACCTTAGACTTAGTGGGAATGATAAAGTAAAAGAAAAAGATCTAAATACGGTCCTAACAATCAGGGAAGGGGAAATAATAGATTTAAAGAAAGTGGATACTAGTCTTGATGGTATTAGAAACCTTTATTCACAGAAAGGTTTTGTAGGTACAAAGGTTGATTATGAAATAGAGCCTGAAGGTGACGGTACTGTAACACTTACATATAATATTTCTGAAGGAAAAACGGCTTATATTAAAAAGGTAACATTTGTCGGGAATGACAATATCCCTACTAAAGAAATTAAAAGCAGAATATATTCACGCCCAAAAACCAGACTTTCCTTTATTACTAAGAAAGGACTTTACAATGTTGAAGAAATAGAAAGAGACAGGGATAGAATACGAGGTGTCTATTTAGACAACGGATATCTTGATGCAAAAATAAGCAGTCCTGAAATTCAGTACCTTGAGGATAAAAAAGGTTATGGAATTACTTTTAAAATTGAAGAAGGGTCACAGTACTCAATTGAAACAGTTTCTTTTGAAGGTGATTTTGTCGAACAGCCGGAAACACTTGAAAATGTTTTGCAGCTCAAACCAGGAGATGTATTCAGTAGTAGTAAATTAAGTGGTGATATAGAAAGGCTAACTACTTTCTTTGGTGATCAGGGTTTTGCTTTTGCTAATGTAGCTCCATTTTTTGCTTTAAATAGGGAAGAATTATTAGTATCGATTAATTATAAAATTGAAAGAGGAAATGAAGTATACGTCAGGTATATAGATATAGTTGGTAATATACATACCAGGGACCAGGTAATAAGAAGAGAAATATACCAACAGGAACAATCACTCTATAATGCTACAAAAATAGATGCAATCAGGCCGAGGGTAACTCGTCTTGGTTTTTTTGAAAATGATGTACAAGTAAACCAGGACAGAGTAGAAGGTACCGAAGACTTGATTGATGTACTTGTTAAAGTAAAAGAGAAATCCACCGGTTTTTTTAGTGTAGCGGGTGGATTTAGTTCAGTAGAAACATTTATATTTGCTGGTCAGATTCAGGAATCTAATCTGTTTGGTTATGGTAAACGACTCACACTTGATGCCCAAATTGGTGGTGTAACTCAAACAGTATCACTTAATTATTCTGACCCGAATTTCAGGGGCTCAGATTATACATTTGATATAATAGCATTTTTTAATGACAGGGAATTCAGGGATTTTGACAGAAAAGCGTGGGGAGGAACTTTAGGTTTTGGGAAAAGAATTTACAGGAATCTTGGAACAAGAGTAGCATACAGGTTTGAGAACCTTGATATTAGTAATGTTGACAGAGATGCCAGGCTTATTATTACTGAGGGTGACAGGACAATAAGTAGTTTTGTTTTTAGTCTTATTTGGGATTCAAGAAACAACCTTCTTGATCCAACAAGTGGAAATATAACAAGAACTTCTATTGAATATGCAGGCCCTTTTGGTGGTGATACTGATTTTATTAAATATACTGTTTCATCACGTTACTGGTATCCATTGTTTTTTGGAACATTTGTAACTGTCAGAGGTTTATATGGAATTATAGATTTAAAGGATACCGGTGATGATCTTGTAGTAGGGGAAAGGTTTTTCCTTGGCGGCCCAAATTCTCTTAGAGGTTTTGCATTCAGAAGAGTCGGCCCAAGGGTTCCTACAGAAGATGGAGATTTTGTAATTATTGGTGGAGTACAGCAATTATTATTTTCTGTTGATTATGTCTTTCCAATTCTGCCAAGTGCAGGTCTAAGGGGAGTCATTTTTTACGATGTAGGTAATACTTTTAATGACGGAGAAAAATTGACTTTAAATCCGTCTGATTTAAGAAATGATGTCGGTGCAGGTGTTAGATGGCTATCACCACTTGGTCCCTTAAGACTTGAAGTAGGTATACCGATAGGTGAAAGATTGCCCGATGAAGATTCATTTGAAGTTCAATTTACTATAGGGAGTTTATTTTAATTTAAGTTTAGGAGGCTTAATATGAAAAATTTTATCTTAACAATAGGAATAGTTGTAGGACTTACGGCTATATGTTCTGCTCAGTCCCAAAAATTAGGTTACATAGATTTACAGGCGGTTGTCAGAGATTCAAAGGCCGGCAAAGCAGCAAAAGTGTCATTTGAAAATGAATTTAAGACTAAGAGGGATATTATAGAACAAAAAACAAGAGCGCTTGAAAATATGAAACAAGACTTTATCAAGAACGCTTCTGTAATGAACGAAACAACAAGAGGACAAAAAGCTGACCGGATTGATAAGAATGAAAAAGATTTAAACAGAACAAGAGAGGATTTCAGGGAAGCACTGCAGAAAAAAGATATTGAACTTACACAGAAGATTTTAAAAGACATAGAAGGAATAATAAGCAGGATTGGTTCTGAAGACGGATATACAATTATATTTGAAAGAACAGAAGCCGGAATTATTTATGGAATTCCTTCTGCTGATATAACCAAGAAAGTTGTTCAGGACTATAATAGCAGTAAATAATATTATGAAATTAAACAAAGAACAGATAAAAGAATGTATTCCTCATAGAGATCCTTTCCTGTTTGTGGATGAAGTCGTAGAACTGGAAGATAAAATAAGCATTAAAGCTAAAAGAATTTTTGATGATAAACAGGATTTTTTTAAAGGACATTTTCCTGATTATCCTATAGTTCCTGGTGTTCTACTTACCGAAGCTCTTGCCCAGACAGGTGGAATTCTTGTTAATTATTCTTTTAAAGATGAATTGAAGGAATCCGGTTTTAGTAACGCTTTTTTGATGGGATTAAATAAATGTAAGTTCAGAAAACCTGTCCTGCCAAATCAGGAAATAACACTATGTGTGGAACTTACAAAAAGACGCAGCAGGCTATTATTTTTCAGGGGAGAAGCATTTGTTGATGGTGCAAAAGTGGCAGAAGCCGAAATTTCTGCAGCTCTGGTTTAAATTATTACAACTAAATTACTTTATTTATTGACAAATATTCTTATATAGTGTTAAAATATATCTCTTAATATTTTTCGGGATTCTTCTACCCAAATTAAAAGAATTTTATGAAATTATTATAAATAAAGAACTTTTTGCTGGCGTAGCTCAGTGGCAGAGCAGCTGATTTGTAATCAGCCGGTCGGGGGTTCAAATCCCTTCGCCAGCTAAACAGAAAAATGAATATTAAAAGGATTAAAAAAATGGGGGAGGTGGCTGAGTGGTCAAAAGCAGCAGACTGTAAATCTGCCGGTGTAAGCCTACGTAGGTTCGAATCCTGCCCTCCCCATAAATACGCGGGAGTAGCTCAGTTGGCTAGAGCATCAGCCTTCCAAGCTGAGGGTCGCGGGTTCGAATCCCGTCTCCCGCTCATAAGAAACGCCCATGTAGCTCAGACGGTAGAGCACATCCTTGGTAAGGATGAGGTCGGCGGTTCAAGTCCGCTCGTGGGCTTAAAAATGCAATATAAGATAAAAGTAGCGGGCAATTCAGTAAGGAGGAACATATAGATGTCGAAAGCTAAATATGAGAGGGTAAAGCCCCATTTAAACATAGGAACAATAGGTCACGTGGACCATGGAAAGACTACGTTAACAGCGGCCATAACAAAGGTACTAGCAGAAGCAGGGCAGGCTGAATATATAGAGTTTGAGAATATAGATAAAGCACCTGAAGAAAGGGAAAGGGGAATAACGATAAGTATTGCCCACGTAGAGTACGAGACAGACAGCAGGCACTATGCGCATGTTGACTGTCCTGGGCACGCAGACTACGTAAAGAACATGATCACGGGAGCAGCCCAGATGGACGGAGCGATTCTGGTGGTAAGTGCCCCGGATGGGCCAATGCCCCAGACAAGGGAGCATATACTTCTGGCACGCCAGGTAGGAGTACCATACATGGTGGTAGCCCTTAACAAGGTAGATATGCTGGATGATGAAGAGCTGCTAGACCTTGTAGATTTAGAAATAAGAGAACTATTAACCCAGTACGGATTTCCAGGGGATGATATCCCGATAGTGAAGATAAGTGCTACAAAAGCACTTGAAGGAGATGAAGGGGCCAAGGCCCAGATAACGGAACTGATGGCAGCAGTGGATTCCTATATACCAATGCCTGAGAGGGATCTTGACAGGCCTTTTTTAATGGCAATAGAAGATGTATTTACAATCTCCGGAAGGGGGACAGTGGTAACCGGGAGAGTAGAGAGAGGAAGGATTGTAGCAGGAGATGAGATAGAGATAGTAGGGTTTAAAGACACACAGAAGACCGTAGCAACAAGTCTTGAGATGTTTAGAAAGATACTTGACGATGCACAGGCCGGGGACAACGTGGGAGTGCTATTAAGGGGAACAGGGAAAGACGAAGTGGAAAGAGGGCAGGTGTTGTCAGCCCCGGGAGCAATAACCCCACATAAGAAATTCAATGCAGAAGTATATGTACTAAAGAAAGAAGAAGGTGGGAGGCATACACCGTTTTTCCCTGGATACCGGCCACAGTTTTATTTCAGGACAACGGATGTAACGGGAAGCATTGAGCTACCGGAAGGGGTAGAGATGGTAATGCCCGGAGACAACGTAAACGTGGTAGTAGAGCTAATGAGCCCAGTAGCAATGGATGAGCAGTTAAGGTTTGCTATAAGGGAAGGCGGAAGAACAGTTGGTGCTGGTGTTGTTACCAGTATTATTGAATAAACGGATATGAAAAGGTATAGGGCAGTAGCTCAATTAGGCAGAGCGCTGGTCTCCAAAACCAGAGGTTGCGGGTTCGATTCCCTCCTGCCCTGAAAAAGTTGATATGAAAAATTTTAATGAATACAAAGAAACAGTAACAACGTTTACCAGAGATATAAAATTAGAACTTACAAAGATTTCTTGGCCTAACAGAAGTGAAACCATAAAATCAACAATAGCAGTTCTGACTATTTCCGGGATATTTGCATTGTTTCTGTCAGCTTGTGATTATGTGTTTTCTATGATATTTGGAGCAATATTAAGTTAAGAATATAAACAATGGAAAAAAAATGGTACGTAGTTCACGTTAATACAGGTTTTGAAAATAAAATTAAGGTAATAATTGATGATAACATTGAAAACAACAGAAGTAATATCAGTGTTGAAGAGGTACTATTACCAACAGAGACTGTAGTTGAGGCCCAAAAGGGTGGCAAGAAAAAAACATCTGTAAGAAAATTTTTTCCTGGTTACATACTCCTAAAAATGACCCTTGATGAACATACATGGCATTTTATTAGAAATATTCCAAAGGTAATTGGATTTGTAGGTGGAAAAATAATTGATGGGAAAATTGACCCTAATTCCGTGCCTAATGTAGATGAGAAAGAAATTGCGAGTATTAAAACTAAAATTAAGGAAGGCAAATTAAAACCAATACCAAAGATTGCTTTTGAAAAGGGTGAGACAGTCAAAGTTATAGAAGGCCCATTCGCTAATTTTTCCGGAATAATTGAAGCAATTAAGCCGGAAAAGGGTAGAATTCAGGTTTCAGTAACTATTTTTGGCCGAACGACGCCTATAGAGTTGGATTTTAATCAAGTGGAGAAGATTTAATGAAGAAAATAGACGGATATTTAAAACTTTTGATTGATGCGGGGAAAGCATCACCTTCACCTCCAGTAGGCCCGGCACTTGGACAAAAAGGGATAAACATTATGGAGTTCTGTAAAGCTTTTAATGCACAAACCTCCAAAAAGGAAGGTTTATTACCGGTAGTTGTAACTGTTTTTACTGACAGGTCTTTTACTTTTGAAGTAAAAACACCTCCTGTTTCGTATTTGCTGAAAAAAGCAGCTGGTATTGAGAAAGGTTCAGGTCAGGTCCCAAGAGTTAAAGTTGGAAAAGTGTCGAGAGACAATGTTCATGAAATTGCAAAAATAAAACTTGAAGACCTGAATACCGATAATATAGAAGCAGCATTTAAGATTATAGAAGGCACTGCAAAAAGCATGGGTATTGAAATAGAATAAAATTATTATAGAGGCTTTTAAATGAAAAAAGGGAAAAAATTTATAGAAGTTTTAAATTTAATAGATAAAGACAAGCAATACACTGTAAGTGAAGCAATAGATTTAATTGATAAAACTAAAAGAGCAAAATTTGATGAAAGTGTGGATATTGCTATAAGACTTGGAATTGATCCAAAACAATCTGATCAGCAGATTAGGATGGCTGTGAATTTGCCACATGGCACGGGTAAAGATGTTAAAGTGCTTGTATTTGCAAATGAAGAAAAAGCTTCTGAGGCAACCGCAGCAGGTGCAGATTTTGCAGGACTGGATGAATTTATAGAAAAAATAACTAGTGAAAACTGGCTGGGTTTTGACGTAGTAATAGCAACACCTGATGTTATGAGTAAAGTTGGTAAACTCGGAAAGTTTTTAGGACCCAGAGGTTTAATGCCTAACCCAAAAGTCGGAACAATAACGAATGATGTAACTGAGGCTGTTAAGCTTTCTAAAGCAGGAAGAATAGAAATCAAAAATGATAAAGGTGCTGTTGTTCACGCACCAATAGGCAAAGTCTCATTTGGTACAGAAAAAATCAAGGAAAATTTTATGTCAGTTGTTAATGTAATTAACAGGTCTAAACCATCATCATCCAAAGGTATTTATTTAAGAAAGGTTACTATATCCAACACAATGGGGCCTGGTATCAATATTGATACAGGTGATATTAAAGAATCTTTAAAAGGGTTTAATGCAGCAGCTTAATATTTAGAGCTATTTTAGGGAGATTTGTATGTTATCAAAAGAAACTAAACAGGAAGTTATTAACCAGATAAATGAAAGGTTTAAATCTAACCCATCCGTATTTGTCCTTGAATTCAAAGGTTTAACAGTAAAAGAACTGGAAAATGTTCGTAAAGACTTAAGACAGACCAACAGTGAACTTAAGATAGTTAAAAATACTTTACTTAAAAAAGCTGCCGAAGATACCGACGCTGGACAGTTAAGCAATCTGTTTGTAGGTTCAACGGCAATTGCTTTTTGTGACGAAGATTCAGCTGCAACCGCAAAAGTGTTTGTGAAATCAGCAAAAGAGTACGAACTTCTAAACATTAAAGGTGGTTTACTTGAAGGTAAAGTTGTAAGTGTTGATGAGATAGAAAAAATTTCAAAACTTTCTTCAAGGGTAGAATTAATTGCACAGTTTATGGGGCTGCTAAATTCCCCTATGTCCAATTTGTTATATTCATTACAAAATATGCAAACAAAATTTTTATATGCATTAGAAGCATTAAAAGAAAAGAAAGAAAAATAATATTAGATAAGTAACTAGGAGGTATTATCCATGGCTGATATAAACAAAGCCGATGTTGTAAACTACTTGGAAAAAGCAAGTATGATTGAGATCTCAGAGTTAATAAAAGAGATTGAAGAAAAATTTGATATACAGGCAGCGCCTGCACAGGTAGCCGTAGCAGCTGTACCCGGAGCAGCCGGTGGAGCAGATGCACCTGCAGCAGCTGAAAAAACTGAATTTGATGTAGTTTTAAAAGACTTTGGTGAAAACAAGATCCAGGTTATTAAAGCGGTAAGGGGAGTTACCTCTCTCGGACTTAAAGAAGCAAAGGATTTAGTTGAAAGTGCACCTAAGAGTGTTAAAGAAGGTGTAGCCAAGGAAGAAGCTGAAGAAGTAAAGAAAAAGCTTGAAGAAGCTGGCGCAAAAGTAGAATTAAGTTAATTCCTTTTTGTTATATTTAAATAATAAGTCCGGGGGTAATAAATTTGAGCCTTGTGAAGCATGAAAACTATATTTTTAGAAAGGATTTTTCAAAAATACCGACTGTGCTTGAAATACCTCATTTATTAGAGGTACAGATCGAGTCATATAAAGAGTTTTTACAGGAAAATGTAAAACACGAAGACAGATTGCCAAAGGGCTTGCATGGTGCGCTTACCACTGTATTCCCTATAGATGACTATAACGGTAAAGCATCATTAGAATATATAAAGTACCGTATAGACGTACCGAAATACGAAGAAGAGGAATGCAGGCTCAAGGGTTATACGTATGTATCACCTCTTTACGTAACATTCAGACTTATCGTATGGGATATCCCTGAAGATCCAGATCAGGAAAAGTCCGTACGTGATATTAAAGAACAGGAAGTATTCTTTGGTGAAGTTCCAATGATGACCCTAAATGGTTCTTTTATTGTTAATGGTACAGAAAGGGTAATTGTCAATCAGCTTCATAGGTCACCTGGTGTTTTTTTTGACCAGGTAAAAAGTAAAGATTCACTGGGTAGAGGTTCCTTCTCAGCAAGAATAGTTCCCCAGGATGGAAGATGGCTTGACTTTGAATTTGATTCAAAAGATATGCTTCATGTACGTATTGACAGGAAAAAGAAGTTTCATGTGACTGTTTTACTAAAGGCTATGGGTTATTCGCCAAAAGAGATCATGGATTATTATTATCCTGTTGAAACTGTAAATATATCAGCCGATGAATACTTAAAAGGAATTAATCCTGAAACAATTACTTATCAGAAAACAACTATAGATATAGTTGATCCAAAATCAGGTGATGTTCTTATACGAAAAGGTAGAAGGTTTGTAAAAGGACTATTAAATAGGCTTGAAAAAGCAAAAATAAAAAAGATACCTGTAGCTGAATCTGAAATCTTGGATAAAATATCCGCTGAGGACATTGTAGACCCCAAAACTGGTGAAATTTTAATTAACTTTAATGAGACTATTACTGAAGATTCATTAAAGATAATTAAAGAAAATAAGATAAAAGCTATAAAGTTGTATTATATAGACAACATTGCTGTAATTCCTTCGCTAAGAAATACCTTGCTTGCTGATAAGACAGAGACGAATGAAAATGCAATAACAGAAATATATAAGAAATTCAGGCCAACTGATCCACCTACATTAAATATCGCAGAAACATTTTTTGAAAACATGTTTTTCAACCCAGACACTTACAGGTTGTCAAAAGTAGGCAGAATTAAAATTAATTACAAGCTGGGGCAGACATTACCAGATGATTATTTAACCCTTACTAAGGAAGATATACTTTTATCAATAAAATATTTACTTGACTTAAGGGGTGGCAGGGGTCTTACAGATGATATTGACCATCTTGGAAACAGAAGGGTAAGAACCGTTGGGGAATTAATTGAAGACCGTTTTTATCATGGTTTTGAAAGGCTAGCTAGGTCAGTTAAAGAAAAAATGGGTTATCAAACAATTGAGAATATGATGCCCAGTGAAATTTTGATTCCTAAAACTGTTACTTCGGTAGTAAAAGAATTTTTTACCACAGGACAGCTTTCACAATTTATGGATCAAACAAATCCATTATCAGAAATAACTCATAAAAGAAGATTAAGTGCATTAGGTCCCGGTGGACTAACAAGAGAAAGGGCAGGTTTTGAGGTAAGAGACGTTCATTCATCTCATTATGGAAGAATATGCCCGATTGAAACACCTGAGGGACCAAATATTGGTCTTATTTCAAGCTTGAGTACTTATGCCAAGATTAACAACTTTGGTTTTATACAAACACCTTACCGTGTTGTAGAAGATTCTAAAGTTACAAAAGAAATTGTTTATTTAAACGCCTTAGAAGAAGAACAATATGTTATTGCACAGGCAAATGCTCCTATAGATCAAGACGGTCTTTTTAAGGCAAAACTAATTTCTACAAGGCACAGGGGAGAATTCTTAATGGCTGAGCCGGAAAAGGTTAACTTAATGGATGTATCACCTACGCAGCTCGTATCTGTTTCTGCTTCATTAATTCCATTTCTAGAACATGATGATGCTAACAGGGCATTAATGGGTTCTAATATGCAACGCCAGGCTGTACCGCTTATAAGAACAGATGCCCCACTAGTAGGAACAGGAATTGAAAGCAGGGTTGCAAAAGACTCGGGTGTAACTGTTGTTGCAAAGAATGAAGGTATCATAGAATATGTCGATGCAAATAAAATAGTTGTAAAATCAAACAATATTAACGATTCCGATGGTGGAGTTGATATATATAATTTATTAAAATTTCAAAAATCAAACCAGAGTACCTGCTGGAACCAGACGCCTATTGTTTCTAAGGGACAATCAATAATAAAAGGGCAGGTAATTGCAGACGGACCATCCACAGATGAAGGAGAACTTGCCTTAGGTCAAAACATTACCGTCGCATTTATGCCATGGGGTGGTTACAACTTCGAGGATGCTATTCTAATTAGTGAAAGGCTAGTTAAAGAAGATTCTTTTACCTCAATACATATTGAAGAAGCCGAATGTATAGCAAGGGAAACAAAATTAGGAAGAGAAGAGATCACCAGGGATATCCCAAATGTTGGTGAAGAGTCTCTTCGTAACCTTGATGAAAGTGGAATAATAAGGGTTGGTGCCGTTGTCAAACAGGGAGACATTCTCGTAGGTAAAATTTCTCCTAAAGGTGAAACTCAGCTGTCACCCGAAGAAAGACTATTAAGAGCAATATTTGGTGATAAAGCCGGCGATGTTAAAGATACATCACTCAGAGCTTCACCCGGATTATATGGAACAGTAATAGATGTAAAAGTACTTGTTTCAAGGGCAATTGAAAAAGACGACAGATCAAAAAAGATAGAAGATCTAGAAGTAACAAAACTGAAACAGGATAAGGACGATGAAATTGTTATCCTTAAACAAGACGGTTTTGATAGAATTAAATTATTACTTCTTGAAAAAATCTCAGATGCAAAACTTACACTTAACCGGAAAACTATCCTAAAAAAAGGTGACAAAATTACATCTGAAATACTCGAAACAATTCCTCTTGAAAAATTACCTGATGTAAGTGTGGAGAAAAACCAGGACATTGGAAAAGAAATTACGAATATAGTAGAGAAAACTTTAGAACAAATAGATCTTACAAAAATAGTATATGATCAAAGAATTTCTAAACTGATAAAACCAGATGAACTGCCGCCAGGTGTACTGAAAGTAGTAAAAGTATATCTTGCTGTTAAAAGAAAATTATCAGTAGGCGATAAAATGGCTGGCAGGCATGGAAACAAAGGCGTAGTATCAAGAGTACTATCTGCAGAAGATATGCCTTATCTTCCTGATGGACGACCTGTAGATATGGTGCTGAACCCACTTGGTGTACCTTCGCGTATGAATGTAGGGCAGATTCTTGAAACACATCTTGGATGGGCTGTAAAAGAGATTGGAAGGCAGTTAAACGAATATATTGAAACTGAATATGACATTAACGAATTAAAAGATAAACTTAGGAATTATTATGAAGGTTCGGATGAATTCCTTAAACTTCTTGAGAAATTTTCAGACGATGAGTTGATTGATGTTGTTAAAAATATGAAAGACGGCATAGCAATTAAAGTTCCTGTTTTTGATAGTGCAAAAGAAACAGATTTTTTTAAGTTTTATAAAGAAGCTAATCTGCAAAATGATGGAAAAACAATACTTTTTAACGGACATACTGGTGAACCATTTGACCAGAAAGTCTCCGTTGGAATTATGTATATGTTGAAACTCCATCACCTAGTTGAAGAAAAAATTCACGCAAGGGCTATCGGCCCTTATTCACTTGTTACGCAGCAGCCTCTTGGTGGTAAAGCACACTTTGGAGGACAAAGACTCGGAGAAATGGAGGTATGGGCACTTGAAGCTTATGGAGCTGCTTATACTCTTCAGGAGTTTTTAACTGTTAAATCTGATGATGTGATTGGGCGTACAAGAATCTTTGATTCAATTGTTAAAGGCAATATGAATTTTGAACCAGGACTTCCGGAGTCATTTAAAGTGTTAAAGAACGAATTGCAAGCATTGGCACTTGATATTGAACTTATTGAAGAAGACGTAGAATAAAATAAATTTAGAGGATCAAACTAGTGGATATAGATACCCTTTTTGAAAAGCCAAAAAATCCATCAGACTATTCTGCAGTAAAGATTTCCATTGCTGCACCTGAAAAAATAAAGGAATGGTCATTTGGTGAAGTTAAAAAACCGGAAACTATAAATTACAGGACGTTTAAACCTGAAAGGAATGGGCTTTTCTGTGCAAAAATATTTGGACCTGTAAAAGACTACGAATGTACCTGTGGAAAATATAAAAGACTTAAACACAGGGGAATTACCTGTGAGAAATGCGGGGTTGAAGTTATAGCCTCTAAAGTACGGCGAGACCGCATGGCACACATAGAACTTGCATCTCCTGTAGTACATATATGGTTCCTTAGAAGCATACCTACAAGAATTGGAATGCTTCTTGACATGACATTAAAAGATCTTGAAAAAACACTCTATTATGAATCTTACATAGTTGTTGACCCTGGAAACACAAGTTTAAAGTTTGCAGAGGTTATAAGTGAAGAGAAACATAGAAGACTACTTGATGAATACGGTTCTGCCTTTAAAGTAGGCATGGGAGCTGAGTCTGTAAGAGAGATGCTCAGAAAAATTGATCTAGTATCATTGTCCGAACAGTTAAAAATAGAGATTAAAGAAACTAAATCACCTATTAAACGGGCAAGGATTGCAAAAAGACTAAGAATTTGTGAAGCCTTCAGAAAATCCAAAAACCGTCCTGAATGGATGATTCTTACAAGAATACCTGTATTACCACCTGATCTGAGGCCTTTAGTGCCTTTAGATGGCGGAAGGTTTGCAACTTCTGATCTTAACGATTTATACAGAAGGGTAATTAACAGAAATAATAGATTAAAGAAACTGCTCGAACTCGGAGCACCGGATATTATTGTAAGAAATGAAAAAAGGATGCTTCAGGAATCTGTGGATGCTTTACTTGAAAATGGGAGAAGGGGAAGGCCCGTATTAGGCCATAACCACAGGCCTCTTAAGAGTTTAAGCGATATTATTAAAGGTAAACAAGGAAGATTCAGACAAAACCTTCTTGGTAAAAGGGTAGATTATTCGGGCAGGTCTGTAATTACAGTTGGACCTGAATTAAGGTTGCATCAGTGTGGCCTTCCAAAGCAAATGGCCCTCGAACTATTCAGACCTTTTATTTATCAAAGATTAGAACAGTGGGGAGCTGCTGCAACAATTAAAATAGCAAAAAAACTTGTAGAACAGGAAGCTCCAATAGTATGGGATGCACTGGATGAAGTTATTAAGGAACACCCTGTACTTTTAAACAGGGCACCAACTCTTCATAGATTAAGTATTCAGGCCTTTGAACCTATTCTTATTGAGGATAAAGCAATACAGATACATCCACTTGTATGCCCTGCATATAATGCGGACTTTGATGGTGACCAGATGGCAGTACATGTCCCTCTTTCAATTGAAGCACAGACAGAATGCAGGGCTTTAGTAATGTCTACGAACAATATTCTTTCTCCTGCCTCAGGAAAACCTATCATTCTCCCAACCCAGGATATAGTGCTTGGCCTTTATTATATGACCCGTGATTCAGCATATGACAAAGGTCACGGTAAAATATTCTCCAGTATTGATGAACTTTCAATGGCATATGAAACAGGTGAAGTTGGAATACATGCAAAAATTAAGATTAGAATAGATGGCATATTGCGTGATTCAACGGTTGGCAGAATTCTTCTGTACGAAGTTATGCCGGATAATATTCCTTTTGACCTTGTAAATAAGGTAATGACAAAAGGAGCAACAGAGGAACTTGTTGACACATGTTTCAGGGTAGCTGGTGGGAAGAGCACTGTATTACTTGCTGATACAATGAGAACACTTGGTTTTAAATATTCTACAAAAGCGGGAATATCTATATCAATTCATGATATGGAAATTCCTAAAAACAAAAACGAAATGCTGGCTAAAGCACAGGATGAAGTAACGAAAGTGCAGAAGCAGTATTCCCAGGGCCTTATTACCGATGGGGAAAGGTACAACAAGGTAATTGATATCTGGGCAAGAACAAGTGACGAAGTTGCAAATGTAATGATGAAAAATATTTCCTTTGAAGAAATAAAAGACGATAAAGGAAACACCTACAACGGTGCAAGTTCTAACCCGATCTATATGATGATTGATTCAGGTGCAAGGGGAAGTCAGACTCAGGTAAGACAGCTTGCCGGTATGCGTGGTTTGATGGCAAAACCTTCCGGTGAAATTATTGAAACACCCATTACTTCCAATTTTAGAGAAGGATTGACAGTACTTCAGTACTTTATTTCCACTCATGGTGCAAGAAAAGGATTAGCGGATACAGCCCTTAAAACTGCAAACGCAGGTTATCTTACAAGACGATTAATCGATGTTGCTCAAGAAGTGATGATCAATGAATTCGATTGCGGAACATCAGAAGGGATTTTTGTAGGAGACCTTGTAGAAGGCGGAGAAATTATTGAAAGGGTAAGTCAAAGAGTACTTGGAAGAGTTTCAATAGAAAAAATTAAAGATCCTGTTAACGGTGAAGTTATAGTCAGAGCAAAAGAAGAAATTGATGAAACCGCAGCAGGAAGAATAGATGAAGCTGGAAGTATAACAGAAATAAGAGTCAGGTCAGTATTGACCTGCGACACAAAAATTGGTGTATGTAAACTTTGTTACGGCAGAAACCTATCTACAGGAAAAATTGTAAATATCGGTGAAGCTGTTGGAATTGTAGCAGCTCAGTCAATTGGTGAACCTGGTACCCAGCTTACAATGAGAACATTCCATATTGGTGGTGCAGCGAGTGCAAGAGTTGCTGAAAGTACACTTGAGAGTCAGCATAACGGGAATGTTAATTTTAAAAATATAAAAACAGTAAAAAACATTGACGGTAACCTGGTAGTTATTAACAGAACCGGATCTATTATCATAGTCGATGATAAAGGGTATGAAAGAGAAAAATATCAAGTGGTATTAGGAGCAAGATTAAATATTAATGATGGTGACAAAGTGAAGAAAGGCACATTGCTTTCTGAATGGGATCCTTACACTACACCATTTATATCTGAGGTTTCAGGGAAAATTAAATTTAAAGACCTTGAAGTAGGAGTAACATTAAAAGAGCAGGTAGATGAAGTAACTGGTATTTTCAAAAAAGTAGTAATGGAATCTAAGATTCTTGACAATCATCCTACTCTGATTATAAAACCTGGTAAAGGTGCAGACATTAAATATGCACTTCCAATCGGCGCTATAATTGAAGCAAATGAAAATGATCATGTAGATGCTGGCGATATTATTGCAAAAATACCAAGGGCAACTGCTAAAACAAAAGATATCACTGGAGGACTGCCCCGTGTGGCTGAACTGTTTGAAGCTAGAATACCAAAAGATCCTGCTGTTGTAAGTGAAATAGACGGTATGGTAAGTTACGGCAAGGACCTTAAGGGTAAAAGAAGATTAGTTGTCACCCCGGAAATAGGTGATCCTAAAGAATATCTTGTTCCCAGAGGAAAACATATATTAGTAAGGGAAGGAGAAGTTGTAAATTCAGGAGACCAGCTTGTAGACGGGTCTGTAAATCCCCATGATGTACTCAGAATAAGAGGAGAAAAAGCACTAACTAGATACCTCGTCGACGAAATCCAGGAAGTATACAGACTACAGGGTGTGAAACTTAACGATAAACATATAGAAACAATAGTTAAACAGATGTTACGCAGAGTTAGAATTAAAGAACCTGGTGATACCACCTTTCTTGTAGGTGAAGCAATTGAAAAACATATATTTTTTGAAGAGAATGAAAAGATGCAGGCAAATGGCAGTACACCGGCATCAGCCGAACCTTTGTTGCTAGGTATAACCAGGGCTTCATTGAGTACTGATAGCTGGCTATCTGCTGCTTCTTTCCAGGAAACAACCAGAGTCCTTACCGAAGCTGCTTGTGAAGGTAAAGAAGACAAACTGAGAGGCCTAAAGGAAAATGTTATCATGGGAAGACTTATACCGGCAGGCACTGGTCTCCCAATGTATAGGAATATAGAAGTTGAAGTCTCACCTTCTGAAATCCCAGTCCCTACGCCTACTGTAGAAGAAACTGCAGAAATTTAAATATCAATATACCGGAGAGCAATAAAAGGCCCTCCGGTATCCTTTCTTTATAAAATGGACAAAAGCTATAATCCTACTTCAATAGAGGATAAAAATTACAAACTTTGGATTGATAATAAATATTATAAAGCTGAACCAGATAAAAATAAAATACCATTTTCAATTGTTATTCCCCCTCCCAATATTACCGGATCTTTACATATAGGCCATGCACTTAATAACACCTTGCAAGATATTCTCGTAAGGTATAAAAAGATGTCTGGTTACGATGTATTATGGGTTCCTGGAACGGACCATGCAGGTATTGCAACACAAATAATGGTTGAAAAGGATCTTTTAAAAGAAGGTATAAGCAAACATGACTTAGGCAGAGAGGAATTTGTCAAAAAAATTTGGCAATGGAAAGAAGAATCCGGTGGCCAGATTATACATCAACTTAAAAAACTTGGGGCATTACCCGATTGGAGTCGAGAAAGGTTTACTATGGATGAAGGCCTTTCAAAAGCTGTAATAAAAGTTTTTGTTGAACTTTATAAGCAAGGTCTGATTTTTAAAGATAAAAGGCTTGTTAACTGGGACCCTAAATTAAAAACTGCTATTTCAGACCTCGAGGTGGAACAAAGAGAGCAAAATGGTAAATATTGGTATATAAAATATCAGCTTGCTAGTGACAAAAATAAGTTTTTAGTTGTCGCTACTACAAGGCCTGAAACCATGTTGGGCGATACTGCGGTTGCTGTTCATCCTGAAGATGAAAGATATAAGGAATTTGTTGGTAAAAATGTAATATTACCATTAGTAAATAAAGAAATTCCAATAATATCCGACGAATATAGTGATCCTGAGAAAGGAACAGGTGCGGTAAAGATTACACCCGCACATGATTTTAATGATTTTGAAGTTGGTAAAAGACACAATCTTGCACAAATAAATATTTTAGATATTGATGGGAAAATAAATAATAATGCACCAAAGAAATATATAGGATTGGACAGATTTGAAGCTAGAAATAATATTATCAATGACTTAGAAGCATTAGGACTAATAGTTAAAGTAGAAGATACCATTCATGCTGTACCATTTGGTGACAGATCGGGCGAAATAATAGAACCATATTTAACTGATCAATGGTATGTAGATACAAAAATACTTGCTAAAGATGCAATTAAAGCTGTAAAGAGTGGAAAAATAAAATTTTATCCTAAATACTGGGAAAACACCTATTTTGAATGGATGAACAATATTGAACCATGGTGCATTTCAAGACAAATTTGGTGGGGACACCAGATACCTGCCTGGTATGGTCCTGATGGAAAGGTATTTGTTGAAGAGAATGAATTAGATGCTAAAAGTGCCTCTAAAAAATATTATAAAAAGGATGTAGAACTTAAAAGAGATACAGATGTTCTGGATACATGGTTTTCATCTGGTCTCTGGCCTTTTAGTACTATGGGATGGCCTGAGAAAACAGATGATATTAATACGTATTACCCTACCCAGACTTTAATTACAGGGTTTGACATTATTTTTTTCTGGGTCGCCCGTATGATAATGCTGGGACTAAAATTCACAGGTAAACCACCATTTAGTGATATTTACATTCATGGTCTTATTAGGGACGAAAACGGCCAGAAAATGAGTAAAACTAAAGGCAATGTAATCGACCCTCTAGATGTAGCAAATGAATACGGGGCCGATTCACTCAGGTTTAGTCTCACAGCCCTCGCTTCCCAGGGTAGGGATATCAAACTTTCTTTCCCTGTTATTGAAGGTTATAGAAACTTTATGAATAAAATTTGGAATGCTTCCAGATTTGTTATATTAAATTTAGAGAAAAATACAAAATACACAAACAGGATTAAAACTGAAAATTTACAAATTATCGATAAGTGGATTTTAAATAAATTAAATAAAACTATAAATAGTGTAAACACGCATTATGACAACTATGAATATGATAAAGTAGCAAGCAGTATTTATCATTTTATATGGAATGAGTATTGTGACTGGTATATTGAATTATCAAAAAAAGAACTATACGGTGATGATTCATCTAAAAAAACATTAAAACTCGAAATACTATTAAAAGTATTAGTAGATTCTTTAAAACTCCTTCATCCTATTTCACCTTATATATCGGAAGAAATATATCAAATTTTATCAAAAACCGGTTATAAAGGTACCCAGAAAAAAAGTATTTTACTTGAAGAAGCACCTGTTAACATTGATGATTATGAATTTGAAAATGAATATAGAGAGATTGAATATATAAAAGAAATTGTTGTAGCTATTCGTAATATTAGAGCAAATGTAGGGATACACCCATCAGATAAAATTGATATAGAGCTTAACCCTGAAAACAATAATATTGAAAACATTATTAAAAATAACCTTATTCCAATTCAGATAATGTCTAGTACTAAGAATATAAAAATTGTTAAAAGTTCTGCAAACAACAAATCAATTACATCAGTAATTCAGGGACTGGAAATTAATTTACCTGTTGAAGGAGTTATTGATGTAGGTAAAGAGGTTGTAAGGCTAGAAAAAGACCTGGGCAAATTAAGTAATGATTTAAGTAAAACTTCAAAAAAATTAAGTAGCAGCAATTTTCTTGAAAAAGCTCCGCCTGAAGTAGTTAGTAAGGAAAAAGGTAAACTTGAAGAATTTAAATTTCAGATAAGTAAGATACAGGAAATACTTAATAAACTAAAAAATATATAGAACCCTTCCTATAAATTCTTTCTCTGAAACAGGTTTAACTGTTTTAAATTTAGTTTGGAATCTGTAATCTCTACCGTGTAATTCCCGGTAAAACATGCATTACAATAAAATTCCCCGTTTTCGTACTTTTTATGGTTCTCTATTGCTATACGTATTCCATCAATACTAAGATAACCAATGCTATCTGAGTTTATATAATGATTTATCTCCTCAAAACTAAGCGAATTAGCTATTAATTCTTCACGGGATGGTGTATCAATACCGTAAAAACAGGAAAATTTCATGGGTGGAGAACTGATTCTCATATGAACTTCTTTTGCACCTGCTTCTCTTACCATTTTGACAATTTTTCTGCTTGTAGTACCCCTCACAATTGAATCGTCTACAATTACCACTCTTTTACCTTTAATAACTTCCTTAATTGCGTTGAGTTTTAATTTTACACCAAAATCACGTATAGATTGCTGTGGTTCTATAAAAGTCCTGCCTATATAATGACTTCTTAATAGTCCCATTTCGTTTGGAATATTTAATTCCTCAGAAAAGCCCATTGCAGCCGGTACACCTGAATCCGGAACAGCTACAATTACATCAGCATCTACCGGGTGTTCTCTGGCGAGTTGTTTCCCGAGTTCTTTTCTTACCTGGTATACACTTTTATTGTTTAAGTAACTGTCAGGTCTGGCAAAATATATTAACTCGAAAACGCAAGATGATTGCCTAACTTCTGGGAAAGGTTTAAAGGATTGTAGACCATTGTCATTTATAAAAATAATTTCGCCCGGCTCTACTTCTCTCAGATATTCGGCACCAATTAATTCAAAGGCACATGACTCTGAAGAAACAACGTAACTATTACCGAGTTTTCCAATTACAAGAGGCCTGAAACCACTAGGATCCCTGGCAGCTACAAGATTTTCGGGTGTAAGAAATAGCAACGAATACGCACCTTTACACCTGTTCAATGCATATATTATTCTGTTTACCAGTTTCTCTTCCTGGCTTTTTGCAATTAAATGTATTATTACTTCCGTATCAGTTGTTGACTGAAATATTGAACCTTGCTGTTCAAGTTCATTCCTGAGAGTTCTTGCATTTGTGAGGTTTCCGTTATGGGCTATAGCTAGTTCACCTTTCTCGAATGTAACAAGAATGGGTTGTGTATTCTTATTATCACTTGATCCGGCCGTAGAGTACCTTACATGACCGATTGCATTTTTACCTTTAAGTTTTTTTATTGTTTCCTCATTGAATACGTCGGTAACAAGCCCCATCTGGCGATGAGCATGAAGAACATACCCATCAGCAGTAACAATACCTGCGCTCTCCTGACCCCGGTGCTGTAATGAATATAAACCTAGGTAAGTAAGATTTGAGGCTTCAGGATGACCGTAAATGCCAAAAACTCCGCATTCTTCTTTTAAACTAGACATTATCTTAGTTTTTCCTCAAAGGCCTTATCCCATTGCTGGTAAACATCTTCTACGCGTAAATCTAATATATTTTCGATTATCATCTTATTTCCACCAACAACACCGATTAATTTTAAATTAATACTGTTTTCTGATGTTATATCTTTTAATTTTTGCAGATTGTTTTTATTTATAGATACAATGCATCTGGACTGAGATTCAGAGAATAGCAACACTGGTATGTTTAATTTCTTTACATTTATGTTGTCAAGATTAACAATGAACCCAAAATTTTTATTTTTAGAAAAACAGCATTCAGCTAGTGCTACTGCAATACCGCCTTCTGAAAGGTCATGGGCAGAGTTAATTATACTTTTATTTGCCAGTTCAATCAATGTTTTAATTAAGTTGCTCTCTTGGTCAAGATCAATTTTTGGAGGCATTCCTGCAATTTTTCCATTGAACAATTTCTGGTATTCAGAACCATCTATTTCATCGTATGTATCACCAAGTATTGCTATTAAATCACCTTCACTTTTAAACCACTGGTTTACTGTTTTATCTAAATCTTTGATAAGTCCCACCATTCCAACAGTTGGGGTAGGGTACACAGACTCACCCTCTGTTTCATTATAAAAACTGACGTTTCCGCTTACTACAGGTGTATTTAACTTTAAACAAGCTTCTTTCATACCTTCTATACTCTCTTTGAACTGCCACATTATTTCAGGTTTTTCAGGATTGCCAAAGTTAAGACAATCTGTTATTGCCAGTGGCAATGCTCCCGAACATGCAAGGTTTCTTGCTGATTCAGCTACCGCTATTTTAGCTCCCTCTCTGGGATCAAGGTAGCAGTATCTTGAGTTGCAGTTAGATGTGATGGCTATACCTTTATTTGTTCTTTTAATATTGAGAACAGCGCTATCATTGAGGGGGATGAACATGGTGTTGGTTCTGACCATGTAATCGTACTGTTCAAAAATCCACCTTTTGCTTGTAATTGTAGGTGAAGTTAATACTTTCAAAAATGTTTCTTCTATGGTTAAGTCGTTCTTTATATCTTCTTTACTTTTTATATTTTTTACGGGCTCTGTATAAGGACGGTCATAACTTGGAGCAGAATTTGTAATAAAATCTATTGGTAGACTTGCGACCAAGTCATCATTATCAAATATTCTTAACACTTTTGTATCTGTAACTTCACCAATTATCGAAAAATCCAATCCCCATTTTTTAAATATTGATTTGGCCTTTTTTTCTTTTCCCTTATTTAATACCATAAGCATTCTTTCCTGAGATTCTGAAAGGAGTACTTCGTATGGCGTCATATTCTTTTCACGGCGTGGTACTTTTTCCATCCATAAATCTAGGCCAGTCTGCCCCCTGTCTGCCATTTCAGTAGAAGAGGATATTAACCCTGCTGCACCCATGTCCTGAATTCCTACAACGCAGTCTGTCTCAAACAGTTCAAGACAGGCTTCTAATAACAGTTTTTCTGTAAATGGGTCTCCAACCTGGACTGCAGGTCTTTTTTGTTCTGATTCTGAAGTAAAACTGTCGGAGGCCATTATTGCTCCCTGTATACCGTCTCTACCGGTTTTTGATCCTACATAGACAACAGGATTACCTATACCCGAAGCATAGCCTTTAAAAATTTTGTCTTTTTTGGTAATTCCAAGACAGAATACATTTACAAGTGGGTTACCGTTATAACAGTCATCAAAATAAACTTCCCCACCCACTGTTGGTATACCTATACAGTTTCCGTAATCTGCAATTCCTGAGACTACTCCTTTAATTAAAAATTTAGTCTTTGGAAGGTCTGGATTTCCAAACCTTAGTGAATCAAGTAAAGCTATAGGTCTTGCTCCCATAGTAAAAATATCCCTGATTATTCCACCAACTCCGGTTGCAGCACCCTGATAGGGCTCAATATAAGAAGGATGGTTGTGGCTTTCCATCTTGAATACAGCACATAAATCATCACCAAGGTCTACAATACCTGCATTTTCTCCGGGGCCCTGTATAACTTGTTTACCTTTTGTAGGTAGTTTTTTTAAATGAATTTTTGAACTTTTGTACGAACAATGTTCTGACCACATTGCTCCAAGGATACCTACTTCAGTGTGATTGGGATCTCTTTGTAGAGTGGCAACAATAAGATTGTATTCTTCTTCTGTTAAACCATGGTTAAAGGCAAAAGTTTTTGTATCTGTTTTTTGCATCAAAATGTTTATAATTTTTATTAATATAATTTAGTCAAATTTAAATTCTATTTACTTTCAGGAAGGTTATAATAACGCTATTTTACCTGTTATTTTTTAATAATTAAGTTTTGTAATAAAATTATATTTTTTATTTGTGTATAGTGTATATTTTTGTACTTTTTAAATGGGAAATTTTATGAATAAAAGAATTGTAGTAGCAATGAGCGGTGGAGTAGATAGCGGCACAACTGCTGCATTGCTTAAAGATAAAGGTTATGACGTTATTGGTGTAACGATGCAACTCTGGGACTACGGGGAAGCCGAAGGCGGATGCTGCTCGGCTGATGAAGTCTGTGATGCAAGAAGGGTAGCTTATGACATTGGAATTCCCCATTATGTCGTAAACTATATGGAACAGTTTAAAAAGTATATTGTAAGTGATTTTATTTCAAAATATGAAGAAGGTTTTACACCAATACCATGCGTCTTATGTAACCAGTTTATGAAATTTAACTTTTTACTGAAACGCTCACTTGAACTTGGTGCAGATAAACTTGCTACAGGTCACTACGCAATAATAGATATTAACGAAAATACCGGCGAATATGAACTTAAAAAGAGTACAGATTCAAATAAAGACCAATCCTATTTTCTGTTTACACTGACGCAAAAAGAATTATCAAGACTTGTATTTCCCTTGGGTGATAAGACCAAACCGGTAGTAAGGGAAATAGCCAGGGAAATGAATCTTAAAATAGCCGAAAAAGCCGAAAGCATGGGTGTTTGTTTTATTACTGGAGGCAACTATAGGGAATTTTTGGAACCTTACCTGAAAAAAGGTAAAGAAAAGGGTGATATGGTAGATACAGAAGGTAACATTGTAGGTGAACACAGTGGTATTTCCTCTTATACAGTCGGGCAGAGAAGGGGGCTCGGTTTTTCCAATGGTGAACCAATGTACGTGGTAAGTCTCGATACTTCTGCAAACAAGGTAATTGTGGGTAGAGAAAAAGACCTTTATATGAAAAGTCTTTTAGCAGAGAAACTTTCCTGGACATTTAAAGCACCGGAGGGAGAAATAGAAGTTAATGCCAAAATAAGATATAGGTCACCGGAACAAAAAGCTATTTTAAAATTAATTAATGGAAAAGCACTTGTTGAATTTTCTGAACCTCAAAAAGCAATAACACCTGGCCAGGCCGTTGTCTTTTATCAAAATGATAAAGTACTTGGTGGTGGATGGATTAAAGAGGCCCTATAAAAATGAAGAAAATTTCTGTTGTAACCTTAGGGTGCAAAGTTAATCAATATGATACAGCTGTACTTCTAAACCAGCTTCCTAAAAGTAAATACACAAAGAATAAACACTTTGATGAAAAAGCTGATATTTATGTGATAGATACATGTACCGTTACTCATAAGGCCGATTCTGAAGCCAGGAACTATATATACAGGGCTAAAAGAAACAACCCGGAAGCTTTAGTGGTTGTTACGGGTTGCTATGCACAGGTCTCTGCTGAGGAATTATCAGGACTTAAAGAAGTTGACTATATTGTCGGTAACTCTCATAAATCAATGTCATTATTAAGAGTTATTAGAGAAGGAGAAAAACAGAAAGAACCTACTGTATTTATTTCTGATATTTTTAAAGAAAAAAAGAAAAAGTTTGATACTCCGCACATTGATTATTTTCCCGACAGGACAAGGGCATTCTTAAAAGTCCAGGATGGCTGTAATTATGCCTGTACTTTTTGCATAATACCAAGGGCTAGGGGACGATCAAGAAGTCTTGATATAGAGGAAATAAAATCAAGAATAATAAGGTTAAGAGACAACGGATATAAAGAAGTTGTACTTACCGGTATTCATCTTGCAAGTTACGGTAAAGATATTGGCACTGATTTATATAAACTTTTATTAGAACTCGATAAAGAAAATATTATTAACAGAATCAGGTTAAGTTCGCTTGATCCGGCCGACCTTAAAAATGATTTAATTGATCTTTGTGCAGATTCTGAAATTATTTGCCCCAGTTTTCATATTGCACTTCAAAGTGGTGACAAAGATATTTTAAAACTAATGAGAAGACGCTACCTTCCAGAAAATTTTGTAAGTTCCACTAACTATATAAGAAAAAAAATGCCGGATGCATCTATCGGTACTGATATTATGGTTGGTTTTCCTAATGAAAATGAGGAAAATTTTAAAAATTCATATAATTTACTGAAAGAATCTGAATTAACTTATTTTCATGTATTTCCATATTCAAAAAGAAGATATACTCAGGCTGAGTCCATGAATAACCAGGTTGATTCAAGAGTTAAAAAAGAAAGAAGTAAAATTTTAAGACAGTTGAGTTCATTAAAAAAAATAAATTTTTACTCTAAGTTTATTGGTAAGAATATAAATACGCTGATAGAAAACAAATCCAGAGGAACTTCTAGTAATTACATTAATGTAAAAATAGAAGACAATATATACCAGACTGGCGATATAGTAAAACTAAAAATTAAAAGAATAGACGGCGAATATGCCGTAGCATAAAACTCATATTATAAATGATCAAAAAATCTATTCTTTTTTACTTGTCAATTCTAATTTTATTCTTTTTTGAATTTTCCTGTACAAAATCTGTAAGTTCAGAAAATATTAATAAAATCAGGAAGTCGTCAGAATTTGGGCACTTGCAGATATTCAGCCAAGAAATTCCGAAGAAAGAGAAGCTTTCTCTATTGCTGTTGAAGATATAAATAAAAATATAAAAGATGTAAAATTTGCAATTGTGGCAGGTGATATAGTGCATACTACGGATGAAGATACTTTTGAGTGGTATGTTCAGGAAAAGAAAAAGTCGTATATAAGTGACTGGTATGAAATAATAGGAAATCATGATCTGAAAAGCGACAGGGGTAAATTATTTAAGAAAATATTGCGTGAAAATCTAAATTACAGTATTAATTTCGGGAATATGCTTTTTATTTTTCTTTCTGATGAATCAAGAGGTAAACCAACAGAAGTATCTGATGAAGTGTTTGAATGGTGGAAAATTCTAATCATTAATAACCAGGATAAAATTATAACAGTTGTAACACATGCCCCGCTCGAAGGGAGTAAAATTCCCTTTTCAGAACTCGAAGACAGGCAAATCGCTGAATCTGAAAGATTTCAGAAAGTATTAAAGGAATACAAAGTTGATTTATGGTTATCTGGTCATTTACACTTACCGAATGAGTTTACAAATACTATGAACAGGAATAAAAATTTAAATGATACTATATTTGTACATATTTCTTCAATCAGGCCGGAATTTTTAGGCCTTAAGCATTCTCAGTCAAGAATCCTGGATTTCTTATGCGGAAAAGATATTGTAAGTATTAAATCCAGAGACCATAAGTGGCGAAAATGGAATAAAGAACTGAAAAAAGATTATAAATTGTCAAAAATTGTAGAATGTAAATAAAATGAATATTTTCAAAAAGCTATTACAATCGGTTTTGATTAGATGTGGTAATCTATATTCTTTTCATAGTGATAAAAAATTAATAAATCTCTATATACATAAAAACGACGAATGTGCTTTTGATGAACTGGTGAATCGATATATAGACAGGATTTATGCGCTATGTTTCAGAATCACAAAAAATAAGGAAATTACTGAAGATGTTGTACAGGAAATTTTTGTAACCCTTTCTCAAAAATTACATACATTCAGAGCAGAATCTAGTTTCTCAACCTGGCTTTACAGAATCTCCACTAACGCTGCTTTTATGAAATTAAGAAAAGAAAAAAGGCATAACAATGAAGTAATTTCAGATGATATAAACTTTTCAGAAAGTAATAACAAAAAATTCACCTATGTTATAAAAGATTCAAGTAAAAGACCTGATAATCTTATTCTAAGAAAAGAAGCTGAACAAGTATTTAATAATGCATTAAATAAATTACCCGAGACTTATAGACTAGTTATACATCTAAAAGATATTGATGGTTTTTCATATAGTCAGATTGCAAATATACTTGAAACTTCTACACAAGCAGTAAAGTCTCGAATCCACAGGGCTAGACTTGTGTTAAGAGAAGATTTATCTGAATATTTCAATGAATGGAGTAAAAATTAGATGCCAGAACTAAATTGTAATAATGTTGTTGAAAATATTATGAGTTATATTGATAATGAACTGGATCAGACAACACTTTTCACATTAGAAGAACATTTAGAAATATGCCCTGAGTGCAAATCTTTTGTAGATACTTACAAACGAATGTTAAGCTTAAGCGGGAATCTTAAAAACCAGAAATTTGTTACCCCAGATATAAGAAAACGATTGAAAAATATTCTCAAAACAAAAATTAAAACACACTAAGAATTATTCTATATTGTGTTATCTGTTGAACTAGGACTGCTTCCAAAGAAATTATAAACATCATTCCTGAAATGAATAGAATTATCATTTTCTACCCATACAGTAAAATATAGTATGTGAACAGGGATAGGTTGTTTTAAATAGATATTATTTGATACACCGGAATTTATTGCATTTTGTATTTTTTGAGCATTCCATTCAATGTCATCATTAAAAACAAAATCTGCTAGTTCAAGAGGCCTCTCTACTCTTATACATCCATGGCTAAATCTCCTGTTAGACCTGTTGAAAAGGCTCTTCATTGGTGTATCATGCAAATAAACACTATGTTTATTTGGAAGCATGAACTTTAACCTTCCCAGTGGATTACCTGCACCTGGTTGTTGCCTTAACCTGTAATTAAAATTGTTTGGGTCAACTTCATACCAGTTTACATATTCTGAACTTTCTACGGAAGCATTGCTCAGAGAGACAAGTTCAATATTTTTCTTTTTAAGATAATCAGGGTCTTTTTTTACTTCCGGGAGTACTTCGTCAACAAAAATACTAGAGGGTATATTCCAGAAGGGATTTATAACCACATATTCCATGTATTCACTAAAAACAGGTGTATTCCAGTCAAGTTTGCCAACAATAACTCTCATATCGAGGATTTTTTGATTGTTTTCTACTCCATATAGTTTAAATGCGGGAACGTTAACAAGGATGTATTTTTCACCTAAGTTTTTTGGGAGTTTTCTCCATAAATCAAGATTAATTTTTATTGAAGTTAATTTATAATTTATAGGTATGTTTAGCGAATTAAGAGTATTGTTTCCTACTGCACCGTCCTGTTTTAAACCATGTCTTTTTTGAAATAACGACACTGCGGCAAATAACTGGTCATCAAAGTAGTTGTTGTTTAAATATTGTTCGGGATTCTGGTTTGTATAGAGTTTTAAATCTCCAGATGCATAAAGTCTGTGTTTAAGGAAAACTACTCTTGTATTTGATGTTCCTTTTTTTAATGTAGATCCAGGAGAAACCGGCTGCCAACCCCCATTAGCATTAATTGCTTCGTATTCCATTAAAGCTTCCCTTAGAGAGTAATATACTCTCGATTCAGGTAAAATAATTTTCAGGGCACTATTAAAGTTGTTTTTTAATATAGATTTATTGATAATGCTTACAAGATTTATATAAGGTTCAGAGTATGATAATTCATTAAAATTAGGGCCGAGATCATACCTTCCAAGGAGTAAATCAGAAAAATATTGCAGATTGGAATTAGAGACAAGTAAGTCTATCTGTATAACTCTAAGGATTAAGTCATTTCCATTAAGATTTTGAAGTTCCAGTATATTGTTTTCAATTTCCTGGAAATAATAAAAATTTGGGTCAAGGCCTTCGTAATTGGCGTTTTTCAGAAGTTTTAAATATGTAAATAAGGCTTTTCTTGGCTCCAGGTTTTTTTTAAACCATGCAAGGTTGTATTTCCGGGATTTGTAAAAGGAATTTAAGAATTTTGAAGCCGGATATTTTTTATTACTTACAATTATAAAGTTTTCTTTTGCTGCAATTTTTACAGTCCGGTTTATGATTGTGGACTCAAATTTTTCTTCTAATTTTAATTCTTCTTTCTTTTCTTTAGGTTCTGTAAGAACAGCACTTGGCTGAGCCATACAAGAAACTATGAAGATCAGATAAAATAAACTGGATATAGCTATATATTTTTTGTTAATGTCAATCATATAAATATAACACATAATGTTTTTCTATATATAAGTATTTACTTTATTCAGGTCTAAATCTTTAAAATAAAATCTTTTTATTTTTCTTGTAGTTGTTCTAGGAAATTCATCTAATTTTACTGCAAATTTGGATATTCTTTTATATGGTTCAAGTTCCCTGTTTAATATTTTAATTTCTTTTTCAAGAATATTGTAAAGTTCCACATCCTTGTAATCTACATGATCTTTATTACTAATAATTCTGTATTCGTCAATACTGGGAAAGAGAATTGTCTGAATTTCTTTGTCATCCGGGCTAAAGACAAGAGCTTCTTCAATTAATGGTATTTTAGTAAGTTTTTCTTCTAGTTCTTCAGGGAAAATGTTTTTTCCTCCTCTTGTTACAATAATAAATTTTTTTCTTCCTGTTATGTAGAGATAACCGTCTTCATCAAAATATCCTATATCACCTGTTTTTAACCATCCATCTGTTGTAAATATAGAATTTGTCTCTTCTTCGTTCTTAAAATAACCCTGCATTACATTCGGACCTTTTACCAATATTTCTCCATTCTTTTCATCATCAAGGTCTCTAATCTCAACATCATCGCTATCAATAACAAGTCCAACACTTCCTTTTCTTTCTTTTGATACGGGATTTGCACTAATCAGTGGGGAGGTTTCGGACATTCCATAACCCTCTATAATTGTAATGCCGAGGTTTTTGAAACCATCAAAAACCCATTCAGGGAGTCCTGCACCTCCACTTACCAAAAGTCTTATATCGTTTAATCCAAGTTTATTCTTAATACTCTTAGCAAGTAAGGATTTTGGTAAAAATTTAATAAAATATTTCTTTATACCTTTTTGAGAATCTAATTCCTTATTAATGCGGAGAATAAGTTTTTCGAGAAGTAGGGGTGTGTTGATCCATATGGTAGGTTTTACGTATTTCAGGTCTTCTATTAGTTCCCTGGGTTTCAAACCCCTTCCATAATATATCGATATTCCTGAGTAAAATGTTGAAAGTAGTCCCCCTGTTTTTTCATATGAATGATGAATGGGAAGTATCGAAAATGCCCTGTCCCCAGGATTTATGTCCAGGAAACTGTAGATATCTTCTACATTTGACATAATGTTTTTATGAGTGAGCATAACACCTTTAGGATTACCCGTTGTGCCTGAAGTAAATAAAATCTCAGATAAATCATTACCACTTACATCTACACGATCAATACCGGAACTGTATTTCCCCGCAATAACATTGAATTGTTCCATTGGTATAATATGTTTTAATTCATTAGGGTATTCCTTGATACTGGTGATATTTGTCAAATGATCAGCTGAGAAAATAACTGCTTTAGATTCTGAAAAACTGATTATATGTTTTAAACTGTCAAAACTAGTTTTGGCATCAAGTGGAATAGCAATACAGCCAAGCCATAAGACAGCAAAATAAGAAATCGCCCATTCAGGTCTGTTTTCAGAGATAATAGCAATATGGTCACCTTTCTTAAGTCCAAGATCACTAAGATAAGCCGCTATTTTTTTTACCTGATCATAAACTTCACTGTAGGTGTATTTCAATACCTCACCAGTCTTTATATATGTAAAAGCGTTTAATTCTTTGTATTTATTTGTTTTTTTCTCAAACATATCGGAAATTGTTTCAATTCCGATCTTATTTCTGAGAAGTTTAAGTTTGTTTGTCGGCGATTTTAATTTATTGATCATATTAATTTACAGATATTCTGTAATTTCTTTTAGAGATATTATAGAAGCTTTGTAGTGTTTAAAACTGTTGTCAGCATTCTTTAAATTTATGTAAATACTATCAATATTAGCATTATATGCTCCTTTAATATCTCTTTCCATATCGTCTCCGATAAATACTGTATTTGATCTATTTAAGTTGTTCTGTTTAATCGCATATTCAAATATTTTTATATCTGGTTTTCTCCAACCAAATATATCTGAAATTAATATTGTGTCAAAATAGGCAGTTATATCATATTTATCAAGTAAATTATAAGCTGTTGGTGAATAGTCAAAGTTTGATAAAATTGATAAGTTATACGCTTTTTTCTTTAAATATTCTAGAATATCCATGTGAATTTTAGGAAATACCATAGATTTTTCTAAAGAATCCATATGCGATATCACTAAATTATTAATAATTTCAGAATTGTATTCAAGGCCCATATCGTCAAGCATAATATGAAATCTTTGCGAATTGTGGTATTCCCTGTTATCAATATTTTTTAATTCCTGAAATTTTTTATAACTATCATTAAAATAACTATAAAAATTCTCAAAGCTGTATTCATCATAGTAAATATTAAAAACTGAATATACATCAGGTCCTGTTGAATGATGTACAACACCATTTACCTTTATTTCAGGCAATAATTCTGGTTTGAAAAGAATTAATGTATCAAAAAGGTCAAATATAATATTTTTATAAGCTTTCATGTAGAAATTAACAGGTACTTGATCTTTCAAGAATAATATCAAGAAGTTTGTCGTGAAATCCCAGCGGTTCAGAAATTTTACATTTTACTTCAGGGTATTTATTAAGCATAGCATTAACCATATTTGGAATATCTGTTTTAGAATGCCGTCCGGGAACTAAAAAATAAGGGTGAACGGTTATTTCGTCTGCACCGTTTTCAATACATTCAGAAAAAGCATCTTCAAGGGTAGGGGATGCAAGTTCCATATGGCAATATTTTATTATGTCAAAACAAGAATCATTACGTTTTTTTATGCGTTCAGCAATTAAGTAAAGCATTTCGTTTGCTTCATCAACTTTACTGCCATGATCAATAAGTATTAGGGCTTTTACCGGATTAGGCATAACAAGTAAGATTTAAGCGGTATTTAATTGTATGGTTTCAAGGACAATATCTGCACTCCTGTAAAATTCATCCATTATTACATACTCATTTACTGTATGTAATTCATACATTCCTGTTCCCAGATTTACACATTCAATTCCCATATTATTAAAGTAGTTTGCATCACATCCCCCGCCTGATGTCTGATGTTCTATCTCGTGTCCGAGGTTTTTTACTGCAGTATCTACCATTCTTGTAATATAAGCTTCAGAAGATACATCCATTTTCTCATAAACCCTTTCAACTTCTATTTCTACTGTGGGTTTAATTGTTTCCCCTTCAAGAGTAACAGAGTACTTTTTTGCTGCGTCATTAAAACATTTACACATATGTTCTATTTCTTTATCGAGTTTTTCATTATTATGACTTCTTGCTTCACCTTTAACCATTACAAAATTTGGAATAATATTTGTAGCTACACCACCAGTAATTACTCCAATATTTGACGTGGTTTCGTGATCTATTCTGCCAATCTTCATATTTGATATGGCTTCACTTGCTATTTTTATTGAATTGATACCGTTTTCAGGGCAAAGGCCTGCATGGGCTTCAAGACCATGTATTTTGAATACAGCAACATCAGATGTTGGACATTTTAAAACTAATTTTTTAGGGGTACTGCTATCCAGAACTATTCCATATTTAGATTTAAAAAGAGAGATATCAATATATTTGGCACCAAGTAAACCTATTTCTTCACAGATTGTGAATGCTACTTCTATATCTCCATGAGGTATATTTTGTTCTTTTAATGTCCTTATCACTTCAACTATAATTGAAACACCACTTTTGTCATCACCTCCCAGAATTGTAGTACCGTCACTTCTCATGATACCATCATCTATTCTTGGTTGGATACCTAAGCCTGGAGCAACAGTGTCCATGTGAGAAGAAAGAAAAAAAGTTGGGGCATCTGTATTCCCTTTTACTTTAACTATTAAATTACCTACGTTTCCATCTATTTTGTTACCAACATTGTCAATTATACATTCAGCTCCCAGTTCTTTCATTTCATCTTCAAGTTTTAGAGCAACATTTTTTTCAATTTTGGATGGACTATCTATTCTTATAAGATCCATCAGGTGTTGGGTCATTCTTTCTTTGGAAATCATTTATCACTCCTTGTTGTTAATTCTTAAAAAGTATACACAATCTTAAGTCTATGAAAATTTATTGAAAACAAAAAAAAAGGTAAAAGATATATAAATACCTTTTACCTTGAAATTTTAAATTAAATATTAAAGGTTAAAAATCAATTATTTAAATTACTTGCCCACGTGAAAATCAAATTTTTCCACAAGCCCTTCTAAATAGGTTTTAACCTTGGTTACCTGATTCTTGTTTAAAGAATAAATTCTATTCTGCTTGACCTTCTTTTCATTAACAAGATCAGCTTCCTTAAGAATTTTGAGGTGATTGGAAATTGCAGGTTTTGAAATATTGAATTTATTAGCTATTTCTCCGGCAGCAGTATCACCTTTGCTTAAATAAACAAGAATTTCCCTTCTGGTGTTATCAGCAATTGCTTTAAATGGACAACCCATTTATAATTCCTCCCGAGTTCTAGAATTATAAACTATTGTGATTTAATAATTTACATCTATATATTAACATTTTCTTCATGAATATAAAAGAGTAATAAATAATTGTTTAAAAAATATTAAAATTAGAATTATGGAGGTGTAGATTGAACGTAAAATTAAATAAAAATAATTTTCTTAAATCAACGTCAGATTTGCTCATTTTTTCATTATTCTCTCGTGATACATTAACACCAGGTCTTAAAAAAATTGACAAGCTCCTAAACGGATCAATCAGAAAAACCCTTAAAAAAAATGATTTTAACGGCCAGTATGGAAAATTAAACCATTTTAATACTAATGGAATTATCCCTGTAAACACTATTTTAATTTTAGGATTAGGCGAAAAGAAAGAATTTTCAGCAAATAAATGTTACCGTGCCTTTGCCAAAGTCGGAAAAGAAATAAATACAGGTATTGAAGATGTAGGACTGGTTTTTGAGCTGAACGGTAATAATCTGTTATCCAGCTCAATTGAAGGTTTGTTGCAGGGTAGTTATAAATTCACAAAATATAAAACTGATAATAAAAAAAATACTGATTTTAATTTAACACTATATTCTAAATCAATTAGTGAGAGAACTTTTTCCAGACAATCAAAAAAGGCTATCAATATTACAAAAGCTGTTCACCTTGCAAGAGATATAGTAAATGAACCACCCGTATATCTGACTCCGGCCAGACTTTCTGAAATATCAGAAGAAGTTGCTTCAGAAGGTGATTTAGAAATTAAAGTTATGGGAAAGGAAGAAATAAAATCTGCGGGAATGAACGGGCTATATTCCGTTTCTAGAGGCAGCACTCAACCCCCCAGATTTATACATTTCACATATACTCCAAAAGATAAATATAAAAAAACAGTTGCAATAGTAGGTAAAGGAGTAACTTTTGATTCAGGGGGTCTCTGTTTGAAACCAGCCGGGTCAATGCTTACTATGAAAATGGATATGGCAGGATCTGCTGCTGTAATTGGTGCAATGAAAGCAATTTCGGTACTAAAACCTAAACATAAAATTCATGGGATAATTCCTGCCACTGAGAACATGACAGGAGGTGACGCATATAAACCTGATGATGTATTATATGCTTTAAATGGTAAATCAATTGAAATAATTAATACAGATGCGGAAGGCAGAATTGCCCTGTCTGATGCGCTCAGTTATGCCGTAAATTTGGGAGTAGATGAAATAATTGATTTGGCCACACTTACGGGGGCATGTATTGTGGGACTTGGGAGTTATACAGCAGGTGTTATGGGAAATAATAAAAAACTAATAGACGGAATACTTGAGAGTAGTGAAAACGTGGGTGAAAAAATGTGGCAACTTCCTCTTGATGACGAACTCAGAAAGGAAATAAAAAGCAATATAGCCGATATTAAAAATGTGGGCAGCAGGTGGGGAGGAGCAATTACAGCCGGACTGTTCCTTGAGCATTTTGTATCAGATACACCATGGACACACATTGATATTGCAGGTCCTGCTTATCTCGAAAAAAGTAATGATGTATATCCTCAAGGTGGAACCGGTTTTGCAGTAAGAACACTTGTTAATTATTTGACAGATAATAAATAACCCTTTTATGCTTAAAAAATATTTAAATAAAAACAGTATTATAGAATTAGTTCTTAAAGATGATATACCGGAAGAGAATATAAGTAGTGGTATTCCTTTTATTAATAACAATAAAATTACAGTTCTTGATTTATATAATTTTTTTCAACAACTAAAGAACAGTTCTTCCGGTGGCATTTTTGTAAAATTAAAAAAATTAAACATTGGATTTGCAAGAGCCAATGAATTAAGGTCTTTCTTACTTGAATTAAGAAAAAGTGGGAAAATAGTTTATATATATTTAGAAGATATTGGCAACATAGAATATTTTATTGCGACATCTGCTGATAGAATATTTATACCTCCCTGGGCCACTTTAAATCTCTTAGGTCTTTCTTTTGATTCATACTTTTTTAAAGAATTACTGGACAGTTTGGATATTGAGCCTGAAATAGATGGTTTCGGCGAATATAAATCTGCTGCAGATATGTTTAACAGAAAAGAAATGTCTTCTTACCACAGAGAGATGATGCAATCAGTACTTGAAAATCACTACAATATTTTGATAAGTGTAATATCATCGGCAAGGAACATACCCGAAAAAGAATTGAAAAAAATAGTAGACGACAATCCGTTAAACCCTGCAAGAGCAAAATCTTATAATCTTATTGATGAAGTAGCATATGAAAACCAGGTAAGGGATTTTATCAAAAATGAACTGGATAGTAGTTTTAAATTTGTTCAATATAAAAATTTTATAAGAAATAATAAGTATTCAAAAATCTTAAAAGAAATTAACAGGTTTTTACATGGCAGGAAAAAATACATTGGCTATATAAATATAAACGGAATGATTACACAGGGCTCAAGCAAAAAGGGTAGCGGCTTTGTAAATACCTGTGGTTCTGATACTGTCTGTGAACTGATAAAGAAAGCAACAGATGATAATTCAGTAGTAGGTGTAATCGTAAGAGTATTGAGTCCCGGAGGATCAGCACTGGCTTCCGATCTTATAAGAAATGAGATACAAAATCTTACTGATAAAAAACCAGTTGTGATATCTATGTCAGATGTAGCAGCATCCGGTGGATATATGGTTTCTGTTTCATCGAATAAAATACATGCAAACCCTTTTACAATTACCGGCTCAATCGGTGTAGTTGCAGGAAAATTTAATTTGAAAAAACTGTTAAATAGATATGGGATATATAACGAAACACTGCAAAAAGGAAAAATGGCTTCAATTTACTCAACCAGTAAGGGTTTTACCAAAGCAGAAAAGATTAAATTCACAGAACTTATTAAAAATATGTATAACGAATTTGTAAAACTTGTTTCAGAAAAAAGACAACTAAGTATAAAAGATACAGAAAATGCCGCGAAGGGTAGGGTATGGACAGGCGAAGATGCTAAAAAATATGGTTTGGTAGATGAACTTTGCAGTCTATCTGAATCCATTAATGAGATTAAGAATATTACCGGCTTTAATACAGATGAAGAAGTTTATATAAAGGAATTTAAATCAAAGAATAAGTTTTCTTTTTCAAATATTAGCAAACTTTCACATCTGGGAATAATTAATGAATACTTTGAATTATTGGATATTTTAAAAAGAGAACAGATATATGCCGTGGTACCTCATAGCTATAAGATTCATTAATTACTTATAAATAATCGAGCCATTCAGCATACTTTTCATTTTTACCCCTTATTATATTAAAATAGGTTTCCTGGAGTTTTTTTGTTATTTTTCCGGGTTTACCTGTGCCTATTTTCCTTAAATCAATTTCCCTTACAGGGGTTATCTCTGCGGCCGTACCGGTAAGAAAAACTTCATCGGCAATATAAAGTTCATCACGTGTAAATCTTTGCTGTTCAACTGTTATATTATTATCTTTAGCTAATTGTAAAATACAGTTTCTGGTGAATCCCTCTAATATAGAAGTAAGAGGGGGTGTTTTTAACTTACCAGCTCTTACCATAAAAATATTTTCACCGGTTCCTTCTGCAAGGTATCCTTCACTGTCCAGAAGTAGTGCTTCGTCAAATCCCATTGATGTTGCCTCAATCTTGGCTTGTATTGAATTAACGTAATTACCACATATTTTGGCTTTGGTCATAAAGGAATTTACACCCATTCTTGTATAAGAAGATATTTTTGCCTTTATACCTTTATCTAGACCATCATCACCTAAATATGCGCCCCAGGGCCATGCTGCAATTGTAAGCCTGATAGGGTTTTCTTTAGGGTGAATGCCCATGGTACCATCACCAATAAAAACAAGTGGTCTTATATATGCCTCATCTAGGCTATTCTCAGTAAGTAACAGCTTTATTGCATCACATATTTCTTTAGTAGAATAAGGTAAATTAATACCGGCTATATGGCATGAATTAATAAGCCTTTCTACATGTTCTTTCAGGAGTAATACCGCTGTTTTACCATTTTCACATTTATATGCCCGTATACCTTCAAATACTCCGAGTCCGTAGTGAAGGGAATGGGTTAAAACGTGAACGTTTGCATCTGCCCAGGGAATTAACTTCCCGTCAAGCCATATTAATTCAGGATGTTCTGACGACATTAATTACTCCAAAATTTATGTTATTTAGAAATTGAACAATGAATAGTGCAATTTTTAAAAAAGAATGTCAAGTTGGTATAAGAATTAAAATATATTTAAGAAATTAAAAAGAACTGTCCAGTAAATTAATACAATCTTTCATTTATTAATTCATCTTAAATTCTTTTATTGTTTTTTATTTATATCCTTAAGTTTAGTATTTAATTATTTTAACCCTATCTAAAACAATTGTGTTTACAAGAATAAATTTAATGACTTATTTTTATATACCTGTTAAATTGATTTCTTAAATATCAGGCAGGAACAATGAAAAAATCTATAAAAAATATTCTGTTTATTAATCACTCCGTCAGAGACGGCGGCCCCGGAAGGAGTCTGTTTTATATCCTAAAATATCTTAACAGAAAAAAGGCAAAGCCTTATATATTAATTCCTAAAGACGATATTTTTTCTGATAACCTTAAAGATGAAGCAATTTATGAAAATATTATAGTTGACAGCAGATTCCCTGAAAATATATTTGTGCCAAGATTTGGTATGGAAATCTATAACAATAAAGCAGACAGCCTCGATTTTGGAACAAAACTAAAAAAACTGTTTGCCGCAATTATTAATATCATTGAACTTGTAATCCTTATTCTAACCTCTGGAAAAATTATAAAAGAAAACAATATTGATATTGTTTACTGCAACGGTACCGTAGCAAAAGTAGTAGGAACATTTATAGGAAAATTTAATAATAAGCCCGTAATATGGCATGTAAGGAATATACAGCAGACTTATGTGTTAAAAACAATTATTACTACACTATCTTCATACAAATCAGTAAAAAAGATTATCTGCGTATCAAAAGCTACAGCACAGCAGTTTCAGCATGTAAAAAGTAAGGTACATATTGTCTACAATGGTATAGACCCTCTGGACTACAGCCCTGCTAAAACAAAAGGAACATTAAGATCGGAGTACAATTTGTCTAAAGAGACAGTAATAATAGGCAGTACCGGCAGGTTGGTACCAAGGAAAGGTTATATACATTTAATTGAAGCAGCTAAGTACGTTAAGAAAAATAGTAATAATAAAAATTTTGTTTTTGTTATTGTAGGAGATACACCTCATTTTTTTCAGTACAACCACCTTGATTATTTAAAGAAAAAAGTATCCGAATACGGACTTGAAGACCATTTTATCTTTACAGGATATAAAGGTGATATAAAGCCATACCTCAAGAATTTTGATATTTTTGTTATACCATCGAACTATCCCGACCCTTTCCCAAGGTCAGTAATCGAGGCAATGTGTTTCAATCTTCCCGTTGTAGGTTTCAGGATCGGTGGAATTGCCGAAGCAATTAACAATAAGGTCACAGGATTTCTCAGTGATAAGGATGATGTTCCAAATTTATCTGAAAATATTCTTACTTTGGTTAATGATAGTTCAATGAGAAATGAAATGGGCACAGCATCCAGAGAAAGAGTCATCAATATGTGCAACGCAAAAGATATAAGTAATGCAATTGAAAAAATAATACTCTCGGTTGATTAATCCTTGTCGTCTGCCCTCGTCCTGAATATAAGTTCAATTGGTGTACCTGAAAAATCAAAATACTCCCTAAGCTGATTTTCAATATATTTCTTATAATTATCCGGTATACGGTTTTTGGCATTTGAGAAAATTACAAAAGTAGGGGGCTTAGTATAGGGCTGTGTAATGTAATAAAATTTTAGCTCCTTTCCTTTATGCAGGCCAGGTGGGTTTTTCTTCTTTATATCATCAAGAAACCGGTTTAATTCTTTTGTTTTAATTTTTCTCGTGTAGTTCTGGTAAACCTTGTCTACGAGGTCAAATATCCTGTTAACTTTTTTCCCGGTTAAGGCTGATGTTTTTAATATAGGCGAATAATCCAGTGATTTCAGATTCTCAATCGTAAGTTCTTCTATATTATCGACTTCTCTTGCTTCTTTAGGTGCCAAGTCCCATTTATTAAGAAGTACAACTGAGGCTTTACCCCTGCTTTTAACAAGGTCACCAAGTCTTGCGTCGTGGTGGGTAGGGCCCTCTGAGGCATCGATCATAAGGAGTACTAGGTCTGAGCGGGTCATAGCCCTTATAGCCCTTAATACGCTGTATCTTTCAAGCAATTCTGATATTTTTGATTTTCTTCTGATACCCGCAGTATCAATTATCAGGTATTGTTTGTCATTTATTTCAAAGTAAGTATCAATTGCATCGCGGGTAGTTCCGGGAACAGGGCTTGTAATAAACCTTTCTTCACCAAGAACGGCATTTACAAGTGTCGATTTCCCAACATTGGGTTTACCTATAACGGAAACCCTTATAATATTTTCTTCATCATATTCCGGTGTGTAGTCACTTTCCGGGAGGTTCTCTTTTATAAGGTCAATAAGTTCATAAGTATTCCTGCTATGAAGAGCAGAAACATTTAAAAAAGTATCAATCCCGAGTTTGTGAAAATCATAACTATTTATTTCATGTTTTTGATGATCAATTTTATTTATTACATATAGTACTTTTTTACCCGAGGATCTAAGGTGTTTGATAATATCCTGATCTCCTGGCATTACTCCCTGTTTACCATCCAAAAGGAAAATTATAAGGTCAGCCTCGGCAAGTGCGATCTCAACCTGCTCTTTTATCAATTCTTCAGTATTATCGTTAGGCCTTATAACAAGTCCACCTGTATCAACTATATCAAATACCCTGTTTTTCCATATTGCTTCCCCGTATACACGATCCCTTGTGACACCCGGGATATCTTCAACTATGGATTTCTTCTGTTCAATAATATGGTTAAATAGAGTTGATTTGCCAACATTTGGCCTGCCTACTATAGCTACAAGCGGTTTTTGAGTATTATTATTATTTTCAACAGTCATTTCGTTCATTTGGCAAAGTTCTTTTATAAATATTATTATAAAATTATAAATAGATTATGAAAATACATATTATTGATGATAACAAATATATTACGGTGAAAAGTATAGATGAAATAAAAAAGCTTGTTTCAAATATTTTCAGCCAACTTACTTTACCGAATAAAACAGAAATATGCATCACCTTTATTGATGATTTGCAAATGAGAGATCTAAATAACAGTTACAGGTCTATCGACAGGACTACGGACGTACTGTCATTCCCGCAGGACACTGAATTCCTGGGTGACCTGGTTATTTCATATCCTACTGCATCAAAGAACTCCAAACGTTATAAGACTTCAATTAAAAAAGAGTTGCAAAGACTAATAATTCATGGGATTTTACATTTGCTTGATTATGACCATAAAAAAAAGAATGAAAGAGATATTATGAGATCTAAAGAAAAAGAACTTTTTGATTATATAACCGGACTAAAAATCTAATTTTAGCTCGGGCTCCATATCTTCAATTTCCTGTAATGTAGGCAGGTCTTTAATACTTTTAAGGTTAAAGGTCTCAAGGAACTCACCTGTAGTCCCGTATAGAAAAGGTTTTCCCGGTACATCCTTTCTCCCACGTATTTCCAATAGTCTCTTGTCTAACAGCTGGTTAATCACTCCTGAACAGTCAACGCCTCTTATCTGTTCTATTTCCAGTCTTGTAAGGGGCTGTTTATATGCTGTTATTGCAAGTACTTCAAGTGAGGCCTTACTAATCCTGAATTTCTTTATTTCTTTGTTAAAATTAATTATTTCATCTGAGTATTCAGATATGGTCCTTAACTGGTATCCGTTTGATACTTCTACAAGATTAAATCCATGTTCGGCATTTTCCCAGTCAGCAATCAATTCCTTTAAGACAGACCTGAGTTCTTTTGTTTCTATATCCTTAAAATAAAAATTTAGTTCTTTTATAGTTACAGGTTTATTTGAGGTAAAAATTATTGCTTCAATTAATTTTTTTAAATCCTTATTGCTCAAGTCTCTCATCTCCTATATAAAATAGTTCAATTTCATCTTCCGGATTTTCATGCTCTATACCAATAATTTCATTCTTTACAAGCTCAAGAATCGTCAAAAAAGTTATAATAATTTCTGCCTTGGATACCATTTTATTAAAAATATTTTTAAAATCGTATTTCCTGTTCGTTTTAAAAAACTCTATAAGCTCGCTTGTTTTTTCTTCTATGGAAAAAGCCTCGATAGTAAATACTATATCTTCTGTAAGTTCAAACTGCCTTCTAAGGCATACTTCCTTGAATGCTTCAACCAGTGACCAAAGGTCGGTCTTTACTATTTCTGTTTCCTGGGAAGCATCTCCAAACTCATCAAAATAACTTAAACCCCTGATAAAAACTTCTTTTCCGAGTATGTCCCTGCTTTCAAGGTCTTCAGCAGCATTTTTATATCTTTCATATTCAAGCAGAAGCTGTACAAGTTCCGCTCTTGGGTCCTCTACTTCATCTTCAGAAGGCATCCGGGGTAAAAGCATTCTTGATTTAATAAGGCTCAGCTGTGCTGCAAGTGCAAGATAATCTCCTACTACTTCAAGGTTGCACTGCTTTATTACATCCAGGTATTCAAGGTACTGTTCTGTTATTTTAGAAATAGGTATATCGTAAATGTCTACTTTGTTCTTTTTGATAAGCTGCAGCAGAAGGTCAAGAGGGCCTTCGAATACCTGTAATTTGACCTGGTATGGTAGTTCTAGCTGTTCCATATTACTCATAAAGATTATCTGTTAAAAACAATATTTAATATAATATTCAGCTCTAAATTATTAAAACTGAAAATTTCTAAAAATTTAAGGAAAGGATATATAATAATATAAGAAAATGTCCTGCCTCCGAAAAGTATTATGCCAAATACTATCAGTATGCCGTAAGTCTCAATTTTTTTAAAAGAATTGGCCAGGTGATCAGGCAAGAGACCGTAAAGTACTCTCGAACCGTCAAGTGGTGGTATTGGAAGCATATTAAATACTGCCAAAACCACACCTATAAATATCATCCATACGAGGAACTGTATCAGAGGTACGGTATATGCTCCGAAAGCTCCGGCAGATGCTAAGTTGAAGACAATAAATTTTAACAGGATTCCAGATATGATGGCTGTAATTATATTCGAAATAGGGCCGGCTATGGCTACGTACAGCATATCTTTTTTTGGGTCCTTAAAATTCCTTGGGTCTACAGGTACAGGTTTTGCCCAGCCAAAATGTACAAGGAGTAAAAGTATTGTACCAATAGGGTCTAAGTGCTTTAGAGGGTTAAGTGTTAGCCTTCCAAGCCGTTTGGCTGTATCATCACCCAGTTTATTAGCAATATAAGCATGAGAATATTCATGGATTGTGAGTGAAAACAGTATTACAGGTACAAAGATTAATAAGAATTTCAAATCTAAATCAAACATAGTTAAGCCCTCGGATGATATTTTTTGTGTATTTCCCTTAGTCTCTTAGTTTCAACATGTGTGTATATCTGCGTTGTAGATATATCTGAATGTCCCAGAAGAAGCTGTATGGTCCTTAAATCTGCTCCACGTTCAAGTAAATGTGTTGCAAAAGAATGTCTTATTGTGTGCGGGCTTATATTCTTTACTATGCCGGCTTCTTTTGCATAAGCCTTGATAAGTTTCCAGAAACCCTGCCTTGTAAAGCATGTCCCTCTTCGGGTTATAAAAAGATAATCTGATAATTCATTTTTTACCAGGTGGGGCCTGGATAGTTCAAGATAGTCATTTATTTTTTTTATTGAAGTTAATCCAATTGGTACGATCCTTTCCTTACTCCCTTTTCCCATAACTATAAGATAGCCGTGATCATAATTAATATTTACCTGTTTTAATTCCACGAGTTCTGTTACTCTGAGTCCGGATGCATAAAGGACCTCAAGCATAGCTGAATCCCTTATCCCTTCAAATTTGGTAAGGTCCGGAACATTCAGAATCTTTTCTATATCTTCAAGAGAAAGCACATCAGGAATAGTTTTTTTCATCCTGGGTGATACCAGGTCAGCAGTAGGGTCTTTTTCTATAATATTTTCAAGCATTAAGTATTTGAAAAACTGTTTTATAGAAACTATGCACCTGTTTATAGAAGAAATATTAAGTCCGGAAATATTAAGTTCTGCAAGGAACTCAGAAATAAGATTTGATTTAAGTCTCGTTATAGAATCTAATTCTTTTCTTTCAACAAAAGTAAATAATTTTTCTATATCTGTTTTATAGGATTGTGAAGTGTTTTTAGAAAGGCCTTTAATAACTACAAGATATGTCAGAAAGGTTTCCAACATATCTTTGTAGGCATTTTTTTCCATATATAATTATGTACCAAATTCCCAGGAACTTAAATATTTCTTTTGTTCAGCTGTAAGTGTATCTATCTTAACACCCAAAGAATGAAGTTTAAGTTTAGAGATTGATTCGTCAATTTTTCTTGGAACGTTATGTACATTTACTTCAAGTTTTGATGCATTTTTAACAATATACTCTGCACATAGTGCCTGGTTAGCAAAGCTCATATCCATTACACTGGACGGATGGCCTTCAGCAGCAGCGAGGTTAATAAGCCTTCCTCCGCCAAGTACATTAACTTTCCTTTTGTTTTTGAGAGTATATTCTTCTACATACTCCCTAATGATTCTTTTCTTTTTAGTAATAGCCTGTAGTCCATCAAGGTCGAGTTCAACATTAAAATGTCCGGAATTGCAGACAATTGCTCCGTCTTTCATTTTTGCGAAATGTTCTTTCCTGATAACGTGAATATTGCCTGTAACAGTACAGAAGAAATCTCCAATTGGAGCAGCCTCTGCCATTGGCATAACCCTGAATCCATCCATTGAAGCTTCAAGTGCTGCAAGAGGTTCTACTTCAGTAACGATCACATTAGCACCGAGTCCCTTAGCTCTCATGGCAAGTCCTTTACCACACCACCCGTACCCAACAACGACAAATGAAGTACCCGAAATAAGCCTGTTTGTGGCTCTTATAATTCCGTCTAAAGTACTTTGACCTGTCCCGTACCTGTTATCAAAGAAATGTTTTGTATCTGCATCATTTACTGCAATAATTGGGTATTTTAGTACTTTATCATCTGCCATACTCTGGAGCCTGATAACACCGGTGGTTGTTTCTTCAGTGCCTCCGAGAATATCAGCAAGAAGGTTCTTTTTTCCTTTATGAAGTGTAGAAACAAGATCTGCACCGTCATCCATGGTAATATGTGGTTTATTTGCTAAAATGCTGTTAATATGGCTGTAGTAAGTCTTATTGTTTTCACCCTTAATTGCATAAACGGCAATTTTGTGGTTTTTAACTAGAAATGCTGCAACATCATCCTGCGTACTCAACGGGTTGGAAGCACAAAGAAATACATCAGCCCCTCCTTCCTTAAGTGCAACCATTAAATTGCCTGTTTCAGATGTTACATGCAGGCATGCAGCTATCTTTATTCCCTTCAGTGGTTTTTCTTTCTTAAAACGTCTTTCGATCTGAGCAAGTACCGGCATTTCCTGTGCTGCCCATTCACTGCGTAGTTCACCTTCTTTTGCTAACTTTAAATCTTTAACATGATAATCCATTGATAATCTTTCCTCCGATTAAATTGCTTTATTGAGTTGTTCTGTTTTGTCGGTCTTTTCCCAGGTGTAGCCGTCTCCTTCTCTGCCGAAGTGTCCGTAAGCTGCTGTATCCTGGTAAATTGGTCTTAGTAAATTTAGTGATTTTACTATTCCTCCGGGTGTCAGGTCAAAAACTTCCCTGATTGCAGAAGATAGTATGTCATCTGGCACCTCGGAAGTCCCGAAGGTGTCTACCATTACTGATATGGGCTCGCTGACTCCAATTGCATATGCGAGCTGTACTTCACATTGTCTTGCAAGACCACCGGCTACAATATTCTTGGCTACATACCTGGACATATAAGCAGCACTGCGGTCTACTTTTGAGGGGTCTTTCCCTGAAAAAGCACCTCCGCCGTGTCTTGCCCATCCTCCGTATGTATCAACAATAATCTTTCTGCCCGTAAGTCCTGCATCCCCCATAGGGCCTCCCACAACAAACCTACCTGTAGGGTTTATAAATATTTTTGTATCTTTAGTTAAAAGTTCTTCTTCTACAGTTGTTTTTATAACTTCATTGTATATTCCGTCATAGATTGTTTTATGGTCCACTTCATCTGAATGTTGAGAAGAAATTACTACAGTATCTACTGAAACAGGTTTACCATCTTCGTACCTGAAAGTAACCTGGGATTTGCCGTCAGGCCTTAAAAATGCCAGTGTGCCGTCTTTTCTTTTGTCAGATAATTTTTTGGCAAGTTTGTGAGCATACATAATAGGGGAGGGCATAAGTTCTTTGGTTTCGTCATTTGCATAACCAAACATAAGTCCCTGGTCTCCAGCACCCTGCTGTTTATCTTCACTTGAGTCAACACCCATGGCAATATCTGATGACTGTTTATCAAGTGTAACCATAACAGAACAGGTTTCTGCATCAAATCCCATGGAGCTGTGAGTGTAGCCGATATCAGCTATGGTTCTTCTTACTATTTCCGGGACATTTACGTTACTCTCGCTGGTTATCTCTCCGGATACTACCACCAGGCCAGTAGTAACAAGTGTTTCACATGCTACCCTGCTTGACGGGTCTCCCTTTATCATGGCATCTAAAACAGCGTCTGATACCTGGTCAGAAATTTTGTCAGGATGACCTTCTGTTACTGATTCTGATGTAAAAATAAAATTGCTTAATGGCATAGGAATTTCTCTTCAAGTTTATTTAAGTCCCAACAATATATACTTTGCGATATTCATGTCAAGAGAAATAAAACTTTTTATAATTTGTAAATATTATTAATACAATACAAGATTTTTTATCATTTCTTATGTATACTCGTTTTTTGATTTTAATGGGAAATATAATTATGAAAAAACTGATAGCACCATCCGTTATTGCAGCTGATTTTTCCATACTTGGAAAAGAAGTTGAAGATGTTAAAAACGCAGGAGTAGACTGGATTCATGTAGATGTAATGGATGGACATTTTGTCCCTAATCTTACAATGGGTATTCCCGCTGTTCAGGCACTTGCAAAAAATGACCCGCCTCCAATGGATATACATCTTATGATAGACAATCCTGAAATCTTCGCAGAAGTCTTTATCAGGGAAGGTAGCCCGCATGTTAAGCTTTTAACTATTCAGGTAGAAGCATGCACACTACTCCATAACACTATTACCAATATTAAATCTCATGGAGTCATGGCAGGGCTTGCCCTTAACCCGGCAACACCACTTAATGTCCTTAACCAGGTACTTCCTATGCTTGATGTCGTACTTGTAATGTGCGTAGAACCCGGATTTGCAGGCCAGCAATTTATAGAATCTTCTGTTGGTAAAATAAAAGAACTCAGGAAAATTATTGATTCTATGGACCCGGCAGACCGTCCCTTAATCGAAGTTGACGGAGGGATTAAGCTTGACAACATCAAAAGAGTATCCGATGCCGGAGCAGATGTATTCGTTTCAGGGTCAGGAATATATGCTACAGACAACTACACTGAGACAGTAAATGAGATGAGAAAACTTATAGGTTTATAAATCTTCTGAATATAGTCACTTTTCTTTGTTATAATGTTTATAGTCCAGTGAAGACAACTTCCACTATCATTAAAGATATAGAGCAATATTTTTTAAATCTTTCTCAGAAAGGCATTATGCTGTCTTCACGGGATTACCATCTTATTACAGAATGGATAGAAAAGGGTATTTCAAAAGAACAGATATTAAAGGGAATCAGAGATACCTTTCAAAGTAAAGATATAAAAAGAATAAGGAATTTATATGACTGCAGTGAATTGGTTGAAAGATCATCAGAAAAAAAAGAAACAGTTGTAACAAAAACTGTTCAGCTTAATCCTGATAATAACAATTACCTTGTTCAGATACTAAACAATTTTAATAATTTGATTCAAAATAATTCAAAGTCCGAGTTTAATAATTTTTATGTAATTATTAACGATAAATTAAAACATTTTATTAATAGTAATAATGATGAAATGTTTTCTAATATTAACAAACTTGAGGAAGAATTTTTTCTAAAATTCCCCGAACACTTAAATGCACAGGATATGGCAAACTTTAAAGCCGAAATAAATAATTTTATAAACAGCGGAAATGATTATATAAATGAAAAATCAAAAAATAAGGCATTGAATAATTACGCTAAAAATTTCATAATTACTAATTATCTTGGCATTAACCCTTTTGAACTTTAATTATGGAAAAGCAGTAGATGGGAAACAGTACCTAAATAAATATTTACGTGGAGGACAGCAGCAATACAACTATTGTGCTACTGATCTATGGAAGCAAAAATAAAAACAGTTGGCTGCAAGAAATGTCACAACCAGGGTTATTTCATTACAAATGAAAATGAATACTCCTATGCAAAAATATGTTCCTGTGTAGAAAATTGCAAACACTGCAGCGGTAAAGGCTATATAAGTTATACAAATGAGAACAACTATGAGGTCCTTGGCAAATGCCGGGCGTGCAGCCTTGTAAGATCCAATATAAAAAAGTACAACCTCACCAGGATACCATCTAAATTTTCAGAAATACTTATGGTTGATACTTATATACCAAAGTCTGTCGACCAGCAAAATGCACTTAAATATGTAAAAGACAGTTTTATAAAACACTACCCAAATGAGAAAGGCTTCCTGCTTATGGGTCCCTCTGGTGTCGGCAAAACACATCTTGCAATCGGTGCATTATCAGAACTTACACTCGAAAGAGGAATAAGCTGTATGTTTAAGGACTTTTTCTTACTACTAGCCGAGCTAAGGCAGGCTTATTCTGAAGGAATTTCTGAAAACGATATACTAAGGCCCTTAATTGATGCAGAAGTACTCGTAATAGATGAAATGGGAAAGGGCAAGAGTAATGAATGGGAAAAAAATATTCTCGACCAGCTTATAGCAAACAGGTACAACTCTTCGAAAATAACATTAATTACTACTAATTACCCATCAAAATATTATTCTGACAAATTAGGCGAAAAGGGTGAATCACTCGAAGAAAGGATAGGGGAACGGATATTCTCAAGATTAAACGAGATGTGTAATTTTCTCTATATAGAAGCTGATGATTTCAGGATGAAATAATTAGCTGAACTTCCAGAATTTTGAGTAAGTACCCAATACACCTTCAATAACAAATTCTAGGTTCCTAAAATCTTCGGGAAGGACTATTTCTGTTTTATTAATGTCCATCAGCTCTTCTATTACAAGTTTTGTAATTGAAGCAAGCCCCATAATGTTGTATCCGCCTTCAAGGACAAGGCTTATCTTTCCGCCGCAGTGTTTATCTGCAGCATTCATAACGTATCTTGTTAACTGGGCAAACCCCTGTTCAGTAATCTGCATATTTCCAAGTGGGTCTACAAAATAAGCATCAAACCCTGCAGAAACAAGAATAAATTCGGGTTTATACTGTTCAATTACTGGTGTCAGTATAAGTTCAAATAGCTTATTGTAATCGGTATCTCCCAGCATAGGAGGGATCGGAAGATTTACGTTATATCCTTCACCTTCGTCTTTTCCATATTCATCAAGGCTTCCTGTGCCGGGATAAAATGGGAACTGGTGTATTGAGAAAAACAGCACATTGGGATTGTCGTAAAAAATATGCTGCGTTCCGTTGCCGTGATGAATGTCCCAGTCAATTACCAGTACTCGGTCAAGTCCCCTTACTTAAAAGGTGTGCTGCTGCTACGGCTACATGGTTGAAGAAACAAAATCCCATTGCCCTGTCTGCTTCTGCATGATGGCCGGGAGGGCGGGGGAAAGCAAAAGAATAGTTAATTTCACCGTTTAATACTTTATCAATTGATGAGATAAATCCACCTGAACCTCTCATTGCTGCATCGTATGTGAAAGGATTTGATGAGGTATCAGGATCAAATTTATAAACTTCAACGCCTTTTGTATTTTTTACAGTTTCAAAATAAGACTCGGTATGAGTCCTAAGGATCTGTTCTTCGGTTGCATCAACCGGGTCGAGAACCTCCAACTTTGAGATCAGTCCTGATGAATCAAGCATGGTATTTATAGATTCAAGCCTTTCAGGGCATTCCGGATGCTGTGGGCCGTTTGTATGTTTTAAAAAAAGATCGTCTTTTACTATTCCAATACGTTTCATTTATAAATCCTTATATGTCATCCTGAATTAATTTCAGGATCTATTACCTATATACTCTTTTATTAGCCCGATTAAATATATTGAACCGGTAATGCATATATGTGTATTTAATGTTTTAACATATTCAAATGCTTCTTTATAGTCTTCAACTATTTCTACATTATCCAGATACTTTTTAGATATATCATAAAGATATTCAGATTCGGCACCCCGTTCATTGGGGATTTTTGTAATTACTATCTTTTCAGCATTTCCTGATATTAAAGAAAGATACTCTTCATGGTTTTTATCTTTAAGCATACTGACAAGAAAAGTAAATTTTTTATTTACTTTTAATTCATCAATAGTATTCACAACTGTCTTTACGGAAGCAGTATTATGAGCCGCATCAAGTATTAGGTATGGATTAGAACTTAATATTTCAAAACGTCCTTCATATTCAACAGATTTAAGAGCATTTTGTATATTTTTAAAATCTATATTGAATTCATTGTTAGTATCTAGCAGTTCAGCAGCAGCAAGAGCAATTGATGAGTTCATTATCTGGTGTTTACCAATAAGATTAGTAGATAAGTTTTTTAATTCTTTATCAATTCCATAGTAGTTAAAACTATTGATTTCCTTTACATCAAAATTGAAATGTTTATCAATAAAATATATTTCTGTATTTTTTGAGTGCACTTTATCCACTAAGACCTTTTGCTCATTGCCCGTAACTCCTGATACCACAGGTACTTTCTCTTTTATTATTTCTGCCTTTTCCGAAGTAATAAGTTCCAGGGTGTCCCCAAGGTGTTCTTGATGGTCTAATGATATGTTTGTTATTGCGGATATCAGCGGATTCACAACATTAGTAGCATCCCATCTTCCGCCCATTCCAACCTCAAGAATAGCTATATCAATCTTATTATTCTCAAAATATACAAACGCTGCTGCTGTAACAAGTTCAAAATAACTAAGTATTACTCCGGTAGTATCACAGGCATCAAATACAGTCCCTAATGCTATATCAAAATTATTATCACTAATATCAGTGGCGTTAATTTTTATTCTTTCCGTAACTGAAACAAGGTGAGGGGAGGTGTATAAACCAGTTTTATAGTTATTAAATATAAGGATATTCGAAAGTATCGAAGCGACAGAACCCTTGCCATTTGTCCCGGCTATTAATACTGATTTAATTTTGTCCTGGGGGTTATCGAGATAAGTCAGGACTTTAGTTATTCTTCCAAGTCCGGGTTTTATATCAAAGAAACCTACTTCAGAAAGTTTTTTTAAATTATGGTTCATTCTTATGTTTAATAATTTCAAGTTTTGTGTATGTAATAAAAATAATAAAAAATATTAATATTAAAAACAACATTGATAACAATCGATAAATCCAATCATACTTCTTAAGAGAATAAAAGAATACAATTCAGGAAAAACAGGCAAGGGCGGTTATAAGGTTTTGCATGGTTAATACTTAAAAGTTCAAAATATTTAACAAGAGTTTTGAACTTAGGACAATCCATAAAGATTTAGTCTTCGAAAATAACTACTGCAACAGAATACTCTTTTTCATGTGAAATAGTCGTATGTATTTTATTTACACCGCGGTTATCAGCAAAAGCTTTTGTAGAGCCTGCAAGCTCGATAAAAGGTTTTCCAAGACTGTCCCTTTTAAGTTCTATATTACGAAAGCTTATCCCGTTCCTAAAACCAGTTCCAAGAGCTTTAACCACTGCTTCCTTTGCCGCAAAGTTTGAGGCATATCTTTGCATTTTCTGCTTATGTTTTTTTATAAAGTTTAGTTCATAATCTGTAAAAATCTTTTTAAGGAATTTATCTCCCCATTTATCAACAATTGACTCAATCCTGTTGTTCTGAATTATATCTATACCCAGCCCGACTACCATTTTAATCTCCACATAGTACCACCATATCCCTTACCGCAGTATCCATACCAACCAACATTGCCCTTGATATAAGGCTATGTCCGATATTTAACTCTTCAATACCCTCAATAAGTGCTATGTCTTCAACGTTAAAATAATTTAAACCATGTCCTGCTGATACTCTAAGGCCAATATCAAGTGCGTAATCAACAGCGTTTTCAATTTTAATTAGTTCTCTTTCCATTGCTTTCTCACTCTTGGTGTCTGCGTATGTACCCGTATGTATTTCAACCATCTGAGCTCCGGTTTCAAATGCTTTCTCTATCTGCTTCGGATCGGGATCAATAAATAGACTGACTAATATATTTTCTTTTTTTAACGCATTTACAGTAGACTTAATTTTCTGAAAATGTTTTACAACATTCAATCCACCTTCGGTGGTAAGTTCCTGTCTTTTTTCAGGAACAAGAGTAGCCATTTCAGGTTTGATTTTTTTTGCGATATTAGCCATAGCTACAGTAGGGGCCATTTCCATATTTAATTTTGTCTGTACAGTTTTTCTCAGGACCTCAAGGTCTCTTACCTGTGCATGCCTCCGGTCTTCCCTCAAGTGGACAACAATTCCTTTTGCCCCTGCAAGTTCTGCCATAGACGCAGCAACAACAGGATCCGGTTCTGTTCCGCCTCTTGCCTGCCTTACGGTTGCTACATGATCAATATTTACATTGAGTCTCGGCATTTTATTATCCAATCTCCTGCTGTAGTAATTCCATTATATCTGATGCTATTGAATTAATGTTTGTAATATCTTCTCCTTCAACCATAACTCTTGCAAGTGGTTCAGTGCCTGAATACCTGATGTTTATCCTGCCTTTGTTTCCAAGGCTTGATTCAAAATGGTTAATCATACGGCTAAGTCCTGGAATGCTTTCAAGGGGCTTTTTGTCAGATATCTCAATATTCCTTAAAACCTGTGGAAACAGTTCTATGTCCTTGACCAGTTCAGAAAGGCTTTTTTCCATTCTTTTCATTATTGCAAGCACCTGCATGGATGCCAATAAACCGTCTCCGGTTGTTGTATGGTCAAGGAAGATAATATGGCCTGACTGTTCACCTCCAAGATTTATCCCTTTTTCTTTCATTTTTTCTACTACGTACCTGTCACCCACGTTTGCCCTATGAAGTTTTATTCCCTTATTGTTTAAATACACCTCAAGGCCCATATTACTCATCACGGTTGATACAATCTCTTTTTTCCTAAGCAGGCCCCTGTCAATCATCTCCTGAGTACAAATAGCCAGTATTTTATCCCCGTCTGCAATGTTGCCCTTTTCATCGCAGAATATAACCCTGTCTGCATCACCATCCAGTGCTATACCAATATCTGCATTATTATCTAATACATTTTTAATAAGAAGTTCGGGATTAAGGCTTCCGCATTCAGTATTGATATTTTTACCATCAGGATTAATGCCAAGGCTTATGACTTCCGCCCCAAGTTCACTTAACGCAAGAGGCGCTACTTTATATGCTGCTCCATTGGCACAATCCAACACAATCTTAAGCCCTTCTAAATTCATATTTTCCGGGAAAGTTTTCTTAACAAACACTACATATCTTCCCGTTGCATCATCGATTCGGTTTGCCTTACCTATTTCAATATTGGAAGCTGAAAGCTCGTCATCATTATCATTAAGTATTAAGTCTTCTATTATCAGTTCTTTTTTGTCAGGAAGCTTGAACCCGTGTCTATCAAATATTTTAATACCATTATCGGTATAAGGATTATGTGATGCTGATATAACTATTCCTGCATCAGCCCTCATGTTTTTTGTAATAAAAGCAATTGCAGGAGTGGGTAGGGGGCCTACCAGGTAAACATCTGCACCCATTGATGTAAGCCCGGAGGAGATAGCCTGTTCAAAGATATAACCCGACAAACGAGTATCTTTGCCGAGTATGATTTTTGGATGATTGTGTTTTTTTATATTGCGAATTACATAAGCAAGTGCCTTACCAAGTCTTAAGGCTATTTCAGGTGTCATGGGGTATTTATTTGCTACACCCCTGATACCATCTGTTCCAAAAAGTTTTTTTGAAGCGGACAATATAATTCCCTCTAGTTTACTTTTATTTCAATTGTTTCTGGTGAAAGTTTATTAAGATTTAAATTATCGGGGTTAGGATAGTCTACTTTAACCCTTAATTTATGGTTTCCACTATTATCACTGCCAATATCCCTAGCATCTACATAAACCTCAATATCATTACTGTTAAGATTGTTAATTATGCTATAAGGACCGTCAAAAATTATCATAGCCTTTGTATCCTTGGTAGCGGTATAGTTTAGGCCGTTGAAGTTCTTAAATATTATATCAATATTATTGAACTCTTTTGCAAGATTTTCTTCTTGAATATCAAATGAAACTTTTACCTGCTCATCATCTTTAGTAGTAACAAGTTTGTTTGGAAGCTGTAGTGGAACTTCTATGGAGAAATTTGATTTTTCGCCTTCCAGGCTAATAGGCCTGGTTTCAATTGATTTTATTTTTGAAAGCATCTGCTTAGGGCCTCTAATTTCTACGGATTTTGGAGAATAATCGAGGTCTCCGACAATTAGAAAACCTTTTTCAAGTTTTTCAAATATAGGTTCGACCTTTACTTTTTTAGATACAAGTTTATCTAGATCAATGGTAATTTCAGCTGGGTTTACGCTTGTAATATCAACCTCTCTGGGCAGATTCATGCTGTCGCTCTCAACCCTGATATTAGACACACCGGTAGTAAACTGTGAAAGATCGATGTTTATTACAGAAGTTGAGCTTATAAGTGTAGACAACTCTGTACGTGGGCCTTTAATTTTATAGGATATTTCATCCGGAGGATTGTTCGTAATAATCAGCGCCGGGTTAAGATTTGTGTACTTAACCGGGATGTTGTAAGTTTTTTCTATATCAAACTCCAGGTTTGCAACAATCCAAAGCATTATTGCTATTACAACTGCAATTGTCTTTTTCCCAAAATTTTTAAAGAATGGGTTTGAGACATCAAGTTGTTTAACTCCGAAGTTTGATTTTAATGGCATTTTCTTAAGTTGTGTTTTTATTGTAAACAAGCTCCTCTTTCTTTTTACTTTTCTTGATATTTAACAGGTCAAGAAGATTGTTGTTTAACGAAGTTGCATCAAGTCCTCTTTTTATTTCACCCTGTATTGCAAGTGAAATCATCCCTGTTTCTTCTGATACAACTACAACAAGGGCATCTGTCTCAGAGGAAAGTCCAATAGCTGCCCTATGTCTTGTACCAAGGCTTCTTTCAAGGTCAGGATCGGTTTCAAGTGGAAAAAAAGATCCCGCCGATAATATCCTGCTATGGCCAATTATTATTCCTCCGTCATGCAAGGGAGAAGTAGGATTAAAAATACTTATTATAATTTCTCTTGAGACCTGTGAATCTAGTGCCATCCCGAGTTCGACAAAATCTTCAAGGGTGCTGTTTCTTTCAATAGCTATTAATGCACCAATTTTACGGCTGGCAAGGAAAGTAGAAGCCTTTACAATCTCATCTACAGTCTTTTCTTCAGAAAGCACTTTTCTAAATCGTAAAAGCAAAGGCCTTTTTCCTAAATTGGCAAGAGCTTTTCTTATATCATTCTGAAACAGTATTACAGCAATTAATATTATGGAACCAAGGAAATGCTCAAGGAGCCAGTTTAACGTAAAGAGACCGGTACTTTCAGAAGCAAAATAGAGCAGTACTACTATGGCAAGACCAAACAGGATCTGTGCAGCCCTTGTTCCTTCAATTAATTTTAAAATATAATAAAATATCAGGGCGACTAGAAGTATGTCTAAAGTATCCCAAAAAAACCTGAAATTTATTAATGATTCCATCTGATTGTCCTTATCTAATTTTTACCTTGTATTGCATCCGTCATTCTTACTACTTTTTTCATTTCATTAACATCATGTACCCTGACAAATGATGCTCCATTTAAAATAGAAACTGCAACAGTTGCAGATGAACCCTCTATCCTGCTATGAACATCAATATCCCCTAAAAGTTTTCCGATAAACGACTTTCTTGATGTCCCGATCAATATAGGACGTCTTAGTTTGAGAAGTTCTGATAAATTCCTGAGTATTTCCAGATTCTGTTCTACGGTTTTACCAAAACCTATACCAGGGTCTACTATAATATTTTCAAAATTAATACCAAAACTTTCGGCAATAGAAATTGAATTAGTTAGGGAACTTATTATTTCAGGTAGTATAGAGTCATATTTTGCAAGTTCCTGCATAACATCCGGTCTTCCCGGTGTATGCATCAATATAATTCCTGCATCGTGATTTGCGATATGCCGTCCTATATCTGGTTCAAAAGAAAGACCGCTTATATCATTAATAATAGATACGCCTCTCTCTAAAGCCTGTTTTGCTACTAATGATTTAGTTGTATCTACTGAAAAAATAGTTTCAAACCTTGAAATTGCCTGTTCCAATACAGGCAACAGCCTTTCAAGTTCTTCATCTGCAGTTACTGGTTTTGATCCGGGTTTTGTTGATTCGGCACCAAGATCTATAATATCGGCACCCTGGTCTAGCATTTCTTCAATACGGAAGAGGTATTCATCAACTGTTTTGTATTGGTTACCATCTGAAAATGAATCGGGCGTAATATTCATAATTCCCATTACATGGGTTTTCTTTGATAAATCAAGGGTTTTGCCTTTAAATTTGAATAAAAAATTGTTGTTTTCTATATCAGAAACTGTATGAACGGGGGTATTTTCTAACGTATTTTGTTCCATAATGCCAGGATTTGACAACATAATACATAATTATATAACATTTAATGGTAAAAGGAAGTTAGAAGTAGAACTTAATGTAAATTATTCGGCTGTTGCCAATTCAGGTTTATGCTTTAAAACCATTTCATTAAGTTCTTTGCCATCAATAACTTCTTTTTCAAGTAGTTGATTTGCAACTTCGTGTAAGATCTCTACGTTATCTTCAAGTAATTTTTTACATTCTTCGTAGTTAGTGTTAACTATACGTTTTATTTCCTGGTCAATTAATAAAGCAGTACCTTCACTGTAAACTTTAGATTTCGCTATTTCTTTGCCAAGGAATATCTGCTCATCTGCCTTACCGAATGTAACAGGGCCAACCAGTTCACTCATTCCCCATTCGCAAACCATTTTATGTGCTATTTCCGTAACACGTTCTATGTCGTTACCGGCTCCGCTGGTTCTTTCGTTATATATTATATCTTCAGCTGCTCTTCCGCCCAGAAGGACTTTAATAGTGTCATTAAGGTATGAACGTGAGTGAGTGTATTTGTCTTCAATAGGAAGCTGTTGAGTTACACCAAGGGCCATACCTCTAGGGATAATTGTTACTTTATGTATTGGATCAGCGCCCGGAGTTAACTGGGCAACAAGCGCATGTCCCGCTTCATGATATGCAGTTATTTTCTTTTCATGCTCGCTAATTATCATACTTTTTCTTTCCACACCCATCATGACTTTATCTTTAGCATATTCAAAATCATGCATTTTGACTTTGTCTCTATTGTTTTTAGCTGCATAAAGTGCTGCTTCATTTACCAGGTTTTCAAGGTCTGCACCTGAGAATCCAGGAGTTGATCTGGCAATCAGTGGCAACTTAACGTCTTCATCAAGAGGGGTGTTTTTGGAATGTACCTTTAATATTTCTTCCCTTCCCCTTACATCCGGCACTGGTACGACAACCTGCCGGTCGAACCTTCCCGGCCTTAGAAGGGCTGGGTCAAGCACGTCAGGCCTGTTGGTTGCTGCCATTACAATAATTCCTTCATTTCCCTCAAAACCATCCATCTCTACAAGAAGCTGGTTTAAAGTTTGTTCACGTTCGTCATGTCCTCCGCCGAGTCCGGCACCCCTGTGTCTTCCTACAGCATCAAGTTCATCAACAAAAATGATGCAGGGTGCATGCTTTTTGGCCTGTACAAATAGGTCTCTAACCCTTGAGGCACCAACTCCTACAAACATTTCAACAAAATCACTACCGCTGATTATAAAGAATGGTACGCCTGCTTCACCGGCAATTGCTTTTGCAAGCAGAGTTTTACCTGTTCCGGGAGGACCTATAAGAAGAATACCTTTGGGTATCCTTCCGCCGAGTCTTGTAAACTTCTGGGGGTCTTTAAGGAAATCGACAATTTCACTTACTTCTTCTTTAGCTTCATCAACACCTGCAACATCTTTAAATGTAATTTTATTCTGATTTTCAGTCAGCATCCGTGCCTTATTCTTTCCAAATGACATAGCCTTTGTGCCGCCGGCCTGCATCTGTCTCATAAAAAACACCATAAGGGCAATAAGAATAATAAGAGGGGCCCAGTTAATTAAGAGTTGGGTAAATGAACTTTCATTTTTTTGTGCAAAGCTAAATTTAATTTTATTAGTTTCAAGTCTTTGGATTAGCTCATCAGTAGCTGGCCCGACAGTTTTAAAGTCTTTCTGATTATTTTCGTTTGAATCGTTAAGTTTACCCTTAATGATGTTCTCATTGAATTCTATATTGTTAACTTTGTTATCATCTACAAGAGTAAGAAACTCACTATAGGAAATATCCATGAACGTAGCTCTTGGGGTATTAATAAACTGATAAAGCGCAATAATGGCAACGAATATTACGAGCCATAGCACAAGATTTTTTAATATTTGGTTATTCACACAATCACCTTCAGAGGTAAAATAATCATATTTTATAAATATACAACAGGCTATATAAATTTAACAGGACAATTTTTTCAATTCAACAAGTAAAAAAACTGTTTTTTTAAGATTTTATGCTAAAATCAGATAGTTGTAAATAATCTAATTCTTTATAAAATATTAGAACTTTCTCTTGTTCTCAGTCGTTTAACAATATAGGCATGACATCTTTAAATATATCTGACCTTTTTTCATTTATTTTTATTAAAATGGGTTTAATCTCTTCCCAGGTCACATCGGGCTTTTTAATCTCATTTTTAAGTTTCAGGAGAAGCACCTTTATTTCCTGGTTAGTAACACTTTTTATATATATACTAAATTGTTCATTGTTATCATTGTTATTTTCAGACATAGTTGAATATAATATCCTTAAAAATTTATTATAAAATAGAATTTATATGTCCGGCAAAAATAATAAACACCCAAAAAAGAGATATTTATTACTAAAAGTGTTTTCAGTATTACTGCTTTTTGCTATTATAAGTATTTCTGCATTTCTTTTCTTAACATACAATTACTATGCTAAAGGCCTTCCTGACCTTAAGGATATAACAAGTTATAAACCTACACTTGTAAACGAGATATATGCTTCCGACGGCACAATGATAGGCCGGTTTGGGCTTGAAAAAAGAAAATTAATTGATCTTAACAAAATCCCAAAACATGTAATAGACTCTTTCATTGCAGTTGAAGACAAGAGATTTTTTGAACATAGTGGCCTTGATTTTAAGGGCATATTAAGGGCTTTTATCGAAAATATGAGAAAAGGAGAGGTTGTAGCCGGTGGAAGCACTATTACTCAACAGGTTACAAAAAACCTGATACTTTCTCCTGAAAGAACTCTTTCACGTAAAATAAAGGAAGCAATATTAGCACATAGAATAGAAAAGAACTTATCAAAAGAAGAAATACTGTATTTATATCTTAACCACATATACCTTGCTGACGGAACTTATGGAATTGAAGCTGCAAGTATGAACTATTATGGCAAATCCTCGAGAAACATCAATATTTCTGAAGCTGCATTATTGGCAGGCATACCAAAAAGGCCTGAAAGGTATTCGCCACGGAAACATTTAGATAATGCAATTGAACGACAAAAAGTCATATTAAAAATAATGTACGAAGAAAATTTTATTAATGAAGATCAGTATAAAGCAGCAACTGAATATACGATTAATATCCTTCCTAAAAGTGATATTAATTATCAGGTTTCTCCTTACTTTGTAGAACATGTAAGAAAGTACCTTGAAAATATGGTTGGAGAAGAGCAGTACAAACTGGGTGGATATAAAGTATTTACTACTATCGATATAGACCTCAGCCTTTCAGCCCAGTGGGCAATAAGAAAAGGTATCTATGATTACGAAACGAGGTGGAATAACAATTTTGTTAAGAGAAAACTCAGTACCAAAGAGGGTATTAATAAATACATTGCAAATACAGACATCAATAAAATCAAAATCGGTAACAAGATTAATGTTGCTGTCACCTCGGTAAAAGGATTAGATGGGCCTGTAAAGATTGCTACAATAAAATTTGGAAAATACAATGGCCAGTTTAAATACGTTGTGTTTAATAAAAATGTAAAAACCACACCCCAGAGCATAGATTTTAAACTTTCTAAAAAATTCCTGCCGGTTGATTCCTACAAGGGAATTTACGTAATCCCCGAAAACCTGGCCCCTGGTAATATTATTTCTGTAAAAATATTAAACCTATTTAAAAACAACAATGCCAGAATAAGGCCTCAGTTTCAAAATAATGCGCAGGCGGGTATCGTTTCAATTGACAGTAACGGAAACGTAGTAGCAATGGTTGGCGGATTTGATTTCCATGAATCCCAGTTTAACCGTGCATACCAGGCTTACCGTCAGCCAGGATCATCTTTTAAACCACTTGTTTACTCTGCTGCAATAGATAAAGGATACACTCAAACAACAGTTCTTTTTGATATGCCGATTACTATCGATGACTGGGAACCTCGAAACTATGACGGCACCTACAAAGGTGCCATTGTTCTCAGGGATGCACTGTCAAATTCAAGGAACCTGGCAACAATTAGAATGCTTCTTGATATAGGCCCCGAGTATGTTGCAAATTATTCTAACAGATTTAAATTCAAATCTACTCTAAACCCATACCCTTCACTCGCACTTGGAGGGTCTGACGTTACAATTTTTGAAATGGTCCAGGCATTTTCTGTTTTTTCAAATGGAGGCGAATGGGTTGAACCAAGATTTGTATACAGGATATACGACAGAAATAACCAGATAATTGAAGACAATACAGGCCAGTACTTTGAAGACAAAGAAAAAAAAATGAAAAGGCAGCGTAATTTAAAAAGAAAAGAACTACTTGAAGAACTATCAAAAAAGAAAGGAAGGGCGCTAACCGATCTAAAAACGAAAGATGAAGAACTAAACGAGAAAGAATTTGCCATCCTTAAGAATGAAGACTATGAAGAGAATGAATTTCTTGCTTCTGAAGAGTTTGTAGAACTACTTAAGAAAGGAAATATAGAATTTGGACCTGCAAATACTCCCGAAAGGCTGATTAATAATGACACCTCATATATTATTACTGACCTTTTAAGGGCTGTAATAAACGAAGGTACCGGAAGGAGGGCAAGCCACCTTAACTCTATCGCTCCGGTCGCAGGCAAAACTGGTACAACTAATGATTATACAGATGCCTGGTTTGTAGGATACAGTCCTGATATTACAACTGGAGTATGGGTGGGTAAAGACAATCATTCATCTCTTGGCAAAAAAGAATCGGGTTCCCGTGCAGCTCTTCCAATATGGATAGACTTTATGAAAGAAGCCATTTCTCGCAACAAAGGCAGCAGGTTTAAAGTGCCAGATAGTGTAAAGCTGGTAGATACTCCATACGGGACGATACCCTACAGAGTAGCTTCACTTAGGGATAATATTATCAAGAGTCTTAGAGATGAGCTTGATGACCCAAAGATTGATGTAATTAATACAGATACAAAAACCAGGGACCTTTCAAAATATAAAATGGATGAATTTTCTGATGAAGAAGAGATTGATTTTCTTTTGAGAAGATAAGAAAGGATTCCGATCCAATAACCGGAATCCCAACTATATTATTTAATTTTTGTCCATGCATCCTGCCAGGCAAGACCTGAACCAGGTTCGTAGTAAAAATTAACTCCATTGCACCATCCTGAGAATGGAAATGGTCTGCATTCGTATAAGTTTCCATCCCCGGCTTTAACAACAGTCCCTGGCTTGTAACTGCCCATACCTTCCGGATAGGTGAAATCAATTTCAATTTCCGGATTTGGATTCTCACAGCAGTCACAGTTGCCTTCACCGCCTCCGGGATTATTAATCATTTCAATATCAATCTGAAATGTATAATTTGAGTCAGTCGGTATATACACAACATTTTCCTGAGAATTCTTTACCGGAACTATTTCTCCGTTATTATTTAAAACTCCTGTTTTAGCTACCTGCGACTCACCATTAATTTTATTAGCCAATGCAAAGGCCCATTCGTTTGCGGATATTTGATTTTGACCAATTTCTAATATGATGGTTTCAAGGTCACTGAAATTTTCATCAAAAAGCCTGAATTTTACTTTGTCGCCTATTGAAAGATCCTGCAGTGCCCTGATCTGTCCTATCGATTTAAAAGGAAACACAATGACATCACCAACTATATTTACATCAATACATGTATAAAATGCCTCGGGGCTGTCATCTCTTTGCCATATATTGTAAATAAGATGTGAACCGGATTTACCGGAAGGGAAGGGGCATTTCATTAAATAGTTGCCGTTAACAAGCTCAACTTCTGTAATAGAACAAAACGGTGCAGGTTCCAGATCAGACCAATTAAGTGTTTCAGCCGGGTTATAAGCGTCTTTAGTTATATAGAAATCAAAATACTTCGTACTATGCGGAGCTGTTGCACGGAAAACAAAATTCATATTCCCATCCTGGCCGGGAGAGATATTATTCTCAAACCAGTCTGCTCTTGGCAGGTTCATCCCCTTAAAGAGTTCTTTTCCTCCTCCGCAAAGTTCTCCATCGGGAATAATATCCATATGCATATCATTAGCATTTCCCTGATTTACTCCATTCCAGTCATATAAAGCCTGTTTACCTCCTACGGCAACAGCCTCCTTGCATGAATTGGATTGTGGGTTTTCAGGATTTTCCAGGAAACATTTATAAATCCTGCTTACAGGTTCGGTAAAAGTACCGTGGGCTGATACATCATGTATAGAAAAGCAAAAAATAAGTAAAATTAATAAAAATAATGAAAAATACTTCATTTAAATATACCTCCTTAATAATGTTATTCTTCATAAAATAAGGAGAAAACTCTTAAATGAAAGTAATTTATTTTGTTTACTGAATAATAATATTTATACAATAACCAGTTTTGGTTAATAAAGGTTTTTTACAAGCCCGCCGTCAATTTGTATTGTATTTCCGGTAATATAACTTGATTTTTCTGATGCAAGGAATGCAACAAGTGCGGAAAGTTCCCGTGGATCACCAATTCTACCAACCGGGATGTCACTTTCCATTTCTTTTATCACTTTTTTAAAGGATTTTTTTGTTAATTTAGCCCGGTTATTGGCTAGTTCAATAATTCTGTCTGTCATAATTCTACCGGGACATACATTATTAAAGAGGATATTGTATTTGGCATATTCATTTGAAAGTGTTTTTGTAAGTCCAATTACAGCTGTCCTTGCAGTATTTGAAAGTATTAGACCATCTATAGGCTGTTTCACTGCAATTGAAGTTATGTTGACAATTCTTCCCCATTTTTGTTTTTTCATAGAGGGTAGGACTTCCCTGGTTAGGTTTACAATACTTAGGAGATTTAATTCAAGTGCATTTTGCCAGTCTTTATTTTTAAAATCCTCAAAATAACCAAAAGGGGGGCCACCTGAATTATTTATTAGAATGTCTATACTCTTGAGTTCTTTCTTGGTAATTTTAACAACATTTTTTAAATCATCTGGATTACTTACATCAGCTTTTAAATATATTACTTTAACATTATATTTAATCTCTATTTCTTTTGCTGTTTGTTTAATGTTTTTTAGATTACGAGAAAATATCGTTAAATTACAGCCTTCTGCAGCTAATTCTTCAGCGCAGGCTTTACCTAATCCTTTGCTAGAAGCTGAAATTATTGCATTTTTACCTTTTAAACCAAGGTTCATTTGTTAATTTTAACCTTTTGCTTTTGCTGTATCTTTTTTTATAGAATCCATAGTTGCAGCAGCAGTATCACCATCAGGTGTTCCCGATGTTACTGTTCCTGCACCACCAGTGTCAGGTGCTGTATCACCACTACCAGATTTTTTTGGGGAAGGGGTTCCGGATGAGACTTTCTTTTTACCATAATCAGTCTCATACCATCCATCACCGTGGAGATGAAAAGCAGAAAGAGAAATTAATTTTTCAACTTTGCTCTTTTTACATTCAGGACATTTTTTTATTGGTTTATCACTAAATCCCTGAAGTTCTTCAAAGTACAAACCGCAAGCTTTACATTCATATTCATAAATAGGCATTTTATATCTCCGAAAACCGTATAAAAGTTTTAATAAATATAATTACATATAGATATTGTTCAAGGTTATAATTTTTTGTTTTTATTCTGGAAGAGGGTACTATAATTTTTATTAAGTTATGGTAAAAATAGTTAGTTTACATAATATATCTTATCAGACGTAATGCACTATTAAAGTAATATATTATGTATAAGTTGTAATACACTGTATATAATGAATATATTGTACTTAAAGTAAAACATTAAGTATTGTTGACAACAATAATGAGATTGAAAAATAAAATCATTCTAGTTACCGGCGGAAGTAAAGGAATCGGTAGAGGAATTTCAAAAGTTTTTCTTGATGAAGGTGCAAATGTAATAATTTGTGCAAGAAATGAAGAAGAATTAAAAAATGTTGAAAACGAACTAAAAAATGGAGCTCAAATAAGCTCTCTAAGAGCCGATCTCACAAATACCAATGATATTACATTGATTAAGAATTATATTTCTGAGAAATACGGGAAATTGAATATTCTGGTAAACAATGCAAGTATCTTAGGTATTAATTCAAAAATTGAAGAATATCCTGATGATTTATGGAACCAGGTTATCGATATAAATCTGAATGCACAGTTTTATATAACCAAAGCACTTATTCCATTATTAAAGAAAACCGGTAACGGATCTATAATAAATGTCAGTTCGACAGTTGGAAGGCAAGGAAGAGCTAACTGGGGTGCGTATTCTGTTTCAAAATTCGGATTAGAAGCACTTACACAGATACTGGCACAGGAACTTTCAGAGTTTAACATAAGAGTTAATTCTGTTAACCCCGGAGGGACCCGAACAGATATGAGAGCTGCAGCCATGCCAGGAGAAGACCCTAACACTCTCCCTACCCCTCATGATATTGCACCAGTATTTGTTTACCTTGCATCTGATGAATCAATTGGAGAGACCGGCAAGGAATTTAATGCAAGAGACTGGATAGAAAAATAGTTAAAGAGGTTAATAAGATGAGCACGTTATTCACTAAAATAATAAACAAAGAAATACCGGCTGATATAGTATATGAGGATGATTTATGCCTAGCATTTCGTGATATTAATCCGCAGGCGCCGGTTCATATACTGATAATCCCAAAAAAAGAGATTGTTTCAATTGCCACATTAACAACAGAAGATAAAGAAATACTTGCACATATAATGCTAAAAACTGCCGAGATAGCTAAAAATGAAGGATTGGCAGATAACGGTTACAGGGTTGTAACTAATGTAGGAGAAAATGGCGGACAGAGCGTTTTTCATTTGCATTTTCATCTACTAGGCGGCAGAAAACTTACATGGCCGCCTGGTTAATAAAATACTAAACACAATTTAGTGTTCTAATACATTCATATTTAAATTTTCAACTTACACCAAGTGCTTCTGCATCTCTGTCACTAAGTATCCCGCCATTAGTTCTTTCTTTCACTGTTTCATCCCTTTTCCATGACCTTTCACACCTTAGTTTGTCCGATAAATCATAAACACTGATATTAAGCCCATCACCATTTTCGATATTAAAACGGCTGACTCCACATAGGTCTGCAAGGTCTTCCTCGTAGGGTTTTAATTTAACATAAATACTTTTTTCAAGGTTGATTATTATACCAGCATCAAGCGGATTAGAGATTCCTCGCTCTTTTGCTTCTTCAAGCTCTTTAAGTGACTTCTCCCTAATCTCAATTATCTCATTCCATGAACTATCAAGATCAATGTTTTCAATTAATGGGAAATTCTGAATATGAATATCGGCTTTACCCGTAAGAGATAAATAGGCCTCGTCAGCAGTATGAACAAGTATTGGAGCTAGCAGTCTTATTAATGAATCAGAGATTGCATATAATACTGTCTGTGTCCTTCTTCGTCTCCTGCTGTCAGCCTTGTCGCAGTATAACCTGTCTTTTACAGCCACCATGTATACAGCACTTAACGTATCGTAACAAAAGCTGAAAATTAATTCACTCGCATGTTTGTAATCAAGATTGCTGTAAGCTTCCCTTGTTTCATTCACAAATTCCGTTAATTTGGCATAAGCCCAGTAATCAATGGAGACTTTATCTTCTTCTTTGAATTCTATTTTATCTTTAGTGATATCAAAATCGCTGATATTTCCAAGTAAAAATCTTATTGTATTTCTAACTTTCCTGTACTCATCGGCTGCAACTTTAAAAAACTCCCAGTCGACCTTAATATCATTTGCGAATTTAAGTGTGCTAACCCACCATCTGCATACATCAGCCCCGTGGGTCTTTAAGATTTCATCAACTTCCAGGGCATTTCCGCCTGATTTACTCATTTTTTTGCCCTGTGCGTCAACCATAAAACCATGAGTAAATATTGCTTTAAAAGGTGCCTCGCCTGTTGCGCCAAGTGCAGGTAATAGTGACAGTTGAAACCACCCCCTGTGCTGGTCGCTTCCTTCGAGATAGAGATCAGCCGGGTATCCAATGTTACGTGCTTTTAATACCGAGTTCCATGATGATCCGGATTCGAACCACACATCGAAAATGTCCATTCCTTTCCTTAAACCATTTTTTATTAATTGAGGGTTTTCTTTTAACCATCCAGGTGCATGAGGATCCGCAGTGGGATCATAATTATCCAGTAACTGAGCTGGCTCTTCAAGAAACCAGATATTAGACCCTTTAATTTTTATTTTTTCTGAGATTGATCTTACTGTGGCCGGTGTGAGTAAAGTCTCACCATCTTCATTCGTAAAAGCTGGTATCGGAAGTCCCCATGACCTTTGCCTTGAGATGCACCAATCCGGCCTTGATTCAAGCATACCCCTGAACCTGTTTTTTCCCCATTCAGGATAAAACCGGACGGAGTTTTCTATGCACTCAAGTGCATTCTCCCTGAGTTTTTTATTGTTATCTCCATAGGGCTTGTCCACTGCTATAAACCATTGCTCTGTGGCCCTGAAAATTGTTGGGTTTTTACTTCTCCAGTCATGAGGGTAACTATGAAGATACTCTTCAACAAAAAACAGCCTTTCATTTTCTTTAAGATTATCTATTACGAGTTCGTTTCCATTCCACACGTCTATTCCGGTAAGCCATTCCGGTGCAGTATCATCAAAAGTACCATCGGCTTTTACAGGACAGTATATATCGAGCCCTTCCTTAAGTCCTGTCTGATAGTCTTCTACACCATGCCCAGGGGCTGTGTGTACAAGCCCTGTACCATCCTCAAAAGCAACATATTCGGCAGATACTACCCTTCCCTTTTTATCAATAAAAGGATGGTGGTATTCAATACCGTTTTCAGCTAGTTCATTACCTTTGCATGAACCAATTTTTTTAAAATCTTTTATTTCGGCTTTGTTGAATATATTTTCAGCCAGGGTATCAACAATGATAACATTTATGATTTTACCGTTTAACTCAAACTGGTAGTTGCCATAGTCCCCTTTTGGAGCTACTGCTACTGCAAGGTTAGCCGGGAGTGTCCATGGAGTTGTTGTCCATATCATCAGGTTGTTATTATCAACGCCTGCATTTAAAGAAACCGGAAAATTTGAACCACTTTCTATTTCAAACAGTACGTAAATACTCTTGTCCTGCTTGTCATGATATTCAAGTTCTGCATCGGCAAGTGCTGTCTGGTTTTCAATAGACCAGTGAACCGGTTTAAGGTCCCTGTAGACAAGCCCTGTCTCAACAAGGTCTGCAAATACATTTAGTACACCTGATTCAAACTCAGGAACCATTGTAAGGTAGGGGTTTTCATAATCACCGGTGGTACCAAGTCTTTGCATCTGTTTTGCCTGCAGTCTTACAAACTTATCGGCATAGCTCTGGCATTTATTCCTAATTTTCAGTCTTGTGTAATCTTTTGCTTCATCACCCAGTTCTTTAAGTACTTTGTGTTCAATCGGAAGCCCATGACAGTCCCAGCCGGGAATAAAATCAACATCGTATCCTTCCATAGTTTTTGATCTTACGACTATATCTTTTAGTACCTTGTTTAAAAGGTGGCCAAGATGTATTGGGCCGTTTGCATAAGGTGGCCCATCATGAAATATATATTTCTCATTTCCGGCGGACTTGTCCCTTATCTGTTTATAGAGGTTTTCTTTTGCCCATCTTTTCTGAATTTCGGGTTCTCTCTGGGTGAGATTGGCCTTCATTGCAAAATCTGTTTTGGGCAGATTAAGTGTGTCTTTATAATTTGGTTTTTCTTTTTCAGACATATTAACCTTATTTATTATAGAAAAATTAAAGAAAGATAATAGCTTAGATAGATGCAATTACAATTAACAAATTAATTTTCTTCCTCTTCGAAAAACTCTTCAAGCTGTTCGTAAAGTTCATGGGAAAATTCTACCCATTCGTCCCATTCTTCCATATAGTCCTTATCGTAATCGACCTGTCTCTTAAGTTTAAAACCATGTTCGGTATAATCGATTGCATAGTTGTGTTTGATATTTAATTTTTTTAATAAAATTTCACCATATCTTTTAAGCAGTACTATTTTCTCTGTTTCAGCTTCTCTTAATTCTGCAATAAAATGCCCATTGGTCTGTGTATCAGGCATATCCATTTGAAGATTTTTAAACTTGGTGCGGCGCATGTCGTCCGCTTTCATTGAAATGAGAATTTCCATAATTTTAAGAATTCACATTAATTAAATATTCATATTATTTTAACATAATAATTTAATGCTGGAACTAGAGTAAATAATTTTGAGATGATTATTTCACTTTCAATGAAAAAAGAATATATTTAAAGAAAAATTCTACTTCCTCTTACTTCTGATAACATGCGTACTATTTCCGAAAAACATCTCTGCTGCTTCCATGAAAGTTTCCGTAAGTGTAGGATGCGGATGTATTGACAAGGCAATATCTGATGCCCTTGCTGCCATTTCTACTGCCAGTACACCCTCAGATATCAACTCTCCGGCACCCGGCCCTACTAAACCTACTCCAAGTATCCTTTCGGTCTCTGTTTCAAAAACAAGTTTTGTAAGCCCATCAGTCCTGTCGAGGGTTATTGCCCTACCCGAAGCACCCCATGGAAATTTGGTTACTTTAATATCAATATTTTTATCTTTAGCTTCTTGTTCCGTAAGCCCGCACCATGCTATTTCCGGGTCTGTAAATATTACTGCCGGCACGGTTGCAGCATCATATGCAATATCTTCACCGGCAATTACTTCTGCTACCACCCTGCCCTCGTGTGTTGCCTTATGTGCAAGCATGGGATCACCTGCAACATCACCAATTGCGAAAATGTTTGGATCATTAGTCCTTCTTTGCCGGTCTATTTCAATAAAGCCCCTTTTATTTACAACCACTTTTGTATTCACAAGGTCTATTTTTTCAGAGTTTGGTTTTCTTCCTACGGAAACAAGCACCTTGTCGTATTCGTGTTCAAACTTGCCGTCACTGTTCTCAAACTGTACTTTAACTCCTTTCTTAGTACTTTTAACTTCAAGCACCTTGGTACTTAGTAATATTTCCTTAAATTCATTAGCGAGTTTTTTATGGAGTATTTTAGAAAAATCCTTATCAACTGTGGCAAGTATAGAATCCATCATTTCAACAACAGTTACCATTGATCCAAGTGCCGCATACACGGAACCCATTTCAAGGCCGATATAACCGCCGCCAATTACAAGGAGTTCTTTCGGTATACTTTCCAGATCCAGAGCCCCTTTGGAATTAAGTATTTTTTTATTATCTACTTTTATCCCCGGTATCTCAGTTGGCCTCGAGCCTGTGGCAATTACGCAGTTTTCAAAAGTTAAAGTATCTTCCGACCCGTCCTCTTTTGTAACTTTCAGAATATTAGAGTCCGTAAATACAGCATTACCCTGTATATAATTAATTTTTCTTTGTTTTGCGAGAAACCCGGCGCCGCCTGTAAGCTTAGTTACCACCTCATTTTTCCATTTGGCGACCCTTTTTATATCAATCTTTGGCTTTGTATAGGTAATCCCAAGCTCTTTTGCATGTTCAGACTCGTTAATAATATTTGCAACGTGAAGTAGTGCTTTTGATGGAATACACCCTCGGTAAAGGCATACACCTCCAGGGTTCTTTTCATGGTCGATAAGTGTCACATCCAACCCCAGGTCTGCTGCCCTGAATGCCGCGGGGTAACCTCCCGGCCCTGCTCCGATTACTGCCATCTGTGTTTTTATAGCCATTATTTACCTTCGAATAAGATTTGGAATGGTTCTTCCAGTGCTTTAACCAGCCACGTCAGAAACCTGGCTGCTGCAGCACCGTCTATTACCCTGTGGTCGTAAGAAAGCGAAAGAGGCATCATAAGCCTTGGTTCAAATTTTCCGTCAATATACACCGGCTCAAAGCTTGACTTGGACACCCCGAGAATAGCTACATCGGGATAATAAATAATAGGCGAGAAATATGTACCGCCAATACCGCCAAGGTTGCTTACCGTAAAAGTACTACCCTTTAATTCATCCGGCGTAATTTTTTTATTTCTTGTCCTTTCGGATATATCAGAAAGTTCTACTGCTATATCAATTATATTTTTCTTATCTGCGTTTTGAATGTTTGGGACAAACAGGCCACGTTCTGTATCAACAGCAAAACCAATATTTACAAATTTTTTGTATATTATTTCATTGCTTTCCATATCAATGCTGGCATTGAATTCGGGAAACACTTTTAATGCAGATGAAACTATTTTTATAAGGATCGGTGTAATTGTAAGGTTTCCACCTGCATCTTTGGTTTTTTGTTTATTCATTTTCCTGAGCTGGTCAAGCTCAGTAATATCGGCCCTATCATGATTAGTTACATGAGGTATAGTCCAGGCCATGGTAAGATTTTCTGCTGTAAGTCTCCTTACCGTTCCCATTTTTTTCCTTTCTATATCACCCCATTTTGAAAAGTCCGGCAGTGCCGGAATATTAGGCTGGTATGTTCCCCTGTGTGTTTCCGCCGTAGTTTCAATGTTCGTAATAAGGTTTTTTGCATACTTAATTACATCATCAGATGAAATTCTTCCCCCGGGATCTGTCCCGGGAATACTGTTAATATCGATCCCAAGTTCACGTGCAAGCTTCCTTGTTGAGGGAGAAGCAGGCGCAGAGACTTTATTATCTTCTTTGACAATAGAGATAACATTATCAGGCTCAGCTTTTTCTTCTTTATTTGGTATTTCGGCTCCAGGTGTTTTCTCTTTTTTTGTTTTAACTTCCTTTACAGGTTTTTCTTTTTCGGTAACGGGTTCTTCAGCTTTTTCTTCAATTTCAGGTTCCTCTTTTTTCTTTTCTTTAAGAGCTGGTTTTTCTTTTGCCGGGGCCCCTTCTTCAGCTACTTTTGCTATGAGGGCTCCAATTTTTATAACATCACCATTACTTACCAGTATTTCAGAGATAGTACCGTCTACTGGTGAAGGTAGTTCGAGCGCAGCCTTATCAGTCTCGATCTCAACAACCGACTGTTCTTTTTTTATAATATCTCCAGGCGATACAAAAATATTTATTATTGTTGCTTCATCAATTCCTTCTCCGATTGCGGGCAACGTAATATCACTCATTAATTACTCCTTTATACATTAATTGGGTTTGGTTTGTTTACATCTATACCGCAGGATATTTTAGCTTTATTTACAACCTTATTATCAACAATCCCTTCACGAAAAAGTTCTGCAATACTTGAATAAACAATATAGTTTGCATCAACTTCAAAATGGTGCCTCAGCATTTCCCTGTTGTCGCTTCTTCCAAAACCATCAGTACCAAGAGTTACAAAATGTTTTGGAAACCATTTGGACACTGTATCAGGAACAGCTTTTATATAATCACAGACAGCTACATATATACCGCCGTCTTCCTTGTTAAAACATTCCTGGATATAGTTTGTTTTCTGTTTCTTGTCTGCATGTAATATGTTCCATCTTTCAACATCCTGTGCATCTTTATATAGCTCTTTATAACTTGTTACACTCCAAACATCGGTGGATACGCCGTATTCTTCCTCAAGAATTTTCGAAGCAATCATTGCCTGGTTTAGAAGGCCCCCGCTTCCGAATAGATTAACATGTTTTTTTGGGTCTTTACCCGTATTTCTTTTTAAACAGTACATCCCTTTTATAATTCCATCTTCAACCCCTTTGGGCATGGCGGGCTGGTCATAAATTTCATTTAAGAGTGTTATATAATAAAAGACATCCTCATAATCCATATACATGCGTTTGATACCATCTTTGATTATCACTGCCAGTTCATAAGCGTAAGCAGGGTCATACGCCACCACTGTCGGGTAAGAAAACGCGTAGTGATGACTGTTTCCGTCCTGGTGCTGTAGGCCTTCTCCTGCAAAGGAACTCCTACCTGATGTGCATCCGATATAAAATCCTTTTGTCTTCATATCGGAACCCGCCCAGATAAGGTCTCCGACTCTCTGGAAACCAAACATCGAATAAAAAGTAAAAAATGGGATTGTATTTACACCGTGTGTTGCATAAGCCGTCCCGGCAGCGATAAATGATGAATATGCCCCGGCTTCTGTAATACCCTCTTCAAGTATCTGCCCGTCGGTTGCTTCTTTGTAATAGAGAAAAGTATCTGAATCCACAGGTTCATAGGACTGGCCTGAATGAGAATATATTCCTGCCTGCCTGAAGAGCGCTTCCATTCCAAAGGAACGGGCTTCATCCGGTATGATAGGAACGATAAGGTCTCCGATTTCCTTGTCTCTGAGTAGTTTAGAAAGCATCCTTACATATGCCATGGTTGTCGCGGCAGGCCTGTCTCCTGAACCACTGTAAAACTCTTCATATATTGACTCATCATAACCCTTGATTGGTTTCCCAAGCACGTTTCTTGAAGGGAGGTATCCTCCTAGCTTTTCCCTCTGTTCCCTTAAATAGTTCATCTCGGGACTGTCTTTGTCAGGCCTGTAAAATGGGGCTTTAGCAACATCCTCATCTGAAATTGGTATATTAAACCTTGTCCTGAACTCTTTTAGTTCTTCTTCATTTAATTTTTTCTGGTTATGGCTTACATTTTTTCCTTCTCCTGCTTCCCCAAGTCCATAACCTTTTATAGTCTTTGCAAGTATTACAGTAGGCGTACCTGTATGTTCTACAGCCTTTTTGTAAGCTGCATACATTTTTTCACTGTCATGGCCGCCCCGTCTTAATTTTTCAAGTTCCTGGTCGGAATAATTTTTGACCAGTTCCTTAAGCCTGGGATCTGTTCCAAAGAAATGCTCTCTTATATATGAACCGTCTTCAACAACATATTTCTGGTAGTCACCGTCAACTGCGGATTCCATTCGTTCAACGAGAATTCCGTCTTCATCCTTCTCCAGGAGAGAGTCCCAGTCATTTCCCCATATAACTTTAATAACGTTCCAGCCGGCACCGCGGAAATTTCGTTCAAGCTCCTGGATAATCTTTCCGTTTCCCCTGACAGGGCCGTCAAGTCTTTGTAGATTACAGTTGATTACAAATATCAGGTTGTCGAGGTTTTCTCTTGAGGCAAGGGAAATCGCACCAAGTGATTCCGGTTCATCTGTCTCACCATCACCCATAAAAACCCAAACCTTGTTATTCAGTTTTTCAATAAGGCCCCTGTCTTCCAGGTACCTGTTAAACCTTGCCTGGTAAATTGACATTAACGGTGAAAGTCCCATTGATACCGTGGGAAATTCCCAAAAATCCGGCATAAGCCAGGGATGTGGGTAGGAAGACAGGCCGCCTTCCATTGTTAATTCTTTCCTGAAATGCCTGATTTGTTCTATAGACAATCTTCCTTCCAGGAAGGCCCTTGCATAAATACCGGGTGAAGCGTGGCCCTGGAAATATACCTGGTCTCCGGGCTGATTATCATTATGTGCCTTCAAAAAATGATGAAATGCAACTTCAAACAGCGTTGCAGCTGATGCATAAGTGGAAATATGGCCGCCAATCCCATCATCGAGCCTGTTTGCCCTTACAACCATAGCCATTGCGTTCCAACGAATTACATTTCTTATCCTTATTTCCAGTTCGAGGTTACCTGGATATGGAGGCTGTTCATTTACAGGAATTGTATTTATATAAGGTGTATTTGCTGTATAAGGCACCATAATTCCGGCTTTTTGGGAATAAATCTGTAGTTTTCTGAGAATTTCTTCTACTCTTTCCAGGCCCGGAATTTTCTAGAACTGCTTCCAGTGATTCAATCCACTCTTTATCTTCAATTTCTTCAACGGATTTTTGCTCTTTTTCATTTTCGTATGACATGTAGTCCTCTTAAAAATAGTCTAATGTTAATTCTAACAGGTGTGCACAAAATATATATTAGTATATAAATATACTACTAAAATATATATTTTTGATTAAGTTGACCAGTGTACTTATATATATATAATATACGGCGCTATGGAAAAATTCGATCTAACTATTATTGGTTCAGGACCAGGCGGATACATATCCGCAATACGTGCAGCACAGCTCGGAATGAATGTAGCTGTAGTCGAGAGAGATAATGCGGGAGGGGTTTGCCTTAACTGGGGTTGTATACCCTCAAAAGCAATCCTTAAATGTGCAGAAGTATATAACTATATATTAAACTCCGATAGCTATGGTATCACAACTAAGGGAGTTTCCTACGACTACTCAAAGGTAATAGATAAAAGCAGGAATGCATCAGACTCCCTTAATAAGGGTGTAGAATATCTCTTCAAAAAAAACAATATAACACTGTTTAAAGGATCAGGAAAAATAATCAGCCCAACCCAGGTTGGAATTATCAATAAAGACGATACCGAAATAAATACCGATAAAATAATGATAGCTACCGGCTCTGTCCCAAGAACGATCCCCGGGCTTGATATTGACGGCAAAATAGTAATGACAAGTGACGAAGCCATAATGTACAGGGAAATCCCCAAATCCATACTGATTATAGGCGGTGGTTATATAGGGGCCGAATTTGCATACGTTTACAACTCATTCGGCAGTAAGGTAACTATTGTAGAAATGGAAGACCATATTATCCCCGGTGCTGATGAAGAAGTAGCAAAAGAACTAAACAAAATTTTTAAAAAATCGGGAATGAATATCCTTACTAAAACTAAATATAAATCTATCATTAAACTAAAATATTCAGCAAATGTAACTGTTGAAGACATGGCTACCGGGCAGGAAAAAGTACTTAAGGCTGATATGGTACTGGTTGCAATCGGGAGAAAAGCAGTTGCAAATGCTGCACCTTCCTCATTCAGCTATTACGGCACCTGTGATAGCCTTGGGCTTGATACCGTTGGTGTTGAACTAGACCAGTTTGGTTTTATAAAGACTGATGACAACTATATGACAACATCAAACAACATTTTTGCAATTGGAGATGTTATCGGCCCGCCTCTACTTGCTCACAAAGCCTCTGAAGAAGGCGTGGCAGCAGTAGAGAAGATGAACGGTAAAAACAGCAAGGTCCATTACAACAAAATCCCAGGTTGTGTTTACTGCCAGCCTGAAGTCGGCACGATAGGTATGACCGAAAAGCAGGTAAAAGAAAAAGGCTATGAATATAATGTAGGTAAATTCCCATTTAAAGCAGCAGGTAAAGCTGTGGCAGTGGGAGACACCGAGGGTTTTGTAAAAATTATCTCGGATAAAAAGACCGGCGAAATACTTGGCTCACATATTATAGGGCATGGAGCAACGGAGCTTATTGCAGAACTTGGACTAGCTTCTTCCCTTGAAGCTACCCCGGTTGAGATTGCATACACTTCCCATGCTCATCCTACTCTTTCAGAGGCAGTTATGGAAGCAGCTCTCGGTACACTTGGAAGAACACGTAATTTCTGATTAAGTTTTTAAATAATTAAAGCACATTATGAAAAACATTGATGTGAAACGCCTAGGCAGCATGGACTACCAGGCTGCCCTCGAACTTCAGCTTGATTATCTTGAAAAAAGAATCAACGGTGAAATAAATGACACCTTAATATTCTTGGAACACACCCCTACTATCACTATTGGAAGAAACGGAAATAAAGACAACCTTTTAATTTCTGAAAAAATATTAGAACAAAAGAAGATAAAATATTACGAAGTTAACCGCGGTGGAGACATAACCTATCACGGCCCGGGACAGCTTGTATGTTATCCTATCATTGATCTCAAAGACCACACAAAAGATGTACACAAATACCTTAGAACTCTCGAACAGATAATAATTGATGTATTATTGGAGTTTGAGATTGAGGCAAGACATATTGAGGGATTAACAGGGGTCTTTGTAAAAAATTCCAAGATTGCATCAATTGGAGTAGGAATAAAACGCTGGGTAACTTTTCACGGCCTTTCCCTGAATATTAATACAGACCTCTCCTATTTTGATTTTATAGTTCCATGCGGCCTTAACAACAACCCGGTCACGTCGATAAAGAGCTGGAATAAGCTTCAGGATGAAATAGATCTTTCTATAGTTGAAGATCGTCTCATAAAAGGCTTTACAAAATATTTTGATTAAGAATAATAATTAGCAATGAGCGAAGAAAGCAGAATAGAAAAATTTAAAAAGATTTTTGAAAAAAATCCGGACAATGCTTTAGTGAGATATTCTCTTGCGAATGAGTACTTCAAGATCAAGGATTACGAGAACGCAGCAAATGAACTTGTTTACTATTTAAGTACCTATAGTGATGAAGGCTCCGGTTACAGGCTCCTTGCAGAATCATATATTGAACTCGGAGAGACAGAAAAAGCCATAGAAACCTATAAAAAAGGTATAGATACAGCAAAGAGGCATGGGCACCCGGGAATGGCAGATGAATTTATAGAAGCCATAGAGTTTATGGAGGAGTAACTTTCAGTTTTACCACAAGGTCCCCTGCCCCCACATTTTCTCCTTCTTTAAGAGGAAGTTTTTCAACAGTACCTTTATAATTTGATTTGATATTAGTCTGCATCTTCATGGCTTCGATATTAAAAAGTGTCTGGCCTTTTTCGACTTTATCACCTTTACTTATAAATAGCTTCATTATTTTTCCCGCAAGAGGTGAACCTATTTCACCCTGAACATCGGTATCTGCTTTTTCATGAACAACTTCATCGGTCTTGGCTGAAAGGTCTTTTACCCTTGTTGGGCGTGGATGCCCATTTACTTCAAACAGCATCGGTATCCTGCCGTCATGTTCTATTTCTCCAATTCCAAACAGTTTTACCAGGTACTGTTTCCCTTCACCCGTAATGATATTGATTTCATCCCCTGGCTCCATACCATAGTAGAATAGTTCAGTAGGTATAACACTAACATCACCGTATAGCTTCTGGTGTTTGAAATATTCCTCAAAAACTGCCGGGTAAAGAAGATGTGAAATAACATCTTTCTTATGTATTTTTCCATCATATTTTTCTTGAAGTTTTTCCAGTTCTTTATCTATATCAACATCTTTAATATAGTTGCCGGGCCTTTTTGTAATATACTTTTCCCCTTTAAGAACGGCATCCCTCACTTTCGGTGGAAACCCGCCTAGTGGTTGCCCCAACTGGCCTTTCATCAGGTCAACAGTGGACACAGGAAAACTGATTTCATCTGACTTCTTGACTACATCTTCAGTGTTTATTCCATTCTGTGTCAGGTAAAGGGCCAAATCACCTACAACTTTTGAAGACGGCGTTACCTTGATAATATCACCAAAAAGCTGGTTAACCTCGGCATACTTTTTCTTAACATCTTCCCACTGTTCACCAAGCCCGAGCGACTTAGCCTGTGCCCTTAGGTTTGTGTACTGTCCTCCTGGGATTTCATAATCATACACATCCGCATTAGATGCTTTCATATCTGTTTCAAAAGGAGCGTAAAATTCCCTTACGTTTTCCCAGTACGCCGAAAGCCTGTTCAGCTGCTCAACATCAAGCATTGTGTCTCTTTTGTGCCCTTTTAATGCAGCTGCAATAGCGTTGAGGCTGGGCTGTGCAGTAGTTCCCGACATAGAACTTATTGCAAGGTCCACTATATCAGCACCTGCTTCCACCGCTTTTAATATAGTTGCTTCGCCGTTTCCGCTGGTAGCATGAGTATGGAAATGCACGGGCAGTCCTGTCTCTTTCTTAATGGCTTTTATCAACTGCTCTGCTGCATATGGTTTACAAAGGCCGGCCATATCTTTAATGGCAATAATATGTGAACCTAATTCCTTTAATTCACCTGCCAGGTCAATGTAATACTGGAGAGTATATTTTTTCTTATCCGGATTTGTTATATCACCTGAATAACAAATAGCAGATTCACAGACTTTTCCCGTTTCTATCACTGTCTTAATAGACAGTTTCATATTTGGTACCCAGTTAAAGCAGTCGAACACCCTGAATATATCTATGCCGTGCTTTGCAGCTTTATTTATAAATTCTACTACAACATTATCCGGATAGTTCTTATAACCCACTGCATTCGATCCCCGGAGTAGCATCTGGAACATGCTGTTGGGCATTTCCTGCCTGAGTTTTAATAACCTGAGCCAGGGGTCTTCATGCAAAAACCTCATGCATACGTCAAATGTTGCCCCGCCCCACATCTCGTATGAAAAAATGTCTTTACCGATTACAGCTGTTGAACCCGCAATGTTTGCAATATCGTACGTCCTCATCCTTGTAGCAAGAAGTGACTGGTGCGCATCCCTGAACGTAGTATCAGTTACAAGCTGCCTCTCCTGTTTAAGAATCCATTTACTTAACCCTTCTGCACCTTTTTTGAGAAATACCTCCCTGTGTACCGGCATTGGTATTTCAGATAAACCTGTATCCGGGATTTTAGGTTTTTGAGGTGGTGCATTTTTCCATTTTACCGGCTTCTCGTATTTCCGGTTTACAATTACATCCCCTATAAAATCCAGGATCTTTGAGATATTATCCGAGCGTTCTTCGATATTAAACACTTCCCTGTGTTCATCGAGAAAAGTGGTCCTGCACTTGCCGCTCACAAATACAGGGTGGCTGAGAACATTTATTAGAAATGGGATATTGTTTTTTACTCCCCTTATACGAAACTCGTTTAAAGCCCTTACCATTTTGCTAAGCGCAGATTCATAGTCATTTGCAAAAGTAGTGAGTTTAACAAGCATGGAATCGTAATACGGGGTTATTGCTGCACCTACAAAGGCACTTGCTGCATCCAGCCTTACTCCGAATCCGCCGGGTGACCTGTAATCGTTTATAGTACCAATATCAGGGATAAAGTTGTTTTTTGGGTCTTCCGTGGTAATTCTGCATTGTATGGCGAAACCGTTTAGCTTTGGTTTTTTTGGAATGCTTACTGATTTGTCCGTTAATTTATAACCCTCGGCAATTCTTATCTGTGCCCTGACTATGTCAACGCCTGTTACCAGTTCGGTCACGGTGTGTTCGACCTGGATCCTCGGGTTCATCTCGATAAAATAATATTCTTCATCTTCTTCAACTAAAAATTCCACTGTACCTGCATTACTGTAGTTGCACCCTTCAGATATTTTTATTGCATCTGCATAAAGTTTTTTCCTCGTTTCATCCGATATGGTTAAGGAAGGTGCAAATTCAATTACTTTTTGATACCTTCTCTGTACGGAACAGTCCCTTTCAAAAAGATGTACGATATTTCCATACCTGTCTGCAAGTATCTGTACTTCTATATGTTTTGGGTTCTGTACATATTTTTCTATAAACAGTGCATCATTTCCAAAAGCTGTTTTAGCTTCTGATCTGGCTTCGTTAAAATTTTCTTCAATCTCTGATTCTTTGTATACGGCCCTCACACCTCTTCCGCCGCCGCCGAAAGCAGCTTTTATAAGAACGGGGTATTTTATTTTCTTCGCATACTTCTTGGCTTCTTTTACAGTTTTAACAAATTCTTCTGTTCCCGGTATTACGGGAACATTCACCTTCTGGGCAATTCTCCTTGCCTCGGCTTTATCTCCCATTAGGAGGATTGATTCGGCACTAGGGCCGATAAACGTAATCCCGGTTTTGTCACATTCTCTTACAAGTTCTGCATTTTCTGAAAGGAACCCATACCCGGGGTGGATTGCATCCACGTTGTTTTGCTTTGCAATTTCAATAATTCCCCTGATATCAAGGTAAGCCTCTACGGGGCCTTTATTTTTTCCTACAATATATGATTCGTCAGCTTTAACCCTGTGCAGGGATAGATAGTCTTCTTCTGAATATATTGCTACGGAAGTTATGCCAAGTTCTGAGCATGCTCTCTGTATCCTTATAGAAATCTCACCCCTGTTTGCAATTAATATTTTCTGAAAGGGCCTTATTCTTCTGGTTTTATTATTTTTCATGGTATTTAATCTTTCATTAATATCTTCTTGTGTATAATCTTATTTAAATATTTATATCACAATTACAAAATATACGAAGAAAAAATATATATGGAATACAAAGTAGTAGAACTCGCAACGGTAACTGATATTGAAATTGAGAATGTAATTAATGAATGGACTGCCCAGGGCTGGGAGTTTGAATATGTCCAGTTTGCTATAAGAGAAGCTTCGAAAAGGCCGTCAATGGCATTTCTCTTTTTTACAAGGGAAGAATCAGACAAGCACTGATCAGTCAATTACCGATTCTTTTAAATTAATTAGAACAACCCCAACAATTACAAACATAATCCCTATAAATCTTTGTAGTGAGATTGTTTCACCTAGAATGAAATAAGCAAATATAGCTGTAAACATAGGGAAAGATGCGATAATTGGCAACACCTTTGAGGTATCTTCCTGTTTTAAGGCCACAAAGAATATAAAAAGACCTATAAGCCCACCAACAAGTCCTGAAAGAATAATCCACATCATTGACCTGGAATCAACTTTTACAAGTTCATCAACCCTTCCCGCAAAAACTGTATAAACGGCCAGGCATAAACCGGTAAATATAAATCTTATTGTGATTACTGAAAAAGGTGATGTATTTTTCAGGGCAAATTTTTCAAAGATAGGGTTAATTCCCCATATACAGGCTACAACTAATGCGAGTAAGGCTCCCTGTGTCATTTTCGTTCTCCGCTAATTTAAGATTTTTAAAAGTTCATTCAGGTCTTTTATTTTATGTATATCTTTATCGGGATGTTCATTATCCCTGTCGAGGAAAATTGTATTCATACCGATACTGTTCGGGCAGATATAATCATTCATATAGTTATCACCGATATGTACACAGTCAGTTGCAATAATTCCGTTTCTTTTTAGGGCCAGCTGAAAGATCTCCACGGACGGTTTTGCATATCCTGATTCACTGGATATTACGAAATCATCAAATTGGCCGAGTATATCCATCCCCCTGCATACATCGTAAATCCTGGAATCAAAGTTAGAAACTACAACAATTTTGTATTCCCTGGATTTTAGTTCTGAGAGTACGTCCTTTGTTTCAGGGTATATCTTCCAGGCGTTTGTCCTGAAAGTCTCAAAAAGATCATCAAAATAGTCATCGAATTCTTCAAACATACCTATATCCGAATAGACATTGTGTACAACGTTATACCACCACGCTTTTTCGAGAACTTTTAACTCTTCATTATTTTTTGTCTCAAATGCAAGCGGGGGAGCAGAAGGAAAGTGTTTTGAAAATGCTTTTTTCAGGTCATCCGGGTCAGGATTTACGCCGTACTTTTTCGCAGGTTCGGCATAAGTGTTCCCAAGCCCGTCTTTTATGTAAAATAATGTGTCTGCAGCATCAAAAAAGATCGCTTTAATATTTTTATTTTCCATTGGGAATTTAAATATACATCTTATAAATTATTCAACAACAATTATCATGAAAGCACATATTCAAGTATCTGAACAACCTGCCCGGGCGTCCTGGCTGTGGCATTTGCCGCTTCATCCACTTCCTTTAGTGCATGATCATGTTCCTCATCATGGAGCGTTATAATTGATTTACCAAGAGCAGACGCATATCCGGCATCAAAAGCTGCGTTCCACTGTTTGTACTTGGGTCCAAACCTTATCACGACAATATCGGAGTCCTTAATCATCTTGATTCGTCTGATTGAGTTCAGTCCCGAACCTTTCCTGTCACGCCAGAACGGCTTATCTTCTTCGCCAAGAATCGTTACTCCGCACACATCACTCGCTTCATGATCTGTAACAGGATTGGTAAAAACTACACTTAACCCTTTTTCTTTCGATCCTTCGACTATTATTTCTCTCCAGTCAGAATGGATCTCACCGGCCAGATATACGTTTAATATAGAATTACTCATGGTTACCACCTTTTTTTTATTAATAAATTAGCATAAATATTTTTGGATTAAATACCAATATTAATTAATAATAGTTGACAACAAATCAATCATTATCGTATAATCAATTTCATCTACCTAAAAGGCTAACCTTTTGAAAAACTGGGGCGCAAAATCACAGGACTAAGGATCATAATCTAAGTCGGCTGGATCGCAGTAGCGATTGTTTTAAGGGGCGTGATTATGATTAAAAATCTTATTTTTACATTATCATTAATTCTTTTTGTAACATTACCTATAAGGATAGACCTAAGTGGTATCTGGCAATCATATAATGACCCGGACCATGTAAACGAAGTGGCTCTTGGGCTTTATCTTTTTTATGAATCAGTTGTCAATGCAATGACCTAATATCCAATATTAGGCTGGAGCCATTTATCAACTTCTTTAACTGATACCCTTTTCTCTTTGCTTAACCCTCAACCTGGTCTTTTAAATCCTTAAAATTGCTATATTAATTTTTAATTGTTCTACTTAATAAATAACTATTATTTTGTAAGAAATAATAATTTTTATATTTACACCTTCAGGATTATTTAAATTAATTAACATTATTAATTTTTCTTATATACTTTTATCTGATCTTTATGAAATTAAAACTGATTTTTACAATTATTTTAATCTGCTTCGGTATTTACGGATTTTCAGAGGAATATTCTGATACTGTTAAACCCGAGCTTGTATATGACACATCTCTACTCGAATCCAATAATATAATAAGGGTTGGAGTACTGTACAAACTGAAACCCAATTGGCACATATACTGGAAAAATTCCGGTGATTCCGGGCTTCCTACAAAATTAGAATTTACAGTTCCCAAAGGTTTTAAAGCTGGAGAGATAATGTGGCCCCTGCCTAATACCTATAGAAGAGATGGCAATATACTTGATTATGGCTACCAGGATGAAGTTTTACTTTGGTCAGACATTAATATCCCCAAAGATTTCAAACAAAAACACCTTCCAATTACTATAAATACCAAATGGGTAAGCTGTGAAAAGATGTGTATTCCCGGAAAGGCTGAATTTACAATAAATATTGATCTAAACCATAAAAATAATATATTTAATAAATGGTTTGAAAGACTACCAAGTGAAAAGAACAACAAGTTTGATCTGAAAGTTGTTTCTAATAATGAAAAATACATATTAGTTATTGATAACAAGGGGTTAGGAAACAACTTTAAACTATTTCCTAACCCTGGAAAAGCATTAGATATTGAGTCTATTTCTTACAAAGATAATGGTAATAATCGGTCTGATATTTTATTTACAGTAACCATTTATCCCGGGCATGAAGTTAATACTAATAAGATAGATACTGTAATATCTTATGTAGACAAGAAAAATACCAGAAAAGGCTTTAATTATTCAATAAATATTGAAGATTTAATTGTTAAAAATTAAGATTGAATCCAATAGTTTTATTATTATTCTAAAATATTAATAAAATAACCGGAGAGTAGCTATGAAAACCCTTAAATATTTCCCAGTATTACTTCTTTTTTTAATTGCATTAACCGTAAATTCACCTGCCATTGATAACAATTTCACACTCGAAGACCAGAACGGTAACAAAATATCCCTTTCTGACTATGGGGATAAGATAGTTGTCCTGGAATGGACAAACCCGTCCTGCCCTTTTGTACAAAGGCACTACAGGGAAAAAACAATGGTTGAACTTGCTGAAAAATATAAGAATAAGGAAGTAGTATGGCTTGCCGTTAACAGCACCCATTATATGGGAAATGAGGACAATAAAAAATGGGCGGAACAGCACGGAGTGCCCTACCCCATATTAAATGACAGCTCAGGTGAAGTTGGAAAGATTTATGGAGCAAAAACAACTCCGCATATGTATATAATAGATAAAACAGATGGCCTGGTTTATGAAGGCGGTATTGATGATGATAAAAGCGGTGCAAACACTTCGGATCAAAGAATTAATTATGTAGATTTAGCCCTTACAAATTTATCCTCAGGTGATACAATAAAAATATCTAAGAGTAAACCATACGGGTGTGCGGTGAAATACAAATGAAGATATCACTAAAGTTATATACCTTATTTGCTCTATTACTATTTATTACACAACCTTTATTAGCCAAGGAAGTAGAATACAAGGGAATTATTCATGCACGCCCTGCTGGTACTGCCGGCAACTGGATTATTGGTGACAATGTCTATAAAGCTACGGATAAAACAAAGATTGATGAAGAAAAAGGCCCTTTAATTGTTGGTGCCTGTGCCGAGGTAGAAATTAAGAATGGAAAAATAACAGAAATCGAATCTGAATCGATGAAAAAATGTCAAAAATAAGGTTATTGATAAACACCACACTTCTTTTACCATCACTTATTCTATTTGTGATGATTCCATATAAAATCGAACTTTTCCCAATCTGGGAATCTTACAGGGACCCGGACCAGGTAAACGAAGTAGCTATGGCAATGTATTTGCTTTATCAATCCGTTTTTCTCAGTATTTCTTAGAAAATATCTCTTTACATTACTTATCTTTTAATATAGTTGCAGCCTTTACAAACCACGAAAATCCAAATGTCCAAAGTGCCAGTCACTCCAACCAGAGGACATACTCGTATTTTAAAAGAACTGACTTTAAATCCGGGAATTTATTAAACAACGGCAATTTAGTTAATCCTATTATAATTAGGCATAGAAACATAATATATGCACATACTTTATATATCCTGTTTCGATATACTTTTTGTTTAGATTTAATTCCAGGTTTGCTTCTTGTAAATAAACATAGTGAAAAATAAATAAGAGTAAGAAAAAACCCGGCAGCGAAAATAAAATGTAATCTACTAATAATATCTGAACTATTGGAAATATTTGAAGTAGGAAATAAAACTAATAATATAGCAAATACACATGCAATATTACCTGCAATACTATCCGGGATATTGATCCAGCATAAAAATTTGGGGCAATCATCTACATATTCATTATTATTAAAATAACCTCTGTATGAAAAGAGAAAAATGGCAATTGTAAAGATTATTCCTCCATAAATATGCTGTACAGAAGAGTAGTAATAACTGCTGATAGAACTTTGCACCTCTGTAGCTACTCCATGATACAAAGAGTTACTTATAATAAGAATGAAAGGTAAAGAAACACCTAATATTCCAATTATTAACTGTAATTGCTTATAATCTATTACATACTCTGGATTACATTCTTTATTAAGTTGTTCCATAAATGTACATTAATTACTGAACGTCATTTAAAATCCGTCTCCAGATTTTAGGATCCAGAGCTTTTTTATTTTCGATACCAAACTGGTTACTGGCAACACCGTTTAAGAATAGCTCGACTGCTTTTTTAGTTGCCATTTGAGGTTTTTTAACATCTTTTTTGTCAAATCTTATTATTGTAGGCACCTTATTGTTTTTCATTATATACCTGACTGCTTTTAATGTCTCGATATGTTCGAGAAGTGAAGAGTGGTTATTCGCAACTCTAAGATTGAATATCTGGTTGTCAGGAGTCTGGGCCAACCTGGCAGACCAGATTGGTACAGTACCATCCCCTTTCCCCTTTTTACCCTTAAAAGGCAACTTGCTTACAAATGGGTCATAAACCCTGTTTATATTTTTCCACTTCAGTTCAACATCCGTACTTCTACCACCTGCCCTAATATGATAAATGTTTTTAATAACAGCATTTGGAAGTTTTTTAATAATATTTTTTCTGATATGCCTTGATAAAGTAATAAAGTCCTCTTTCACCCATAGTGGATAATAACTCATATTTGTTGTCGAATATGGGTCAACCTCCTTTCCCGGGTCATCCATGTCTCTAAACGGGTAAGTTGTTAATTCCGGGTTTGTAATATCTTGCTGATATTTGAAAAAAGAATAGGAATCAAGATACATAAGGATATATGCACCGGGCATAGTACCAGCCAGTCTGCATATCTTGTCTGTTCCGTAAATAATATTTAATAGAGGTTCTCCCCTGTAATACCTGTGTATATGATTCGATGTTCCGTAAAATGGTGTGGCTACTGTTATTAACCTTCTCATCCATTTTCTAACATCAGCTTGTGTCGTTGCTGAACCCAGGACGTTGTTGAGAAATAACTTAGTTACAAGACCGCCCATACTATGGCAGAGAATTGTAGTTTCCGGAAGGGGGTCCCTTGATGGGCCGAATTTTATTATTACTTCATTTTTAAATTTTGTTAAAAAGTCCTTCAAAAGATCTGCCGACTCTACAATAGACCTTCTCCAGTCATAACCCCATGAAAAATAGTTGTAGTTATTGTTTCTGAAATATTTTTTTGTCTCATCATATGGGTTTTGAGCAAAAAATTCCAGGGGGCCGTTTGGTATTACAACATAATCGTTCTTATCTCTTAGCTCAGAAGTAATTTCCAGTTTCCTGGCATCTTTTTTAAATATTATTCCAAGGTCAATCCATAGGTTCTCATAATCCTCGTAATCAGGCTGCCCGTTCGGATTATATTTTTTCTTACTTCGTTCCAGTTGTGAAGCAAGCCCCCCGGGAAGTATAAGTATTGTTTCTTTATTTGGGTCGTATCTTTTGGTGGCAAAGAATCTTGCCTGTCTGGAATTACTTCTTAATAAGTGTTCTTTACGGACCTCTTTATAAGTAGCCATATTTCCCCCTTATATTGAATATTATTTATAGTATACAATATGATGAAATTCTTAATCAAGTATTTATTTGAGTAGTTAATATAATAATATTAAGACAGAAAAGACAAAGCGGACGTTTGTATATGCTCAGTAATATAGGTAATGCATGTTGTAAGATTTCCTTACTGTAAAATATACCAGGTAAAAAATTAGTGTATTGATTATAAGAATATAGTGTTATATACTGCCAAAAGAGATCTACGTAGAATATAACACATTGATTTTGGGACAATTAATTGCGTTTTATTTGAGGTTAAAATATGTCTCAGAAAGGTTATATATTAGTAGCCAATATTTTTGGATATACTGCCTTCGTCAAACAGACAGAACTTGAGCATGCACAATCTATAGTTGATGACCTACTTAACACACTGATTGAAAGTTTTCAGCCTCCACTCATTTTTTCTAAAATAGAAGGCGATTCTATTTTTGCTTATACTCCGGAAAACAGTTTTATAAAAGGTCAAACCGTATTGGAAGCTATCGAAAACCTTTATTGTATTTTTGCCGTTACAAAGGAATCCATGCACAGAAATACCGTTTGTCCCTGTAAAGCATGCAAGGCCATGACTGACTTGGATTTAAAATTGGTTCTCCATTACGGCACATATAGTTTTACAACAATAAACTCTCAACAAGATCTTATAGGAACGGATGTAATGGCCATTCGTCATTTGTCTAAATCACCTATATCTGATGCGACCGGGATTAATGGCTTCGCATTCATCACGTCCGACTGTGTAGAGGCATTGGGTATTGAAGATATAGCAAAGAGCTTCAAAACATATTCGGAGAATTGCGAACACATTGGAATTATAAATGGCTTTGTTTACGATCTTAATCCTGTATGGGAAGTAACGCGGGAACAGAACAAAATAACGGTAATCCCTGAAGATGCATGGCTTGTAGTTGACACATTCTTACCTGTACCTTCTGCTCTTGCATGGGAGTATATCACCGAACCCAGTTACAGGCGTTTGTGGCTAAAAGCAAGTGGAATTACAGTAGACCGTAATGAAAATGGACGTGTCGGAATCGGAAACACATATATTTGTGCACATGGGAAATATAAAATTAATCAGGTTATAGTAGACTGGCGTCCTTTCGATTATTTAACTGTGGATACTGCAATGCCTCTAAAAGGAGTGCAGCGGTCTACCACTAAACTTACAAAACAAGATAGTGGTACAAAAATCTCCTGGTACTTTGATAGGGTAACAGGTCTTAACAGCATCCACACTTTCCTACTCAGATTACTCTTCATATCAATGAAAGGCATTTTAACAAACAGACTAAAACGAGGCAGTGAAACTGTACTGAAAATGATCGAAAAGGAAGTAAGAACATGATCATTTACTGTAAGTATGAATATGGATTATAAAGTAATGATTAAAATAAAATCTATATATATTAAATAAAAATTTGGGAGGCTTAACAGATGACAAATCAAGATGGTTATCTAGTAATTGCTGATATCAAGGGGTACACAGCATATCTGACCCAGGTGGAGTTGGATCACGCCGAAGGGATTATGAAAAGTTTGTTTGAATCTATAGTAAATGAAATGCAGAACCCACTTGTCATTTCAAAACTTGAGGGTGATGCTATCTTTGCTTATGCCCCGGACGGGAGTTTTGTTCAAGGGCAAACATTGCTCGAAGCAATTGAAAATATGTACTGCGCGTTTTCAAAAAACCTTGATACTATGCATCTTAATACAACATGCCAGTGCAATGCGTGCAAGCTCATGACTGATCTTGATTTAAAGTTTATATTACATCATGGCACTTATATATTAAGTGAAATAGCAGGGCGTCAGGAACTAAGCGGCCCCGATGTAATTTTGACTCATCGATTACTAAAAAACGATATCCCCGAAACAAAGGGAATAGAGGCTTATGCTTTCATATCTCAATCTTGCGCCGATGCCCTTAATCTTGGTGAATTGATAAATGGAATGCAGGAACATTCTGAGACATACGAACACCTGGGGGAAATAAACGGGTATGTCCATAATCTTCAGTCAGTATGGGAGCACGAATGTGAAACACGTCATGTGTATATCGATCCGGATAATTCCTGGTTTAAAGTAGAGGTTGAAGTTCCTGTACAACCGGCACTTACCTGGGATTATTTGAGCGATCCGCAACTTAGGAGTAATTGGTTGCAGGCAGACGATATGACAGTAAAGGAAAATGCTAGTGAAGGAAGATTAGGTATAGGATCCGAGTATCACTGCGCCCATGGTGACAATATGGTCACTCAAACTATCGTAGACTGGAAACCTTTTGATTATATGACCTTTGATGTAGCTATATCCGAGGAAGACCGATTCAGACTCACAACACAACTTACCCCAATAGAAAGTGGAACACGTGTATCGTGGTTCTTTTTCAAGGAAGGCGGGAGCGAACTTATTCAAAAAGTTATTTCTTCGGAAAAGTCATCACAAATGGAAGGGATGCTCAGTGATTTTTTCTCTAAAGGAAGTTTAATTCTACGTGAGATGATAGAGAAAGATCTTAAAGAGGGAAAAATTTCTAACTAATCTGAATACTAAAGATATAGTAGGACTGCTCCTTAAAACGTGTCATGAGCCCGGTGATTTTAATAATTAATACCCCAAATTAGGCTGGAGCCATTTCTCAACTTCTTTTACAGACAGCCCTTTTCTCTTTGCATAGTCTTCAACCTGGTCTTTAAGTATCTTCCCAAGATTGAAGTACCGTGCATCGGGATGGGAAAAATAGAATCCGGAAACTGAACTTCCGGGTGTCATTGCATAGGATTCTGTAAGAGATACTCCTATATGCTTTTCAGCATCAAGAAGTCTCCAGAGTATTCCTTTCTCGGTATGGTCCGGGCAGGATGGATATCCAGGTGCCGGCCGGATTCCCCTGTATTTTTCTCTTATTATTTCTTCATTGGATAGATTTTCTTTATTACCGTAGCCCCATATCTCTCTCACCTTTTTATGTATCATTTCGGCAAGTGCTTCAGCAATCCTGTCGCCCAGGGCTTTTACCATAATAGATGTATAGTCGTCATTATCGTTTTTATACTTATCAGACAAACTATCGACCTTTTTCCCGGCAGTAACAGCAAAACCGCCTATATAATCAATCTTCTTAGTTGATTTGGGGGCAATAAAATCTGAAAGGCTGTAGTAGACCTGGCCTTCTTTTCTTTTACCCTGCTGCCTTAGAAAATGTATATTCTCAAGAGTCTTTGTTCTTTTTGCATTGGAATAAATTTCTATATCTTCACCAACACTGTTTGCAGGCCAGATGCCGGCAATAGCTGAAGGATTAAAAAGTTTATTGTTTATAATTTCACCAAGCAGATCTTCGGCATCCTCGTAAAGCTCCCTTGCCTGTTTACCCCAGTTTGGATTATCAAGAATTTTTGGGAAAGAACCCTTAAGCTCCCATGTCCAGAAGAATGGAGACCAGTCAAAATAATTTACAATTTCTTCAAGGTCTATATCGTTAAAATGTATAAGTCCCGTTTGCCCTGGAGTATCAATATCAAAATTTTCCCAGTCGTATTTAAAACCGTTTTGCCTTGCTTCTTCAATAGAGATGTAAGATATTTTTGCCTGGCTTTCCTCGAACCTTTCTTTCTGTTTTTTCTGTTTTTCTCTAAGTTCTATTTTATAATTATCGGCTTTTTCAGGATTAAGAAGGTCATTACACACTCCTACCACAAGTGAAGCGTCCTGCACGTGGTCAACAATACCGTTATAATGAGGAGCTATCTTAATCGCGGTATGTGCACTACTGGTTGTAGCGCCGCCAACAAGAAGAGGGATATCAAACCCCTGCCTTTCCATCTCTGATGCGTTATAAACCATTTCATCCAGTGAGGGTGTAATAAGTCCGCTAAGGCCAATAATATTTGCACCAATATCTTTAGCTGTATTAAGGATCTGGTCGCAGGATACCATCACCCCAAGGTCAATCACTTCGTAATTGTTGCATGATAATACAACCGATACTATATTTTTACCTATGTCGTGAACATCGCCCTTTACAGTGGCTATAACAAACTTGCCCCTGGTATTATCAGATCCGGATTTCAGTTTATCCATATATGGTTCGAGATACGCAACTGCCTTTTTCATAACCCTTGCGCTCTTTACTACTTGTGGAAGAAACATCTTACCTTCACCAAAAAGAGTTCCGACAACTTTCATGCCGTCCATAAGGGGGCCTTCTATTACATTAAGGGGTTTATCATACATCGCCCTCGCCTCTTCGGTGTCTTCAACCACAAAATCCGATATCCCGTTTATCAGTGAATACTTGAGCCTCTCTTCAACGGGCTGTTCACGCCATTTTTTTTCTTCGGCTTTCTTTTCAGCACTTTTTACACCCTTAAACTGTTCTGCAAAATCTACAAGCTCTTCCGTGGCATCGGGGCTTTTGTTTAATAAAACATTTTCAACTTTTTCGAGAAGCTCTTTTTCAACATCATCATACACGGCAAGCATCCCTGCATTTACAATTCCCATATCAAGCCCGGCTTCTATTGCGTGATAAAGGAACGCGCTGTGCATTGCTTCCCTTACAATGTTGTTTCCGCGAAAGGAAAAAGAGATATTACTCACGCCCCCGCTTGTTAGTGCACCCGGGCACTTTACCTTTATCTTTTTGACTGCGTTTATAAAATTAAGTGCATAGTTATTATGCTCCTCAATGCCTGTAGCAACTGTTAAGATATTAGCGTCAAAAATAATATCAGTCGGGTCCATACCCACTTCTTCCGTAAGAATTTTATAAGCCCGTTCACATATTCTTACCTTGTCTTCAGCTTCGGCTGCCTGGCCTTTTTCATCAAAAGCCATTACCACAACAGCTGCTCCGTATTTCATTATCTTCCTGGCCTGTTCTTTAAAGAGTTCTTCTCCCTCTTTCATGCTGATCGAATTAACTACGCATTTGCCCTGCACACACCTGAGTCCTGCCTCAATCACAGAAAACCTGGAGCTGTCGATCATTATTGGGACCCTCGCAATATCCGGCTCGGCGGCAACAAGGTTTAAAAACTTTTCCATACATGCTTCACTGTCCAGGAGGCCTTCATCAAAGTTTATATCAATAATGTTTGCGCCGTTCTCCACCTGCTGGTTTGCTACGCTGAGTGCAGTCTCATAATCTTCTTCTTTTATAAGTTTTTCAAACCTGGGGGAACCTGTGACATTTGTCCTTTCCCCAACCATAATAAAAGGTGAACCTTTTTCAGAAACTATAGTAAGTGCTTCAAGCCCGCTAAGGCGGGTTGCTGGTTCTATTACTGGAATTTTTCTCGGTTCAAGGCCCTTTATACTATCAACAATATGTTTGATATGGTCAGGCGTAGTACCGCAGCACCCACCGACCATGTTTAAAAACCCGCTCTCACCGAAGTCTTGTAAAAGGCTTGCAGTCATATCCGGTGTCTGGTCATATCCTGTCTCACTAAGCGGATTGGGAAGTCCTGCGTTCGGGTAGCAGCTTATATAACAGCCGGCTATACTCGAAAGCTCCTGTATATAAGGCCTCATCGACTCTGCACCAAGTGCGCAGTTTATTCCCACACTTAGTGGCTTTGCATGGCTTACGGAATTCCAGAATCCGCTTATAGTCTGTCCGGAAAGCGTCCTACCGGACTGATCGGTAATTGTTACTGAAAGCATTACGGGAAGCCGCTTGCCGTAACTATCAAAGAACTGTTCTATCGCATAAATTGCAGCTTTTAAATTAAGTGTATCAAAAGTGGTTTCAGGAAGAAGTATGTCTACATCGCCTTCAACCAGGGCTTCTATCTGTTCATAATATGCATCGACAAGCTCCTGGAAACTTACAGCCCTGTAAGCAGGGTTGTTTACATCAGGAGACATAGAAGCTGTTTTATTAGTAGGGCCAATTGCTCCGGCAACAAAACACTGCCTGCCCGGGTATTTGTCCATTATCTCTTTTGCAGCCTCATTCGCTATCTTTGCTGATTGTATATTAAGGTCGCGGACAGTATGTTCAAGGCTGTAGTCTGCCTGGGCTATCTTTGTGGAACTGAAAGTGTTGGTCTCCACTATGTCAGAGCCGGCTTCGAAGTACTGCAGGTGGATCTCTTTAATAATCTCAGGCCTGGTTAAGGACAGAAGGTCATTATTCCCTTTTAGGTCGGTATCATGGTCTTTAAATATATCTCCCCTAAAATCAGTCTCTTCGAACTTATACCTCTGGATCATAGTCCCCATTGCACCATCGAGGAAAATGATACGTTCTTCCAGTAATTGTTCTAATAGCTTATAGCTTTCAGTTCTTTTCATAGTACAATTGCAAAAAATAAATAACGCTAACTTAATTTGTGTAAAAAACTTTTTAGAGTTCTATGGGAACCTATAACTAACGGCTCAAATGATAGTCTAAAAAACTTTTTAGACTAATTATCCCGTTTTTCCAATCATTAATATAGATTTGATTAATAAATTTAAGGTAAGATTCTACCAGTTATTTCTTAGTTCTCTTAATTTAGTAAATACAGACCTTCCATCTGTATTCATTTCGGGATATTTTTCCTTTAAATTGGCTATTAATTCTTCATTATCAAAGCGCATAAAGGGATTATAGAGGCGTTCTTCACCAATTGTGGATAAAGCTTCCTTGGAACTGTTAACTTCATCTATTTTATCGTTTATTGCTCGATTGTTAGGCTCAATACTTAAACCATATTCTAGGTTATTAATCGCGTAGTCGTGACCACAAAATATATTCATATTATCATCAAGGGCCCTGATTTTATCATTAAACGTATCAAAGAGTACACCCACATCGCCCCTGAACTTTGTATTTCCGCACCCTGATAGAAAAATAGTGTCTCCCACAAAGATATTATTGCCTATTACAAAAGAAACATGCTCCGGACAGTGCCCGGGAGTATTAATTACAGAAATAGCCTGATTCCCAAAGCTAATTTCATCACCTTCATCAATAGCTACAGTCCTCGGAGCAACAAAATCAAGCCCTTCCTTATGAATATGTATCCTTGAATCAAGAAATACCTTAATTATAGGGTTATTTCCCTCTATATGGTCCGGGTGGCCATGAGTATTGAGTACTTCACTAACTCTTAGTTTATCATCCCTTATAAAATGAAGAAGGTTTACAGGGTCAAGTGGGTCAATTACTACACATTCAGATGTTTCATTGCACTTAACAATGTACTGATAGTTCTTTCCACTGTTGCCCACATCAAACCTGTAAATGTTAAAATTCTCGTTCTCCAAGATATACATATTATTCTCCTTCGGATATACTGTACAACACTTTACCCAAGTAATGTTTATATAAAAGAATGAGTAATTTAATAAAACTATTATTTTTTTCCACTATAATTTTATTAGCGGGTTGCCCGAAGGAAGAACCAAAGGAACCTGCATTCAACGTACCGGGCATGAAAACAACTATTAAACGTGTCCAGGTCTCACCTATTGCCTTTGCTGGTGCCAACATTGTTGTACTTGGCTATGTTACTGACATTTCATATGCAGATGAAGTAGTTGAAGAAACAGACCCCGCCGACCCTGAAATGGAACCTATAGAAGATAAAGAAATACAAGAAAATAATATACTAATATTATCAGATAGTGGAGGCAACACTATTAATGTACAATTCGAAGAGATTGAAGGTATTGCCGTAAAAGATACTGTTATAGTACGCGGAACTTACAATAATGGCGAGAACACGATAGTTTCCGATGAAATAATTAAGGTTATCGTCGATAAAGATGGTATAAGGCCCTATAAAGATGAAATAATTGAAGTTGATCAGTAGTTTTGACAACATAACTAATAAAAGGTAATTTTTCTTTCCAATTTTATCCAACGAGTAAACATATATGAGTTATACAAAAGGCCTTAAATGCAAAGAATGCGGAGAACGGTACCCAAAGGAGCCTATTTATGTCTGTGAGACATGTTTTGGCCCTCTGGAAGTCGAGTACGACTACGAAAAAATTAAAACAGACCTTACCAAGGACCTAATACTTTCGCGCGAAAAAAACATTTGGCGTTATGCCGAACTTTTACCAATAGACAATGAACCCACAATCGGGGCACAGGTTGGATATACACCGTTAATCAAAGCTGATAATCTTGGAAAAGTACTTGGCCATTCAAACCTATATGTTAAAAATGATGCCGTATGTTTCCCTACATTGTCTTTTAAGGACAGGGTAGTATCTGTTGCGCTTTCAAAATCCAAAGAATTTGGTTTTGACACCGTATCATGTGCGTCAACCGGTAATCTTGCTAATGCCGTATCATCCCTTGCTTCCTCCGGGAACCTAAATAGTTTTATTTTTATTCCTCACGACCTTGAAGAATCCAAGATAATTAACAGCCTTATATATGGCACTAATCTAATTGCTATAAAAGGCGCATATGATGATGTAAACAGGCTTTGCAGTGAAATTGCCGGAAAGTACAACTGGGCCTTCGTAAATATCAACATGAGACCATATTACTCCGAAGGGTCTAAATCATACGCATATGAGATTATGGAACAGCTTGGCTGGAAAGCACCTGCTAACATAGTAATACCCATGGCAAGTGGCTCACTGCTTACCAAAGTATGGAAAGCTATTAAGGAATTTGAAACTCTTGGATTAATAGAACCTTCAAATACAAAGATCTATGGCGCACAGGCAACAGGTTGCTCACCTATATCAACTGCTTTTAAGAACAAATGGGAGATATTTAAACCTGTAAAACCTGATACCATAGCAAAATCACTCGCCATAGGTACACCGGCAGACGGAATATATGCCATGTCAGTAATTAACGAAAGCGGTGGATGGGCTGATGATGTATCTGACCAGGAAATAATAGACGGGATAAAACTGTTAGCAGAGACTGAAGGAATCTACACTGAAACAGCAGGCGGTGTCACAGTAGCTGTAACCAAGAAACTTATTGACGAAGGCAAACTGCCAACTGACGAACTTACGGTTATTTCAATCACAGGTAACGGCCTCAAGACTCAGGACGCTATTATTAACAGCGTAAAAAAACCAGAAGTAATTGAACCAAATATTGATAATTTCGAGGAATTGTATAATAGTTTATAGAGTAAGGAGATAAAAATTATGCCATCAGTAAGAATACCAACACCTTTAAGAAAACTATCAGGCGACAGAGATGAACTTAATATCAGTGCTGCAAACGTTTCAGAACTAATTGAAGGTCTCGAACAGGAATGCCCGGGAATTAAAGACCGTATCTGTGACGAAGATGGTAACATCAGGAGATTTATAAATCTCTATGTAAATAACGAAGATATTCGTTTTTTAAATGGGAAAGACACCGAACTCAGTGAAAATGATAATGTTTCAATAATACCCGCGATTGCCGGCGGTAATTAATAACGCCTACTTTTTGTACTGATTTTCAAGAGTTTTATTATAACTATCCAAGTTTGAAAACTGCTGTGGTTTAATATCTTCAAGAGTATCTTTAAGAACTTTCTTCTGCTTAGAACTTAAATTATTTGGTATATCTATATTTATAATCAAATATAGATCCCCAAGCCTTCCCGTCTGTAAATCCGGCAATCCCTTCCCTTTAATCCTGAATGATTGCCCAGGCTGAGTCTCCTCGGGAATATTAAAATTTTCAATACCACCGAGTGTAGGGATTTTTATTTCCCCACCAATAGTAGCAGTAATAAAATCTATTGGTACTTCACAGTAAATGTTATTGTTGTCCCTTTTAAATATTTTGTGATCCGCAACGAATATAATAATAAACAAGTCGCCGTCCGGGGCTCCACCCATACCGATCTCACCTTCATCCCGTATTCTGAGTCTTGAAGAATCTGCAATCCCGGCTGGTATATTTATTTTTACTTTCTTCTTAATCCTTATAAATCCATCACCTTCGCATTCATTGCAATACTTTTCAATTATATAACCTCTTCCCCTGCACTGTCCGCAAGGCTGGCTTATGGCAAAAAAACCTTTTGCATAATTCACCGATCCCCTGCCCTTACATACTCCGCAGACGGAGTCCCCACCTGGAGCAGCACCTTTACCCTCACATGTATCACAGAGTTCGCGCTTAGGTACAACAATTTCTTTTTCCATCCCAAATGCAGCTTCTTCAAAGCTTATGGTAAGTTCGTACTTTAAATCCCTTCCTTTCTGGCCGTTACTTGAAAATCCCGAGTTAAATACTTCCTCAAATAAGTTTCCGAATATATCATTCAGGTTAGAACTGAATCCCATATCACCAAAATTGCCATCGCCGGATATACTGCCAAAACTATCATACTGTGCCCGCTTGTTGTCATCTCCAAGTATCTGGTAAGCTTCGTTTATGTCTTTAAATTTATTGAGAGAATCCTGGTCATCAGGGTTCCTGTCAGGATGGTATTCAAATGCAAGTTTTTTATAAGTAATTTTTATATCTTCGTTAGTAGCATTCCTGCTAATTCCAAGAATTTCATAGTAATCTTTTGCCATTATTTCTCCAAACTGGAAATGTTACTCGGTTACATTTTTTTCTTCATCAGAATCAATTGAAGAAAGTGTTTCTGTAGCAGGTTTTTCAGTATTTATGTTACTTCCCTTAGTTGAATATATCATCTGGGCAAACTTATAAGATACATCTTGTAATGATTTAAAAGCTATGTTTAGTGAATTATAATCTTCACTGTTTAATTCATTTTCAAGCACTTCAAGTTCACTACGTATTCTGGAGTCAGTCTCAGAATCAATTTTTTCTCCATGTGAACTTAAAGTCTTTTTAACAGAATAGATTAATCCTTCAGCTTCGTTCTTAAGTAATGCATATTCTTTTTTACTTTTATCAACTTCCTTGTTTTTCTTACTCTGGTTAATTATTGAATCAATCTCTTCATCATTAAGACCACCTGAATTCTCAACAACTATTTTCTGTATATTGTCAGTTCCAAGATCATGTGCAGATACATGCAGTATCCCATCGGTATCTACTTCATATGATACTTCAATCTGAGGCACACCTTTGGGGGCAAGTGGAATATCTACCATGTTGAACTTGGCAAGTGAGATATTATCATTAACCATTTCTCGTTCGCCCTGCAGGACGTGAATACTTACAAAATCCTGGTTGTCATAGGCAGTAGTAAATACCTGGCTTTTCATAGTAGGAATAGTTGTATTTCTCTCAATAATTTTTGTAAACAGTTCTCCCTTTGTCTCGATGCCAAGAGATAATGGAACAACATCAAGTAAAAGAACATCTTCAACCTTACCCTCAAGTACTCCTCCCTGGATTGCTGCACCAATTGCAACAACTTCTTCAGGGTTTATCCTTGTTTGTGCTTCCTTCCCAAATATTTGTTTTACCTTTTCCCTTACTTTTGGCATTCTTGTCATACCCCCGACAAGAACTATTTCATCAATTTCATCAGAATCCATTCCGGCATCATTCATTGCCTGCTGGCAAGGATATGCAAGTCTTGTAATAAGGTCATCGACAAGTTTTTCCAGTTCTGCCCTTGTCAGTTTAAGATTTAAATGTTTAGGCCCCGTGGAATCAACTGCTATAAAAGGAAGGTTTATATTAGTCTCTTCAATTGATGAAAGCTCATGCTTAGCTTTCTCACATGCTTCCCTTATCCTCTGGAGAGCCATTTTATCTTCTTTAAGGTCAATATTATTTTTTGTTTTAAATACTTCCACTACATGTTCAATAATTCTCTGGTCAAAATCATCACCGCCTAGATAAGTATCACCACTTGTGGCTTTAACATCGAATACACCGTTTGCAATTTCAAGTATTGTAAAATCAAAAGTACCACCGCCTAGGTCAAATACAGCAATCTTTTGATTTTCCTTGTTCTCCATACCATAGGCAAGTGCTGCTGCAGTAGGTTCATTAATAATTCTTTTAACTTCAAGGCCGGCAATCTTACCTGAATCTTTTGTAGCCTGGCGCTGAATATCATTAAAATGTGCCGGTACTGTTATCACAGCTTCGTTTACTTCGTATCCAAGATATTCCTCTGCAATAATTTTCATTTTCGTAAGTATATTAGATGATATTTCCTGTGGGCTGTACCTATTTCCGTTTACCTCTACCCAGGCATCTCCGTTGGTATTGGATACAATCGTAAAAGGAGATATTTCAATAGATTTTTTTACTTCACCCGAATCAATTTTTCTACCGATAAGCCTCTTAACAGCAAAGACTGTATTTAAAGGATTTACAAGGGCTTGGCGTTTGGCAACAGCACCTGCAATACGGCTATTGTCCTCCGTAAATGCAACTACTGATGGTGAAGTCCGGCTTCCTTCCTCATTAGGAATAACTACCGGTTCATTTTGTTCTATAAATGAAATACATGAATTAGTTGTACCTAAATCAATTCCTACTATAGCCAATATAATATCCCTTATCTGATTTATTCAAGTTCTTCATCCGTAAGATCAAAAACATTATCATCAGAATTATTAATGCTATCTTTTTTAATTTCTATAACTTTTTCATTATCCGAATCAATTTCAGAGTTATCCTCTGTGGAGACGGACTTTTTCTTTTCTAATATGTCTGTTGATACAGTTACCGAAGCAGGCCTTAATAGCCGGTCTTTAAACATGTATCCCCTTATCAATTCGTCTAGTACCAAACCGGGTGTGATTTCTTCAGTCTCAATTCTTTCTATTGCCTGGTGAAGTCTTGGGTCAAATTCAGTACCAGTACTTGAGTCAATTGCACTTAGCCCAAATCTACCAAGCGTAGAGAGAAACAGGTTGTATACAAGTTTAATTCCTTCTACAGTTGAGGATATATCCCCGTCAGGACTGGCGTGTTCAATAGCAAGATTGAGATTGTCAAGGACATTCAGAAGCTCCCTTACCATTTCTTCATTAGCGTATAGCGAAAGATCAGTTTTCTCTTTTGAGACCCTTTTTTTATAGTTGTCAAAATCAGCTGCGAGCCTGAGGAACCTGTTGTTGAGTTCGCTGTAATTAGCTTTTATTTTCTCATAATCAGTCAAGATATCGGATTCGTCGTCAGCTATTTCATCGACAGGCTGTTCTTCTGTATTGTTTATTTCCATTTCGTTATTGTTGTCTTCATTATCCCCAGGTGACATTTGTACCTCCTAAATCTATCACACTTGTTAAATAATCAGTAGAATAAGTAACTAAAGGAATAATTTGTGAATAATTCATTCTTATAGGGCCGAATATTCCCAGGCTTCCCTGTGTAATACCACTACCATAAGGAGCAGCAATCATACTTATTCCAGTTGGCATTCCATTATAACTACCTATAAATACTTTTGTATTTTTACCTTTCAATACGGATTGCACAAGTTCAGGCAAAAATTCCTTTTCTTCAAATACGTGTAAAAGGTTTTTGGAAATTTCAAGATTATCAAGTGTATTGTCATTAAATTGAGTAAGTTTACCGTGCATCATTATGTCAACGGTATTCTCTTTATCAAAAGCATCCATACTAAATTTTATCAGTGTTTCAATTATTGAACTATATCTGCTGAGAGGAGCTTTAACCTTTTTTATAATTTTATCTTTCAGCTCTCCAAGTGTAAGTCCAAGGGCCAGTTCATTTAAAAAATTGCTTATATGGTTTATACTCTGCGAAGGAATATCATGATCCAGCTTTGTAAATACTTTTTCAGTTATTCCACCTTCGAACACAATTATTATAAGGCATTCGTTTTTTCTTATTTCAACAATCTGAAATGTTTGTATTCTCATGTTTCCTTTACTGGGTAAAGTAGCAAAACAGCCGGTATGAGTAATATCTGACAACAAATTGCTAACATCATTAACTATCTGATCTAAAGTTCCGTAAACATTGTCAAATATCTTTAAAATATTTTCCCTGTTTTCACTATTTGTTTCCACTGCACTTACTATATCATCAATGTGGCTTCTTATACCTTTTTCCGTTGGTATTCTTCCCGATGATATATGCTCCTGTCGTAGATACCCTCTCTGCATCAGGTCATAAAAAACACTTCTGACAGTTGAAGAACTCCATTTAAGATTATATTTCTTTATTAGATTTGATGAACCAATAGGCATGCCTGTACTAATAAAATTATCTACTATACATGCCAGTATCTGTTTATCTTTTGATTTACTAATCATAATTTTTAATTGAACATTTAATTTTAATATATACCGTGATCATTATCAAAATATATTTAATATTTAAGGATAAGATAAACCCTCTAATAGTCCACTTTCACTAATAATCATACAGTCATTTTTTAGAAATTTCATTGTTTCTGACAATATCAAAGTCCCCGGGACAATCAAATCTTCTCTTCCATCTAAAAGTGTCCCATATTTCTCTAAATCGTTGGAATTATGGTCTTTTATAAACATTGCTTTTATCTTATCAACTTCTTTGAGACTAATTTTCATTTCATTGACCCCTGAAGGGTCAAACTGCTTTAAAGAACTAAGAACACATGCTATAACAATTGGGGTTCCGGATGTTGCAACCAGTGGGAGATTTTTATAGCTCTCAATATTTATATTAATATTGTCAAACAATATACTTCTGATATATTCTCTCATTTCTAAAAAATTGTCGTTATTTAAAAGAGTGTTCTCTGCCAGGGACACTACTCCAAGTTCAAAACTATTTGAAATTTCAATTTTACCATTATTAATATAGGAAATTTCAGTACTTCCCCCACCTATATCAAGGTGAAAGAATTGATTTAATGACATTTTCAATGAATTTAAAACCCCTTTTACCGTTAGTTCTGCCTCTTTCATGCCTGAAATAATATCAATATTAATTCCTGTCTCATCATGAAAATATTTAATTAGGGTTTCAGCATTCAAGGCATTCCTGAATGCACTAGTACCAGCAGCAATAATCTTATTTGCATTATATTTTTCGGTTATTAACCTGTATTTCTTTAAAGTAGAAACAGATCTTGAAATAGCTTTTTCATTAATTAGATTGGATTGCAATAAACCTTCACCAAGTCTTGTTATATTTGTTTCACGGTAAATTTTTTCAAAATTTCCGTTTTCATATTCACCTATTAAAATTCTAAAGGTATTTGTTCCAAGATCCATTGCTGCAATTCTCATCTGTTTTGCCTGTAAATTTCAGAATTCTTCACATAATTTAACGATGACTGCTTAATATTTTCTTTTTCCTCAGGAGTGAGATCTCTCTTGATTTTGGCAGGAATGCCCATGACAAGTTTTCCCGAGGGTATATGGCTGTCTTGAGTAACCACGCTTCCTGCTGCTATTAAAGTATCAGATTCTATAACTGCGCCATCCTGAACTATAGCCCCCATACCGATAAGTACTCTGTCTTTTATTGTACAACCATGAAGTATTACCATATGACCGACAGTAACGTCATTCCCAATAAATAATGGGTGAGTGGCTGTAGTTACATGTAAAACCGAGCTGTCCTGTATATTGGTATTCTCACCAATTCTAATATGATTAACATCTCCTCTTACTACCGTCTTAAACCAGACACTTGTATTGCTGCCAATTATTACATCACCTATTATGTCTGCATTTTCTGCAATAAAACATGTATCTGAAATATCAGGGTATTTATCCTTATATTTTATAATCATATTTCGGTATAAATAAAAAAGAGGTCCAACTTTATAAGTTGTACCTCTTTTAACTATCTTAATCTTAAAATATTATTTTTCTGTAAATTCAGCATCGATTACATCATCATCGCTTTTATCATCTTCTGTATCTGACTCTTCTTCTGGTTGCCCTGCTTCCGGCTCTTCACCTTCCGCAGCAGATCCTTGTTCCTGCTGTTCCTTATACATAAGTTCGGCAAGTTTGTGTGAGGCCTGAGTAATCTTCTCGGTTGCAGCATCAATCTGGGCTGTATCATCAGTTTTTACAGCTTCTCTTCCTGACTCGAGAGCATTTTCGAGTTCTTTCTTCTCTTCATCTGACAGTTTCTCTTCAAGTTCTTTAAAACTCTTATCAGTCCTATAAATAAGTTCGTCAAGTTTGTTCTTTTTCTCTACGGCTTCATGACGAGCTTTGTCCTCTTCTGATTTGGTTTCAGCTTCTTCAACCATAGAATCAATTTCTTCCTTACTAAGACCGCTTGAAGCCTCAACTTTTATTTTTTGTTCTTTCTGAGAGGCCATATCTTTTGCAGATACATGCATAATACCGTCAGCATCCGTATCAAATGTAACTTCAACTTGTGGTATTCCCCTGGCTGCAGGTGGAATCCCATCCAGGATAAACCTGGCAAGTGTCCTGTTATCCGCTGCCATCTGCCTTTCACCCTGTAATACATGAATCTCAACTGAAGTCTGATTATCTTCCGCAGTGGTAAACACCTGGCTCTTTTTGGTCGGTATTGTTGTGTTTCTTGTTATAATTGGTGTCATTAGGCCGCCGAGAGTCTCAATGCCAAGTGAAAGCGGTGTTACGTCAAGTAATAAGACATCTCTTACTTCACCTCCAAGCACAGCACCCTGTATTGCAGCACCCAATGCAACAACTTCGTCAGGATTAATCCCCTTGTGTGGCTCTTTACCAAAGAATTCTGATACTAACTTCTGAACAAGCGGAATCCTCGTAGAACCACCAACAAGAATTATTTCGGAAATATCAGATGCTTTTAAAACTGCATCCTTAAGTGCTTGCTTACATGGTTCCAGAGTACCTTTAACAAGTGAGTCAACTATTTGTTCAAATTTTGAACGTGTTATTTTTAATACTAAATGTTTAGGACCTGATGCATCAGCAGTTATAAATGGAAGATTTATTTCTGTTTCAAGTTTACTGGAAAGCTCTATCTTCGCTTTTTCTGCTGCTTCCCTTAACCTCTGCTGTGCCATTTTATCATTACTTAAATCTATTCCTGAATCTTTTTTAAACTCATCAATAATGTATTCAATAATTTTTCTATCGAAGTCATCTCCACCAAGATATGTATCACCATTTGTTGATTTTACTTCAATAACATTGTCACCGACTTCCAATATTGAAATATCAAATGTCCCTCCGCCCAGGTCATAAACGGCAATTATTCCTTCACTCTTTTTATCGAAACCATAAGCAAGTGCGGCAGCTGTAGGTTCGTTAATAATCCTTTTTACTTCAAGACCAGCAATTTTACCGGCATCTTTAGTCGCCTGCCTCTGGCTGTCGTTAAAGTAAGCAGGAACAGTTATCACAGCTTCTGTAACAGTACTTCCAATATAATCTTCAGCTGCTTTTTTTAATTTCATTAATATATTAGAAGAAATTTGAGGTGGCGAATACTGCTCACCTTCAACTTCAAACCATGCATCATCATTAGAAGATTTAACAATTTTATAAGGCAAATTACCTACTTCGTCTTTAACCTCTTCAAATCGTCTGCCAATCATTCTCTTGTTGGAAAAGATGGTGTTTTCCGGATTAGCTACTGCCTGCCTTTTAGCTGAATCACCTACAAGAATTTCCTTATCCTTACCAAATGCTACAACTGAAGGAGTAGTCCTGTTACCTTCCTCGTTTATTATTATCTTCGGTTCTCCGCCTTCCACAATCGCAACAACAGAATTCGTTGTACCTAGATCAATTCCAATTATTTTTGAAGTCGCCATACTAAAAAAACCTCCTGGTTTATCTTAATTCACAATATTTTGCATATTTAATTTCATTTTTTTCTGCAATTTAGCAAGTGCAGATTTTTCTATCTGTCTTACTCGTTCTTTTGAGACTCCAAGTTCTTCTCCGATTTCATGAAGTTTTCTCGGATTATCAAGATAGAACCTTTCATTAATTACTTTTTTTTCTCTCTCGTTAAGGTTATCCATGCCTTTTCTCAGTTCTTCATGAGCAATGTTGTTATATTCTATATTCTCAACAAGCTGTTCCTGATTTATTCCCTTGTCAGGAAGAATATCAATATAGTTCATGGAACCATCGTCACCGTGGACATTCTGATCAAGAGAGAAATCCCTTGCAGCATGCCTGAGTTCCATTTCTATTACTTCTTTTTCCTTTACTCCAAAATGCGCTGCAACTTTTGTTATCTCTTCTTCGTTCAGTTTAGAAGAAGAAATATTTAATTTTCTTTTAGCACTCCCTAATTTTTGAAATAATTTTCTTTGTGCCTGTGTTGTTCCAATCTTAACACTGCTCCAGAATTTCATGATATGCCCGTGTATACGGGCTTTAATCCACCAAACTGCATAACTTATAAGCCTGTAGCCTTTATAAGGATCGAATTTCTTTACCGCATGCATAAGACCAATGGTGCCTTCCTGGATTAAATCCATCAAAGGAAATCCATAGGATTTATATTCTCCGGCTATTTTCATTACAAACCTGAGGTTAGACAAAACAAGCTTATTAGCTGCTTCAAGATCGCCATTTTCATGGTAATTTACAGCAGTTTCATATTCTTCCTGTTTCGAAAGCAGTGGATAGTTTTCTACTTCTTTCAAAAACAGATTCATAGATGTATTTAATGCTAATGCTTTCATTTTCTTAACCTCCTATATCCAAAATAAGCATCAACAGACGCTTGTCAAGAGGCTACAAGTCTTATTGTTTAACAATATACGAGGGTTAGGAGAATAGATGAAATTGTTTATTTGGTGGCTTCTACTGCTTTTGATGCAGCATCTTTCATATCTGTCCCGGTTTGAATGTCTAGTCCGGATTCAGAAAGAAGTTTTCTGCCTAATTCCACATTTGTACCTTCAAGCCTTACAATCAAAGGCACTTTAATTCCAATTTCATTTGCAGCTGTAATGATTCCTTCTGCAATGGTATCACATTTCATAATACCACCAAAAATGTTGACAAAAATTGCCTTAACATTTTTATCACTGAGTATCATTTTAAAAGCTTTAGTTACCTGTTCTGCAGTAGCACCGCCCCCAACATCAAGAAAATTTGCGGGCTCTCCCCCGTGAAATTTAATAATGTCCATAGTTGCCATAGCAAGACCGGCTCCATTAACAAGGCAGCCAATATTACCGTCAAGATTTACAAAACTTATACCGACTTCTTTTGCTTCAAGTTCAAGTTCATCTTCCTCGGTTCTGTCCTGAAGCTTTTGAATATCGGGGCGTCTGAAAAGTGCGTTATCATCAAAATTCAGTTTACCGTCCAATGCAAGAACATCACCATTCCCTGTAAGTACCAATGGGTTAATTTCTGCAAGTGAGCAGTCTTTTTGTGTAAAGAGGTTGTATAAACTAATAATAAAAGACACCGTTTTATTTACTGCTTTACCTTCAAGTCCCAGAAAATATGCAATTTTTCTGCACTGGAAAGGTTGTATGCCAACAGAAGGGTCAATGTATACTTTTAATATCTTTTCAGGTGTATTTTTGGCAACTTCTTCAATTTCTGTACCACCTTCGGGACTTGCCATTACAACTACCTTTTCACTGGTTCTGTCTATTACCATTCCAAGGTAAAATTCTTTTGCAATATCAGAGGCTTCTTCCACAAGCACCTTACCAACTATTTTGCCTTCAGGCCCAGTCTGATGAGTCACAAGTTTCATTCCGAGCATTTCTGATGCTATTGTTTCTACTTCTTCTGGTGAACCGGTTATCTTCACTCCACCGGCTTTTCCTCTTCCGCCGGCATGTATCTGGGCTTTAACGACCAGCTTTTCTGCATTTAAATCCGTAGCAATCCGTTTTGCTTCTTCTGCAGTAAACGCAACTTTTCCAATAGGCACTCTGACACCATAGTTTGATAAGAGTTCTTTAGCCTGGTACTCATGTATATTCAATTCTAATTCCTCCGGTACGTGTAATACTTTTAAACTATTTGCCTTTTATTTTTCTTAATACCCAGCTTAATGGATCAAAGTACTTGTCAGCAACTCTTTCCTTTAAAGGTATAATTCCATTATCAGTTATGTGAATATCCTCAGGGCATACCTCGGTGCAGCACTTTGTAATGTTGCAATAACCAACGCCTGCTTCGTCTTTTAAAAACTCCCTGCGGTCGATTTTTTCCATCGGGTGCATAACACGTTCTGCAATTTTGATCATAAACCTTGGGCCAAAAAATGCGTCTTTCCTTTCATGATTTCTAAGTATGTGGCAAACATTTTGGCACATAAAACATTCGATGCATTTCCTGAATTCCTGGATACGTTCAACATCTTCCTGATACATTGTAAATTCTTCGTCAGTAGCAGGAGTGAATTCAGGGATTTTTTTATTTACTTCGTAGTTCCATGAAACATCTGTTACAAGGTCTTTCATAATAGGGAAAGCTTTTATCGGGTAAACGGTAATCGGTTGTCCTTCCGGAAATTTGTCCATTCTTGATTTACATGCAAGCTGGGGTTTACCGTTAATTTCAGTACTGCATGAACCGCACTTAGCTGCTTTACAGTTCCACCTTACTGCGAGGTCATGGTCATATTCAGCCTGGATATAATGAAGGGCGTCTAGGACAACCATACCTTCTTCAACAGGAACTTTATATTCTTTTTCTTCCCCGCCATTTGCATCGCCTCTGAATACTCTAAGTATAGCTTCCGACATTTATGTATCCTCCGAAAATAGGCTTTTTAGTTCGTCCGGCATCTCGAGCAGCGGGGTTGTTGTAATATTCATAGTATCACCCTGAAGGTTAATTGATGAGTTTACCTTACCCCATTTTTCATCATCATAGCCTTCAAAATCTACCCTGCTGTGGGCCCCCCTGCTTTCTTCTCTCTGAAGGGCACATTTGGCTATAGCTTCAGAAACCATGAGCATGGATTTCAGGTCACGGCACAAATGCCACCCGGGATTGTACATCCTTGATCCCTCTATTTTTAAGTTCTTCGCCCTTTCTTTTAATTTATCAACTTCCGCAATTCCATGTTTTAGATTCTCTTCATTTCTGAAGACACCTATGTAGGTACCCATTACATCCTGAAGGTCCTGGTGTATTGCATATGGGTTTTCACCATCAGTACAGCTGAATGGCACAAGTATTTCATTTGCATAAGACTCTATCAGGTCAGCCGGGATATTAAGATTAGTGGAAAGGCTGTTTGCATATGCTGCAGCGGCTTCACCGGATCTTTTACCAAATACAAGGAGATCTGAAAGCGAGTTACCTCCGAGCCTGTTTGCACCGTGCATACCACCAGACACTTCACCTGCCGCGTAAAGACCCGGTATTGTTGTAGCACAGGTATCGCCATCTACCCTAATTCCGCCCATTATATAATGGGTAGTTGGATATACTTCCATAGGGTCTTTTGTTATATCTACATCAGCAAATTCCATAAACTGGTGGTACATGCTAGGTAGTTTCTTTTTAATGTAATCGGCACCTTTATGAGAAATATAAAGATAAGCACCTCCGTGAGGTGTACCTCTTCCTTCTTTGACCTCTATGTATATTGATCTTGCAACAACGTCACGTGTACTTAGTTCCATTCTCTCAGGGTCATACTTCTCCATAAATCTTTCGCCTTCTGAATTTCTAAGTATTCCACCTTCACCTCTCACAGCTTCGGTAACAAGTACTCCTCTTATACTAGGAGGCCATACCATACCGGTTGGGTGAAACTGGATAAATTCCATATCGATAAGTTCTGCACCGATATCATATGCCATAGACTGTCCGTCGCCCGTGTATTCCCATGAATTAGAAGTAACTTTGTAGGCCTTTCCGACACCACCTGTAGCAAGTATTATTGATTTAGCTTTAAATAGTACAAATTTCCCGCTTTCTCTCCAGTATCCAAAAGCACCTGCAATCTTATCACCATCTTTAATCAGGTGAGTAATTGTGCATTCCATGTACACGTCAATTCCAGTGTGTATACCTTTGTCCTGAAGTGTTCTTAACATTTCAAGGCCAGTTCTGTCGCCAACATGGGCAAGTCTTTTCCATGTATGGCCGCCGAAGGCTCTTTGATTAATTTTACCTTTAGGGGTCCTGTCAAATACCGCGCCCCAGTGTTCAAGTTCTCTTACCCTTTCAGGGGCTTCTTTTGCAAGATTAAACGGCATTTTCCAGTTGTTAAGCATTTTGCCGCCGTAAATAGTATCTTTAAAATGAGTTTTCCAGTCATCCTTTGGGTCAACATTAGCAAGAGCTGCCGCCATACCGCCTTCTGCCATCACAGTATGTGCTTTACCAAGTAGTGATTTACAGACAAGCCCTGTTGATGCACCCTGCGCTGAGGATTCAATTGCAGCCCTGAGGCCTGCGCCCCCGGCTCCTATAATCAATACATCATGGGTATGTGTTTCATAATTTTCCATTTCTATATAAACCTCACATCTGTAATAATGCCCTTGGCAAGAAGGAATACATATAAATCTGCCAGTGCAACAAACACAAGGCTAATCCAAGCATAAAGCATATGCCTCTCGTTAAATGCACTTGCCGCTCCCCATAACCTGAACCTTGTAGGACAGCCTGAAAAAACATCAAGTTTTCCACCTACCAGGTGCCTGAATGAATGGCAGGAGAGGGAATATAGTGTTAGTAATATTGCATTTATAGTTAACACAATTGACCCAAGGCCAATACCAATCCCATCTCTGTAACTGAAAGCTATAATTGCATCATACCAGAGGAAAATCAGGATAATTGTTGCTGCATAGAAAAAGAACCTGTGTACGTTCTGGAGAATAAACGGAAATGAAGATTCTCCTTTATAATCTTTATTACTTCTTAAAGGATTAACTGCACATGCCGGGGGAGAAAGGAAAAAAGACCTGTAATATGCCTTCCTGTAGTAATAACAGGTTGCCCTAAATCCAAGTGGAGCCCACAAAATAAGCAGTGCAGGTGAAAATGGCCACCAGTTGGCAAGTATTAAGGGTGAATAAAAAGGTGATAAGTAGGGATCACTGAAATAAAACTCATTTGAAATTGCCCTCCATGTTGAATAAATCCCGAATGCACCAAGGACCGTTGCAGTAATTAACGGTTCAACCCACCAAGCATCTTTCCTTAAAGTTAAAACGTTTTGCCCAGTACCATTTGACATTTAACTTCCTCCAAAAGTTGTTTCAAATATACACTTAATGTAAATGTATCTAATATTTTTTATACAGCAGAATTCAATTTTGAAATCTATAAAATGCCTGCATCATCAATTACATCACAAAGTTCTTTTACATGGCCTGCAGACACATTAAGCTCTTCCTGTTCGTCTTTCTGAAGATCAATCTGAATAATTTCTTCAACACCTTTTCTTCCGAGTTTAACAGGTAAACCAACAAAGATATTATCAATTCCGTATTCACCTTCAGCATGAACACAGCATGGTAAAATTTTCTTTTTATCTTTTAGTATTGCTTCAGCCATTTCAACAGCTGAAGCCCCGGGTGCATAAAAAGCACTTCCTGTCTTTAATAGTCCGACAATCTCTGCCCCTCCCTTACGGGTCCTTGTTATCAGTGCATCAATAGTTGCTTTATCCATCAGGTCAGTGATTGGTATTCCCGCTACTGTTGTGTACCTTGCAAGAGGTACCATATCATCTCCGTGGCCGCCTAATACAAATGCATGAATATTTTCGACAGATACTCCAAGTTCCATAGCAATAAATGTTCTGAACCTTGCTGAATCTAGCACACCTGCCATACCCATAACCCTTTCACGTGGAAATCCGCTTACTTTATGTGCAACGTATACCATTGCGTCCAGCGGGTTTGTTACCAGGATCAGAATAGAATCTGGTGAATGTTTTACCACATTCTCAGTAACTTCTTTTACAATTTTTGTGTTTGTTGAGACAAGGTCGTCCCTGCTCATTCCAGGTTTCCTTGGTATCCCGGAAGTGATAATCACTACATCAGAATTTGAAGTATCTTCATAGTTGTTTGTTCCGATAAAATTGACATCTGATCCTATAACGGGACACATCTGGTGAAGGTCAAGTGCCTTACCCTGGGGCATTCCTTCTACGATATCTACTAATACTACATCTGCTAATTCCTGATCAGCTATTTGAAAGGCTGCTGACGCACCTACATTACCCGCACCTATTACGGATATTTTAGGCCTGCTCATTTTAATTCTCCTGTTCTATTATTTTATTATAAGGACTACTAAACTACTTGCCCTGAGCCTTATCCATATTATCGACAATTGCCTGTGCATATTCTGAACATTTTAACAAAGTAGCACCTTCCATCTGGCGCTCAAGGTCGTAAGTAACTGTCTTGTTAAGTATTGTTTCTTCCATGGCCCTGACCACTAAATCAGCTGCTTCGTTCCATCCAAGGTACTGAAACATCATAACACCAGACAAAATAACTGAACCTGGATTTACCTTATCCTGCCCTGTATATTTTGGTGCTGTGCCGTGAGTTGCTTCAAATACAGCAAGGTAATCACCTATGTTACCACCCGGCGCTACACCTAAACCACCAATCTGCGCAGCACATGCATCAGACATATAATCACCGTTAAGGTTAGGCATTGCGACAATATCATATTCATTTGGCCGTGTTAGTACCTGCTGAAACATATTATCTGCAATTCTGTCCTTTATAAGTATTTTCCCTTCAGGCATTTTACCATCAAAATTGTCCCAAAGTTCATCTTCCGTGATTGTTATGTCTGCAAATTCTTCCTTGGCAATTTCATAACCCCATTCCCTGAAAGCGCCCTCAGTAAACTTCATAATGTTACCTTTATGAACGATAGTAACGCTTTTTCTGTTGTACTGTATTGCGTATTCAATTGCTTTTTTTACAAGTCTTTTTGTACCAAAAGGGCTGATAGGCTTAAGGCCAAGTCCTGATTTTTCTCTTATACTTACACCGTAGTTATTTATCAGGAATTCTCTGATCTCTTCAGCTTCCTTAGAGCCACTTTCCCACTCTATGCCTGCATATACATCTTCAGTGTTTTCTCTAAATATTACTATATCTAGTCTTTCAGGATGTTTTACAGGATTAGGCGTACCTTTGATCCACCTTACAGGCCTTACACAGGCATAAAGATCAAGAATCTGCCTTAAAGCAACATTCAGGCTCCTTATTCCACCGCCGACAGGTGTGGTAAGAGGTCCTTTTATCCCAACTATATATTCCCTTATATCCTCAAGGGTCTTTTCAGGCAGCCATTCACCTGTCTGCTCATATGCCTTTTCACCTGCAAGCACCTCGTGCCATGATATTTTCTTTGCACCGTCGTATGCTTTTTCGATCGCGGCATCAAATACAAGTTTTGATGCTTTCCAAATATCCGGGCCAATTCCATCTCCCTCTATAAATGGTATTACAGGATTATCAGGTACTATTATTGATTTAGTTTCTTCATTTACTGTAATTTTTTCCCCACTTGGTGTAGACATTGTATTACTCCTCTTTCAGACAAAAATTTAGCTTGAAAATATAATCAAAAATTGGTTATATTGCAATTCTAACAGAAAATTATGATACCATCTGTCTTAATACTGTTTGTAAAATTCCACCGTTTTTCAGATAATCTATCTCAACCGGGGTGTCCAGTCTGCAAACTGCTTTAAACTCTTTTTTATTCCCATTTTCTGCCTCTGCGGTAACAGTTACAACCTTTCTTGGTTCAAGTCCTTCTGAAATACCCTTGATATCGAATTTTTCAAACCCTGTTAAACCATGTGTCTCAGCACTTTCTCCATCAACAAACTGGAGCGGCAGCACTCCCATTCCAACCAGATTACTTCTGTGAATTCTTTCAAAACTCTCAGCAATTACAGATTTTACTCCCAGCAGCATTGTTCCTTTTGCGGCCCAGTCCCTCGAGCTTCCCGTGCCGTATTCCTTTCCGCCAATAACAATCAGCGGGGAACCGTCGTTTATATATTTTTCAGATGCATCAAAAATACTCATTGTTTCACCCGTAGGTACGTGAACAGTTACACCGCCTTCTGTACCAGGCACCATTTTATTCCTGATCCTTATATTTGCAAAAGTTCCTCTTATCATTACGTCATGATTACCACGCCTTGAACCGAAGCTGTTAAAATCCCTCTGCTCTACTCCTTTGGAAATCAGGTACTTACCAGCAGGTCCGTCTTTTGGAATAGAACCGGCCGGTGATATATGGTCTGTTGTAATAGAATCACCTAAAAGTGCAAGTGCATATGCCCCTTCTATATCAACCGGGTCAAATACTTCAAGCGAAAAATTCTTAAAAAACGGAGGATTCTGTATATATGTAGAATCAGAATTCCATTCGTAAAGGTTACCGGTTGGCGTTGGAAGAGACTTCCATATTTCATCTCCGTCAAATACAGTTGCATACTGAGACCTGAACATTTCAGGTGTAATTACATTTGAAAGTATTTCCTGTATTTCACTTTGAGTTGGCCAGATATCTTTTAAAAACACATCATTCCCGTCACTGCCTTTACCCAGCGGTTCCTTGGTAAGGTCTCGGTCAACTGTCCCCGCAAGTGCATAAGATACTACTAGCGGTGGTGATGCAAGGTACGAGAATTTAACCTGGGGGTGCACCCTGCCCTCAAAATTCCTGTTTCCGCTAAGAACGGAAGCACATGTGAAATCATTTTCATTTATTGCTGTTTCTACTTCTTCAGGCAGTGGGCCGCTATTTCCGATACATGTTGTACAGCCGTAACCTACCAGGTTAAAACCCAATTTGTCGAGATAGGGTGTAAGGCCAGAAGCTTCAAGGTAGTCAGTCACAACTCTGGATCCCGGGGCGAGACTTGTTTTCACTGATGGGTTTACCGTAAGGCCCTTTTCAACAGCTTTTTTTGCTACAAGCCCTGCTCCCACCATTACTGAGGGGTTAGAAGTATTTGTACAGCTTGTTATAGCTGCAATCACAACAGAACCGTCACCCAATTTGTCGGTTTCACCGTTCATCTCTATATCGACAGAGTTTTGATCATCTGACCCTCTTTTTTCTACAAGGCTCTTATGATACTGCTTTTTCATATCTTTAAGATTTATTCTGTCCTGCGGACGGCTTGGCCCTGCAAGAGCAGGTTCAACAGTAGATATATCCAGTTCAATTGTGTCAGTATAAACAGGGTCTGGCATATCATCTGTCCTGAAAAGTCCTTGTTCCTTTGTATAAGCTTCCACAAGGGCTACCAGGCCATCATCCCTGCCGGTCATTTTAAGATATCTTATAGTTTCTGAATCAACGGGGAAAAATCCCATCGTTGCACCGTATTCAGGTGCCATATTTGCAATTGTTGCTTTATCGGAAAGGGCAAGCTGGCTTAATCCTGGGCCATAAAATTCTACAAATTTACCAACAACCCCTTTAGCCCTTAACATCTCGGTTACTTTTAATACAAGGTCAGTTGCGGTAATTCCTTCTTTTAAATGCCCGTGTATCTTAAATCCTATTACATCCGGGATAAGCATATAAATTGGCTGTCCGAGCATACTGGCTTCTGCTTCAATCCCGCCTACGCCCCAGCCAAGTACGCTCAATGCATTGATCATGGTTGTATGAGAATCAGTACCCACAAGTGTATCCGGGAAAGCACACATACTGCCGTCTACTTCCCCAGTAGCAACAACAGTAGCTAAGCATTCGAGGTTTACCTGATGAACAATACCTGTACCAGGCGGTACAACCCTGAAATTATCAAATGAGTCCTGTGCCCATCTGAGGAACTGGTATCTTTCCCTGTTTCGTTCGTATTCTCTTTCTACGTTTTTTTCAAATGCCTGGTTGTTAGCAAAATAATCCACCTGCACAGAATGGTCTATTACAAGATCCACCGGGACCTGGGGATTAATCATAGAAGGATTGCCGTTCATTTCATCAACAGATGTACGCATAGCTGCAAGATCTACCACACAGGGAACACCTGTAAAATCCTGCAGTATCACCCTTGAAGGGTTATAGGGAATTTCTTTTGAATTTTTATTTGTATTGTCCCATGCTGCAAGTGATTCAACATGTTCATCATTAACAATAGTCCCGTCATAATTTCTTAAAACATTTTCTAAAAGAATTTTTATGGAAATGGGTAGTTTTGAAAATTCGTAATTATTATTGTTTTCAAGTGATTTTAAGGAAAAAATGTCAAAGACAGAACCATTGACATCAATTTTTTTCTTAAGACTATTTATCTCTTCTTTAGACATAACTATCCTCTTATTAATAATTTAAAAAGCTTTTTATTTTACCGTAAAATAATAAAATTGAAACTTGGCAGGTATTAATACTTAAAAATATTTAATTTACTGATATTTTCTAATAACAATACTTGAATTTGTGCCGCCAAATCCATAGGTATTACTCAATACTGTATCTATCTTTTTTTCCCTGTGCTTATTGGGAACATAATCAAGATCACATTCCGGGTCAGGTTCAAAATGATTGATTGTTGGAGGTATTATTCCATTATAGATAGCCAAAGCAGCAATTGAGGCTTCAACTGCTCCTGCAGCCCCCAGCATATGCCCGGTCATGGACTTTGTGGAACTTACAGGAATTTTATATGCATTGTCTCCAAATACTTCTTTTATAGCATTTGTTTCATTTACGTCGTTTAACTGCGTTGACGTGCCATGTGCATTAATATAATCAACTTCTTCAGGGTTAATCTTTGCATCTGCTAAAGCTGCCTGCATACATCTTACGGGGCCGTCTAATGCAGGAGCGGTTATATGACTACCGTCTCCGCTCATACCCGAGCCGATAAGCTCAGCATAAATTCTTGCTCCGCGCTTCTTTGCATATTCAAGTTCCTCTAGGATAAGCATTCCTGCCCCCTCCGAGATAACAAAACCATCTCTTTCTTTGTCAAATGGTCTTGAAGCTGTAGCAGGGTCATCATTCCTGGTGGAAAGTGCCCTCATGGCATTAAATCCGGATACTGTAAGTTCAATCAAGGGAGCTTCAGTACCTCCGGCGATCATTACTTCGGCATCACCTCTTTGAATTAACATCTGCGATAGTCCGAGTGCATGTCCACTAGCAGCACACGCTGTAGTTGTACAACAGTTAGGCCCTTTTGCATTAAACATTATTGATGCGTAGCCCGCTGCCATGTTTGTTACAATGTTAGGAATAAAAAACGGAGTCATCCTTGAAGGACCCTTCTCTTCAAGAAGGAGCACTGTCTTGTAATAACTTGCCATACCGCCTATGCCGGAGGCAATTACACAACCTGCCTTCGGGGAGAGGTCATCATCTATTACCAGTTCAGCATCTTCAAGGGCCATTTTGGTAGAAGCAACAGCATAGTGAATAAAGTCGTCGTTCCTTTTGGCCTCTTTTGCAGGCATGTATTCTAGTGGGTCAAAACCCTTTACTTCACCTGCAATCTGTGTTTTCAAATTTGATGGGTCAAATCTGGTAATTTTTGATATCCCGTTTTTTCCTTCGCAAATTGCAGCCCAGCTATTTTCTGTGCCAATTGCCAATGGGGTTATCAAACCTATCCCGGTAATTACTACTCTTCGGGTCATTATTTTTTTTTCTCCGTGATGAATTTAACAGCATCTTTAACAGTTACGATAGTTTCAGCATCTTCGTCTGATATTTCAAGTCCGTACTCATCTTCCATAGACATAATGAGTTCTACAAGGTCAAGTGAATCTGCACCAAGGTCTTCAATAAACGAAGCATCAAGTGTAATTTCACTCTCAGATTTACCGAGCTGGCTTGCAACCATTTCCTTTACTTTCTCCAAAATTTCTTGTTCTGACATGTTCTGTCCTCCTTAAATATTTTAATTTTTACATATATAATCCGCCATTAACCCTAATCACTGCTCCGGTTATGTATGACGCATTATCTGATACTAGAAAAGATATTACATTAGAAATATCAGTTGTCTCTCCAAATCTTGCCAATGGTATGGATTCCATATATTTCTGTTTATATTCTTCAGGTATGCCCTGAGTTATATCTGTTTGTATAAAACCGGGACTTATTGCATTAACAGTAATTCCCCTTGAACCAAATTCTTTTGCAGCAGATTTTGTAAAGCCTATTACGCCGGCCTTTGTTGCAGAATAATTGAGCTGTCCTGCATTTCCCATTTCACCAACAACTGATGCAATATTTACTATACGGCCAAATCTTTTTTTTGCCATACTTCTGACAACCGCCTTTGTGCAGTTAAATACACCCTTCATGTTGACGGAAAATACAACATCCCAGTCTTCTTCCTTCATTCTCAGTAATAGTCCGTCCTTTGTAATGCCGGCATTGTTAATCAATATATCAATTCCGCCATATTTATCTATAATTGAGCCAATCCCTTCCTGGACAACATCATATTTTGAGACATCAAATTCTGACATAATTGCAGTACCGCCGGCTTTTTCTATTTCCTCTACGGTCTGTTCTGCAGAATCTTTCGGGTGTGGATAATTGGCAACCACTGTAGCTCCATAGGATGCCAGGTCCTTTGCAACTTGTTTTCCAATTCCTCTGGAGGCTCCGGTTACTAATGCAATTTTATTATTAAGATCTATTTTCATTGTCATTAATATGATTTAAATGATCCAAATTTTCAAGGTTATTTAATTTGACATCATTTACGGTTCTTCTAATCAGTCCTGTTAAAACGTTACCGGGTCCAATCTCTATAAACCTGTTTATATTCTGATTCTTCATATATTCAACGGATTCATACCATCTTACCGGCATTACAACCTGGCGGAACAATAAATCGGTGATTGCGTTGTGGTCGCTGTTTGATTCTGCATCAACATTTGAAACCACCGGTACATTAATTTCGGATTTATTTATACTATCTAATACTTCTTTTAGTTCCTCTGCAGCTTTATTCATGAGACTGCAGTGAAACGGGGCACTTACAGTTAAAGGGACTACCCTTTTAGCACCTTCTTCCTTTAATAATAATGATACTTTTTCTACGGCTGCTTTATGTCCTGAAATTACAATCTGCTGAGGGGAATTAAAGTTTGCCGGGCTGACAACATTTTCATCATCAGAATTTTCTTCACATATTTTCATAATCTGTTCTTTAGAGAGACCCATAACAGCTGCCATGGAACCTATACCGACCGGGACCGCACTTTGCATAAACTCTCCTCTTTTTCTAACTGTATGAACAGCGTCTTTAAAGTTTAAAGCTCCTGAACTTACAATTGCTGAATATTCGCCAAGGCTATGCCCAGCAACAAAACTTGGGGAAAGATCCGTTTCCTGTTCCAATACCCTTAGTGCTGCAATACTGGTAGTTAACAGTGCCGGCTGAGCATTTGCAGTAAGGCTTAACTCTTGCAGGTCACCCTCAAAGCAAAGTTTGGCTAAATCGAATTTCAGAGTATCACTGGCTTCTTCGAAGGTTTGCCTGGCAATGGGAAATTCATTGTAAAACTCCAACCCCATACCAATTGTTTGTGATCCCTGGCCTGGAAATACAAAAGCAATCATTATTATAAGTAAACTTACTCTTCCTCTGTTACTTCTTCTATCTCTTGCTCTTTAATATGTGTTCTACCCTTATAAAATCCGCAGCTCTGACATGCTCTATGCGGTGGTTTATGCTCACCGCAGTTTGGGCATAAAGAAAGAGCGGGCATTGCTGCAGTATAGTGGGTTCTTCTCTTTCTTGATTTCGATCTTGATGTTTTTCTTTTAGGAACTGCCATTTTCAATCTCCCGAGCTAGGTAATCATAACTTAAGATCTTTTAATACTGCAAATGCAGATTTTTTAAGATTTTTTTCACAATTACAACTAGCATTATTTAAATTTATTCCACAATTAGAACAAAGTCCTTTGCATTCCTTACCGCAGATAACATTAATAGGGATAGTTATTGCAATTAATTCCCTTAAATATCCTGATATATCTACCGTATCTCCTTCATAAAAATCATGATCCAAATCCCCTTCCCCACTCTCGGCAAAAGATTCATCCCTAGGTGATAAAATGAGGCTCACATCAGATTTTAAATCTATCTCAACTTTTGAAAGGCATCTGGCACATCTTGCCCTGATACCAAAATTAATTAGTCCGTTTACACTGACTTCTCTTATTATTCTTGTTACAGTCAGATCAAAATCTATATCTTTTGCAAGACCAAGGTCACTGAGTTCATCAACCAGTTCAGGTATATTGGTAACCCAGTCTGATTGTTTACGGGTTTTTATCTGAAACCCATCCCCAATTATATCGTCAACATTAAATAACATCGCCTAATATCCGATACAACAATTTTAGCTGACTTAATATAATATATGTTAAGGTAAATGCAAGGGTTTTAAACTAAATGACAAGCAGCCCTGTGGTTACTCCCTTTATCAGTTAATTCCGGTGTGGTAATTCTACATTTTTCTTCTGCTATTGGGCACCTTGGATGAAAGCTGCATCCGCTTGGTGGATCTATGGGATTCGGAACATCCCCTGAAATTACGATCTTCCTGTTTACCTTTTCTTTTTTGATATCCGGAATGGCTGAAATAAGTATTTTTGTATACGGGTGAAGTGGATTTTTATATATCTCATCACTTGTAGCAATTTCAACAATTTTCCCAAGATACATAACCGCTACTATATTACTTATATGTTTTACGACCCTGAGGTCATGCGAAATAAAAAGATAAGTAAGGTTAAATTCATTCTGTAGTGATAGCAGGAGATTTACAATCTGTGCCTGAATTGATACGTCGAGAGCCGAAACAGGTTCATCACAAACTATAAATGAAGGTTTTACGGCAAGCGCCCTGGCAATAGCAATTCTTTGCCTCTGTCCGCCGCTGAATTCATGAGGATATTGATTAAGCGAATATTTAGGGAGCCCGACTTTTTCCAGCAGGTCTATAGCTACATCACGCCTCTCACCCTTGTTATGAAGATTATGAATTTCCATCCCCTCGGTTACTAGACTTTCTACATTCATTCTTGGGTTAAGAGAGCCGTAAGGGTTTTGAAATATCATCTGCATGTTTTTTCTGAGAGGCCTTATTGTAGAGGTGTCAAAATCGGTAATATCGGTGTTTTCAAATATTATTTGCCCTTCCGTTGGATTAAGAAGTTTAATTATGGTTTTACCGAGTGTAGATTTTCCACATCCGCTTTCACCGACCAACCCGAGAGTGGTACCTTTCCCTATGTTAAGGTCAACCCCGTCTACGGCTTTTATATAGTTTACAGTTCTTGAAAAGACGCCACTTTTTATTGGAAAATATTTTTTTATTTTTTTTATCTCTAAGAGGTTCATATCAGCTATTAAAAAGTTCTCCTGATTTGTAACATGCAGAATAGTGTTCTTCTTCAATTTTTTCTAAACCGGGTTCCTTTTCCCTACACTTTTCAAACACGTATTCACACCTGTCCTGAAACCTGCATGCAGATGGAAAGTTTTTAGGCGAAGGGATGTTCCCGGCAATTGATTTTAACAGTTCCGATTTCTCAACTAAGGAAGGCACTGAATTTATAAGGCCTATAGTATAAGGATGAGAAGGACTGTTGAAGATTGAATCCCTGGTACCTTTCTCCACTACTTTTCCTGCATAAAGGACGTATACTTCATCCGCAATTTCCGAGACAATTCCAAGATCATGAGTGATAAGAATCACTGCCATCCCTGTTCTGTCCCTAAGCTCGAGTATCAAATCAAGTATTCCTGCTTGTATTGTTACATCCAGAGCAGTAGTAGGTTCATCGGCAATCAGTAGTTCAGGATCGCAGGATAAAGCCATTGCAATCATGACCCTCTGGCACATTCCCCCGCTAAGCTCATGGGGATAACTGCTTAACCTTGTTTCAGGGGCAGGAATTCCTACTAAATCAAGGAGCTCTACAACCCGTTCTCTTTCTTCAGATTTTGATACCGACCTATGGGCACTTATGGCTTCTCCTATCTGGTTGCCTATTGTAAAAACGGGGTTTAATGAACTTACAGGTTCCTGGAATATCATGGACAGCCTGTTGCCCCTGTAGTCCCGTAATTGTTTCTCAGATAAACCGAGCAAATTTTGCCCGTCAAAAATCACTTCTCCCGAATCAACGCTTGCCGGCGGAATTGGTAAAAGCCCCATAATTGAAAGTGCAGTTACAGTTTTACCGCAGCCGCTTTCCCCGACAACGCATACAATTTTGCCCTTTGGTACATTTATCGACACGTCGCTTACTACTTCATACCTCTCCTTTTTATTGCCGAAACTTATTGTCAGGTTTTTAAGTTCTAATATGTTTTCCAATTATCATGCACCCTTTAACTTTGGATCAATGGCATTTCTGAATCCTTCACCAACAAGATTTAATGATGTTACAGTAAGAAATATCAACAGGCCGGGAAATAAAACAAGCCACCAGGCAAAATCCACATATTTCTGGGACTGCGAAAGTGTATCTCCCCAGCTTGGCTGAGGGGGAGGAACACCAAAACCCAGAAAACTTAATCCCGATTCCACAAGGATAGCCCCGGCTATACCGAATGTGGCACTCACCAGCACGGGTGCGAGTGAGTTCGGCAGAATATGCCTGAATATAATCCTGAAATCACTGCCTCCAAGTACCCTGGCCCCGTCAACATAGGTAAAGTTCCTTAGTTTTAAAAATTCACCTCTTACAAGCCTTGCTATTCCGGTCCAGCTTGTAAGGCCTATCACAATCATTATGTTGTATATGCTCGGGTTTCTGAACGCAAGTATCGTCAATATCAGGAAAAACACGGGGAATGTCATCATTATTTCAAACAGTCTTGAAATTATAAAATCTATAGTACCCCCGTAATATCCCGCAATTGCTCCAAGAATTATTCCTATTATTGCTGATATACCAACGGCAATAAACCCTATGGATAATGATATTCTTGCACCATAAACCATCCTGCTAAGGACATCCCGTCCCCTGTCGTCTGTACCAAACAAATGCTGGCCTGAGGGAGGTTCCAATATTGCATGGAGGTCATTTTCAGTCGGGCTGTATTTAATCAGTGGAAAAACAGCAAAACCATATTCTTTTTTGTTATAAATTCTTTTATAGTCGGTACCCGTAAACTCCGGATAGTTAAATGTTGCCGGGAAATATATTTTACCATTGTCCACAAGAACTATCGGCTTATTGCCTGCTATATAACTCTGGAATATTGCAGTAAATGCAAGAAGCAGAATAAGAAAAAGCGAAACATATGCCATCTTATCCTTCTTGAATTCAATCCATACGGATTTCCAGTAACTTACGCTTTCAGTTTCCATGTCAGTTTTTCCCGAAACTTATTCTTGGGTCCACTAGGACATAAGTTAAATCAGATATTAAGATTCCTATCAAAGTTAAAAATGCTGTGATAGTAGTAATTGCCATTATTAATGGATAATCCCTTGAGAGTATTGCTTCAAAACCCAGTTGTCCAATACCCGGGATTGAGAAAATAGTTTCTATAATTACACTCCCCCCAATCAGGGCGGGCAGTATTGCTCCGAGTATTGTAATAATAGGTATTAATGAGTTTCTGAGTGCATGTTTAAAAAGTATTGTTTTTTCATCAAGGCCTTTTCCCCTCGCTGTCCTTATATAGTCTTCTTTAAGTACTTCAAGAAGACTGCCCTTTTGAAATCTCGAAAGTGATGCAAGGCCCGCATAGGTAAGACAAAAGACGGGAAGTGTGATATGCCAGAGAAAATCGAGCACCTTACCTCCGAAGCTGTAATTATCTGCACCCTGTGAGAATATTCCGTATACAGGAAATACGTTCCAGAATTCACCTCCCCCTAGAAAAAATATTAAGATCATAGCCATCCAGAAACTCGGTATGGAATATAGTATAAAAAGAAAAAAGGTAGATATTCTTTCCTTAAAGGTCTTTTGCCTTACAGCAGAATAGACCCCGATGGGTATGGAAATCGAGTATATGAAAAAAATCGACAATATATTAAGTGTAATTGTAATAGGCAGCCTTTCCTTAATCTTGTCGATTACGGGGCGGTGGTCCTTGTAGGAATCGCCGAAGTTTAAGGTTACGATCTGTTTTAGCCAGATCAAATACCGTGTGTGTATCGGTTTATCAAGTCCATACAGTTTTTTTGTTTGTTCTATTATGTCCTTTGTTATTGCTTCGGCTTTTACACTTCCATCAAAACCTAATTTCTGCTGAACAGGATTTCCGGGAGCAAGCTGAATTATAGAAAAAGTTATAATAGAAATTCCAAGCATTGTTGGAATTATTAAAAGGAAACGTTTAATTAAATAATCTTTCATCGTTTAAAAATTTTATTTTTACTCTAATGAAAATTAAGATTGATAATTTAGTTTAATCCATATTTTTGATAAGATTCTGGAACATACCATTCAAGAGGATTTAAACCTAGAGGATAAACAACAACATCCATAAATCTGTTGCTTACAGCAACCGTTGACATACGGCAAAATAAGAATGTATACGGTTGTTCTTCATGCACAATATTTGCAAATTCTTGATAATATTTTATTCTATCTTTACGGTTAAATTCTTTTCTAGCTTTTGTAATAAGTTTCTCGGCTTTCTTATTATCAAAACCAACAAAATTATGACCTGTCTCCATCTGAGTAGAACTCCAGATTTGATATGGGTCAGATTCAACTCCCATACTCCATCCCAGGGTTACGGCATCAAATTTCCGCTCATTTAATCTTGTGGTAAATACAGCCCACTCGGTCTTTCTTATATTCATAATTATGCCTTGATTATCAAGTTCTTCTTTTAATATAGTTGCTATTTTTTCACTGGTATCCGAACCACTCGGGAGTAGTAATTCAAATTCAAACTTTACTCCGTCCTTATCCCTGATTCCGTCATTATTGTGGTCTATCCACCCGGCTTCTTTTAAAAGGTCCTTGGCGGTTTCAGTATCATAATTGTAGGGCTTAATTGATTTATCGTATTCCGGACTGTTTATATAAAATGGATTTGTAACAATAACACCCAAATCAAGAAGTATTTTATTTAGTATTAGTTCTCTGTTTAATAGGTGAGTCATTGCAGTTCTTACTCTTTTATCACTAAAGTAAGGTTTTTTTTGATTCCAACCAATAAAGCTGTAATTTGGTCTAAAATATTTATGTTTATTAAAAGAGTCTTTAAAAACCTTAGTATTGCTCTGTCTGTCCCATTGAATAGGAGTAAGTCCTGATAGATCTAAATCACCTCTTTTTAAAACCTGAAATGCTACAGTGGGATCATTTATTATCTTGAAAACAATTCTTTCTAAATCTGGTTTTTTACCCCAGTAATCTTCGTTTTTTTTAATAACAATTTCTCTGCCAGTAGTCCATTTTACAAACTTGTAAGGTCCTGTTCCGATAGGTTTTCTTCCATATGGATTTTTATTAAAATCACCCTCATCAAAAAGATGTTTTGGAACAATAGGCATACCACTGCAAAATTCGAGCGCAAGAAAATACGGCCTTGCATAAGTAAATTCCACTTCATAATCACCAATGGCATTTACACTTAGTATTTCCTGGTAATAACTCCTAAGATGTGGTGCATCCACCTTTGGGTCCATTATTGTATTATATGAAAATACAACGTCTGCAGAGGTGAAAGGCATACCGTCATGCCATTTTACATCTTCTCTTAATTTAAATTTATACTTAAGTTTATCATCCGATATTACCCATGATTCAGCTATTTGAGGAATAATTTCAAGGGTTTCATAATCTCTTTTTGCTAAACTTTCATAAATATTGTTTCCATTTATTGTCGATTCTACGGCATCACTAGCTATTATGGGGTTTAAAGTAGCAGGCTCTGAAAGGATGTGATAAATAAGCCACCCGCCGGGCACTGCCCCTGTATCTTCAACAGCACTATTCGTACCCTGGTTTGTATTTTCTGAATTACCGCACGAAATACATACTATGGAAAAAAAGATTAAAAAAATCCTGCAATAATTTATATTTAGCATTCAGGTCTCACTTTAAAAAAATAAATTATGAACTGCTGTCGCGTTTATATTTCTCTATAAACGGAGTTAAAATTTCAATTGGCAGGGGCAGTACTATCGTAGAACTTTTTTCTGAAGACATCTCAAGCATAGTCTGCAGATACCTGAGCTGAAGTGCCATAGGGTTTTTCGACAGTATGTCTGAAGCTTCGGAAAGCTTAGTTGAAGCCTGGAATTCACCTTCAGCCAAAATAACCTTTGCCCTTCTCTCTCTTTCAGCTTCGGCCTGACGTGCCATTGCCCTCTGCATTTCCTGCGGCAGGTCTACATATTTCACTTCTACAAGTGTTACTTTAATTCCCCATGCATCGGTGTGCTTATCAATAACATCCTGGAGTTTTAAGTTTAGCTTTTCCCTTTCCGCTAATAATTCATCGAGTTCTACCTGGCCAAGTACACTCCTGAGGGTGGTCTGGGCCAACTGTGATGTTGCATAGAGATAGTTCTCAACCTTGATTATTGCTTTTTCCGGCTCGACTACCTTAAAATAAACTACGGCGTTTACTTTAAGAGAAACATTGTCTTTTGTTATAACATCCTGTGGCGGTACGTCCATTGTAATAACCCGCAGGCTGATTTTAATCATCTTGTCAATACCCGGGATAATCCATTTAAACCCCGGCCCCTTGGTTCCTGAAAGCCTTCCAAGCCGGAATATAACACCTCTTTCATATTCATAAAGGATTTTTACACCCGAAAAAATAATTAAGCCAACAATAACTATAACAACTATTAAAGGAGTACTCATGATAAACCTCCGAAATCAATTTTTAGATACTTTAATATTTAAACTTCCCTTGCTTTCAGTCACTTTCACCGAATCACCTGTTTGAAGCGTATCATCGCTGTACGCGTTCCAGTATTCACCGTTTAAAAAAATCTTACCGCTTGTGCCCTCCCATAATACAACTTCTCCCTGCTCACCAACCATACCCTCAAATCCACTCATTGTAGAAAGATTTAAAGTTCGTGATACAGAGTAAACAACATACAGAAAAAATATGCCGAGAGTTGCAGAAGTTGCAATAATTACCGCGTACCCAACTTTTATATCTGATTCGCTTGTATCAAATAACAATATTGCTCCAAAAATAAAACTAATTAATCCGGCAAGACTCAGCAATCCATAGCTGGTAACATAGACCTCGGCGACGAATAGCGCGAGTCCGACAAAAACAAGTGCCAATCCACCGTAATTAAAAGGGAGAATCTGGAGTGATACAAATCCTATAAGGAGTGAAATAAGTCCTGCTACACCCGGGAAAATAGTGCCGGGATTGTAAAATTCAATTAAAATTCCAAGTGAACCAAGAGATAGAAGTAAAAATGCAATGTCAGGTGTGCTTAGGATATTTACGATTTTTTGCTTAAGGCTCATTTCAAGGAAATTCTGTTTTGCCCCAGAAGTATTTAATACAAGCTGCTTTTCATTAACCTTTATTTTTTTCCCATTTATCGAATTAAGAAGTGATGGGACATTAGGTGAAATTACATCTATTACATTTAATTTTAGCGCTTCACTTGCTGTAATTGAGTCGCTGTTTTTAACTGCCTGTTCGGCCCATTCAATATTTCTCCCCCTTTCCTCTGCTATACTTTGCAAAAAAGAAATTGCATAATTTTCAATTTTTTCACCCATGATATCACTATTTTCTTTTTCTTCCTTTTCACTAGTTTCATTCTTTTTTTTAAAGGGATTAGTGCTTTTCTTTGGTTTTGTATTTTTCCCACCTATGCTCACTGGATGTGCTGCACCTATGCTTGTACCTGGAGCCATTGCAGCAATATTACCAGCCATGGTAATAAATACTCCCGCGGATGTTGCACTGGAGCCCTTTGGGTATACATAGACAATTACGGGAATTTCTGAGTTAAGAAGTAGTTTGACAATATCTTTTGTTGAATTAAGAAGTCCGCCCGGAGTATCAAGCAATATAAGAAGAGCCTCAGAGTTCTTTATATCAGCTTCTTTAAGCCCTGCTTTTATATAGTCTGTGGTTGAGGGATTTATAGTTCCGTTAATTTGTATTGATGTAACATTTTTATCTGCCTCTGCATAAGCATCAGAACATATTGTTCCAATGAAACAAAAGAAGATAATAATAATTAAATTGATAGGTGTAAAACTAATTTTTACCATAATATGGATGTTAATAATTGTATCTTTATGTGGATTTATAAGCAAGAATAAAGAATTAACTAATAGCTTCAGATTTTGATGACACTTGAATTATAAATGTGAATCATTATAATTCCTCATCCAAATGGGCGAAAGAATTAAGTACACAATAAAAGAATTAAAACAACCGGATAAATTTAGACAATTCATTTCTGACCTAGTAGATACAGCTGCAGAAAATTTTAATAAAATACTTTATGCCGTAGGCGGTATTGTTGTTTTACTCTTAGTTATCTACATGGCCTCGTCTCACCAGGAAAAGAAGGCCCAAATTGCAGGAGAAATGTTTGAAGGTGCCCTGGTACAGTACAATTCGGGCGAAATTCAACCAGCTCTTGAAGGTTTTGCCACTTTAATTAAGGAACACCCATCACAACAATCAGCAAAACTTGCACTCTACTACACAGGAATACTTAATTATGATTTAGGTCAGTACGAAAAGACTATCTCAACATTAAATGAATATCTTAATGATTCTCCGGATAACCAGCTACTTGAAGACAGTGCAAATTTTACAATTGGCCTTTCTTTTTACAACCTTGAGAACTGGCAGAAATCTGAAAAATACCTTTCAAAATTACAGAACAGCGGAAGCCCTTATGAAAGGCAAGCTAATATTAATCTTGGACTAGCATATGAGAAAATGGGCCAATTTGAAAAAGCCGAAGACATTTACAAAAATTTTCTCAATAACGCAACTGCTCAATAAATATATTACATCTTGCAGTTGCATGTAACACTTAATTATCAACCTCAATACAATACATTCCTTTTCTTTCCTCATTCAATAAAAATAAGAGTATACACATAATCACATTTTATATTATATTATTTATATATTGTATATTTATATATTTATATATATATTATTATATTTAGCATATTATTAATATGCAATATAGCAATAAAAAGTAATGGTTCATCCCATTCACTCCTTTAGCGGTAACCGATGTTATCACTCTCCCTGGTTACCGTTACTTATTTAATAAATGAAGAGAAAAATAGAATTAAAGACAATATTTAAGAAATAAAATATTACAAACCCAAACAAATTGAGAATAAATTAAGCAGGCTCAGGGCATTTTGCTTCAGGGAAAACAATACAGTTCAGGATGGCCAGCGTTATTATGTAGATTTATTTCCTGACCATAATTCAGCAACTTTATTTTTAGAAATTGACAAAGCAGTAATTAATAAAAATTAACTTACAATAATTTTTTAATATCCAGGAAAAATATTGCCACTTATAAACATTATTAATCTCAGAAAATTAATTTGAATTGAAATATCCTGTCTGTTATCTAAAAGCTTAATATTAATTTCATATCTAATTTTTTTAATCTGAACAAATTATTGCCGACGTTTGTATTTATAACAATTACAGTTTATATTTTTGATTGCTTTTTTATTTTTCATCGTATTTTTCGAACTCTTAAAGAAGGAAAATATATAATGGATGATAATGAAAAACTGATCCAGTCAGTTCAAAAGAAGTACCACGATATGCTTGATCAGGATGTTGACCCTTACGAATGGGGTTATGCCTGGCGGTCAGAATTGAACAAGGGTGGTTTCAGGGCTGTCGATTTCCTAATGAGGGAGGTTGTTGACACCGGAAAGTGTGTTGGTTGTGCAGCATGTATAACAATCTGCCCAACTGATGTATTCGATTACAAAGACGAAAAACCCACTGATACCAGAAAAGATGCTTGTGTGTTTTGCGAACTTTGTGTCGACGTTTGCCCGGTGCTTCGTCCGCCTGATAAAGATTTACTTAAACTCTTAGGTTTCAAGGAACCCGTGATAGACGAAGGGTTTGGACCCTACAATTATGCCGTTATTGCCCGCACAAAAGACAAGGAATGTCTTGAAAGGGGCCAGGACGGCGGAGTAACCTCTAAGTTGCTGATTCATGCCCTCGAAAACGGTTCAATTAACGGGGCCGTTATTGGTGACGTACTTCCCGAAAACCCCCAGGTAGGG